>JAABUU010000017.1_pt1 | contig 407004 bp, 422 predicted proteins | sample 5559301 | NCBI WGS metagenome assembly JAABUU01 (sample SAMN10711884, study PRJNA513360) | rock metagenome | isolation source: Antarctica rocks | place: Antarctica: Victoria Land, Richard Nunatak white
GCTTCATCCATGGCCGAATCAACGTTTCGCCGTCAGATACCCAAGAGGGGAGCCGAGTGCGCGAATCGTGCATGCTCGGATCTGACCGGGGGGCGGGCAGCAATGCCCGTCCCTACCGGACTAAAGCTCCCAGAACAGCCCGGGTAGGCCGGTTGAAAGTGTAAAAATGAATTCCCGGTGCGCCACCGGCTAACAAGTTTGTACATTGGAGCGTCGCCCAGGCGACACCGAACTGTGCAATAGCTTGCGGATCGTCAGCGCGCGCCATCACTTCACATTCAAGCGGCTGAGGCACGCTGGCACCCATAACTCGGGCCGCCGCAAGCTGGTGTACATTCGTGATCGGAAGAATGCCAGGTAAAATTGGTACGGTAATCCCGGCCGCTCGTGCTTCGTTTACATGACGAACGTAGAGTTGATTATCAAAGAAGAGTTGTGTAATAAGAAAAGATGCCCCAGCCTCGACCTTGCGTTTCATGTAAGCGATGTCGTCGACTCGACTCTTCGAGTCAATATGCGCTTCTGGATAGCAGGCACCTCCGATGCAAAAATGGGAGCGGCGCGCAATGAAGCGGATAAGATCCGAGCCGTGTGCGAGACCGTCATGAACAGATTCTCGGTAGAGAGCGGGATCGTCAATGTCTCCGCGCAGCGCGAGCACATTGACGACCTCATACTGATCCAGCCGATTCAGAATGTCGTCAATTTGATCTCTCGTCGCCCCGTTGCAAACGAGATGCGCCATGACTTCGAGGCCGGTCTCTCGCCGTATGCGGCCGACTAGCTCAACATTTTCATCGCGGCTGTCTGCTCGGCAGGTAACACAGACGAACGTTGGCCGAAGGCCTTGAAGCGCGCTGATCGTCTCGAACAACCGGGCCACTTCTTGCGTGGAACGCGGGGCCACGAATTCAAAGAGAACGTTGGCCACGTCGTCTTGATTAGCTGGTCGATACGCATGCAATAGCTCTCGGTACGTAACACCTTTCGAATGTTCCAATGGTCCCCGATACCCTTGTCCCTTATTGGACCCGTTCAGGACGATTGTATGAGCGTTCCCTATTACGAGAACGCAGCCATTCTCAGGCACGGGAACCGCGACAATTCCGACGGAGAAAACGACGTCGAAACGCCTCCGGACGGCTCCCAGGTCAGCCCGAGCGCCGGAAACGGCGCCGGCGGCTATGCGCTCCCCGCGATCGAGCCACTCGAGGGTGGCGGAGCCATCCTGGCAGAGCTCGCGCGGGCCGTCGAGCACGATCTCTCAACCCCGGACCACGCGCCGGCCACCGAGCGCGCCTACGCCCATGACTGGGCTGACTTCGCGGCGTTCTGCGGCCGCTACGGCCTCGCGCCGCTCCCGGCGACGCCGGCAAAGACCCTCGCGCTCTATCTCAAGGCCCTGGAGACCCAGCGTAGCCGCTCGCCGGCCGGTCTCGCGGCCGGCACCGTCGGACTTTCGCTGCCGACGCTGCGCCGGCGACTCGCCGCGATCGCGAGCCGCCACGCGACGGCCAGACTCGAGACGCCGACGGAGCACTCGCTCGTGCGCCGGCTCCTACGTCGCTACAGTCGCGCCCGTGGGACGGCCGTGCGGAAGAAAGAGCAGCTGCTCATCGAGCAGCTGCCGGCGATCCTCATTGCAATGCCTAACGACCAGCTTGCGATACGCGATCGGGCGCTACTGCTGCTCGGCTATGCGGGGGCATTTCGGCGGAGCGAGCTCGTGGCGCTCGACGTCGAGCAGTTGCGGTTCTCGAGAGCGGGATGTTACGTCTGGATCGCGAGCGCTAAGAACGGCCCGCGAAAGAAGGGCCGCGAGCTTTTCGTACCGCGCCTGCCGGCGGCGTCGACGAAAGCGGAGCTCTGCGCCGTCGCGGTGCTCGAGCGCTGGCTCGCGATCGTCGGGCCGGCAGGGCCGGTCTTTCGGACGTTCGATTTGCGTGGACAGCTCACGGCCACGCAGCTCGACCCGGGCGACGTCGCACGGATCCTTCGGCGACGGACCGCGACGGCGGGTGTTACCGGCGACTTCGCGGGGCATTCGCTGCGGCGCGGTTTTCATCACGAACGCCGCGAAGAAGAAGATCCCGATCGAGAACATCAAGCGGGTCACCGGCCAGCGCATCAGCGGGATCGTGCTCGATTACGTCGCGGCCGCGACGCTCGACGATGACCCGCCGTTGCTCGAGATCGTCGGATTAGGGTGAACGAGTGGCCTCAAGAATAAAGCCGGGATGGAGCGGGATCTGCCGGGCTTCCGGCTCGTTCCAGCGCCTACGATCTAACTAAGGCAAGTCTGATTTAGGGACCGACGTCTGGTACAATTGTATTCGATGGCTGACGATCAGATGTCATTTGCGAGTATCAACTTCGACCGCTTCGCGAAGCCGACGCGAAGAGCGAAGTTTCTTGAGGACATGGATCGCATTTTGCCTTGGCAGCAGCTGTGCGAGATCGTTCGGCCCCGTTATCCGACGGGCGAAGGCGGTCGGCCGGCGATCGATTTGGAGCGAATGCTTCGGATTCACTTCTTGCAGCAGTGGTTCAATCTGAGCGATCCTGCGGTCGAGGAAGCGCTGTACGACAGCGTCTCGATGCGGCGCTTCGTTGGCATCGACTTGGGTCGTGAGGGCGCTCCCGATGAAACGACCGTATGCAAGTTTCGACATCTGCTCGAGAAGCACAAACTCGGAGAACAGATCTTTGCTGCAATGAACGCTCATCTCCGCAAGAGCGGCGTCAAGATCAGCACCGGAACGATCGTCGATGCGACGATCATCAGCGCTCCGAGCTCGACGAAGAACGCGGAAGGCGAACGCGATCCCGAGATGCATCAGACCAAGAAGGGCAATCAATGGCACTTCGGGATGAAAGCGCACATTGGTTTGGATAGCCGGACGCGAACGATCCACAGCATAGCAGCGACCGCTGCAAACGTGCACGACAGCACGATGTTGGGCGCGCTGCTTCACGGCAAGGAGCGACGTGTGTACGGTGACTCGGCGTATCGAGGGAAGGGCGACGTCATTCGCCATCACGCCAAGCATGCGCGCGACTTTACCAACAAGCGCGCTTACCGAAATCGACCGCTGACGGATGGGGATCGTGAAACCAATCGACGCAAGTCGAGCGTGCGTTCGTACGTGGAGCATGCCTTCGGGATCATCAAGGGACGCTTCGGTTTCCAAAAAGTACGATATCGCGGTATCGCCAAGAACCTCAACCGACTTCATATTCTCGCAGCGTTGACCAACTTGATCATTTGCAAGAAGAGACTACTACGACTCGCCGCAGCATAGCTGTCTCCAAATCAGCGCAAACGTTCACGATCGAGCGCTCGGGCGCCGACCCGAGTAAAGCCATTCGCCAAATCCAGCAAGTCAACTTCAAAATGAGGCCGATCGCGAAGCTAGTTCAGAGTGTCCCTAAGAACGCTTGGCCCATGAGACCTTCACCGAGCCGAAACGTTGCTTCCAGCGCGACGACGCAATCGAGGTGACACGAATGCTGGGTTTACCCCGCCTTGCGGCGATGTTCACGCTGCGCGATGGCGATTGCCAACGAGATGCCCGCGCCGACCCAGACGACGTGCTCGGCTGTCCAGGACCACGCAACGACGAGCGGGTGAGCGGCGTCCACCTACGCCGTGGCACCGGCGCGACGCGGCGTCGTCGGCATTTCAACGGGCCGCAGGAGGATGAAGATCGCGGCGATGACGATGTTGACCACGGCTAGCGTCAAGAACTGTGGCAGCGTCAACGTATGAGCACTAAGAAAGCTCGAAAGCGCGTAGATGATACCGATCGCCTGCTCCGCGACCGCTACCCAGATCAACGAGCGATAACGAAGCGGATTGGTCGCAACGATCAGATACATGACACCCAGAACGAACATCACCATGCCGTACTGCTGGCTCATGAGCAAGAGGTCGCTCGTCCAACCCGATTTCGGCGCCCAGCTCACGAGACTTGCGCCTTGTTGGGGCGCGAAGGTCGAAAGCGCACCGTTGATGATCTCCCAAATAGCCCAAATGATGAGCACGCCTTTGATCGGTCGCGTCGATTTCATTCGCCTTGTCCTTTCGTTTGAAGCTGAAGAGCCGTGCCGCTGCGTGTGCGCAGCCGCCGCACGCCCGACACCCGGTCATACGGGCCGGCGCCGATCTGCGGGAAGCAGGCTCGTTAGGCTGAGTATGCGCCGCGCGGCGCTCACGACGTTATTGAACGGGCACAGAAAGCGGCAGATGCCGCGCTTGCCCAGGAGCATCACGCACAGCGGAATCGCAAGCGCCAGGCCGAGCCCGAAAAGATGGCTCTGCCAAGCGGTTGGATCGATATTGAGCGGCGTGCGATCGTGCGCAGCGGCGTGCGGCCAGAAGAACCACCCGATCGGGATCCACAGCAAGAGCAGCGTCAACGTCAACCCGCGACCCCACCGGGGATCGATACGGACCCGCGAACGAGCGAGAGGCTCCGCGAAATCTTGTATCGCGCCGACCCAGCACATCGTGCCGCATATCAAAGAGGAGCCCGATGCCGCGATGAAGATCAGGGCGATCCAGAAGATACTGCCAATGACGAGCCAGAGCATCCCAGGGATATGCGACTCAACCAGGGCCAGGTTGACGAAGACGAAGATGATCTGGAGAACGCGCCGCCGTCGACCGGCGGAGAGCCCGGCCGCGCCGATGTCCATCGTCATCGTAGCATAGCACCGAGCGTCGCCTGGCACCGCGACGCAAGTCACGGGCGCACCCTGCAAGGCACGCGCACCGGGGCGGGGAAACGCCCTTCCGATGGCGTTTGGACCGAAATCGATTCGGCGAGGAGCGCACCGGCGAACGTCATGCTCTTCCTTAGGCGGCCGGTGCTAGCGACGGTCGGTAACGCCGAGTTCGCGGTCTGCTATCTGTTTTACTTTCGGCCGCATCTCGCGCTCACGGTGCTCGGGCGACCGGTCCTAGACACCGTGATCAGCCGGCAGTACGGTCTCTTTCTCGCCAGCGTCGCCCTGATGTACGGGATCGTCGCTTTGAACCCAGTCGATTACCGGAGATTTATCTGGATCGCGCCACGCACACCGCCGGGGTGCGGGTGCCCAGCGCCCACGGCTTGCGCGCGACCAACATCACCCTCGCCCGCGCCGGCGGCGCCGAGCTCGAGCACATCGCCGACGATGTTGGCCACGCCGATCTTCGGACGACGCGGAAATATCTGGATCGCGGCCGGCGCCGCGAGAATAATAGCGCGCTGCGGGTGCCGCTCGATTTTTCTACGGCGACCTCGGGTGGAGAAGAAGCGTGAGCCATGACACGCCCGCGTAAGGCGGAAGGTAAGCTACAAGATGCGGTTCGAGCGGCGACGCCTCCGGATACCCACGAGCAGGCCGGAAGCTTCTCTGCGACGCTCCCCGTTGTGGTGCCGTATCGGCTTGATCTCACGGTCAACGCGTTGCGTCGCGTTAGCGAGAACGTCGTCGACGTGGTCACCGACGACGGATGCTATTTACGCGCGCTAAGGGGACCCGACGGCATCGACGTAATCGAGGTCCGTCAACTCGAAAAGGACAAACTGGATGTGCGCGTCTTCGGGCCTGGAGGCCGGGCACGCCTACAGACGGTGACGTGGATGCTGGGGACCGACATCGATCTACGAGCGTGGTATAAACGCGTGAAGGCGTTTCCGTGGCTTTCGGAGTTGAGCCGCGAATTGCGGGGATTGAAACCGCCGCGCTACCCGGACCTGTGGGAAGCGTTATGCCATGGCATTGTCTTTCAGCAGCTCAGTATCGCAGCCGCAGCCACGATCATGAAAGGCATGGTCGAGCGCCTTTCGATCTCTCTTGAACATCGCAGCATCCAACTGTATCCCTTTCCTCATCCTCAGGCGATCCTTGAGGCGTCGGACTCGACGATGCGAACGCTGGGAATCAGTAGGATGAAAACGTCGTATCTCAAGAATGCTGCCACTGCCGTGCTCGACGGAACATTGCGCGATGATAGTATTCGCGGGCTTCCTACTGCTGAAGCCGCCGCCGAGCTGATGCGGCTTCGCGGCATCGGGCCGTGGAGCGCTGCAAACATTCTGCTGCGAGGCTTCGGTCGTCTCGATACCTTCCCTCTGGCCGATACCGGCGTTGCCGCTAACATGACGCTTCTTTCGGGAAACCCGAACATTCAGGTTGACGCCGTGCTCGACGGTCTCGGCGATATCCGCGGACTTCTCTACTTTCATCTTTTGCTGGGAGGGCGCGCTATGCGAGCTCGGATGCGTTCTTAGGTTTTGACGTGACAGACCAAAGATTGAAGATCGGTGATCGCGTCAGCTGGAATTCCGAAGCGGGACGAGTGCGCGGCAGCATCGTGCGCGTCGTTACAGCCCCTATCCAGTTCAAGGGCTATACGGTTCACGCGAGCGCAGATGAACCGCAATATGAGATAAAGAGCGATAAGACCGACCACATCGCGATGCACAAGGGCTCGGCTCTGCGGAGACTCAGAGGCTGAAGCTGATGCAGCCTTGAGTAGGTCTTATTCTCAAGGTTCGCGCGCGGCCGCTTCAGCCAACCTTTCAATATGGCGATCGATCTTCTTACGTTAGGACACGGAACCGCGACCGCGGACGAGTTAGCGGCGTTAATCCGCAACGCCGGTATCGAGCTGATCGTCGACGTCCGGACGGTCCCGAAGAGCCGCCGGCATCCCCACGTTTGGCGTGAGCAGATGGCACTCTGGGTCCCGCAGCTAAGCGGAAGCGCGTATCTCTGGCAACCGGCGCTCGGTGGGTTTCGCGCGAGGAACCGAGACAGCAGCAACGTCGCACTCCGCCATCCTTCATTTCGCGCGTACGCCGACTACATGGCGACCGACGAGTTCGCTACCGCCCTCGATGGCCTGCTGGCGCAGGCGACGGATGCACGCGTGGCGATCATGTGTTCAGAAGCCGTATGGTGGCGTTGTCATAGGCGACTGATCTCCGATGCGGCATCGTTACTGCACGGCATCGATGTCCAGCATCTGATGCACGATGGAAAGCTCCGACCGCACATCCCGACCGCCGGCTACCGGGTCACGGACGACAATCGACTGCGGTACGATGTTTTGTTTGACGAATGACCAGAGGCCTGACATGCACGTCGGCGCAATTCGGTCGACTTCGAGAAGCTTCTTTTACGCGCTCGTCACGCCGTCACCACCGTGATCTACCCTGCTCACGATGAAAAGCACAATTCGGCGATCGTCGTGCGCGCATGCATTCAAGAGCGCATCCGTTCTTATCTTGAGCGCCTCAACGCACTCGATTGGACAACGGCCGCCTTCACGCGGCGACACGCACTCGTGCGGTATCTCCAGGCGATCGAACTTCACGTCGACGTGGACGCGTATCGCGGAGTATCGAGGAAGGCCCCTGATCGAGCGGAGTTTGGAGCTTTGGTCCGGAAAACACAGCTGAACCGAAGCTGACTCGCTTTCGTGGAAATCGAACGGCTCATTACGTTCGGCGCGTGCGGCCGACGTGCGAGCTTTCGATCACTTCGTGCGATAAGCCGCGCGAACCTCAATCATGGCGCCTTTCACGCGCGTCTCGAACTGTGCGAGCGGGAACGATGCCGGCCCACGTTCCACGGCACCCGTGGCGAGTAAAAACTGAGCGTGATGCCAAGGACAGGTAACGCAGCCACCGGCGAACTCGCCCTCCTCGAGCGCGGCGCCACGGTGGGTGCAGATTGCCGAGATTGCCGAGATCTGGCCCGCGGTATCACGGGAGAGAAGTATGGCTATACCACCGGTCTCCACGCGTAGCGGTTTGTCTTTGAGCTCGATCACCGGGAGCACCGGCGTAAAATCGGCCGCAGGATCGTGTGGAAATGCCGTATGCTTCGTCCCGAGGCGCATCCCGAACGATAGCTCGCCACCGAGATATGCGGCGAATGCCGAGATTGCGAATCCGGCAAATGCGGTCGCCAGTCCGGCTGCGCGGTTGCCGCGCCCTCGCAGGACGAGGGAAGCGACGTAACAGCTGAATCCAACGGTGTTCAATAATGCGTGAGCCATGCCCAGGCGGCGTGGGTCATCCTTGGTATCGGCCCACTCGGTCATTCCCGACGCGATCGCTAGTACGCCGCCTGCGAGGCCCACACCGATCGCGACATCCGAGGCGCGAGCAAAATCCGTGTTCCCGGAAGCCTCGAGCACGTCGAAAATCGCCGCGAGCGACCATGCCCCAATCGGAATGTCGGTTACCGCTGGATGCAGCGGATGACCGAGCGGGGTGCCATGCAGGAGTGAAGCGAGCGGCTCGAGAGGGCCTGCGCTATCAAGTGCGTTTCGCAGCCCGGGCGCGAGCGCGACGGCTATCGGATCGAGCGCCGTATTACGCGCGATGCGATCGACGAGCCGGTCGTTGGCAGTCACTTCGGAATTCAAGTGTCCTCCTGACTTGCCGCGTAGCTCCTTGCCGTCATCCCATTCCCGCGAAAAGACACCGCGCCGCTTCTCGTCCCAATTGAGTTGGTGGCAGCGCCAGTTCGGATCCGTGTTTCCGCGCGAGGCTCGCAAAACACCTCGTTTTCCGCCGACTTCGCCGACCGTTCGCCTTCACGTCGACCAGAATACGCGGCCCGGCGTACGTGTGTCGGCGATTCGCAAACGTCCGTGTTCTGCCGGACCTGCCTTCGTGAGGAGCGTCGGAAAGAACAACAGCGCACTGCGCTTACCTCCGGATTCTGCCACGATAGCGCGCGGAGAAGAAGCGTGAACACCAACGCCCGCTCATCCCTTCTGGGACCGTGTGTGCATGGGGTATCTGTTCGGATAAAAGGCGTGTTACGAGTGGTCAACAACGCCTTGAAGTTTTTGACGATTCACGAGAGCGATATGCCCTTTAATACGTTGAATCGCACCGACCGCTTCGAGTTCCGCAACGGCCCGTGCAGCGACTTCTTTCGCAGTCCCGGCTTTTGCCGCGATTTGGGCTTGGGTCATGCGCCGAAGTGTTTCCAGTGAAGGCGAGAGGCCGGCCTCCGGAGGTGCGTACGGAAGGATTGCGGCCGCTACCCGCACGATCGCGGGCTGCGCCACTTGTGCGGAAAGCGCGTCGGCAAGGGCACGTGCTCGTTGTGCGCATATCGCCGCAAGCGCGCGTGCGAATCCGGAATCGTTCGTTATTGCGGAGACAACGATGCCTCGCGGCACGAGTACGACCCGCGTTGCTGTAGTTGCGATGATGCGTGCGAGGGTTCGACCGCCATCAAGGGTTTCGATATCGCCGAACGTGTCGCACGTCAGCACGTCAAAGAGCCACTGCTCGCGGCCTGTAGTCGATCCGATGATAGCGCCGAGGCTCCCAGCCCGAACGAGGCCGAGATATGGCCATTGCGCGTCCTGTTCGACGATCGAGGTCCCGGCATCAACGGTTCGTTCGGTTGCGATTTGCGCAAACGCCTGACGAGTCTCTTCGCGCGCCTCGGAGAGTACCGCACAACGGCGTAAGAACGCGAGCAACGAATCGGCGACGTCACTGTCTGAGCTTAATATGCGACGCAGCGTGATGTCCCATCGGCCAATGCCCAGATGGCGCTGCGCCCAGATGAACTGCCGCGGGCGCCCTTGCTCAAGCCGCAAGCGCAGCGGACGCGGGTCGTGGTCGGTAACAATGAGTAGCGACCCGCCATGCTCGAGGGAGTCAAGAGCCGCATATACATACGCGTGCCGCTCCCACGTCGGCATCGGTCGAACATCGATCCTCTGGTTGCTACCTGCTCGGACAGAGCCCATCCGCGTATATGTTCGCCGTGCGGAATCGTCACGCCCCCGATCTTGACTTAAATCAATATTTCGCCGATCGTTTCACGCTACGATAGGGCCTCGACGTTGACGTCTGCACACGCGCCCGGCGGAATCGTCAAAAGTCGCATGGTGCCGCACGTGATTTCTCCTCATCCGGTCGCAAAAACCTCGGATAACGCTCCGGGAACTTACCCGGTCGGTGCGGACAACGCGCGGCGATGATGTCCTGATCTGCAACGTCGACGGCACATTCTACGCGATCGCAAACGTCTGTACGCTGCACGCGTTCGTCTCGCCGAGTACCTCAAAGCGAAAAGCTAACAAACTAAGGATCTTTGCAATGCCCTACATTATCACCGAACCGTGCATCGGCACAAAGGATAGGTCGTGCGTCGACGTCTGCCCGGTCGATTGCATTCACGGAACCGACAGCGACCCGCAGCTGTATATCGACCCCGAGGTGTGCATCGACTGCGGCGCTTGCGTCTCCGCCTGTCCGGTGGAGGCGATCTACACGGATGCCGACGTGCCCGAGAAGTGGGAGCACTATTCCGGCATCAATGCCGACTACTACAAGTAGCGAGCGGGAATGTCGAGTGAGTCGCGCTGGTTTGTGAAGGTCGGATTGCTGTATCTCGTCGTGACGTTCGTTGCCGGCAGTGTCTTGCTCATAGGCGAGGCGCTGGGTCACCCTGCACCATACATCTTCGGCGTTGAGCATGCGCATCTCGGCACCGTCGGCTGGCTCGTCAATATCGTCATTGGGATCGCCCTGTGGTTGTTGCCTCTGAACCGGCAGCGGTTTCCATCCACGTAAGGACGCTATCCGCCCGGCGCGGTTCTGGCATGCTTCGCTTTGCTCAACGACGGCTTGCTGACGCGCGTCGTCGCCGAACCGTGGTACGTGCTCGCCGGGCAGCCGTTCGCAGCGGCGATGTTGCTTCTCGTCGCTTCGCTCGCTCAGACGATCGCGATCGTGCTGTTCGTCGCGATCGCGTGGCGACGAGTCCGTGCGCCGAGCCAGGCTCGATGAGCATGTCGATGTCCCATCACGCTTCCGGCTTGCGGCCCTCACGATCGCCAGACCGTGTCGTTTCCGCGTGATCGACCACGATCTGGTGGGATCCACATCGTACCGTTGTCGACCGGTGCCTGTGGCGGCCGATCGGCGATGACGCACGTGCCGGGACGCTGGATTCCGCCGCAGGCGCTCGTCTTCGGGCAGCTCGCGCACGGCGCATCGTGGATCGTACTCTTGGTGTTAGCAACGCACGATGTATCGGGCCTGAGTCTGCCGGCATTGGGCTGGGTGCACCTCGTTGCGCTCGGCTGGCTGACTATGATCGCGCTCTCGGTGTTAGTCCATGTGATCCCGGCGTTCACCGACGTCGTTTGGCGCTGGGAGACGCTTGCGCGTCGAAGCCTCACGGTGTACGCCGTCGGCGTGGTGATTCTCGTCGCCGGGTTTTGCAGCGGCGCACCACAGATCTTGCCCTGGGGCGGTACGATCGTCGCGCTCGGGCTCCTCGGCTATGCAATTCCGGCCGCGGTCACGCTCGCCTCCGCATTTCGGACCGGGCGGGTGGAAGCCGTAATCGCGCGCGCACTCGGCGCGACGCTGACGTTCCTGCTCCTTGCCGCAGGACTCGGCGTTTCGCTCACGTGGGCGCTCGCGGGGCGGCTTCCGGCGACGATCCTCGTGGCCGGCGCGCCGATCCACGCCGCGCTCGGTCTGATTGGTTGGCTGACGGTTCTCGTCATGGGCGTCTCGGCACGCACGGTCGGGCCGATCACGGGCGCGCGTTCAGTTCAGCCATGGCGCCACGTGACCGCGGGAACGGCACAGGTCTTCGGGATGGTCGCCGTCGGGGCAGGCTTCGGATTTCGCTCACCGACCTTACTGTGGAGCGGAACCGCCGTGCTCGGTTTTGGCGTCGCAGTCTATGTGATGGACCTTGCCGGCATCTTGCGGCGGGCGACCGTCGACCATCGGCCACCGCAGGCGTTCATGGCGTCGGCCGCGCTCTGGCTACTCGTTGCCTTCATCCTGGGCGTCGGCGCCCTGCGCGGTTCACCCTGGGGGCCGGCATTTGTCTACGTCGTGCTCATGGGCTGGCTCGGACAGATGGTCAACGCGCATCTCCACCATATCGGCGTCCGCCTGCTGACCACGGCGTACCGCGGCGACGAGGACGAGACCCGTCCGGGCGAACTGCTTTCGGGGACACTAAGCTGGACCAGCTTTGTGCTGTTTCAAGCGGCGGTCCTCACCGGTGCCGTCGCGCTGCTCGTCGGCCATTCGGCACTGCTCGCGGTCGCCGCACTCGCAGGGCTTTCGGGGTGGATGGCGATGACCGCCAACACCCTTTATGCCGCACGCCGGACGAGCCGGCCGCCCGCGGTGATCTCCTTGCTTGGCACCAGCTGATCGAAGGGCAGAATTTGTGACGACTACCGCCGCCGGCATTCGCCGTGCCGTTTCCGTGCCGGCCGAGACCTCGCTTGCAGAGGACACGGCGATCTTCAGCGCGTTCACGATCACCGCGACGTTCTGGCTTCTCGTGACCACGGCGGTGGGTCTGCTGCTGAGCTTCAAGTTCACCTATCCCGACCTCGCGACGAATCCGTACCTCTCCTTTGGCCGCCTGCGCGCGATCCATACCAACGGGACATTCTACGGCTGGGCGTCGGTCGCGTTGACCGGGCTCGCCCTCTATGTCGCCGCGCGATCGTCCGGCGTCACGCTGCAGCAGAAGCGTTTAGCGTGGGCCGCGCTCTGGTCGTACAACATCGCCGCGGTGCTCGGCACGATCACGCTCGACCTCGGCATCAGCAACGGCAGCCAGGAATATCGCGAGTGGGTCTGGTGGGTAGCGGCGTTCTTTCTGCTGGCCGTCGTGCTGAGCGGCATCGTCGTCGTCGCGACCGTCATGGCGCGCGGCGAACGCGAGATCTACATCGCGAACTGGTACACCATCGGCGGGTTCATCTTCACGACGATCCTCGGGATTACGGCCGCGATCCCATTCTATCAGTATGGCCTTGGTCAAGTCGCCGTGCAAGGCTTCTACATGCACAACGCGGTCGGCATGTGGTTTACGTTTCTCGCCCTCGGCGTGACGTACTACGCACTACCGAAGCTGCTGAATCGCCCAATCTATTCGTACGCGCTCGGTGTGCTCGGATTTTGGACGAATCTCGTCTTCTATCCGGTCATCGGGGCACACCACTATGAGTTCTCGCCGCTACCGTGGTGGTTTCAGACTCTTGCCATCGTCTTTAGCGTCGGGATGCTCGTGCCGGTCTGGGCGGGTACCGGCAACTTCTGGCTTACGCTGCGCGGTCGGTGGGCGACCGTCCGGCGCTCCTATGCGCTGCCGTTCTTTTTCGTCGGCATCTTGTACTATTTTCTCGGCTCGACGCAGGGCACGATCGAAGCATTCCGCAGCCTGCAAGCGATCTGGCACCTGACCAACTTCACCGTCGGCCACTCGCATCTCACGATGTATGGGTTCATCACCTTCATCGCGTGGGGCGGGATCTACGGGCTGCTGCCGCTCGCGACCGGAAAACGCCCGGCGCTACTGCTCGTCGGCATGCATTTCTGGTTAGCGTTCCTCGGAGTGACGATCTACGTCATCGTGCTTTCCGTCGCAGGCACGGTGCAAGGGATCACGTGGGCCAACGGCGACCCGTTCATCGCCTCAGTCGAGGCTGCGGCGCCGTACTGGAGTGGGCGCGCGATCTCCGGAACGATGATGTTGCTCGCGCACGTGATCTTTGCTTACAACGTCTGGCAGATGACGCTCGCGCCGTCACCGACGACCACATCATCATCACCGTTATCGCTCGCTCCCGAAAGCGTGCGAGGATGAGACGTCGAGGCATGGATAACGTGCTCGTTCTGGTTTTCAGCGCCGCCGGGATCTACGCGTTCCTGGCGATCATGATGGGCGTTGTTCCGGGCACGATCTTGTCCAAAACACCGGCCGGTCCCGGCGTCGTGCCGCTCGACGCCGCCGCAGCGCGCGGCCGCGACATTTACGTCGGTGAGGGCTGCTCATACTGCCACACCCAGCAAGTTCGACCGCTCGCGCAAGACCGCGTCTGGGGTCGCCCGTCGATGGGTGGCGATTACGCGTACTCGACGCCGCAGCTGCTCGGCTCCGAGCGTACCGGGCCCGACTTGACCAATATCGGTGCGCGCCAACCGAGCGACGTTTGGCAGTCGATTCATCTCTACGAACCGCGTGCGCTCGTGCACGCGTCGATCATGCCGGCGTATCCGTGGATGTTCGTCGCGAAGGACCACGCCGGACCGGGCGACGTCGTCGTCAACGTTCCGCCCGAGTATGCGCCGCAGGGTAAAGTGATCGTCGCGACGCGCGAGGAGCAGGATCTTGTCGCCTACCTCAAGTCGCTCAAGCAGCCGGCGCTTCCCTCACCGGCGCCGTCGCGATGAACGGCATGCAGATGGGACCGCCGCAAGGCGGCGACATTCTTGGGGCGATCGTCGTGATCGCGGGTGTGTTCGTAACACTGTTCGCCTTTATCCTGGCTTTTCGGGCGACGGTCTGGCCGGGTGAGACGGCGCCCGACCACCCGAAAACCATCATCTTCAAGGATGGTCGTTGATGCAGACGCAGCACGGTGATCTCGGCGAGGAAGCGGTGTCCGTCAGTCTTTATCTCGACGACGCGACGGAGCCGTTCGCGATGTACCGTCCACCCGCAACGGTGGATGTCGACACAACGACGCTCGTTGATGGCCCGCATACGTTGCGCGTCCAAGCACGCGACGCCATCGGTGTTACCGGTGTCCGCGCGATTCCGTTCATCGTCCAAAACGGTCCGGGCATCACCGTCACCGGGTTACGGGCGAATGAGCGCGTTAGCGGCAAGTTTCAGCTCGCAGTCAATGCGTTTAGCGCCGACGAGCCGTTCGATCCGGTCCGCGCGGAATCCAGTGGACCGATTCCGGTTTGGACGTGGGTCATGAGCGCGCTAATCGCAGCGTGGGCGGCCTGGTATGGCCTAACGGAGTTTCAGCAGCCGGCGGCGTTCGCACAAGGGACCGGCGGCAATGCTGTCGCGGCGGCAAACGCGCCGATGGGCCAAAATGCACCCATCAAGTACAGCGGACGCGGCGCGGCCGCCGGCTTCGACTACGCTGCGAGTGGACCACAACTCTACACCACGAATTGCGCGGCGTGTCACGGTGCGAGCGGGGCTGGTGTTCCGGGTGCGTTCCCGGCCCTGGCTGGCGATCCGGTCGTCACCGGGAAGAACCCGAAGGCGCAAATCGGTATCGTCTTGCACGGGCTTCACGGCACGGTCATCGTCGGAAAGTCTTACACGAGCCAGATGCCGGCGTTTCCGCAACTGAGCGATAACGACATCGCCGCGATCATCGATCACGAGCGCACGTCCTGGGGGAATAACGCCCCGATCATCAACCCAGACGACGTGAAGCGCATCCGCTAAAAGGTCGATAGTGTGCTCTGGTTTGTGGATTTCGTTGCCGCGTCCCTCGTCCTCTTCATTATCGTCGCGGTCAAGTCTAGCTCCGGCGTGCGAGCCTTAGACGTAGCGACACGCAGCGGCTTCGCCTTTACGGCGATTGCCGACCGTCGCCTCGACGTTGCCGCAGCCTCGTACGAGGGCATTACGCTCGCCTGGCGATCGCGCAATGGAATCGCATCACCGGCCTACTATGAACCGCAGGCGACGTGCGGATTAACGATTTTCGGACCGTCGGGAAGCGACCAGTGGGGGAGCTTCGGCCTGCACGGACGCATCGATGCGACTCCCGCCGAAGACGTCGTGCACCACGTGCGCTGGGAAGGCGACGAATGTATCGTGGAGATCCGTGGGCGGATTCGCCAAATTCTCGGTGAAGATCTGGTCTTGGAGCGTTGTCTGCGAACGACGGTCGGCGGGAGCCATCTCGAAGTTCACGATACGGTAACGAACGAAGGTGGAAAGCAGGTTCCGCACATGCTCCTCTATCATTGTAACGGCGGCTTCCCGCTGCTCGATGAATCTTCCGAATTGCACGTGTCACAGTCGTCGATGCGGCCACGCGATGCCGGCGCCGAGAAGGGCCTCAATGAATGGATCGAGGCGGACAACCGGCTTCGGACTTCGCCGGCCAGGTCTTCATTCATGACCCGGTTGCGTGCGCCGACGGCCGGGCGGCGGTCCTCTTGCACAACGCGGAATTGCGCGAGGGTCGTGGATTGGCGTTTGCGAATCGCTTTGACCCAGCTCAGTTGCCGGCACTTTTTACGTGGAGAATGCTCGGGTACGGAACGTACGTCATGGGAATCGAACCCGCGAATTGCCCGACGATCGAAGGCCGGGTAAAAGCCGAGCAGCTCGGAACGCTTCCATTCTTGGACCCAGGCGAAAGTCGCCGGTACGACCTTGAATTTCACGTTTGAGCGAAGCCGACGAAATCGCTGCATTCGTACAACGGACGCCGTAGAGAGGATCCGAGGCACATGATCCATTTCGACGAGGCGCACCAACGAGTTTACTTTCCGGACGATCGACGTTTCGTTGTCGTCTTACAGCGGCGTTACATCGTCTGGCTCATCGTGGTCATCGCTTTGCCTGTCATGCTCGCGTGGTTACAAGTGCTGACGTTCGGCATTCATTCGGCATTCGCGCCGGTCGCCGGCATCACCGCAAACAGGGCGAACGGCGCACCGCGAGGCTTTCCGGTCTGGATCCGCTGGACGCATTTCGCAAACTTCTTCTTCCTGTTTTTGCTGATGCGCAGCGGTCTCTCGATCCTCATGGATCATCCGCGGCTCTACTGGAACAACGACTGCACGCCGGGATCCGAGTGGTTGCGCTTTACGCCTCTGACCGTTCCCAACGACCGCGTCTGGACGGCGAAAGAGGATGCCCGATACATTTCGCCGCTCATCGCCCTTCCCGGGTACAAGCATACGATCGGCATGGGTCGATCCTGGCATTTCATCACCGATTACGGCTTTATTATCACCGGCGCGATTTACATCATCATGCTGTTCGTCAGCGGGCAGTGGCCGCGGCTGGTTCCGACGTCGTGGGCGATCTTCCCCGATGCATGGCAGACCTTCGTGCATTACGCGACATTCCACTTTCCGATCGAGCCGGACGGCTACTACGCGTACAATGCGCTGCAACAGTTTGCGTACTTCGCCGTCGTCTTCATCATGGCGCCGCTTTCGATTCTGACCGGCATCTCAATGTCGCCGGCCGTCGACAGTGCCTTCCCATGGTATCCGCGCATTTTCGGCGGGCGCCAAGGGGGCCGCTCGATCCACTTTCTGTTGCTCTGCGGATACGTCGCCTTCACGATCGTGCACGTCAGCCTGGTTTTCTATACCGGAGCACAGCGAAACTTCAACCATATCGTCCTAGGGACCGACGATACGCATCCGCTCGGACTGGTTCTGGGCTGCATCGGCCTCGCCGTCGTGGTCGCATCCTGGGTCGCGGCGTACATCATCGCCTGGCGCTATCCGCGTATCATTCAACGCTTGCACAAGGCGCTGATCTTTCCGCTCGAAGTGGCTATGAGCTCATCAAAGCGCTTCAATCCGACCACTCGCTACACGCGCAAGGATATCTCACCGTATTTCTGGCCCAATGGCAAGATGCCCGATTCCGCTGAATGGCAGCGCAACGTCGACGACGGCTTCGATGATTACCGGTTGCGTATCAGCGGCTGCGTGGACAACCCCGTGGATTTGAGTCTCGCTGAGCTCCGAGCGCTCGGGCATGACGAGCACGTCGCCTTGCACCATTGCATCCAGGGTTGGAGCGGGATCGCTCAGTGGGGCGGGATCTCGATGGTGCGGCTGATCGGACTCGTCAAGCCGCAGCCGGCGGCGCGGGTCGTCGAGTTCATCTCGTTCGGCGAGGGTTTGTATGGCGGAGTGTACTATGACACCCAGCGCCTCGAGGACGTGGTCAAGCCCGAGTGCCTGCTCGCCTACGAAATGAACGACGTGCCACTGCCGCTCATCTACGGAGCACCGCTCCGCCTACGCGTCGAAAATCAGCTTGGGTTTAAAATGGTTAAGTGGATCCGTGAAATTCGTTTCATCGAAACGGAGAGGTCGGTCGGCGCGGGTCACGGCGGAGTAAATGAAGACGACGAATACTTCGATCTGTTGCCGTATATTTAAACGTCGTAACTATCACACGTGTCAGCACTAGGCGGCCCGATGGTGTGAACGACGCCAAGGGCGTTTTCACATTCAATGGTCACACCGCTCCCAGGAGAGACTTCTTATGAAGTTGGTCAGCAATATCGATTCTACGCTCCTCAAGGATGCGCAGCTCGTGGCCGAGTCGAGCGAGTTCGCTATTTATGCCATCGGCAACGACACCTATGCGTTGGTTCATCGTCATCAATCGGTCGATTGGCAAGCCATCACGATTTCTGGCGATGGTCTTTTCCGCGTCACCGAAATGCTCACGAAGGCCACGCGGTCCCTGTATCGCGACGTTGCGGGTGATCTCTCTCTCCGCATGAATGGTATTCCGTTCGGAGCAACGTCACAAAGCGACGACGAGTAGCACACCACACGGCCGCGCGAGAGTGAAATAGACTGTGGGTTCACGTTCAAGTCGAAGGCGACGCGACAGCGCGCTGAGGAGAACCTTCCATTCGGAATGGGTAAATGAATGACGCAACCGGTCCTGTTGAAGCGTGCGTATGATGAGCCCGCCAAGAGCGACGGCTTTCGCGTACTCATCGATCGACTCTGGCCGCGCGGCATTAGTAAGGTCACCTTACGTCTCGACATGTGGGCGAAGGACGTTGCTCCCAGCACCGAGTTGCGGAAATGGTTTGGCCATGATCCGGAGCGCTGGCTCGAGTTTGGAAAGCGTTATAAACTTGAATTGAAACACCCTGAGGCACGCCGTACGATTCATGACATCCTCGATCGTGGAACACAGACATCGGCAATAACGCTCATTTATGGTGCTAAGGACACCGTGCACCGGGCATACGCCAATCCGATCTTCAGTTTCGAGGCAAACTCTTTTTGTCTTTACGACTGACGCCGATGTTGGCGGACGGTCTAGACTAGAGTCCGACACCGGGTCCGAAGCATGCAGATAGGATAGGTCAATCTGTGCGTCCGGCACAATCAAATCATGCCTTCGTAAAATGAACCGCGCTTGTCCGATATGGCGCAATCGTGAACCTCGTTCGCGACCGGTCACTCGGCATCTCCCGAAAGACGACGCCGCGATCATCCGCCTTGCCGTTGCGCTGCTGCTGGAACAAAACGACGAGTGGACGTTGCAGCGACGCTACGTGCAGCTCGAATGGCTCCAGACCGTCAGCGACAACGTCATGTACCGAATCTCCGCCTTGGTTACGTCCGAAGTGTTTGCTCTCTATCACATACGCGGAGAGACATCCGATTTCTCTTGATCTGCTGATCATCGCATATGACCAAAGGCGTCCCTTACGTTTTTTCAGCGGCAGATTTAACCCAGAGCCAACGCACTTACTGAAAGGCGGCAGCAGAGCGATTAAGAACGCCGGTTATTTCAAAGTGGCGCGCGCCTGCCGAGGCCGCCTCCATAGGCCGTGCAGCGGCAGATTGCCGAACTTCTCGAGGTGGTCTTCTTCGTCGCCCTGTGCGAGCGATGGCTTTACCAAGTCGCTGCGACTGATAATTCCCACAAGACGGTTTGACCGTGCATCTGCCACAACCGGAAGCCGCTCGAGGGCATTTGCGGCAAGCCGGTTCGACACGATTCGACAGCTTTCGCTCGGAAGCGCGGCGACAGGTGCATTCACTTCAAACAGATCACGCATCTTCACAGCGTGGCGCTTGTCAGAGCCTGCGAAAAGAGCCGCACGATCGATCATTCCAATCAGGAACCCGTCACTGACGACGGGAAAGGCCCGATGGGCTTGCCGTTCTCCGAAATACGTCATAAGGACGTACGCGATCAAGGCATCCGCATCGATTGATATGACGTCCCGCGTCATGACGTCCTCGACAAAATGCCGTTCCAACGGATCAATGCCGTATTCTCGATAAATATGGTAGCCGCGGCGCGCGATTTTCTCCGTAAGAATTGAACGCGGCATCATCAAAACGGTGAAGCCATATGCGGTCGCGGACGCCATCAACAGCGGCAGCAAAGCGTCCACATCGTGCGTGAGTTCGAAAGCAAAAATCACCGCCATGACCGGCGCGCGCATCATGCCGCCAAGGACGGCGGCCATGCAAACCAATGGCCAGACGGTCGGATCGCCGCCGGGTAGCAGCGGGCCAAGCACGACACCGAGACCGGCTCCTATCATCAAAAGCGGCGCAAGAACGCCGCCGGACGTCCCCGAACCAAGCGCAATCACCCATATTGCGGCTTTCACCAAAACCAGTGCCAGCACGACTTGGAGCGCGAGATGCGTGCGCAGAAGATCGCCGATGACGTCGTAGCCGACGCCGAACGCACGCGGCTCGAAGTAGCCGCCGACGCCAACCGCGAGACCGCCGAGTGACGGCCACCACATCCAATGAAGGCGTAGTCTCCCGAAAAGATCCTCGACGCGATACAACGATGTCGACAGCCCCCAGGATAACGCCCCCGCGAGCACACCCGCGACCACGCATGAGATTAGTCCGGGGGGGCCGAGCGCAGGCGTTTGGAGCGGGAAAAGCGGTCCAGCGCCAATGAGCAACGGCCGCGTAAAGCCAGCCATCGCGCAGGCCAGGGCGACCGGCAGTAAACTTCGCGGGCGCAGTTCGAATAGGAGCAGCTCGACCGCGAGCAACACCGCGGCAATCGGTGTGCCGAAAACCGCCGTCATACCGGCGACTGCGCCCGCGACAAGCAACGTCTTCCGCTCGCCCGCGCTGACGTGCACGTGCTGCGCAATGAGCGAGCCGATGGCACCGCCAGTCATGATAATCGGGCCTTCGGCTCCGAAGGGACCACCGCTGCCGATCGCGATAGCTGACGACAACGGCTTCAACACGGCGACTTTCGCCGTCATCTTGCTCTTCTTAAAGACGATCGCCTCAATGGCCTCAGGAATTCCGTGGCCTCGAATTGCCTCCGAACCGAAACGCGCTATCAGTCCGATGATCAAACCACCGATAATCGGCACCGGGATGACCCACAATCCCAGGCCGTTCAGGGCCGGAGACCGGTCGCTGAACGATAACGTGTGATAGAAGAACAAGCCCGTGAAAAATCGAATCAGATGCAACAGCACGTACGCCGTAACCGTACTGCATGCGCCTATGACCGTTGCGATCGCCGCGATTAGCAACAGACGCCGATTGGCGGAAAAATCGCCCTTGGCCGATTGTTGATGCATGACCGTACTAGCGCTCAATCATCGGAAACGTGTTCTTGAGCAATTCGATCTCGGCGCGATGCTGGTCGGCCAACCGGGCCACAATGCGCCCGCCCTTAGGAAGCAGATGCACCTCTACCGATCGCCGATCGTGACGACTCGTGCGGCGCTCCAGCAATCCAGCTGCCTCGCAGCGCGACACCAGCGCGACAACTCCATGCGGCTGCGCTTGGAGCCTCTCCGCCAGCTCGCCGATGTTGGCCCAGTCGCGGCCAACGAAGCCTCGGACGTGCAACAGCAAAAAATACTGCAGCGGTGTAATGCCCGCCGCCTGTGCCGCATTCTCCGAGAAGCGCTCGAAACAGCGGAGCCGGTAGCGAAAGTTAGACAATGCCTCATAGTCTGCTTTCGCCAAATCGTTCCTGCGCACGTTTTTCACGTTTCCCGGCTCGGCACTTGCACGAGAAGGTTTATATCACATTGTGATACAACGAGGCAACGGCCAGCGCCAACTTTAAAGGCGTTGCATGCAGCTCGAAGGACTGCCGACGTTGAGCGACAACGACATGCCACGAATCTCCGCCGTGACCACGAGCTGGGTATGAAGCGATTGCGCTATACTCGTACACCACGCCGCGCGACACGATCACGGCTGTTGCGGGTCGATCCCCCTGTTGCCGAATTTTACTTTTCTAAGGTGTGCCCGAAGCTGGTTCTCTTCTGGCTTTGTCGCCTCATCACATATCCCGCACGTTACTTGCCAGGGAAGATAACGATGATCCGCTGGTTTCGCAGTTTCGTGCCAGCGCCGCTCACCGTCAGCGCGGTCGAGCGATTGCGCAGTCTGGTTGGGGCATTCGTCGGTTTACTGCTGACGGGGGTGCTGTGCACCTGGGCTTCAGGTTCGGCCGGGCCCTGGCTGATCGCGCCGATCGGGGCCTCGGCCGTACTCCTATTCGCCGTGCCGGCTAGTCCTCTGGCCCAGCCCTGGTCGATCGTGGGCGGCAATACTCTGGCAGCGTTGATTGGCGTTACTTGTTCTCACTGGATAGCCGACCGGCTGATCGCAGCATCGCTGGCAGCCGCGCTGGCGATCGGTGCTATGTTTTTCCTGCGCTGCCTGCATCCGCCCAGCGGTGCCGTGGCGTTGACGGCGGTGCTCGGCGGGCCCGCTATAGCGGCAGCCGGCTACCATTTCGTTCTTACACCCGTTGCTTCGAATTCGGTGATTCTGATGCTGGCGGCTGTCGTGTTCAACAACGCAAGCGGGCGGCGCTATCCTCATGCGCAGTTGGCGGAGCAGAGTGTGCATCGCACTACGGACCGGCCGCCGACGTCACGGGGTCGGCTGGGCAAGCAAGATCTCGACGAGGTTCTTGCGCGTTATGACCAGGTCCTAGACGTCAGCCGCGACGAACTCGATGATCTCTTTCAGGCAGCGGCGTTGCGGGCGTTCGACCGTTTGTTCAGCGATGTGACGTGCGCGGACATCATGTCGCGCTACGTGATCACTGTGCGACCCGAAACTTCGCTGTCGGTGGCCTGGGATGAGTTGGTGCGACACGATATCCGGGCGATGCCGGTCGTGGATGCGGCCCGGCTTGTGGTTGGCATAGTGTCGGATCGGGATTTTCTCCGCACCGCTGCACGCGAGGGGCACGGCGGCAAGGTCGAGCGATTACCGGCGCTGGTGTGGCATGGCACGGTTGCCGACATCATGGAGACGGATACGCGCACGGTGCAAGAGGACGCACACGTAGTTACTCTCGTGCCGCTGATGGCTGATGCCGGCATCCGCCAAATCGCCGTGACCGGGCCAGAACGTCAGCTGACCGGCATCATCACCCAATCCGACCTAGTCGGCGCTCTGTGCCGGTCCCGCCTGATGGCCACCGAGCCGGGCGCTGAACGGCCCGAAGAAGCCGCTTCAAGTCGATGAGCCGCCCAAAAGCCTTAATGTTGCCTAAGGCAAGTCTGATCTGCGCAGCTAATTAACGATTAAGCGGATCGACCGCCGGATGTGGACGACTTTAGCGGCTATCGACTTACGGTTTTGCGCGATTCTGTGGTTTCGGCCGTCATTCCAGGCGTTTGGGCATGCTAAAGCGTCGAGACCCGTAGCATTCGCTTCTTTTGAACGAACAGGTTTACGAGTCCGAAGCAAACGTAAAGGCGGTTCGTGTTCTTTGCGAGACCTCGATACCGGACTTTGCGAAAGCCGAACATCCCTTTGAGGATCCCAAAGACGTGCTCAACCCGCGATCGAGTCGATGACTTGTGCTTGTTCGCTGCCAACTCGGCTTCGGAGAGCGCGCGATTGCGATATCCTCGCTTGCTCGTGAAATCCTGTGCACAGGGAGCCTTCGCTCGCATCGACTCCGTGTGGCCGGTGTAAGCCGCATCACCCCAGACCCGCGTTTCGTTCCCGTGAAGAAGCTGCGCGAACATCTTACTGTCGTGAACGTTCGCCGCTGACGTCTCCAGCGTGTGCACGATTTTGCTCGTACTGTCCACGCCAATGTGCGCTTTCATCCCGAAGTACCATTGGTTGCCCTTACACGTCGAGTGCATTTCCGGATCGCGTTCCTTCTTCTGGTTTTTCGTCGAGCTCGGCGCGTTGATTATCGTGGCATCAACAATCGTTCCCGTGCCGATCTTCACGCCATTGCGCTCCAGGTGCGCGTTTATCTCTTCAAACATCCGCTTGCCGAGGTCGTGCTTTTCGAGCAAATGGCGAAACTTGCAAATCGTCGTCTCGTCGGGTGCCGGAGCGGTTCCGAGATCGATCCCGGCAAACCGCTGCATAGACAAGACGTCGTACAGTGCCTCTTCCACGCCGGGATCGCTCAGATCGTACCATTGCTGAAGCAAGTGAATTCGGATCATGAGATCCAGTCGAATCGGGCGCCGGCCCACTTCACCCTTGGGATAGTGCGGCTCAATGATTGCCTTCAATCCCTCCCAAGGGACGATGCGTTCCATTTCGTTAAGGAACGCCGCACGCCGTGTTATCTTCGCATGACGCTTGAAGTCAGCGGAACCGAAGGAGATGTACTTGTCTCTCATCGTTTACAAAGGTATCATAAATTAGGAGTAAATCAGAGATGCCTTAGTAAATTCCGGCGACAGCTTGCGAAGCGCCACATTGACGAGCTCCCGCAGCGAGCGCAGCGGATGATCCGCCGGAACGCGCGCTTCAGGCGAGAGGTAACTCCACATCGCCGTGTTTTGTACATCTTGGACCGCATCAGCCGCTACCTCAAGATATCGAGGAGACCTGCTCCAATTATAGCGGGGAAAGCCCGGTAAATCGACCCCGGCGGCGCGACTTTTTCCGCACCTTGAACTCCTCATATCGAAGAGCCTCCGAGTCAAGCGTGATGACGGCGCGCTCACCGCGCTGTTCGAAGCCGAGAAAATCTGGATCGTTCACTCGTGGATTGCGTCGCCGTAGACGTCGCTGAGTCGAACCGCCTAGCGCCGGACGATGGACCGCGAGCGTCGCGTTCCTAGAACTCCTTATACGGAAGAAACTTCGAGTCAAGCGTGATGACCGCGCGCTCGCCGCGGCGCTCGACGTTGATCGTGAGATCGATCGCGCTCAGGATGCCGTCACCGAACGTCTCGATCGTCCACTCGCGGATCGCATCACCGTAGACGTCGACGAGCTCGTGCAGGCGGTAGACCAGGGGATCCGAGTTCCGGATCGGCGCTTCGACGAGCGGTGCGAGCGACGATTCGTCGATCGCGAGCGCCTCGGCGAGCTTCGCGGCGGTCTCCGGTGCGAGTTTGGCCTGACCGGCGAGCGCGGCGCCGATGAAGATCGGGCTCTTCCCGACCCGCTCGGCAAGTGCGGCCAGCGTCAAGCCCTGCTCCTTGCGCCACTCCCGCAGATCGTCGAGCAGTTCGGCGTAGAGTTCGGCCGTCGGCGTCGTGGAGATCTGCGTGTTCATGCCCGGCTCTGCGCGGCGCCGTGGCACCGCGCCTGCCGTCACTCCTCGGTTCGGTCTCGCGGGTGCGCCCGGTCGTACGACGCGCGCATGTGCTCGATCGAGACGTTCGTATAGATCTGCGTCGTCGCGAGGCTCTCGTGGCCGAGCAGCTCCTTGATCGTCATCAGGTCGGCGCCGTTCTCGAGGAGATGCGTCGCGAACGAGTGGCGCATGATGTGCGGCGTCGCGTGCACGGCGAGGCCGCTGAGCCGCTCGATCGTCCGCACGACGGTCCAGATCGCGCGGACGCCGAGCCGCTCGCCGCGCCGGCCGATGAAGAAGGCCGGATCGCCCGTACGTGGCCGATGCCCCAGATAGGCCAGCATGGCGTCCGCCGCGGCCTGCGTGATGAGCACCGTGCGCTGCTTATTGCCCTTGCCGGTGACGCGCATGACGCGCCGCCCGAGATCGACGTCGGCGAGATCGAGCCCCGCGATCTCGGCCCGGCGGCAGCCGCTCGCGTAGAGCACCTCGAGGATCGCGCGATCGCGTGACTTCTGAAATTCGGTGCGGCCGGCGAGCGGGGCCGTGGCGAGCAACTTCGCCACCTCCGCTTCCTTGAGAACGACGGGCAGCCGCTGCGGCAGCTTCGGCGGCTCGATGCCGACGAGCGGGTCGTCGGCGCGAATTCCCTCGACGATGAGATAGCGGTAGAAGCGCCGTAGTGCGACCAGCTTGCGTCGGATTGCCGCCGGCTGATAGCGCCGCCGGCCGGCGAGATCGAGGACGAATGCCTTAACGGCCGGCCGGCCCGCGCGCTCGATCGGCTCGCCGGTGAATGCAGCGAAAAGCTCGAGATCCCGCGCGTAGGCCTCGCACGTTCGGGGCGAGCGGCCCTTCGCGTAGTGGAGCTCGTTGCAAAATGCCGCGACCGTGCCGTTGCGCGACACGTAGAGCGCCGCGTCGGCTCGCCCCCGGCCGCGCCGTTTCGCCTCGTCGGTCATCTTCCGTCCTCCGCTGACTCACATCCTAGAATCGTAGTTTCATGATGTAGATTCGGGGTGGAGAACGTTCGGCCTCCTCAGCGCGAACGCGGCGTCGACGGCTCGCGCGGGTAGTCGGCACCGCCGAGGATCGCGTCGAGCGCGGGGCCCGTCACGCGCGCCAAGAGCTCGGGCGACGCCGAAGCGATCGGCTCGCGCTTGAGGACGTAGCGCGACCATGCGAGACCGGCGAGGTGGGCGGCGACCGCCTCCGCGCGGAGCCGCGTGAGGCTCCGCGCGCGGTCGAGCCGCGCGCGAACCGGCTCGACGATCGTCCGGGCGATGAGGTCGCCGACGAGTCGCTGCGTCGCCGCGTCTTCCGCGGCCGCCCGCAGCAGCGCGCCGAGCGCCTCGCCGCCCGAGCGCGCGTCGTAGAGCTCGAGGAAACTCCGCACGATCGCCGCCCCGCCGGCCCCGTGCTCGACGGCGCGTCGCAGGGCATCGCCGTCACGGTCGTCCCAGGCGACGACGCAATCGAACAACGCGCGCTTCGTTCCGAAGTAATGTGCGATGAGCGCGACGTCCACGCCGGCGGCGCTCGCGATCGTCCGCAGCGACGTCGCGGCATATCCCGTCGCCCCGAAGTTCGCTCGGGCGGCGCTCAAGATGTCATGCCGCGTCGCGGGCGTGCCGGGACGTCGGCCGCGCGGGCGTTTCCGGCTCATCGTCACAATTCAACGTTTGTAGAATTACCGCGATTGGTCCTTGTCGTTTGTCGAGGCGGAGCTAGCCGCTTCGCCTCGACAAACGCTTCGCGAATCTGCTCGAGCATGGACGCCCCGCACCGGAGCTGGGCGTGCGGATTCGGCTCGATGAGCATCTCGACGAGCGGCGCCGGAGCGCGATCGGTCGGCCGTGCTGAATGATCTTCTTCGGCCATGCATGGATGAGCCGGTCGAATCCGAGCACGGCAGTCACACAATAATTCAGCAGCCGATGAATTCATTGCGACGGGGCTTTCAGCGCGACAGGGGAACGCGCAGCGCAATGATTCCGGTCATGACCGTCGCCGCCGCGCCGTCGCCCGCCGCTGGGACGCGTTGTCTCGATGCATATCTGCCGCTCGGCGCGCCGCTCGTGCCGCCGGCGACCGTCGCGCACGGGATCGAGCACACGGTGCCGTCGCGCGTTGTGCGCATCGCGTTCCTCGTGGCACCGAAGCTTCCGAAGGTCCCGCTCGTCGGCTTCCTCTACATCACCTCGACGAACGACGTCTGGTTTGGCACCCAAACGCGTGCGAGAGCGAACCCCGACGTCGCGCCGATCGTGCGCGAGATCTTCGCAGCATCGTCGACCGCGACGTCGGCGCAGTTGCAGAGGATGCTGCGCGCGCAGGACGGCAACGCCGTGCTCTTTCTCGCGCAGCCGCTCCGGCTGCTCAAGGGCCTCGGCCTCGCGACGCTACCGTGCGTCGGGAAGCCTTCGGCGCGCTAGCCTCGAGCGGCGGCGCCCGTCCTAGGAAACGTAACTGACGTTGACGCTGAACCCGGCCGCTTCGGCCCGGGCAAGCACGGAGAGCACGACTTCGATTTCATCGTCGATCGACGAGATCTCGCGTGCGGAGATCCCGACGGGCGCGGCGTTCTCCCACAGCAGACGACGTGCGGTCTCGAGCGCCGAGCGCAGGCGCTGCGGCGTCGCTTCGAGGACGGCCCAGTCCTCGTAGCCGGTCGGGGGCACGACGCGCCAGCCATTGCCAGAATATTCATCGTCGTCGACGTAGGCATTCGGGATCGCGGCCAGCACGTCGATCGCCTCGCGGTCGATCGGGCGCAGAACGAGCCCGACGTCAGCGAGGCGCACGACATAGCGAAAAAACGCGGTCCCGCCGACGCTGTAGGCCCCGGCGGGCGAACCGACGTTCACGTGCACCATCTGCGCGGACACGTTCCCCTCGAGACGGCTATTCCACCTCTGTCATGTCGGACGTCGCCTCGAGCGAGACGACGATCGGCTCGGCGTGGCCCGCGTCGAAGAGAAACATTACCGCGTCGTCGCTGAGGCGATCCTGAAGGATCGTCCCCTCGTAGGTTCGGCCGTCGGCGGTCAGCCGGACGCGGTTGGTCTTGAACGAGCGTAAGCGCTCGACCGTGATTGCCATGACTTCATCTCGCGATCGTAAACGGCAGGTGCAGGTCCGAGGCGAGCGTAGCGAGCCCGTCCCACACGCGATGATGGATTGGTACCCCGCCCGAGCGCGCCGCGACGGTCCGTTCGTGCTCGATCTCGCCCGCGACGTAGATCCGCTCGCCCGGCTCGGCACGCTCGGAATCCTTGAACTGCCGGAGCTCGCGATCGACCGCCGCCTTGTAGGTCGCGACGTCCGCGAATCCGGCCGGATCGATCGCACCGAAGAAATGCGAGATCGCCCCCGCGCGGGGCGGATCGTAGAGCGTCGGCAAGTCGGTTCCGCCCGGGCCGCCGGCGAGCGTCGCGCACATCAGATCCGCGAGCAGTCCCAGACCGTACCCCTTGTGGCCGCCGTTGCTCGTGCCGAAGCCGCCGAGCGGCAGCAGCGATCCGCGCAGCCCCGTCGCCGGATCGAGGGTCTCGGCGCCGTCAGCATCGATCGCCCAGCCCGGCGGCAACGGCACGCCCTTGCGCTCGGCGACCTCGAGCTTGCCACGCGCGACGGTCGTCGTCGCGAAGTCCAGGACGAAGGCGGGCTCGCGCGCCGCCGGAATCGCGTACGCCCACGGGTTCGTGCCGAGCATCGCCCCGCGACCCGCGGTCGCCGCGCCGTACCGGATCGAGTTCGTCGACGACATCCCGATGAGATCGTGGTCGAGGGCGAGCATCGCGTAATACCCCGCGATCCCGTAGTGATTGGAGTTGCGGACCGCGGCGAAGGCACAGCCGCTCACCTTCGCCTTGGCGATCACCGCCGCCATTGCGCGCTTGCTGGCCGGATGGCCGAGGCCATTGGCGGCGTCGAGCACGAGCGACGTGGGGGTCTCGCGAACGACCGTGACGGGGGCGTCCGCGAGCATGACGCCGCTCTGGATGCGCGCGATGTAATAGGCCTGGAGACGCGCGACGCCGTGCGACTCGACGCCGCGCATATCGGCGGCGACGAGCACCTCGGCGACGACGGCGGCGTCGGGCTCGCGCGTGCCGACCGCGACGAGCGCGTCCGTTACGAACCTCGTGAGCCGGGCGGCGTCGGCGAGATGGTAGTCGGCGGTGGAATTAGCCACGGCTGTCTCCCTCGAGTGGTTCGACGCGCGCGCCGGCCGATGCGATGGCAAGGTCGAAGACGTCGCTCTCGATGCCTTCGCGAGCGAACGTGGAGCGCATCTCGTCGCCGATGCCGTGCGCCTGCGCCGCGACGAGCGCGATGACGCTCGGGCCCGCGCCCGAGAGCGCGATCGCGTAGAGGCCGGGCCGCCGGTAGCCGAGCATCTCCGCGAACCCCGGCACGAGCGGCGCGCGGTACGGCTGGTGCACGCGATCGCCGACGGCCACGCCGAGCGCCTCCAGGCGCCCCGTCGCGAGCGCCGCCGCCAAGAGTGCCGCGCGCTGGAGGTTGAAGACGACGTCGCGCCGCTCGTACGTCGCCGGCAGCAGCGCGCGCGCGGCGGCCGTCGGCAGCACGATCTTCGGCGTCACGACGATCGCTGCGAGCCCGGCCGGCGGCTCGAAGCGCAAGTACGTCGGTACGCCGTCCTCCGCGACGGCTGCGACCACCACGCCGCCCAGCAGCGCCGGGAGCGCGTTATCGGGATGGCCCTCGAGCTCGCTCGCGAGCAGTGCGAGCCGTGCTTCCGTCGGCCGCTCGGCGGCGAGCGCGGCCCCGATCGTGAGGCCGAGGACGGCGCCCGCGGCGCTGGCACCGAGCCCCTTGCCGAGCGGAATCGCGTTCTCGATCGCGATCGAGACGCGCGGCCGCTCGTCGCCGAGAATCGCGGCGAGGCCGCGCACGATCTCGTTCTCGAAGCCCACGTTCGTCGGCACGTACGGTCCTGCGCGAAACGAGATCGCGAACGCGACGGCGGGCTGGACGACCGCGCGCACGCGCAGCTCGAGCGCGAGCCCGATCGCGTCGAACCCGGGACCCAGGTTCGCCGACGACGCGGGGACCGAGACGGCGAATGGCCGCGGCTCAGGCACGCGCGAAGGCGACCTCGTCGACGAGCGCGCGCAGATCGGCTTCCGTCGGCGTCGGCCGGATCTTGTTCGCGAATGGGGCGGCCGAGCCGTGATAGGCGGCGGCGTACGCGCCGTCCTTGAGCGCGTGCCCGGTGAGGACGAGCACGATGTCGTCGTCGCGGCCGACGTCGCCGCGCTCGCGCAATCGTTTGAGCCCGGCGAGCGATGCGGCCGAGGCCGGTTCGCAGCCGACGCCGTCGCGGCCGACGATCGCGCGCGCATCCGCGATCTCGTCGTCCGAGACGTCGAGCACCGTGCCGCCGCCCGCGCGTACCTCGGCGAGCGCCTTGCGCCACGACGCCGGAGCACCGATCTTGATCGCGGTCGCCGTCGTCTGCGCGCGCACGGGCCGCATGTCGCCGCCATCGCGAAAGAGCGTCGCGAACGGATTCGCGCCCGCGGCTTGCACGACGCCCAGGTGCGGCAGCCGGTCGATCAGTCCGAGCGCGAGCGCCTCACGAAAGCCCTTCCCGAACGCGCTCGAGTTTCCGAGGTTGCCGCCCGGGAGGATCACCCAATCGGGCACGCGCCAGTCGCGCGCCTCGAGCAGCGCGAAGGCCGCGCACTTCTGCCCCTCGATGCGATAAGGGTTCACGCTGTTGACGATCGCGACACGGCGCGGATCGAGCGTGCGCACGAGCTCGAGCGCGCGGTCGAAGTCGCCGTCGATCGCGGCGACGATCGCGCCGTAGTCGAGCGTCTGCGCCATCTTCGCCTCGCTGACGCCGACCGCGGGCACGAGCACGAGCGCGGCGATATTCGCCCGCGCGCCGTACGCCGCCATCGCGGCCGCGGTATTGCCCGTGCTCGCGCAGACCGCGACGCGCGCGCCCGTCGCGCGGGCGTGCGAGATCGCGACCGTCATCCCGGCGTCCTTGAACGACGCGGTCGGATTCATGCCGAGGTGCAGGTACGCGGCGCGCGCGACGTTCGCATAATCGGCGCCGCGCGGCGCGTCGTAGAGCGGCAGATCGTTCTCGCGCAGCGTCGTGACGGCGGACTCCGGAACGGGCGGCAGCAGCTCGCGGAAGCGCCACACGCCGCTGCGGTCGATCGGTGCGTTCGAGCGCCGCCGCACGCCGAACGTCTCGCGCAGCGTCCCGGCGGAGAAACGCTCGGCATCAAGTTCAAAGGCGAGCAGCCCGCCGCACGACTCGCAAAAGAGCACGTCGTCCGCGGCCACGGCCGCGCACTCACTGCAGACCAGACGCATGACCGCAGGTTCCCGGTTTGGATCGATCGTGCCTACGATCGCTCGGTGCGAACGTAGCAGCAAGGTTGCCGTTAGAAACGAGCGACAGGATTATCGTGCCATCGTGCATACGACGCATGAACGATGGCCGACATCAGCAATTTTCCGATCATCGACGGCATGATCAGCGACGCTGCCAACAGGAAAGGCGTCGTCGACTGTGACCGCCTGGATTGCTGCGACCCGAATTTCGATACGCTCGCGTATCTCAAGACGCTGATCGATGCGTTGCCGATCGATCGGAAGTCTGCGGCTCGGAAGGAGGCGCAAGAATTCTCGACTCGATTCAGTTCCGAGAAGTTGCTCGGCCGAGCGCTCTCTGCGTGCCAAGACTTTCATCCCGTCCCCGAGGGAACGATGGCGACCGAGTGGTTCGCTCGCTTTCGTTCGATGCTGGAAGAGCCGTACGCCACTGGGAAGCATCGCTGATCTTAAAATTCATTGACGATGGACGACGCGATGGGGTGGGGCGCCCGCATGCGCTCAAGCGCGCAGTCGAAGTCGTCGGAGCTGACCGCCGCATGTTGCGCGACGATCGCGTCGACCGCGGCGATCGCCGCGCACTCACCGTAGACCCGACGCATCGGCCCCGATACCCATTCCAGGCGGACCGCGCCTACAATCGGCGGAACCCAACCCCGAAGTTCCCTCGGATAAGCGCCTCGACGTTCGCAATCGGTCCGCATCCGTCTCATGACGACGACTACACGATCTCGAACGTCGACGCGCGACATTATGCGACGGCGACGAGCGACACGACGGCGGGCGCCAAGCCTTTCGCTGCCACGGGTCGCTGCACGAAGTGCCGAGTGAGGGTTCGGCGTCAGTATCTCTCGCGTTGCGAGCGCGGCACCCATCGCCTCTGGGCCTAAGGCGGTCGTGAAGTGCGGTTGTCTACAAAGCGGCTAGCAGCGGCGTAAATTCGTCATGCACCCGCGGCAACATCGCCTTCAGACGTTCGTATTCATCATTCGAGATCGCTTCGCCCTCGAGCTCACCCCGAAGGTAGCCGAGCCACGCGAGCGTCGACCGTTCCGGCATCGCACTGCCGCGCAGAGTGAAATGGTAGAGGTCATTACGAATTCCCATCCACGTTTGATGCCAAGACTCGTCGAGTAATTCGTCCTCTCGCAACGCCTCGACCTCGGGGGCGGTTTCGTCGCGGCCGTAAGGAATCGCATCTCGTATCCCGCCCTCCGGTGGATCGAGTGGGAAAGCATCCTTCAGGTCGTCCAAATCTTTGATCCCGATGAGGTGACCGAGCAGCCATCCTGTCGTGAGTCCGGCAAGATAGCATTGCGCACGATCAGGCAAGCCGTTTGGGAAACGCTCGGTCATGAGTTTTAAGACTCGAAAGGCCCGCTCGCGACCTTTCGGATACGTCGAGTCCCGCGTCATATACACTTCGAAAAAGCCGCCACTCATGAACGTGACATCCGGATTTCGAATGATTCGCTTCCGTTCCACCCGAGAACATGTACCGATTTGAGATCGGATTTGCTTGTTTTACCAAACGCGTTCTCTACTGCACTTCTGATCTTCACTTGTGTCAAGCCGCGCTGATTTCTCGCATCGATGATAACATTGTGAGCTTGCTTTCCAGCTTTTATGATTAGGTCTGTCAGCCCGTGACCTGCTGCATCGGGTCGCACGTTCGCCATCGTCTTGAGTTCCGTCGGCTTTCCGTCGATGACGAAATCAGCCGATCGGCCAATCTTGGATGGCGCCTGCGCGACGACGTCATGGCCGCGCGCCACGAGCTCGGATGCGATCTTCGACTCGGCCGGATTGAGCCGTGCGCCATCCTGGAGGATCAACTTGGCGCCATTCGACGCCGCGTCGTCGATCGCGTGGAACGTGAGCTGCTCGATCCCGCCCTTCACCGTCTGTTTCGCTGCGAACGTGAGGCCGAAGAGCTCCGGCGCTCCGGGCAGCGTGAGGACCGTCCCGAGCGCGAGACCGCCGTGCCACAGCCGCGACTGCGCACTCTGCTTCGAATCGCCAACGGCATTGAGATCGTCGCCAATGACCGAGTTATAGGCGTTCAATAAATCCGCCGGCGCGCGGTCGGCTGCCCGTTGCGCGCCGTCGAGCACGATGCTATCGGGAATGCCGAAGGGATTTGGCGTCAGGCTCGACCGCGGCGGCTCGCCGTTGCCAATCAGCGGCGCGACGAACGGGCTCGGACCGGATGTCGGGGTGGGAACCGGAGAAACGCTCACCGTGATAACCTCCTCAGAAAATCTCAGCGCTCTATCTTCCTTATCAGCACTTTTCATCCGCGATGAAAGGGGGGTGCGGACCATTCTTTACAAGTCGTCGAAGACAGCGAGCTTCCGACGGTATCACGAGGACATGCAACAGGCGCGTTAGCGACCCGCTCAGCGGGCCGGATCTGCGGCGCTACCGGTGTCTACGCTCAGGAGCATACCGCCATCGACGACGAGCGTCGTGCCGGTGATGTAATCGGCGGCGTCGCTCGCGAGGAACTGCACGGCGCGGGCGACGTCCTCCGGCGTGCCGGCGCGACCCCACGGAATCGTCGCTTCGTGCTCGCGTGACGCCTGTGGATCATCGAGTAATTCTTGCACCATCTGCGTGAGCACGGTCCCCGGCGCGACGTTGTTGACGTTGATCTTCCGCGGCGCCAGTTCAAGGGCGAGGCAGCGCGTGAAATTGCGCAGGCCGCCCTTCGCGGCGCTGTACTCCGCGACGCGCCACGCGGGCATCTCCTCGTGCACGGACGAGACGTTGACGATCTTGCCGGGACCGCCGCCGGGCACGTGACGCAAGAACGCGCGCACCATGTTGAAGGGGCCCGTGAGGTTCGTGCGCAGCGTCGCTTCCCACTCGGCGAGCGAGAGCTCGGCGACGGTCTTGCCGCGCACGTTGACGCCTCTCCGTTGCGAATCGCGATCGGAGAGATACGTGAAGCCGACGGCATCGCCCGCGCTCGCGAACGCGAGGACGATCGCGCGGCCGATGCCGGATTGACCGCCGGTGACGAGCGCGACGCGGCCGGTCATCCTATGTCGGGACGCGCGTGATCGCGCCGTCGGATGCCGACGAGACGAGCGCCGCGTATTTCGCGAAGACGCCACTCGTGTAGCGCGGCTTCGGCGCCGTCCACGACGCGAGCCGCGATGCGATCGTCTTCGCGTCGAGGGCGACGGAGAGCGACCGGGCGTCGGCGTCGATCGTTACGACGTCGCCGTCGCGCAGTGCCGCGAGCGGCCCGCCCAGCGCCGCCTCGGGCGCGACGTGGCCGATCATGAGGCCGCGCGTCCCGCCGGAAAAGCGGCCGTCGGTCACGAGCGCGACCGTCTCGCCGAGCCCCGCGCCGACGATCGCGCCGGTGATCCCGAGCATTTCGCGCATGCCCGGGCCGCCGCGCGGCCCCTCGTACCGAATCACGACGACGTCGCCCGCGACGACCGAGCCGCCGGAAATCGCGACCATCGCATCTTCTTCACGATCGTAGACGCGCGCGGGGCCCGTGTGATGCAGCCGCTCGTGACCCGCCATCTTCACGACGGCACCGTCCGGCGCGAGGTTGCCGCGCAGCACCACGATGCCGCCCGTCGGCTTGAACGGTCGCTCGGCCGTCGCGACGACGCGCTGGCCCGGCGTCTCGCGCGCATTCGCGGTTTCCTCACCGAACGTGCGGCCCGTGATCGTCGCGGTTCCGGCGTGGACGAGGCCGCCGTCGACCATCCGCCGGCCGATGAGCTCGATGCCGCCCGCCTCGTCGACGTCGAGCGCGACGTATGTGCCGCCGGGCCGCAGATCGGCAACGATCGGCGTGCGCGCGCTGATGCGATCGAAGTCGTCGATCTCCAGCGGTACGCCCGCCTCACGCGCGAGCGCGAGCAGATGCAGCACCGCGTTCGTCGAGCCGCCGGTGCCCGCCGCCGCGGCGATCGCGTTCTCGAACGCTTCACGCGTTAAGAGTTTGCGCGGCGTGATGCCGAGCCGCAGCGCCTCCATGATTTGGTGCCCCGCCTCGTAGCCCTTGCGCTCCTTCCGCGGATCCGTCGCGCCGGGCGACGCGCTGCCGACGGGCGAAAGACCGATGAACTCCATCACCGTCGCCATGGTGTTCGCGGTGTATTGGCCGCCGCACGCGCCGGCGCCGGGCACGGCGACGTCCTCGATGCGCGTGAGCTCGGCGTCGTCGATCTTGCCGGCGTTGCGCGCGCCGACCGCCTCGAAGACGTCGACGATCGTGAGGTCGCGACCGTCGAGCTTCCCGGGCGCGACCGAGCCGCCGTAGAGGATGAGCGCGGGGACGTCGAGCCGCACGAGCCCCATCGCGGCGCCGGGCGACGTCTTGTCGCACGCGACGAGCGCGACGATCGCGTCGAACATGTGGCCGCGGCCGACAAGCTCGATCGAATCCGCGATGACCTCGCGCGAGACGAGCGAGGCCTTCATCCCCTCGGTCCCCATCGTCACGCCGTCGGAGATCGCGATCGTGTTGAATTCCATCGGCGTGCCGCCCGCATCGCGGATGCCGCGCTTGACGTGCTCGGCGAGCGCGCGCAGATTGAGGTTGCAGGGCATCGTCTCGATCCACGTGTTCGCGATGCCGACGATCGGCTTGCGCAGATCGGCGTCGGTGTACCCGACGGCCTTGAGCATCGCGCGCGCCGCGGCGCGGTCACGACCGTCCGTGATGACGGCGCTGCGAGCTTTCATGTCATAGTCCACGGGGCGCTCCTCGGCGGCGGGCTCGCGCCGCGACGGGTTAGAGTCCGACGAGCCGGCCGCCGTTGGAGAGCGCCGCTTCGACGGTGGGATACACGGCGAAGACGTCGAGCAGACCCGTGATGCGGAGGAGCCGCAGGATCTGGCCCTCGTGTGCGACGAGCCGCACGCCGCCGTCGTGCTCGACCGCGCGCTTATGCGCGCCGATGAGCGCGCCGAGGCCGGTCGAATCCAGGAATTCGAGTGACGCGAGATCGACGACGATCTCGTGCCGATCGCGATCCGCCGCTTCCATCAGCGCCGCGCGTAGCGTCGGCGACGTCGCGATATCGAGGGTTCCACCGAGCGCGAAGATCTGGGTCGCACCGTCGCCGCCGGCCGTGACGTCGATGCTGAGCATATCGTGTGCCATAGATTCAGCTACCGTATTCTCGCCACGCCGCGATCGTTCCGTCCACGAACGTGACGATCGCGCAGCCCGCGCGCTCGCGCATCTCGCCGTCGAGTCCCTGCATCGCGAATCGGTATTCGACCGCGGCGAAGTCACCCTCGACGATCGCGAGGTCGCGATCGAACCGAAAGCGCGGCCCATCCCGAAAGAAGCGCGTGAAGAACGCGACGATCGCGTCGCGCCCGACGATGGGCTCACGCCCGGCTTCACGGTAGATGCCGTCGACCGCGAAGTACGCCGCCGCCCGCAGCGCGTCGCCCGCTCGCCAGGCTTCGAAGAGCCCGTCGAGTCGAGCATGCGCCGTCACCGTCCCGGCACGAGCGTGGCTGGGGCGGCTGGATTCGAACCAACGAATGGAGGATTCAAAGTCCCCTGCCTTACCACTTGGCGACGCCCCATCGACGCGCGGTGTCGGCTTCGCGTGGCAGGCCCCCGTGCCTGCCGCGGCTATGTCGGAACGGCGCTCGGCGCGACCGCCGGACTGGCGGCCGGGCTCGGCACGCCGCTCGCGGCCGGCGCGGGCGAACCAACCGCAGGCGGCGCGGGCGAGTTGCTCGAGAACGGGGCGGGCGCGCCGGTCGGTGACGCACCCGTGCTCGGTGCCTCGCTGGGACGCGCGTATGAATCGGGCGTCGCATGCGGGGCTGGCATCGCGTGCAGCGGCGGGAATCCCTGGCCGAGCCGGAGGCGGCTCAGATGCGCCTCCTTGGTCTTGGGATACTCCTTCGCGATAAATTTGAGCACGATCGTCGCGTGGGTGCGACCGTTGCTCGACTGCACCGCCTGATAGATTTGCTCGAGATGAAAGTACGTCGAGACGACCCACGGGTCGTGCGGGTACGCCTGCTGCCACGCAGCCATCGACGCTTCGATCAGCTTCGCGTCGTGAATGATGTCGTCGTTCGTGATCGTGCGCGCGTGATACCGCTTCCCGAGGGCGTTCAGACGATTGCGGACGCCGAGCGCGCTCATCTTGAGCGGACCGAAATACTGATCGGCCGGCGCCGAGTTCGAGAGCGGCGATGCCGTCGCCGGTGCCGTGGCTGCCGCAACGGCGAGTGCGAGCTTCGAGAGGAGCTTCATGCGGTGACCCCGTGAACGTAAGGCACGGCGAAACGTCTCGCCGCCCGGCTCTCGAGGGTATCGGTCGGAACTATCGGCTCGCGAGGCGTCCCGGGATCCGCTTGGCGCCGAGATAACGGCTCGACCAGTACGAATCCGAGAGCCGGCTGATCATGACGCCATGGCTTGAACTATGGATGAAGCGGCCGCCGCCGAGGTAGATGCCGACGTGCGACGGGCCCGGCGCGTAGGTCTGGAAGAATACGAGGTCGCCGAATGCAGCGCCGCCACGCGCCGGATGGAGTGCATAGAACTGCGCGTCGGCAGTGCGCGGAAGCGCGATGCCGAGCATCGCGAAGACGTGCTGCGTGTAGCCGGAGCAGTCGAAGCCCGATGGCGACGTCCCGCCGAAGACGTACGGGACGCCGATGAAGCGTTCGGCGTCGCGCTCGAGCGCCTCTGCGACCGTCGTGGTGCGCTGGAAGAACGAGTGCAGCGGTCCGGAAGCCGGTCGCATCGCCGCGCGCTCGGGCAGTCGCGCCGCATGCGGCACCACCTGCGGAGTGGCGGCCGCGCCCGACCACATCTGCAGGTCGGCGTCGGCGGTCGGCATCTGCGAGAGCGTTTCGATCGCCCGCACGTCGCTCCTCGGCATCGCATCGGTCGGGGCGGCGCTCGCAACGGCACCGGCACCCACGCTCATGAGCGCGGCGGCGCACAGCGTTAGGAAAGGACGGTTCACGCTTCCTCTTTCAACGCTTGCGAGGTTAGTTGACGGGTTCGGACGAGAGGATCGCCCGTGCGCCGACCGGCGCATTCACCCCACCGAGAATCCCCCGCTCCGGATAACTCCGAATTCAGCGATCGACGATAAAGTTAAGTAATGAACGTCTCACACGAAACGTACACGGTTCCCAGAGGAACACGATGCGCTGCGATTTGCCGAACCGTCGGCCTCTCCTGCGGTCATCGGTGCGTTCCGCCACATTTTTACGAACGCAGGCGTTGCCGCGCAGATCAGCGCTTGGGAGCCTGCGGCGGCGCGAACGTCGACGGGTGGTAGATCTGCGCGAGAAGGTCGGGCGTGCCCGCAAGCCGCACGAGATGCGGGAAACGCGGCCCCATGCTCGCGTCGATCGCGACGCTCGTGATGGCGTCGCCATTCTCGACGATGAGCGTCATCGGCGCCGTTCGGCCTGCGTGTGCTTTGAGCGCGGCCTCGAAGATTTTGGGCGAGAACCGCCGGCCGTCGACCGCGATGATCTTCTGATCGGGTGCGAGGCCCGCGCGAAAGGCCTGCGACGTGCCGATGATGTTGCGGATCGTGCCGTCGGCGCCGAGCTCGAGGCCCACGGAGTAGAGCGCGTTGACACCCGCGCCGAGCTTGGACTGGGCGGCGCGTGCCGACTCGAGTGCCGATGGCTCTGCGGTGTAGACGAGCTCGTAGCCGCCGGCTGTGATGCCGTGCAGCGGCGCGCGTGGCGCGACGTCGGCGACGCGCGCGTCGAAGAAGCCGCGCCAATTGTACGGAGCCACACGATTCATGAGCGCGACGACCTCCGCCTCGTCATAGCCGAGGTAATGCGGCGCGTCCTTCGTATTGGAACCGTTGCCCCAGAGCTTCATGACGTCGTCGAGCGAGCGCTTGCCGCCGGTGAGCTCGCGGATGCGCACGTCGGCATCGAGCCAGATCAGGTTGCCCTCGGTGTAGAAGTCACCCGCGCTGCGGCGCGTCTCGTAATATCGCGACGGTGCGACGTAAAGGAACGGCGCGGCGTCGGCGGTATCGCGAATCGGCCTCCAGTCGCGGCCGTTCTCGGCGTTCATCGCGGCCGCAGCCTCCGCGAGTTCGTCGAGCTGAACCTGAAAGTCATTGAGACCGGCGCGCGTCGAGAGTTTCTCGCCGTTGTACTGATTGAGGCCCTCGTAGACCCAGAGCAGATCGGTCTTCTCAGGATCCTGGTAATTATCGACGGACAGGTCGGTGGGCCGCCGGTACTTGCCGTTCCACGAGTGCGAGTACTCGTGCGGCAGGAGGTCCGCGTCGGCCGAGTAGATCTTGGCGTCGGTCGCATAGAGCTCGGAGTTGCGATCGTCGCTGGACTCGTGGTGCTCGATGCCCTCGGGGGCGACCGCATCGCTGAGCGTCAGCAGGAAGTGGTAGTCGCGGTAGTGCTCGCCGCCATAGAGCGCCGGCCCCTCGGCGACGAGATGCTTCATTCCCGTAAGAAATGCGGGCGAGATCGCGATGCCCTCGGCGCTGTCGCTCGCCGCGTCGAGATACGCGTTGCCCCCGAGCGCAAACTCGCGCTCGTGCGCGCCCGCGATGACGGGTGAGTCCACGACCGTGTAGAGCGATGCCGGCGCGAAGGCGATCGTGTCGCCGTCGCGCGCCCGGACCGGGAGCGCGGTGCCGTACGTCCAGCCGTGCGGCAGCGTGAGCGTCGCGTTGACGGGCGTCCCAACGGCCGACGCGCCGAGCGCGTAGCTCGCGAAGTTACTGAACTCGACGAGTGCGAGCTCGCTCGTGCTCACGGGCGAGATCTGGCCGTTCTTTGAATCGGCGCCGACGACGGCGTAGTCGAGCTGCACGGCGCTCGTGCCCGCCGGCACGTCGACGTGCACGGCGTACAGATCAACGAGATCGCGTCGCCACGCGACCGATTTGCCGTCGACAGCGACGTGGAGGTTCACGACGTCCTCGATCGGTCCGACCGGTCCGTGGTAGCCCGGGATCCACTTCGGATACACGAATATGAACGGCCCGGGCGCGGCCGGCAGCGACTCCTTCACGCGGTAGAAGTGCTGCGCCGCCTGCGTCGCGTCGACGGCGAGCGTGATCGGTGCACCGCTGGGCTCGGCGACGGGTTGCGCTTGCGCGCGGCTCACAAGGACGGACATGACGAATGCGCCGCAGATCAGCGCGCGGAGGACGAATGGCATCGCGCCTATTGCGCCGCGCGCGCGACCGTCTCCGCCACCTCGTGCGCGAGCCGGTCGATCCGCGCGCCGTCGTCGCCTTCGATCATCACCCGCACGAGCGGCTCCGTGCCCGACGCGCGCACGAGGATGCGGCCGTCCTCGCCGAGCTCGCCGCGCGCGCGCTCGATCGCCGCGATCACCGCATCGTCGGCGAGGACCGCGCGGGGCGCGCGGATGTTGAGCAGGATCTGCGGCGCGACCACGAGCGCGGAGGCGAGCTCGCGCAGCGTCGCGCCGTCGCGCGCGACGAGCGAGAACAGTGCGACCGCCGTGCCCGGGCCGTCGCCCGTCGTGTTGCGCTCGAGATCGATCACGTGGCCCGACTGCTCGCCGCCGAAGCCGAGGCCGCGCGCGCGGAGCATCTCGAGCACGTAGCGGTCACCGACGGCGACGCGCTCGAGCGCGATGCCCTCGGCGCGCAGCGCCCGCGCGAGCCCGACGTTGCTCATCACCGTCCCGACCACAGTCGAACCCGCGAGCGAACCGCGCCGGTGCTTGTCGCGGCCGAGGACGAGCATCACGTGATCTCCGCCGAGCACGTCGCCCGCCTCGTCCGCGAAGAGCGCGCGGTCGGCATCGCCGTCGAACGCCACGCCGACGACGTGCGCCTCCGGCCGCTCGGCGCGTAGCGCGCGGACCCGCGCGACGAGCTCGCGCGGGTCCGTCGAGCCGCAGCCGACGTTGATGCGCGCGCCGTCGTCCTCACAGTGCAGCGGCTCGACCGTCGCCCCGAGCCGCCGCAGCGCCTCGGGCCCCGCCGCATACGCGGCGCCGTACGCGCCGTCGACGACGATCGTGAGCGGCGAGAGATCGCCGCCGGCGGCGACGAGGGCGGCGAGATATCGCTCGCCGAGCCCGCGCGCGTCGCGCACGATCCCGACCGCCTCGTGCGTGGGCCGCGGCAGCGTCGCGTCGTCGAGGGCGGCCGCGACCGCGTCTTCTTCGGCATCGTCGAGCTTGAAGCCGGCCGGGCCGAAGATCTTGATGCCGTTGTCTTCGATGGGATTGTGGGACGCGCTGATCACGATTCCGGCGGCGGCGCCGATTGCGACCGTGACCCGCGCGACCGCGGGCGTCGGGACGACGCCGAGCACGAGCGCGTCGCGGCCGGCCGAGGCGATGCCCGCCGTGAGCGCGGCCTCGAGCATCGTCCCGGAGAGCCGCGTGTCGCGGCCGACGACGATCGGGTCGCGACCGGCGGCGAGTGCCGCGGTCGCGCGGCCGAGCCGGAACACGAGCTCGGGCCGGAGCTCGGCGTTGGCAACGCCGCGCACGCCGTCGGTGCCGAAGAGCCGGGTCACCCTAGTGCTTCGCCGCGACGAAGCGCACGTCGACGTGGACGAGGTTCGGCTCGACCGTGATGCCGACGACGTCGCCGCCGGCGGCGTCACGGGCGACCGGCCGGACCATGGCGTCGAAGCGGCTCGGGACGGCGGGCAACGCGAGCTCGACCGAGACGGCCGCGATCTTCGCGAAGGCACTCGTCGGCGCGCGGACGACGGCCACGGCCGGGGTGACGGCCGTGCGAGCGGTCACGACCGCCGCCGTCGCGGCGTCGCCGCCGTAGTCGATCGCGATCGGAAAGCGGCGCGTCTCCACGCGTTCGATCGCGAGCGTCACGGTCGCGGGGGAGAGCGAGGTCAGTGCGAGATGGGGGGCGAGCACGGCGACCGGCACGTTATAGACCCCGGGTCCGCGTCCTGCGACATCGACGAGCGCGCGGATCGCCTCCGGCCTGACTGCCGCGGCGCTCGGCGCGACGTCGAAGGCGACGACGGCTTGGCGCTCGTCGAGCCGGGCGACCTCGTCGCGGCCGAGTCCGGCCACGGCGATCGGGACGCTGAGTTGCTGCCGGAAGCGCGCCGCGAGCACGGGATTGGGCGTGAGCCGCAGGTACCCCCAGAGCACGAGCGAGAGGGTGAGGGCAACCGCCTTGAGCCCGAGATTTCGCCGAAGCCGCTCAAACACGCGCGACGTCCTTCTCGCGGCGCGCGGCGGGCGGCCGCCGAACGGCGCGGCGGCTCGAGCGGCGCGGCCGCGCGCAGGCGAGCAGCACGCTGCGCAGCCGGACCTCGTCGTCGATCGGTCGCGAGAGCGTGCCGCCGCGTGCGACGGAAATCGCGCCCGTCTGCTCGGAGATCACGAGCACGACGGCGTCCGTCTGCTCCGAGAGCCCGATCGCGGCCCGGTGGCGCGTTCCGAGATGGCTCGCCGTCGCGACGTTCTCCGAGAGCGGCAGGAAGCACCCGGCGGCTTCGATGACGAGGCCACGCACGATCGCCGCGCCGTCGTGCAGCGGCGAGCGGGGCGTGAAGATCGCGAGCACGAGCTCGCTCGAGAGCCGCGCGTCGAGCCGCGTGCCGCTCTCGGTAAATTCGCGCAGCCCGGTCGTGACCTCGATTGCGACGAGCGCGCCGACGCGCGCCCGCGAGAGCGTCGTCGCCGCGCGCGCGAGCTCGCCGATGGCGGCCTCGAGGGTCGGCCGGTCGCCCGGCCCGCGCTCGGCGGAGCGCAGCATGCTGCGCCGGCCGAGCTGCTCGAGAAACCGCCGCAGCTCCGGCTGAAACACGATCGGCAGCGTCACGGCCGTCCCGAGCAGCGCGTAGTGCAGGACGGTCGCGAGAACGAAGAGATGGACGGCCTTCGCGATTGCGAGCAGCGCGCCGAGGAGCGCGATGCCGACGATGATCGGGACGGCCCGCGTGCCGCGGATGAGCAGCATGAAGTAGTAGAACAGGATCGCCGTTCCGAGGACGTCGACAACGTCGCTCGCGCGGATCACGACGTCCCGGATCGCGAACGCGACGATCATCGCCGGCGCATCGCGCGCGCGAGGTGGGGCTCTATGAGGCGGTCGGCGCCGAGGGCGGGGTCGCCGAGCACTGCGGCCGCGTAGGCCGCGAGGACCTCGTCGCCGAGCGGCAGCAGGGGCTGGATCCGCCGCGCGCCCCCGCCGCACGCGGCGTCGACGAGCGCGACGACGAGTGCGAGCGGCGTGCGCTCAGGCCGCAGCTCGACGATGAGCGCGCCGGCCTCATGCCCGAGGAGGCCGATGCCGTCCGGGCCGCCCGGACCCACGAGCGCCGCTTCGACGGCACTGAGCCGGCTCGCGGCGATCCGCAGCGGCACCGCCGGCGGCTCGTGGACGTCGGCGCCGGGCGCGGCTGCCGCGATGGCGCCCGAATCCGCACAGGTCGCGAGCGCGTACGTCCGATCGCAAACGGTCGCCCAGGAGCAGACGGCCGCATCGACCGAAGCTAGCGAGCGCAGCGCAGCATCACGTTCGTCCTGCGCGAGCGCGGATGCGAACCGGACGCTGGCGAGCCGCTGCACGGAGAGCCTTCCTGCTGGTACGAGGCTGACGATCCTTATACGCATCGACGGCCGACCCTTGCGTCGTGAGCGCTGAGCCGGGCGGGCGCATCGCCCGCGTCATCGCCGTCGGCCGGAATGCCGCGTGGATCGCATTCGAGGACGAGACGACCGTGCGGCTCGCCGCGCTCGCGAAGAACCTCGAACGGCTCGCGCTCGTCGTCGGCGATCTCGTCGTCGCGCGGCGGCTCGAAGACGAGCGGGTCCTCGTCGTGGAACGCCTGCCGCGCGACGTCGTCCTCGAGCGCACGACGGCGGGCGGGCGCAGCAAGACGATGGCCGCCAACATCGACGGGCTCGCGATCGTCGCGGCGTACGATCGGCCGGCGCTCCACCTGGCGATGGTCGACGAGCTCCTCGCCTATGCCGAGCTCCACGGCCTGCACGCGCGGCTCGCGCTCACGAAGGCCGATCTCGATCCCCTCGGCGCCGCGAATCCCGCGGGCCCGCATGCGCTCTACGCGGGCCTCGGGTATCCCGTCGACGTGCTCGATCCACGCACGGGCGGCGGCATGGCGGCCTTTGGCGCCGCGCTCGAGGGCGAGCGGACGCTCCTGGTCGGGCAGTCGGGCGTCGGCAAGAGTTCGATCTTCGCTGCGCTCGGCGGCGAGGGCGTCGCGGGCGACGTCTCCAAGATCGGGCGCGGCCGGCAGACGACGACGACCGGCCGGCTCTATCGGCTGGCGGCCGGATTCCTCATCGACTCGCCCGGGGTCGGCGAGTTCGAGCTCGACGGTCCCGATGCCGCCGGCGTCGCGGCCGGCTTCCTCGAGATCGACGCGCGTGCCGGAACGTGCCGCTTCGGCGACTGCGCGCACCGGCACGAGCCCGGCTGCGCCGTCGTCGCAGCGGTCGGCACGGGCGAGATCGTTGCGAGTCGGTACGCGAGCTACCTCGCGATCCTGGAGCGCGCTTTACCTCCGGTCCGCCGCATGCTATGATACCGCGCGAGTCCGCGGGCGTGCGTCCGGCGGCGTCGCCGCGTGCCGCGGCCGGGAGTCATCGTTGCCGAACATCAAGTCCGCGGTCAAATGGGTCCGTCAATCGGAGAAGCGCGAGCTCCGCAACCGCAATATCAAAACCCGTCTCAAGACGCTCTTCAAGAAGGCCCGGCTCTCGGGCGACGAGGCCAAGGCACCGAGCGTCGAGAGTCAGCTCGACAAGGCCGCGCAAAAGGGCGTCATCCACCCGAATAAGGCTGCGCGCAAGAAGTCGCGCCTCGCGCGCGCCATCCGCGTGACGGCCGCCGCGCATGCCGCCGCCGCCGCCGCGCCGGCGCCCGTCGCCAAGGCCGCGAAGAAACGGTCGGGCGCCAAGCGCTAGCGCGCGGCGCCTCCGCCCCGGATCGGAGGGACTCGGCCGCCGGCCGGGTCCCTCTGCTCGTCCTCGAGCGGCCCGGCGGTCGCACGGACCTCAGGGATCGACGTCGATCGCGAGACGTGTGCCGCGCTCGAGCGCGGCGAGCGGCCGGAGCGTCTCACGCAGCCAACGGCGTAGCCGCGGCCCGGCGCGGGCGGTGCGGCAGGCGATCCGCCAGCGCCACTCATCGTTCGCGCGCGCGACGGCGAACGGCGCGGGGCCGAGCACCTCGACGCCGGGCAGGTCGCGGCGGGCGAGCTCGGCATAGCGGCGGGCGGTGGCTTGCGTTCGCGCGGCATCGCGTCCGATGACGGCGATGTACGTAAGCTCGGCCGCCGGCGGATAGCCGAGCTCGCGGCGCGCGCCGAGCTCGTGCTCGGCGAAGCCGTCGACGTCGTGGCGCGCGGCGAAGGCGATCGCGGGGTGGCTCGGATCGTAGGTCTGGACGATCGCCTCGCCCGGGCCCGCGCGGCCACTGCGGCCCGCGACCTGCACGATGAGATCGAAGGTCCGCTCGGCCGCGCGGAACTCCGGGGCGTGCAGTCCGATGTCGGCGGCGACGACGGCCGCGAGCGTCACGGTCGGGAAGTCGAGGCCCTTCGCGATCATCTGCGTCCCCACGAGCACGTCGCCGCGCGCCTCGAACTCATCGAGGAGGCGCGCATGGTCGCCCGCGTGCGTCGTCGTGTCCGAGTCCATCCGCACGATTCGCGCGCCGGGATAGAGTTCGGCGACGAGTTCGGCGACGCGCTCGGTCCCGATGCCGAATTCGCGGACCGGACCGTCGCCGCAGGCGGCGCAGCGCTCGACGAGCGGCCGCTGAGCATCGCAGAGATGGCAGCGCAGCAGCCCCTCGGCGCGGTGCGGCGCGAGCGAGATGCTGCAGCGCGCGCACTCCGGCACGGCGCCGCACGCGCGGCACAGCACGAAGCTCCCGCTGCCGCGGCGATTCACGAAGAGCACACTCTTCTCGCCGCGCGCGAGCCGCTCGCCCAGCGCCTCGACGAGCGTGGCTGAGAACGGCCGCCGGTTACCCGCCTCGAACTCGGCAGCGAGGTCGACGACGCGCACCGCCGGCAGCGCTCCCGCTGCCGCGCGCGCGTCGAGCCGCAGCCAGCCGATCTCGCCCGCGCGCGCGGCAGCCGCGGCCTCGAGCGGCGGCGTCGCGCTCCCGAGAACGAGCGCGCCGCCCGCGAGGCGCATCCGCTCGCGCGCAACGGCGAGCGCGTCGTACCGAGGCGTGCCCTCCTGCTTGTACGTCCGTTCGTGCGCCTCGTCGATGACGACGAGCCGCACGTCCGGCAGCGGCGCGAAGACGGCGCCGCGCGCGCCGACCACGACGTCGACGTCGCCGCGTGCCGCCGCTGCCCAGCTCTCGAAGCGCTCGCGCTCCGAGAGCGCGGAGTGCAGCACGGCGACGCGCTCGCCGAATGCCGCGACGAAGCGCCGCGCGGTCTGCGGCGTCAGCGCGATTTCGGGCACGAGCACGATCGCACGCCCGCCGGCGGCGAGGACGGCGGCGATCGCGTGGAGATAGACGAGCGTCTTGCCGCTTCCCGTGACGCCCTGCAGGAGCGTTTCCGAGAACGTCGCGCTCGCCATTCGCCGCGCGAGCTCGTCGATCGCGACGCGCTGGGCTGGCGTCGGCGGCGGCCCGAGATCCGGCGCGCGCGCCTCGGGCCGCGCGCGGGCGACGGCGCGGCGCTCCTCGCGCAGCGCCCCGAGCTTGATCGCGCGCGCGACGTTCGCCGCCGAGAAGCCGGCGAGCACTGCGTCGCCGCGCCGCAGCGTGCCGGCCTCGGCGACGAGCGCGACGAGCGCCCGCACGCGCGGCCCGGCGGCCGCGACGCCCGTCGCTTCGAGCACGCGCTCGCGCTCGGCGGCGATCCGCGGCTCGAGAAAGGTTCGATGGCGTACGATCGCGCCGCCGCGCTGCAGCGCCGCGAGCGCGGCGACGAGCGTCGGCCGGTCGCCCGCGCGCCGCGCCTCGGGGTGGCGCAGCAGCGTCTCGAGCGCGAAGCCCGCCGCGAGCTCGCCCACGACGAGCCGGACGAGCCGCGGCGGCAGCGTCGGATAGGCCGCAGGATCGGGCGGGGCGGCAACCGTGAAGCGGTCGACGACGCGCGGCAACGCCGCCGCGTTGACGATCGTCCCGAGCGCCTCGGCGAGCGAGCAGCAGTAGCGCTCAGCGAGGAAGCGCGCGAGCGCGAGGCCGGCTTCGTCGAACGCGCGCGGGCCGGGGGCGATCGCGACGAGCTCGCGCGTCCCCGGCGGCGGCTCGCCAGCGCGCGGCCCGGCGACGACGAACCCGTAGAGCTCCTGGGGCCCGAGCGGGACACGCGCGACGTCGCCGACGCGAGCGGCCGTGCCCGCCTGGAGCGCGTACGTCAGGAGCCGGTCGACCGCGGCCGTGCGGCGTGCGAGGACGACCTCGACGAGCCGCGCCGGCGCGCTAGCGGAGCTCGGCGTCGCCCGGTTCGTCGCGCAGTCGGCCGAGCACCGCGCGCACCGTCCGCGACGGGACCGTCACGCCGAATTCGACGTCGCCGAGCGCGCGCGGCACGACGAAGCGCAGCGTTCCGTCGCGCGCTTTCTTGTCGTGGCCCATCGCGGCGATGAGCGCACCCGCGTCGTCGATCGGCGAGACGAGCGGTAGGCGCAGCAGCGCGAGCAGTGAGAGGACGCGCAGATGCTCGGCGCCCGAGAAGCGGCCCGTGCGCAGCGCGAGCAGCCCCGCCGCGCGCAGGCCGATTGCGACGCCCGCGCCGTGCGACGTGCGATAGTCCGTCGCGAGCTCGATGGCATGGCCGAAGGTGTGACCGAGGTTGAGCGTCTCGCGCGCGCCCGCCTCGAGCCGGTCTTCGAGAACGTACATCGCCTTGATCCGCAGCGAGTCCGCGACGATCGTCTCCCACGGCCACGTCCGCAGCGGGTGCGGCGCGAGGGTCTCGATCGACTCGAAGATCTCACCGCCCTCGATGATGCCGTGCTTGACGAGCTCGGCGAGCCCCTCGCGGAACGACCGGTCCGGCAGCGTCGCGAGCGACCCGACGTCGCAGAAGACCCCGAGGGGATCGCGGAACACGCCCGCGAGATTCTTGCCCGCGCGCAGATCGACGCCCGTCTTCCCGCCGACCGACGCATCGACCATCGCGACGAGCGAGGTTGCGACGTTGACGAACCCGACGCCGCGCATGTAGCTCGCGGCGACGTAGCCGAAGAGGTCGCCCGCGACGCCGCCGCCGACGCCGACGACGAGCGTGCCGCGGTCCGCGCCCGCCTGCGCGAGCGCCTCGAGCACCGTCGCGACGGTGCGCAGCGTCTTGCGCCGTTCGCCGAGGGCGAAATCGAGCACGGGCGTCGCGCGGCCGAGCTTCTTCCCGATCGCCGTGGCGCGCGCGAGCAGGTTGCGGTCGCAGAGCACGACGCAGCGCGGCTTGCCCCGGGCGTGAACCAGCGCCGCGACGTGCGCCGTGACGTCGCCGTCGACGACGATCGGATACGGCAGCGTCGTCAGTTCGGTCATGAAGCTTCCCGCACGAGCTCGGCGATCACGTGGGCGTAGGCGGCCTGCGTGCGCCGCGGTCCCGAGACGACGAGATCGGCGTCGCGATAGTGCGGATCGCGTAGCGCGAGCAGCGCGCGGATCGACTCGAGCGTCGGCGCCGTTCCGAGTACGGGCCGCACGGAGCGCGAGCGCGAGAGCCGGGCGAAGAGCGCCTCGGGCGCCACGTCGAGATAGACGCGCAGGCTCCCCGCCGCGAGCAGCGCGCGCGTCGGCGCGTGCGTCGGTGCGCCACCGCCGAGCGCGAGGATCCCCGGCGGCCGGGCGAGCGCCTCGCGCACGGCTTCGAGCTCGAGCTCGCGGAATCCGGATTCGCCGACGCGGGCGAAGAGCGCGTCGATGGGCCCATGCGCGCGCACGATCAGTGCGTCCGTGTCCGCGAAGGCGACGTCGAGCTCGCGGGCAAGATGACGGCCGATCGTCGACTTCCCGGCGGCCATGAAGCCGACGAGGGCGACGTGCCGTCGCAGATCGGTCCCGGTCAGCGCGGCACCGCGAAGAGGTAGGCCGCCGCCGCCACGGCGCGCTCGAGGTTCTCGCGCGTCTCGGCCATCGAGTCGCCGCCGAACTTCTCGAGGATCGGTCCGACGAGCGCGAGCCGGACCATCGCCTCGCCGACGATCGAGGCCGCGGGCACGACGCAGACGTCGCTGCGCACGATGGTCGCGGGGGCGACTTCGCCCGCGTGCAGATCGACCGACGGTAGCGCACGCATGAGCGTCGGAATCGGCTTGACGCTCACGCGCAGCACGATGTCCTGACCGTTGGAAATGCCGCCCTCGATGCCGCCCGCGCGGTTGGAGCCGCGCCCGACCGCGCCGCCGGCGTCGAGCGTGAAGACGTCGTGCGCGCTCGAGCCCGGCAGCGCCGCGACGTCGGTGCCTGCGCCGACCTCGACGGCCTTGACCGTCTGCATCGCCATGAGCGCTCCCGCGAGCACGCCGTCGAGTCGCGTGTCGGGCTGACGGTTCGCGCCGACGCCGACCGGCACGCCCGTGACGCGGATCGTGAAGCGGCCGCCGAGCGTGTCGCCCGCGGCCTTCGCCGCATCGATCGCCGCGATCATCGCGGCTTCGGTTGCGGGGTCGGGACAGCGGACCTCGCTCGCGGCGACCGCGGCGGGATCGACGTCCGGGATCTCCGGCGCCTCGACCGCGCCGATGCGCGAGACGATGCTCGAGGTCGCGATGCCGAGGGCGGCGAGAAACTGCGCGCAGATCGCTCCGAGCGCGACGCGCATCGCGGTCTCTCGGGCGCTCGCGCGCTCGAGGACATTGCGCAGGTCGCGCTGGCGATATTTGAGGGCACCCGCGTAGTCCGTGTGGCCGGGGCGCGGGCTCGTGAGCGGCTCGCCGCCGCCCTCGAGCGGATCCATGAGCGCGCGGACCTTCGGCGTCTCGAAATCGCGGTTGCGAACGAGGATTGCGATCGGCGATCCGAGCGTCTTGCGGCCGCGTACGCCCGCGAGGAACTCGACGCGATCGGTCTCGATCTTCATGCGGCCGCCGCGGCCGTAGCCGCCCTGCCGCGCGCGCAGGGTCGCGTCGATCGCCTCGACGTCGAGCTCGAGGTGCGCGGGCAGGCCGTCGAGGATGCCGACGAGCGCCGGCCCGTGCGATTCGCCTGCCGTGAGGTAACGGAACACTCGGCGATCCTTCGACGCGCGGCACCCGGGTTCCACGCGGAGGCGGCGGCCCGGGCGAGCCGAAGGTTCGCTCGTGCTACCGCGACCGAGGCGCTTCGACGCAGCCGCACTCGAAGCGCGTGCCGCCGATCTCATGCGCCGCCGGTTCGGGCCCGGCTCCGAGCGCAGCGCCCTCGACGCCGCCATCGCGGCGCTCGATCTCACGACCCTCGAGGGACGCGACACGCCGCAGACCGTCCTCGCGCTCTGCGCGCGCGCGGCGGCGCCGGGCCCGGGCGTCCCGCCGGTCGCCGCCGTGTGCGTCTATCCGGCGCTGGTCGCGGCCGCGGTCGCGGCGCTGCGGGGCACGGGCGTCGCCGTGGCCTCGGTCGCGACGGGCTTTCCCGCCGGGCTCGTGCCGCTGGACCTGCGGCTCGGCGAGATCGGCGCGGCGGTCGCGGCGGGCGCGACCGAAATCGACGTCGTGATCGACCGCGGCGCGTTCCTCGCCGGCCGCTTTCGCGACGTGCGCGACGAGGTCGCCGCGATGCGTGAGGCCTGCGCGGGCGCGACGTGCAAGGTCATCCTCGAGGTGGGCGAGCTCGGATCGTACGCGGCGATCGGCCACGCCGCCGCGCTCGCCCTCGACGGCGGCGCGGACGTCGTGAAGACCGCGACGGCAAGATTCCGGTGGCCTCGACGCCGCCGATCGCCCTCGTGCTCGCGGAATCCGTGCGCGAGCACGGCCGGCGGACCGGCCGCGTCGCGGGCGTGAAGCTCGCGGGCGGCATCCGCACGGCGAGCGCCGCGCTCGGCTATCTCGCGCTGATCGCCGAGACGCTCGGCCCGGGTTCGACGGATCCGGCGCGGTTCAGGATCGGCGCCTCGTCGCTGCTGGACGACCTCCTCGCCCGGCGCGCGGCCAGGGCGGCGTGACCGAGCTCGCGTACGGCTCGGCGCCCGCGGCGCGCGACGGCGCGCCCGGCCGGGACCGCTACGGACTCCTCATCAACGGCGCGTGGGCGGCGGCTGCCGACGGCAGGACGTTCGACCTCGACGATCCCGCGACCGGGCTGCGCGCGGCGACGCTCGCGGCGGCCGGTCCGCCCGACGTGGAGCGCGCGGTGCGCGCGGCACGCCGCGCCCAGGAGAAGTCCTGGCGCAAGCTCCGCCCGGCCGAGCGCGCGAAGCACCTCTTCGCCTTCGCGACTGCGCTCGCCGAGCGCGCGCCCGCAGTCGCGCGCGGCGAGACCCTCGCGGCGGGAACGCCGATTCGCGTCGCGGGGGACGGGGCCGCCGCCGCCGCCGACGCGGCGGCGTACTTCGCCGGCTGGGCCGACAAGGTGTCCTTCGCGACGCGGCCAGGCGAGCGAGCGCGGCCCTTCGGCGTCGTCGCCTTCACGAGCGATCGGAGCCGGGGCGCCCACGCGCTCGGCTCGCGCATCGCCGCGGCGCTGGCAGCCGGGAACGCAGCGGTCGTCGCGGCGGAACCGGGCGACGCGCTTGCGCTCTTCGCGATCGCGGAGGCGGCGCTGCACGCGGAGCTGCCCGCGGGCCTCCTCGGGATTCTCACGGGACCCGACGCCGCCGCCGCCCTGCTCGAGGCTCCCGACGTCGCCGGCGTCTCCTTCGCGGGCTCCGCGCCGGGGGCGGTCGCGCTGCGGCGGGCGCTCGCGGGCGCCGGCCGGCCGGCCCTGCTCGCCGCGCGCGTCGAAAGCGTGCCGCTGCTCGCCGTCTTCGCGGACGCCCCGCTCGACCAGGCGGTCGACGCCGCGATCGCGTCGCTCGCTGCCGGCACCGGCACCGACCGTAGCGTCGGCGCGCGCTGTCTCGTGCAGGAGGGTCTGCTCGAGACCTTCGAGGCCGGCGTTCGCGCGCGGCTCACGTTCCTGCGGCACGGCGATCCCTGCGACGTCAACGCCGACGTCGGGCCGCTCGCCGACCGCGCCATGCGCGAGCGCGCCGAGTCGTACGTGCGCGAGGCCGCGGCCGCGGGAGCGCGCATCGACGTCGCGCCGTGGCCGGCACCGGAAGCGGGTTGCGGCGTCCCCGCGGCCATCGTCGCGGGCCCCGCCGCGGCGCCCCGGCCCGACGCGCTGCGCGCGCCGATCCTGACCGTCGCGAGCTTCCGCACGCCCGAGGAGGCCGTCGCGCTCGCCGCACGGCTCCCGCGGCCGAGCGTGGCGTCGCTCTGGGCCTGGGACGACGCGCTGCTGCGCAGCGTCGCCCGTGCGGTCGGCGCCACGGCGACCTGGTGTCGCGCCTTTGGTCCACCGGGCGTACTCGGAGACGACGGCGCGACAATGCTGCGCGAGGCGCTCGACCTGTAGCCGACGATGACTACCGGTGTCGATCTGGGAATATGTGCGACCGTGACGACGATTGCTCGACCACTCGAACTCGACCGGAACGCCCTGCTTGCGCGCTATCGCGAGAATCGCGCGCGAACGGAGGCGCTCTTCTCGCTCGTGACGCCCGAGGCGTATTACGACCGGCCGATCGACCTGCGCCATCCGATCGTGTTCTACGAGGGCCACATTCCGGCGTTCAGCTTCAACAAGCTCGTGCACGAGGCGCTCGGCGAAGGCCCCGTCGACGCCGCGCTGCAAAAGCTCTTCTATCGCGGGATCGACCCCTCCGACACCTCGGAAGCCGCGAAGCACCAGCGAGCGAACTGGCCGTCGCGTGCCGCCGTGCGTGAATTCGGCGAGGCGTGCGACCGGCGGGTCGAAGGTGCGTTGCGTACCGCCGATCTCACCGACGCTCGCCGCTCGACGCTGCTCGAACGCGGCGAAGCGGCGCTCACGATCCTCGAGCACGAAGAACTCCATCACGAGACGTTGCTCTACATGCTCTACCGGCTGCCGTATGACAAGAAGATTCCCGACGGCCGCATGTCCGCATACGACGATCGCGCGCCGCTTGCGACGGGACGCGTGCGCGTCGATGCGGGAACGGCGACGCTCGGTGCGGAGGCCGACGTGGCCGAGTTCACGTGGGACAACGAGCGGGGCGAGCACCGGGTCGACGTCGGCGCCTTCGACATCGACGTCAATGACATCACGAACGGCGACTGGCTCGCCTTCGTCGAGGCCGGCGGGCCCGTGCCGCAACTCTGGGTCCGGCGCGGCGAGGCGTGGTTCTATCACGCGATGTTCGAGGAGATCCCGTTGCCGCTCGCGTGGCCCGTGCTCGTCTCGCAGAGCGCTGCGACGGCGTATGCGACGTGGCGCGGCGCGCGGTTGCCGACGGAGGCCGAATATCATCGTGCGGCGTTCGGGACGCCCGAGGGCACCGAGCGCGCATTTCCCTGGGGCGACGCTCGGCCGTCGGGCGCGCACGGGAACCTCGACCTGCGCCGCTACGACGTCGAGCCCGTGGGCATCCATGAGGCCGGCCGCAGCGCGTGGGGCGTGTACGATCTCGTCGGTAACGGCTGGGAGTGGACGTCGACGCCATTCGCGCCGTTCGACGGCTTCGCACCGATGGCGACCTACCCGGAGTATTCCGCTGATTTCTTTGACGGCGAGCACTACGTCATCAAGGGCGCCTCACCCGTCACGAACGCGAATCACGTGCGGCGCTCGATGCGGAACTGGTACCGCGCCGACTACCCGTACGTCTTCGCAACGTTCCGTACGGTCGTCGATCGCTGACCCGGCGCCGGAATTTTCCGCCCGCGAACGCCCGCGGTCGTTCCGTCGCAGGCGTTCGCGCGTTAGAGACGGGCGATGCGATTCGGCCCGCTACTTCTTCTCGAGCGCGTCGGGGTTATGCGCGGCCTCGGCGCCCGTCTTGTCGCTTTTGACCAAATATTCCGGATCGGCTTTCGACGCGCGCACCTGATGGCTCTTGATCTTCGTATCTTCGGTTAACTTCTTCACCACTTCGCCCTCGACGTTTCCGCCCGACGATTTCCACTCGACGGCATCGCCTTTTTTGAATTCATCGCTCATGGCCCCGTCGTACCCGTCGCGACGGCGGTCGCCGCGACGGTGCGTCGCGAGCGGCCGCGCACCCGAGCGGGAACGACGCGAGCGATGAGCTCCTTCGATCGCCGTCGCTTCCTCGTCGCGGGTGGCTCGCTCGCCGCCGCCACAGGCTCCGTCGGCGCGCGCCCGGCCGTCGGCGCCGGCTCGGCCGGCGATTCTACCGGCAGCACGGACGTCGTGCCGGTCCCGAACGTCGCCCTCGCCCCGGAGCCGCGCGGGATGTCGGCCGCGAACGCCCGTGCCGCAGCGATCGCGGCGGCATCGCCGTACGCGCGCCGCAGCTACGCACGCGCCGAGGCGCTCGCGCGCTCGGTCCGCGACCCGGCGTTGCGCGACGATCTCGTCTCCCTCGTCCGCGATCCCGTGCCCGCCTATGCGGCGCGGTACACGACGGAGGCGTCGCGGGCGGCGATCGTCGAGGCGTTCGTTCGCGAGGACTTCGTCGCGGCGGGAACATCCGTCGCCGCGTTCTTTCCGCCCGGTACCGACGCGCGGCGCGCGACGCAGCCGTTCTGGTCGGCGCCCGGTTCGTCGCTGGATTCGCACCACGCCTATCCGGGAGGGCTCGCGGCGCACGAGTGTGCCGTCGCGACGTCGGCGCTGCGCTACGGCCAGACGTGCGGCGAGATCTATCCTGCGCTCGCGGCGAAGCTCGACCGCGACGTGGCGATCGGCGCGGCGCTGTATCACGACGTGATGAAGACCGTCGTCTTTCAGTGGCGGGACGACGGCACGCTCTTCCCCGAGGCGACCATTGCCGCGACGGGCGGCCATCACGTGCTCTCGGGCGCGACTGCGCTCGCGCGCGGCCGCGACGCGAGCTTCGTGATCGCACTCCTCTCAGCGCACGCGGCGCCGTCGCTTGGCGACGAGCCGAAGGTCGTCGCGTGGTGCCGCGCCGCGGCGTTGCTCGCCGGGATCGATCCGATCGCGTACGGGCTCGTGCGCCGTGATGGCGACGGCTACCGGCTCGCACCGCCGGTCATCGGGATCGCCGCGTTCGCGAACAATCTCGGCGACCACGACTATACCGTCACGATCCCCGCCAATCGCGTCGTGCGCGCGGCGCTCGCGGAACGCGGCGTCATCGGCTGGGACGCCGCGAACGTCCTCGCGCGTTCCTCCGCGATGGCGCTCTACCAGGCGCTCGCGCTCGGCGACGCACGTGCGATCGACGCGGCGATCAGCGCGTCGGGTCGTGCCCCCAGTTCTTGAGGCTCGCGCACCATGGCGTCCCCGCGACGTCGCCGTCATCGTCGTCCGCCTTCCTTCGCCTTCCTTTCGCGCAGCAATTCGACGATCGCGCGGCCCGACGCGTGACCCGTCGATTCGCCGTCGCTCGTCTTCTGACCGACGGCCTTCGACTCGTCCGTCTCTCGCCAGCCCTCGAGCTCCATCGCCGTCGTGTTGACGCGCTGCTCAAACTCGTGAATCGTATCGTCGCGATCGCTCATACCCGACCATCTCCCCGCTCCGCGACGACACGAGGCCACCGTCCGTCGCGATCCGTCATGTCTCCGAGCTCGAGCTCAGAGGGGTCGAAGGTGCCGTGCGTGCGAGCATCCGAGGCCCGTCGCGATGCGAGCTGCGTGGCATCCTCGAATTTCGGTACAACGCCGATTCCAATGGAGTGCGTCGTCCCGACCAATCGCCTTCGGGTCGCCCTTCGCGAGCCGGTCGCCGAGCTCGCTCGCCGTCGTGTCGAGCCGTGCGCGGCATCGCTTGATCGTCTCGGCGTGACCGTTACGCCGGCAGCATCGCCCCGCTCGCGATGCGCGCGCGCAGGTCGCCGTCGAGCGCGAGCATGAATTGTTCGGTCGTCAACGATTTCTGATCCGGCCCGACGAGCCGCGCGAGGTCGTCGGTCATGCGCCCGGACTCGACGACGTCGACGCAGACGGCCTCGAGCGTGTTCGCGAACGCGGTGACGTCGGGCGTCTCGTCGAGCCGGCCGCGGTGCGCAAGCCCGCGCGACCAGGCGAAGATCGACGCGATCGGGTTGGTCGACGTCGGCTTGCCGGCCTGGTGGCGGCGGTAGTGGCGCGTCACCGTGCCGTGCGCGGCTTCGGCCTCGAGCGTCACGCCGTCGGGCGAGAGCAGGACCGACGTCATGAGCCCGAGCGAGCCGTAGCCCTGCGCGATCGCGTCGGACTGCACGTCGCCGTCGTAGTTCTTGCACGCCCAGACGTAACCGCCGTTCCATTTCAGCGCCGAAGCGACCATGTCGTCGATGAGCCGATGGTCGTATTCGATGCCGGCCGCTTCGAAGCGCGACTTGAATTCCGCCTCATAGACATCGCAGAAGATCGACTTGAAGCGGCCGTCGTAGGTGGTGAGAATCGTGTTCTTCGTCGAGAGATACACGGGCCACCGCCGCTGCAGCCCGAAATTGAGGGTCGCGCGCGCGAAGCCGCGGATCGAGTCGTCGAGATTGTACATCGCCATAGCGACGCCGGGCCGCTCGAACTCCATCACCTCGCGCTCGACCAGCGCGCCGCCGTCCGCGGGCGTGAAGCGCAGCGTCAGCTTCCCGGCGCTCGGGATCGCGAGCTCGGTCGCGCGGTACTGATCGCCGAAGGCGTGGCGCGCAATAACGACGGGCTGCGTCCACGTCGGCACGAGCCGCGGCACGTTCGTGCAGACGATCGGCTCGCGGAAGACGGTACCGTCGAGCGCGTTGCGAATCGTCCCGTTGGGCGACCGCCACATCTGCTTGAGCCCGAACTCGGCGACGCGCGCCTGGTCGGCCGTGATCGTCGCGCATTTCACGCCGACCTTGTGCTCGGCGATCGCGCGTGCCGCCTCGAGCGTCACCGCGTCGTCCGTCGCGTCGCGATGCTCCAGCCCGAGATCGTAGTAGCGCAGATCGACGTCGAGATACGGCAGGATCAGCGTCTCGCGGATCATGTGCCAGATGATCCGGGTCATCTCGTCGCCGTCGAGCTCGACGACCGGGCGGCGTACCGTCAGCTTCCTCACGTCACGGCGTATTTGCGTCTCGACACGGGAACCATCGCGGGGTGGAAGACAGATTGCGCATCGTCTCGCTGCTGCCGAGCTCGACCGAGATCGTCTATGCCCTCGGGCTCGGCGACGCGCTGGTCGGCGTCACGCACGAGTGCGATTTCCCGCCGGCGGCGCGCGCGCTGCCGGCGGTGACGTCGAGCGGTATCCCGAGCGCCGCGACGCCCGGCGAGATCGACCGGCACGTCCGCGCGAGCGTTCACGCGGGCTCGAGCCTCTACGCCCTCGACGCGGACGCCCTCGCGGCGTTGCGGCCGACGCTCGTCCTCACCCAGGAGCTGTGCGCCGTGTGCGCGGTGGATTATGCGACGGTCGCCGGGGCGGTTCGCCGCGCGAACCTCGATTCGCGCGTGCTCTCCCTCGAGCCGACGACGCTCGCCGCGGTGCTCGAGACGATTGCGACGATCGGCGACGTGTGCGGCGTCCCGGAGACCGCGGCGCGCGTCGTCTCGGTCCTTGCCGAACGACTCGCAGCGCTCGCGGCTCGGGCCCGGCCCGTGCGGCCGCGGACGCTCGTGCTCGAGTGGACGGACCCGCCGATGGGTGGCGGCCACTGGACGCCCGAGCTCGTGCGGATCGCCGGCGGCGAGCCGATCCTCGCCGTCTCGGGCGGCCGCTCGAGCGTGCTTGCCTGGGAGGCGGTCGCTGCGGCGGATCCCGACGTCGTCCTCGTCGCGCCGTGCGGCTTCGCGCTCCCCGCGGCGCTCGAGGCGTGCCGGGCGCTCGCGGACCACCCAACGTGGCGGCAGCTGCGCGCGGTGCGCGCCAGCCGCGCCTACGCGATCGACGGCAACGCCTACGTCAACCGGCCGGGACCGAGGCTCGTGGAGACGGCTGAGATCTTCGCGAGCGCGATCGACGATTCGCCGACCCCGGCGGGCGCGAGTGACCCGCAGGGATATCGTCGGCTCGACGCCGTGGGAACGCCGCGCTAGTGTGCTGACCCAGAAGTTCCTTGCGGAAGATCGCGAAGGATTTTTGGTCGGATCGAGGAGCGATGAGCGAGCAACGCCGTAGCGTTGTGACCGAAAAGCGACGACGAGCCGGCCGAAAAGACGAGCGAGATTTCGTAAGCGAACTTCTGGGTCAGCACACTAGGCGGTCGTCAGCTCGGGATGGAGCGCGTGGAAACGCGCCTGCGACGAGACGACCGAGCCCCGCGCGGCCTCGGCGTCCTGCCAGCCGTTCGTGCTCGTCTCCTTGCCCTCGAGCGCCTTGTACGTCCGAAAGAAGTGCTCGATCATCCGCCGCGTGTGCGGGAAGATCTGCTCATGGCTCTCGATCCCAGCATACGACGGCTCGCCAACGGGGACTGCGAGGATCTTGTCGTCGATGTCGCCGCCGTCGATCATCTTGAGCAGCCCGATCGGCCGCGCCACGACGAGGCACCCGGGGAAAGTCGCCTGCGCGACGAGGATCAGCACGTCCATCGGATCGCCGTCCTCGGCGAGCGTCTGCGGGATGAATCCGTAGTCGCCGGGATAGTACGTCGCTGAATGAAGCGCGCGATCGAGCCGAAAGATGTTCAGCTCTTTATCGTATTCGTATTTGTTGCGCGAACCCTGCGGGATCTCGACGACCACGTTGATCGCCTCGGGCGTTCCCGTCGGTAAGTAGAGATAGTTCGCAGCGGCATTGTGAGAGGACACGCGGCGACCTTCCCGCGGCCGGCTGGGCCAGCCTCCCGCGCTAGTCTCCGAGCCCGGGGAAAATGCGGTCGAGCTCGAGCGGCCGCAGGCCCGTCCGGTCGAGCGCGAACCGGCTCGCGCTCGCCGGCCGGAAGCGCGCGCCGAGCGCGGCCGCATCGTCGCCGAGGGCGACGCGCAGGACGGCATGGAGCACGCCCGCGTGCGTCACGAGCAGCACGCGGCGCAGTCCCTCGCTCGCCGCCCGCTCGCAGAGGCCCCTGAGCGCCGGCTCGACGCGCGCGATGACCTGCGCGAACGTCTCGCCGCCCGGCGGCCGCAGCTCGCGCGGCCCAGCCGCGTCCGCTGCGAGCTCGGGCTGCGCCTCGACGATCCCGGCCCACGTCAGACCCTCCCACGCGCCGAAGTCCATCTCGCGAAACCGCGCGTCGAGCTCGAGTGCCGGCGGCCGGCCGGCGAGCACGAGCTCGGCCGTCTCCCGCGCGCGGCCAAGATCGCTCGCGACCGCGAGGTCGAAGCGCTCGCCCATGAGCCCGGCACCGACCGCGCGCGCCTGCGCCCGGCCGACGTCGTCGAGCGGCACGTCGGTCCGGCCCTGGAAGCGGCCCGAGTGATTCCAGGCCGTCGCGCCGTGCCGCACGACGACGAGCTCGGCCGGCGTTGCGTCAGGGTCGCTCATCCCGCGCTCCTACCCCGGGCGCCGGATCGCGAGCCGGTCCGGGACGACGACGTAGCCGTCCCGCAGATCGCCGAAGACGCGAACCTCCGGCCCGAGCGTGCCGTGGCGCCACGCGAACGCCGCCACGTACGCGCACGTCACCGCGTCGAGCCCGTCGTCCCAGCGCTTGTAGCCGCGCGCCTCCACCGTCTTCGGGACGAGGTCGCCGAGTAGGAGCGGCGGGTCGGCGTCCTCGAGCGTCGCGAGCGCGGCACGATAGCTCGCCCACGCGGCGAGCACCTCCGGCCACGGCCGGCTCTTCTTCTTATACCTGAAGGTTCGCGCGAGGCCGAAGAGCCGCACGAGCGCGGGATGCGGGAACACCTCGAAGGCGAAGCGGCCGCGTTCGCGGGCGGCGACGTCGAGCCGCTCGACGACGCCATCGGCGGTGAGGGCGTCCAGCAGCGCACGCGCCCGGCCGCCGTCGGGAAAGCGCGCGAGGTTTGCCGGGTGCGGTCCCGCGTGCGCCGCCCGGAACGTCGCCGCGAGCTCGCGCTCGCAGGGCCTCGCGCCGCCGGGATTGCGCACGATCGTCGGCATGTCGAAGCCGAGCGCGCTCACCGGGCGCAGACGACCGCGCACCCAGCGTAGGAGCGCCTCGTCGCTCACGTGATCGGCCCGGACCTCGAGCAGCCGCCCGGCGCCGTCGAGCGCGGCGACGCCCGAGGGATTCGCGCGCGACCAGGCGAGATCGAGGCCGAGGAACGCGATGTCACTCGAATTGCTCATGCGCCGAGGACGCGCGCGCCGGGCGCACCGAACGTCGCTCCATGCCGAAATCGCGCGATCCGGCCCGGCTCGAGCTGCGGACGAAGTGCGAGCTGCTCGTCGGCGGCGCGTTCGTGCGCGCGGCCGCGGGACGCTCCGACGCGGTCGGCGACGCCGACGTCGCGCGCGCCGGCCGCGACGACGTGCGGGCCGCCGTCGTGGCGGCGAGCGGGGCCGCGGGACCGTGGGCTGCGCTCGCGCCGGCGGCACGGGGCCGCGCGCTCTTCGCGGTCGCCCGCCGCCTCGAAAGCGCGGGGCTCGGCTGCCGCGCGGCGCTCGAGGCCGCGGGCGCCGACCCGGGCGACGCGGCGCGTGAGCACGGCGCGGCCGTCGACCGCATCGTCTGGTACGCCGGCTGGTGCGACAAGCTCGCGGGGCTCCTCGGGTCGCGGATCGCGACCGCCGGGCCGTACGACGCCGTCGTCGACGTCGCGCCGCTCGGCGTCGTCGGCACGCTCGCGCCGACCGCGCCGCTGCTGCTCGGCGCCGTGGAGGCGATCGTGCCGCCGCTCGTGGCGGGCAACACCGTCGTCGCAGCGATCCAGGCGCCCGACCCGCGCGCCGTCGCCGACCTCGCCGTCGCCCTCGCGGCCGCCCTGCCGGCCGGCGTCGCGAACGTCTTGTATGGTGCCCCGGTCGAGCTCGCGCCCGAGCTCGCGCGCGACTCCCGGGTCGCCGGGCTCCGGGCAGCCGGCCTCGACGCCCCGTTCGCCGCCGAGCTGCAGCGCCTCGCCGCCGGTCACGCCGCCCGGTTGCGGCTGCTCGAAGCGCCGCCCGCGCGGGGATGGAACGCCGAGGACGAGCTCGATCTCGGCTCGATGGCCGCGTTCACGGAGCCGCGCGCGATCTGGCAGTCGACGGCGATATGAGCGACGCCGCCGGCCGTACGCGCGCGGCCTCGTCGCGGGCTCGAGCGGAAACATCAGCGTTCGGCTGCCGGACGGGGACATGCTCGTGACGCCGAACGGCGTCTCGTTCGCCGAGCTCTCGCCCAGCGAGATCGTGCGCTGCACCCACCTGGCTCGCGAGTGACCTCGAGACGGCGTTCCTGCGCACCGATCGCGCCGAGCAGACCGCGCAGAGCGAGGATGCGGCACGACTGCTCCAACGGGGAACGGAAGTACATGGCTGATTCGCGTCCCGAGTTCCCATACACCGACTTCGAGCACGGCGACGTCCCCGAGCATCGCGCCGCCCTCGACGACTTCCACGCCGAATACGGCAGCGACCGCCCCGACCCCAAGCGCCTCGCGGCGCACGCCGAGCGGGTCCGTGCCGTCCCGACGCTCCTCGGGCCCTTCGATGCCTGGTACCTCAATCCGCGCGTGCAGTCGTTCCTCGCCGAGCTCAACACCGGCGTCGGCCTCTGAGCGCCGCGCCCCGGTGACGTCGGAGGCGGCACGGGGCTCGTCTCGAAGGGGAGCGGGCGCGCGGAGAGGTGGCAGAGTGGTCGAATGCACTCGCTTGGAAAGCGAGCAGACCCTCAAAGGTCTCGGGAGTTCGAATCTCCCCCTCTCCGAAGGGCCGCACCGGGCGCGCTGAAGAGCGCGAACGACGCTGCGGCGCTCGCCGCGAGCATCACAGCGCCGTCCGCGACGTCCGACCGGCCGAGCAGTGCGCCGAGCGTCGCCCGGTCGCCGTAATTTGCATCGACCACGAGCTCGGCCGCCCGCACGGCGCGCGTGAGCCGCGCCGCGGGCTCGGCCCCGGGCGGCAGCGTCGAGAAGACGGCGTTGACGGGCGTGCCGTCCCACACCGCGGCCCCGAGCAGGCGCGCGAGCCGACCCGAGCCGATGAGTTCGCGCCCGCCGAGCAGCACGGTCGCCCCGGCCGCAAGCAGGGCATGGGTGGTCGCGCGCGCCGTCGGTCCGGTCCCGAGGATTCCGACGCGGCGTCCGGCCGGCGTGGCGAGCCCCGCCGCGGCGAGTGCGGCGAGCGCGCCGATCCCGTCGGTGTTCGCCCCGACCGGCTCGTCGTCGAAGAGCAGCGTGTTGACGGCGCCACTCGCGAGCGCGGCGCCGTCGCGCCGGACGGCGGCGGCCCAGGCTTCCTCTTTGAGCGGCGTCGTGACGTTGAGCCCGCGGTAGCCGCGCGCAAACAGCGTGGCGAAGGCGTGGGCGCCGTCGCCCGCGGCCACGCGGATCGCCTCGTAGCTCCCGGCGCGGCCGGCGGCGGCGAGAAAACCGCGATGCAGCCGCGGGCTCGCGCTGTGACCGATCGGATCGCCGACGACGGCGAGCCGCAGGAAGTCCGCGCTCACCGGCCGAGCAGCCGCCGCTCGAGGAAGCGCAGGATACGCGTACCGAGCCAGTCGCGGCCGAGCAGCGGCTCCGTGAGGATCGCGTGCATCCCCGCGAGCTTTGCGCCGAGGACGTCCGTGAAGAGCTGATCGCCGATGACGACCGTCCGGTCGGCGGGTGTGCCCATGAGCCGGAGGGCTTGGCGGAAGCCGCGCGGCAGCGGTTTGAGCGCGCTCGAGACGCCCGGGACGCCGAGGTGCGCCGCGATGCGGCCGACGCGGCCCGAGAAGTTGTTCGAAAGCAGGCAGACGGCGAAGCCCGCCGCGCGCGCGGCCGCGATCCAGGCGACGTCCTCGGGCGCGAGCGTCTCCGCACCGTAGCCGACGAGCGTGTTGTCGAGGTCGACGATGATGCCAAGGTAGCCGAGCCGGGCGAGGTCGTCGAGCGAGATGGCCCGCAGGGTGGGCACGACGGCATCGGGGCGAAGCACCGCGCTCGCTTGCGCCCAGCGGCCGCAGCGGTCCTGGCCGCTCGCGGCCGCCATCCACCGCTCGTCCACGGGTTCTCCACCACCATCCCACATCTTGTGTGATCTGCCGGGACGGGATACAATAGGTGGACGAAACCGAGCGAAGGCTTGACGCGAGGCGAACAGGTGTTCGAATCGTGCGTCGGCGAATTGTTCGTCCCCGGAGGTCTTCCAGTGATGTCAAAGAGTCCCGTGCCCGTCACCGCGCCGATGCCGGGGGACCTTGCGGAACCCGCCTTCGATGCCAACGCCATGCGCGTCCTCAAGGAGCGCTATCTCGCCAAGAACGAGCGCGGGGCCGTCGAGACGCCGCGCGAGTTCCTGTGGCGCGTCGCCTCCGCGATCGCGGAGCCGGAGCGCGCGTACGCGAGCGATCCGGGCACAGCGTTCGCAGCGCGCGCGCGCGACTTCTACGAGCTCATGGTGCGCCGCGACTTCCTCCCGAACACGCCGTGCCTCGTCAACGCCGGTCGGCCGCTCTCGATGCTCTCGGCCTGCTTCGTCCTGCCGGTTCCCGATTCGATCGAGGGCATCTTTTACAACCTCAAGGCGATGGCGCTGATCCAGAAGTCGGGCGGCGGCACGGGCTTCGCGTTCTCGGAGCTGCGGCACCAGGGTGCCGAGGTCCACTCGACGGGCAAGGACGCCTCGGGGCCGGTTTCGTTCATGAAGGTCTTCAACGCGGCGACGGATTCCATCAAGCAAGGCGGCGTCCGGCGCGGCGCCAACATGGGCGTCCTGCGCGTGGATCATCCCGATGTGTTCGCGTTCATGAGCTGCAAGAAGGAGCTCGACGCGGAGAACCGTGCGCTCTGGAACCGGCTCTCCGATACGTCGCGCTACACGGCGGCGCAGCTCGCGCACCTGCGCCAAGAACTGCTTCAGACCCAAATCAATAACTTCAACATCTCGGTCGGCGTGACGGACAAGTTCATGGCAGCCGTCGCCGCGGACGGCGATTTCGATCTCGTCGATCCGCGCACCAAGGCCGTCGTTCGCACGGTCCGCGCCCGCGAGATCTGGGACGGCATCGTCGAGGGCGCATGGCAGAACGGCGAGCCGGGCGTGCTCTTCCTCGACCATCCCGACGTCAACCCGCTGCCGGGGCTCGGCCCGATCCACGCGACAAATCCTTGCGTCACCGCGGACACGTGGATCATGACGACGGATGGTGCGCGTCAGGTAAGCGATCTCGTCGGCGCACCATTCACGGCACTCGTTGATGGAAAGCCATACCCGAGTTCCGACATGGGTTTCTTCTTCACCGGTATCAAGTCGGCGTTCCGCGTCATCACGGATCATGGCTATACGCTAGATGCGACCGCGAATCATCAGATCAAAGTCAGGCGCGGCGATGACCGCGCGCAATGGCTCCAAATTGATGAGCTGCAGTCTGGTGATCGCATCGTTCTTCACGATCATAATATCGACGATCGTTCGGTAGTTGAGTCCGTATCATGGCACGGCAATGGCAACTTCGACGAAGGCTGGCTGCTCGGCAGCCTTCTCGGCGATGGTCACCTACACATCGCCGGTCGCGCGATGTTGCAATATTGGAACCTTGACGAACGGACGACGAACGCGGTGAGCGAGCGGCTACGCCGGACGGTTCGCACGCGAGGCGTTGCGTCTGGAACGGTCGTGACTGACCGCAATCTTCATAGCTTTAGCAGCGTAGGTCTGGCAGAGCTCGCCGCAGCCTTCGGCATGTCTCACGAATCGAAGCGCGTGACGCCGGAGATCGAGAAAGCCTCGAGTCAATTTGCGATCGGCTTTCTGCAAGGCTGGTTCGATGCCGATGGTTCCGTCCAAGGAACGCTCGAGAAAGGGATATCCATCCGGCTGGCCTCGAGCCACGTTGATGATCTTTCAGCGGCTCAACGCATGCTCGCGCGGCTAGGCATTGTTTCGACCATTTACAAGAATCGACGTCCTTCTGGAACGCGTTCGTTACCCGACGGACGGGGGGGCTCGGCTCCTTACGACTGTTTGGCACAACACGAACTGACGGTGACGCGCGTGGCTGCTCGGCGCTTCAAAGAGCGAATCGGTTTTTCGGATCTGAAGAAGCAAGAGCACCTCACGGTGCTCATCGACTCGCGACGTCGAGATTATGCAGATCGAGACGTCACGACCGTCATTGCCGTCGAGCCGATAGGCGACCGGCCAGTCTTCGACTGCTCGATCGACTCGATCCATGCGTTCGACGCAAACGGCATGTTCGTCCATAACTGTGGGGAGCAGTTTCTGCACGGCTACGACAGCTGCAATCTCGGCTCGATCAACGTCGGGCACTTCTACGACATGGCGACCCACGACGTCGACTGGGCCCGGCTCGGCGAGACGACGGCGCTCGCGATCCGCTTCCTCGACAACGTCATCGACGCGAACCTCTATCCCATCGACGAGATCCGCGACATGGTCACGAACAACCGGCGCGTCGGGCTCGGGATCATGGGCTTCGCGGAGCTGCTGATCCAGCTCGAGATCCCGTACGGCTCGCCCGCCGCGATCGCGTTTGCGGCAAAGCTGATGGACGCGATCCAGACGCGCGCCGAGGATGCGAGCGAGGTGCTCGCCCGCGAGCGCGGCGACTTCCCGAACAAGCACCTCTCGATCTGGGCGGACGATGCCCGGCCGCGCCGCAACGCCGCGCTGCTTTCCATCGCGCCGACCGGCACGATCTCGATGATCGCCGGCTGCGCCTTCGGCTGCGAGCCCTACTTCGGCATGGCGTACACGAAGCACGTTATGAAAGACGCCGAGGGCCGGCCGCAGCACCTCTACTACGTCGTGCCGCTCTTCGAGGAGATCGCGCGGCGGGAGGGCTTCTTCTCCGACGCGCTGCTCGCCGCGATCGAGGAGAACCGCGGGTCGGTCAAGGGCATCGCTTCGGTGCCGAAGCATTGGCAGGACGTCTTTACGACCTCGGCTGACGTGACGGTCGACCAGCACGTCGACATGCTCGCGGCGTTCCAGAAGCACACGTGCAACGCCGTCTCCAAGACGATCAACGCGCCCAATGACGACACGCGCGAGAACGTGACGCGCGCGATCTTCCGCGCCTACGAAGCCGGCTGCAAGGGCTTCACCTACTACCGCGATGGCTCGCGCACAGAGCAAGTCGTCACGTTCTCGAAAGACAACGATCTCGCCGGCGGTAATCGCGACATCACGGCGGCGACGCCGATCGCCGCGCCCGTCGCCCCGGCGGAAACCGTCGCGGCGCCGAGTGCGCCCGGCCTCGATCTCGACGCGCTGCTCGCCCGAGCGAAATCGCTCCTGGAGACCCACTGATGGATGAAGCCGCCGTCACGACGACGATCGCGGGACTGCTCGCCCGGATCGAAACGCTGCAGGCACAGCGCGACGAGCTCGAAGCGAAGGCACAGGCCTGCGCGAAGACCGTCGCGCGACTCGTGACGCGCGTCGAGAACCTCACGGCGCGCAACGCCGAGCTCTCGGCGCCCGTCAAGCCGATCGGATATCGCTCGCGGCCGCCCGTGATGCGTGGTCGCACCGTCCAGGCCAACGTCGGCTGCGGCCCGCTGTACATCACGCTCAACGAGGACGACGCGGGCAAGCCGTTCGAGGTCTTCTTCAAGCTCGGCAAGAGCGGCTCGTGCCAGCAGTCCTATCTCGAGGCGCTCGGCGTCGCGATGTCGGTCGGCTTGCGCTACGGCGCCGATCCGCAGAAGTTCGTCGAGAAGTTCGAGGGCATGCGCTGCCCCAATCCCAAGATGCGCGATGCCGGCGGGCCGACGACGCTCTCGTGCGCCGACGGCATCTCGCAGGGTCTCGCGAAGGCGCTGACGCTCGCCCTGCCGCTCGGCGACGCGCCGGGCCGTGGTGAGGCCGACGTCGTCGAGGTCGCGGAGCCGCAGCCGCGCATGTCGGCCGGCGAGCGTGCGGAGCTCGATGCGAACGCCAAGTCGATCGACTTGCTCGGCGCGTTCGGGCCGAGCTTCGGCGCGATCCCCGCACCCGCGACGAACGGCCACGGCACGAACGGCAACGGCGGCACGACCATCCGCAAGGCGATGATGGCGGGCGTCGGAATGTGTCCCAAGTGCGGCGGCAATCTGATCTCGCAGGGCGGCTGCATCCAGTGCCTCCAGCAATGCGGGTATGTCGGGAAGTGCTCTTGACGTTGCGCTAACCTGGCCAACGCGAACGGGGAAGCGCGCCGGGCGGCCGGGTCCCCCGTTCGCGCGTTCATCGCATCAGCGCAGGAGGACGATCGACCGCTCCGGCCCGGCCTCGATCGGAGTCCGTCTCGGAACGGGGATGCCGTCGATGACCGGGCGCGGCGTCGGTTCGGCGACCGGCGCGAACGTCGCGTACGGACCGGGTGGGATCGACGGCCAGAATCGCGGCGCGCGCAACGGCTCGACCGGTAGCTCGATCGCGAGCGTTCGATGGCGCGCGTTGTAGCTCACGCGTTCACCGAGTGCCCGCGCGAGGCGCCCGAGTGCGACGACGCCGCGAGCGTCGGCGCGGACGACGACGCTGCGCCCACCGCCGGTGATCCGGAACCGACCGTCTCCGAGCGCGTCGATGCGCGTCGCAATCGCCTGCGCGAACGGCACGATTGGCGCGACGACGAGCCCGTTTCGGAGCTGGGCGCTCTGCTCGCTCGCGACGATCGCGCCGTCGATGGCGACCGTCACCGGCGGGCCGGTCACGCCGGCCGCCCGGGTCGTCGCGCGGTGCGCGGCGAACGATACGCGGTTCCCGATCGCCCGAGGTACGCCATTGGTCCCCTCCGTTCGTCGTCTCCTTACGCGGCTCACCCTCGCGGGGCTCGCCTCACTCGCCCTCCGCACGGCCGCGACCGCCGCAGGCGAACCGATCGTCGTCGTCTATCCGCTCACGACGACCGGCGGCACGGATACCCGAGAGGTCGGTGCATCGATTGCGACGGCACTCTCGCAGCGCCTCGCGCAGCTCGGCGGCCTCGACATCAAGCCCGCGCCGCCCGGGACCGCGCGGACGGACTTTCTCACGGCCGCCGTGGCCGAGTCGGCCGACTACTACGTAACGGGCTACGCCACGCCGCTCGGCAACGACATCTCGCTCGTCGAGCAGGTCGTCTCGACGCATTCCGGCAGCGTCGTCTTCAGTCAGACGGCGCTTGCGAAAAACTACGACGAGGCCGTCGGACCGGCGGCGAACCTGCGTTCTGCGATTCTGAGCCACGCCGGACGCGGCTTCGCGGCGCTGAGTGCACCGCCGCCGCCGTCCGCGACGCCGGAACCCGCTCCGAGCAACGGCGGCGCCTTCGACATCGGCAAGATGCTGCATCGCCGGCCGCGTGCCGCCGGGACGCCCAAGCCCGCGACCGTCGCGCTCGCACCCGCAACGCCTGCTCCCGATGCGCTCGCGCTCGCGACCGACGGCGACGCGAATCCGACCGAACGCGCCTACGCCTCAGCGACGCTCCTCGCCGATCTCAAGGCGTCGGGCCGGTCGACCGTCCCGGTCGCGTTCGGCGCGGGCGAGCTCGTCGCCAACGTCGGCTCGATCTGCCGCAGCACGGCGCAGGCATCGCGCTTCTACGCGAGTTCGCTCTCGATCTCGCGCGGCGCCATCCCGCACGTCCGCTACGATCTCTCGATCTACGACTGTGCCAAGGCGCAACTCAAGACGATCCGAACCGACGTTCCCTCGCCGGAGAATCAGCCGCTCGACGAGGCGATCCGCGCGGCCGTCGGTAAGGCGATCGCCGAGATCCCCAAGTAGAGCGCGCCCCTAGGCGTCCCGGTCGTCTTCCGCCTCGGCGTCGTCGAGCAGGCCGGGCGGCAGGTCGACGGAGATCGTCCCGCCAGCCACGTCGATCCCGCGGACAAAGGCGGAGACGAGCGGCACGAGTGACCGCCGCTCGCCGACGACCAGACAATCCTGGGCGGGATAGTGCTCGACGGCGACGACCCGGCCGACCCGCGCTCCCAGCGGATCGACGAGCACGAGTCCGATGAGATCGGCGTCGAGGTACTCGGACTCGCCGAGTGCGGGCGCTTCGCCCGTCACGTAGACGTCCGCGCCGACGTACGGCTGAGCCGCCTCGGGAGCGTCGAACTCCGCGAAGTGCGCGAGGAGCCGGTCGTGATGGCGCCGGTAGCCGAGCCATGTCAGCGTCGACGCCTGCGACGCGTGCTCGACGATCACGGTCGTCTGCGGGGCCAGGCCGAGCGCCTCGTCGGTCGCGTTCCGGAATCGCACCTCGCCGCGGATGCCGAAGACGCCCATGATCCGGCCCAGCAGTCGCCGCTGCTGCGGACCGGCCGCGTCAGCTCCGGGGATCGCTCGGCTCGCTCGCAGCCGAGGCATCGTCGGCCTCTTCCTCGGCATCGGAGTCAACGATCTCGACGGTCACGCGACCCTCGGCACCGGCCCGGACGATCGTTCGGAGCGCCTGCGCCACGCGACCGCCGCGGCCGATGACTTTCCCGAGGTCGTCCGGATCCACTTCGAGCTCGAGCACGGCGCCGCGGCTGTCTGGAAACAGTTCGACGTGCACGGCGTCGGGCTTGCCGACGAGCTTCTTCGCGAGAAACGTCAGGAGCTCGATCGCGCGCGGATGCGCGATCTCGGGCGCCAGCGGCTCGCGCCGCGGCTCGTCACGTCGACGGCCGGCCGCGGGCGAGAACGCAGCGTTCGACGCGGGCGCGGCGCTCGCTCCGGTCGCTTCGCGACGTCGGAAACGCGGCCGTTCGTCCTCGGGCTCGATCTCGTCCATGACGGTCTCGCCGCCCGAGATCGTGCGCGCGCCGAGCGTCGACTTGCGTTCTTCTTCCTCGCCCTGCTCGTCGCCGAAGAGGCCGAACTCGTCGTCGAACGCGCTCATGGGACCCTACTCGCTCGCCGCTTCGGACTTCGGCTTGCGCTTGGTGTCCGGGACGAAGCCGCGCTCGACGATCCCGCGGGCGGCGAGGAGCCGTCGAACGGGATCTGAGGGCTGGGCGCCCTTGGCGAGCCACGCCTTGACCTTCTCCTCGTCGATCACAACGGTCTTCGGCTCGGTGCGCGGGTTGTAATGACCGACGATTTCGATGAACCGGCCGTCGCGCGGCGAGCGCGCGTCGCTGATCACGAAACGGTACGTGGGCTGCTTCTTCGCGCCCATGCGGCGCAGACGGATCTTGACCATGGGTTTCCTATCGTTCTACTCGTGAAGAGCGTCGGGAGCGGCCGCGCGGTGCGCGGTGCTTCAGCGCGGCAGTTGCCGCTGGGGAAGTCCCGGCAACCGCGGCCGTTTACCGCCGGCACCGAGTTGTTTCATCATCGCACGCGATTGCTCGAATTGCTTAACGAGGCGATTGATATCGGCGACATTCGTGCCGCTACCGTTCGCGATCCGGCGTCGCCGCGAAGCGTTGAGGATCTCGGGCCGCCGGCGTTCGCCGCGCGTCATCGAGCAGATGATCGCCTCGACGCGACCGACGTCTTTCTCGTCGATCTCGAACTCCTTGGGAAGCATCTTCGACATGCCCGGGATCATCTTCATGATGTCCGTCATCGAGCCCATCTTGCGCACCTGGCGCAACTGCCCGAGGAAGTCGTCGAGCGTGAACTCGTTCTTGCGGAATTTTTCCTCGAGCTCTTTGGCCTGCTCGACCGAGTAGACGTTCTGCGTGCGCTCGATGAGCGTCATGACGTCGCCCATCCCGAGGATGCGCGAGGCGAGCCGATCGGGATGGAACGGCTCGAGCGCCGAGAGCTTCTCGCCGACGCCGACGAACTTGATCGGCGCGCCCGTCATCTTGAAGATCGAGAGCGCCGCGCCGCCGCGGGCGTCGCCATCCATCTTCGTGAGGATGACGCCCGTGATCCCGAGCCGCTCGTCGAAGCCCTTCGCGACGGTCGTTGCCTCCTGGCCCGTCATGGCGTCGGCGACGAAGAGGATCTCGGTCGGGTTCGCGACCGCTTTGACGCGGTCGAGCTCGGTCATCAGCGCGTCGTCGATCTGCAGCCGGCCGGCCGTGTCGATGATGACGGTCGGCACGCCGAGGCGCCTCGCCTCCGCAATTCCCGCGCGAGCGATCGCGACGGGATCGCCCGAGTCGTCGCTGTAGACCGGGAGATCGATCTGCTTGCCGAGCGTCTGTAGCTGCGCGATGGCCGCCGGCCGGTACACGTCGGCGGCGACGAGCATGCTGCGCCTACCCTGCTCTTTGAGCCGCAGCGCTATCTTGCCCGCGTGCGTCGTCTTGCCGGAGCCCTGCAGGCCCACCAGCAGGTAGACCGTGGGCGGAGCATCGGCGAACGTGAGCCGCGCTTCGGCACCGCCCATGAGCTCGACGAGCTCGTCGTGCACGATCTTGACGACGGACTGGCCGGGCGTCAGCGACGCGAGGACGTCGGCGCCGACCGCCTTTTCCTTGACCGCGGCGACGAAGGCCTTCGCGACGCTGAGGTTGACGTCGGCTTCGAGCAGCGCGATCCGAACCTCGCGAGCGACCTCGGCGACGTCGCTCTCGGTGAGCTTCCCTCGGTTCCCGAGCCGCTGGAAGATCGCCCCGAGGCGTTCGCCGAGCGCTTCTAACACGCCATCAGGCCTTTGGAGCGGTTCCGTCGATCTTGGTCACGGCATCGCCGACCGTCTTGATCTTCTCGGCTTCATCGTCGGGGATATCGATGTTGAACTCCGTTTCGAAGGCCATGACGAGCTCGACCTGATCGAGCGAATCGGCACCGAGATCGTCCGTGATCGAAGCCTCGGGCGTGACCTCGGCCTCGTCGACGCCGAGCTGCTCGACGATGATCTTTTTGACCTTATCGAAGGTGGTTCCAGTGGCTTCCGGCATGGATCTCCTAGAGCGCGCGGGCGCGCTTACGTCAAAAAACCGCCGTCGACGACGATCGTTTGACCGGTCACGTATCGGGCGGCATCCGAGCAGAGGAAGGTGACGACCCCGCTGATATCGTCGGGGGTTCCCGCTCGGCCGAGCGGAATCGTGGCCAGATAGTGTGCGCGTGCAGCGTCCGGCATGGATTCCGTCATAGCGGTTTCCACGAGTCCTGGCGCGACGGCATTCACTCTTACGTTCCGCGGACCCAATTCCTTTGCTACCGACTTCGCGAGGCCGAGCAAGCCCGCTTTCGACGCGGCGTACGCGGATTGGCCCGCATTGCCGGCGATCCCGACGATGCTCGAGACGAGCACGATCGAGCCGCGCCGCGCCCGCATCATCGGCCGGGCGACGGCGGTCGTGAGGTGGAAGGCCGAGACGAGGTTGGTCTCGAGCATGGTCGCGACGTCGGCGGGCTTGGTTCGCACGATGAGACCGTCGATCGCACGGCCGGCGTTCGCGATCGCATGCTCGAGCGAGCCGAGCTCGGCGATCGTCCGCGCGACCGCAGCGTCGACCTGCGCGGCGTCCGTCACGTCGGCGACGATCTCGATCGTCCGCACGCCCGGCCGAGCCGTCGCGATCGCCGCGGCAGTCTCCGCGAGCGCCGCCGCATCGCGACCCAGGAGCGCGACGTCGGCGCCGCTATGCGCGAAGTCGACCGCGATCGCACGGCCGATACCGCGACTCGCGCCCGTCACGAGCGCGACGGTCCCGGCGATGCCCGTCATGCCGGCGTTCCGACGGCGAGCCTCTCGCGAAGCACATCGACGTTCGCATCGTTGCCGACCCAGAGGACGGCGGGGGCGCCCGTCATCCGTTTGATCATCGGCGCGAGGACCGCGCTCCCGCCGAACTCGACGATGAGCTCGGGCTCGTAGCCGAGCAGGAGCTCGGCCGCGGCGTGCCAGCGGACCTCGTCCGTCACCGAGCGCTCGAGCGCCGAGCGAATGGCGCTCACGTCCGCGTAGGGCGCGCCGTCCACGCTCGAGACGACCGGGATTCCCGGTTCGCGCAGCGCGACGGCTGCGACGGACCGGGCAAACCGCGCGCGCGCGGGCTCCATCAGCTCGCTGTGCCACGCGCCCGAGACGTTGAGCGGCACGACCCGTTTGGCACCGAGCTCGAGGGCGCGCGCCGAGGCGGCCGCGACCGCCTCGGCGTCCCCGCTGATCACGATCTGAGTCGGCGCGTTGAAGTTGGCGAGCCGGACGCTCCCCGTCCGCGCGGCATCGGCGACGGCGGCACGCGCGGCGTCGACCTCGAGTCCGAGCACCGCAGCCATGGCGCCCGGCCGCCGAAGCGCCGCCTCGTGCATCGCGTCGCCGCGCTCGGCGACGAGCGCGACGCCGTCCTCGAAGGCGAGGGCTCCGGCGAGCGTGAGGCTGCAGAGCTCCGCGAAGGAGTGGCCCGCCGTCGCCACCGGTGCGAGGTCGGCCCCGACCGCGGCGGCGAGCGCGCAGTTCGTCACGTAGATCGCCGGCTGGCTGAAGCGAGTCTCCCGCAGGGCGGCCTCGGGCCCCTTGCGCACGAGCGCCAAAAGGTCGTAGCCGAGCACGTCGCTCGCGCGCGTGAAGCGCTCGGCGGCGACGGGGTAGCGCTCGACGAGTGCGCCGCCCATACCGAGCGCCTGCGAGCCCTGGCCCGGGAAGACCGCGGCGACCCTCACGCGGTCCACTTCCATGCGATCGAGCCCCACGAGAGCCCCCCGCCAAAGCCGGTGAAGAGCAAGATGTCGCCCGGCCGTACGCGTCCGGCGGCGACCGCCTCGGAGAGCGCGATCGGAATCGAGGCGGCCGACGTGTTCCCGTAGCGATCGACGTTGCAGACCACGCGCTCGGGCTCGAGCTCGAGCCGTTTCGCGGCGGCCTCGATGATGCGGGCGTTGGCCTGGTGCGGGATCATGAGCGCGACGTCATCCGCGGTGAGCCCGACATCGGCGAGGACCCCCTGGGCCGTCTCGACCATGCGCTTCACCGCGTACCGAAAGATCTCACGGCCGTTCATCCGGATCTTGTCTTCGTCGGCGGCGATCCGCTTCGGCGTCAGCGTCGTCCGCGAGCCGCCGGCGGGAATAAAGAGGAGCTCGGGTCGCGTGCCGTCGGTCCCGAGCCGCGAGCCGAGGTATCCGTCCCGCTCGAGCGTTGTTTGCTCGAGGATCACGGCCCCCGCGCCATCGCCGAAGAGCACGCAGGTCGTCCGGTCGCTAAAATTCGTGATCCGGGAGAGCGTCTCGACGCCGACGACGAGGATGCGCCGAAAGAGCCGCGATCGCACGAGTCCGGCCGCGACGGGAAGGGCGTAAACGAACCCGCTGCACGCGATCTCGAGGTCGAAGCCGGGCACGTTGCCGGCGCCGAGGTTCGCCGCGACCAGGCACGCCGTGGCCGGGAACCGGAAGTCGGGCGTGCACGTCGCCACGATGACGCAGTCGAGGTCGCTCGGCTCGAGCCGGGCGTCGTCGAGTGCGCGCCTGGCCGCGGCCGTCGCCAGATCGCTCGAGGCCTGGTCCTCCGCGGCGTAGCGGCGCTCGCGGATCCCCGTCCGGGTAACGATCCACTCGTCGCTCGTGTCGACCATTGAGACGAAGTGGGCGTTGTCGACGACGCGGTCGGGGACGTAGTGTCCGACACCCGCGATGCGTGCGCCCGCGAGCGCCGACGACGGCGCGATGCTACTGATGAGTCTGGCCGGCTCGTTCACCCTTGGGCTCGATGATTTGGCGACCATCGTAGAAGCCGCACGCCTGACAGATGAAGTGCGGTCGCTTCGTCTGATGGCACTGTGGGCATTCGACCGCGGTCACGGGCGAGAGCTTCCAGTTCGCGGCCCGGCGGCTGCGCGTCTTCGAGCGCGGGGTCTTCCACTTCGGATTAGCCATGGTCTCCTACTTCGGGGTGGCACGGGCCGCCCAGGGGAATTCGCGAGCCGCAGACTGGGCAGAGCCCCGGGCACGCATCGTCGCAGACGAGGATCATCGGTAACGCCGAATCGATGAGCTGCCGGGCGAGATCGAGGACGTCGAGCTTTCCGTCGACGAGGACGTTGCTCTCCGCGAGCGGATCGGTGATGACGTCGTCGGTATCGAACCGTTCGTCGACGGCGAGGTCGAAGGGATGCGGGGCGAGTTCGAGGCAGCGGGCGCACTCGCTGGACGCGGTACCGAGCAACGTGCCGACCACCGCGACGCCGCGTCCGCTACGCCGGACGACGAGCTCGGCTGCGACCGGGTCGGGGAACGAGTACGCCTCGAACGACGGGATCACGAGGAGTTGCTTGAGGTCGAGCTCGCGGCCGGTGTTGAGGACGGCGCCGAGATCGACGAGCTCACGGGCCTTCATGGCGAGTCGGCGATCTTTCTACGGGAGTCGCCGCGCGGCGCGCCGCGAGGACAACCGTTCGATGATACGTCCGCTCCGCAGGCTTGTCAAACCGTTTGGCGTCGCGATGGAACGGCGGAGGATACGCATGGAAGCACTCGGATCGATTCGATACGGCCCGGAGATCGACCGCGCCGCGCGCCGGCACGGCATTTCCCCGACGCTCCTCGCGGCGGTCGCGGCCCAGGAGACGGGCGGACCCGGCAGCGACTCCGGCCGCAACGTCGTCGGCGACGGCGGCCACGGGCACGGCGTCTTTCAGATCGACGACCGGTCGTGGGCATTCGCCTCGACCGCCGCCGCGATGGATCCGGCGCAGAACGCCGACGCCGCCGCGACGATCCTCGCGAGCGACCTCTCGGCGACGCACGGCGACGTTCGCGGCGCGCTCTCGATGTACAACTCGGGATCGCCGACCGGGCGCGGCACGCCGACGACGTGGGGCGACGGCACGACGCTGGACTACGCCGATTCCGTCCTGCGTCACGCAGTCCACCTCGACGCCGCCGCCGGTACGCGGCTCGGCGGCGGCGCACCGCTCGCGACGAGCAGCGGCGCGTCCCTCGCGAACGTGCTCGCGTTGCTCTCGCCCACCTTTGGCGCTGGCGGACTGAGCCTGCTCGGCGGGCTCAGCGCCGCGCCGGCAGCGTCGACCGCCGCGACGCCTCAGAAGACGTGGCGCGACATGACGGGGTCCAGCGACGCCGATCAGGCGGCCGATTCCGGCAACGCGGACATCCTCGATCCGGGCGGCATCTTCGATGACGTTGGCGACGGCGACGACGCCTGAGCCCTAGCGCTCGAGCCCGGCAACGTGATGGTACGGCGACTCACTTTTACGTCTCGAGAGGACGGCGGAATGTCTAATATCATGGGTTCGTTCATCAACGGTCTCGCCGGGGGCATGACGGGCTTCCTCGAAGGCGGCCCGGCGGGCGCCGCGGTCGGCGGACTCGGCGGCTTCGCATCGGGGATGTTCAACAACCCGAGCGGCGGCGGCAACATCTCGTCGGCGACCGACGGCACGCTCGGCGCGCAGCAAGCGCTGGACAAGGGCTACGAGTGGGCCAATCTCGGCATGCAGGGCCAAGAGATGGCGCATCAGCTGCAGATGCAGTCGCAGTCGCAGCAATTCAACGACGTTCAAGACGAGAAGTCCGAGCAGATGCGCGAGACCAACACGTTGCGCACCGTCGCGATGAAGCAGCGCGAGGCCGACGACAAGATCGTCAAAGAGTTCATCAAGACGGTCGGCGGCGAGTAGCGTTGGCCGCCCTCATCGGCGCGTCGCCGATCGCAGCGGGAGGCGTCGTCGCGCGCCCCCCGCTGCAAGCGATCGCCAATCCGAGCCGACCGCTCGACGAGACCGGCGACTCGACGCCCGACATCGCCGAAACGCTCGCGCAACGCTTCTCGCGCCGTGCAGAGGCGGCGCTCGTCGCGCAGCAGAGCGAGCAGCAGCAGCTGCAGCTCCGGCTCGACCGCGTTCGCGCCTCGTTCAATGCGTCGCAGGAGATGCGAGCCGAGCGGCTGCGCCAGGCAAACGCCCTCCGGGACATGGCGATCGAGCAGGCCAAGAAAGACGACGAAATCCTCAAGAAATACATCGCAATGATCTAGTGTGCTAGCCGGAGGAGCGGCGGTCGCGGTGCAGAACGGCTCCCGGTCGCCGTTCGGGCCATTAGCTCAGTTGGTTAGAGCGCATGCTTGATAAGCATGAGGTCCCTGGTTCGAACCCAGGATGGCCCACGAATGGGCTCGGGGATGTAGCTCAGTTGGTAGAGCGCCAGCTTTGCAAGTTGGATGTCGTCGGTTCGAACCCGTCCATCTCCATGCCGATCGGATGTCGGCGCACGAACGAGAAACGCCCCGCCGTTCGTGCGGGGCGTTTCATTCGGTATCGGGACCCGAACGAGCTATCGACTCTGGCAGGCGTTGAGCGCGTTGGAGCCCCCCGTGCACGGGGGGACCACCGCAGCCGGGGTCGCGGGCGTGCTGTGGTGGCTCGCGCCGACGACCGCTCCGGCGAGCACGAACGGCAGCGCAAAGATCCCAGCGAACGGACCGTGCGCGGCGGCCGCGCCGGCGACGGGCGAAACCTGCGCGACGGTCGCGGGCGCTTCCGCGGCGGGCACGGCCTGCTCGGGGGGCACGAGGCTCACCGGCGTGTCAGCGGCCGGAGCGGGACCCACGGCGGGGGTGAACGGTGCGCCCGCACGGCGGCGATGCGTGTGCGCCGCGGCCACGATCGGGACGATCCCGGGCTTCGGGCGGTGCGCGAGGGCTCCATTACGCAGGAACGAGATGTTCCCACAGACCTGCGGCACGTAGACGACGTTGCCGTCGGCGAGCGCGACACGCCAGCCCATTCCGGGCGAAGTTATGACCGCATTCTTGACCGCGTAAACCGACCCTCGACGATCGCCACTCATGGCATCGAGCCGGTGCGGCAGCCGCACGTACGTGACCTTGCCGTCGAGCAGGCTCCGGCGGAACTCGCCATACTCCGCCGGCGTCATGCCAATCCGCGACGCAGCTTCGGAGAACTGCTTGGGGTGTTCCTGCGTCGCGGTGTAGACCTGCTCGGACGAGGCAGGCGGGGTCGACATCATATGGTCGACGTAAAGATTAACGATCATGTTGCTCTCCCGATGCAGCCTATATTCTTCAGCAACATCGTACGTTCTTTCGAAAAACGGCAGATAGGGCCGAAAAGGTCCGTCGACTAGGACTTATGTCCTGTTTGATCGGGACCGGCGGCCGGTTCGGTAGCCGGCTCGGAGTGCCCGAATGGACGTGACGACCTGTCCCGTGCGTTCGGCGAGCTTCGCGAAGCTGAGCCGGGGAGCGCCGAGAAATCGCTCCATCGGCCACTCGAGCGCTGCCGGGAGCTCCACGACGCGCTTCCCAGACGCCAGCAGCTCGGCGACCACCCAGGTGTTGAACTCGCCGCGGCTCGGAGCTCGAAGCACCGCCCGCAGCGACGTGGTGTCGTACGCCCGAACCATGCCCGTGAGCGTCTTGAGCGTGCCGCCGACGCAGAGCGAGAGCAGGACGTTGGCGCCGCGGCTCGCGATCAATCGAAGCCGCGGAACGTTGGTGACGCGGCCGCCCCGCATATAGGGCGATGCAACGGCGGCGGCCGCGTGCTCGTCGCGCAGCATGCGCAGCAACGGCGCGACGAGCTCCGGCGCGTAGCTGAGGTCGGCGTCGAGCAGCACGAGCGAGTCGTATCGAACCGCTGCGACGCCCGAGCGGATCGCCGCCTCGAGCCCGCCGTTGCGTTCGCGAACCACGACGCGAACGATGCCGCCGGCCTCCCGTGCGAACCGTTCGGCGATCTCGCGCGTTGCATCGGACGAACCGTCATCGACGACGACGATCTCGTGCGAACCGTCAAGAGCGATCGCCGCCGCTGCCTCGACGACTCGTGCGAGCACGATTGCGAGGGTCGGCGCTTCGTTATAAGTTGGAATTACGATACTGAAGGCGTCCGGGGAGCCGATAGATGATGACATGCTAGGCACGACGCGTTTGGCGTTCAGCAGGGTCATTTCGATTTCCGTTCTGTCTTCTGCGGACGTACGATGACGCACCCGAGCACCACCGTCGGGGCCGGCATCTCCGCGGAGCCGGTCGTACGGCCTCGGCCGAGACCGGCTCGCTATGGACCCTCGTGGTCCCTCGCGCTCCTGGGCGCCGACGTTGCGGCGCTCGCCGGCGCGGTCTCCATCGCGCAGGCGTGGACCCACGAGTCGCTTCTGCCGTTGCTGCTCGATCCCGTCGGCGGCCCCGTGGTCGGCTTCTCGCTGACGCTCTGGCTCTTTCTCTTCGAGCGTATCGGCATGTACGGCCGGTCGTTCTCGACCGCGGCGCGCGACGAACTCTACGCGAGCTTCGCAGCCTCGCTCATCGCGATGGCGCCCGCGGCCGTCCTCTTCTTCTGGGTTGTGGCGGTGCGGCCCGAACGGGCGATGCTGCTCACGACGCTCGCGCTCGCGGCGATCGGCCTGAGCCTCGCTCGCTATGCCGTGTACGTCTCGCGCCGAGAGCTCTTTCCGCCCGCCCCGCGACGGATCGCCATCGTTGGCGATCCCGCGCGCATCGCGGCCGTCCCAGCCGATCTCTCGCTCGCCGATCGCGACGAAGTCACGCGCTTTCCCGTCGACGACTTCGACGACGGCATCGCCGCCGCGGTCGCGTCGCACGATCTCACGCAACTGGAATGGCTTCGTACCGCCCTCGAGCACGGCTGCCGCGAGATCATCGTGACCGAAGCGCTCCCGGCGGAGCTCATGCCGCCGCTCCTGGCGGCGACGGAGGCGCGCGGCGTCAAGCTCGCCTTCGCGCCGATGCGGCTGCGCCCGCACGCCTGCGACTTCGTCGTCAAGCGCGACGGCGGGCTCGCGCTCGTCTACGCGCAGAGCCTCGCGATTCGCAGCAAGGGCGGTCGCCGCGTCCGGCGCGCGTTCGACCTCGCCTTTTCGATCCCGGCGCTGATCCTGCTCTCGCCCCTGCTCGTTGCGCTCGCGATCGCGACGGTCGTCGACTCCGGTCGCCCGATCTTCTTCCGGCAGACCCGGATCGGCCGGGACGGCCGCGAGTTCAAGATCATCAAGTTCCGAACCATGCGGACCGATGCCGAGCAACGGTCGGGTCCGGTGTGGGCGCGCAGGGGCGAGAATCGCACGACGCGGGTCGGCCGCATTCTCCGGCGGACGAGCTTCGACGAGCTGCCGCAATTCTTCAACGTCTTCCGGGGCGACATGTCGGTCGTCGGACCGCGACCGGAACGCCCATTCTATGTCGAGCAGTTTCGCGCGCTCCTACCGCGCTATAACGAGCGGCACCTCACGAAGCCCGGGATCACGGGCTGGTCGCACATCTACATGCGCCGGAACGTCGACACGTCGGCGATCGGCGAGCGGCTCAGCTACGACCTCTTCTATCTCGAGCACTGGTCGATCTTCATGGATCTGCTGATCGTTTGTAAGACCGCCGCGGAGTTTCTCTTCCACTCCGCCGCGTGAGCGAGGCAGCACCGGTCGCGAAAGGCGGCCTGCTCCGAAAGATCCTCCACACGCTCGGAACCCTGCTCTTTTCGCAGGGCGCGGGATTCGCCGCGGGCGTTGCGACCGCGCATGCGTTCGGGCCGGTCGGCAAGGGCGCGATCAGCTTTGCCACCATCCTGCTGACCTTCGCGGGCACGACGGCGACGGGGCTCAACGACGCGATCGCGTTTCAGGTCGGCCGCGAGCGGCGTCCGATGGGCGAGGTCTGGCGCGCGGCGCTCCTGGCGATGGCGCTCGTCGCGCCGATCGGGGTCGCGATCTTTCTCGCGCTCGCGTGGCACGACCCAGCCCAGCCCGCCTACCGCTTCGTCGCGATCGCCTTCCCCTTCGCGCTCTTCGTTCAAGCCGTCAGCAGCCTGTACCAGCTGCGCGATCGGATCGAGGCGATCAACGTCCGCAACGCGCTCACGATCGGCGGCGGCGGCTCGCTCGTCATGCTCGCGCTCGTGACGCTCGGCCACGCGCCGCTGCCGCTGGTCCTCGGCGTCTGGGCCGCAAGCTACGTCGTCGCGGCAATCTGGACGGGCAGCGCCGTCCCGGCGCTCGTCGCGCGGGACGACGCCGCGCGGAACCGCGCGCCGCTGAAGACGCTCGTGCGCGAGCAGGCCGTGTTCGGCGCGAAAGCCGCGCTCACCGCGAACGTCTCGTTCCTCGCGCTGCGGATCGACGTCTTCGTCGTCGGCGCGCTCCTCGCGCCCACGGCACTCGGCATCTACACCCTCGCGCTCGCCCTCGGCGAGCTGATGTGGGGCCTGAGCAAGGCGACGCTGTGGTCGTCCACCGGCCGAATCGCCACGCTGCCCGAGGGCGAGGCCGCGATGCTCACCGCCAAGCTCGTGCGTGTGACGCTCGCGCTCCAGCTCGTTGGCGCAGTCGTCCTCTTCTCGGCCGTCCCGCCGCTCGTCGGCCTCGTCTACGGCCATCGGTTCGCGGGCGCCGGACCGATCCTGCGCATCCTGCTGCCCGGCATGATCTTCTATAGCGCCGACGGGATGCTCGCGTATTTCATTGCCGTGCGCTTGGCCCGGCCCGCACTCCTCCTCTTGCTCGAGAGCGTCACGCTCGCGGTCTGCGGCACGATCGCGCTCCTGACGGTGCGACACTTCGGGATCGCGGGTGCCGCGGTCGCCGACACGGTCGCCTATCTCGTCTCCTTCGCGATCAAGGTCGCGATCTTCGCGCGCTCCACCGGGATAACGCCGCGCCGCCTGCTCGTTCTCGCGGCGGACGATCTCCCGGCGCGGATCCGCTACCGCGGAGCGAGCTCGGACACGCTGGCTTCGTAGAACGCGCGCCGCGCGACGACGTGCACGGCGGGCGACGCGAGCGCGTCGCGCAGCTTGCCGCAGTTCGAGGTGTGGTCGTCCGCGCGGCACGATCCGCTCTCAACGAAGAAGATCCGGCGTCCCCGCAGCCGCAGGAGCGCGTCCCGCGCCTCGGCGCTCGAGGGGACGTCGAGCGCGGTCACGTCGTACACGACGCCCGAGACCGCGTGCGGAAATGGCGCGAGGTGCGCTCCGCCACGGTAGTAGCGAGCGTACGCCGGCAGCGCATCCGCAGGAAAGATGGCGACGGTGTCGCCCGGTCCCGTGACGGCGTCGAGATAGCGATCGACCGCGATCACGTCGTCGATCTTCGCTCCCGCGCGGTACGTGACCGCGAGCGAGCCGACATCGAAGACGGTATAGCAGAGCACGGCGAAGCGGAACGTCCGCGTCGCACCCGCGCGCTCGATGCGATCGAGCACGACATACGCCGCGACGGCGGACGGCAAAAACAGCGCGAGGAAATGCCGCGGATAGAGCTCGAGCCGCAAGCCGACGGCGACCGCGAGGTAGAGCGCCTCGATCGCCGCGACGAAGCCGAGTGCCGACCAGAACGCGGGCGTCGGCTTTGGGCGCGCGGCGACGACGAGGACGACGAGGAGGCCGAGCATCGCCTCGTGGATGCGGCGCACGGGGCTCAGATAGAGCTCGTCGGCGAAGGGCAGGACGAAGTCGGCCAGGGGATGGAGCAGCGTCCGCTCGAGGATCCGTCCGGCACCACTATCGACGACGCCCGAGGTTCCGACCTGGCCGCGCGCGATTTCGACGACCGGCACGATCGCGATCGCGATGACGACGGAGGTGAGGACGAACGGGACGAGGCTTCGCCAGCGGCGGCCGGCCAGCAGCGCGACGAACGCGCCGACAATGAAGAAACCGAGGAAATACTGCGTGTAGATCGCGGCGATCGCGTAGCCGGCGAACGCGATGCGCGCCCGGCGCGACGAGCCGGTCGCGAAGCCGGCGTCGAAGCCGAGCCAGAGTAAGCCCGAGAGCAGCACGCCGAGCGCATACAGCCGGATCTCCACCGCGATGAAGACGGCGAACGGATTGCACGCAACGGCGAGTGCGAAGGGCAACGAATCGCGCGCCGGGGCGATGCGGCGCCCAATGCGAAGCGCCGCCGCGAACGTTCCGACGGCGCAGACCACGGAGGACATCCGCGCGAACCAGACGCTGGGCGAGAGCTCGCGCCAGATCGCCTCGAGCGCGAAATAGAGCGGAGCCTGCTCCTCGAAGCCGATCGCGCGCTGCCATGCGTAGCACGCGCCGTGCGCCGTCGTGGCGAGCGTGTACTCGTCGTCCTGCCAGGTGCCGAGGATCGCGGCGAGCCAGGCGAGCGCGACCGCATAGAGCGCGCCCGCCGCGATCGTGCGCGTTCGAGCCGCTGAGACCGTCAGCGAGCCGACCGGCGCGCGCGCCAAAGCGACCGCGACGCGCGAACCGCGCCGCGTCCGAGCGCGTTGTCGCAGCAGCGCAGCAGCGCGAGCGCAACGGCGTCGCGAACCTCGAAGCGCTCGCGCAACGCTTCACGCAGGATGCTCGCGGCGGCTGCGAAGTTCGTCGCCCGCGCGTGGATCGATGCCGCATGACGCTGGTGCGAGCGGCGCAGGCGCACGAAGGCCGCGGCCGCGCCCGGCGCGTATCGCTCGGGCGTCCGGGCGACGCGCTCGCCGAGCTTGACGTCGCCGTAGCGAACGCGGCCGTGGGCGGCCGCCGCACTGCCCGGCCTGCGATCGTACGCGGTGAGCACGCGCTCGATGACGACGGCATCGGTCTCGCGAAGCACGCGCAGATACCATTCGATGTCTTCGCTGAGTTGATACGCTGCCGTACGTTCGGGCAACGCCTCGTCGAAGGCGAGCTCCGGCCGGCATGCGAGCGACGTGCGGATCGACACCGTCGAGGTGCCGAGAAAGTTTCCGACGGCGAGGGCCGAAGCGAGCTCGGTACGCTCGATCCGGTCGATTCCCGCGGCAACCCGAGCGCGCGTGAGCGCCCGAAATTGACTCGTTCGCGCGAGGTTCGACGGCGCGTTTGGCCGGCCGTGCTCCGTGACGACGTAATCGCTGAAACAGAATGCGACGTCGGGCGCCGCCGCGACGGCGCGCGCGAGCTCGGCGAGCCGCTCCGGCTGCCAGCGGTCATCCGCATCGAGGAAGGCGATCCACTCGCCACGGGCGGCGCGCAGGCCGAGGTTCCGAGCCGCCGAAATCCCGGCTCCCGATCCGGCGATCACTCGGACGCCCGGATAGCGCGCCGCGACCTCGGCCGTCCGGTCGGTCGAGCCGTCGTCGATGACGAGGATCTCGAGTGGCACGAGCGATTGCGCGAGCACGTCCTCGAGCGCAGTGCCGAGCCGCAACTCTTCGTTGTGGGCCGGAATGAGCACCGTTACGTCGAGCCGACCGTTCATCGCTCAGGTCGCCTCATGCGAAGCACGATACCGCAGAGAGCGGCGCGCCTGGAGCCGCGCTTGAAGAAGGGGTTTCACGATAGACAGCTCGGTCGATATCCCGAGATCCGCGAGTCCCAAAGCTCGGACGTCGACGTTCCGGCCGCTCGGACACATCGTCGAGCTCGACGGCTTGCGTGCGCTCGCGATCGGGCTCGTGATCATCGCCCATTTCCTCTTCCTTCCGCCGACCCAGCCGGCGGGCCGGTCGTTTTTGCCGCGACCGCTCGCGGCCGTCCTCGAGCATGGCTGGCTCGGCGTCGACCTGTTCTTCGTTCTCTCCGGCTTTCTGATAACGAGCATTCTCCTCCGCACGAAAGGGCTCGGCCGCGGGACCTACTTCCGCACGTTCTACGAGCGGCGCGCGCTTCGCATCCTCCCATTATACTTCGTCGTTTTATTCGTTCTCGTGATCGCCGATCGCGGTCGCGATCTGCCGTATTTCGCGCTCTGCGCCGGGATGGCCGCGAACTGGGCCGGGCCGGCGAACGTCTCGGTCCCCGATATGGCGGGTCCGTTCTGGTCGCTCGCGGTCGAGGAGCAGTTCTATCTCTTCTGGCCATGGCTCGTGCTCTGGCTCGACGAGCGGCGGCTCGCGACCGTCGCCATCGCGTTGCTCGTCGCCGAGCCGATCTTACGAGCCTACTTCGCAGGGAACGACCAGCTGACGTGGTTGCGCGCCGACGGCCTGGCGATGGGATCGCTCGTCGCCCTCTGGTACGCGACGTGGAACGGCGAGCGCCGCGGGCCGCGCGACCTGATCGGCGCCTTGCTCGGCACGCTCGCGCTCGCGATCGTCGCCGGCGCGCCGTTCGGCGGCCTGCAAAAGGGCCTCGTGGGAGACGCAATGCGCATCAGTGAGGGCGTGCTGCTCTTCGGCGCCATGCTCGTCGCCGCAATCTCCTATCAGGGTTCACCCGTACTGCGGCCGCTTCGTGCGCGACCGCTCGTCTACGTCGCGCTCGTGAGCTACTGCGTCTATCTCGTTCACCGGCCGGTCCTGCTCGCAACCGATGCGATCCTCGCCCACGCGGCCTGGTTCGCCGCGCTGTCGCCGGTTCCCGAGACGTTGACGCGATCGATCGTCGCGCTCGCGTTCGTGTTCGCGATCGCCGCGTGCTCGCGGCGCTGGCTCGAGGTACCGTTCCTGCGGATCGGCCGTCGTCCTCAGCGGGTGCGCCCCTCCCGCGATCCGTCGGGATAGCGCGACGCGACGTTCGCCACCATCAGCGGGATCGCGTACGCGAGCCAATAGTATTTGATGGCCGTCACATCGAGAAAGAACGCCTGGGAGGCCAGACCGACGATCGTCGCCTCGCTCGTGAGCCGCATCCACGACAATTTGCTCTCGGGACCGATCCACCGAGTTGCGCGGAAGAGCGACCACCACATCGTTCCGAGCAGCACGAGGCCGACGACGCCGTACTCGACGAGCGTCCCGACGAGCATGCTATGGCTCGGCCGGTGCCAGCCTTGGAAATCGACCTGATGCGCGACGAGGAGCGCACGGTCGTAGACGTTCTCGAACGAGCCGATCCCCGCGCCGAAGAGCCAGTGACGGTCGATGCCGACGAGGCCGGTGTGCCAGATGAACGTTCGGCCGCTGCCGGAGCCGTTCGTGCCCGACGGATCGTGGAGGAAGCGGTTGTAGACGGTCGGGATCAGGGCCGTGAGGCTGAGCGTTGCGACGGCGACCGACGTCGCCATGATCCGATGCTTGCTGCGGATGATGAAGTAGAGAAAGACGATCCCGATCGCGACGAATCCGCCGCGCGAGCCCGAGACGAGGATACCCGTCATCATGATGAAGATCGAGCAGTAGCAGCCGATTCGCGCCAGCATCGACGTGAGGTTGAACGCGCCGGCGAACGCGACGGCCATCGGAATCACGAAGAACGTCGCGAAATAATTCGGATCGATGGCGACGCCGTTACTCGCCGCAAGGACGAGCCGGTGTTCGGCGACGGTCACGCTACCGGACTGGTAGAGGTGGGCCGCATACAGGGCGGCACCGACGCCGCTCGCGACGCAACAGGCAAATGCGCCCGCGAGTTCGCGCGGCCGTGCCGGATAGATTGCGAGAACCGTCGTGACGGCGAAGAGCTGCAGCGACTGCGCGAGCACGCCGACCGCGTCGTTCTCGCCCGAGCTCCACAAGAACGAGATCGCCGTGAAGAGCGTGAAGGCGAAGAGCGCGTACCACGCACGGCCCGGTTTGCGGTAATCTCGCGTGATGACGATTCTCGCGAGCAACGCCGCGACGGTCGCGATCGCGACGAGCCGCGTGATCGTCGCACCGCTCGAGAGTTGGAGCACCGTGTCGTATGGCAGGAGCACGACGTACAGCCCGAACGGAAAGATGAGGGGCATCCGTAGCGCGAGCACGACGGCGACCGGCGCGAGCGCGAGGACGGCCACGGGCAGCGGATGGAAGCCGCCGAAGCCGTCCTGCAGCATCGAGATCGCCGCGAGGGCGATTGCGAGATAGAGCAACCCGCCGACGGTCGCGAAGAGCCAGGTCCGGCGGCGCTCGCGCGCACGCGCGGCGACTGCGGGCGAATGCTCAAGCCCGATCATCGCGCGGTCGCCGCGAGGAGCGCCGCTCGCATCGCCTCTTCGGAATGCGACTTCGAGCAGACCGCCGTCGCCCCCGACACGACGCAGGACGCCGCGAAGAGCGGATCGTCGACCTCGGTGAACGCGATGACCTTCGCGCCGCGGACGGCCGCCGCGACCGTGCAGAGCGCCGTCAAGCCGCCGCGTGCGAGATAGTCGACGTCGACGAACACGGCGGCGGGCGCGGCGGCGCCGAGCGCGGGCACGTCGACGGTACCGGCGACGCCGACGATCTCGAGGCCGGCGGCCGTCAGGAGCGCTTCGAGATACGGCACGAAGACCGCCTGCCGTTCGATCACGTAGGTGCGCATGGGCGCTAGGAGCTCACGCGATGAGGCCGTTGCGCACCGCGTAGACCGCGATGGCGGCACGCGCGGAGACCTTGAGTTTGACGAGCACGCTGCCGACGTGGTTCTTCACCGTCTTCTCGGTGACGGCGAGACGCCGTCCGATCTCGCGGTTCGTGAGGCCCTCCGCGACGAGCCGGACGATCTCGCCCTCGCGCGCGGTCAGACCGTGGCCGGCGCGCGAGAAGCGCTCGCGCAGCAGTGCCCCCGCGAGCCGCGGATCCGCGTAGTCCTCACCCGCCGCGAGGGCGTGGATGATCTCCGCGAGCCGCTCGGGAGTCGTATCTTTGACGACGTAGGCCGCTGCGTCGGCGCCGAGCGCGCGCGTCATCAGGCGCGTGCTGTGATGCATCGAAAGCGCGCAGACGCGCGACCGCGGTGAGGCCGAGCCGCAGGCGGCGAGCGCGGCCTCGAGCGCGTCCCGGAGCTCGTCGAGGTCGAGCACGACGACGTCGGGCTGCAAGCGGCGCAGCGGCGCGGCGGCAACGGTCGGCGCGGTCGCGACGATCGCAATCTCGGGGTCCGCGCCGAGCACGTGCCGCAAGGCCTCGAGCACGAGCCGGTTCGGTTCGATCACGATCGTCGAGACCGGGCGGCGCGGACCGCGTGCCGGGTCGCTCACATCAGCGCTTCCGGCGGAAGCGCGACCGCCGTCGAGCCGCCGAGATAGTAATCCGTCGCCGTGTCCTTGCGCGAGGGCCGCGTGGCGTTGAGCACGACGCCGAGGAGATTGACGCCGTCGACGCCGCGCAGTTTATCGAGGGCGCCGCGGATCGAGCGGGTGTCCGTCTGCGCGGCGGAGACGACGACGACCGTGCCGTCGGCCTTGAGCGCGAGGACGACGCCATCGACGATCGACTTGAGCGCCGGTGAGTCGATGAGCACGAAGTCGAACTGCTCGCGCGCCTGGCGCAGGAGCCGATCGAACGCCTCGCTCTGCAGCAGGGCGACCGGGTTGGGCGCCGTGCGGCCGCTCGGCAGCACGGAGACGCGGGCGTGCTCGGTCGGGACCACGACATCGGCGAAGCGCGCGAGCCCGACGAGCACGTCGGAGAGCCCGCGCTCGTTGGAGACACCGAGCTTCGTGTGAATGCTCGGGCGCCGCAGGTCGGCATCGATGACGAGCACGCGGGCGCTCATCATGCCGAGACTGATGGCGGTATTCGTGGCAACGGAGGACTTCCCGTCGCCCTGATCCGGGCTCGTGAAGCAAATCGTGCGCGGCGGGGTGGCCGACGAGTAGCGCAGCGAGGCGACGAGCTGGTAGAACGACTCGACCGAGAGCGGTTTGAGCCAGTCGGCGCGCTCGCCTGAGGCCACGAGCGGAATCGAGGCAAGCACCGGCAGCCCGAGGCGCTCCTTCACGTCTTCCTCGGTTCGGAAGCGGTCGTCGAAGAACTCGAGCAAGAAGACCGCGGTGAGCCCGAGCACGAGTCCGACGACGATCCCAAGGCCGATGTTGAAGCCGACCTTCGGCGAGACGCGGTAGACCTGCGGATCGGCGTTCTGCGTGATCGCGACGTCGCTGAGCGCGGTCGTGCGCGTGATCAGCGCGTCCTGGTATTTTTGCTGCAGGGCGTTGTAGACGCCCTCGGCCGACTTCTCGGCACGCTGCAGGTCACCGATCCGGCGCGACTGCGTCGGCAACGAGTTGAGCCGCGGCTTCGCCTCCTGGATCTGGCGATCGAGCGTGGTGATCTGCGCATTCGCCGAGGCGATCGCCGCCTGCAGCGTCGACGCCGTCTGGGTGAGCTGCTGGTAGACCGGGTTGGGGATGCTCTGCGTGCCCGACGTGACGTTCTGCGGCTGTCCGGCGAGCTGACGCTTCGCTTCAGCGAGTTGCGCCTTGAGGGCGACGACGGCGGGATAGCTATCCGTGTACTGCTTGCGCGCCGCGTCGAGCTGCAGCGTGAGCGTCGAGACCTGCTGGCTCAGGGTCGCCGCGACGGGGTTCTGGCCGACCGTCTGCGTGCCGACGATCGTCTGCTCCGTGCGGCCGAGGTCGCCTTGCACCGCGGCGAGCTGCGCCGACGCCTGGGCGGCTTCGATCTGCTCGGTCTGCCGCTTCGCGTCGAGCGTCGCGAGCGCGGTGATGCTCGAGGCGGTCTGCGTCGGCAGGTCCGCGATCCCCGTCTCGGTCTGGTACGTCGCGAGCGCTTCCTGCGCCGAGCGCATGTCCTGCTCCGCCTTGGGCAGGTCTTGCTGCAGGAACGAGATGGCGGTGTCGGCCTGATGCGAGACGAGCTGCCGCTCGTGCTCGACGAAGACCGCGGCAAAGGCGTTGGCAATGGCGGCCGAGGCCTGCGGGGTCTTCCACGTGACGTCGAGCGCGAGGATCTGCGTGTCGGTCACGGGCCGCACGAGCACGTGGGCGAGCAGGGCGTTGGGGTCCATCGCGAGGTTGAGGCGCTTGGCGACCTCCTCGGCGACGGGCGACTGCTGGATGAGCTCGGCGTACGTCTCCGAGGTCTGGACGCCGCTCTGCGCGAGCAGCGCGTTGAGGATCGGCAGGTTCGTGTTACCCGCGGCACCCGGCGCCGCCGCCGACGCGCCGCTGTTGGCGCCGGCGATCAGCTTGACCTGAGTCGTGTACTTCTTGGGCATCACGAGCGTCACGAGCGCGACGACGAGTGCGAAGCCCAGCCACACGGCGAGCAAGATCTTGCGCCGCCGGACGATCGTCTTCCAGAGTCTGCGCGGATCGACGTCGTTCTGCGGCGACTGGCCCGAGCCGAACGAGGGATCGTGCAACGCCGGCGCGCTGACGGTCTTGATCAACGGGACGATGCCGTTCGAGCTGCGGTACATGGTCGCTCCTACGGGATGGGGAGTCGGCTGAGGAAGAGCAACGCGTCGCCGAACGCCGAGCCGTTCTGGTGTTTGGGCGCCTGGGGAACGTACACGAGATCGCCCTTTTTCATGACGACGTCTTTGCTCACGTCGCCCTTCTGGACGACGTCGTAGATGTTGTAGGCCGTGGTCGTCGAGCGGCCGTCGGAACCCAGCCGCGTGACGGTGACGCGATTGAGATCCGGGTTCTCCGCGGTGCTCGTGCCGGCGCGAGCGATCGCCATCGCGAGGTTATCGCCTTCGCGCAGCTCGACGTCGCCCGGCTTCTGCACGGCGCCGAGCACGTGGACGGTGAAGAGGTTCGGCGAGGGGACGTAGACCTCGTCGCCGGGCTGCACCGCGATGTTGAGGGAGACTTGGCCGTCGTGCAGCAACCCCTGGAGCGGGATCTCGGTGACCTTGCCGTCGGCGGCTTGCACCCGCGCGATCGGCAGGTCGCCGTCGGTCGGTCCGAGCCCACCCGCCGCCGCGATCACGTCCGTGAGCCGCGCCGGTGGCTGCAGGGCGTACTTGCCGGGAACCTTGACGTCGCCGAGGACGAGCGCTTCGACCGGGGCGACCGTGAAGATCGCGACCGTGACCTTGGGATTGCGGATGTAGCGCTTGAGCTTGTTCGCGACGACGGCGTCGGCCGCCGACGTCGTCTTGCCGCCGACGACGACCTCGCCGACGAGCGGCACGTCGATCACGCCACCCGGCAGCACGCGCAGCGGCTGCGCCGGCGAGAGCGTCGGCTCGCCGTAGGTCGTCAGCGTGACCTCGTCGCCCGCGCGGATGAGGTAATTCGTGCCGATCTGCGGCCCGAGGCCGCGCGGCGGCTGAGAAAACGCCGCAATGCCGCCGTCGGCAATGGGCGTGGCGGCCGCGTTCGGCGCGACCTGCGCGAGCGCCGTCGCGGGCAGGAGGGCGGCCGCGGCGAGCGTCGCGGTGCAGGCGAGGCCGCGCAGCGCGCGACCGATACAACGGTTCTTCATCTTTCACTCCAGCCTACGCGCATTGCGGCGTTTGCGAAACGCCCGTTCGACCCGAACACTAGGACTTCTGACCCATGGGAACGTCGCCTCGACCGCGGATGTCCCACGGCGCGCTCTCCTGCAGCATATCGGCGAGTCGGGCGCTCGTCGCTACTGTTTCGAAGTCGGCGAGGATCCGCGTCCGGCCCGCGTCGCCGAGTTGCCGGCGACGTTCGGGGTCGGCGAGCAACGTCGCGAGCGCGGCCGCGAGCGCGGCGGGATCGGCCTGCGGCACGAGGATGCCGCTGCGCTCGTCCACGAGCTCGGGGATGCTCCCCGTTCGCGTCGCGACGACCGGGAGCCGCGCGGCCATCGCCTCCATGAGCGCGACCGGGATGCCTTCATGCTCGCCCGCACGCTCGGTGCTGGCGAGCACGCAGAGGTCGTAGTGGCCCGCTTCGAGCGCCCGGACGAGCGCGCCGTGCGGGACGTTGCCGAGCATCGTCACCCGGTCGCCGAGTGCGAACCGTTCGACGAGCGCCCGGATATCGGCCTCGACTTCGCCGTCGCCCGCGAGATCGCACGCGAACGCGATCCCGGCGTCCCGCAGCGCGGCGAGCGCCGGCAGCAGGTAGCGATGGCCCTTCCAAAGGCACATGCGCGCGGCGCAGAGGATGCGCGGCACGCGCGCCGGGGGCGTCGCGGGCGCGGCGGGCGGCTCGACGCCGAGAAACACCGTATGGCACTTCGCGTGCAGCTCGGGCGGCAACAGCGCCTCGAGGTGCGCCCGGTTCCGATCGGAGATGACGCGCACGAACTCCGCGCGGCGAACCTTCGGTACCGTCATATTGTCGTAAAAGATATCGTGCTGATGCGCCGTGATGCTGTACGGAATTTTCGTGAGGCGCGACGCGACGTGCACGATCGTCGCCGAACTCGTCATCCAGTTGACGTGAACGTGCTCGATGCGGCGCGCACGGAGGTCGGCCGCGAGCGCGAGCGCCTTCGGAAAGAGCGCGAGGTTGACGGCGCGCGCCCGCCACGTCCCGCGCGCGAACGCGACCTCGCCAAACGCGGCGAGGACGGCGCTGGGCGCGCGGATCACCTCCCGCGCCGCGAGCCCGAGCACCTCGAGGTCGAGGACCCCGAGGTAGCGCTTGGTCGCGAGCAGGCCCGGATACCGGTCGGTCCGGTCAGTCGCCCGCGTCGGAATCACCGTCACGTCGAACCAGCGGCCGAGCGACGCGATCTCGGGCTCGAAGAACTGCTCGGCGAAGGCGAACGGCATCCGCGCCGTCACGTAGGCGAGCCGCTTCACGCGCGCGGCCCCGCGCGGCCGGCTTCGGCCGCGACCGCGGCGTAGAGCTCACGATGCAGCCGCGCGCTGGCGCCGAGATCGAAGCGCTCGGCGGCCGCGCGGGCGCCGCGGGCGGCGACCGCGGCCCGGGCGCCGGGATCGAGCGCCCGGCGCAGCGCGGCGGCGAAGGCGGCGACCGACTCGTCCGCGGCGACGAACGCCGTCTCGCCGTCGCGCACGAAGGCGGCGTGGCCCGTCCAGGGGGTCGTCACCACGGCGAGCCCGGCGAGCATCGCCTCGCCGAGCGCGAGCGGCATTCGTTCCCAGCGCGACGTCATCACGAAAATATCCGCCCCGCAGCCGAGCCGGGCGGCGTCGCCGCGAAATCCGAGGAACGCCGCGCGCTCGCCGAGCTCGAGCGTCACCGCGAGGGCGTGCAGATCCGCCGCGTCGGGTCCCTCGCCCGCCACGAACAGTCGCAGGCCCGGCACGTCCGCGAGCGCCGCGAGGGCGCGCAGCGCGAGGGCCTGGTGCTTCTGATGCACGAGCCGAGCGGGCAGCCAGAGCGCGAGCTCGTCGTCCGCGAGCCCGAGCTCGCGACGGATTTCGGCGCGGTCGCCCGCGGGCGGCGTCACGCCGTTGGGGATCGCAACGACGCGCTCGAGCGCGACGCGCTCGTCCCGCGCGAACGCGCCGCGCGCAGCCGGATCGAACACGACGAAACGCCGCGTCCCGCGGTGCAGGACCCGGCTCGCGAGCCGCGCGAGCGACGAGCGCTCCTCGTCGCCGTGCTCCGTGAAGACGACCGCGGGGACCCGCGCGAGGAGCGCCGCCGCACGCCCCGCATACTTCCCGGCCGAGAGGTGCGCGTGGACGACCGTCGGCCGCAGCCGGCGCAGCTCGCGGGCGAGCCGGACGAAGAAGCCGAGATCACTGCGCCCGCGACGGCCGATGACGACGACCGGGAAGCCGAGCCCGGCGCGTTCGCCCGGCGTGAGCTCGTCGTCGTAGATCGAAACGACCGTCACGTCGGTGCCCGCGCGCCGCAGCTCCGCACAGAGCCCGCGAACCTGCGTCTCGGCGCCGCCGCCCTTGAGCCGCTGCACGACGTGGACGACGCGCAGCGGGCTCGTGGTCGCAGCGGGAGCGCCGATACCAGCGTCGAGAGGATGTGCATTGTGACTCAAGCCGGGCGTTTCTCCTGTATCGTACCGTTCCTCAACGAGGCAGCGCATCTACCGGACGTCCTTGCGACGATGGCGGCGCAGACGGTCGAATCCGGCCGCATGTACGTCATCGGCATCGACGACGGGTCAACTGATGGCAGCGATGCGCTCTTCGAGGCATGGCTCGCGCGGACGGGGATCGCGGGCGTCCTCGTGCGCTCGGGCCGCCGGTCCATCCCGCGGGCGCTCAACCGGGGCCTCGCCGAAGCGGACGGCGCCGATATCGTCGTGCGGCTCGACGCCCATACGCACTACGCGCCGGACTATCTCGCGACGATCGAACGCGCCTTCCACGAGCTCCCCGAGGACGTCTGGTGCGTCGGCGGCGCGCCGACGCCGCGCGTCGCGACCGATCGCTACGGTATCGCGCTCGGCGTCGCCCTCTACTCGAATCCGCTCGGGCTCGGTCCCGCCGACTTCCGGCGCGAGCCGGCGGCCGCCGTCGAGGTCTCGACGGTGTACCTCGGCGCGTGGCGACCGGGCGTGCTGCAGCGCCTCGGCGGTTTCAACGAGCGCTGGCTCGCGAACGAGGATTGTGAACTCACCGAGCGCATCCGCGCCGCGGGCGGGCGCATCTTCCGCATCGGCGTACGGGCCGAGCGGCTGCCGACGCGCGGTCCGCTCGCGACGATCCGGCAGTGGACGCGCTACGGTTTCTGGCGGATGCAGACGTTCAAGCGCTACCCGAGCGCCGTGCGGCCGCGCCACGTCGTCGCCCCCATCGCCCTCGTCGGCGCGATCGCGCTCCTGGTCTCGCCGTGGCGCCGGCTGCTCGCGCCGCTCTACGCGGCGTACGCCCTCGCGACGATCCGGTGCCGCCGGCCGGGCGAGCAATCCGCGGTGACGGCCGGGACGCTCGTCTTCTTTCCGCTCGTCCACGTCGGCTACGCCGCGGGGCTCCTCGTCGGACTCGTGCGCTCGCCCCGCGAGATGTGAAGTACGACACGGACGCCCGCGCGAGCGCGCCGTCCCGGTCGTGTCGGCCGAACATCTCAGCATCATGCCGTCGTCATCCGCCGCAGAATCGACCGCGCTGATCGCCGAGCGTCAGCGGCTCCTCGTCCCCTATCTTCGAGCCGTCTGCGAGCGCTCGGGATTCCGGGCCGTCTCGGGTTCGCCGACGGAGCACACGCTCGCGCGCGTGCGGCCGGCAGCGGTGGTTCTCGGCTTCGACGTTCCGGGTGGCCGGCCGCTCGAGGCGATCCGGCGCGCGCGCCGCATGCGGCCGGAAGCGACGCTCGTCGTGCTCGTCCGCCGCGCCGATCCCGCCTGGACGGCGATGGCGCAGGCCCTCGGCGCCGACGCGGTTCTCGGCGAGGGCGCCGACGGCGCCGCGCTCGCGGTCGCGCTGCGGGCGGGCCGGCTGGCCACGCGTTGAGTCCGGGACGAGGGCACGCGGGCATCCCGGATGACTCGCTCGCCTTGGGAGCGGCATGCCGCCCGCGAAGCTCGTAGTCGTCGAGTCGCAGGTGCTCTTCGCGAAGGCCCTCTGCGGCATCTTCGCGGCGGATGCGGCCTTCGAGGTGATCGGTGACTTTCGCGGAGTCGATCCGGCGGCGCTTGCCGCCGCCGCGCCGAAGCTCGTCGTCATCGACCTCGACGGCCAGCCGACCGACGTCTCCCTCTCGGTCGGCGCGTGCGCGCGGGCGTTACCCGGGGCCGCCGTCTGCGTGCTTTCCATGCACCTCGCCCCCGAGGTGATGCAGCGCTGCCTCAACAACGGCGCCGAGGCGTACGTCGTGAAGGACATCGCCCCGGCCGAGCTCGTGCGCGCGATCAAGACCGTCGCGGGCGGGCAATCCTACGTCGACCCGCGGGTCGCGGGCGGGCTCTTGCGGCGCCGGCGCGAGAACGCCGCGCGGCCCGATCTCATGGAACTCTCGATCCGCGAGGCGGAGGTGCTTCGGCTCATTGCCGAAGGGCTCGCCAACAAGCAGATCAGCGCGCGCCTGCAACTCTCGGAGAAAACCGTCAAGAATCACGTCTCGCGCATCTTCTCGAAGCTCCACATCACCGCTCGGACGCAGGCCGCCGTGCATGCGATCCGAGCCGGGATCGTCTAGCGCCGGCGGCCGCGATCCGTGCCGGCACGGGTGGTGGAGACAAGGAGATTCGAACTCCTGACCCTCTGCATGCCATGCAGATGCTCTACCAACTGAGCTATGTCCCCGTCCCGCCCTGCGGCCGACCCGACGTTCGGGCCGTCCCGCGCGACCCCTCTCGGGAGCATCGATGACCGATCTCGTCTCCACCGCCCGCCCGAGCGCCTCCACCGAGGCAACCCCGGCGGGCACCGTCATCGTCGGCGGTGGCATGCTCGGCCTCGTGCTCGCGCTGCGGCTCACCGCGCGCGGCGAGGCCGTCACGGTCATTGAGTCCGGGCCCGGCCTCGGCGGCCTCGCCGAGCCCTGGGAGCTCGGCGGCCTCACCTGGGACCGGCACTATCACGTCACGCTCTTCTCCGACGCGGCGCTGCGTGGCGTGCTGCGCGAGCTCGGCCTCGAATCCGACGTACGCTGGAACCCCGTCGGAACCGGCTTCTACACGGCCGGCCGCTTTCACCCGATGAACGGGGCGCTCGACTTCCTGCGCTTTCCGGCCCTCGGGCTCGTCGACAAGCTGCGGCTCGGGCTCACGATCGCGCTCGGCTCGCGCATCGCCGATCCGGCGGCGCTGGAGCGCGTCTCGGTCGAGGAGTGGCTCGTGTCCCGCTCCGGCCGCCGGACGTTCGAGAAGATCTGGCGGCCGCTGCTGCGCGCGAAGCTCGGCGAGCGCTATCGCGACGCCTCCGCCGCGTTCATTTGGGCGATCATCGTCCGGCTCTACGCCGCGCGCCGAGCGGGGCTCGGCGCCGAGCGCTTCGGCTACGTCCCCGGCGGCTACGCGCGCATCCTCGAACGGCTCGCGGCGACGCTTCGCGCGCGCGGCGCAACGCTCGAGACGAACGTGCGCGTGAGCGCCGTCCGCGCGGACGGCGCGGGCGGCGTCCTGGTCCGGGATGCGGCGGGCGGCGAGCGGCGGTTCGCGCGCGCCGTGGTCACGGTGCCCGCGCCCGTCGCGGGCGCGCTCGTGCCGCAGCTCGACGGGGACGCGCGCGCCCGGCTCGCGGGGAAGACGTACGGCGGCATCGTCTGCGCGTCGCTGCTGCTCGATCGCCCGCTCGGGCCCTACTACGTCACGAACATCACCGACGACTGGGTGCCGTTCACGGGCGTCATCGACATGGCCGTGCTCGTCGACCGCGCCGAATGGGGCGGCGGCGCGCTCGCGTACCTGCCGAAATACGTCCGGCCCGACGATCCGATCTTCGAGCGCTCCGACGCCGAGATCGAAGCGTCGTTCCTCGGCGCGCTCGAGCGGATGTACCCCGACTTCACGCGCGAGCGCGTCCGCGCGTTCCGCGTCTCGCGCGTCCGGCACGTCTTCCCGATCGCGACGATCGACTACTCGAAGTCGCTGCCGCCGATCGCGACGAGCGTTCCGGGCGTCTTCATCCTCAACTCGGCGCACATCGTCAACGGCACGCTCAACGTGAACGAGACCGTGCTGCTCGCCGAGCGCGGACTCGCCGCCCTCGATGGCGCGGGAGCCTTGGCGTGAAGCCGCTCGCGAGCCTCTCGCTCGACCTCGACAACGAGTGGGCGTACGCAAAGACGCACGGCGACCCGAACTGGCAGAATTTTCCGACCTATCTCGATCTCGTCGTGCCGCGCGTGCTCGACATGTTCGCGCGGCTCGACCAGCGGATGACGATCTTCATCGTCGGCCAGGACGCGGCGCTTGCGAAGAATCGCGACGCGCTCGGCGCGATCCCGCGCGCCGGTCACGAGATCGGGAACCACTCGTTTCACCACGAGCCCTGGCTGCAGAACTATAGTACCGAAGCGATCCGCGCGGAGATCGAATCGGCGACGACGGCGATCGTCGAGGCCACCGGCGTCCAGCCGACCGGGTTTCGCGGCCCGGGGTTCACGGTCTCGCGCGCGACGCTCGAGGCGCTCGTCGCGCACGACTACCGCTACGACTGCTCGACGCTCCCGACGTATATCGGGCCGCTCGCGCGCGCGTACTACTTCATGACGGCGAAGCTCACACCCGAGCAGCGCGAGCAGCGCAAGGCGCTCTTCGGCGGGATCGCGGACGGCCTGCGGCCCATCCGCGCGTACGACTGGGATCTCGGCGAGCAGCGGACGATCCTCGAGATCCCGGTGACCACGTTCCCGCTGCTCAAGGTGCCGATCCACTTCAGCTACGTGCTCTATCTCGCCGTCGTCGCGCCTGCGCTCGCGCTGCCGTATTTCCGCGCGGCGCTGCTCGCGTGCCGGGCGCTGCGCATCTCGCCGTCGCTGCTCCTGCATCCGCTCGACTTCCTCGACGGCGAGGACGTCGCGACGCTCGCGTTCTTCCCGGCGATGAATCTGCCGCGCGCGAGGAAGCTCGACGTGCTCGAGCGCGCGCTCGAGATCTACCGCGACCTCTTCGACGTCGTCCCGGTCGGCGCGCACGCCGACGCCTTGCGGCGCGGTACGCCGCGCCGGCTCGTACCGGACTTCAAGACGTAGACGCGCGCGCCCGGCGATGCTAGACTGCGCGCTGCGGAGGTCGCCGGACGGCCGCGCGCTTTCGGGCGTGAGGAAAGTCCGGGCTTCAGCGGGCAGCGTGCAGGATAACGTCCTGTCGGGGTGACTCGAAGGAAAGTGCCACAGAAACAAACCGCCGCGCCTCGGCACGGTAAGGGTGAAATCGGGAGGTAAGAGCTCCCGGAGCGTCGCGGTGACGCGCGCTCGGGTAAACCCCACGCGAAGCAAGATCGCTCGATCGTCCTTCGGGACCGGACGGCCCGTCCGCACGAGCACACGTCGCACCCGAGGTTCGCCGCGAGGTGAATCCCAGAGAGATGGCCGTCGCCGCTTTCGAGCGGTACAGAATCCGGCTTACAGGCGGCCTCCGCAGCCGCGCGCAACCCCCCTTCGCGACCGCCGGTCGTACCGGATAACGTCGCGCCAACCCCCGAGGAGATCCCGAGTGAGCGCTCACTTCAACAAAGACATGACGGTTCAGGACGCGTTTAAGATGCACGCCGGCGCCCGTCGCGTGTTCGCAAAATTCCATCTGGGCGGCTGCTCGAATTGCGCGATCAGCGAGACCGAGACGATCGAGCAGGTGGGCGAGGGCTACGGCATTCCGCTCGACATGCTCATGACCGAGCTCGAGGCGCTGTACACGACGGGCGCGCTCGCCGTCGGCGATCGCGTCCGGCTCCCGGACGACATCCGCGCGAAGATTCCGCAGCTCGCCTCGGTTCCCGAGGTCGGCGAAGTCAAGAGCATGGACGCCGGCGCCTACATCGTCGAATTCGGCGACGTCCGGCTCCAGGGTCTCGCCGAGGATTTCATCAAGGCCGAACCCGCCGCCGTCTGAGGCGGCGAGCGGCCCTCAGATCGGCTTGCGGTCCGCGAACGTCTCCGACGTCCCGTGCCAATAGCCGACCGTCGGCTCACCGGGCTTCCAGCAGAGAAAGACGGTCCGGCCCTCGCGCCGCGACGGGAAGTCCAGGAGCCCGAGGTCGACGTCTTTCACGACGCAGCCGTGCGCCTCGATGGTCGCGATCGAGCGCGCGATGCGCGTCTTGAGATCGATCGCGCGGCGCTCGGTCGCCGCGGACGTCGTGCCGGGGCGCATGGCCGCGAGCGCGGGATCGGCGGCGAGGAGCTCGATCGCGAGCGTTCGGCGGTGGGACCAGAGTTCGTCGAGCAGCGGGACGAGCGTCGGGATAAGGTGTTGGGCTTGCTCGATCGTGAAGTGACGCAGCGAATGGGTCTCCGGAGGGCGGGACGCTAGCATGCGATTCGTGGTCGTCATGGGCCTCTCCGGCGCCGGAAAGAGCCAGGCGATGAAGTCGTTCGAAGATCTCGGCTTCTACTGCTTGGACAACCTACCGCCGGCGCTCGTCCTCGAGCTCGTGGCGCTCGCCGAGCGCGCGCGGCTGGATCGCGTCGCGCTCTCGATCGACACGCGCGTGCACGGCGCATTCGGCGATGCCATCGTCGCCCTCGACGCGCTCGCCGAGCGCGGGCTCGGCGGCGACATCCTCTTCCTCGACGCCTCCGAGGCCGCGCTCGTGCGGCGCTACGGCGAGACGCGGCGGCGCCATCCTTGGGAGGATGCGGGCGGCCTGCGCGACGCGATCGCCGCCGAGCGCGTCGCGCTCGAGCCCATCCGCGCCCGCGCCGCGCACGACTGGGATACCTCGTCCTTCACCCAGACGACGCTCAAGCAGCGGATCGCGCAGACATTCGATGGCGCCGCGGGCGACGCGCGGCTCACCGTCAACGTCGTGGCGTTCGGCTTCAAATACGGCGTTCCGATCGACGCGGAGCTCGTCTTCGACGTGCGCTTCCTCGCCAACCCCAACTACGTCCCGGAGCTACGCGAGCTCACGGGGCTCGACTCGGCCGTCGCGGCGTACATGGCGGCGCAGGACGATGTCGCGCCGTTCCTCGAGCGCGTCTTCTCGCTCGTCGACTTCCTCGTCCCGCGCTATGCGCGCGAGGAGCGCGCGCGGCTGACGATCGCGATCGGCTGCACGGGCGGTCGGCACCGGTCGGTGTACGTCGCGGCCCGGCTCGTCGACCACCTCGCGCGGTTTCCCGAGGTCGCCGTCGCGCGCACATGCCGCGAGCTCGCGCTCGCGTGAATCCGCTCGTCCGCTTCGCACGCTGGTTCTACCCGGGGCTCGGCATCAAGCGCTGGTTGCTCCTGGCCGCCTTCGGCGCCGTGCTCGTCGTCAACGGGATCTCGCGCTGGTTCGTGGCCGAGGGCTCATCTTTCCACGTGAACGAAGCGGTCGACGAGGCGTTCGTCGCGCTCTCGGTGCCGCTCGGATCGCTCTCGTACGCCTTCATGATCGCAGGCGGCCTGCTCGTCATCTTCGGGATCCGGCAGTGGCTGCGCTCGATCGTCGTCGCGATCGATCCCGGTGCGAAGAATAGCATCGTCGACGCGCTCTTCGATCGCCGGCTGCGCGGCGGGTACCGGATCGTCGCCATCGGCGGCGGCACGGGACTCTCGACGCTCCTGCGCGGGCTCAAGCGTTCGACGAGCAACATCACGGCGGTCGTCACGGTTACGGATGACGGCGGTTCTTCCGGGCGGCTGCAGAAAGAGCTCGGCATCCTGCCGCCAGGCGACATTCGCAACTGCCTCGTCGCGCTCTCCGACGACGAGGCGCTCGTGACCGACCTCTTCCGCTACCGCTTCGCCGAGGGCGAGGGGCTCACGGGCCACTCGTTCGGGAATCTGTTCCTCGCCGCGATGACCGCCGTGACCGGCCAGTTCGATCGGGCGGTCGAGGAATCGAGCCGCGTGCTCAAGATCAAGGGCCGCGTTCTGCCCTCGACGCTCGCGCAGGTGCGGCTCTGCGCCGAACTCGGCGATGGGACGATCGCGCGCGGCGAGACGAACGTCTCAGGCTCGCGCGGCCCGATCGTCGAGCTGTTCTTGGAGCCGCGCTTCGCCGAGCCGCTGCCGGAGGTGCTCGCGGCGATCCGCGAGGCCGACGCAATCGTCCTCGGCCCGGGGAGCCTCTACACCTCGGTGCTCCCGAATTTCCTGATCGACGGCATCACGCGCGCCGTCTCCGAGTCCGGCGCCCTAAAGATGTACGTCTGCAACGTCATGACGCAGCCGGGCGAGACGGACGACTTCACAGCGTCCGCGCACGTCCGGACGCTGCTCGAGCGAACGGGCGCGCGGGTATGCGACGTCGCGATCGTCAACGACGAGCCGCCGCGGCGGCTCGTCGACGTCTACGCCGAGGAGGGTCAGGCCCCCGTCGACGATGACCGCGCGGCGATCGCCGCGCTCGGCGTGCGCGTCGTCGCGGCCAACGTCATCTCCGAAACGGAGACCGTGCGCCACGATCCGGCGCGTCTCGCCGATGTCGTGCTCCGGCTCATCGACGAGCACGTCGTGAGCCGCGCGTCGTTCGGCCGGATCGGGCCTGGCTCCGAATCCCGCGAACCGGTCAGCGCAGGCAAGCCGCGCGCCTGATCACCTCTTTTTGAGCGTGATCGGGTTGAGCGTGATCGGGAAGGAGCGTTTCTCGCCCGGCGACAGCGGCGCGGGCTGATCGCTGCCGACCGAGGCGTACCCGCCCGCCGAGGCCGCGTACGACCACGGTCCGGTCGGCACGATCGGAATCGAGTAGTTGCCGTCCGCGTCGGTCGTCGCGGTCCGCACGCCGTCGACCGTGACAACGGCACCGGCGATCGGCAGCCCGCCGCTGTCGAGCACACGGCCGGCGACGACGGCGTAATCGCCCGCGGGCGGGATCCCTGGACCGCAGCCGGCGAGCGCGCCGAACGCCGCCGCGGCGGCGAGTCTTCGCAGCGCCCGCATCACACCGTTATGCCGCGACGCCTTCTTCGCGATCCTGGCGGTCCAGGCTCGCCGCCTTCTCGTCGCGCACCCAACGATTCGCGGCGTCGCGATGCGCGGCGTCCACGTGCGCCGTCATCCAGCCGAGCAACGCCTCGTCGGTCGGGCACTCGCGCAACGCCGCGTCGAACTCGGCGGGCGAGACGCCCCACCGCTCGAAGATGCCCCTGTCCATCGGACACGGATAGATATAGTCATGAATCGTCCCGGCAGCCGCCGCGCGTGCCTTGTCGGCGACGCGGTGCAGCCAGAGAAACTCGCCCGATGCGTCGCGCCCGCGACGCGGAAAATCCGTACCGCTTCGAAAGTCCGTTGCCATGGCCGCGTCGTACCCGCACCACGTGGGCTCGTCACGTCCTACGGCCGGTTCCGCGGATAGAGCACGACGCTGAGATCCTGGAGGCCGGCCATCGCCTGCGCCTCGTCGAAGTCTCCCTGCTGACCGATGTACGCCGCGTCGATCGACCGCTTGCCGTCAACGACGAGGTACTCGTCGCGCCGCACGAAGCTGCCGAGCGCCTCGCCCTGATTGATCTTGAGGAACATCGCCGGCATGCCGTTGGCGAGCGTAACGTTCTGCTTCTTCGAGACGAACGTACTCGAGACGGCCTGCCGCAATTCGCTCTCGTGAGCGCGATCGAAGTCTGCGAGCGAACCCGCGAAGTTCGCGATCGAGATGACGATCGAGCGCTGATCCGGCTTTCCGGCGTGGTAGAGGTACACGGCGACCGGCCGCGCGGTGTCGCCGCCGTCGTCGTCGGGCGGCGCGGGAAGCCGCACCCGCTCGAAGCCGGCGGGCGGGCTGAAGTGCATGGCCGGGTCGTCGTAGTCGCCGGGCGGCGCGTCGGCGGTCGCGGCTGAGGCCGTCGCCGCGAGCGCGGCGGCGACGACGAGGGCGGGAAAACGCATCAGGCGGCGGACTCCAGGACCCGCGCAAGGCGGGGCAGCGACTCGGCATAGCGGTAGCCGACGCCGCGGTGATCGTCGTCGAACTCTTCGTGCTCGACGCCGAGTCCCATTGCCCGCATCCGATCGACGAGGATGCGCGCGGCGAGATCGAGCGCGTATTCGTCCCGCCGGCCGCAGTCCACGTAGCGCAGCCGGAGCCGCGCGAGCTCGGGCCGTCGCTCGAGCGCGGCCTCGATCGGATCGAACCTGCACCAGCGTGCGAACACGTCCTCGCGAATCGCACCAGAGCGCGCATCGAACGGCAGATCGACGTCGAACGCGCTCGCCGAGCGCGGCGAGTATGCCGCAGCGTACGCGAGCATCTCGAGCGCCGCGTAGTGCGCCTGGGGTCGCTTGTGCGCGCGTTCGAACGCCGTCACGAACGCCGCGAGATCGCCGCCGTACGACTCGAACGCGCGCTGCGCAGCGGCGAACGCCGGCGGGAGGCTCGCCGCGAAGTTCCCGTCGGCGCTGTGCGCGCCGACCGCGCCGAAGACGCCCGGTGCGTGCATCACGAGGTGGAGTGCGCCGAAGCCGCCCGACGACTTGCCGACGACCGCGCGCCCGCCCTCGCTCGCGAGCGTCGGCAGCGCCCCGTCGACGGCGGCGACGACGTCCCGCGCGACGTAGGTCGCGTAGCGGCCGTTGTGGATCGAATCGACGTACTGCGAGCCGCCGAGGCGCGTGAAGCCGTCGACGAGCACGACGAGCGTGGGCGGCATCCGGCCGGCCACGATCTCCGCGTCGGCGATCTCGACCACGCCGCGCTCCCACGGTCTCGCGGCGAGCATGCCGACGGCGCTGCCCGTGAAGCCGGGCAGGACGTAGATGACGGGATAGCGGCGCGACCCCTCGGGATCGAAGCCCGGCGGCACGTAGACCGGCAGTAGCCGTCGCGTTGGATCGCCGAGCGCGTTCCCGCGCAGCGCCGACGCCTCGACGTCGACGACGCGCACGTCGCCCGCAAGGCCGAGCAGTCGGCCGGCATCGCTCGTCGCCACGTTCACGACGTTAGCCGACAGGGACGGCGCTCCCCGGCGCGAGAGTCGCCGCCATGCGGCTCGTGCTCGCCCTCGCCTTCGTCGCCGTGCTCGCATTGCGCCCCCAGGCGACGGCGCCGCTCGCGCCGCTCGCGCCCGCCGAATCCGGCGCGACGGCGGCTGCCGGTTGGGGGTCGGCGCGCTTTGCCGCGCGCGACGGCACGACGGTGCTGCTGCGCGACGGCCGGCCGTTCTTCGTCGACGGCGCGGCCTTCTTCTACGAGCGCATGCCGCGCGCGACGTGGGCGCCCGCCATGGATCGGCTGCGCGCCCTCGGCATCAATACGCTCGATCTCTACGTTCCGTGTAATTGGCACGAGCTCGCCGACGGCGACTTCGACTTCGACGGCCGGACGGATCCGCGCCGCGATCTGCGCGAGGTCCTGCGACTCGCCCGCGAGCGCAACTTCGCCCTCATCGTGCGACCGGGGCCCGTGATCCGGAACGAATGGCGCAGTGGCGGCTATCCCGCATGGCTGCTCGCGCGGCCGGCCTACGCGATGCCGCTGCACGATGTGCTCGAGGGCCGCTATCCGCCCATTGCGACGCTGCAGAACGCGCATTCCGACGACGCCGCGGCGGCGTGGCTCGCGAACGCCGATCACGTCGTTTACGCGCGCCGCTGGCTCGTCCGCGCGCTCGCGGAGTTCACACCGGTCGCGGATCTCGTGCTCGCGGTCGCCCTCGACGACGACCAGGGCGCCTACATCGACAACCAGACGTATCCCGCGCCGAACCTGCGGCGCTATCTCGATTGGCTCGCGGGGGTCGTGCACGGCGCAACGAGTCCAAGCGAGCTCGTCTTCATCAACACGTACCAGATGAAAGTTCCGGCCTCGTCGCCCGTGTGGGCGATGGGAAACTGGTACCAGAGCGACGCCGAGGTGCTCGGCGAGCACGATCGCGCGCAGCTCGAGCTTTCGTTCGGCATGCTCGCGACGCGGCCGGCTCAGCCGCTGCTCGCGAGCGAATTCCAGGCGGGCTGGCTGCAGGGCGCGGGCGAGGCGTATCCGCGCGCCGCGGCGCCCGAGAATACCGCGCTCGCGCTCGTGACGATGCTCGGCGCGGGCGTGCGCGGCGTCGTCAACTTCCCGGCCCAGGACACGCTCGCGCCGGCGGGCTGGGAAGCCCCATTCTCCAACGCGTTCTATGCCTGGGACGCAGCGCTGCGCGTCGATGGCTCCGCCGCGCCGCGCGCGCGGCCGGTCGCCGCCTTCGGCGCGCTCGTACGCGCCTACGGTCCGGCGCTCGCGAGTAGCGCGCCGCGCGCGGACGTCGCGCTCGCCTATCTCGGCGGGAGCTTCGCGCCCGACGCGACGACGAACGCGGCCGTCGCGGCTGCGGCTGCGGCGCTCGAACGCGCGCAGGGCACGTGCCGCGCGGCCGGACTCGACTGCTCTGCCGTCGATCCGAACGCCGTCGACGCCGCGACGCTCGCGCGGCGCGGCGTTCTCGTCGTGCCCGCGCTTCCCGACGCGCCGCCGCTGCTGCCGATCGTCGCGCGGACCATTGCGGCGGCGCGTGCCCGCGGACTCGTCGTCCTCGCCGGCGCGCCCGACGCGTCCGCGTTGCGCGCGGCGCTGCGCAGGGCGCACCGCGCGCCGAGCGTGCTCGGCATCCCGGGCGCAACCTTCGCGCCCGATCCCACCGGCGCGACGGCGGGCTTCCTGTCGCTCGAAAACTACGCTACCGAACCGATGACGATTGCGGGCGCCTCGATCGCGCGCTGCTGCGGCATGGCGCGCCTGGCGCTACCGCCGTTCGTGCTCCCGGCGAAGACGGCGGACGTCCTGCCGATCGGCGTCCGGCTCGCCGCGTTCGACGGCACGTTCGCGCCGGGCGATACCATCGCGTTCGCCTCGTGCGCGCTCGTGCCGGCCGCTGAATCCGTCGCCGGAGCGCGCCTCGCGCTCGCACCGGCCGACCCCGAGCGATCCTGCGACGTGCACCTCACGATCGCCGGGGTCGAACGCGCGGTCGCGCTCGATCCGCACGGCACGCTACGGCTGACGCCCCGCCGCGGTACCGAGCCTGCGAGCGTCCGGGTCGTCGCCCCGGCCGAGCCGGCCGCGCCTTCGGCGAGCGAGGCGGCCGCGGTCGCGACGGCACCGGCCGTCGCGGCGACGCTGCGATTGCGGCCGGACGCAGCGCTCGCCGTCCCGACGTTTCGGCCCGTGCCGCCGAACGGCGCGATCGCGTACCGCGCCGACGTCTTCCGCGACGGCGAACCCGCGGTCGTACTCGACAACGGGCTCGTGCGACTCGTCGTCGCACCGGAGGCGGGCGGCCGCGCGTTCGCCCTCGTCGACGATCGGACCGGGCGCAACGTCTTCACGACGGTCGGCGCGATGCGAGACGACGTGGCGCGCGAACCGCCGCGCTCGACGAGCGACCGAATCGCGGCGTACACGCACGACTTCCCGACGGGCACCTTCAATCGGTCCTACGCGACGACGCTCGACGAGCGCGCGGGCGACGCTGCGCTATCACGCGCCCGACATCGTGCCGGCGGGCGCCGACTTCGAGCGCGTCGTCTCGCTACGGCCGGACGCGCGCGCCGTCATGCTCTCGGAACGCTTTCGTCCCGAAAGATCTTCCGATCAGCGCGCCGTCTCCGTCAGCTCGCTCGCCGTCGGTGACGGCCCGGACGACGCGACGCGCCTCGTCTTCGCGCCGGATCCGCACCCGCTGGTGCCGGGCGAGAACCGCACCGCGACGGGCGATGCGCTCGGACTCTACGATCGTCGCACGCACGAGCTCGTGACGATCGCGTGGCGCCCGGGTGACGTCGAGCGCGTGGAAACGACAGGCAAGCGCGGTTCGCTCGTCGTGCACGCGACGCTCGCGCCAGAGCGGACCGCGACGCTGCGATTCGGCACGGAGCTCGTCCCCGACGCCGCACGCGTTCCGGCCGCGCTCGCGAACGCGGCGGTCGCAGCACGACGCTGACCCGTCGGTCGCAGGGTCGCGCCCTCACCGCCCGAAGCCAGCGGCCGTGCGGGGAAGTGGCGGAACGGTCGACGCGACCGCCTCAAAAGCGGTTGAGCTAACGCTCGTGTGGGTTCGAATCCCACCTTCCCTATGCGATCGGTCGGTTGCATGACGCATCGCTTTCATCGTGGCCCGCTCACGGGCGAGATCCGCGTCGCGGGCGATAAGTCGATCTCCCACCGCGCGCTCATGTTCGCGGCGCTCGCGCGCGGCCGCAGCACGGTCTCGGGAATCAACCGCGGCGCCGACGTGCTCGCGACGCGCGATGCGATCGCGGCGCTCGGCGCGGTCGTCGAGGATCGCGGCGACGCGATCGTCGTCGATGGCGGAGGGCTGCACGATCCGCTCGAGACGATCGACGCGCGCAACTCCGGCACGACGACGCGCCTACTCGCGGGACTCTGCGCGGGCCAAGGCATCGCGGCGCGCTTCGACGGCGACGCGTCGCTGCGGCGACGGCCGATGGAACGCGTCGCCCGGCCGCTGCGCGCGCTCGGCGCGCGCGTCACGACGACGGGCGGCCGGCTCCCGCTCTCCGTCGAAGGCGCGACGAGCGACGCGGGCGGCGAGATCCGGCTCGAGATCGCCTCGGCGCAGGTGAAGTCGGCGATCCTGCTGGCCAACGTGCGCGCGCGCGGCACCGTCCGCGTGACGGGCGATGCGTTCACGCGCGATCACACGGAACGGCTGCTACGCCGCTTCGGCCGCGACATCACCTTCGACGGCCGAACGATCGAGCTTGCGCCGGGAACGCTCGTCCCGAGCTCTCTTCGCGTTCCGGCGGATCTCTCGGGGGCCGCGTTCTTCCTCGCCGGCGGCGCAATCGCGCCCGGCAGCGATGTCGTGCTCCGTGACGTCGGCACGAATCCGACGCGAACGGGGATTCTCGAAGCCCTGCGCGCGATGGGCGCAGAGCTCGTCCTCGAGAACGAGCGCGAACTCGACGGCGAGCCGATCGCGGACATCCGGGTTCGGTACCGGCCGTTGCGCGCGACGACCCTCGAGGGCGATCTCGTCGTCCGCGCGATCGACGAAGTCCCGATCCTCGCCGTGGTCGCGGCGTACGCGACCGGGACGACGCACATTCGCGGCGCGGGCGATCTGCGCGCGAAGGAATCCGATCGCCTCGCGGCCATCACGCAAACGCTCCGTGCGTGCGGCGTCGCGGTCGAGGAGTTCGACGATGGCCTCGATGTCACAGGCGGTGGCATTCGCGCGCCCGGGCGGGTCCTTGCGGCGTTCGACGATCACCGGATCGCGATGGCGGTCGCGGCGCTCGCCGCCCCGACCGCCGACATGGAAGTCGACGACGTTGCCTGCGTCGCGGTCAGCTTCCCGGAGTTCGTCGAGCTCTGGGACGACGCGCAACGCGATCCCGCGATGCGCTAGGCGGCCGCATCTCCCGAGCCGCCGGACGGCGGTGTCGCGGGCACCGCAGCCGGCGCCGGCTCGCTCGTCGTCCCGTCAGGCTCCGACTTCTTCGTCGAGCCGGACGTACTCGCGCTACCGCCGCCGCTGGACTTCCGGGAATCGTTAATGTAGAAGCCCGAACCCTTGAAGACGATGCCGGCCGCCGAGAAAACGCGCTTGAGGTCGTGTGACCCGCAGTTCGGGCAGGTCAGCTCGACCTGCTCCTTATAGGCGTGCTTGACATCGCTGACAACGCCGCACTTCTCACAACGATACTCGTAAATCGGCACGCAGGGTCTCCAGAATCAGGTAGCAACCCCGAGTATATCGGCCGCGAGAAGGGCCGTCAACGACCGTTAGAAGTCGACGAGCTCGCGATCCTGCGTTCGGTCCCTGAACTCGACGAGTCCGCGGAAATGCTCCAGCGAGACGTCGAGGGCGCTCGCGAGCCGGCGGCGCGCCGTGATGCGATCGATGAATGCACCGAGCGCTCCGCCATAGGCTGGGTAGTCGAGGCGCACGACGAGCTTCGCGCTCTGAGATTTGCGCTCGATGCGAAAATCGATGCGGCGCCGCGTCGAGTACAGTCCGACAAACGACACCATGTGACCATCGATGAAGCGTTCGACCTCGTAGTATTCCTCGGCATCGCCCGGGATCGCGCCGCGCACGGCCACCTCACAACCCTCGCCGAATGGGATGGGATCGAGATCGATGCGGCGCGCGCTGCGCAGGAACGAAAGCCACAGCGGCCACTTCTCGACTTCGCAGATGAACGCGAACGCGGCCTCGGGAGACGACCCGAGATCGAGGCTGCAATGCAGCGCGTCCGACGCATCACGACGAGAAGCAACCATGCCGCCCGATTCGACCGATACGAGAACGAACCTTGTCGAACCACTACCAGTCGTAGATGCGAACGCCCGTGGGCACTAGCTGTGGACGAGCGGTGGAGAACTGAGGATTACGCGGCGTACGTCGCCATCACCGGCCGCAGCAGCTCCTTGAGCCGGGCTCGTGCCCGCGAAAGCCGCGATCGGACCGTTCCGATCGAGACGCCCGTCTGGAGAGCGATCTCCTCGTAGGAGAGATTGTCCACCTCCCGCATCGCGACGACCGCGCGGAATGATTCCGGCAAGCGCTCGATCGCCTTCGTGAGCTCTTCCTGGGTCAACGCGTCGTAGCAGATTCGAAACGGGTCGGAGCGAGCGTCGCGAACGTTCGAGACGTCCTCGAGCGCGTTCTGCAATCTCGCGAGCCGCACGTCGGCGCGCTTGCGCTTCTTGTTGTGATCGAAAAACACGTTGACGGTGATGCGATAGAGCCACGTGTAAAACGACGACTGGCCGCGGAAGCGGTGCAGATTGCGGAAGATTCGCAGAAACACTTCCTGCGCGAGATCTTCCACGTCGCCCGTCGGAACGTTGAGGTGCGTCAGAATACGTCGAACCTGGAGATCGTACGAGACGACGAGATCGTCGAACGCCTCGCGCCGACCGCCGCGATAGGATTCGATCAGGGCGAGATCACGGGCGGCACGTTGCTGTTGCTCGACGTCGACGCGCCTGGCTTTGGTCCGTCCCGGGGTCGTTTCCGTCTGCACGCTTGCCATCGTCGACCCACTATAGGCCGAGCGGCGGCGTGGAACTGTGAGGTCGCCTACGGTCGCGGCGCGCCGGAAATCCTCCCGTCGCGCACGCCGCGCGAGAACCGCGCGAGCGTGTCGATCCCGTATGCGAGCGACGCCTCATCGATGCGAAACTGCGCGGAATGCGCCGGGTGCGTCGAGCCTGCCGACTCGCTGCGAATCCCATGCCGCACGAGCACGCTCGGCACGCGCTCGGCGAAATAGGCGAAGTCCTCGCCGCCCATCGTCGCCGGCGGCCGCAGTACCGGCATGGCGCTCTCCGCCTCGAGCATGTCGCGAAACGTACGCACGATCTCCGCGTCGTTGACGACGGCGGGATAGCCGTAGATGACTTCGAGCTCCGCGTGCGCGCCATAGGCCGCCGCGACGCCGTCGACGATCCGTCGCGCGCGTGCTTCGAGCGCATCGCGAATCGCCGCGTGCTGCGTCCGGAAGGTGCCCGTCATGCGGACGCGGTCGGCGATGATGTTGTTGCGATAGCCGCCCTCGATCGTCCCGATCGTCACCACGATCGCGGCCATGGGATCCGTTTCGCGGGCCGCGATGTTCTGCAGCGCGAGCACGGTCGCGGCGGCGCACGGGATCGCGTCGACCGCACCGTGCGGGGCCGCTCCGTGACCGCCGCGACCGTGAATCGTCACGCGGAACTCGTCGCACGCGGCGTTGGTCGGGCCCGGGATGAAGCCGATCGTGCCCGTCTCGAGGCGCGGATCGACGTGCAGCATCGCCATTGCGTCCGGTCGCGGATCGTCGAGGGCACCGGCCTCGATCATCGGCAGCGCGCCGCCCGGGCCTTCTTCTGCGGGCTGAAAGTACAGGACCGTTGTACCCACACCGTCGCGCTCGGCTGCAAGCACGCGCGCGGCGCCGAGTAACATGGCGACGTGGGCGTCGTGGCCGCACGCGTGCATCACGTTGGGAATCTCCGAGCTAAACGGCTCGCCCGAGCGCTCGTCGAGGGGCAAGGCGTCCATGTCGGCGCGCAATCCGGCGATCGGTCCCGGTCCCGCGCCGCGCACGATCCCGACGACGCCCGTGCCGGCGAACCGGCGATGCGGAACGCCGAGCGCGTCGAGCTCGGCTTCGATGAGCGCCGCGGTGCCGTGCTCCTCGAAACCGAGCTCGGGCCGCCGATGGATTGCGCGCCGGATTTCAATTACGCGCTCGGCGACGGCCGGTTCGACGTTCGCGGGCGCCATCAGATGGAGGCCTGGAAGAACGTGAAGCGCGCTTCCTGCGCCGCATTCAGCGCCGCGATTCCCGCCGGCACGATCTGCGCGTACGGCAGCGGCACGATGGCGCTCGCGAAGGCGGCATAGACCTCGTCCGTCCCAGCGCCATGAGACTCGGGATTGGAAGCGATCGCCTGCGTGACCCCGTGTAGCGCGTTGTTGCAAACGAAGAACGTCACGTCGTCCTTCGCGAGCGCCTCCACGCGATCGAGATACGGATTGATTGCTTCGCCGCTGCGCGCCATCGAGCCGAGCCGTCGTGCTGCGTCGAGTCGATCGACATAGGTGGCGAGCGAAAACGCCTTCCAGGTCGGCTGCGGCAGCAACGCCAAGATTGCCGTGCCGTAGACGACGACTGCGACGTGAATCGCCGCTGGGCCGCCGTCGAAGCCGTCGGCGTAAGCTCGAAGGGCGTTCTGGGCATAGTGCAGCCCCGATCCCGAGTCGAGTTCCGGCCACGCGATCGCCTGGCGATGCTTTACCGGGCGAGCAAGTGTTCGTTCGAATCGTGCGCGGTCGAAGACGTACGCCCCCCGTATATCCGTTCGCAATTCGGTCGGGTCGCGCGGCGCCGTCGAGACGGGTGCGGCGGTCGCCAGCATCGGCGCGGCGGCGGTCGCCGCGAGGAAATTTGAACGCGTGAGCACCGCTCCGGGTTACCGAGTCGCGCGAACGCCCGCCTGCCGTGCGCGCGGGCGTTCGCGCAAGGCGCTAACTGCGGTAACGCAAGAAGGCCGGCACTTCGATGTCGTCCATGTTGACCGGTGCCACCTTGTCGAACTTCTGATCGAAGGTGAACGACGCGGCCGCCTCGGGCGCGCGCCGGGCGCCGAAGCCGGCGGCGAGCACGGTGACGCGCACGCGGCTCTCCATCGCCGGATCGATCGAGGCGCCGAAGATGATCTGCGCGTCCGAGTCGACGGCGCGCGCGATCATGTCGGCCGCCTCGTTGACCTCGTACATCGCGAGATCGGGGCCGCCCACGATGTTGAAGATCACGCCGCGCGCGCCCTCGATCGTCGTCTCGAGCAACGGCGAGGCGACCGCCTTCTGCGCGGCGTCGGCGGCGCGGCGCTCGCCCGTGCCCTCGCCGATGCCCATCATCGCGGTCCCCGCGTCCGTGAGGATCGTCTTGACGTCGGCGAAATCGAGATTGATGAGCCCCGGCTGCGTGATGAGATCCGATATGCCTTGAATCCCCTGGCGCAGGATGTCGTCGGCGTAGCTGAAGGCCTCTTGCAGCGGCGTCCGCTTCTCGATGATCTGCAGGATGCGCTCGTTCGGGATCGTGATGAGCGTGTCGACCTTCTGCTCGAGGTCGGCGATGCCGCGCTCGGCGAGCAGCATCCGCTTGCGGCCCTCAAAGGCGAAGGGCTTCGTGACGACGGCGACCGTGAGCGCGCCTGATTCGCGCGCGAGCTCGGCGACGATCGGCGCCGCGCCCGTGCCCGTGCCACCGCCCATGCCTGACGTGATGAACACGAGGTCGGCGCCGTCGAGGATCATCGCGAGGTCCTCGCGCGACTCCTCGGCGGCCTCGCGACCCGTCTCGGGATTGGCGCCCGCGCCGAGGCCGCGCGTCTTCCCGTTGCCGATCTGCACGGTATTGCTCGTGCCGACGTCGCGCAGCGCCTGGACGTCGGTGTTCACCGCGTAGAACTCGACGTTCGTGAGACCCGCGTCGATCATGCGGTTGACGGCGTTGCAGCCGCCTCCGCCGATGCCGACGACCTTGATCGTGGCGGCTACTTCGGGGTTGTAACGCTTGGATTCTGCCATCGATATCTCCGAGTCGAGGGTGAAGAGCGAGAGTTGGAAGCGGTCGTCCGCAGTTAGTTCCAGAGGTCGCCGAACCATCCGGCGAGGCGCGTGCCGAGGGGCCGGCCGCGCGCGCGACGCCCCGTCTCCGCGGCAGCTACCGCGCGTCCGGAACCGAAGAGCAGAAGCCCGACGGCCGTCGCGTACTCGGGCCGCCGCACGGCGTCGCCGAGACCCGCGAGCGAAGGTATGCCGATTCGCGCGGGGACGCCGAACGCCGCGCTCGCAGCGCGCTCGATCCCGTGCAGGTGCGCGCCGCCGCCCGTGACGACGATCTCGGCGACGACGACGTCGCGGGGCACGCCCGCGGCGACCTGGGCCCGCGCGAGCGCGAAGATCTCCGCGAGCCGCGGCGCGACGATCGCGCGCAGATGCGCGCGCGGCACGCGCTGCAGCGTGCGGCCGTCGAGGCCGCGCACGTCGACCGGCGGCTCGTCGTCGCGCTCCTCGCTCGCGGAGGCCGCGGCGCGCTTGACGCGCTCGGCCTCCGCGAACGTCGTCTGCAGCCCGTGGGCGAGATCGTTCGTGACCGCGTTCCCGCCGAGCGCGACGGTCGACGTGTGCACGGCGCCACCGCCGGCGTACACCGCGACGTCGGTCGTGCCGCCGCCGATGTCGAGCAGGACGACGCCCTGCTCGCGCTCGTCGGCCCGCAGCGTCGCCTCGGACGACGCCAGCGGCTCGAAGACGATCCCGGCAGGCTCGAGTCCGGCGCGGTGCACGCACTTCACCAGGTTCGCGATCGAGGCCGAGCCGCCCGTGACGATGTGGCTCTGCAGCTCGAGCCGCGAGGCGGACATCCCGAGCGGATCGTTCACGCCCGCCTGGCCGTCGACGGCGTAGTGTCGAGGGAGCGCGTGCAGGAGCTGGCGTTCTGCGCCGACGTCGACGCGCCGCGAGGCATCGACGACGCGCCGCACGTCGCCGCGGCCCACCTCGCGGTCCTCGCCGCCGATTGCCACGACGCCGCGATGGTTCATGCTGCGGACGTGCTCGCCCGTGACGCCGACGACGACCCGTGAGATGTGGACGCCCGCCATCCGTTCCGCGCGCTCGGTAGCCGCCTCGATCGAGCGGATCGTCTCCTCGAGATCCGTCACGACGCCCTTGCGCAGACCGCTGGAAGGCGCCTCGCCGACGCCGATGACCTCGAGCCCATTCGCGGTCGACGCGACGACGACGGCGCACGTTTTCGTCGTGCCGACGTCGAGGCTCGCGGCCGTCGCGCCCCAGGAGGATTTATTCAATCGGCCCGACCGTCATCGGCACAAGATATTGTGGTCGCCGCGGTGCATTCCTTGTCTATATAGTGTGCATGACGGACGTCTCGCGCCGCCCTCGCCGGCCCGTCGGCCGCGGGGCCGGCACGCGATACTCGACGACCGGCGTGTCGGGAGCACGCAGATCGAGCGTCCGAACGAGCGCCGCGCGCTCGCCGAGCTGCGAGAGGATCGGCGTTACGAGCCGCTGCTTCTGCGGCAGCGCCCCGTCATCGCCGTAGCGGACCAGAACGCCGCTCGCGAGCGTCGCGTCGAGATCGCCGTACGCGTCGTGCGCGAAGGCGCGGTACCGATCGCGATCGCCAAGGGTCCGCGCGTCGGCGACGAGCGCGAGGAGCTCGGGCGTCCGCAGAAACGTCCCGGGCGGATCGTCGAGCTCGGCGCGCAGATCGTAGATCGGAGCGAGCGCGCTCGGGCAGCCGCTCGCGAGCACGCGCAACTCGACGTCGACCGTTACCCGCGCGCCGGTTGCGTCGCGAACACAGGCGGCGGGCATGCGCTCGGCGACCGAGAGCGTCACCGCGGCCGGCAGCCGGATCGTCATCCGCGCGTCCTTCACCGCCGGGATCGCGTCGATCCGTCGGGCGACTGCGCGCCGGTCGACGAGCCAGACGTTGCGATTGCGCGGCAGCGCCGCGGCCGCGACGATCTCGGCGCGCTGCACGGCGCCGTTGCCCCGAACGCTGACGCCGTGGAGCTCGAAGACGTGCGCGGTGAGGACCGCGTACGCGCCGTAGCCCCCGAGCGCGAGCGCGAAGCCGACGATGAGCCAATACGGTGCGAGCCGCCGCGCGAGCGAGCGGCGCGCGCGGCGCGTGCGCCGCGGCCGACTCACGCGCCGGTGCGGGCGACCTCGCCGAAGACGTAGCGATCGATCGCCTGCGCGACGCCGTCCTCGAGCACGTCGCCCGTCGTCGCGTCGGCCTGCGCCTTGACTTCGGGCGGCGCCGAGCCCATCGCGACCGCGAACCCCGCCGTCTCGAGCAGCGGCAGGTCGTTGTAGGAATCGCCGATCGCCATCACGCGGTCCATCGGCACGCCGAGCTTTTCGGCGAGGATGCGCAGCGCCACGCCCTTGTCGACCTGCGGGTTCATCATCTCGACGAACTCGGGATTGGAGCGCGTGACGTAGGCGTCGTCGCCGCACGTGCGCAGCATCAGCTCGTAGATCTCCGGCGTCTTCTCGGGCTTCACGACGATGTTGACCTTCGTGCTGTCATGACCCGCGAACGCCTCGGGCAGCGACGGCACGACGATGGGCTCGGAGCTCGACGTCTTCGCGTAGAGCTGCGCGTACGCGTTGTTCTGCTCGACGTAGAACCGGTCGTCGCGATAGAACTGCACGTGGAGCCCGTGCTCCTTGGCAACCCGGTAGATGCGCAGCGCGACGGCGTTCGGCATCGAGACCTCGCGTTCGAATCGGCCGGTCTGCGAGTTCGCGAGCACCGCGCCCTGATAGCAGATGATCGGGATTCGGATGCCGAGCGTCTCGACGAGCGGCTTTGCGGCGACGAACATCCGGCCCGTGACGATCGTCGTCTTTACGCCGGCGGCGATCGAGCGGCGGACCGCGTCGACGACGGCGGGGCGGATCGGCTTGCGTGGCTCGACGAGCGTACCGTCGACGTCGAGTGCCAGCAACTGCGGCGGGAGATGCGTTCCGTTCACGTTCCCGCGGTTACGTGCGCCCGCGCCGAGAGCCTGCGTCAGCGCTCGAGCTCGACGCGCAGCATCGCCGTGCGCGCGTGCGCGGGCAAACCCTCGTATTCCGCCATCGCGGCGATCGGCCGGGCGTCCGCGGCCATGCGCGCGCGGCTGTTCTCGACGAGCGACATCGTGCGCGTGAAGTCCGCGGTACGCAGGCCCGACGAGAAGCGGCCCGCCCCCGACGTCGGGAGCACGTGGTTGCTGCCCGCGATGTAATCCCCGCACGCGACGGGCGTATCCGCGCCGATGAAGATCGCGCCCGCACGCGTTATCTCCGGCACGAGCGACCACGGCTCGCGCGTTTGGATCGAGAGGTGCTCGGGCGCGAAGCGATCGATCACGGCGAGCGTCTGCGCGCGATCTTTCGCGTGCACGAGATACGTTCGGCTCGCGAGCACCGCATCGACGATCTCGCCGCGGCCGCATGCGGTCGCGAACGGTCCATCGAGCAGCTCCGCGACCCGTTCGAGGACGGCGCGGTCCTCGGAGACGGCGGCGACGCGTGCGAGCGGATCGTGCTCGGCCTGCGCGATGAGCTCGCCCGCGACGAATTCGGGCCGCGAGTCCGCGTCGGCGACGACGAGCACCTCGGAGGGCCCCGCGAGCCCGTCGATGCCGCAGGTACCGAAGACCTGGCGCTTCGCCTCGGTCACCCAGACGTTGCCGGGGCCGACGATCTTATCGACCTTGCGGACGGTCGCCGTGCCATAGGCGAGCGCCGCGATCGCCTGCGCGCCGCCCATCGCATAGAGCTCGTCGACGCCCGTGAGTGCGCAGGCGAAGAGGATCGCGGGAGCGATGCTGCCGTCGCGGCCGGGCGGCGTCGCGACGACGACGCGTGGCACGCCCGCGATCCGGGCGGGGACGACCGACATGATGACCGAGGACGGCAGCACGGCCGTCCCGCCCGGCACGTACGCACCGACCGAGCCGAGCGGCCGGACGAGCATCGCGCTGACGGTACCGTCGGCATGCGTGTGCGTGGCGTCGTCGGCGAGCTGCCGCGCGTGGAACGCGCCGACGCGCTCGCGGGCGGTCGTGAGGCCCGCCGCGATTTCCGGCGGTACGAGCGCGCGCGCCTCCTCGAGGGTCGGGATCGCGACGCGCAGCCGATCCGTGCTCGCGGCGGGATCGTCGAAGCGTCGCGTGAGCTTCACGAGCGCCGCGTCGCCGCGCGCGCGGACGTCGGCGAGCATCGCCGCGACGCGCTCGCGCGTCGTCGCGTCGGGATCCCAGCCGCCGGCGAAGAGGCCGGCGAGCGCCGTCTCGTCGGTCGCGTCGTGAATCTTCACGCGCCGGCCGCCGGAGCGAGCGCCGCGCCTTCGAGGCGCCGCAGCAGCGTGACGAGCGCGTCGTACTTCGCGCGGAAGCGAACGGGATTGACGACGAAGCGCGCGGTCGACGGGGCGATCTCGTGGACGACGGCGAGGTCGTGCTCGCGCAGCGTCGTGCCCGTGGCGACGAGATCGACGATCATGTCGGCGAGCCCGACGAGCGGTGCGAGCTCGACCGAGCCGTGGAGCTTGATGAGTTGCACGGGCAAGTCGCGTTCGGCGAAGAACGCCTCGGCGCTTCTTTCGAACTTCGTCGCAACGCGCAGGAACGTCGGGAGCTGCGCGCCCTCGTGATAGCGATTCGCGCGCGGCGCGGCGACGACGAGCCGGCACGCGCCGAAGCCGAGATCGGCGAGCTCGCAGACGCTGCGCTCGGTCTCCCACAGGACGTCGGCACCGACGATGCCGCAGTCGGCGGCGCCGAACTCGACGTAGGCTGGCACGTCCGTCGGGCGCAAAAAAACCGCGCGCACGCCGCCGGCGAGATCGACGAAGAGCCGCCGCCCCGGATCCTCGGGTAACGCGATCCCCGCTGCGCGCAGCCGCGCGGCGGATTCGGGATAGAGCGCACCCTTGGGCACGGCGATGGTGAGCGCGTCGTTCACCACGTTACCTCGTGCTCGACCACGGTGCCGTCGCGCGCGACGACCACGCGTGGGATGCGCTTGAGGCGCGCCTCCGCGAGCAGCGCCGCGTCGTCGAGCCGCTCGAAGTCGATCCGGACGATGCGGCCGGCGGACCGCTCGCGCGCCGCGACGACGTCCGAACCGCTCACGAGGACGTCGACGGCGGGCGAGTCCCCGAAGTGCGTGCTCCGGCGGCGCTCGAGCGCGATGAGGATCCGCTCGACCGCGAGCGACCAGCCGACCGCGCCGACGTCGAACCCGAAGCGCGGCAGCAGCGCGTCGTACCGTCCGCCGCCGGCGAGCTCGAAGCCGACCTCCGTCGCGAACGCCTCGAAAATGAACCCGGTGTAATAGGTAAAGTCGCGAAGCAATGCGCAGTCGACGGCGATGCGGTCGCCATAGCCGAGCTCGTCGGCGCGCGCGAGAATCGCCCGCAGCCGCGCGATCCCGGCGTCGCCCGCAGCCGTGTGGCAGAGCTCGGCCGCGAGCGCGAGGACGTCCTCGCGACCGCGCAGCATCGCGAGCCGCAGCACGCCCTCGACCGCGCCCGACGCGCCGCGGCCCGCGAGCTCGGCGCGCAGCGCGACGAGATTGCGCCCGGCGATGAGCGACTTCGCACGTTCGATCCCGGCATCGCCCAGCTCGAGCCCCGCGAGGGCGCCGTCGACGATCGCGACATGGTTGATGTCGACGCGCGCGTCGCGCAGGCCGAGCGCGTCGAGCGCCTCGAGCGCCGTGAAGAGCGACTCGGCGTCCGCATCGAGGCTCTCCGGGCCGATGAGCTCGAGCCCGGCCTCGGTCGTCTCGCGCATGCGCCCCTCCTGCACGTCCTCGTGGCGATAGGCACTCGCAACGTAGGAGAGCCGCAGCGGCAGCGGCGCCGCGCGCATGCGCGTCGCGACGAGGCGCGCCACGGGCGTCGTCATCTCCGGCCGCAGCGCGAGCGTCGTGCCGGCGCGGTCGGAGAAGCGAAACGCCTTGGTCGCCGCGCTCTCGCCGATGCCGACCTCGAGGGCGTCGAAGCGCTCGAAGCTCGGCGTCTGCACCTCGGCGTACGCCCAGCGCTCGAAGACCGAGCGCAGCACGCGCTCGACGGCGCGCTTGCGGTGGAGCTCCGCGGGGAGCCAGTCGCGCGTCCCGGCCGGCAGGCGCATCACGGCGCGCCCTCCCGGACGCTCGACCAGCCGAAGATCGCCTCGAGCTGGTGCCGCATTGCGGGTGCCGCCGCGAGGCCGCGCGCGGCGCGGTGCCGGCCGCCGCCGACGTGCACGACGACCGGGACCACACCCGGAGCACCTGCCATCAGCGCGACGAGCGCGTCGATCTCCGTCGCGCTCGTCGCCGTGACGTGCCAGCCGCTCGGCGGCGCAGGGACGTCGCGCCGTTCGAACGCGCGAACCTCGTTGACCGTCACGGATGCCTCCACGGGTGCCTCGTCGCCGACCGCCGCGCCGCGCCGTTCGCGGAAGCGCACGCGACCCTTGATCGTGACGATCGCGTCGTCGACGAATGCCGACTGCAGATCGGCGTACGACTTCGGGAAGACGATGCATTCCACGCTGCCCGTCGTGTCCTCGAGCGTCGCGATGAGCATCTGCTGTTGCGTCTTCGTCAGCGTCCGGCGCACGCCCGAAAGCATGCCCGCGACGGTTACGAACCCGTCGTCCTCGCGCGACCGGAGCTCGCGGATCGGGATGGCGCCGCCGCGCGTCAGCGCCTCGGCGACGTCCGCGAGTGGATGGCCCGAGACGAAAATGCCGAGCGTCTCCTTCTCCCAGCCGAGCATCTCGGCGACCGGCGGCGGCGGCAGCTCGCGCAGCTGCGGCCGCAGATCGCCGGTGGCGACCGCGTCGCCGAAGAGCGAGAACTGGCCCGCCGCGCGGTCGCGCGCCGCTCGCGCCGCGCCGCCGAGCGCGCCCTCGACCGCGTCGAGCTTCTGCGCGCGGTGGCCGGGCAGCGCGTCGAATGCGCCGCACTTCACGAGTGCCTCGACGACCTTGCGGTTGAGCAGCCGCGAATCGATCCGATTGCAGAAGTCGAAGAGATCGACGAACGGGCCGCCCGCTTCGCGCGCCGCGAGGATCGCCCGGACCGCGCCCTCGCCGACGCCCTTGACCGCGGCGAGTCCGAACCGGATATCGTTGCCGACGACGGCGAAATCGAAGCGCGACGCGTTGACGTCGGGCGGCAGCACCGGGATGCCGAGCCGCATGCTCTCCTCGAGATACTCGACGAGCTTGTCGGTCTTGTCGACGACCGACGTCATCAGCGCCGCGAGATACGCGCGCGGATGGTTCGCCTTCAGGAACGCCGTCTGATAGGCGATCCAGCCGTACGCGACCGCGTGGCTGTTGTGCGAGACGATGCGATTGGCGATGTAATTGAGCGGACCGTCGGGCGCCATCTCGACGTCATAGGTCATCGCCTCGCCGCAGGGCTTGATCGACACGACGGGATCGCCGTTGGTCGCATGAGCGACGCCCAAATGCCGTAGCACGGTCGGCTTGAAATCCTCGGGCGTCACCACGACATACGGCAGCTCGCCGTACTTCTCGGCGAAGTAAGCGGGAGCGCGATCCATCCCGTCCATTTCCCAGTAGATGCCGTTGAAGTAGAAATCGCAGATGCGCCCGGTCGCGAGCACGCGGTGCATCTCGAACGGAATCGCCTGCTCGATCAGCCATTCGCACATATCGCGTTCGGGCGTACTCGCGCACCACATACCGTTCGATGCGATCGAGCATCGACCGTAGCCCGGGCCCGTATCGTAGCAAGCGCGCGTGCTCGCGATCGAACTCGCGATGAAACGAGCTTTCCACTCTGGATCGTTGGCCAAGAGCCACGCGTGACGATCACGCATGGCGGCGACGCCCTGACGCGTCAGGTCCGGATACATCTCGTGCATCCGCAGCATGTGGCGGCGTTTCTCATCGGGCTCGCGCCGAGCTTGATACGCCGTGACGCGTCGGCTGACGCGGGCTCGGTGTTCCGCGCTGCCATTGCGCTCGATCGTCGCCGCCCGCCGCGCATCTCGCTGGTTCTCGGTGACGCGTTTCGGGGCGGTGACGAGTTCGATGCCTACCGTCATCTCACCGACTTCTCGGTAGCCCTCGGTCGTCAACAACCGATGCTCGGGCGTAACCTTGATCGATTTACCCGAGGCGGTGCGAACGCATAAGAGCGCGTTGCGACCGGTTCGGACGATGCGCGCGACCGTGTGCGGCCGGATCTCGCCGTCCGGCCACATTGCCATGATTTCGGCCGGCGGATTATTATAGGCGGCGGAGAGCGTCGTGCGCGTCCCGTCGGGAAGCTGAATCTCCGTCGAACCGTGCCCGCACTTGTTAAATCCGTATCCAGCGAACGGTTCGACGAACGCGAAGATCTCGGCCGCGAGCTCGGGCGAGATACCGTTCGTCTCGAATGCTCCGGTAATGAACTTTTCGCGATAAATAGGGATCTTTTCTTTCTGCTTCTTCCCCATGACCTTGCGCAACTCGTCCGCTTGCCCCAGCGTGAAGCCCGCAATATCGCGCGCCAATTGCATCACTTGTTCTTGGTACGCTGCAATACCATTGGTCGGGGCGAGGATCGGCTCTAATTTCGGGTGCAGGTAGCGCGGCGTCGTGCGGCCGTGCTTGTTGCTGATGTACTGCGGAATCCAGTCCATCGGGCCCGGGCGATAGAGCGCGACGAGTGCGACGATGTCGTTGAATTCCGAGGGGCGTAATTCCGAGACGACGCGGCGCATGCCGTCAGACTCGAGCTGGAAAACGCCCGTCGTCTCGCCGCGCGAGAGCATCTCGAAGGTCCGCGCGTCGTCGTCGGGGATGTGGGCGAGGTCGAAGTCGGGCGCCGTGATGCGCTTGATCTCGTCCTCGGCGTTCTTCATCACCGTAAGATTGCGCAGCCCGAGGAAGTCCATCTTGAGGAGGCCGATGCGCTCGACCCAGCCCATGTCGTACTGGGTGTTGATGTCGTCGTCGCCGATCTTGATGAGCGGCGCGATGTCGACGAGCGGGTCCTTCGAGATCACGACGCCTGCGGCGTGCGTCGAGGCGTGGCGCGCGAGCCCCTCGATCGACTTCGCCGTGTCGAGCAGCGTGCGCGTCTGCGCCGAGCCCTCGTAGAGCCCGCGCAGTTCCGGGATCTGCTCGAGCGCCTTTTCGATCGAAAGCCCCTGCGGTCCAGACGGAATGAGCTTCGCGACGCGGTCGACGTCGCCGAGCGGTACGGCGAGCGCGCGGCCGGCGTCACGTACGGCGGCGCGCGCGGCCATCGTCCCGAACGTCACGATTTGCGCGACCCGGTCTTGGCCGTATTTCTCGGTGACGTATTTGATGACTTCGTCGCGCCGCTCGACGCAAAAGTCGGTATCGATATCGGGCATCGAGATGCGATCGGGGTTCAGGAAACGCTCGAAGAGCAAATCGTACTTGATCGGATCGAGGTCCGTGATCTTAAGGACGTACGAGACGATCGAGCCAACGGCGGAGCCGCGCCCGGGACCGACCGGAATGCCGCGATCGCGCGCGAACTTGATGAAGTCCCAAACGATGAGGAAGTACGACGGGAAGCCCATCGTCGTGATAACGTCGAGCTCGTAGCGCAACCGCTCACGCAGCGCCGCGTCCGCCGCGACGCGCTCCGCGCCATAGCGCTCGAGGAGCCCGAGCTCGCAGATGTGGCGCAGGTAATCCTCGGGCGCAAGCGGTTCGCGCGGCACGAGCTCGAGCGCCGTCGGATCGGCCGCCGGCTCGAGCGGCACGGGATAGTACGGAATGTTGAAGGTCTTCTCGGGGATCCGGATGTCGATCCGGTTGGCGATCGCGAGCGTGTTGTCGCAGGCCTCGGGCACGTCGGCGAAGAGCGCGCGCATCTCGGCCGCGGTCTTGACGTAGAACTCGTCCGTCATGAACTTCATGCGGCTCGTGTCGGCGACGGTCTTGCCCGTGCCGATGCAGAGCAGGACGTCGTGGGCGGGGGCGTCGCGCCGCTTGAGATAGTGCGAGTCGTTGGTCGCCACGAGCGGCACGCCCAGCTCGCGCGCGAGCGCGATCGTGCCGAGATTCGCGACGTCTTGCTCGGGGATGCCGTGGCGCATGATCTCGAGGTAGAAGCGGTCGCCGAAGATGTCGACGAACGCCTGCGCGGCCTTCTTCGCGGCCCCGGGATCGTTGCGCAGAAACGGCTGCGCGACGAGGGACGAGAGGCAACCCGAGAGCACGATGAGTCCCGCGTTGTGCTTCGCGAGTAGCTCCATGTCGATCCGCGGCTTGTAGTAGTAGCCCTCGAGGAAGCCCTTGGAGATGAGCGCCGAGAGGTTCCGGTAGCCCTCGAGGTCGGCCGCGAGCAGCGTGACGTGCGCTTCGTCGCGGACGGTGCGGTCGAAGCGGCCGCGCGGCGCGATGTACGCCTCGCAGCCGACGATCGGTGTCAGCCGGTGGTCACGCGCGGCGTAGTAGAACTCCATGGCGCCGAACATGACGCCGTGGTCGGTGAGCGCGATGCCGGGAGCGCCCTCGTCCTTGCTGAATCGGCAAAGCTCCTCGACGCGGCAGGCGCCGTCGAGCAGCGAGTATTGGCTATGGACGTGCAGGTGAACGAACGAGTCGCTGCGCGACGGCTCGGTAACGACGATGACGGGCTCCCTCTCCGGTGAGCGAGTATGGTACGCCGCCGCCGCCCGGTTCTCATCGGCGACCCGTCCGGGGCCACTCGACCCGGGCACTTCCCTCATAGAAGGGAGAACCCGACGTTGCACCGGATCGCCGCAGCCGCTTTGGTCATTCTGCTCGGAGCCGCCCGTCTCGCCGCGCCCGCGCAAGCGGGCGAGTGTTCGGGCATGTCGGATTACACCTACGATCACGGGACGTGCACGGACAACTCGAGCAAGACGGCCGACATCATGCGCGACATGTACCACGCGAGCGACCGGCTGGAGGAACAGCGATCGGACCGCTACCGCGATTCGTACGGCGGATCGTTCGGAGCGGGCGCCTCGCGCGGCGGCATGCGCGGGAGCATCGCTCCCACGGCCGAGCAGCACGCACGGAGCCGTGCGTACGCGGTCGCGATCACCCAGGCCAATGCGTACGTTCCGAGCGCCGCCGTTCGGAACCAGCTCCTGCAAACGCTCGCGACGAGCGCTCGACCGAAGGACCGGCCGCAGGCTATCGCGATGATGCGCGCTCGGCTCGCGGCGTTCCCGCGCTTACAACGGGAGCTCGGCTTGCCGCCGGGTGAGGTTGCCTCCGCCGGCTATCCGCTCGTGCTCGAAGCGTATCGCACCTACGACGGCGAGACGCTCGCGCCCGATCTCGGGGGTCCCACCTGGCTCGCGATCTCCGGTTTCCTCGGTCGGCGCTTCGAATCGCTCGACGGACCGACGCGCCAGCGGGCCGCCGACAGCATGGCAATCTTTGCGATGATGCTCGACGTCGACAGCCACGAGCTGCCGCGCGCGCAGGTGCGCGCCCTCTCCCGCAAGCTCCTCGGCTCGCTCGGCATCGATCCGACGCGCCTGCGACTCAACGAGATCATGTGTCGCGCGCCGGTCGCGGCGACGATCGACTGCTCGACGATGCAGTACTTCGCCTCGAACGGCAAGATCGGTCGCCCGCCGTTCGCCATGCGGGGCCGTTGACCGGCCGAGGCGAGCGTCACGACGGGAGCGAACCTGGTGCAATGCGGATCCGGCTCCCCTGCCTCGCGGCGATTGCCGCCGTTGCCCTCTCGTCTATTGGAGCGGCGACCGCCGCGAGCGGTCCCGCGCCGGCAAATGAAAACTTTTACGAGCACGTCAACGCCGCGTGGATCGCCGAGCACGCAATTCCGGCGGATCGCGCAAGCTACGGCTCCTTCGACGTGCTCGAGCAGCTCAACGAGGAGCGGATCGGGCAGATCGTCGCGGCGCCCGCGCTCGAGGCCGACCCGCCGGGGAGCGAGGGCCGCAAGATCGGCGATCTCTACGCGGCCTGCGAGAATACGGCGCAGATCGATCGCGCGGGCGTCGGCGCGCTGCGACCGCAGTTCGATGCGATCGCCAAGCTGCACTCGGCGACCGATCTCGCCCGCATCGCCGGAACGGGCGACGCGCTCGCCAGCGGCGGCCACCCGCCGCTCTTCGCGTTCGGATCCGAACAGGACCCCAAGGCCGCGACGCACGTCATTGCGGGGCTCGGTCAGGGCGGCCTGACGCTCCCGACGCCCGAGTACTACTCGGCGACCGACGCGAAGTCCGTCGCGATCCGCGACGCGTACGCGAAGGAGCTGCGAGCCATGTTCGCGCTGCTCGGCGACGACGCGCCGGCGGCGACGGCTGAAGCCGCCGGCGTCATCGCGATCGAGACGGCGCTCGCACACGGCTCGAAGTCACCCGACCAACTCCGCGATCCCGTCGCGAACTACCATCCGATGACCGCGGCAGCGCTCGCATCGCTCGCGCCGCACCTCGACTTCACGACGTACTTCGCGACGGTCGGGTTGCCGGGCGACGCGCGCGAGAAGATCGACGTCGGCCAGCCCGATTTCGTGAAGGCGCTCGACGCGGCCGTCGCCACGCAACCGATTCCGGCGTGGCAGAGCTATCTGCGCTGGCACGCGCTCTCCGCCGGCGGCCAGGAGCTGCCGAGCGGCTACCGCGACGCCCTCTTCGCGTTCCGCAGCGTGCTGTACGGGATTCCGTCGCAGCCGACGCGCGAGCGGACGTGCGGCCTGCTCGTCGGCGGCGACCTCGGCTTCGCGGTCGGCAAGATCTATACGGCGCGCTACTTCTCGCCCGCCGCGAAGGCGCGCGCCGCGAGCGAGATCGCAACGATCGTCGACTCGCTGCGTCAATCGATCGAGACTGTCGGCTGGATGGGACCGCAGACGCGGGCGCTCGCGCTCGCAAAGCTCGCGAAGCTCTCGACCGTCAAGGTCGGCTATCCCGACAAGCCGATGAGCTACGAGAAGCTGGCGATCTCACCGACGGACGCGCTCGGCGACGTCATCGCGAGCAATCGCTTCGAGTTCGCGCGCGACGTCGCGAAGATCGGGAAGCCGCTCGACCGCACGCAGTGGGGGCTCACGCCACAAACGATCAACGCCTACTACGATCCCTCGATGAACGAGATCGTCATCCCGGCGGGCATCCTGCAGGCGCCGTTCTTCGACGAGCATGCGACCGACGCGGCAAACTTCGGCGGCATCGGCGCGGTGATCGGCCATGAACTCACGCACGGCTACGACGACGAGGGCAGCGACTTCGACGGCAACGGTAACCTCAACAAAATCGTCACGCCCGAGGACGAGGCGAAGTTCCACGCGCGCGTCGCGTGCATCGTCAAGCAGGCGGACGACTACGTCGCGAGCGACGGCCTGCACCTCAACGGCAAGCTCGACGCGGGCGAGGCGACCGCAGACGTCGGCGGCACGACGCTGGCCTACAACGCGCTCGGGCATGCGGTCGGCCGCGACCTCGAATCGCCCGCGGCGACGCCGTCGCCGGACGCGGCCGTCGGCGCGGCGACCCCGGCCCAGCAATTCTATATGACCTGGGCGAAGGTCTGGCGCGCGAACGTTCGGCCGCAGGCCGAGCGCGCGCAGATCCTGGGCGACCCGCATCCCGTCTCGTCCTATCGTGTAAACGCGACGGTCTCCGACGAGGCGCCGTTTTACACCGCCTTCGGCGTCAAGCCGGGCGATGCGATGTATCGGCCCGAGGCCGAGCGTTGCAGCGTTTGGTAACGGGGCGGGGCATCCGACCAATGTCTGCGTCGAGTTGCATGACGGTCCGATATAGTTGGAAAGAATTTTTCACGGATGAAGGGCGGCCTGCCATGATCAAGCACGACGTGATCGTCGTCGGCGGTGGTCTCGCCGGCATGCGTGCCGCGGTCGAGGCTGCCGAAGCCGGCGTCGACGTCGCCATCGTCTCGAAGATGCATCCGGTGCGCAGCCATTCGGGTGCGGCACAGGGCGGCATCAACGCGGCGCTCGGCAACCGCGAGGATGACTCGCCCGAGGCGCACGCCTTCGACTGCGTCAAGGGCTCCGACTATCTCGGCGATCAGGACGCGATCGTCGCGATGGCGGGCGACGCTCCGAAGCAGATCGTCTGGCTCGAACATCGCGGCTGCATTTTCTCGCGACTGCCCGACGGCCGGATCGCGCAGCGCCCCTTCGGCGGCGCGGGCTCGCCGCGCACGTGCTACTCGGCCGACGTCACCGGGCTCGTCATCCTCCACACACTGTGGGAGCAGCTCGAGCGCTTCAAGATCAAGGTCTACGAGGAATTCTTCGCGACCGCGATCTGCGTCGAGGACGGCGTCGCGAGCGGCATCGTCGCGCTCGACATCCGCACGGGAGGGCTCGAGCTCATCACGGCGACGGCGACGATCCTCGCGACGGGCGGCCTCGGCCGCGTCTACGCGAAGACGACGAACGGCTACGCGTCGACCGCCGACGGCATGGCGCTCGCGTACCGGGCGGGCGTGCCGCTGATGGACATGGAGTTCATCCAGTTCCATCCGACATCGCTCAAGGAGAACGGCGTCCTCGTCTCCGAGGCGGCGCGCGGCGAGGGCGCCTACCTGCTCAATAGCAACGGCGACCGGTTCATGTTCGATTACGCGCCGGCCAAGGGCGAGCTCGCCTCGCGCGACGTCGTGAGCCGCGCGGCGTGGAAAGAGATCTCGGCCGGTCGCGGCGTCGACGGCTGCGTGCTGCTCGACCTGCGGCACCTCGGCAAGGAAAAGATCATGGAGCGCCTGCCGCAGATCCGCGAGCTCGCGCTCGACGCGACCGGGAAGGACGCCATCGACACCCCGATCCCGATCCTGCCCGGCATGCATTACGCGATGGGCGGCGTCGAGACGAACATCGACGGCGAGACACGGCTCCCGGGTCTCTACGCCGCGGGCGAGTGCGCGTGCGTGAGCGTCCACGGCGCGAACCGGCTCGGCGGCAACTCGCTGCTCGAGACGATCGTGTTCGGCGCGCGCAGTGCCGTTGCAGCCGCGAAGTACGTCAAGACCGCCCCGGCTGCGAAACCATCGGAGAAGACGTTGCGCTCCGAGCGCGATCGGATCGCGGGCATTCAGGCGCGCGTCGGCGGCGAGCGCCACCCGCAGATTCGGAAACGCCTGAACAAAGCGATGTCCGACGACGTCTTCATCTTTCGCGAGAAGGCGTCGCTCGAGCGCGCCTGCGATCGCATTCGCGACGTGCGCGCCGAGGCGGCGACGATGACGACAACCGATAAGTCGGCGACGTTCAACACCGATCTCGTCGGCCTGCTCGAGACCGAATTCCTCGTCGACATCGCGATGCCGATCGCGTACGGCGCGCTGCTGCGCGACGAATCCCGCGGCGCGCACGCGCGCCTCGACTTCACCGAGCGCGACGACGACCGCTGGCTGCGGCACTCGCTCATGCGCAGCAACGGGGCCGTCGCGGACCCGACGCCGGATTTCTCGCGCGAGGTCACGATCACGACCTTTGCGCCGCAAGTGAGGACCTACTGATGTCGACGATCGTTCTGGACGTCTACCGGTACGACGAGGCGGTCGGCGACGAGCCGCGCCGGCAGCGGGTCGACGTCGAGATCGAGCCGACCGCGACCGTCCTCGACGCCCTCGAGAGCGCGAAGGCGGACGTCGACGGTTCGATCTCGTTCCGGCGCTCGTGCCGCTCCGCGATCTGCGGCTCGTGCTCGATGAACATCAACGGGGTCACCGGCCTCGCGTGCAAGACGCCCGTGCGCGAGGTCCTGCGCGACGACAATTCGATCAAGCTCGACCCGATGCCGAACTTCCAGCCGATGCGCGATCTCGTCGTGCGGATGGATCCATTCTGGGATAAGTACACGCGGCTCAAGCCCTATCTCCAGCCCGCCGATGACGACGCGGATCACGAGCGCGAGCGGCGCGTCTCGCCCGAGGACATGAAGAAGCTCGTCGCCGTCGCGAATTGCGTCATGTGCGCGACCTGCTACGCGCTCTGCCCGGTCGTGAGCGTCGATCCGTCGTTCGCCGGGCCCGCCGCGATCTCGTATGCATACCGGTTCATCGAGGACACGCGCGACGCGAAGACGGGCGAGCGCGTCGGGCAGATCGCGGATGACTACCTCTGGCTCTGCGCGCACTGCTACGCGTGCTCGTATTGTCCCAAGCACGTCGATCCGCACGATCGCATCATCGACACAAAGCGCAAGGCCATCGAAATCGGCAGCCGCACAGGCGCGGGCCCGCGCCACGCGCTCGTCGTTGCCAAGACGATCAAGAAGACGGGCATGCTCGCCGAGAACGAGGTGATCGCGGGCACGATCGGGCGCTTCAACGTCGTCGGGCTGCTCAAGGTCGCGAAGCTCGGCACCCGCATGGCCGCGCGCGGCAAGGTCCCGCCGCTCGTGCTGCATCCCGTCCCCAAAGTCGACGAGATTCGGACGATCTTCGACGCACTCGAGGTACGCACCGCATGACGACCACCTTCGATCCGCGCGCGCGCCCCAAATCGACCTCGGCGAAGACGAAGCGGTACGGCTTCTTCCCAGGCTGCGTCGCCAAAGAATCGTGCACGGAGCTCTTCAACTCGACGATGCTGCTCGCCGACCGCCTCGGCATCGAGCTCGTCGAGCTCACGGCGGCCGCCTGCTGCGGCGCCTCGGTGCTCAACGACGTCAATCGCGACGTCGCCCGCGTGCTCAACGCGCGGACGTACGCGCAGGCGGAGGCGCTCGGGCTCGACGACGTCGTCACGATCTGCTCCACGTGCACGGGCCACATGCGCGCCTCGAACAAGGAGCTGCTCGAGGACCCGGCCGCGATGGACGCCTCCAACGCCATTCTCGGCAAGTTCAAGGCGCACTATGCCGGCACGGTCACGGTCCGCCATCTGCTCTGGGTGCTCATCGACGACATTGGCCTCGACGCACTCAAGGCGATGGTCGTCAATCCGCTGCACGGCCTGCGCGTCGCGCCGTTCTACGGCTGTCACATCATCCGGCCCGAGTCCGGCAACGGCTGGGAATCCTCGCGCAATCCGCACTCGCTCGAGGACATCATCGTCGCCCTCGGCGGCGAGGCGATCGACTACGCCGGCAAGACGCGCTGCTGCGGCTTCCACGTGCAGCTCGAAAAAGACGGGATCGCGCCGAACATGGTCGGCCAGAACATGCGGCTGGCGAAGGACGCCGGCGCGAACGCGGTGCTCACGCCGTGCCCGCTCTGCCACCTCGCCCTCGACGGCTACCAGGCCGATTCCGCCGCCCGCTGGGGCCGCACCGATCTGCCGACGTTTCATCTGCCGCAGCTCGTCGCGCTCGCGCTCGGCGTCGATCCGACGAAGCTCGGACTCAAGCGGCATGTGATCTCGCCCGCATCGTTGCTGCATGCAAACGACCTCGCGCCCATGCACGTCGGGTAATTTCGACGGCCGCCTCGTTTCGCGCCTTCGGAGGCCGATACGATGACGGAATGAGTACCGCGACGACGCTCACCTTCGGCGACGGGCCCGACGCGATCACCTTCGGAATCGACGATCTCTGCCGGCACACGATGATCTTTGGTTCCTCGGGGTCCGGCAAGACGACGCGCGGATATAATCCCATCCTCAAGCGCATGCTCGGTGATCTCGGCGCGGGCGCGCTCCTGATCTGCGCGAAATCCGAGGCCGTCGCCGAGGCGGTCGAGCTCGCGCGCCAGGCCGGCCGGACCGCGACGGTCGTATCGCCCGGGACCGAGAAGGGCATCGAGCTGCTCTGCGGGAGCCCCGACGTCGACGCGGTCTACTTCCGCGATACGTTCGGCCGCGTCAGCGAGTCGATGAAGCAGATGGTCGACGCCGGGCTCGCCCGCATGAAGAACGCGCTGCGCATGCTGCAAGCCGCGGGCGACCAGTACTACACCTTCGAGCACCTCACGAGCTATTGTTTCGACGATAAGTTCGCGGCGATGGCGCGCATTCAGGCGATCGAAAAGATGCGCGCGATTCCGAGCGACTCCGACGAAGCGTGGACGATTCGCGAGGCGATCAGTTACGAGGATACGCGCTACATCCAGATGACGCCCGAGTCGCGACGCGCCGTGCAATTCAGCGTCGCGCAATTACTCGAACCGCTACGCGACGTGCACATCGCGAAGACGTTCGGCCGAAAATATAATCTGATCTCGCTCGACACCGTCTTCGCGGGCGCGGTCATCGTCCTGCACGTGCCACGCTCGCGGTACGAGCGCGCGGCGCAGGCCATCTACACGCTCGCGAAACGCCGCTTCTTCACCGCCGTCGAGACGCGCCGCAGCAATCCCGCGCTCGACCAGACGCGGCCCGTCGTCTTCGGGATGGATGAGTACCAGCTCTGCATCTCCGAGTCCGACGTCTCGTCGCTCGGCATCATCCGCTCGGCGGGCTGCATGGTGCTCGGCACGACGCAGGGCGTCTCGTCGCTCTACGCGGCGCTGCAGCCCGAATACGTCGATGCGGCGCTCCAAAACTTCACGCAGAAGATCTTCTTCAAGACCGACGACGACGCGACGCTCTCGCTCCTGGAACGCGCGACGAAGTACAACGGCGGCTCCGTTAACCCGAGCGTCCTCTTCCAAATGACGCGCGACGAGGCGCTCGTGCACGTCACCGCAGGCGATACGTCGATCGATCGCGTCGTCAAGACGAAGCCGCTCTACGTCAGCGCCGCGGGCACGACCGTCGTCGGCGGCCAGGCATCCTCGCCGCCCGGCGACCTATCGATGACGGGCGCCGCTTAACGGCCGGGGGCCGGGGGGAGCACCGCGCGTTCACGCTCGACGATCGCGCGCACGCGGTCCACGGGCAGCGCGTAATACGTCAGGCCGCGCGCACCCGACATGGTCTTCGCCGAGAAGAGCGCATCGTCGATCGCGGCCTCCGTCGCCTCCGCCGCCGCGGCGTAGAGCGCGTCCATCACCTCGTCATCGTTGACGACCGAGACGGGCAGCGGCCGCGCGGGATCGCGCGGATAGACGTGCGTCGTGCTGAACGCGATAAGCAGGTCGCCGCTCGAGACGTATGACGTCGCGCCCGTGCGCGCGAGGCCGAGCGTGGCGCGCACGGCGAGTTCGTGGAGCTGCCGCGACTCGAGCGGCGCATCCGTCGCGATCGTGACGATGACACTGCCGTCGCCGGCGCGCCCGTGGGGGACGTAGCTCGCATTCTTCGCGATCGTCGGCAAGAGCTCGTGCGCGAACACGCGGCCGATCGGGACGCCGGCGATGCGCAGTTGCTCGCGCGAGCCCGTGTTCGCGTTGACGAGCACGCCGACCGTATAGCCGCCCGCGGCGGAGCCCGTGGTGCGCGATGCGGTGCCGATGCCGGCCTTGAAGCCGAACGCGCGCATGCCCGTGCCCGCCCCGACGTCGCCGCGCGCGAACGGGCCGGTGCGCGCCTCGTCGAGCGCGCGGACGGCGTCCGTGGGACTGACGTGACGGCCCTGGATGTCGTTGATGCCCTGGTCGTCGCACTCCGCGACGACGGGCAACGGCACGTCCTCGTCCACGCCGATGCCGGGATGCTTCGCGATGAGCCACGAGATGACGCCGTCATCGACGCGCGGGACGTCGAGCGTATTCGTGAGCGCGATCGGGACCTCGAGGAAGCCCGCCTCATTGACCCAGTGCGTGCCCGTCATCTCGCCATTGCCGTTGAGCGCATACGTCGCCGCGGCCACGCGTTGCGCCCACGGGTCGGCGTTGGGAAGCACGACCGTCACGCCCGTGCGCACCGGGCCGACGCCCGGCACGAGGGGCCCGGGCGCGCCCTCGACGTGCGTTACTCCGCCGACGCGCACGCCCGCGACGTCCGTGATGGCATCGAGTGGGCCGGCGGCGAGCACGCCGATCCGCAAGCCGTCGACCGCCGCCGCGCTCGGCGCGAGCATCGCGCCCGCGAGCAGTCCGCCGCAGGCGATGACGCGGAGGGAGGAGGCGATTCGGTGCACGCGACGTGATTCGGGCGCGGCGCAGTCGACCATTCTCACCCGCGCCTCATCGAATGCGCGAACGGGAACGGCCGGCCGGCCGTTTTCCGACGGCAACCCCCTCACCCTCGGAGTCTCCCGTGATCAAACGCTCTCTCACCGCCGTCGCCGCCTGCGGCGCGCTCCTCCTCTCCGGCACGACCGCGTTCGCGCAGACGGCGCCCGACGCGCCGATCACGCCGCCCGGCGCACCCGCGGGCCACGGCCACCATCGCGCGAATAAAATGCGAGCCGCCTTGCAGAGTCTCGGTCTCAGCGCCGATCAGAAGCAGCAGATCGCGAGCGACATGAAGGCCTTCCGTGCGGCGAGGCAGAGCGGCACGCCCGAGACGCGCGCCGATATGATGTCCAAGGTCGAGTCGGCGCTCACGCCCGATCAGCGGACGCGGTTCGAGAGCGCGATGGCAAAGCCGGCCGCCCCGGCGCAGACGGCTCCCGCGCCGCAGTAGCACGAAACAACGTCACGGGGCCGTTCTCAGAACGGTCCCGTGGGCTCAAATGACGGAATCCGCGTTCGATGCAACCACGCAATCGATCCGGCTTCGCAACGTTCGAGCTGCCTCTCGAAGCGGGGAGAGTCGTGCTCGTGCGACGACTAGCGTGCGAGCGTCCGGATCGCGACGCGCCGCCAAAAGAAAACGGTCGCGAGCTCGGTGACGAGAACGAGTCCGACGGCGAGCGTGACGTACGCTGAAAGCTCGCGGTCGTGGAAGAGCTGCTGCGCTTGAAAGATCTGCTGGCCGATGCCGCCCGCGCCGACGATGCCGAGCGTCGTCGACGCACGGACGTTCCATTCGAACCGATACAGCACATGCGCGGCCGCGGCCTGGAACGCACCCGGCATGAGACCGACGGCGATCGCGCTCGTTGCCGACGCGCCGCCCGCCACGAGCGCTTCGGCAGGCCCGAGGTCGGCGAGCTCGAGGCTCTCTGCGAAGAGCTTGCCGAGGACGCCCGTCGTGTGCAAGGCGAGCGCGAACGCGCCGGCGCTCGGGCCGAGCCCCACGAACGTCACGGCGACGAGGGCGAGCGCGACGGGCGGGACGGCGCGCCCGATCGCCGCGAAGCTACGGCCGAGCGTCTGCGGGACGAGGGACCACGGCCGATAACCCGTGCCGCGCATCCAGCCGCGTGCGACGAACGCCGATACCGCCGCCGCGAGCGGCACCGCGAGGAGCGCTCCGGCGAGCGTCCCCACGACGGCGACCCACAACGTCTCGGCGAGCGCCGGGCCCGCGAGGCGGCGTACCGCGGGCGTGAAGTCCGGCGGCCAGGCGCGCAGCAGGTACCGGGCGACGTGTCCGGGCGCCTCGGCGAACGCGGCGAGCGGCGTGCCCGACGCAGCGAACGCCGCCGCGCCAATGACCGTGATGCCCACGAAGACCGCGATCGGAAGCCACGCGGGGGCCCGGGTGCGCAGGTAGCCGCTCGCGACGTCGACCGCGAGCACGAGCCCGACGAGGACGCCGACGTAGCCCGCGAAGCCGCGATAATCGAGGAGATTGAGGCTCGTGATGAGCGCCGCGCCGAGCCCGCCCGCGCCGACGACGCCGACGATGACCGCCGCCCGCACGATGCTCTCGAAGGCGTAGGCCGCGAAGCCGACGAGCCCGGGCCACGCCGCCGGGAGCAGGCCGACGAGAAACGCGACCGACGGCGCCGCGCCCGTCGCGCGCAGCGACTCCTCGGGTCCGCGCGGCACGGCTTGTAGCAGCTCGGCGTAGAGCCGGGCGATCGTTGCGGCGCCCGAGATCCCGAGGGCGAGCGAGCCCGCCGCGGGTCCGAAGCCGATCGCGACGACGAAGACGATCGCGAGCACGAGCTCCGGGATCGCGCGCACGAGCGCTGCGAGCACGCGGACGATCCCGCCGAGCGGTCCGCCGCGTACGATGAGCAGCGCCGCCGGAGCGCCGACGACGAGCGCGAGCGGGAGCGCGCCGCAGGCGATCGCGAGCGTCTCGAGGGTCGGCACGCGCAGAAAATCGATCGACTGCGCGAGCGTCGGGCCGGTCACGGCCGCAGATCGCTCGCGAGGCGGCCGCCCTCGATCCGCAGGACGCGATCGAAGCGGCGCGCGAGCTCGGGCTGATGCAGTGAGCACAGCAGCGTCGCCGAGCGGTCCGCGGCGTCGCGCAGCAGGACGTCGACGATCTCGACGGCGAGCTCGGGATCGAGCGATGCGGCCGGTTCGTCGGCGATGACGAGCTGCGCGCGCTGCGCGATACCGCGCGCGATCGCCACGCGTTGCCATTGACCGCCCGAGAGCGCGTGCGCCCGCGAGCGCAGCCGGTCGGCGAGCCCGACGCGTTCGAGCGCGCTGCGTGCGAGCTCCCAGTCGCCGCCCCGCGGCCTGACGATCGTGCGTAACGCATCGACGGTCGAGCGCCGGCCGAGCGTCCCGCACAGGACGTTACGCCCGACGTCGAGCCGCTCGACGAGATTATGATTCTGAAAGATGACGGCGATCGTGCTGCGCGCCGTTCGCAACGCGCGGCCGCGCAGCTGCGCGAGATCCGCGCCGTCGAGCAGCACGCGACCCGCCGTCGGCGCGAAGGCGGCGTAGCAGAGCCGAAAGAGCGTCGTCTTCCCGGCGCCACTCGGACCGACGATGGCGACGCGCTCGCCGCGCTCGAGCGTGAATGAGAGCTCCTCGAGCGCGGTGCGGTCGCCGTAGCGACTCGTCACGCCCTCGAAGGCGAGCATCGGCGGCAGCGGCGTCAGCCGTCGCGCGCGACGCGCAGCGGCCCGAAGGTCTGCGCCGTCGGCATGATCTCGATCGCGTTGACGTTAACGTGGGCCGGCCGCGCCACGACCCAGTGAACCGCATCCGCAACGTCCTCTGCCGTGAGCGCCTGCGTGCCGGCGTAGACGGCGTCGGCCTTCGCATCGTCACCGTGAAAACGCACGTTCGAGAACTCCGTGCCCCCGGCAAGCCCGGGCTCGACGACCGTCACGCGGACGCGCGTGCCGTAGAGATCGGCGCGCAGATCGAGCGAGAACTGGCGCACGAACGCCTTCGTCGCGCCGTAGACGTTGCCGCCGGGATACGGAACGGTCGCCGCGACCGAGCCGAGGTTCACGACGTGGCCGTGATCGCGCGCAACCATGCCGGGCAGCACGGCGCGTGTGACGTACGCAAGGCCTTTCGCGTTCGTGTCGATCATCGCGTCCCAGTCGTCGAGGTCCGCCTCGTGCGCGGGCTCGAGCCCGAGCGCGAGCCCAGCGTTGTTGACGAGCACGTCGATCTCCGCGAAGTCGCCCGGGAGCGAGCCGAGCTCGCGGGCGACGGCCGCACGATCGCGCACGTCGAGTTCGAGGACGTGAATGCGATCGCCGAACTCGTCGTGCAGCGGGACGAGCCGCTCGACGCGCCGGCCGCAGGCGATCACGCGCGCACCACCTGAGGCGAAACGACGCGCGGTCGCAGCGCCGAAGCCTGCGGTCGCACCGGTGACGAGGACGGTCACAGCAACTTGAGCTTCGTCGCAATCTCGCGGATGCCGTCGTACTCGGCATTGTCGGCCACGACGAACGTCTTCGCGCGCAAGAGCTCGAGCAGACCCGGCGTCGCATGCTGCGTGAACGCGTCGCGAATCTGCCCGTCGGTCTTTGCGTCGAGATCCTTGCTCGCGACCCAGACGTAATCGACGAACGGCGCGCTCGTGTGAAAGACGCGGGCCTTCGCCGGATCGATCGTCTTCTGATCGACGAGCTTGCGGTACACCGATTCGTCGATGGCGCCGGCGTCGACCTGACCCGACGCGACGGCGAGCGCCGTTGCCGTATGGTTTCCGGTGAAGCGCGCGTGGAGATCGGTATCGGGATCGACGCCCGCCGCGAAGAGCTCCTTCGCCGGGATGAGATGCCCCGAGGTCGAGTTGACGTCGCCGAACGCGAAGTTCTTGCCCTTGAGCTCGTCGAGCTTCGCGAGGCTCGGATTCTTCGCCCTCGCGATGAAGAGCGAGTGGAACTCGCGATCCTCGGCACGCTGCACGAGCGGCACGACGCCGTAGCGCATGTGCGCTTCGACGTAGGTGAGGCCGCCGAGATACGCGACGTCAGCGCCGCCGTTGCCGAGCGCCTCGACCGTCGCCGCATAATTCGTCGGAATGATGACGCGCACGGTGCGGCCCGTCGCTCGCTGCAAGGCGTCGACCAGCGGCTGCTTCTGCGCGAGCGACGATGCGGTGGTCGCGACTTCGGGGATCACCGCGACGCGAAGATCGCTCGCCGCCCGAGCTTGGAACGGCACGGCCGTCAGCGCGAGCGTGGCACCGCCCGAGATCAGAAAGTCATGTCGCGTCATGCGGCCGAGTCCGACGGCGGTACTGGAGAATCTTCCTTTCGAGCGCGAAACGGGCATGAATGGGACGCCCGACGGACCCGGCGCTACGCGATGCGCTCGTGCACACGACCGTCGACTATGTGCTCGCGCGGCCGCTCGCCGAGCTCTCGCTGCGGCCGCTCGCGACGGCCATCGGCTCGAGCCCCCGGATGCTGCTCTATCACTTCGGATCCAAAGCCGAGCTCGTCGCAGCGGTCCTCGTCGAGATCGGCGTGCGGCAGCGCCGCCTCATCGACGGCTGGGTCGCACGCGGCGCCGAGCACGACACGCGCACGCTCCTGCTCGGCGCGTGGCAATGGCTCATCGCACCGCGCCACGATCGGCTCCTGCGCGTGCTCTTCGAAGCCTACGGCATCGCGCTGCGTGACCGGCGAACGCACGCGACGTTTCTGCGCGCGTCGAGCGACGATTGGACCGCGCCCTTCGCGCGCGCGCTCGAACACGAGGGCTTCTCGCGGGAACGGTCGGCAACGCTGGCAACGCTCGTCGTCGCCGTCATCCGCGGCCTCGTTCTCGACGTGCTCGCGACGGGCGACCGGCCGCGCAACGATCGCGCGTTCCGGTCCTTCGTCGCCGCGATCGAGTTACCGGCCCGGCGCGCTCCGGGCGGATCGCCTCGGACGCCTTAGCGGCGCAAGACTCGCTCGAGCTTATCGAAGAGCGCTTCCATGCTGCGCTCATTGCTATCTTCGAGCCGCCGCCAGAAGAGCCGTCCCTCGGTATCGGAGAGGGTCGCCTCGATACGATGGCTCACGCGCGTCTTCTTCGCATCGGCCTCGAGATAGAAGCCGTGCGTCCCGTCGAAGCCCTCGTTCTTGAAGCGCCAGACGATCCGCTCTTCGGGGACCACGTCTTCGAGTAGCGCGTGCACGCCGCTATGCCACTCTTCGGTCTGACCAGGCGCGAGCGGTCCGGCGCTGCGCATGAACGGCTGCGATGCGAACGGCCAGATCGCGTCGGCCGACGTGCCCATCTCGGTAAGCAGCTGGAAGATACGGCGCCGCGTCCCTCCGAAGCTGCGTTGGTGTACGACGGAGAGTGGGATCGGCATCCCGAGCGTTTCTCGGCCGGGCTCGCTTCATCCGTCTCGTGTCGTGAAAAAGCAAAGGCGCCGCTTACGCGGCGCCCCGGTCACTCGGACGCAAACCCGGGTGGGATCAGGCTTTGAGCTCGATGTCGACGCCCGCGGGAAGGTCGAGATGCATCAACGCGTCCATCGTCTTGGGCGACGCCTGTAAGATATCGATCAAGCGCTTATGCGTCCGCATCTCGAAGTGCTCCCGCGACTTCTTATCCACGTGCGGCGAACGATTGACGCAGAACCGGTTGATCTCCGTCGGCAGCGGCACGGGGCCGCTCACGAACGCACCGGTGCGCTTCGCGGTATCGACGATCCGCTCCGCGGACTGATCGAGAACCTTGTGGTCGTACGCCTTGAGGCGGATGCGGATCTTCTGCTTGGCCATCGCTTGACTACCTTACTGAGTGAACGAGAACGCCGGAGCGGTCGTCAGTTGCTAATTGCGGTAACGACGCCCGCGCCGACGGTCCGGCCACCCTCACGAATCGCGAACCGAAGGCCCTCTTCGCACGCGATCGGCGTGATGAGCTCGACGTCCATCGTGATGTTATCGCCCGGCATGACCATCTCGACGCCCTCGGGCAACTGGATCGTCCCAGTGACGTCGGTCGTACGGAAGTAGAACTGGGGCCGGTAGTTCGCGAAGAACGGCGTGTGGCGGCCGCCCTCTTCCTTCGAGAGCACGTACACTTCGGCTTTGAACTTCGTGTGTGGCTTGATCGAACCGGGTTTGGCGAGCACCTGCCCGCGCTCGATGTCATTGCGCTCGATGCCGCGCAGCAACACGCCGATGTTGTCGCCCGCGATGCCCATGTCGAGCAACTTGCGGAACATCTCGATGCCCGTGACCGTCGTCTTGCGCGCCTTTTCCTGGAGGCCGACAATCTCGACTTCCTCGCCGACCTTCACCTGACCGCGCTCGACGCGGCCCGTGCCCACCGTGCCGCGACCGGTGATCGTGAAGACGTCTTCGACCGGCATCAGGAACGGCTTGTCGACCGCGCGTGCCGGCGTCGGAATGTAGTTGTCGACCGCATCCATGAGCGCGAAGATCGGATCGGCGTCCGGGTCGCCGCGCTTGTTCGACGAGTTGAGCGCCTTGGTCGCCGAGCCGCGAATGACCGGGCAATCCTCGCTGAAGCCCTGCTTGCCGAGGAGCTCGCGAACTTCCATCTCGACGAGCTCGAGGAGCTCGTCGTCGTCGACGAGATCGACCTTATTGAGGAAGACGACGATGTACGGCACACCGACCTGCTTCATGAGCAGGATGTGCTCGCGGGTCTGCGGCATCGGGCCGTCGGTTCCGGAGACGACGAGGATCGCGCCATCCATCTGCGCCGCGCCCGTGATCATGTTCTTGATGTAATCAGCATGGCCGGGGCAATCGACGTGCGCGTAATGCCGCGATGCCGTCTCGTACTCCTGATGCGAGATTGCAATCGTAATCCCGCGCTCTTTTTCCTCGGGCGCATTGTCGATATCATCGACGTTCCGCTTTTGGATATTGGAGTTCTCGGTTGCCAGGCAGTTGATGATGGCCGCCGTCAGCGTCGTCTTGCCGTGGTCGACGTGACCCGTGGTACCGATGTTGACGTGCGGTTTACTGCGGTCGAATTTAGCCTTCGCCATGCTGTGCTGATGCTTTCCTTATTACCGGTAGGTGGAGATCGTGTCGGCCGCGGCCGTCACGAAGAAGTAGGCTTCGCGCCCTTAGCCTTGGCGACGATCTCTTCCTCAACGAACTTCGGTGCCTTCTCGTAGTGAAGGAACTCCATCGTGTACGTCGCGCGACCTTGCGTCGCGGAACGCATGTCGGTCGCGTAACCGAACATTTCGGAGAGCGGCACGTTGGCGGTGATCGTCTGCGCGCCGCCGGCCACGTCGTCGCTGGACTGAATCATCCCGCGCCGTTTCATGAGGTCGCCGTTGATCCCGCCGAGATAGTCCTTGGGCGTCGTGACCTCGACCTTCATGATCGGTTCGAGGAGGATCGGGCCAGCCGCCCGGTTGGCTTCCTTGAACGCCATCGAGCCCGCAATCTTGAACGCCATCTCCGAGGAGTCGACGTCATGATAGCTGCCGTCGAAGACAGTGGCCTTAAAGTCGAGCACCGGATACCCGGCGAGCACGCCGCTACCGGACGCCTCGCGGATGCCCTCGGCGATCGCCTTCTGGTATTCCTTGGGAATGACGCCGCCGACGACGCCCCACTCGAAGACGTAGCCGGTGTTGGGCTCACCCGGCGAGAGCCGGAGCCACACGTCGCCGTACTGCCCCTTGCCGCCGGTCTGCCGAACGAACTTGCCCTGTTTCTCGACCGTCTTCGTGATCGCTTCTTTGTAGGCGACCTGCGGCTTCCCGACATTGGCCTCGACCTTAAACTCGCGCTTGAGCCGATCGAGGATGATCTCGAGGTGCAACTCGCCCATCCCCGCGATGATGGTCTGCTGCGTCTCCTCATCCGTCCGCATCCGAAACGTGGGATCTTCCTGGGCGAGGCGCGCGAGCGCCGTGCCCATCTTGTCCTGGTCCGCCTTCGTCTTGGGCTCGATTGCCTGCGAGATGACGGGCTCCGGGAACACGATGTTTTCGAGGAGGATCGGCTGCTTCTCGTCGCAGAGCGTGTCGCCCGTGCGGGTGTCCGTCAAGCCGACCGCCGCCGCGATATCGCCCGCGCCGATGGCATCGATGTCTTCGCGGTGATTCGCGTGCATCCGCAGGATTCGCCCGATGCGCTCCTTCCGGCCGCTGCGCGCATTGAAGACGTAGCTGCCTTTCTCGAGCGTGCCGGAATAGACGCGGAAGTACGTGAGATTCCCGTAGGGGTCCGTCGCGATCTTGAACGCGAGCGCGGCGAACGGCTGCTTGTCGTCGGGCAGCCGCACGATCTCGGCATCGTCGTGCTTGGGGTCGAGACCGGTGATGGTCTTCGCTTCCAGCGGCGACGGGAGATAGTCGACGACCGCGTCGAGGAGCGGCTGAACGCCCTTATTTTTGAACGCCGAGCCGCAGAGCATCGGCAGGACGTCGCCCGCAATCGTCGCCTTGCGAAGCGCCGTCTTGAGCCGGTCGACTGGGATGTCCTCGCCCGCGAAGAAGAGCTCAAGCAACTCGTCGTCCTGTTCGGCGATCGCCTCGATGAGCTCCTGACGCCACTTCTCGGCGACCGCCTTCAGGTCGCCGTCGACGTCGGTTGAATCCATCGTCGAGCCGAGGTCGTCCGTATAGACGATCTGCTTCATCGTGAAGAGATCGACGACGCCGGCGAACTGGTCCTCGGCGCCGATCGGCACCTGGATCGGGACGGCGCGCGCGCCGAGCCGCTCGCGAATCTTATCGACGCAGTTGAAGAAGTCGGCGCCCATCCGGTCCATCTTGTTGACGAAGATGATGCGCGGGACTTTATATTTATTGGCTTGCCGCCAGACCGTCTCGGACTGCGGCTGGACCGCGGCGACCGAGTCGAAGAGCGCGACGAGGCCGTCGAGCACGCGGAGCGAGCGCTCGACCTCGACCGTGAAGTCGACGTGGCCCGGCGTGTCGATGATGTTGATCCGCGTGTCGCGCCACGTCGTCGCCGTCGCGGCGGACGTGATCGTGATCCCGCGCTCCTGCTCCTGAACCATCCAGTCCATCGTCGCCGCGCCGTCGTGGACCTCGCCGATCTTGTGCGTCCGGCCCGTATAGAACAGGATACGCTCGGTTGCCGTCGTCTTGCCCGCGTCGATGTGAGCGGCGATCCCGATGTTGCGGGTGCGCTCGAGCGGATACTCTCTAACCAGTGGCGCCATCGTAAATTACCAGCGGTAGTGGGCGAATGCTTTGTTGGCGTCGGCCATTTTGTGCGTGTCTTCGCGCTTCTTCACGGAGTTGCCGACGTTGTTGGCAGCGTCCATGATCTCGCTCGCAAGCTTCTCTTCCATCGAGTGGCCGGGACGCTTCCGCGCGTACTGAATGAGCCAGCGCATCGCCATGGCCTGACGGCGGTCCGGACGGACCTCCATCGGCACCTGGTAGGTCGCGCCGCCGACGCGGCGCGGCCGCACTTCGACCATGGGCATCGCGTTGCCGAGCGCTTGCGTGAAGACGTCCATGGGATCCCGGCCGAGCTTGTCACCGACCATCGACAGCGCGCCATAGGTGATGCGCTCCGCGGTCGACTTCTTGCCGGCGAGCATTACCTTGTTGATGAAGCGCGAAAGCACTTTTGAGTTGAAGCGCGGATCGGGCAAGATCTGTCGCTTCGGGACGGCGCCTTTACGTGGCATCGATAATCCTTACTTTTTGGCCGAGCGCTTGGCGCCGTATTTCGAGCGTGCTTGCTTTCGATTCGCGACACCCGACGTGTCGAGTGTGCCGCGGATGATGTGGTAGCGGATCCCGGGGAGATCCTTGACGCGACCGCCGCGAATGAGCACCACCGAGTGCTCCTGCAGATTATGGCCGACGCCCGGAATGTACGCCGTGACCTCTTCGCCGTTGGTCAGCCGGACGCGAGCGACTTTGCGGAGCGCCGAGTTCGGCTTCTTGGGCGTGATGGTCTTCACTTGGGTGCAGACGCCGCGCCGGAACGGATTGCCGCGAACCTCGAATGTCCGAAGCGGCAGGTCGGGATGACCCGGCTTCGGGCCCGTCTGCGCGACGCGCAGGGCCGGAGCCTTGACCTTCTTCTCGAGCTTCTCGCGTCCGGAACGGACGAGTTGACTGATGGTCGGCACGCACTCTCCAAGGAACGGCGTCGCCCGCGAGGGTGACGCACACAAAGTCCGACCCACGGGGCGGGCCGGAACCGCAGAAGTATAGCAGTTGGAGAACCAGCCCGTCAATGTCGAGGCGGCTGCTCGGCGGCGGACGACGCCGCGAGCGCCTCTCGCCCGCGCGCGGTCAGCACGTAGCGATCGGTCGCATTCGGAACGGGTCGGGGACGATTGCCGACGTTCATGATCCTAACGATAGCGGCGAGCCGTGCCACGTGTCCGGCACGGTGCAGAGAAAAACCCTCGCTCGCGCGAGGGTCGGCCGGTCGAAAGGGCGCTCAGGCGATCGCGTAGGAAGCGGGGTCGATCGGATCGGCGAGCGGATGGGCGGGATACGCCGGACCCGCGGTGGCGCCGCTCGAGGACACCTGGCCCTGCTGCGCCGCTTCGGCATGCCGAACGAGGTAGCCGCCGAGATCGACGTTCTGCGCCGAGTTGGATACGTCGACGCCGCCGCTACCGTTGGTCTTGAGCGTCGTCGAGATCGAGCCGCCCGAGGCGCTGGTGTCGCTCACGGTGAGCGATGAGTCCGCGTTGAGGGTGACGGACTCGCCGTTGCCGAGCGCGACGGCTTGCCCCCGGTGCAGCGCGACGGCCTGGCCGCTGCTCGTGACGTTGTAGCTGCCGTCGCCATTCATCGCGACGTTCGTTGCCCCGCCGTTCGTCGAGACGTTCGCGCTCTTGTTGAGCGTGATGCCCTTGTCGTTCGGATCGGTGACGAGCGTGGAGACGCGGTAGCCGCCCGCAAAACTGTCGGAGCTCAGCAGGTTGCCGTGCGAGCGCATGCTGTCCCACGTACCCGCCGTGTGCGTTCCGCCCGCGTCCGTGCCCGAGAACGATTCGTGCGGATCGCCGGTCGAGCTCGCCGTCGCATTGTTGAAGAGCTGCTCGTTCGGCGATGCGGTGGTCGGCGGCCGATACGCCGTCGGAACGCCGCCGATGGAACCGCTCTGCTGGCCGTTCTGCGCCGCCTGCGTGCCGCCCAAGAGCTGCGTCATCATCGTAAAGACGCTCTGCAGCTGCTGGGTGATCGACTGCATGAAGGCGCCGAGCATCGAGGACAGCGCCGACCCGCCGCCCGCGCCCCCTCCGCCGCCCAGGCCGCCGAGATTGGAGCCGGCGCCGAAGAGCGACCCGAAGGGTGAGCCCGAGCTCGCGGCGTTCGAGCCGGACGAGACGCCGTCGCCCGCGACGTATGGTTCGAAGCTCGACGACGTCTCGGGCTGATACGTTGCGAAGTTCGCGAACTGCGGGGTCTGCGTCGGCAGATTGCCGTTGAGCGAGAGGGACATGCGGGACTCCTCGTGCGACGTGGTGGGTCACCCAGGACGTCGCGACGAGCCGCGCCCACGCTAGGGCGGCGGGCTCGGCTAGGGGTCCAGCACCCGCTCGCTCGCGACGTCCGCGCGCTGCGCGGGGGTCGGGTAAGCGGATTCGGTCAGCGGCTCCTCGCGGGCGTCGTCGCCCGCGGCCTCGTTCTCATACTCGCTCTCGGCGGTCGGGAGTTGCTCACGTTCGCGTGCATCCATGGCCCGGGCGTACCCGCGAGGAGGCCGAGCGAGCCCGCGCGACACACTCCGCGACCATGTCGCAGCAGCCGGGTCCCGATCGAAAATCGCCGTCCGTCGTCGTCCTCGTGGCGGTTTTGGGTGCGCTCCTCGTCATCGCGATCGTCGTCGGCTCGATCGTCGGCGCGAAGAATCAGAATCCGCGTGCCGCGGGACCGGTCACGCCCGGCGCGACGGCGAGTCCGTGAGCCGTTCGGGATCAGACTGACGCTGTTCGGGCGTCGGGTCGACGCGCGGATCGTCGCTCACGCCAGTCTTCGGATCCGCGCGCTCCGCGGGATCGGGCGGCGGCGCCGGGTGCTGTGCTGGATGCTCGGGACGGTCCATGGCGATCGACCTCGATTGTAAGAATGACGAAAAGTTCCGGTTTGACCCGCTCTACGGCGGGAACGAGATGCGCGCCCTGCCGACGGAGCGAGCCGCGTGTACGAAACGACCATCTCTTTCGAGTCCCGAGACGACGTGCGCGTCGTTTTCGTCCGCAGCGAGATCGATCTCGCCAATGCGCCGATCGTGCGCCGGTACCTCGCTGACGCCGCGCGCGATACCGCAGCGCTCGTCGTGTCGCTCGAGGGTTGCACCTTCATCGACAGCTCCGGGCTCGCGCTCCTGCTCGAGGCGGCCGCCGCGTTCGGCCGCCGGTTCGCGCTCGTCGCGCAGGTCGGCAGCTTCCCGCGACGCGTCGTCGAGCTCGCCGCGCTCGCGGCGCGGCTCCGGCTCTGCCCGTCGCTCGACGCCGCCCTCGCGCGTTGCAAACGGGGTATGGTCGCAGCATGAGCGAGCACGAACGCGCCCCCACCACCCGCGACGACGATCCGGCCGAGCTGACGACCGTCGCCGACGACGAGGCGCCGCTGAGCCGGAACGAGGCGCTCGTCGCCGGCATGATCCCCGGCATGGCCGTGTACGGCGACGATTCTAGCGATCCCAACGATCACGGTGACAGCGAGCGCGCGGAGCCAGGGGCGCACGTCTAGCCTAGCCACCCTCGAGGGCGGCGAAGAGTCTGGGATACACGAGGTCGATCCGGGCGCCGGGCTCGCTCGGGTCGATGATATCGTGCATCGCGGGTAACCCGTCGAGCACGTCGACGCTCGCGCTCCCCGGCCGAACGCCGTTCCACGTTTTCGCGAGGCGCTCCGCAAGCCGGTTGTCGATCGCCGGCTCCCGGGCATTGAGGACGAAGGTAACGCGGGCGACCGGCGGCGCGGGCGACCGGGCGACGTCGAGACCGATTGCGAGCGTCCGGCCGAGCGCGCGCGTCGCGAAACGCGGGTAGGCCCATGGCGGGCCGGTCGGATGGGATCCGCGCCGCGGATCCCACGCGAGCGTGGCATTCGGCAGGCGCGTGAGCGCGAACGCCAGGGCCTCATCGACCGGGCGCGCGAGGCCCTTGAAACCGAGTAGCGGGACGGCGGCCACGACGCGGGCAACGTCGTCGCGCCCGAGCGCCACGCGCAGGCCGATCCCCGACCCGATCGAGAGCCCGACAACGGCGACGCGGTCGCCGATCCCGCAGGCCACATCCACCGCGTCGCTCGCCGCCCGCAGGTATGCCTCGCCAGGTACGTCCCCGAGGCGGCGGGCGCTGCGATCGGTGTGGCCGTGGCCTGGTAACCGCGGCACGACCGCGGCCATGCCGCGGGCGCGCGCCTCCTCGGCGAAGCGCAGCCATTGCTCGGGTGCGTTCGTGAGTCCGTGCAGCAAAACGACTGCCAGCGGCGCGCGCCCGCCGCCGCCGAGGAGCCGCGAACGGCCCGCCGCCGAGATGCCGCCGCGATCGCGGTCGGCCAGTTCGGCGAAGCGCGCCCGCGCGGCGGCGGGAGTCGCGGCCGGCCGCGGCTGCGGCGGCTTACCGGCGAACGACATCGAGGAGAAACGGCAGGGCCCGGGCCGCGAGTTTCGGCGAGCGCTCGAACTCGAGGATGTCGTGCGAGGGCCGCAAGCCGCGCATGGCGCGAACGTCGACCCGGGCGTCGTGCCGTCGCCAGCGCCGCGCGAGCGTTCGAACGGCGCCGTTGTGGACCGACGTCTCGCCGGCGTTGACGATGAGGCTCAGGCGCTCGGTTTTTGGCGCGGCGCGGTTCGCCTCGCTCGCGAGCTCCTCGCCGAGCGCGAGCGCCGCGGCGAGGGCGTGCGTCGGGTAGCGCGGGTAGCCGTGGGCGGGCCCGAGCCGCTCGCGGCGGACGGGGTCCCAGCACAAGAACGCGTTGGGCGCACGGCGCGCCGCCCGCCACGCGAGCGGCATGAGCCGCTGCGGGAGCCACGCGAAGCCGAAGAACGGGGCGATCGCGACGGCGTGCGCGACCGTCGTACGCTGGCCGACGAGGGCGCTGAGCAGGCCGCCGAGCGAGAATCCCGCGACGACGACCTCATCGCCGAGCGCGCGCGCCGCGGCCACCTCGGCGAGCGCGAACTCGGCGAGCTCGTTCGCGGAGAGATCTCGCAGCGTCGGCGTCAAACGATCGCCGTAGCCGTGGCGCGGCAGGCGCGGGATGACGACGTTCGCGCCGTCTTCGAAGAGCGCCCGGCCGACGGTCGCGAACTGCCGCGGGCTCGCGGTGAGGCCATGAAACAAGACGTACGCACGCGGGCGCCGCTCGCCGTGCGAGAGGAGGATCGACGGATGCGCGACGACGGGGGGTTCCATGCTCGGCACGGCTAACGCCTTCGGTCTCCTGCAGGGGGCCTTCGCTCTGCGCTGCTACGGTCGGATGCTCGGCGGCGCCGCTGGCGATCCGATCCCGGTGAAGACGCTCGTTCCGCCCGGGACGGGGCGCGCCTCCGCGATCGTGCCCGTCCTCGACGAACGCGCGCGCCTCGGGCCGTGCCTCGCCGGACTCTCGGCCCAACCCGACGCGCTCGAGCGGATCATCGTCGTCGACGGCGGCTCGACCGACGGGACGCGCGAGCTCGTGCGCGACTTCGCGGCACGCGAACCGCGCATCGCGCTCGTCGACGCCGCACCGGTACCCGCGACCTGGAACGGCAAGGCCTGGGGCCTGCGCTGCGGCCTCGCCGCGACCGACCCCGCCTGCGAGTGGATCCTCACGATCGACGCCGACGTGCGGCCGGCCGAAACCCTCGCGACGTCGCTCCTCGCCTTCGCGGCGGACGCGCACCTCGACGCCTTCAGCGCCGCGCCGCGCTTCACGGTCGGCGATGCGGGCCAGGGCCTGCTGCATCCGGCGCTCCTCGCGACGCTGGTCTACCGGCGCGGCCTGCCGGGCGGCGTCGCGCGCACGCCCGCGGACGTTCAGGCCAACGGCCAGTGCTTCCTCGCGCGGCGCGCGGCGCTCGTCGAGACGTCGGCGTTCGATGCCGCGCGCACGTCGCGCTGCGACGACGTCACGATCGCCCGCACGCTCGTCGCCGCAGGCAAAGCCGTCGGGTTCTTCGAGGGCGACGGGCTCGCGACCGTCGAGATGTACGACTCGCTCCGCGGCTGCTGGCGGAATTGGCCACGCTCGCTCGGACTCGCGGATCCGTTCGTCTCGCGCGCCGGCCTCGCGCTCGCCCTTGCCGAGGTAGCGCTCGTCCAGGCGTTGCCGCTTGCGATCGTCGCAACGCTCGCGCTGCGCGGCCGTACGGATTCGAAGCTCTTCGCGCTCAATCGCGCGCTCCTGATCGCGCGCTTCGCCGTGCTCACGGGGATGCGCCGCGCCTACGCGACGGTCCCGGCGACCTACTGGCTCGCACCGCTCGCAGATCTGCCCGCGCTCGGCGCGATCGTCGCCGCACTCCTCGACGACGCACCGACGTGGCGGGGAAGGCCGCTCGTTCGGGAACAGGTCTCCGCGTGAAGCCAGCGTTGCGCCTCGGCGCGGTCTTTCTCGTGTTGCACGTGCTCGCGCTCGGACTCGGCATGTTCGGCCTGCTCTCCGCGGTGCCCAACGTCGCGCAGTTCGCAGGCAATCCGTACGCGCTGAAGTTCTACGGCTGGGCGATCGTCAACGTCGGCACGGTCGACATCTGGACGGGCGCGCTCGCGATGCTCTGCTTCGGCGTCGCAGCGGTCGGCGCACGGCGGACGGCAACCTTCTTTCTCGCGGCGACCGTGCTCTCGGCGACGGCCGAGCTCACGGGCACGAAGACGGGCTGGCCCTTCGGTGGCTACGCGTACACGGGCTTCCTCGGCTACGAGCTCCTCGGCCGCGTGCCGTACACCGTGCCGCTCTCGTGGTTCTACATGGGCTTCGCGTCGTTTCTGCTCGCGTCGAAGATCCTCGCCGGGCGCCGCGGCACGGACTCGCCGCTTGGCTCGATCGTGCTCGGCGCATGGCTGCTCATGGCGTGGGACCTCGTGCTCGATCCCGCCATGGCGAGCGAGAAGCTCACGCTGCTGCACTTCTGGGTCTGGAAGGAGCACGGTGCGTACTTCGGGATGCCGCTGCGCAATCTCGCCGGCTGGTTCGGCACCGGGCTCGTCTTCATCGCGGTCGGCCGCGCGACGTGGGGCCGCCGCTTCGAGGCGCGCGCACTCGCCGCGTGGTTCCCGTTCGCCGTCTACGCGATCAACGTCGTCTGGGCGATGGCGCTGAGCCTCTCGGTCGGCCTCTGGCAGACCGCGCTCGCCGCGATCGTCTTCAGCCTGCTGCCGGCCACGCTCGCGCTACGTCGCGAGCCGGTCGCCGTCACCACCGAGGGGCGGCCGCTCGTCGCGTGACCCGGCGTTTCTTCGGTGCCGGGGCCGTCGGACCGCGCGCGATCGCCTGGTGGTACGCGCGCCGCGAGGTACGACCGGTCGCCGAGGGCATCGAGCACGTGCCGCTCGCGGGCCCGGCGGTGATCGCCGCGCGCCACTACCATCACCTGCACGACGGGGTCGCGCTCGTCACGCTCCTGCCGCGTCATCCCTATCTCTGCGTGGCCCTGGACTGGACGCGCACGCCGCTGGAACGCCGAGTGATGGAAGCCGTCTGCGATGCGGCGGAGTGGCCGGTCGTCCTGCGGCCGGACAACCTCGCACCCCGCTTCGCGCCGCGCGCTTTTTCGGCGGCCGAAGTGCCGCGCTACACGCGCCGGGCGATCGAGCTCGCGGCGCGGCTCCTCGCACGCGGCGAGCAACTCGTCGTCTTTCCCGAGGGCTATCCGACGTATGACGTCGACGGCCCACGCCGCGACGACACCCTCGTCGTGCCGTTCAAGGCAGGGTTGCTCGCGATGATCGCGCGGGGCGAACGGCTGGCTCGCCGCGCGATCCCCGTCGTCCCGACCGGCCTCCGCTACCGCGGCGACGCCGCCACGGGCTACGACGTCACCGTCCGCTTCGGCGCGCCGCTCTACGCGGGCGGACGGCCCCGGTCCGACGTCCTCACCGAGCTCGGGACGCGCGTCGCGCAGCTCTCGGCGTGACCGAGGAGATCCCGGCCCGAATCCTCGAGCCCAGTGCCGCCGACGCGCTGCGCGTCGTCACGCGCGCGGTCTTTCAGGCGGGCCTCTCGTGGCGCCGGATCGCCGACGCGTGGGACGCGTTCGAGACGGCCTTCGAAGGCTTCGACGTCGCGACGATCGCCGCGTACGACGACGGCGACCTCGAGCGGCTGATGCATGCTGAAGGCATCGTCCACTCCCGGCGCAAGCTCGCCGCCACGATCGCGAACGCGCGCGCGATCGCGGAGCTCGATGCCCGGCCCGGTGGGATCGCGCGGTACGCGCGCGACGGCGACTACGCGACGCGCGCGGCCGATCTGCGCGCGCGTTTGGGGTTCATCGGCGAGCTCTCCGCATATTACGTCATCTTCCGGCTCGGCGGCGACGTGCCGCGCTTCGAGGAGTGGGAACGCGACATTCCGGGCGACCATCCGCGCATGCGTGCGATGATCGCTCGCGCCCGCTCGGAGGGCTGGGACGGCTGACCGTCAGACGGTCGGATGTTCGCAGATCGTCGTGTGCGCAGAGACGCATGCACCGATCGGCCCCTCTTCCGACCGTCGAACGCGAGCGCCTCGAGGACTCGGTGGTCGATCCGCCGGTGACGCCCGAAACGTTCGGTTCTTCAACGCCGCGCCGCGCCGCGCGCAAGGAACAAATCTTCGGGACGCAGTCCATTGGAACGCGGAATAATCTTGCCGCCGTCTAAATTGTCGGTAGAGCAAGCTCTCTCAATTGAGAACGGAGTAGCGATGTCCAATCGATCTCGTGCATTCGTCGCGGGGGCCGCATTCGCGGCCGTCGCGTTCGCGGGTGCGCCCCCACTCGTCGATGCAGCCACGACCTGGCCGACGAGCGACACGTTCACGTCGGATCAGGGGCTTTCGTCGTGGATCCTTCCCGCCGGCAGCTACAGCGGGAACCGGTACGCCGATCTCACCGCGATCACGCCTTCGACCGTCAAGGGGCTCAAGCCGAGCTGGCGCTTCAAGCTCGATGACGACAGTCCGATCGAGACATCGCCGATCATCTGGAACGGCATGATGTACGTGACGTCGGCGCACGATCACGTCTACGCCCTCGACGCGAAGAGCGGCGCGCTCAAGTGGGAATTCAGCGACAGCCCGCACGTGATCGCTTTCGCGGCGAATCGCGGCGTCGCGCTCATGGACGGCAAGGTCTATCTCGGTACGCTCGACGGGCACATGATCGCGCTCGACGCAACGACCGGCAAGAAAGTCTGGGACGTCGTCGGCGTCGACGACACGTCGAACTCGTTCTTTTCGATGCAGCCGGTGCCGTACAAGAACATGCTGCTCATGGGCGTCAGCAACGGCGACTGGGGCGGGATCGGCGCGATCTACGCAATCGATCCCAAGGACGGCCATCGGATGTGGGCGTGGAACACGGTGCCGGGTCCGGGCGAGCCCGGCCACGACACGTGGGCCGGCGACTCGTGGAAGCGCGGCGGCGCCGCGCTCTGGAGCGGCGTCGCGATCGATCCGAAATCCGACACGCTCTACGCCGATCTCGGCAATCCGCAGCCCGACTTCTACGCCGACTCGCGCAAGGGCACGAATCTCTACTCCGACTCGATGGTAGCGCTCGACATCTCGGGCTCCGCGCCGAAGCTCAAGTGGTATCACCAGTTCATCCCGACCGACACGCACGACTGGGATCCCGCGATGCCGCCGGTTCGCTTCACCGGGAAAGTGAATGGCCAGCCGCGCGAGATGGTCGCCGCAGGCGACAAGGCCGGCAACTTCTGGCTCCTGGACGCGAACGACGGCAAGCTACTCTCGCAGACGGCGGTGAGCCATCAGGTCGGGCAGAATACCAATCCCGATCTCGCGGGCGACACCGCCTGCCCGAACACCAACGGCGGCGTTGAGTATAACGGCGGCTCGTTCGATCCGACGACGAACATGTTCTTCGTCCCGAGCGTCGACGAGTGCGGGCTCTGGAAGAAGAGCCCGACGGCGACCTACGTCGCGGGTCAGTTCTTTCTCGGCGGCAGCTTCCCGAAGCTCGTCGGACCGAATACGGGCTGGATGAACGCGATTGACGTCTCGACCGGCAAGTTCGTCTGGCGCAAGCACCAGTCGCTGCCGGCGCTCGGCGGCGCGCTCACCACGTCGAACGGCCTCGTGTTCACCGGTATGACGACGGGCGCGTTCGATGCGTTCGATGCCAAGACGGGCGATGTCGTCTGGAGTGACGATACGGGCTCGCCGATCATTGCACCGCCGATCGCGTATTCGCTCGGCGGCAAGGAGTACGTCGCCGTCGGCTCGGGTCAGGCCGGCAATCAGCTGGTCCCGGAGATGCCGAAGACGAGCCCGAACGGATCGTTCATCACCGCCTACTCGCTACCGTAACGAAGGAGTAGGACGCTGCGACATATCGCCTTCCCCTCGCTTGCAATCGTCGCGGCGTTCGGTTCCGTGCTCGTCCTCGGCGCGCGCGCCGCGACGGTCCCGGGCGACGACCACGGGCGCGCCGAGCTCGCCCTCGCCGACATCCACGCCGCCTCCGCCGAGATCGTCAAGATCGAGGACGGCAACGACGTCGGCAAGGCGGCCTTCACTCGCGCCGCACAGCGCGCGCGCAACGCCATCCTCGGCGACACCGACCGGAGGTTCTCGCCCGGGGCCGGCAACCCGGGCGACCACGTCGGCGCGATCGGTCACGTCGATCAGCTTCTGGATCGCCGCGACGAGCAAAGTTGGACGCCCGCCATGCAGGGGGTCAAAGCCAATCTCCTGGCAACCGCGCAGAGCCTGACCGACGCCATCGGCGAGACCCAGATGGAGTCCTATCAGCTCGACGTCACGACGGCGCTCGCCGACATCGGGCTCGCGCTCGGAAAGCCATCGCAGGTCGGCGTCATGGGCGGACTCGAGGGAACCCTCGGGACGACGACGCTCGGCGTTCCAGCGGGCGCGACCGTCGCTGCGGGATGCGGCGCGCCAAACCTCGGCTACGGCGTCGTCCGCGGCCGCATCGCCTTTCTCGCCGTCGCGCGGCGCGATGCGGCCGAAGGGATTCCGACGGATTTTCCCGTGCGCCGGATCGAGGCGAGCGGCGATCGGCTGGTGCTGTACACGGTCGGCCGCGCCGAGCTCGCGAAGCTGTGTGCGGCCTCGCCGCCGAGCGCGTCGACGTCGCACCGCCACATCGCCGTGCGGCGCGCCGAGCGGCTCGTGTCGCGGCTGCGGCTCGCGAACGCCGTCGCGGCCCCGGCGACATCACCGTCGTACACCGTTGCGCAGGCGACGGCCGGCGCGAAGATCTTCACCGCGAACTGCGAGTCGTGCCACGGCGCGAATCTGCAGGGCGTTGCGGCGCCCGCCGTCGCCGGGACGGCGTTCCTCCCCGACACGATCAAGAACGGCTGGACGTACGCGAGCCTGCGGTCCCTCGTCGTCGAGCAGATGCCGCTCAATAATCCGGGCTCGCTGTCGCCGAACGAGTACGCGCAGGTCATCTCGTACATCCTGGCATCGAACTGCTTCCCGGCGGGCGAGAAGCCGTTCCCGACCGCCGACGCGTCGGAGCTCGCCGCGAAGATCGCGGCGCCGGCGGGCGCCACCCCGAGCGATCCGAAGCTCGGCACGTGCACCGTGCCCGCAGCGACGAAGTAGCCCGACCCCGAGCGGCGCCGCGACCACCGTGGTCGACGGCGCCGCACATTCCGGGCGACCATCCGCGCACGCGGCCATGATCGGGTGCGCCCCCAAGACTGGTCGGGATGGGCGTCCGCCGGAGTCGCATCCGACTTCCGGCAGACCACGCCCGACACGACTGCGGTATACTCCTACCGTGGATCATCTCTCTGCGGCGCGGGCCCAAATGGGCACCTCGCTCGCATTCCATTACATCTTCGCGGCGCTCGGCGTCGGGCTGCCGCTGCTCTTGGTTATCGTCGAGGGCCTGTGGCTCAAGACGAAGGACAAGAACTACTATCGCCTCGCACGCACCTGGTCGAAGGCGATGCTGTTGCTCTTCGCGATCGGCGCCGTTTCCGGGACGACGCTCTCCTTCGAGCTGGGGTTGCTCTGGCCGAACTTCATGCGCCATGCCGGCTCGATCATCGGCGTGCCGTTCTCGGCGGAGGGCTTCGCCTTCTTCATCGAGGCGATCTTCGTCGGAATCTATCTCTACGGCTGGAACCGGCTCTCGCCCGTCGCGCACTGGCTCTGCTCGTTCCCGATCGCGATCTCGGGCGCGCTCTCGGCGGCCTTCGTCGTCTCCGTGAACGCCTGGATGAACACGCCGGCGGGCTTCGACGTCGTCAACGGCCGCGTTACGAACGTCCACCCCTGGCAGGCGGTCTTCAATCCCGCGATGCCGACCGAGGTGGTTCACACTACGCTCTCGGCCTACGTGTTCACCGCGTTCGCGGCGGCCGCGCTCTACGGCGTGACGCTGCTCCGCGAGCCCGCGAACCGGTACGCCGCGGCCGGCCTGCGGGTCGCGATGCTGCTCGGCGCGATCGCGATCCCGGTGCAGCTCGTCGTCGGCGACGTCTCCGCGCGCTTCGTGGCCGAGCGCGAGCCGATCAAGCTCGCCGCGATGGAAGGCCAATTCCATACCGAGATCGGCGCGGCGCTGCAGGTCGGCGGGCTGCCGAACGAGGCGACGCAGTCGACCCCGTACGCGCTCAAGATTCCATACGGTTTGAGCATCCTTGCGTTCGGCACGCCGCACGCCGTCGTCCGCGGCCTCGACGCGTTCCCGCGCGCCGACGAGCCCGTCGTGCTGCCGGTCCATCTGACGTTCGACGCGATGGTCGGCACGGGCTCAATGCTCTTCGTCATTGCCGGCTGGTGGGCGTTCGCGACGCGCTTGGGCCGTCGCGTCCCCCGCACATGGCTCGCGCGCGCGATCGTCCTGACCGGACCGCTCGCGTTCGTCGCAATGGAGGCGGGCTGGATGGTCACCGAGGAGGGGCGTCAGCCCTGGATCGTTCACGGCTTCATGCGCACGAGTCAGGCCGTCACGACCGCGCCCGCGCTCGACATCGCGTTCTATGGCTTCTCGCTGCTCTACCTGTTCCTCGCGATCACGCTCGTCTTTCTGCTCACGCGGCTCCGCGGCGACGAGAAGCTCGAGCCTCCGGCGCGCGCGCTCCCGGCGTGAGCGCGGCCGTGGTCGGCGTCGCCGCCGTTGCAATGGTCACGGTCGCGCTCTACGCGATCTTCGGCGGCGCCGACTTCGGGAGCGGCGTGTGGGACCTGCTCGCGAGCGGGCCGCGCCGTGACCGCCAGCGCTCGGTGATCGCCCACGCGATCGGGCCCGTGTGGGAGGTCAACCACGTGTGGCTGATCTTTCTGATCGTCCTGCTCTTCACGTGCTTTCCGCCGGCGTTCGCGGATCTCTCGATCGGGCTCTACGTGCCGCTCTCGTTCGTCCTGGTCGGGATCATCCTGCGCGGCGCCGCGTACGCGTTCCGGCAGGCCGCGACGCGCGTCGCCTTCGTCGGCCGGCTGTGGGGCCGCGTGTTCGGCATCGCGAGCATCGTCGCGCCGTTCTTCTTCGGCGCAGCGATCGGCGGCCTCACGATCGGCAGCTATCGCTGGACGTCACCGTTCGCCGTGACGATCGGCGTCTTCGCGGTTGCGCTCTGCGCGCAGCTCGCCGCCGTCTTCCTCACGCTCGAGGTCGAGGGCGAGCTGCGCGAAGACTTCCGCACGCGCGCGATCGCGGCGACCTTCACGCTCGCGGCCGTCGGCGCCGTCGCGCTCGGAATCGCGAAGCTTACCGCCCAGCCGACGTTCGGGAACCTGATGAGCCAACACGCGCTGCCGGGTATCGGTGTCGCGATGGCGCTCGGCTTCGCGGTCCTCTTCGCGCTCGTCGCGCGGCGCTACGTGATCGCACGCGTGGCCGTCGCAGCCGAGGCGGTCGCGATCCTGGCGGGCTGGTACGCGGCGCAGACGCCGTACATCATTCCGGGCGGCCTCACGTTCGGCGACGCGCTCGCGCCGCTCGCGACGCTGCAAGCATTTCTCTGGCTCGTGGCCGTCGGGTCCGTGTTGCTCGTGCCGTCGCTCCTGCTGCTCTTCTACGTCTTCAAACGCGCGCCGCAGGACGAAACGGCCGACCAGCACTAGTCCGCGCGGTCGGGGATGCGAAAGGCGACGATCTCGTCGGCTTCGCGATGGTTCGTCCAGAAGCGCTCGCCGTCGAAGGCAAGCGCCCGCGCGGGGAAGCCGATCGTCGCGAGGTCGCTCGAGACGGGCGCGCCGCCGCGCGCGTCGAGCCGCGTGATCCAGTACGCGCCGTGGCGCTCGTCGTCGGTCGTCGCGAGGTAGAAGCGGCCGTCGACAACGACCTGACCGCACACGTCGTGCGGTACCGGGATATCGTTTGTGACCGTACCATCGGCCGCGATGCCGAGGATGCGGCGCCGGTAGAATTGGCTCACGAAGAGCCGGTCGCCGTCGAAGCCGAGTTGCGACCCCGTGTCCTCGGGCACGGGCAGGGCGTCGCCGGATTTGAAGCCGTGGCCCGGGACGAAGCGGCGGATCATCCGCGTGTCGTCGTCGCCCTCGCCGCAGAGCACGCGGAGCTCGTCGCCGACGACGGCCATGCCCCAGGGCGTACCCGGCGCCGCGACCTCCTCGCGAACGGTCCACGTACGCGGCTCGATCGCGTAGATGGTCCGCGTCTCACGCGATCCCATCCACAGGAGCTCGCCGTCGAAGGCGAGCGACTGCGGCTTCGGCGCGGGCGACGGCAGGCGGAGGATCTCCCGGATCGCGACCATTGCCCACCCTTCGGCCGGCTCGAGCCGGCTCCCGGTAAGTATTGGACGGACCACGCCGAAGAAAGGCATGGGGAGGAGCTACGTCTGTCGCTGCTCGATCTTCGTTTGGGCGCGCGGGCCCGGCGGCGCCACATCCGGCTCTACGAGACCGGCCGGCAGCCGCATGTCCGGCGGCCGCGTACGGCCGCGGGCGACCGGCCGACCCGGCCCACCCGGCGGCGCGCCCGCTGCGCCTGCTGCCGCTAGCTCAGCGCGGCGTCGGCGGCGCGCAGGTCGGCGCGGGCAGCGGCCGCAGCGGCGGATCCGGCACGCGGCCGGACGAGCCGTCGGGATAGACGAGCGTCGCGCGCTCGCCGCTGCGCCACGCGAGGATCCCGGTCGCCAAGGGCGCGACGCCGAGATAGCGCCGGAAGTCGGCCGAGGTGACGAAGCGGCCGGTTCGGACTTGCACGAGCGCATGGTGTCGCGCGACGTCGCCCGGCAGATAGGGCCCGAGTACATCGACGAGCACCCAGTGCTGATCGGGGGAGAGCGTCGGACCGCTGCGGCCGAGGCCGTCGAAGGTCAACCCCGGGCACAGGACGGCAGTCGAGATCAGGCGGCCGCGCCCGTCGACGAGCGCAAGCGAGCCGTCGGTGAGCGTCATGCTCGGATTGGGCGGCAACAGGGCCGCGCCCAGGAGCGCCGCGCCCGCCGCGAGCGCGACGCACCATCTCGCGAGCGGTCTCATGCGCCGCACGCCTCGAGCCGCATGCGGATCGGCCGGGCCGGCCGCAGCGTCGCGGTCTCGATCGAAACCGGCTCCGGATCGATCGTGCGGAGCCGGAAGCGCCGCGCGACGATCGCCAGCGCGAGGGCGCCCTCCATGCGCGCGAAGGCTTCGCCGATGCAGCGCCGGGCGCCGCCGCCGAAGGGCAGGAACGCGAACTCGGGCCATGTCGGCGCCGTCCAGCGCTCGAGCGAGAATCGCTCGGGGTCGGTGAACCAGCGCGGATTGCGATGCGAGACGTACGGGCTGATGACCAGCCCCGAGCCGGCGGCGATCGGATAGCCGCCGAGCTCGATCGGCTCGAGCACGCGGCGGCCGAATGCAGAGGCAGCGGGATGGAGCCGCAGCGTCTCCGAGAACGCCGCGTGCGCGACGGGCAAGGCATCGAGATCGTCGTAGCCGGGATCACGCCCGAGCGCCGCGGCTTCGGTCACGAGCGCGTCCGCGACGGCCGGCTCGCGGCCCAGGCGGTACCACGCCCACGTCAGCACGTTCGCGGTCGTCTCGTGGCCCGCGAAGAGTAGCGTCGCGAGCTCGTCCACGACCGCGCGATCGTCGAACCGGCAGCCGTCCTCGTCGCGGGCGCGTAGCACGAGACCCAGCAGATCGGTCTCGCCGCCCGGCGCGCCGCGCCGGTTCGCGATCGCCTCGCCGAGCACGGCATCGAGTTCCGCGCGCGCCCGCGCAAACGTGCCGGCCGCGAGCCGCGGCAGCGTGCGCCGCACCGGTCCCGCCCACGCCGGAAGCGCCTCGAGGATCGGCCCGAGCCACGAGATCGCGCCCATCGCCCGCGCGAGCGCGGCGCTCATGCGCTCGGCGCGATCGCCCGCATCGGCGCCGAGCAGCGCGCGGCCGGTCACCTCGAGGGTCAGCCGCGTCATGGCCGCGCCGATGTCGACGACGTCGCCGTCGCGCCAGCCGGCGACGAGCGCGCGCGAGCGCTCTGCGGCGATCGCACCGTACGCCGCGATACGCGCGCGATGGAACGCCGGCTGCAGCATCCGCCGGCGCGCCCGGTGCAGCGGCTCCTCGCTCGTGAGCACGTTCGTCCCGAGCACCTCGCGTATGATCGCGGCGCCGGGGGAGCGGCCGAAGGCGTGCTGGCGCTCGACGAAGATCTCGCGCAGCAGAAACGGGTCGTCGATGAGATACAGCCGCCTCGGCCCGACGCCGAAGGCCGTCACGGGCCCGTGTCGGCGCGCCTGTGCTGCGAGGAACGCGAGGGTTCCGGCGAAGGATCCGCCGCCGAAGAAGCCCAGCGTCTCGAACCCGCGCGGCCCCGGGGGAACGGCTCGGGCGACGGTCATTGCAGCGCGCTTCGCGCCATCGAGAGGATCGTCCGCCCGCGGCGGAAAGTGGACGTCGCCTTGCCCAGTCTCCGCACCCGCCTCCTCCCGCCGATGCTCCGCATGACGGTCCGACGCGGCCTCACCGGCGCGGATGCCGCCGTCGTCGCGACGATGCGCGCCCGTGCCGCGGCCGCCGAGGCGACCGTCCCGAGCGCCGCCGGCATCGCGTCCTCCTCCTCCGCCGGCGCGCGGATCCGGGGCGAATGGCTGCTGCCCGCGGGCGACCCGCGAGACCGAGCGATCCTCTACCTCCACGGCGGCGCCTACGTCGCCGGCTCGGCGGCGCTCGACCGCGCGCTCGCGGCGAGCCTCGCGCGCGCATGCGGTGTGCCGATCTTCTCGCCGGACTACCGGCTCGCGCCCGGGCATCGCTTCCCCGCGGCCATCGACGACGCCGTCGCCGCCTTCGACTTCATGCGGGAACGGCTCCCCGCGAGCGGCATCGCGATCGTCGGCAGCTCGGCTGGGGGTGGGCTCGCGGTCGCGGTCGCGCAGCTCCTGCGCGATCGCGACGCGACGGGAACGGCGCTCCCCGCCGCCGTGGTCGCTTACTCGCCGTGGACCGACCTCTTCCTGACCGGCACCTCGGTCGTGGCGAGCGCGAAGGCGGATACGACGCTCACGAGCCACGCGCTCGCGGCGTGCGCCGCGGCCTACGCGGGGATCGTCGACCGGCGCGATCCGCGCGCGTCGCCACACTACGGCTCCCCGCTCGGCTTGCCGCCCGTCCTGCTCGCCGCCAGCGAAGACGAGCTGCTACGTGATGACGCCGTGCGCTTCGCGGACCGAATGCGTGCCGCCGGGGGCGACGTCGAGCTCGAGCTGCGGCCCGGCCTGCCGCATGCGTGGCCGGTCTTCGCCTCGCTGCCGGAATCGCGCCGGACCGTGGCACGCACGTCACGCTTCCTGCAGAACGTCTGGAAGAACGCGGGAGGGAGCGGCGACGCGGTGAAGCGCCGAGCATGAGACGCGTCCTGATCGCGAGCGCAGCCGCTCTCCTGGCAGCCGCCATGCCCCTGGTTCCCGTCATCGCCATCCCGGCGACCGTACCGGCCGTGGAAACGCCGGCGCCGCTCGGCGCCTGGGATGCGTTCGTGCGGACGATGGGGCGGATCGACGGCTACAGCGACACGGTCGTGGCGCACGAGGTCGCGGGCGACCGGGTCGAGGACCGCACGTACCACGTCACCTACGCGAAGCCCGGGCTCGCGCGCTCCGAGATCATGGCGGGTCCCGGGCGCGGTAGCGTCGCGGTCTGGGACGGCGGCGATACCGTGCGCGGCCACGTGGGCGGATTGCTCGCCGGCATCAAGATCACCGTCGGTATCGGCGACCATCGCGCGACGGACATCCGCGGCAAGACGATCGCCTCGGGCTATTTCCCGGCGATGGTCCGGCTCTACGCGACGAGCGGCGCGCTCTCCGAGTCGCCCGGCGCGCCCGGGACGACCGTCGTGACGTTCGTGCCGCGCGATCCCGCGGCGGAACGAGGCCTCACCCGCGAGGACATCGTGCTCTCCGATGCGACGCATCTGCCGCTCGAGCACGCCGGCTATCAGAACGGCGTCCTCGTCGAACGCGAGCGATTCGAGGACTACACGATCGATCCGACCCTGCCGCCGGGAACCTTTACGCTCTAGCGCCGCCAGGCTTCGCGCCGCGCCGCCGCGCAGAACGCCCTCGACCGGAGGGCGCCCCATCGACCGCACGCGGACTTCCCCCTGGCCGATCGTCGCGACGGTGTGCGTCGGGGCGTTCATGAGCCAGCTCGACGCGAGCATCGCGCAGCTCGTCATCCCCGATCTCGAGCACGCGTTCGCGGCCTCCGTCGTCGCGGTCGGCTGGGTCGCGCTCGCCTACCTCCTAACGCTCGCGGCACTGCTGCCGGTCTTCGGCCGGCTCGCCGACGTCTTCGGCCGCACGCGGCTCTACACGCTCGGTTTCGCGATCTTCGTCGCGGGCAGCGCCGCCTGCGGCTTCGCTCCGAGCCTCGGCGCCCTCGTTGCGGCCCGCGTCCTGCAGGCGGCGGGCGCGGCGCTGCTTCAGGCCAACAGCGTCGCGATCGTCGTCTCGGCGGCGGGCCCGGCACGGCGCGGGAAAGCGATCGGCATCCAGGCGACCGCGCAGGCCGCCGGCCTCTCGGTCGGCCCCGCACTCGGCGGTTTCCTGATCCACGCGCTCGGCTGGCGCTGGGTGTTCTGGATCAACGTCCCGGCCGGCGTCGTCGGGATCGCGCTCGCGCTCGCGTTCCTGCCGCGCGGCGAGCGCGCGCGGGGTCACGGCGAGCCCTTCGACTGGGTCGGCGCCGCGACGCTCGGCCCGGCGCTGACCGCGCTGCTGCTGGCGCTCAGCTTCGGCTTCGGCTGGGGGCTCGGCTCGCCGCGGACGCTCGGCACGCTCGCGGCAGCGGTGGTCCTGCTCGTCGTCTTCATCCGGCGCGAACGGCGCTTCGCCTATCCGCTCGTGTCGCTGCGGCTCTTCGCCGATCGCGCCTTCGCAGCCGGAAACACCGCCGGCTTCTTCTCGTACGCCGTGCTCTTTGGGACGTTCTTCGTCGTCCCGTTCGCCCTGGAACGCGGCTACGGCGAGTCGCCGCTCGACGCCGGCCTGCGGCTCACGCTCGTCCCCCTCGCTCTGGCGCTCGTCGCGCCGCTCGCGGGCGGGCTCTCCGACCGCCTCGGCTCGAAGCCCCTGGCGCTCGCGGGCGCGCTCACGACGACGGCGGCGCTCGTCCTCGCGGCGCTCGCGTTCCGCGCCCCCGGCAGCGACCTCGTCCGGGCGACGATCGCGCTCGCACTCCTGGGCGCGGGTCAGGGGCTCTTCACCGCGCCGAACAATAGCGCGATCATGGCGAGCGCCACGCCTGCGACGGTCGGCGCGGCGGGCGGAATCCTCAACGTCATGCGCTCGCTCGGGACGAGCTTCGGCGTCGCGGCCGCATCGGCGGCGTTCGCCCTCTTCTCCGGCGGTCACGCTGCGTCACATGCGGCGACAGTCTTGGACGCGACGCATCGGACGTTCGCGCTGCTCGCGGCGCTCTCGTGCTTCGGCGCGCTTGCCGTCGCCTTCGGACCGGGCCGGACGACGGCGCTCGGGGAGGACGCAGCCGCGGCGCTCGCGTAGCGCGAGCCCCGTGGACGTGCGGACGGTCCTCGCCGTCGCGGCGGGCGCGGCGATCGGCGGGGTCCTGCGCTTCGTCATCACGACGCTCGTCGTCGGCCGTTTCGGCCCGTGCCTCGGATTCTACGCGACCTTCGGGATCAACGTCGTCGGCAGCTACCTCATCGGGCTCGTGCTCGGCCTCGCGCAGGAACGCGTCGACTTCGATCCGCTGCTGCGGGCCTTTCTCGCGGTCGGCGTGCTCGGCGGCTTTTACGACGTTCTCGACCTTCGCATACGAGGCGTTACGCATGGCGACAGCGGCGCTCGCCCTGACCGCGGCGCTCTACGTTAGCGGCTCGGTAGCCCTCGGCTTCGGCGGTGCCTATCTCGGCGTTGCGACGGCCCGGGCGCTCGGCCGCTAAATCGAGATCCCGTGGTCCTTCGCGTACGCCCGGAGTTCGGGCGTGATGTAGGAACTCGCCGTCGGATGCCAATCCGGCAGCGGCATGGCGAGCGCCATGTCGCGTCCGGCGGTGCCGTTGAAGGGATCGTCGTGCGGATCGAAGCGGATCGGCCACGGCACCGACTGCCGCTGCATCGTCCCGTCCGAGAACCGGACGTTGCACGCGACGTAATAGTAATCGTAGCCGCCCGCGACCCAGTCACGAACGGGGTCGCAGAGCCCGTGGTGGTTGCGCGAATCACCGATGCTGCTGAAGGCGCCGACCGCGGGGCCGTACTCCTTCATCGTCGAGGCCACGGCGGCCGAGCTCGGGACCGCGAGTGGGTTCGCCTTCGGCGCGGTCGCAACGGCGCTCGCGAGATCATTTTGAATGCGCGCGAGCTGCGCCGCCGAGTAGCGGCCAGTGGTCGCGCCCGCCGTCGCGCCGCTCGCCGTGACGGGCGCCGCGTGCGGGGCGAGCGCGATCGCCTTCGGCGCCGGCTTGTGCGCCGGCTTCTCCGAGCGATGATGCACGGGGACCGGGACCGCCTGCGCCACGACCGGCGCGGTCGCGCGACGGGGCTTGGGCACGGGCACGGGCACGGCGGTCGCGACGGCGACCGCATGGACGACGACGGGCGCCGGAACCGCGTGCGCCGCCGGAACCTGCGCGCTGTGCGCCGCCACGCGATGCGCCGTCACCGGCGGTGCCGGGTGCGGAACGCTGGACTTGCGTTCGATCGTGACGATCTCGGGCGAGGACTCGCGCGCGTCCTGCACGTCCTTCGCCGACCAGCGCGGAATCAGCAGTCCGAAGATCGCGAGCATGAGGAGCGCGGCGCCGACAGCGAACCTGCGTCGCCGAGGGGCGTCGCCGTCACGGGCCTTCGAGATCAATCCGTACCTACCGCCATGTCGTCCGTTCGGGATCGTACCCGCACCACGGGCCGCCCCATTCGCGCGTCGAGGCGTGCCCCCTCGCAGGGATGATCGGCCTTCTGACGGCGGGGCTCGTCGACGTCGGCGACGGAATCGTCATGCGGCAATGCAACCGCCTCCGAGCGTCGGTCCGGCCGTTTCGATCCGTCCCCTGCGGTGGGTCCGTTTCGCCGTGCCCGCGCTGCTGGCACTCGCGACCGGCGGCTGCGCGGGCGGCGTCGCATCCATCCCCTTCGCACGCGCGACGGGGGCGGCCGTCGTTCCGCAGGCGGCGGCCGCCGGCCCCATGAGCCCGACGACGTCGTACGTCGTGTCGATCGGCAGCAACGGCGCCGGGCTCGGATTCGGCGTCGGCGGGCTCGACGGCGGCAGCGCGCTCGCCGGGGCGCTCGGCGCCGCCGGGACGACGGTCGTCTATCCCGACGGCAGCTATCAAACGACCGACGCGCACGGGGCATTCGACGCCGGCCAGAGCGCCTGGGCGGCCGCGAACGCGTCGGCGGCGGCCGCGAATCCCGCGCTGACGCCGACCGTCGTCGCATTCGGCCGCACCGATCCCGTCATCCCGGTCCTACCGGCCGTCGCCGCGCTCGTCGCGTACGCGCCAGGCGCCGGCTCAGCCGCGCGGCCCGTCGCGGACGCGACCGCGTCGCTTGCGGCGATCGACGTGGAGCCCGCGGGCGTCGTCCTCGCGGCGGGCCGCTCGCAGGTCTTCACGGCGCTCGGTCGCTATTCCGACGGCGAGCTCGCGGCCACGGGCCTCGCCGGGCTCACCTGGTCGCTCGTGACGCCCGCCGGGTGCGGCGCGCCCGCCGGAACGCTCGCGGCCGACGCGACCGATCCGCAGCGCATCCGCTACGTCCCGCCGACCGCCGGAAGCTCCGCCGCGGGCTGTCCGGACGTGGTCTCGGCCTCGGTGCCGGCGCCTGGCGGCGGCTCGATCGTCGGCGGAACCGGCATCTCGGTGAGCACCGGCTCACCCGCGACGACGCTCGCGGCGCTCTTCGATCGAAGCGGCATGCCCGTCCCGGGCGCGGTCGTCGTCGTCGGAAGCGGTCCGACGACGGGGGCCGCGACCGCCGCCGTCACCGCGACCGGCGGCCTGTTCCGTGCGGCGATGCCGAGCGACCGGACGGCGCCGACGCTCGCGCTCGTGCCCGCGGCGACGGCGTCCGCCGGCTTCGGGCCGACGGTGATCGCGCCGGGCGCGCCCGGGCGCTGGTCGACGCTCGGCACGCCGCCCGCTGCCGTCGCCCCGCCGATGCCGGGCGATCAGCTCTTTCGCGATGCGGAGTTCTTCGGTCGGATCGCCTGGACGCCGTTTCCGTTCGGTGAGATGCCGAACCCCGTCGGCAACGACCGCGCGGGTTCGCTGCAGGCGCTCCTGGGCCGCGCGCCCGCGCTCGTCGCCGGGACCCATGGCCGGGTCAGCGCGGGGCCGTACGGCCAGGCGGAGTCGGGCGTCTACCAGGGCGACGAGTTTCGCGTCGACCCGAGCGGCACGCGGATCGCCCTCGCGAGCACGGCCGAATCGCCGCCCTACGAGCTCCTCACGATCGCACGGGGCGAGGCGACCGGCTCGCCCGCGCCGTGTCCAAGCGGGTCGGCCTGCTTCGTGTACGCGAGGTACCGGTCGCTCGTCGCGCCGTTCGATCCGGCAAAGCCCGTACCGGCCTCGGCGACGCTCGACGTCGACGGTTCCTGGTCGCAAAGCACGACCGGGACCGCGGCGAGCGTGACCATGCTCCAGAACGACTACGACGCCGGGCACCAGAGCGCGGGCGGGCCACTCTATGTCCATCGCATCACCGTCGCGCAGAATCTCGGGGCGACGCAGCTCACGATCGGTGACACGGTCGAGACGCCCGGCGGCACGACGCTCGCAACGCAGAGCTTCGCCCGTAATCTGTGCTCCGCCGCCAACGCCGTCGGGCCGTGCGCCGCGCCGAACGTCCTCTACGCGATCTCCGGTACGACCGATCGAACGCTCATCCGCGCCGACGGCGGCTCGACCATCGTCCGCTACATCCTCGGCACCCCGGGCCCGCTCGCCGCGAGCGTCGCGAGTTGCCCGCAGGCGTACTGCCTACCCGCCTCGGGCCGGGCGCCCGGGAGCGTCGGCTTCGAATACGCGATCGCTGCTTCGCCCCAGGCGAGCGACGTCGGAACCGAGCTCGCGTGGCTCGAACCGGGCACGACGCCGACGACGAACGCGGCGACACTCGTCTCCGGCGTGCTGACCGCAGGCTCGTTCACGACCGACGCAACCGGCCTCGTGACGCTCGGCGAGCACGCCGGAACCGCGACGACGATGGCCGTCTTCCCGCTCTAGGGTGCTGACCCAGAAGTTCGCTTACATAATCTCGCTCGTCTTTTCGGCCGGCTCGTCGTCGCTTTTCGGTCACAAACGCTACGGCGTTGCTCCCTCATCGCTCCTCGGTCCGACCAAATATCCTTCGTGATCTTCCGCAAGGAACTTTTACGTCAGCACACGAGCTGCCGCGCCGGTCGGGCTGCGGCTTGCGCTCGAACTCGAGGAGCTCGGGCCGCGCGTACGTCGGGCCGCCCATGCGCCCGACGGGATGGAGCAGATCGGGCTGCACCTTGCCGTCGCGCAGCACGCGCTCGGCGACGTCGGCGTGGACGATGCGGCCGATGACAAGCTCGCCCGCGCCCTCGGACCCGTCACCGAGCGCGACGATGTGCTCGAGCACGCACTCGAAGTGGATCGGCGCTTCGCCGACGCGCGGCGCCTTCACGACGACCGACGACACCGCCGTGAGTCCGGCGAGCTCGAACTCATCGACGTCCTCGGCAACTTCGGCTGAGGACGCGTCCATCGGGGGCAGCGCCTCTTCGGTCACGATGTTTGCGACGAACTCGCGCGTCCGCTCGACGTTGGCGAGCGAATCTTTCTTGCGGCCGCCCTCGAGGCGCACCGGTGCGAACATCAACATCGGCGGATTCGCGCACACCGCGTTAAAGAACGAATACGGCGCGAGATTCGGCGTCCCGGTCGGTCCGAGCGTCGAGATCCAACCGATCGGCCGCGGCACGACGCTCCCGACGATCAGCTTGTACGCATCGCCCCAAGGCAGCGTCGTGAAGTCGTAATCCATCCCGCCCCGATACCCGGCACGCGCCGACGAGAACCGCATGCCGCTTTCCCGACGGCCTCTTCTCTGCTCGCCGCAAGATCGCGTCGACGCCTCGAATGCGCGGGGGTGTGTCGATTCGTTCGGTACCGTTGCATTCGCAACACGATGTCGCGCGCGATTGAGATGTCGATGCGGGACCGGTGGGTCGTCGAGAGCCCAAGTCGGGTGCGCCCGGGGCACTCCGCACGGGGCTGGTAAGCGAAGTGCCCCGGGCGCACCCGCCTCGGCAGCCGAGCTGCCGGTAAGCGCGCCGATCGATCGCCGCGACCGTCGCTCGCGCTCGTCGCGAGCGCTCCGAATGATCCGATACGACCGCAACGAACCACGGCGTCTTTCTCGGCGGGATTCGACACGCGGACGGCTCTCGCCAAAGACGGCTCGTCGGCGACGACGCGCTCGCAACTCGCGCGGCACCACACGAGCGAGCGTCGCCCACGTATCGTCGCATCGGCGATCTGCCGCGGAGCGAGAGACGGAGTGAACGCGAAACGCCCGGAGCGCGGGCTCCGGGCGTTTCGTCTGGTCGGAGAGGTGCTCCGGTCAGAGGTCTTCGGGGTTGATGCCCTTGGGACGGTACTGCGAGGGCTTCGCGGGAGCGACGACGGCGACGTCGCCCTCGTAATCTCCCTCGTAGTGCACCGACTGCTCGAGCGGCGGCCGGCGGTCCTGGAAGCCGCTGACGAGCTTGGAGCCGCCCGTCGCGGCGCTCTCCATCTCGGGCGGCAACTCGGCTTCCTCTTCGAGGAACGTCGGCAACGGCCGGCCGTCCTCGTCGAGGTGCTGGCCTTCGGGCTCGATCGTCACGTTGCGGTAGCGCGCCATGCCGGTACCCGCCGGGATGAGCTTCCCGATGATGACGTTCTCCTTGAGCCCGAGCAGCGGATCGTGCTTGCCCTTGATCGCGGCGTCGGTGAGGACGCGCGTCGTTTCCTGGAAGCTCGCCGCCGAGAGGAACGATTCGGTCGCGAGCGACGCCTTCGTGACGCCGAGCAGGACGGGCTTGCCCTCGGCCTGCTTCTTGCCGTCGGCCTTCTGGCGCTCGTTCTCCTCGGCGAAGATCCCCGACTCGATGAGCTGACCCGGCAGCATCTTCGAATCGCCGCCATCGACGATCTTGACCTTGCGCATCATCGCGCGAACGATCGTCTCGATGTGCTTGTCGTTGATGTCGACGCCCTGCGAGCGGTACACGCGCTGGACTTCCTGGACGAGATACTGCTGCAGGGCGTTGGCGCTGCGCAGTTCGAGGATCTCGTGCGGATCGAGCGAGCCCTCGTTGAGCTGATCGCCGACGGCGATCTTCGCGCCCTCTTGAACGTAGCTGCGCGTGTTGTACGGCACGTCGAACTCGTGCGCTTCGCCGACATCGTCCGTGACGACGAAGACGCGCTTGCCCTTGTCCTCGGTGATATGGACGGTGCCCGAGACCGTCGAGAGGACGGCCTTGCCCTTGGGCTTGCGCGCTTCGAAGATCTCCTCGACGCGCGGAAGGCCCGTGATGATGTCCTCGGTCGCGACGCCGCCCGTGTGGAACGTGCGCAACGTGAGCTGCGTGCCCGGCTCGCCGATGGACTGCGCGGCGATGATGCCGACCGCCTCGCCGATGTCGACGCGCTTGCCGGTCGCGAGATTGCGGCCGTAGCACATTGCGCAGACGCCGACGCGTGCCTGACACGTGAGCACCGAGCGGATCTTGACTTCCTTGATGCCGGCGTCGACGAGCGCCTTCGCGACCTCCTCATCGATCTCGGCGTCGCGGGCCACGAGCTTGGTCCGCGGCTTCTCGGGATCTTTGATGTCCGCCGCGGCCCGGCGGCCGATGATGCGGTCGTAGAGCGGCTCGATGATCTCCTTGCCGGCGCCGATATCGCTGACGACGATGCCGGCGGCCGTGCCGCAATCGTCCTCGCGCACGATGACGTCCTGGGCGACGTCGACGAGACGGCGCGTCAAGTAGCCGGAGTCCGCCGTGCGCAGCGCCGTGTCGGCGAGACCCTTGCGCGCGCCGTGCGTCGAGATAAAGTACTCGAGAACCGTCAGGCCCTCTTTGAGCGACGCCTTGACCGGGATCTCGAGGATGCGGCCCGACGGGTCGGACATGAGCCCGCGCATGCCGCCGAGCTGCTTGACCTGCGAGACCGAGCCGCGCGCGCCCGAGGTCGCCATCATGAAGACGGGGTTGAGCGGGTTTTGCGCGGCCTGCATCGCGGCCGTAACCTCTTCGGAGGCCTTCGACCAGACCTGGATGGTCTTGTTGTACTGCTCGTCCTGCGACATGAAGCCCTGATCGACGAAGCCGTGGAGCTTGTCGACTTCGCCCTGCGCGTCGTCGAGGATCTTGTACTTGGCGTCTGGGACCACGATGTCGCTGATCGAGACCGTCGTGCCCGAGCGCGTGGCGAACTTGAAGCCGAGCGTCTTGATCGCGTCGAGGAAGCCCGCGGTCTCCGCGTTGCCGTGGCGACGGTAGCACTCGGTGATGAGCTTCTTGAGCGCGGCCTTGTCGAGGGTGTGGTTGCGGTACTGCTCGTTCCAATGGTCCGGCACGGCCGCGTTGAAGATCGCCCGGCCGACGGTCGTCCGGAGAATCTGCCCGCGCCAGCGCAGGCGGATCCACTGCTGGAGCCCGATCTTCTTATGGTCGTAGGCGGTCACGGCCGCGTCGACGTCGTGGAACGCCATGAGCCGGTTCGTGCCGTCATCGGGCGGCATCGCGCCCTTGACCGGCTCGGCGCCAGCCTCGACCGCGCCATTGGCGTGGCCATTGGTCACCGCGTGGCCGTTGCCGTTGCCGTTCGTGCCGAGCTTCTGGAGGTTGAAGGCGTCGAGGCCGATCGACGAGATCAGCGCGTCGTCGTCGATCTCGCCGCGCGCCGGCCCCCGGTACTCGTCCTTCTGGAACGTCAGGTAATAGAGCCCGAGGACCATGTCTTGGGTCGGGATGGAGACCGGCTGGCCGAACGACGGCTGCAGGATGTTGTTCGAGGAGAGCATGAGGATGCGCGCCTCGGCCTGCGCTCCGGCCGAGAGCGGGAGATGGACCGCCATCTGATCGCCGTCGAAGTCCGCGTTGTATGGCGTGCAGACGAGCGGATGGAGATGGATCGCCTTGCCCTCGACGAGCACGGGCTCGAAGGCCTGGATGCCAAGGCGATGCAGCGTCGGGGCGCGATTGAGCAGGACCGGGTGTTCCTGGATGACCTCATCGAGGACGTCCCAGACCTCCGGCCGCACGCGCTCGACCATGCGCTTGGCGCTCTTGATGTTATGCGCTTGCTGGCGGTCGACGAGCTTCTTCATCACGAACGGCTTGAAGAGTTCGAGCGCCATCTCTTTGGGGAGCCCGCACTGGTGTAGCTTGAGGTGCGGCCCGACGACGATGACCGAGCGGCCCGAGTAGTCGACGCGCTTGCCGAGCAGATTCTGGCGGAAGCGGCCCTGCTTGCCCTTGAGGATGTCCGAGAGCGACTTGAGCGGGCGGTTGTTCGGACCCGTCACCGGCCGGCCGCGGCGGCCGTTGTCGATGAGGGCGTCGACCGCTTCCTGCAGCATCCGCTTCTCGTTCTTGATGATGATCTCGGGCGCCGAGAGCTCGAGGAGTCGCTTGAGCCGGTTGTTGCGGTTGATGACGCGGCGATAGAGATCGTTGAGGTCCGAGGTCGCAAAGCGGCCGCCGTCGAGCTGGACCATCGGCCGCAACTCCGGCGCGATCACGGGGACGGCGGAAAGGATCATCCACTCGGGCTTATTGCCGGAGGAGAGGAACGCTTCGACGACCTCGAGCCGCTTGATCGCCTTGATCCGCTTTTGGCCGGTCGTCTCTTTGAATTCCTTACGCAGGTCCTCTTGGAGCTTGCGCAGGTTCATGTCGCGGAGCAGCTCGCGGATCGCCTCGGCGCCCATGCCGGCCTTGAAGCCGTTGCCGAATTTATCGCGCGATTCGCGGTACTTTTGCTCGGTGAGAACCTCGCGCTTACCGAGCCCGGTGTTGCCGGGATCGATCACGATGTAGGCCGCGAAGTAGATGACCTTCTCGAGCTGCCGGGGCGACATGTCGAGCAGGATGCCGATGCGCGACGGCACGCCCTTGAAATACCAGATGTGCGTGACGGGCGTGGCGAGCTCGATGTGGCCCATGCGCTCGCGGCGGACCTTCGCGCGCGTGATCTCGACGCCGCAGCGATCGCAGATCATGCCCTTGAAGCGGATGCGCTTGTACTTGCCGCAGTGGCATTCCCAGTCTTTGGTCGGGCCGAAGATCTTCTCGCAGAACAGGCCGTCGCGCTCTGGCTTGAGCGTGCGGTAGTTGATCGTCTCGGGCTTCTTGACTTCGCCGAAGGACCACGCACGAATCTGTTCCGGGCTCGCGAGCCCGATGCGCATGGCGTCGAAGTTATTGACGTCGAGCAAGTTGACGCTGATGGGGAGTACCTCTGACGCTCGCTTAGGACGGACGCGCGGGTAGCCGCGCCGCTGTGCCGGGCCGCCGCGGCCGGGGCCTCGAGCTCGGAGTCGCCGTGGGAGCGGCGGTCGGAGCGGAGGGGATCCCGAACACGCGGAAAAGCGAAGCCCCGCGCCGTCGCCGTGACGGAGAGAGTCCTCGCATATGCCGGCCGAAAGGCATAGACGACAATGGTACCGCAGCGTCGCGCGCTTGTAAAGCAAGGCCGGTTGCTCGGCCCATGCGCTCACGTCCAGTAGAGGAGCCGCGCCGCCGGGAGGTCGGCTGCGACGCGGGTGGTCACGAACGTCCGCAGCTCCGCCATGATCTCGCGCGAGTACACGTACTTCTTCGAACCGAATTTCGTGAATTTGAGCGTCCGCGCGGCCTCGTCCATCTCGAGCGTCGTGTGTGGATACCAGGCGCCTAGGATCGCCTTCGACTTCTCCGTGAAGCGGTGCGTGATGCACTCGACCGTGAGGTCGACGCCCGGCACGCCCGCGAGCGCGTCGTGGACCAGGCCGAGCAGCGCGGCGTAGTGCTCGCGCCACGCGGGGATCGGCATGATCGGCGCGAGCGTGAGGCCGACGGGATAGCCGGCGGCGGCGCACGCGCGCAGCGCCGCGATCCGGCGGCGCAGCGGGGCCGTGCCGCCCTCGAAGCGGCGCGTGATCGGCTCGGCGTTGACGGAGAAGCGGACCCGCGTCCGGCCGCGATGCGCGAGCCCGAGCAGCGGGCCGACCACGTCGAACTTCGTCGTGAAGCGCAGCGCAACGTCGGCCTCCCAGGCCCCGAAGTACTCGATCGCCCGCGCGAGGCTGCCGGTGAGGTGTTCGATGCCGAGCGGATCGGTGAGCACGACGCCTCGTACGTCGTGCCCTCGTCCGCGCGCTCGGCGGAGGCGGATGTCACGGTGCCGAGCCCGAGATAGGCCGGGAGCCCGGCGAGGATCTCGTCGATGTTCGCATAAGCGCGCGTGATCGGCGGGCCGGGCAACGACCCCGCGAGATAGCAGTACTGGCAATGCGCGGGGCAGCCGCGCGCGAGATGGAACTGCCAGTCCGCGCTCGGTGAGATCGGCTGCAGCTTGCGCTCGCCCGGCGGCGAGACGACGACGGCGAGCGTCGCCTTCGCCAGCGCGTAGGCCTGGCTCGGCGGAAGATCCGGCGCCTTCGGCAGCCGGTCGCCGCCGAGGCGTAGCACCTCGAGGCCCTGGGCCTCGGCCCGCGCCGCGATCGCGCGGCCATGATCGAAGCGCGCCGCGCTCGCCGTCACCACGACGCGCCGCGGGCGCCATAGCCGCGCGTTCTCGGGCGCCTCCACGGGCGATGCGGTCGGTTCAAGATCGGTCGGCGCGGCGGTCACGCTTCGTGAGACCGCCGCGCGGCTCGGGTCGGTGCCGCTCGACCGGGCGATCGGCGCGCTCGCTCGCGCGCCCCCCGCGCGTTGCGTGACGGCAGGCAATCCCGACGCGAGGGTGCGTTTCCCGCAGCGCCAAGCCGGTCCGTAACGCGGCGTCCCGGGCGCGGGGCTGGCGCCGGTCTTCCGCGCGATGGCCAACCACGATCACGTCGCGCCGGCGGTGCTCGTCGCGCGCGGGTCGGGCCGCTGCGGTACTGCTTCGGCTCGACGATGGCCGGGCGCGCCGAGCTTCTGACCGCCGTCGGCGGCCTCGTCGCGCTAACGCTCGCGGCCGCCGCTGCGCTGCGCTTCGCAACGACGGCCGCCGCTCGGCGCGCGTTCGGTGGGGAGGGCCGCGTGCGCTGGGAGCTCGTGGCGCTCCGCGCGGCGCTGAGCTTCGCCATCCGGACCTGCACCTATCTCGGCCGCGACGTCGCCTGGGACGGCGAACGCTTCGAGCTCAAGGGTACGGGCGAGGTGCGCCGTCGCCGCGGCCGCCGCCGTCGAGACCGCGCGCCCGATGTCGCCCCGTCGCCGGTCGGAGCCGGTCGCCTCGAAAGCCCGTTCGCGCGGCGTCTCGGCGGCGTTCGCGTTTCGACCGAGCCCGGCCAGGTGAAGCGAGTCCTCGTCGCCGACTCGCGGACCCGTTGCCGCGCACGCGACATCTCGCACGCTCCACGATAGGGACCGCACCATGACCGCGACCGCCACAGACGCCGGAACCCTCACGATCGGGGGCGATCTCCCCGTCAAACGCATGGGGTTCGGCGCCATGCGTATCACCGGCGAGGGCATCTGGGGCCCGCCCAAGGACGAGCGCGAGGCGCTGGCCGTCCTGCGCCGCGCCGTCGAGCTCGACGTCGACCTCATCGACACGGCCGACTCGTACGGTCCCGACGTGAGTGAGGAGCTCATCGCAAAGGCCCTGCGTCCGTATCCCGACGGCCTCGTGATCGCGACGAAGGGCGGCCAGACGCGCCAGGGCCCGAACAGGTGGACGCCCGTTGGAAATCCGGAGCATCTGCGCGAGGCCATCGAGGGCAGTCTGCGTCGGCTCAAGCTCGAGGCGATCGATCTGTACCAGCTCCATCGGCCCGATCCGAAGGTCCCGTTCGAGGAGTCCGTCGGCGCCGTCGCCGAGCTCAAGGCCGCGGGCAAGATCCGGCACATCGGCCTCTCGAACGTCTCGGTCGATCAGCTCGAGGCGGCCCGCGCGATCGTCGAGATCGTCTCCGTCCAGAACCGCTTCAACAACGCAACGGCCGGCGACGCCGTCTACAACGGCACGACGGACGATCAGACCGTCGCCGTGCTCGAGTACTGCACGACCCACGGCATCGCGTTCTTCCCATGGGGTCCGCTCGGCGGCGGCAAACTCGCCGAAGACCGCATCGACGCCGTCGCGCATGCGCGCGGCTACAGCCCGACGCAGATTGCGCTCGCGTGGCTGCTGCGCCGCTCGGCCGTGATCGTGCCGATTCCGGGAACGTCGTCCGTCGCGCATCTCGAGGAGAACGTCGCGGCCGGCGCGATCGAGCTCAGCGACGACGAGTACCGCTCGCTCTCGATCGTCGACGCGTAGCCGATAGAGCCGGGGTCAGGCGCTCGGGGCGCCCGACTCCGGCAGCACGCGGTAGGCCGCCACCTTGCCGTCGGCGTCGAGCCGCAGCTCGACGAGGAGCGTGCCGCGGGCGAAGCGCGCGTCGTAGCGATAGCGTCGCGCGGTCGCATCGGCGTCGTGCGGCGTAAACGCCTGCAAGTCGCCGAACGCCTGCATCCGGCTCACGAGGGAGCTGACCTCTTGTGGCGTCACGAGTGCTCCCGTGACCGTGTTGAACGGCTTCGACGCGGCGGCGTAGTCGTTGGCATCGACGGCCTGCGTCAGGTGCTCGGCGACCTGCTCGGGATCGCTCCCGCTCGCGCTCGAGCACGCCGCGAGGGCTCCGGCGCAAACGGCGACGACCAGCGCGGCGCGCGCGTTCAGAACTGTCCCCAGCCGTAGCTGACCACGGACGACGGACCCGTGAGCGGCGCGCCGCGCAAGGGTTGTGCCGCTGCGGGACGCGCGGCGACGGCGGCCGCGACCGGGACGAAGCGGACCGGTGCCGGCGCGACCGGGGCTGCGCCGATCGACCGCACGCCCCGAGCGTTCGCCTTCGCGACGATGAGCGAGTGCTTGAGCGCCGCGATCTCGCGGTCGCGCACGACGACCTGGCGGTGCTGGTATGCGGTCTCGTGCTTGTAGTCCGCGACGAGCGCCGCTTCGTGACCGTAGGCGGACCGTTCGTGCTCGTACGCCGCTTGGGCGCGATCGCGCGACGCCGCGGTCGCGGCCTGCTCGCGGTCGTACTCCGCGTATTTCTGATGGACTTTCTTGTTATGGTTGATGATCAGCAAGGTTCCGGCTGCGGCGGCGGCCGTTCCGAAGATGATGTTCCGCGTGCTCGCGGCGCCGTCGGCGGCGGCGAGCTGCGGCGTCACTGTGGCGGCGGCGAGGACGCAGGCGAGGCTGGCGACGAGCGGACGTCGGATCATGCCCGCGAAACGCTGGGGCTTGCCCTGCGGGTTCCGAATCGGAGTTACTTCCTCGCGCTTTCCTCGATTGAGAGGGGCCCGGCGGCGCAGCGAGTCAGCGGGCAAAGAGCCGATCGACCGTCTCGGCGTCGAGCACGCGGCCGAGCGACTCGGCGCTCGCGCCGCCGTCGAGCAGCGCCCCGGCGAGGTCGGCCTTCCGGGCTTGGAGCTCGAGGATCTTCTCCTCGACCGTCCCGGCCGCGACGAGCTTGTAGGCGAAGACGGGCTTCGTCTGACCGATGCGATGCACGCGATCGGTCGCCTGGCGCTCGACGGCGGGATTCCACCACGGATCGTAATGGATCACGGTGTCCGCCGCCGTGAGCGTGAGCCCGACGCCGCCCGCGCGTAGGCTCGCGAGAAAGACGGGCGCAGCCCCCGCCTGAAAGCGCGCGACGACGTCCGCCCGGTTCTGCGTCTCGCCCGTGAGCACGAGCGTTGCGATGTCGCGGGTCGCGAGGTCGGCGGCGATGAGCGCGAGCATGCTCGTGAACTGCGAGAACACCAGCACGCGATGCCCCTCGGCGACGAGCTGCTCGACCATGGCCCCGAGCTCCACGAGCTTCGCGCTCGGGGCGTCGCCGGCGAGCCCCGGCGGCAGCAGCCGCGGATCGCAGCATGCCTGCCGGAGCTTGAGCAGCGCGTCGAGCACGACGATGCCGCTACGCCCCAGGCCCTCGCGCGCGATGCCGTCGCGCACGCGCGCCTGCATCTCGAGCCGCACGGTCTCGTAGAGATCGCGCTGCGCCCCGTCGAGCTCGACGCGCCGGACGATCTCGGTCTTCGCCGGCAAGTCGGCAGCGACGCGCTCCTTCGTCCGCCGTAGCACGTACGGCCGGATCCGCGCCACGAGCGCCGCGCGGCGGCCGGCGTCGCCACGCTTCTCGATCGGCACGCGAAAGAGCGTCCCGAACCGCTTGCGCTCGCCGAGCAGTCCGGGTACCGCGATGTCGACTATCGACCAGAGCTCGCCGAGATCGTTCTCGATCGGCGTGCCGGTGAGGCAGATCCGACGCGCGGCGCGCACGGCACGCGCCGCCTTGCTGACCGCCGCAGCCGAATTCTTGAGCGCCTGTGCCTCGTCGAAGACCGCGAGCGCCCACGTGCGATCGAGCAGCCGGACATCCCGCGCGAGCAGCGCATAGGTCGTAATGATGAGATCGTGCGCGTCGATCTCGGTGAAGCGCTCGGCCCGCTTGGCGCCGTGGAGGGCCATCACGCGCAGGTCGGGTGCGAAGCGCGCCGCCTCGTCGCTCCAGGTCGCGATCAGGCTCGTCGGCACGACGACGAGGACGGGGCCGTCGAGCCGGCCCGCGTCGCGCTCGCGGGCGACGTGAGCGAGCGTCTGCAGCGTCTTACCGAGCCCCATATCGTCGGCGAGGACGCCGCCCGTGCCGAGCTCGCGCCATGCCTCGAAGCGCCCGAGTCCCTCGCGCTGATAGGCGCGCAGCGTCGCCCGAAAGCTCTCCGGGGCATCGAGCGCGACGGCGGCCTCGATCCGAGCGAGTGCCTCGACGGTCGAGCGAGCACGCGCGGCGAGCGACGGCGCGGGCCCCCATCGCGCGCGAGCTCGGCGACGAGGCCGAGCCGCTCGCGCGGAACCGCGAGCCGTTCGGGTCCGCCGGACTCGGGCTCGCGTAACTCGACGAGCGTCTCGAGGATGGCGCGCAGCCGCTCGGCCGGAAAGGCGACCGCGGTCGGTTCGCCCGGGACCTCGACGTAGATGGCATCACCTGGGATCGCATGGACCAGCTCAGCCTGCAGCGCCGGTTCGTCGCCGCGCACGATGCGTGCGAGGATCGGCAACAGCGGCACGCGCCGCCCGTCGAGTACGAGATCGATCGCGAGGTCGAACCAGCCGTCGGCCCGGTCCTCAACGACGGTCCGCCAGGCGTCCTCCGCCGCCACGTCGACGACGCGTCGCCGGAACGTCGGTTCCGCCTCGACGCGCCAGCCTTCGGCGCGCAGCTTCGGCAGGTAGCGGTGCAGGAAGACGAAGGCGCGCGGATCGCCGAGCGGCGGTAGCGCGAAGCGTGCCGCGGCGGGCGCGCGCCGCGACGCGAGCGGCACGAGTCCGAAATCGCCGAGCCGGCGCAGCGCTCGGCGCTCCGCCTCGCGGTCCCGTGGCACGATCGTCATCGCGCCCGCCTCGTGCGTGCGAACGTCGTCGTTCGGATCGCCCGGCTCGACGGCCGTCCCCGCGTAGTCGAACGAGACCGATGCCTCGTCCGTACCGGAGTCGGCCGCCGATCCCTGATCGAACGCGACGAGCGCGAGCGCGGTGTTCGATCGCGTGCGGAGCGTGAGCACCGGCGTCGGCGCGACCGTCGCCCGCGTCTCGCGCACGACGGCGGGCGCGGGCAGCCCAAGCGACGCGAAGGCGGCGGCGACGCGAGCCGCGCCTTCGAGCGGCACGGCACCGAGTCCGATCAACGATCCGAGGACTTCCAGCGCGATGTTCGCACCCACCGGTCCCGCCTCGCCCGTGGCACGATCGACATACCAGACGACCGGCGGCACGACGAGGAGCTCGGCGTCCGGCACGTCGATCGCGGGCGTCTGCTCGCCGCGCGCGCCGAGCACCCAGCGGATCGTCCCCTGCCGGAGCGGACCCTTCCGAAGCAGCCGGCCGTCGACGGCGTCGAGCCGCGCGCGGCCGGTCGCGACGATCCGGCCGATCGCCTCGCTCGCGATTCCGGCGACGTCTCCCTTCGGCGCGGCGGCCGCAGCGACGAGCCGCGAGATCGCGACGTCGTCGGCGAGCGCACCCTCGATGGCGCCGCTCGCCACGAGCGCGAGCGTGGTCGCTCGGGGTGAGCGTCCCGGCGCCTCGACCACGAACGCCTCGATCGTGAGCGACCGCTGCGACGCCGCGTCCGCCGGTCGCGCGAACACGTATGCGACTTGCGATTCGAGCCCGGCGCGCGCGCCCGCCGCCGCGACGGTCGCCGAGAGGCGGTAGAGCCAGTGATCGGTCGCGTCGAGCCCCTCCTCCGGCGACCGTTCCAGGCCGCGATCGCCGGCGAGCGCGGCGAGCAGCGCCGCCGCGACGTGCTTGCAGTCGGTCCCGACCGGACACGAGCAAGAGCCCGCGAGCGCGACGCGGTCGCGCCGGCGCGTCACCAGCGCCGTAACGTCGTACGCGCGGGGCCGCCCACCGCGCACACTCGCGACGATGCGCGCCCCCTCGAGCTCGATCCGGATCCGCTCGACGCGGCCGTCGGAGACATAATCTCGCGCGCGCGCGAGCGTTTGGTCGTCGAAGATCCGCGGGAGATCCGTCGCCGCGAACGGCAACGGCCGAGGTTCGAACACGAGCGGGTTAGCGGTTCGGCGGACGCAGCGACCGGACGTCGGCGAGCTGAGCCCGCGTCTTGCTCGTCCGTCGCGGAAATCGTTCGACCTCGCTCATCTTCGCGAGCGTACCCACGTCTGCGAGCGGAGCGTTGCGGCTGGGGCTCAGGCGCTCGCGGCGTCTGCATCGTCGCGGCCGCCGATCCTGCGTAGGTTCCCGAGCCCTTCGAGCGCGCGCGGCGCGAGCGCGAGCTCCGGCGGCGCCCCTGGCGGCGGCGCCTTGCCCGAGAGCTTGGCGATCTTCGCCGCCGAGACGACGACCCGGCGATCGAAGGAGCCGACCGCTTCATTGAACGCCTCGACCCCACGGCCGAGCGACTTACCGACGTCGGCGAAACGCTCGCCGAAGACTCCGAGCCGCTCGATGAGTTCGTGCGCGAGCTTGACGATCTCGTCGGCGTTGCGCTCCTGCCGGTGCTGCGCCCATGCGTGCGCGAAACAGCGCAGGTAGACGAGCAGCGTGAGCGGCGTCGCGATGAAGATCCCCGCTTCGAGCCCCTCGTCGAAGAGCTTCGGCTCGACGGCGAGCGCCGCGGCCATGACGCTTTCGATCGGCACGAAGAGGATCGTGAAGCCCGCGCCGTCGACGTCGTACTTCCGGCGAACGAGCTCTCGGACGTGCGTCCGGAGCGCAGCGGCGCTCTCGCGGAGCAGGCGCTGCTGCTCGACCGGATCGGTCGCCTCCGTCGCCTCGAGGTAACGATCGAGCGGGACCTTCGCGTCGACGGCGACGCTCTTGGCACCGGGCAGGCGCACCACGAGATCGGGCCGCAGGCCCGCCTCGTTGCCGCGCTGCTCGTGGAAATCGACGTGCTCGACGAGTCCGGCGAGCTCGACGAGTCGCCGCAACTGCACTTCGCCCCAGCGGCCGCGCACCCGCGTGTCCCGCAGCGCCGCGGCGAGGGTCTGTGTCGAGGCGCGCGTCTCGTCGATCGCCCCGCGGAGCTCGTGCGTTCGCGCGGTCAGGCCGGCGAGCGTAGTCTCGAGGACCTTGGCCTGCTCGAGGCGGCCGTGGTCGAGCTGCGAGACGAGCGCGGCCAGCGCGCCGACGTCGCTGCCGAGCTTCTTCGTGATCGACTCGACGCCACCGAGCGTCGCCGAGCGCGCGAGCTCGTCCCGCGATGCGGCGCTGGCGAGCAGCGTGCCGTTGGCGGTCGTGAACGCGGCCGCGGCGGCGGCCTCGATCTTCTGCCCGACCTGCTCGAGCAGGTTCGCCCGCTCGGCCGAAAACTGATCGCGGGTCGCCGCGAGCTCCGCGCGGGCGTCGGCGAGCCGCGCGCCTTCCGCGGCGAGCGCGCCCTGCGCCTCGGCGCACGCCGCTGCGGCGCGGTCGCGTTCGATGTCGGCCGCGTCGCGACGTGCGCGCAACTCGCCGACGAGCGCCTCGCCCGCCGCGCGCGTCTCATCGAGCGCCCGCTCGCGATCGCTCGCGGCGCGGTCGGCTTCGGCGGCGAGGCGACCACGGCCCAGCGCCGCGGCGAACGCGAATCCCGCGGCGGCGGCGACGAAGGCGACGAGGACGCAGACGAGCGAGGGCGCGGCGGCGGTCATGATGCCAGCTTGACCGCAGGCTGTGCCAGCATCGTGGCACGATGCTCGGTGCGCCGGCCGTCGGCGAGCGAGAGGAGATGGATCGTGCCGGGCGCGAGCGTCCCGTGGCCGAGCTCCGCGAACTCGGCGCCGAGGACGCCGGCGCGTTCGGCGAGCGCGAGGGGGTCGCGCAGGCGAACGATCGAGACGAGATGCAGCCGGCCCGCCGCATCGCGCACGATCGGATCGGGATGCCGCGCGTTCGGCACGCGCACGAAGCGCTCCGGCGCGAGCGCGAGCAGGCGTCGGCCGAGCCGGCTCTCGGCGACCCGGCGTATCGCACGCGCCGTGCCGCGCAAGAGCCGCATGCGCGAGGCGGCATCGAGCCGGTACCACGCGGGCTCGTCCTTGACGGCGGCAAGCGCGACGGCCACGAGCGCGCCGAGTTCCGGCCGCGCGCCGCCGCCGCAGCGCCAGCGCAACGCCTCTGCGAAGGACGCACGAACCGCGCGCTCGACGAGGGCGGGGGCTTCACAGGCGAAGGCGAGACGCTGGTCCGAGGTGGTCACTCACCGACGATATCGGGCGACGGTGACAGGAGCCTGGCGCACCCGTGCCGACCAGCGGGCGATGGAATCGGCGCCGCGGCTGGTCCGGGGAATCGGGGCGCGCGGCGCGGTCGCGCTCAACACGATCTCAATGATCGGCATCGGGCCGCTCATCACGATTCCGCTGGTGCTCGGGGCGCTCCATGGGCCGCTCTCCCTCGTCGGCTGGCTCGCAGGCGCGCTCCTTGCGGCCTGCGACGGGCTCGTCTGGGCGGAGCTCGGCTCGGCGTACCCCGTCTCGGGCGGCACGTACGCCTACCTGCGCGGCAGCTTCGGGGCACGCGGCATCGGCGGGATGCTCGGCTTCCTCTTCGTCTGGCAGACGATCTTCGTCGCGCCGCTCAACCTCGCGACGGGCTACGTCGGATTCGCGAACTACGCGGCCTTCCTCGTGCCCGGGCTCGACGCCAACGCCTGGACGATCCGGGCCGTCGCGATCGCCGTCGGTGCGCTCACGCTCGTCGCGCTCTACCGCGGCACGCCGGCGGTCGCGCGACTCGGCATCGTGCTCGCCGTAGGCTCGATCGTCACGCTCGCGGTCGTCATCGTCGCCGGCGCAGCGCATTTCTCGGCCGCGCGCGCGTTCGCGATCCCGCCGCACGACTCGCTCTGGGGCGGCCTGCGCGCCGGGCTCGGTCAGGCGCTCATCGTCGCGATGTACGACTATCTCGGCTACAACCAGGTGAACTGCGTCGGCGACGAGGTCCGCGACCCCGCCCGAACGATTCCCCGCTCGATCCTGATCTCGATCGGACTCGTGGCCGCGCTCTATGTCGCCATGCAGGTCGGCGTCCTCGGCTCACTCGATTGGCGAGCGCTCGTCCCGCTCCCCGACGGCACGCTCCCGCCACGTGGGCTCGAGCCTCGTCGCCGCCGCGTTCGGCGCGCCGGCGGCGATCGTCGTGACGGTGCTGATCCTCGTCACGGCCTTTGCGTCGGTCTACGGCAACCTGCTCGGCTACTCGCGCATCCCCTACGCCGCGGCACGCGAGGGCGGTTTCTTGCGCATGTTTGCGCACCTCCATCCGACGGGCGGCTTCCCGAGCGTCTCGCTCGCGTTCGTCGGGCTCGCGGCGCTACCGGCCTGCCTCCCGCTCGATGCGATCATCTCGGCGCTCACGGCAGGCAGCGTCCTCATCGGCTCGCTCGCGCAGATCGCCGCGCTCGTCGTCCGGCGCTCGCGCGGCGGCCGCGCGCCCTATCGAATGTGGGGCTATCCCGTCCCGGCGATCGTCGCCGCGATCGGCTGGGTCTATCTCTTCTGCTCGTCGGGGACGGGCGCGATCGTCTTCGGCGTCGGCAGTCTCGGGCTCGGAGCCGTCGTCTACGCGGTCGCGATGCGCCGCGCGCGCGGCTAAGGGGTTCGCGGCGCGATAGGCGGCGAGCTCGGCCGCCGTGGGCGAATCGGCACCCGCCCGCGTGCAGACGAGCGCGGCGGCGAACGTTGCGTCGTCGAGGGCGCGGTCGAGCCGGTCGTCGTCGTACGCCTCGAGCGCCGCGCGCCCGCCGACGCCGTCGCGGTCGAGCGCCGCGAGGAACGCAGCGCAGAACGTATCGCCCGCGCCGACGGTATCGATGACGCGCACCGCCGGCGCGCGCCGCTCGCGGACGCCGACTCGCCGGTACGCCCGCACGCCCTCGCCGCCGAGCGTGATCGCGACGAGGCCGGCGCCGCGCGCGAGCCACGCCGCCGCGAGCGACTCGAAGCTCGCGCCCGGCGCGAGCCACTCGAGATCGCTCGCGCTGACCTTCACGATGTCGCAGCCGGCAACGAGCCGCTCGAGCCGCGCGCGATAACGCGGCTCGTCGTCGACGAATGACGGTCGGATGTTGGGATCGAGCGACAGCAGCCGCCGCCCGCGCTCGGCGAGGACGAACGTCGCGAGCGACTCGCCCGCGGGCTCGACGGCGAGCGCGAGCGAGCCGGCGTGCACGATCGAGGTCTCGGGCGGCAGCGCGATGCGGCCGGTGCGGCGGTACGTCGCGCCGCGGTCGAAGAATGCGTACGTCGCCTCGCCATCCGCGAGCGCGACGAATGCCAGCGGCGTCGGATCGCCGACGCGCTCCACGAGTTCTCTGCCGACGCCGCTGCGCGCGAGCGCGTCGTCCAGGAGCGTTCCGAAGAGATCGTTGGACACAGCACCGGAGAACGCAACACGCGCCCCGAGCCGTGCGGCGGCGATCGCGACGTTGAACGGCGAGCCGCCGGGCAACGGCACAAAGGCCGGGCGGCCGAGCGCGTCGCGCGCCGGAACGAAATCAACGAGTGCTTCGCCGCACGACACGATCATCGACGCGCGAGTTCGAGTTATGAAGCCCGAGTCATGCGCGCGAACGCGCGACGATGAGTTATCCTAGACGTTGCCGAAGCGCAAACGACGTGCCGAACCGTCGACTTTTCCGTACCGCTGCGCCTTTGGCGTCCTTTGTTTTGATGAGAACTCACCAATGATCGTTCCCGACAGCCGACTGGCCCGCATCGCCGTCTTCTACGACGGCAATTATTTCTCGCACGTCAGCAACTACTACAATTACCAGCATCCGCGGCACGCACGCATCGATTTCAATGGTTTGCACGAGTTCGTTCGAAATCAGATCGCGCGGTTCGAGGACGTCGACGTTCGCTATTGCCAGATCGTCGATGCTCATTACTTTCGGGGACGGAAGTCGGCGCGCGACGCGAACCTCGTCGCCGAGCGGCAGTTCGACGAGGTGCTGATGCGGGCGAACATCACGACGCACTACACGCCGCTCACGCGATTCGGCGAGAAGGGAATCGACGTCTGGCTCGCGCTCGAGGCCTTCGAGCTCGTGATCCTCAAACAGTATAACGTCGTCGTGCTCATCGCGGGCGATTCCGATTACCTGCCGCTCATCCGCAAGCTCGCGACGTTCGGGGCGCGTGTGCTCCTCCTCGGCTGGCAGTTCAAGTACGTCGGATCCGACGGCGTCGAACGGGAGACGCGCACGGCGCAGAGTCTGCTCGACGAGGCCACGTATCCGCTGCTCATGAACGAGCTCATCGACGATCCGGCGAACGACGGCAACGCGCTCGTCGACGATCTTTTTGTCAAGCGCTTTACCTTCACGAGCCAGATCCTCGACGATCGCCCGGCCGAGGCCGACGGCGAGTTCGCAGCGGACACGCGACCGCCGGCGCTCGGTGGCTCGACGTTCGAGGAGAACGACGGCGTGGGCCGTACGGGCTTCATCAAGTTCGTCAAGAGCGGCTGGGGATTCATCGTCGACAGCGAGACGCAGGCCGACGTGTTCTTCCACTGGACGGACGTCGAGGGCGGCGATTTCAACGAGTTGCGCGAGGGACTCTTCGTCACGTACATTCCCGGCCACAACGACCGTGGCGCCTGCGCGCGGCACGTGCTCCCGGTCGCGACGGGCGCCTAGCGCTTCGGGCGCGCGAGCTCCTCGCCGAGGCTCGCGAACCCGGTCGAGCTCGGCCGGACCGCGATCGCGTGCGGCAGGCTCAGGTTGATCTTCCGCGTGCGCCGGTCGGCCGAGCGGACGACGACCTGGATTGCCTCGCCGAGCGCGTACTCGGCGGGATCGGCATCCGCCTCGCGGACCATGCCGACGACGCCCGCTGCGAGCTCGACCTGCAGCCGGGGCTCCTTACCGACGACGTGGCCCGTGACGGTCCCGCCGACGCGCACGACGTCGAGCGCGTCGCGCCAGGGATCGGGGAGTGCCGCCTTGCGCGAGAGCGCGATCTTCTTCCCGCGATCCTCGACGCGGATGATCTCGGCATCGAAGATGTCGCCGACCTTCGCCGCATCCTCAATGCGCTCGACGCGCTCGAGGGCGAGCTCGCCGATCGGCACGAGCCCGTCGAGCCCGGGACCGATCTCGACGAAGACGCCGAACGGCGCCAGCCGCACGACCTTCACGCTGCGCACGACGCCGACGCGGACCTGGGCGAGCAGCTCGGCGCGTTCCTCGCGTTGCCGCGCGTCGACGGCGCGGCGCTGCGACACCACGGCCCGCCGCCGCTTCTCGTCGACGTCGAGCACGACGAGGGGCTGCTGCGAGCCTACGAGCGACGCGGCGTCCACGCCGATCGGCACGCGAATCTGCGAAGCGGGCACGAACCCCGCGACGCCGTCGATCTCGACGGCGAGCCCGCCCGGGATCGCGCGCTTCACGATTCCTTCGAGCCGCGCACCCGATGCCTGCGCGTCGACCACGCGTTGCCACGCCTCGGCGGCGACGCGCTTGCGCTCGACGACCACGGGATCCATACCGAGGATGCGTGGGCCCGCGACGGGCTCGCGAAGGGCGCCGGGCAGGGCCTCCAAGGGGCCCGGTTCCGTCAACTCGGCATCACGGACGTCGGGAGCGGCTGCGATGTCTTCGAAGGGCACGGCGGCGTCGGACACGTCCGTTCCGCTACGCCGCTGTCGCCGAACTCCCTAGCGGCTCCAGCCGTTCCGAACGCGAAGGAATGGCGATGAACTCGCCCCGGCTGGACGTCTCCCTCCGCCTGCGCGTGCCGGGCGGCCGCGATCTCGGGCCGGGGAAGATTCGGCTCCTCGAGCTCATCGGCGAGACGGGCTCGATCGCCGCCGCCGGACGCGCCATGCGGATGTCGTACGCGCGGGCGTGGGCGCTCGTGCGCGAGCTCGACGCGATGTTCGCCGTGCCGCTCGTCGCCCGCCAGACGGGCGGAACCGCCGGCGGCGGTGCGACGCTCACGCCGGACGGCACGGCCGTCGTCGCGCGCTATCGCGCGCTCGAGCGGACGCTCCGCTCGGACGCGCGAGCCGATCTCGCGACGCTCGCCGCCCTGATGCGGCCGGTCGCCGCGGACGGCCCCGCGGACGGGGTACACGCATCGCCATGAGTCATCGCGAGCGACCGAAGATCGACCGGCGAACCTTCGTGTCGGGCGCCGCCGCCGTCGTGGTGAGCGCGGACTCGCTGCGCGCGGCGGCCCGAGCCGCGGGCGACATTCCGACCCGCGAGCTCGGTTCGACGGGCGTGCGCGTCTCGTGCGTCGGCATGGGCGGGTTCCACGTCGGGAAGATCGAGAGCGAGAGCGAGGCGATCTCGCTCGTGCACCGCGCGGTCGATCGCGGTATCACGTTCATGGACAACTCATGGGATTACAATGACGGCCGCAGCGAGGAGCGCATGGGCCGCGCCCTGCAGGGCGGCTATCGCGACAAGGTCTTCCTCATGACGAAGGTCGACGGCCGCGACGGCGCGACGGCGACGAAGCAGCTCGACGAGTCGCTCCGGCGCCTGCGCACCGATCACCTCGACCTCTGGCAATTTCACGAGATCCTGCGCACGAACGACCCGACGCGCATCTTCGCGCCCGGCGGCGCATACGAGGCCGCGGTCGCCGCCAAGGCGGCAGGCAAAATCCGCCATCTCGGCTTCACCGGCCACAAGGCGCCCGGGATTCATCTCGAGATGCTCGCGCTCGCGAGGGCGCACGGCTGGACGCCCGAGACCGTGCAGATGCCCGTCAACGTGCTCGATCCGCACTACGACAGCTTCGTGCGGCAGGTGTTGCCCGTGCTCGTCGAACGGCGCATCGGCGTTCTCGCCATGAAGACGTTCGGCGATCCGTTCATCCTCGAAGCCGTGACGGGCGCGAAGGCCGCAACGCCGCTCGAGATGCTGTCCTACTCGCTCTCGCTGCCGACGAGCGTCGTGATCACGGGCATCGACTCGCCGGCGATCCTCGATCAGGCGGTCGTGGCCGCGACGGCGCCCGCGATGACGCCCGAGGCGATGACCGCGCTCATCGCGCGGACTGAGCCGATCGGCCTCACGGGCGTCAATCAGAAGTTCAAGACGTCGTATCACTTCGATTCGACGCACGCGCACCCGCAGTGGCTCGGGCCAGGCGGCCAGCTAGGCTTCGAACCGGGGCAATAATGCTCAGCGGCCGCCGCCACGCGCCCACGCGACGATCCGCTCGAGCTCGCCCGGCGTGAACGCGCCGCTGATGTAGAGCCGCTCGTCGTCGCGTAGAGCGCGGGGAGCGGGCGCCGCGAACCGGGCGCCAGCGAAGCGCTCGGGCGTGATCGCCGCGGCGATCGGTTCGTCGTCGACGATTCGGCGCGTGGGATGGACGCAAAAGCTCGGTCGGGTCACGAGGGCTTTTTCTCGCTCGGCGGGCGGACCGCCCGTATCGGCGAACGGCCCGCTCCAAACGCGCCCGTTAATCATTCCGACGAAGGGACGAGTAACGTAACGTTCTTTCCCAATCAATCGAGCAAGGTGAAAGCTACCTTCACGGCTTATGCCTGCTAGGCAACTCATGATGAAGGCCTGCCTTCGAAAGTGATGGCCCGAGATGGCGAACCTGCTGTGGCTCCAAGGCGGCGCGTGCTCCGGAAACACGATGTCGTTCCTCAACGCCGAGGAACCGAGCGCGTGCGATCTCGTCACCGATTTCGGAATCAACATCCTATGGCATCCGTCGCTCGGCATGGAGCTCGGCGATCAGCTCAAGCGACTGCTCAACGATTGCGTCTCCGGCGCCAAACCGCTCGACATCTTCGTTTTCGAGGGCACGGTCATCAACGCACCGGACGGCACGGGCGAGTGGAATCGCTTCGCCGGTAAACCGATGAAGGAATGGGTCGCCGCGCTCTCGGCGGCGGCGCAGTTTGTCGTGGCGATCGGCGACTGCGCGACGTGGGGCGGGATCCCCGCGATGGCGCCCAACCCGTCGGACTCGACGGGCATGCAGTTCCTCAAGAAAAAGCACGGCGGCTATCTCGGCCAGACGTTCCTCTCGAAGTCGGGGCTCCCGGTCATCAACATCCCGGGTTGCCCCGCGCATCCGGATTGGGTGACGCAGATCCTCGTCGCGGTCGCCTCCGGCCGCGCGGGCGACATCGGTCTCGACGACTTGCAGCGGCCCAAGACCTTCTTCACGAGCTTCACGCAGACCGGCTGCACGCGCAACATTCAATACGCTTATAAAGTTTCGGCGACCGAATTCGGCCAGCGCAAGGGTTGCCTCTTCTACGATCTCGGTTGCCGCGGTCCGATGACGCATTCGCCGTGCAACCGCATCCTCTGGAACCGGCAATCCTCGAAGACGCGTTCGGGCATGCCGTGCCTCGGTTGCACCGAACCCGAATTCCCGTTTTACGATCTCGCTCCCGGTACCGTCTTCAAGACGCAAACCGTCATGGGCGTCCCCAAAGACCTGCCTGCGGGCACGGCCAAGCCCGGTTACATCCGGCTCACCGCGACCGCGAAGGCGACCGCGCCGCAGTGGGTCGAGGAAGACATGTTCGTCGTCTAGCGCCTCGGCGCTATGTTCTTCAGCACTTCAGCTTAGAGGACGTTCGCATGGCAATCGCTCCCGAAGCACCAACCACGAAGGGGCAGATCCTCGACATCTCGCCCGTCGGCCGCGTCGAGGGCGATCTCGACGTGCGCGTCGACATCCGCAACGGCGTCGTCGTCGACGCCTGGACGCAAGCGGAGCTCTTCCGCGGCTTCGAGGTCATCCTGCGCGGCAAGGATCCGCAGGCCGGACTCGTCGTGACGCCGCGCGCGTGCGGCATCTGCGGCGCCTCGCACCTCACGTGCGCAGCCTGGGCGCTCGACACGGCGTGGGAGACGACCGTCCCGCGCAACGCGATCCTCGCGCGCAACCTCGGCCAGATCGTCGAGAGCCTGCAGAGCATACCGCGCCATCACTACGGCCTCTTCATGATCGACGTCACGAATAAGATCTACGACAAGAGCCCGTTCTACGCCGAGGCGCTGCGCCGCTATGCGCCGTTCACGGGGATCCACTACGAGAAGGGCGTCTCGATCTCGGGACGGCCGGTCGAGATCTACGCGCTTCTGGGCGGTCAGTGGCCGCATTCGAGCTTCATGGTCCCGGGCGGCGTCATGTGCGCGCCGACCCTCTCGGATATGACGCGCGCGACCGCGATTCTGGATCACTACCGGAAGAACTGGATCGAGTCACTCTGGCTCGGGTGCTCGATGGAGCGCTACGAGCAGATCAAGTCGTACGACGACTTCATGGCGTGGCTCGACGAGAGCCCCGAGCATCGCAATTCGGACCTCGGCTTCTACTGGCAGATGGGCAAGGACATCGGCCTCGACACGTACGGTCGCGGCCACGGCAAGTTCATCAGCTGGGGTTATCTGCCGCACGAAGATAAATATCAGCACCCGACGATCGACGGTCGCAACGCCGCGCTGATCATGAAATCCGGCGTCTACAACGGCGCATCGGATACGTTCGAGCTTATGGATCAGGCGTTCACGCGCGAGGACATGCTGCACGCTTGGTACGACGAGGGCAAGATCGTCCATCCGTTCGACCGCACGACCGTGCCGACGCATAAAAATAAGATCTCCTTCGACGAGAAATACTCGTGGTCGACGGCGGTCCTGCACGAGCAGGACGGTAGGCTCGAAGCGGGTCCGCTCGCACGGCAGCTCGTGGCCGGCGGCAAGCACGGCCAACCGTGGCAGCACTACGATCCACTCGTGCTCGACATGTATCGCACCATGGGCGGGCCGAGCGTGCTGCTGCGACACTTTGCCCGCATGCACGAGACGGTGAAGCTCTACCGCCAGGCGGAGCGCTGCGTCAAGGAGTTCCGGCTCGAGGACGAGTGGTACATCAAGCCCGTCGAAAAGGACGGCCGCGGCTGGGGCGCGACGGAAGCCATCCGCGGCGCGCTGTGCCATTGGATCGACGTCGAGGGCGGCAAGATCAAGAACTATCAGATCATCTCGCCGACGACGTGGAACGTGGGGCCGCGCTCGGCGAACGGCCAACGCGGGCCGATGGAAGAGGCGTTGATCGGGACGCCGATCGTCGACGCGAGCGATCCCGTCGAGGTCGGTCACGTCTGCCGCTCCTACGATTCGTGCCTGGTCTGCACGGTGCACGTCCACGACGCGTCGACGGGCGAAGAGCTCGCGCGCTTCCGGACCGCGTAACGGCCGATGCTCACGATCGTGGGCTGCGGCAATCTCACGCGCGGCGACGACGGCCTCGGCCCCGTCGTCGCGCGCCGGATGCTCGCGCACCTCGTGACGCTCGGTCGCGACGACGTGCGCGCGTACGATGCCGGGACCGACGGGATGGCCGTGATGTTCGCCGCGCGTGGCTCGAACGCGCTCGTCGTCGTCGACGCGGCGCGCACGGGCGTCGCGCCGGGTGCCATCTACGAGGTACCGGGCGACGTGCTGGCGCGCGATTACGCGCCGTCGCTCAACCTCCATGACTTCCGCTGGAATCACGCGCTTGCCGCGGGCCGGCGGATCTACGGCGACGCGTTCCCGACCGACGTGACGGTGCTGCTCGTCGAAGTCGAGACGACCGCGTTCGGTCTCGAGCTCAGCCCCGTCGTCGCGGCCGCGGCGGAGACCGTGGTCGCGCGACTCGAGGCGATCGTCGCCGCGTATCGTCCCAAGGCGGTGGCCGCGTGAGCGCGACGGTCGCCCTCCGCGACGGCAGCGTCTATCTCGACGTCGCGACGTTCGAGCGCTTCCTCGGAACCCGCGACGCCGTGACGCTGTTGCGGCAGGGCGGCGACCTCTACATCGTGCCGCTCCTAGACTCGACCCTCGGCGGCTATCTCTGCAAGCGCCGCACCGCGGCGGGCGACCGCGTGGTGCACGCGACGGAGTTCTTTCGCGAGCACGGGCTCGAGGTCCCGATCACTCGACAGTACCCGGCGGCGTGGCGCGACGACATCGCGGCGCTCGTCGTGCCGGGCGTCTTCCCGGCGGCGGGCTGACGTGGCGAGCACGAGCGTCGAGGAGCTCATCGCCGCGGCGGTCGCGACGGCGGATGCCGAATCGATCGCGCCGCACGAGCGCGCCGACATGCTGATCGAGATCGCGATGGGGCTCCAGCAACGACCCAAAAATTCGGAGCAGCTCGAGGGCGCGGTGGCCCTCTACGAGCGGGCGATCGCGCTCTGCGCGCCCGACGATTACGTGACGGTCGCCCGGATACGAGCGCGCATGGGCACGGCGCTGCAGGCGATCCCAGGTGAGGGGTTCTGCGATCTCGAGCGCGCGCGCGATTGCTACGAGCACGCCTCGAGCGTCCTGCGCGTCGCGGGCGAGGCACCCGAACGCGCCGAGATCGATCTCAATCTCGGGCTCGTGCTGCAGACGCTCGCGGGCATCGGCCGCGCGAAGATCACGGACGCGATCGCCGCGTACCAGCGCGCGCTGCTGACGTTCGACAAGGCAGCCTTTCCGCAAGAATACGCGATCCTCCAAAATAATTTGGCGGCCGCCTTTCTCTCGATTCCATTCTCCGACGAACGGTCGAAATTGCGCGAGGCGCTCGCGGTGCAATCCTTCGAAGAAGGCCTCCGCGTCGTCACGATGATCGACCATCCCGTCGAGTACGCGATGCTGCAAAATAATCTCGGAAACGCGCTGCAATATAGTTCGACGAGTCACCGCGTCGAGAATACGCTGCGCGCGCTCGACGCTTACGACGAAGCGCTCAAAGTGCGAACACGTTCGGCCGCACCACTCGAATACGCGAACACGATCTCCAACCGCGCGAACGCGCTCGCGAACCTTCCCGACGACGTCGCCGATCCCGGCGCCGGGAACCGCGCCAACCTCGCACGCGCGGTCGAAGGCTATGCCGAGGCGCGCGAACTCTTCGCCACCCACGGCGAAGACGAAAAAGTCCGGCTCGTCACCGCCGCGATCGACGAGATCGCAGCCGAACTCGAATCCACGCTCGCGATCTCCGCGCTCTTCGCTCGCACCCATGAGGATACGCTGTCATGAACGTCTCGGCACTCGAAGTCGCAGCTGCGATCGTCGTCGGCACGGCCGCGTCGGTCGCGGGCGGCTACCTCGGCGGCGTCACCCTCGGCGCGAAGGACCTCGGTCCCAAGCTCTCGGGCTTCCTCGGCGTGCTGTACGGTCCGGCGGGCGGCGGTCTCGGCGTCGTCATCGGCGTCGTCGCCGTCTCCGTGCTCGCGACGAAGGCGTAACGCAATGCTGATGCTGGCCTCGGACTCAGTCAAACTGGTCCTCGAAAATAAGCTCTTCAAAAATCAGGGCGAGGTCTTCGGACTCGCCGGCGTCGGCGCTGGCGCGACCGCCGCGATCTTCCTGTGGCTGACGTCGCGCGAGACGCCCATGTGGATGGCCGCGGGCGCGGCCGGGCTCGCCGGCGGCTTCGCAATGCCGTACCTGCTCAAAGACATCAGGTACCGCTGACCCGTGACGACCGCCGCGCAGCTCGAACGAGCCCCGGACGCGACGGCCCTCGCCCGCGATCTCGACGCGCTCGAAGCGATCGTCGCCGCGTGGGAGGCACCGTACGCCGCGACGGCGCTCGCCTATCGTGAAGCCATCGACGCGCTCAACGCGGAGGCATTCCGGCGGCTCATCGCCACGCTCCGCGCCGAACCGCAGGCGCTCGCGGCGCTCAAGGCGGCCGTCACGGACGAGCTCGTCTACGCGGTGCTGCGCCACCATGAACTGATTCGGCCGAGCCTCCAGGAGCGCGTCGAAGCAGCGCTCGACGGCGTGCGGCCGATGCTCGCCTCGCACGGCGGCGACGTCGCGCTCGTGCGCGTCCTGCCGCCAGCGGCAATTGAGGTGCGCTTCACGGGCGCCTGCGAGACGTGCCCGGCGTCGATCACGACGTTCACGCTCGGCGTCAAGCGCGCGCTCGAAGCCGAGTGCCCCGAGATCACGGACGTCCGTCAGGTCAAAGGACTCTCGTCGGCCCCGGCCGCGGGCGGCGTGCGCTACGTCAGTCCCTTTGCATCGGCGGATTCCGACGGCTGGGTTCGCGCAGGAACGCTCGTCGGCATTCCCGAGCACGGTGTGCGGTTCGCGACCGTCGACGGCGAGCAGCTCATTTTCTCCCGCAGCGCGAGCGCCGTCGCGTGCGTGCAGAACGCATGCGCGCACCTCGGTCTCGCCCTCGACGGCGCCCTGATTGCGGACGGGCTCATCACGTGTCCGCATCACGGCTTCACCTACGAGCTCGCCTCGGGCGAATGTCTGACCGCACCCGGCGTGTCGCTGCGCGTGCACGCCGTGCGCGTCCAAGATGACGACGTGTTCGTCCGGCTCTCGCGCTGATGCGCGTCTCGCTCGCGCAGCCGCACCATCGGGATGACGGCGCGCGCGCTCGCGGCGCCCACGCCGAGCCCCTCCTCGCGGCGAGCGGGCCCCGCGTCGTTCTCGGGGGCGAGACGGGTCCGGACGGCGCGTTCGCGCGGCCGATCGTGCCCGCGGCGCACACGCTCTTCGGAGCGCGCGGCGCAGCGCTCGCGAGCCCGGACGGGCCGCTCGTCGTCGCCGACACGGGCCATCACCGCATCCTCGTCTGGCACCGCGCCCCGACCGCGGACGGCGCGCCCGCCGATGCGGTGTTCGGTCAGCCCGATTTCGGCAGCGAGGGCCGCAACGCGCGCGGCGAGGTCTCGGCGACGACGTGCAACGTGCCGGTCGGCGTCGCGACGCACGACGGCATGCTCGCCGTCGCCGACTCGTGGAATCATCGCGTCCTACTCTGGCATGCGATCCCGCGTGACTCGAACGTCCCGCCGGACGTCGTGCTCGGTCAGCGCGCGCGCGACGCCGGCGCGCCCAACGGCGGCGGCGCGGTCGGCGCGGCGACGCTGTACTGGTGCTCGGGCGTCGCCTTCACGGCACGCGGGCTGCTCGTCGCCGATACGGGGAACCGGCGCGTGCTCGTCTGGGACGGGCTGCCCGAGTGCGACGGTGCGCCCGCGGACCGCGTGCTCGGCCAGCGCGACTTCACGACCCGCGACGAGAACGCGGGCGCCGCGTGCGGCGACGCGGGGATGCGCTGGCCGCACGGCGTGCTCGTCGCGGGCGAACGGCTCGTCGTCGCGGACGCCGGCGACAATCGGCTGATGCTATGGGATCGGATGCCGGCGGCGAACGGCGCGCCGTGCACCGCGATCGTCGGGCAGCGCGACGCCACCGGCAGCGACCACAACGGCGGCAACTACTGGCCGACCGCCGAGACGCTCAACATGCCGTACGCCTGCGCCGTCGCGCGCGAGACGCTCGTGGTCGCCGATACCGCGAACTCGCGACTCCTGAACTGGCGGCTCGCCGATCTGCGAACGAACGCACCCGCGACCGCGCTCGCGGCGCAGCCCGACTTCCTCGCCAAGGGCGATAACCGGTGGGCGCCCGCGGTACGCGACTCGCTCTGCTGGCCCTACGGCGTCACGGCGTGCGGCGACACGCTCGTGATCGCGGACTCGGGCAACAGCCGCGTCGTCCTATGGGATCTCGCGTGATCGCCGCGCGCGCCCGCGTGACCGTGCGCGTGCGCGGAACCGTGCAGGGCGTGGGTTTCCGGCCGAACGTCTATCGGCTCGCTCTGGCGTGCGACATCACGGGCGACGTCCGCAACGACGCGGAGGGCGTGCTGATCCACGCCGCGGGCGAACGCGAGGCGATCGAGCGCTTCATCGTGCGGATACGCGACGAAGCACCGCCGCTCGCACGCATCACCGCCCTCGACGTCTCGACCGCCGCGGAACCCGTCGCGAGCGACGGCTTCCGCATCGTCGCGAGCGTCTTCGGCCGGACGCGCACGCGCGTCGCGGCCGACGCGGCGCTCTGCGCGGCGTGCCGCGCCGAGGTGCTCGATCCGTTCCAGCGGCGCTACCGCTATCCGTTCGCGAATTGCACGCACTGCGGCCCGCGGCTCTCGATCCTCGAGCGCGTGCCGTACGACCGGCCGCGCACGACGATGGCGCCCTTTGCACTCTGCGCCGAGTGTGCGGCGGAATACGGCGATCCGACCGACCGCCGCTTCCACGCGCAGCCGATCGCGTGTCATCGCTGCGGGCCGCGCGCGCGCCTCGAACGCATGGACCGCCGCGCCGTGACGTTCGACATGCACTCGATGCTCGACGATGTCGACGCGGCGCGCAGCCTGCTGCAAAAGGGCGCGATCGTCGCGATCAAGGGCATCGGCGGCTATCAGCTCGCGTGCGACGCGACGCGGGAGACCGCCGTCGCGACGCTGCGCGCGCGCAAGCATCGCGCGGAGAAGCCGTTCGCGCTCATGGCGTACGACGTCGCGACGATCCGGCGCTATTGCAGTGTGAGCGATGCCGAGGCGGCGCTGCTCGCATCGAGCGCCGCGCCGATCGTGCTGCTGCGCGCGGACGGGCCGGAGCGGCTCGCGGCCGGCGTCGCGCTCGGGATGACGTCGCTCGGCTTCATGCTACCCGCGACGCCGCTGCACGTGCTGCTGCTGCAGCGCATGGGCCGGCCCGTCGTAATGACGAGCGGCAATCGCTCGCACGAGCCGCAGGTGACGCGCGACGACGAGGTGCGCGAACGCCTCGGCGACATCGCGGAGTACGTCCTGCTGCACGATCGCGCCATCGCCGCGCGCCTCGACGACTCGGTCGCGCGCGTCTCGCTCGGCGAACCGCGCGTCGTGCGCCGCGCGCGCGGCTACGCACCCGAACCGCTCGCGCTGCCGCCGGGCTTCGAGAACGCGCCCGAGCTGCTCGCGCTCGGCGCCGAGCTCAAGGCGACGTTCTGCTTCTCGGTCGGCGGCGAGGCCGTGCTCTCGCAGCATCAGGGCGATCTCGAGGACGCGGCGACCTACGACGACTATCTGCGCAACCTCGCGCTCTACGAGACGATGTTCGATCGCGCGCCCGCGGCGCTCGTCGTCGACCGGCATCCCGCATACCGATCGGCTGCGTACGGGCGGACGCGGGCCGAGCACGAGCGGCTGCCGCTCATCGAGGTCCAGCACCATCACGCGCACGTCGCAAGCGTGCTTGCCGAACGCGGCCGGCCGCTCGACGCGCCGCCGGTGCTCGGGATCGCGCTCGACGGGCTCGGCTACGGCGACGAGGGCGAACTGTGGGGCGGCGAGTTCCTCGTCGCGGATTACCGCGCGTACCGCCGCGTCGCGAGCTTCAAGCCCGTCGCGCTCCTGGGCGGCGAGCGCGCGATCCGGGAGCCCTGGCGCAGCACGTACGCCCACCTCATGGCGGAGATGGGCTGGTCCGAGTTCGCGCTGAATTTCTCGGAGCTCGAGCTCTTCGAATACCTGCGCGCGAAGCCGCGCGAGACGCTCAACGCGATGCTCGCCGGCCGGCTCAACTCGCCGCCCGCGAGCTCGTGCGGCCGGCTCTTCGATGCGGTCGCGGGCGCGCTCGGGCTCGCGCGCGATGCCACGTCGTACGAGGGTCAGGCCGCGATGCTGCTCGAGGCGATCGTCGATCGCGACGCGCTCGCGCGCGCTGGTCCCGACGACGCGTATCCCTTCGCGCTGCCGCGTCTAGGCGGCCGAGGGATGCCATACGTCGAGCCGCTCGCGATGTGGCGCGCGCTGCTCGGCGATCTCGTCTGCGGCACGCCGCACGGCACGATCGCCGCCCGCTTTCACCGGGGACTCGCGACCGCCGTCGGAGCGGCCGCGATCGCCCTGACGACGGGCGAGTACGCGAGCGCCGACGCGACCGGAATCGATACCGTCGCGCTCACCGGCGGCTGCTTCCAAAACACGATCTTGCTCGAACTCGTGACCGATCGCCTCGAAGCCGCGGGCTTCACCGTCATCTCGAACGCGCGCGTGCCCGCAAACGACGGTGGGATCGCGCTCGGCCAAATCGCGGTCGCCGCGGCGACCATGCTCTCCCAAGAAAGCGCCTGATCATGTGCCTCGGCATCCCGGGCCAGATCGTCGAGATCGACCCGCTCACGGAACTGCTCGCGACCGTCGCCGTCTCGGGCGTCCGGCGCAAGGTCAACATCGCGTGCATCGTCGACGACGCGCACCCGCCCGCCGCGTGCCTCGGCGACTGGGTCCTCGTGCACGTCGGCTTCGCGATGAGCCGCATCGACGAGGCCGAGGCCGCGCAGACGCTCAAGATCTTGACCGAGCTCGGCGAGGCGCAGGCGGAGCTCGCCGCGATGCGCGCAAGCGGGTCGACGCCGTGAAGTACGTCGACGAGTTCCGCGACGGCGACAAGGCTCGCATCCTCGAACGCGAGATGGCGGCGCTCGCACCCCGGCTCCCGCGGCGCGACGGCCGCAAGCTGCAGATCATGGAAGTCTGCGGCGGCCACACGCATGCGATCTTCCGCTATGGGATCGAAGCGATGCTGCCCGAGGAGGTCGAGCTCGTGCACGGGCCGGGTTGCCCCGTCTGCGTCCTACCGATGGGTCGCATCGACGACTGCATCGCGATCGCCGAGCGGCCCGAGGTGATCTTCACGACCTTCGGCGACGCGATGCGCGTCCCGGGTTCCCAGAAGTCGCTGCTGCAAGCGAAAGGCGACGGCGCGGACGTCCGGATGGTCTACTCGCCGCTCGATGCGCTCGCCCTCGCGCGCAAGAATCCCGACCGAGAGGTCGTGTTCTTCGCACTCGGCTTCGAGACGACCACGCCCTCGACCGCCCTCACCGTCCTGCAAGCCGAGCGCGAGGGCATCGGCAACTTTTCCATCTTCTGCAACCACATTACGATCGTCCCGACGCTGCGGGCGATCCTCGATGCGGGCGATCTCCAGCTCGACGCGTTCATCGGCCCGGGCCACGTCAGCATGGTCATCGGTACGGAACCGTATGATTTCATCGCGCGCGATTATCACAAGCCGATCGTCGTCGCGGGATTCGAACCGCTCGACGTGCTGCACTCGATCTATATGGTGCTCGAGCAACTCGCGGACGGCCGGTGCGAAGTCGAGAACCAATACGCGCGCGTCGTGCCGAGCGCAGGGAACCGCATGGCGATGGAGGCGGTCGCGCGCGTGTACGAGGTGCGCGATCATTTCGAATGGCGCGGCCTCGGCTCGATCGAGCATTCGGGTTTGCGGATGCGCGGGGACTACGCGCGCTACGACGCGGAGCGGAAGTTCGCCGTCCCCGGACTGCAGGTGCTCGACCCGGCCGCCTGTCAGTGCGGCGAGGTCCTCAAGGGCGCGATCAAGCCGTGGGAGTGCCGCATCTTCGGTACGGCATGCACGCCCGAATCGCCGCTCGGCGCACTCATGGTCTCGAGTGAGGGCGCGTGCGCCGCGTACTATCAGTACGGCGGGATCCCGACGTCGGCGACGCCGGCCGCCGAGCACGCGGTCGTCACGTCGATCGCGCCGGCGGACCTCCGCGCGACGGTCGCCCCGTGACCGTCCGCAACGGCAACGGCGCCGCCGTCACCGGATTGCGCCGCCGGCTCGGGACGATCCACGTGCCCTCGGTGACGCTCGCGCACGGCGGCGGCGGGAAGGCGATGCGCGATCTCATCGACGACGTGTTCGTGCGCGCTTTCGCGAACGAGTATCTCGACACCGGCGACGATCAGGCGCGCTTCGATCTGGCGGCGCTCGCGTGTGGCGGTGATCGACTGGCCTTTACGACCGATTCGTATGTCGTGCATCCCATCGTCTTTCCCGGGGGCGACATCGGAAAGCTCGCGGTGTGCGGCACGGTCAACGATCTCGCGGTCGGCGGCGCGACGCCGCGCTATCTCTCGTGCAGCGTCATCCTCGAGGAGGGGTTGCGCGTCGACACGATCCGCGCGATCGCGGCCTCGATGGCGGCGGCGGCGCGCGCGGCGAACGTCGCGATCGTCACGGGCGATACGAAGGTCGTCGAGCGCGGTGCCTGCGATAAGATCTTCATCAACACCGCGGGCATCGGCGTCATCCCGGCGGGCATCGACCTCGACGTCGCCTCGGTGCGCGCGGGCGACGTGATCGTCGTCAACGGCTATCTCGGCGACCACGGTGCGACGATCATGGCCGCCCGCGGAGACCTCGCGATCGACGCGCCGCTCGAAAGCGATTGCGCGCCGCTCGGCGGGCTCGTCGCGAACCTGCTCGCCGCGGCGCCCGGCACGCGCTTCATCCGCGATGCCACGCGCGGCGGCCTCGCGAGCGTGCTCAACGAAATCGCGCTCGCCTCGGAGATCGCAATCGAGATCGATGAGTCGCGCACGCCGCTACGCGATGCCGTCAAGGGATTCTGCGAGATCCTCGGGCTCGATCCGTTCTATCTCGCGAACGAGGGCAAGATCGTCGCCGTCGTGCCGCCCGAGCAAAGCGACGCCGCCGTGTCGGCACTGCGCGCGCACGAGTTCGGCCGCGAGGCCTGCGCGATCGGCCGGGCCGTGCCGGGCGAAGCGGGCCGCGTCACGATGCGGACCGTCTTCGGCGGCTCGCGCATCGTCGACATGCTCGTCGGCGAGCAGCTCCCGAGGATCTGCTGATGCACGAGCTCGGCATCGCGCGCAATATCGTCGCGATCGTCTGCGAGCACGCCCGTGGCGCGAAGATTACGCGGGTGACGCTCGAGGTCGGCGAGCTCTCGGGCGTGCTGCCGGATGCCATTGCGTTCTGCTTTCCGCTCGTCGCCGCGGGCACGGCATGCGCGGACGCCGTGCTCGACGTGCATGTCGTTGCGGGCCGCTCGCGTTGCCGGACGTGCGGCACGGACTACGCGTTCCCGCGGCTCGGCGTGCCCTGTCCGTGCGGTTCGCGCGACGCGATCAGGCTCAGCGGTGACGAACTCAACGTCAGAGAGATGCAATTGGAGGCGGCCTGATGTGCGCGACGTGCGGATGTTCTGGGGGGCCGGGCGTCGTGCTCCGCGCCGATCACGACGGCGGCCACACCCACGACGCCGGCGAGATGGGCGGTTCGCCCGGGCACCGGCACGCCGAAGATCACGATCACGGCGACGGCCGCGACCACGATCACGCGCACGGACCCGGCACGAACGGTCACGCGCACGGCGTCGTAGCAGAACGTCCACACGTACAAGCGATGGACGAGCGGACGGTGGTGCTCGAGCGCGCGGTGCTCGCGAAGAACGACGCTTTCGCAGACGCGAATCGGAGCAGTTTCGCGCGCTCAGGTGTGCTCGCGCTCAATCTCGTAAGCTCGCCCGGTTCGGGCAAGACGACGTTGCTCGAACGCACGATCCACGATCTCGGCGCACAGCTGCCGATCGTCGTTATCGAGGGCGATCAGGCCACGCAAAACGACGGCGCGCGGATTCGCGCGGCGGGCGCACGCGCGCTCCAGATCAATACCGGCACGGGCTGTCACCTCGAAGCGGAGACGGTCGGCCGCGCGTGCGACGTGCTCGACCCGGCGGCGGGCACGATCGTCATGATCGAGAACGTCGGAAACCTCGTCTGTCCCGCGCTCTTCGATCTCGGCGAACGCGCGAAGATCGTCATCCTCTCCGTTACCGAGGGAGATGATAAACCAGCAAAGTATCCGCACATGTTCGCCGCGGCCGATCTCGTGATCTTCAACAAGATCGATCTGCTGCCGTACGTCGATTTCGATCTCGAGCGGGCCGCGGCGCATGCGCGGGCGCTGCGGCCCGGGCTCGTGACGATCGCGCTCTCGGCGCGGTCGGGCGAGAATCTCGGCGCGTGGTACGCATGGCTGCGAGCGGCGCTCGCGGCGGAGGCACCCCGAGCGGCCTCGGGGTAGCCCGGCGGGCGCGGCGAAAGCATGCCGCGATGCGCTTCCGTCTCCGACCGACCATCGCCGCGCTCGCGGCCGGCAGCGCCGCCGCCGCCGTCTCCGCGGCCTTCGCCTCCGCGGCGACCGGGCCGGGCGAGGCGGAGATGCTCGTGAAGATTGCGGACACGACCGCCATCAGCGATCTCGCCTACCGCGAGGACGCGTATCTCAGCGACGTCATCGGGCCGCGCCTCAGCGGCTCGTCGCAGGACGCCGCCGCGGTCGCGTACGTTGCGGACCGCATGCGCGCCCTCGGCTCGCGGTCCGGCTCGAACCGGTGATGGTGCCGGACTGGGTGCGCGGCGAGGAGAGCGCCTCGCTCGTGAATTGGGTGCATCGCCCGGCAGGCGACACCCAGAAGATCGTCGTCACGGCGCTCGGCACGAGCGTCGCGACGCCGCCGCAGGGCATCACCGCGCCCGTCGTCGTCGTGCACGGCTTCGATGAGCTCGCGACGCTCGGCGCGCGCGTGCGCGGCGCGATCGTCCTCTACGACGTTCCCTTCGACAAGCGGCTCGCGGCCGCGGGCGAAGGCGGCGACGCGTACGGCGAGGTCATCGGCTATCGCTCGCGCGGTCCGAGCGCAGCGGCGAAGCTCGGCGCGGTCGCGTCGCTCGTGCGCTCGCTCGGCAGCGCGGACGACCGGCTGCCGCACACGGGCCTCACGCACTATGCGGCGGGCATTGCGAAGATTCCGGCGGGCGCGGTGACGACCGAGGATGCCGAGCTCATCGCGCGGCTCGCGCAGCGCGGGCCCGTCACGATGCATCTGACGCTGACGCCGCGCACGCTACCCGACGCGAAGACCGACAACGTGATCGCCGACCTGCCCGGCACGGGCTCGCCCGCGTGCAGCGTGATCGTCTCGGGACATCTCGACTCGTGGGACCTCGGGACGGGCGCAACGGACGACGGCGCGGGCGTCGCCGAGGCGATGTCCGCGATGGCGACGCTGCACGATCTCGCCGTGAAGCCGCGCTGCACGATTCGCTTCATCGCCTATGCGAACGAGGAGAGCGGCCAACGCGGCGGCGCGACGTACGCGCGCGACGAGACGGCGCGGCTTGGCACGATCGTCGGCGCGATCGAGTCGGACTCAGGAGCCGCGGTGCCGCTTGGATTCGGGACGTCGCTCTCGGCGGCCGCTGCGCCCGCGCTCGAACCCATCGCCGCGGCGCTGCGCACGATCGGCGCGCCCGTCATCGAGTACGGCATCGGCTCGGAGACCGACGTCGAGCCGCTCGCGCTCGCGAGCGTGCCCGTGTTCGCGCCCGTGCAGCACGATCCCAAGTACTTCGACTATCACCACACGGCGGCCGATACGTTCGATAAGGTCGACAAGGCCGGCATCGCGCAGAACGCGGCCGTGCTCGCGACGCTCGCCTACGGCCTCTCGCAGGCGGCGCCCGGCGTCGCGCGCGAGCCGTACGCCGCCGACCGCTAACCCTCGGGCGCCTCGGTCGCCGCTACGCGCGCCCGGCGCCGGCGCCGCGCGTAGCGGAACGTCCACCAGCCGAGTGCGCCAAACGACGCGTACCCGAGGATCGGTCCCGCGATGAGGTAGGCCTGGATCGGCAGCACGAAGATCAGCGCGCAGGCCACGGCGGTCTGCGCGAGCAGCCCGAGCCCCCACACCCACGTCATCGTCGTCATCACGCGGCGGAAACCGGGGTGGTCGCGCAGAGACGTGAAAGCCGTCGAGTGGGCGTTCGACGCGCTCGCCATGCTCGCGCATGCGAGCTCGGAGACGAGCGGCCGGCGCACGAGCAGCGAGCCGAGGAACGCGACGCCGGCCAGCGCGCCGACGAGGTTTTCACGGAGCTGCAGCGCACGAACCGAGCCGCCGCCGAGGAACGCGAGCAGCGAGAGCGCGATTCCGGTGAGCACGACCAGCGAGAGCGCGTCGACGCGGCGGCGCCGAACGAAGTCGACGAGGCTCCACGCGATCGGCGGTGCGGAGGACGCGAGCAACGCCCGAACGTCGCCGAGCGCCCCGTCGAGCCACGCGTCCACGGCGTACGGCGCCGCGACGTTGACGATGAGCTCGACTGCGACGGTGCGCGCGAGCGAGCGGCGCTCCCGCGCGCCTGCGGGCGGCTCGATCATGTCGGGAACGCCACGGAGCTCGCGTCGCACTGCTACGACGCCCGTCGCCCCGATGTTTTCTCTCGATGGCGCAGAAGGCACGCTCGGACGATGCCCGTGATCCTCACGCAGCACTTTTCTGCGAACGACCGGCCCTACGAGGACGCGGAGATGTCGCTCTACCATTATCCGCGCGTCTATTTCTCACGCGTCGCCGCCTACGACCGATTCGTCTACTATCGCCCGCTCGGCAAGAGCGAGCGGCGACCGGACTCGATGCGCTATTTCGGCTACGGCGTGCTCGGCGTGCCCTTCGACGATCCGTACAAATCCGATCACCGTTTCGTGCCGCTCATCCAGAGCGCGTACTTTCCGCGCACGGTCGGCCTCTACGACGAACGAAGCGCGTTCATCGAGACGGAGTCGGAGCAGAAGCCGCAGTTCCAAGCCGCGGTCAGACGGCTCAGCGAGACGGCGTATTGGCGGATCTTGAGCGCGGGCGGCGCGCGCGAGCGCGATCTCTCGGCATTCCCGAGCACCGAGGCCGTCAGCGCATTCTATCTTCCGGGAAGCGCGGCCGCGGCGCCGCGCGATGCGTTCCGGATCGTCACCGAGATCCCGCCCGGCGCGGGCTATGTTCCGCACGGCACGCAGCTCGACGTCTACGAGTCGGCGGCCCTGCAGGAACGCGCGCGCGCGGATCATCAGAGCGTGCTCGGGCTCGTCGCGCGCAAGATCGTCGCGAGCGGCGGCACCTGCGCGCTCAATAACAACGTCGATCTGCACGGGGACTACGGTCCGGGCACACCGGGCGTCCTCGTCGAAGCCAAGAGTCTCACCGATGCACGCAGCGCGGTCGATCGCATGCGCTACGGCATCGGCCAGCTCGCCGACTACGGCTTCCGCTACGCGGCCGAACTGCGCGGCGCGACGCCGCTGCTCGCCTTCGGGAATCCGCCCGATCGTCAGACGAGCTGGATCGCGGATGTCCTCGAGGATGCCGGCATCGGCTTCGCGGCGCGCGTCGACGGCGAGCTCTTGCCGCTCAATGCGACCGGCCGCGCGCTCCCGCTCTTCGCATGAAGCGACGTTTCCGCGCCCGACGCGCGATCTGCGAATCGATCGCAAATCGCGCGAACGGCGCGTTGACCGTGGCGTCGCCGCGCACTAGGCTAGCGGCATGGAACACCGCACGCATACCGACCACTCGCACGTTCACGGAGCCGATTGCGGCCACACCGCGATCAAGCATGACGACCACGTCGATTACCTTCACGACGGCCATCTCCACAGCGCTCACGGCGACCACGTCGACGAGCACGTGCTCGCCGCGCTCGATACCAAGGGCTGTAAGGATCACTCCTGCGATGGTCACGACGCCTCGCACGCGCACGGCCCGACGTGCGGTCACGAGCCCGTCCCCCATGGCGATCACACCGACTACCTCGTCGCATCGCACCTGCACAACGCCCACGATGGGCACTGCGACGAGCACGGCGTTCTCGCGCTGGCCTAGCGCTTTAGGCGAGCGAGCTCCGGCAGATCGCACAGCGGCCGAAAAACTCGATCGTATGCTCGTCGAGTTCGAAGCCGCGCTCGCTCTCGAGCGACTCGCGGATCTCGTCGATCGCATCGCAGGCCACCTCGTCGACGCGGCCGCAGACGCGGCAGACCGCGTGATGGTGGGGGCGTTCACCGCAATACACGAAGCTCGCCTCGCCGTCGGGATCCGCACGGCGGGCAATCGTACCGAGACCCTCGAGCATCTCGAGGGTCCGGTAGATCGTCGAGATGGCGAGCTTCGGCTGATCGATCGCCAGCCGCCGATGGATCTCGCTCGCCGTGAGATAGCGGCGCTCGCGGTGCAGCAGTTCGAGGACCGCTCGCCGCGAACGGGTCGCATACAGCAGCCGATTCACGCCCTCAGCCGCGACGGATCAGCCGCCGCATCAGCCACCGCGCCGCAGGCGATGCGTTGATGTAATCGAGATCGTCATGCTCGCAGAGCCCGGCCAGCAGATCGCCCGCCGCATCGCAGAGCGCGCACCACGTCGCGAGCACTGCTTCGCGTGGCGGAGGCCCGTCGCCGCGACTCATCGGCCGAACCGCAGGCCGATATCGAAGATGCGGGGCGCCGCGACGTGATTGCCCTGCGCGTTTTGGAGTGTCACGAAATACCGGTCGTTGAGGAGATTCTGAATTCGGAACGTTAACGCGAGGTCGGGAGCGAGCGCCACGCCCTTCTCGACGGCGAAGATCGTATGCGGCGTGGCCTTGCAATACCCCGGCGTGCCATCGGGGCAGCTCGCCGACGAGAGCCCGCTCCCGTATTCGGCATCGGCGGAGAACCAGCCGCCTCTGCGGTCGTTCGCGAGCACGCCGCCCGTGACGCTGTATTCCTGATCGTGATCGGCCGGCGTGAACTCTACGGGCGACCCGAAGCACGGTGCCAGTAGCTGTGTTTCGCAACCCTTGTTGAGTGAAAGGGTGTGCGCCACGTTGACGTAGCCGCGGCTGCCATTGCGGAACGGGAGCACGTAGTTGATGGCCTGCTGCGAGAGTCGGCCGAGCGTATAGTTGATGTCCTGATGCAAGAGGGTCACGCCGACCTGCGTATCGTCGATGAGGTCGTTCGCGTTCTTCTGCCACACGCGAAAGCCGAGCGAGCCCGCGCCGATCGGCACGTGGCCGCCGAACTCGAGCTGCGTGTCGCGTTCCGGCTTGAGATCGAACTGCGCGATCGATGCTTGCAGCGGCAGGTTCAAGAGTTGCGCCGCGCCCGGGCTGACGTTTTCGAAGGAGAACGGCTCGAAGAAGCGGCCGACGTAGGCGTAGATGCTCGCGCGCGGACCGAAGAAACGCGTGAGCTTGAGGCGCGGACTGAACGACCCGAAGCCCTGCGCAAACTCCGCCGACTTGATCGTGAAGAAGTCGTACCGCAAACCCGCGTCGACTTCATAGCGGTCGCTCGGGCGCCAACTGTCCTGCGCGTAGGCAGAATACGTGTTGCCGACGTTGGGACTCGTGTCGACGACGGTGAACGGCGCATTCGGCGTCGCGGGCGAGTAGAGCGGCGCGAGAAAGTTACTGGGTTGCAGCGTGACGGCGTAATTCTTGATCACACGCGTCGCGTCGTAATTGACGCCGGCCTTGATTTCGTGGCGCCCAATGCGTTTCGTATAGTCGCCTTGGAGGATGAGATCGAGCGATGTCTTATCGTCGGCGAGCGAGAAACCGCACGTGCCCGGGCCATAATTCTGCGGCCCCGAGATTGCCATCGCGCAATCCGTCGCGTTCCCGCCGGCTGCGAGATTGAGCGCTTGGCCGAACGCGAAGTCGTTCGGCTGGTCGCCGAAATCGCGGATACGCGATACCTTCACGGCGGGCCCGAAGCTGTACGCCCCGGTCTCGCCGAGCGATTGCCGAAAATTAAGATTGACGAACGTATCCTCTTGCTTCTCGTTATCGTCCGTCTGCGCGGGCTCGCCGCTCGCGACGTCGTTCGGAATCTGGTACGCACGATAGCTGTGAATCACCGTCACGTCGGTGAAGTCGTTTTTCCCTCGCGGGATCGTAAAGCGCGCGAATTGATTTGTGTCGCTCGCGCGGTTGTGCGGGGAATCGAAGTTGGGCGGATCGAGCCCGCGCGTGGACTGCTCGTCCCGAAACGCGAGCGAATACCCGCCGCCGCCGGCGAGCGGCGCGTGATAGCCGAGCGTCTGATCGAGATCGCTGTATGAGCCGACGCGCGCGTCGCCGTCGACGCCCGCCGGGCCCGTGCCCGCGCGCGTCGTGATGTTGAGGACCGAACCGAAGCGTAAGCCGTACTGCGCGGGATACGCGCCCTCGATAACGTCCACGAACGAGACGTCGTTGGGATCGATCTCGCTGCCGACTTCGCGGTTGAGCGCTTGCGGCAGCGGTACGCCGTCAACGAGGTAGTCGATGACGCCGTGATCGCCATTGAGGTGCACGACCCCGTTGGCGCCGCGCACGGCGCCGGGTAATTGAATCAGCGCTTCGGGGAAGCTGTCGTTGTACGGCGAGCGCGTGAGCGTCTCGTGATCGAGCACCACATCGCTGCCGCTGCCGCGCGTCGCCGTCGAACGCACGACCGCAACGCTACCGATCTTCTGCAGCGTAAGCGCGATCGGCGCGGTCGCGCCGCCGCTTCCGAGATCGACGCGAACGGCACCGTGCTGGCCTCCAAGCGTCGCGGTGACGTCGTACGATCCGAGCAGCAAAGCGGGAAACGTGTACCGCCCGTTCGCATCGGTCGTGGCGTGCAGGACGACGTTGTTGCCCGCGGCGGTCACAGCGACTCCCGGCAACGGCGCGCCGTCGCGCGTGACGACGCCCGTCAGAAAGGCGCTCGCGGACGCCGCTTGCGCCGCCGTCGCGCAGGAGAGCGCGGCACACAGAAAGATTACGCTCTTCGAGCGACTCGTCATCGTTGATTCCCCGAACAGGTGACGCCCGCCCGAGTGCGGGCCGACTAATGATAACGATATATCATTGTCGCAGGTGGCCACTCCTGCGTGTTCGGCAAACATTGAAGGCTCGATGATCGCAGGATCCCGCCGAGTGAGCGCCCGCGCTCCGGGGAACCGACGGCGGGGCCGTGCGGGCAGCAGAAAGGAACAAGGGCCCGCACCCTACGGTGCGAGCCCTCGTTCCTTGCCAGGTCTCGGTCAGGATCAGTAATCTTCGTCCCCGCCGCCGAGCGGGCCGAGACCCTCCTCCTCGTCGTCTTCCTTTTCGAGCTCCTCGTCCTCGTCCTCGAGAACGTAGCCCTCGTCGACCTCGTCTTCTTCCACGGCCGGCTCTTCTTCGGCGACATCGCTATCGAGCACGTCATCCCCGAGGCCGCCGCCGATGCGGCTCATGCCGCCCTCCTCGGCTTCGGGCGCGCTCGGCATGACGCTCCGCGGCGAGGCCTGGGCGGCCGCGACTTCCTCGTCGCTCGCCTCGGTTTCCTCATCGGAATCTTCGCCGTCGACGTCGGGTGCGGTCGCACCCTCGGCACCGTCGGCCATGCCGACGCCGCCTTCGACGGCGGTCTCCATGGCACGCTGCTGCTCCGCTTCGCGCGCCGCGACCATCGTCTGCGACATCCGCGGATCTTCCTCGCCGACGAGTAGGCCGATATCCTTGGCCGTCTCGGCGACATCGTCGTCCTGCAGCTTGATCTCGATCTCTTCGCGGTTCTCGGTGAGGACCTTGACGTCGAGCGCAAGCGACTGCAGCTCCTTAATGAGCACCTTGAACGATTCCGGAACGCCCGGCTCCATCACGTTCTCGCCCTTAACGATCGCCTCGTAGGTCTTCACGCGGCCGACGACGTCGTCGGACTTCACCGTGAGGAGCTCCTGCAGCGTGTACGCCGCACCGTACGCCTCGAGCGCCCAGACTTCCATTTCGCCGAAGCGCTGGCCGCCGAACTGTGCCTTGCCGCCAAGCGGCTGCTGCGTGATCATCGAGTATGGGCCCGTGCTGCGCGCGTGGATCTTATCGTCCACGAGGTGCGCGAGCTTGAGCATGTAGATCATGCCGACCGTGATCGGCCGATTGAAGCGGTCCCCGCTGCGCCCGTCGCGCAGCCACGTCTTGCCGTCCGCCGGCAGCCCCGCGTCCATGAGCCACTCGGCGATGTCCTCGGCGTGCGCGCCGTCGAACACCGGCGTTGCGATGTACATGCCGAGCATGCGCGCCGCCCACCCGAGATGGGTCTCCATGATCTGCCCGAGGTTCATGCGCGACGGCACGCCGAGCGGATTGAGTACGATGTCGACCGGCGTGCCGTCCTCGGTGTACGGCATGTCCTCTTCCGGCAGCACCTTGGCGATAACGCCCTTGTTGCCGTGCCGGCCCGCCATCTTGTCGCCCTGCAGAATCTTGCGCTTCTGCGCGACGTAGACGCGCACGAGATGGCTGACGCCGGGCGAAAGCTCGTCACCGTTCTCACGCGAGAACATCTTGACGTCGATGATCTTGCCTTTTTCGCCGTGCGGCACTTTGAGCGAGGTGTCGCGCACTTCGCGCGACTTCTCGCCGAAGATCGCGCGCAGGAGCCGCTCCTCGGCCGTGAGCTCGGTCTCGCCCTTGGGCGTCACCTTGCCGACGAGAATGTCCTCGGGCCGGACCTCCGCGCCGATGCGGATGATCCCGTTCTCGTCGAGATCCTTGAGCGCGTCCTCGCCGACGTTGGGGATATCGCGCGTGATTTCTTCGGGCCCGAGCTTCGTGTCGCGGGCTTCGCACTCGTACTCCTCGATGTGGATCGAGGTGAAGCGGTCGTCCTTGACCATCCGCTCGGAGATGAGGATCGCGTCCTCGTAGTTGTAGCCTTCCCACGGCATGAACGCGACGAGCACGTTCTGGCCAAGCGCCATCTCGCCCTGATCGCTCGACGGACCATCGGCGAGGATCTGACCGCGCATCACGTGTTCGCCGATCGTGACGATCGGGGTCTGGTTGATGCACGTGCCGGCATTGGAGCGCGTGTACTTCAAAAGGTCGTACGTCTTCTCGAGCTCATTCGCGTCGCTCTTGACGACGATGACCTTCGCATCGACGTGCATGACCGTGCCGCCCTCGTCCGCGAGCACGCAGCCCCCGGAGTCCTTCGCGGCGCGGTATTCCATACCGGTGCCGATGATCGGCGCCTGCGGCCGCAGTAGCGGCACGGCCTGACGCTGCATGTTCGCGCCCATCAGCGCGCGGTTGGCGTCGTCGTGCTCGAGGAACGGGATCAGCGCCGTTGCGACCGACACGATCTGCTTCGGGCTAACGTCCATGAGGTGAACGCGCTCGGGCGGCTCGGTGACATACTCCTCGGCGTAGCGCGCGATGACTTGCTCGGCCGTGATCTTACCGGCTGCGTCGAGCGGCGTGTTCGCCTGCGCGATGATGTACTCGTCTTCGCGATCGGCCGTGAGATAGCGCAGATCGTTGCTGACCACGCCGTCCGTCACGATGCGGTACGGCGTCTCGATGAAGCCGTAGCGATTGACACGCGCGAAACTCGCGAGCGAACCGATGAGCCCGATGTTCGGGCCTTCCGGCGTCTCGATCGGGCAGATGCGGCCATAGTGCGAGTGGTGGACGTCGCGGACTTCGAAGCCGGCGCGCTCGCGCGAGAGGCCGCCCGGTCCGAGGGCGGAGAGCCGGCGCTTGTGCGTGAGCTCGGCGAGCGAGTTCGTTTGGTCCATGAACTGCGAGAGCTGCGAGGAGCCGAAGAACTCTTTGATCGCGGCGACGACGGGCCGGATGTTGATGAGCGCCTGCGGCGTGACGGTCTCGATGTCCTGAACCGTCATGCGCTCGCGCACCACGCGCTCGAGGCGCAGCAGGCCGACGCGGAACTGGTTTTGCAGCAACTCGCCGACCGAGCGGATGCGGCGGTTGCCGAGATGATCGATATCGTCGATGTGGACCTGTTTCGTCGCGACACGAATCAGCCGGTGCAACACGGCGATCATGTCGGCGCGAACGAGGCAGCGCTTATCGATCGGCGGGACCGGCAACTCGACGGCGCTGTAGTCGCGCTCGAGCTTGCCAGAGAGCTTATAGCGGCCGACCCCGGCGAGGTCGTAGCGCTTCTCGTCGAAGAACAGCGACTCGATCAGCTTCTCGGCGTTCTCCGCGTTTTCGGGCTCGCCCGGCCGGAGCTTCTTGTAGATCTCCTTGAGCGCGTCCTCACGCGTCTTGATGTCCTTGTCTTTCTCGAGACAGTTGGCGATCAGCGGCGAGTGGTCGAAAAGATCGAGGATCGCCTCGTCGTTTTCCCAGTCGTGGCCGAGATCGGGCCGCGAGAGCGCGCGCACGAACGTCGTCGCGTAGATCTTGCGATTCTTGTCGATGCGGACGCCGAGCGTGCCCTCGGTCTCGTCGTTCTTCGTGCCGTTATCGGTCTCGAACTCGATCCACGCGCCGCGATTCGGGATGATCGTCGCGTTGTACGTCGGCCGGTTGTTCGTGTCGCTGTCCTGGAGGAAGTACACGCCGGGCGACCGGACGAGTTGGCTCACGATCACGCGCTCTGCGCCGTTGATCATGAACGTGCCCTTGTCCGTCATGAGCGGGAAGTCGCCCATGAAGATCTCCTGGTCCGGGATGCCCTTGATCTCGCCCGACTCGGCCGTGATGAGGCGGACGCGGACGCGCAACGGCGCCGAATACGTCATGTCGCGCTCGCGGCACTCCTCGACCGAATACTTCGGCTCGCCGAGCGAGTGCTCGCCGAACTCGAGCACGAGGTTGCCCGTGAAGTCCTTGATCGGGGAGATCGACTCGAAGGCTTCCTTCAGCCCGTCCGTGATGAACCAGCGGAACGAGGCCTTCTGAAGCTCGATGAGGTCGGGCAGCTCCAGGACGTCCGCGATCTTCGCGAACGTGTGGCGCGGACGCTTCGAACCGGGATCTTCGAACCGCTCGACCGTGAAGGCATCGGTCCCGGGCGAGAAGACGCTCGAGGTCGGCGACGGCGGCGGCATCGCCGTGAGCGAAACCTCTTCGACCTTCGTCGACCGCTTCGCACGGGACGTCTTGGCCGAGCCCTTCGCGGGAGCTTTTGATGCCATCGATTTCGCCATACTTTCTTGTACTCTCACCGGAACGGTTCGGTAGCGGCGTCGCCAAACGGATATAAGCCGGCGAGTCCCCTCGCCCGCTCGGCTTCGCGCGCCCCACCGAGGGGCATAGGTGAAAATCGTACCACGGACCGTTCGTTTTGGAAAGAGGCAAGCTCGGCACCGATGCGACGGCGGTTCGGGCGCCATCGCGCGCAATGTTCCATACCGGGCATTGCGCGCATGTCCCGTTGGGGGAGCGAGTATCGCGGCGCGGCGTGGTACGCTCGGTCGCGATGAGAGACCTACATCACCGCGCAACCTGCCGGGTTGCGCCAGCATCGGTCCGGATCGTGATGGCCCGACGACCGGTTCAGTCGAGGCGCCATCCGCTCAGCAGCTTGCATATGAGGCAAATAGCGTGCGATTGACGAGTACCGCGGACATGAACTGCTCGATCGCGCGAGCGCTCGACGTCGTCGGAGAATGGTGGACCCTGCTGATCGTCCGCGACATCGGGCTCAACGACGTCCACCGTTTCGACGCTCTGCAACGCGAGCTCGGCATCGCGAGGAACGTACTCGCGGCTAGGCTCTCGAAGCTCATCGATCACGGCATCGTCACGACCCGGCTTTACCACGAGCGCCCGCCGCGCTCGGATTATCATCTGACCGAAAAGGGTCAGGAGCTCGCGAGCGTGCTCTTCGCCCTCATGGAGTGGGGCAATCGCCATACGCGGGGATCGGTCGAGCTCGAGCCGCCGCTGCGCCTTGAGCACGTCGAGTGCGGCTCGCACCTCACGGCCGCGACGGCGTGTCCGACCTGCAACGTGCTCGTCGACGGCGACGATCGGCGCCTCGTTCACTCGAAGGCCGAGTGAGGGGAACGACGGCGGGGTCGTTCGCGTTGCCTCGGTAGTTGGCGCCGGCCTGCCGCGCACGTCGCGCGGCGCGTCGCCTCGAAGGGGACGTCATGTTTAGAACGACTCTCGTGCTCGCGGCGTTGCTCGCCGCCGGGCTTCCTGTCATCGCTTCCGCGGCGCCGACGACGGGCAAGCATTGCCGCGGCGCGAACGGCCGCTTCGTCAAGTGCGCGTCGGCCGGAGCGGCGATGTCGAGCACACCGATGACGACCGCGAGCCCCACGCCCAAGCGAAGCCACCACAAGAAGAGTTGATCCGGCCGTCCGGCCGGGCCGTCTCGGAAAACGAAGAAGCCCGCGTACGAGGGTACGCTGGCTTCTTCGTTCAGCGCCGCGAGGCGGCGCTCAGGCTCCTACCGGTACGAGGACGACCGGGTCTGGAAGCAGTCGCGGCAGTAGACGGGCTTGTCGCCGCGCGGCTGGAACGGCACTTCGGCCGTCTGTCCGCACTGGCTGCAGGTCGTCTGGAACATCTCGCGGCTCGCACCGCGCGACATGCCACCGCCGGCGCTCGCGCCGTAACCGCCGCCCGCGCCGGCACCAACGCCGCCGCCGCCGCCGCCCGTGGCTCCTCGCTGCGCCTTGCGTGCCGAACGGCACTCGGGGCAACGATTCGGCTTGTTTTGGAAGCCTTTGCTGGCAAAGAACTGCTGCTCGCCGGAGCTAAAGATGAACTGGCTGTTGCAGTCAACGCAGTTCAGGGTTTCATCAGTATACACGTGGTGGGTCTCTCCTGGCGTCTGATCTCGTTCGGCCCCGCCGAGTACCTGATGAAAGCTGACTGCTGTCGACCGGTCCGGGAAGGTTCGAGCCGGGCGGCGTGACGCCATGAGTACCCGCACCGACTACGGCGACTATAACACAGACCATACCGCAATGGTTCGGTTCCTACGAAAAAAGTCGCAGTCGGTAATGCGAACTACTTCTCAGCTTCCATCCTCGTGAGATCGAGCCGCATCGGCTGATGCTCGATGCCGGCGTCCCAGTTGCGCGCGCCGTCGTCGACGTAGCCGGCGCGCACGTAAAACTCGCGCGCGTGGACTTGCGCGTGGAGCTCGATCGCCGCGAACCCGCGCCGGAACGCTTCGGCACCTAAGCGTTGCAGCAGCAGCATGCCGACGCCGCGGCCGCGCGCGTGCGCGGAGACCGCCATGCGTCCGATCCGCGCGGTCCGCGCGTCGAGCACGTAGAAGCGCGCGGTGCCGAGCGCGCGGCCGGCGGCATCGCGCGCGAGCGCATGACACGCGGCCGTATCGGTCCGGTCGTGCTCGTCGATCTCCTCCTCGGGCGGAACGCGCTGCTCGTCGACGAACACGCGCATGCGGATCGCGCGCGCCTCGCGCATGCGCTCCACATCGCCGATGTCGAAGAGTTCAACGACCACGATCGCCTGCGCCCTCTGCGTGGGCTCCGCCCGCGAGCCGTACCTCGCCGCGACGCTCGCGGCGATCGACGGCGCCATCGACGCGCTCGTCGTCAACGACAACGGCGACGACGGGCCGACCGCCCGGGAAAACCGGGCGACGCTCGCGGCGAGCGCGACGGCGCGGCGCGGCGCGTTGCGCGTCGAGCGCCATCCGTTTCGCGATTTCGCCGACATGCGCGATCGCGCGTTCGCGGCGCTCGCCGCGCTCGATCCGCTGCCGGACTGGGTTCTGCTGCTCGACGCCGACGAGGTGCACGGTGAACAGATGCGCTACGTGACGCGCGAGCTCTTGCCGCGCCTGGCCGCACGAACGCGGGGCGTCGCCGGCTACACGTATCACTTCTTCGGGACCTTCGGCTGGATCACGGACGTCGCGCGGCGGTCGATGCTCGTGCGCTACGCGCCGGAGCTGCGCTGGACGGGCGCCGTGCACGAGACGATCGTCGGCGGCGCGGGCGCGGAACTCGTGCTGCCGTACACGTACCATCACTACGGCAACGTCGCGACGCCCTCTGATCTCGCGCGCAAACATGGCACGTACTACGCGCTCGGCAACGCCGTGCCGCCGCCTCCCGATCCCGCCGACGCCGACGCGCGGATGTTCGTCGCCAAGGCGGGCGACCTCCGGCGCTACACGGGGCCGCACCCACGTGCGGCGCGCACGACGCTCGCGCGACTCGAAGCCGAGCGCGCGCGGGAGTTCGCGGCGCTCGAGCGCGCCTTCGCGCGCCGCGACCCAGCGCTGCGCGCGCTCGCGATGCTGCACGGCATCAACGAGACGCTGCACGTCGAGCTGCGCCGCCTCGAGCATCCGCGCGCCTTCCCGCTGTCGAGTCGCGCGCGTTGAACCGCATCGTGTTCACGACGGGCCTGCTCGAGCGTGACGGCGCGGTCTTGCTCGTCGCGTCGCAGTACCCCAATCAACCCGTGGCGATCTGGAATCTCCCGGGCGGCCGGCAGCGCCCGGGCGAGCTGCTCCCAGCGACGCTCGCCCGCGAGTTTCGCGAGGAGGTCGGGCTCGCGATCGACGTCGGCGGCCTGCGCTACGTTGCCGAATCGTACGATCGCTCCGGCGACGCGCACGTCGTCTGCGCCGCCTTCGACGTCGAGGGGTCGGGCGACCCCGCGCTCGATCCGAGCGACCCGCACGTCGTCGCGATGGCGTGGGTACCGCGCGCCGAGCTTCCGGCCCGGCTCGCGGTTGGCGTGATCCGCGAGCCGATGCTGCAGAATCTCGCGGACCCGAGCCGGCGTTATTTCGGGTTTGCGGACGCCGGGATCACGATTTCGTTCGCCGACTCGTCGTAGAGCTCGCGCGCGCGACCGCGCCCGAGCTCGAAGATGACGATGTCAACGGGCCGACCGCGAACGATCGCGCCGTTGCGCTGCGTCTTGATCTCCGAGAAGCCGACGCTCGCGAGTAGCCGCCGCGACGCCGCGTTCTCGGGGACGCAGCACGCCTCGACGCGCGCGAGATCGCTCGTCTCGAATGCGTAGCGCACGAGCAACTCGGCGGCTTGCCGCGCGTAGCCGTGACCGCGATGGGCGACGAGCAGACTGTAGCCTATTTCCGCGGTCCCGCGCGCGTGCTCGCCGAGTCGCAGCGACACCCACCCCATCGGCGTGCCGCCGCTCCGCAGCATGACCAGCCATTCGAAACGACCCGTCGCGTTGACGTCGAACGACGGCGCGCGCGCCGCGACGCGCCGCTCGAACTCGGCGCGCGTGAAGCGCGGGACGTCTTGGAATTCTCGGAGCTGCGGGCCCTGCATGATCTTCCAGAGGGTCGCCGCGTTCTCGGGAGTGACCGGCTCGAGGACGATCCGTTCGCCGACGAGTCGTTTCATCACCCCGCCGATTCGTCGCACACGCACGTCCGGCCTAGCCGCTGCCGGCGTTCGGCGCGATACGGCGGGCATGAACACGCTCGCCGCCGGCCTGGCGCTGACCCACCCGAGCGAGGTCGCCTTTCGCGGCATCGTGCTCGACGTGCCGCACCTCTTCTTCGGCCGCCCGACGCAATCGTGGCACGAGGCCTTCCACGTCCGGGCCGACGACGGCAGCGCCGTCGAGATCGTGGACAACGTCACGATCGCCCCGCAGATTCCGGTGGTCCCGGGGGATCGCATCGGCGTGCTCGGCGAGCTCGTGCCCGAGACGGCGCGCGGGCCCCTCGTTCACTGGACGCATCACGATCCCGCGGGCGTCCACGCCGCGGGCTATCTCGAGCTCAACGGTCGCCGCTACGCGTGACGGCGCCGCGACCGCTCTGCGCGACGAGCCGGTCGATCGTGACGAAGCGGTATCCTCGCGCGCGCAATGCGTCGATGATCTCGCGCGTCGCGGCGATCTCTTGGGAGCGATCGCAGCGTGGGTCGCCCGAGCCGCAGGCGATGCCGCGGTCGCCATCGTGGAGCACGATAATGCTCCCGTCGCGCACGCCCGCGAGCACGCGCCGCACGATCGTCGCGGTCCCCGGCTGCTCCCAGTCGCGCGGGAGCGGCGCCGACCACATCACGACGTCGAGTCCGAGCGCGTGGGCGGTGTCGACGACGGCGAAATCTCGTGCGCCGAACGGCGGCCGCATGTACCGCGGGCGAACACCCGTCGCCGCCGCGATCGCGTCGCTCGTCCGTTCGAGATCGCTGCGGATCGCACGCGGCGACCCGAGGTAGAGGTGCGCGTGACTCCAGCTATGGTCGCCGACAGCGTTGCCGTCCGCCACGATCCGGAGCGCGAGCGCGGGGTGCGCAGCCACGGCGCGGCCGACCAGGAAGAACGTCGCGTGGACGTGCTCGGCGCGCAGCACGTCGAGGATGCGATCGGTGTACGGCGGATTGGGCCCGTCGTCGTAGGTGAGCGAGACCTCGCGCAGCGTCGAGGCGCCCGCGACGACGGTCCGGCCGAAGAACTGATTGGAGGGCGCCTCGAGCCACTCGTAGCCCGCGTAGCCCGCGAGCCCGAGAACGCCCGCGAGCGCGACGGCGGTGAGCGCGGTCCGCGGGCTCACGCGTGGACGGCGCGCGCGGCGCGCGCCCGCGCCGCGGCCGACTTCGCGCGGAAACCGTTCGAGCCGAAGTGCTCGAAATCGGCGATGAGCTCCGCGTAGCGCGGATCGACGAGCGTCGTGCTCGACATTTGCAGGAGGTTTGGCAGCGGCGCGCCCTTGTGCAGCTTGAGGATGAACTGATGGCCGCCGGTCGTCGCCCAATAGTGTGGGTCCGTGAACGTGAACCGATACGAGCCGTGCGCGTCGCCCGCAACCTGCGCGATCGAGACCGTGTAGCTCACGCTCGTGTCGCCGCGCGGCGGCTTCGAGCGCAGGCGCCAGATGCCGTCGTGCACGACCTCATCGAAGAGGAACGCCACGTTGCCGTCGCTCGCGAGGGTCACGCGCGGGACCTCGGAGACCGTGATTTGCAGGCCGCCGCGACCGAGCACCCGGTATACGAGCGCCGAGGTGCCCTCGTCGTCGGTCATCCGGTAGCTCTCGCGCACGAGCGGTCCCGCGCTGTGCTCGAGCGCGAGTTCGAGGACGATCTTGGAACGCGCGTCGACGACGCCGCGCGCGGCCGTGTAGCGCGTGGTCTGCGAGCGTAGGAAGTATGCGAAGGCGCCCGCGATTCCAAGAAGGGCGGCGACGAGGACGAACGCCGGAACCCAGTTCTTACGCACCCGCGCGCTTCGCGAGGCGCTCGTCGAGCACGCGGTTGACGACGGCGTCGGCAGCCTTGTTCTGCGCGCGCGGGACGTGTCCGATGTCGACAGAAGCGAATCCGCGCAGCAGGGCCTTCGCCTGGGAGGCGAGCGGAATGAGGTCTGCGTGCTTGACCTTGTAGACGCCCGTGACTTGGCGGACCACGAGCTCGCTATCCATGCGGATCACGATCGCATCGGCGGCGAGCTCGCGCGCCTTCGCGAGGCCGGCGACGAGCGCGCGCCACTCCGCGACGTTGTTCGTAGCGACGCCGAGATACTCGCCCACCTCGGCGAGCTGCGAGCCGTCCTCGGCGTAGAGGACCGCGCCGCTCGCCGCGGGCCCCGGATTGCCGCGCGAGCCGCCGTCGGCGAACATGGTGACCTTCACCGATGTCCCCTTCGCAGGCGGACGCGCGGCTCCCGGGCGAGGCGAGCGTCATCCGCCGACCGCGCGCGTACGTTGCGTCGTCATGCTGCCGCTCCTCACGCTCGTGCTCGCCGTCTCGATCGCGCCGGACGCGGTACCGACGCCGCCGCCCGCACCGCCGAACGGCACGCCCGGCCGTAGCCACGGCGCGCTGATGCGAGCGGCCGCACCGAACTCAGAACCAGCGCGGAACGCGGGCGTGATAGGTGCGGTACCGCTCCCCGAAGGTGCGCTCGAGGTACCGCTCCTCGCGATCGACCACGTGCCGGTCGAGCTGCGCGAGCACGATCGGCAGGAGGACCAGCGCGAGCCGCGAGCGCCCGAGCAGCGCCGCGCCGACGAAGACGGCCGTCCCGCCGACGTAGATCGGGTTGCGCGTCGCGGCGAAGACGCCGCCCTCGACGAGCGCCGTCGTCGGCCGGTTGGGCCGGACGTCGCTCCCGGCGGCGCCGATCGCTCGGATCGCGGCCGCCGCAATCGCGAGCCCCGCGGCGATCGAACCGATCCCGATCGCGCACGCGACGCGGCCGCGGACGCCGGGCACGGGCGCGGCGCGGTCGAGCGCGAGTCCGACCGCGAGCGGCACGGCGAAATAAACGGGCGGATAGACCGCCACGCGGGCGTTGTCGGCGGCGCTTCGATCGGACACGCGTTCCCCCATCCGGCGCGATCCGGCGCGGCGCCTTCCGGCGCGCCCGCAGGCGCCTTGCGAACGCGCCGGAAGTCGAGCGCGATGACGGCTCGCGACGCGACCGGTCCCGCGATCGCGGTCGACCACCTCGAGAAGCGCTTCGGCGCGCTCGAGGCCGTGCGCGGGATCTCGTTCGAGGTCGCGCGCGGGACGATCTTCGGCCTCCTCGGCCGCAACGGCGCGGGCAAGACGACGACCCTCGAGATCTGCATCGGCCTCAAGGTGCCCACGTCGGGCGGCGTGCGCGTGCTCGGCCTCGATCCGAGCCTCCGCCGCGACTTCGAACGGCTCAAACATCGCGTGGGCGTTCAGCTCCAGTCGACGTCGCTCCCGGAAAAGGCGCGCGTCGGGGAGATCCTCGAGCTCTACGCCGTCTACTACGCCGTGCGACCCGACACGGCCGCCCTCGCGGCGCGCGTCGGGCTCGGCGACAAGCTCGATCGGCCCGTCGGCAAACTCTCCGGCGGCGAGCAGCAACGGCTCGCGCTTGCCCTCGCGCTGCTGCATGATCCCGACGTGCTCTTCCTCGACGAGCCGACCGCCGGGATGGACGCCTTCGGCCGCCGGATTCTGTGGGCGGAGGTCGAGCGGTTGCGCGCCGCCGGCAAGACGATGATCCTCACGACGCATTACATCGAGGAGGCAGAGCGGCTCTGCGACGAGATCTGCATCGTGCAAGCCGGCCGCATCGTCGCGCAGGACGGTCCGGCGGCGCTCGTCGCGCGCCATGGCGGCGATGCGATGGTCGACATCACGGCACCCCGCTTCACGCCGGGCGACGCGCTCGCGTCACTCGGCGTCTGGACGAGCCCGGAGGAGGGCCGCTGGTCGGTCGCGCTGCGCGGCGAGGCGGGACCCGCCCTTGCGGCGATCGTCGCCCGCACGACGGAGCTCGGTGCGACGATCCGTGAGCTCGACCTGCGCAAGCCCGATCTCGAGGACGCCTTCGTCGCGATCACGGGCGAGGCGCTCGACGAGGCGGCCGTGGCGTGATCGTCCTGCGGGCGATCGCCGCGCAGACGCGCGCGAACTTCACCTGGTACTTCGTGCGCGATCCGGAGATGATCTTCTGGGCGCTTGCGATTCCAATCTTCTTCCTCGTGATCTTCTCGTACGCATTCGGCGGCGCGTCGAGCAGCTCGACGTTCCTCGTCCCGGGCGTGATCGGCGCGCAGGTCCTGAGCTCCGGGTTCTGGGGCGTCGGCGCGATGCTCGCGACGTTTCGCGAGAAGAATCTGCTGCGCCGCGTCTACCTCACGCCCGTCCCGCCGTGGACGTTCTTCGCGTCGCTCGTGCTCTACCGGATGACGATGCTCGCGATCCAGGCCGTGCTGCTCGCCCTCGTCGGCGCGCTGCTCTTCCACGTCCGCATCGTCGGGAATCCGTTCGCGATCGTGACGATCCTCGTGCTCGGTGCGGCGACGTTCGTTTCGCTCGGGACGGTGATCGGCGCGCTCGCGCGGACGACCGAGAGCGCGAACAACGTCGCCTCGGTCCTGACGGTCCCGCTCGCGTTCCTCAGCGACGCGTACATTCCGATCGACCGTTTTCCGAGTGCGGTGCGCAACGTGCTGCAGGCGCTGCCCTCCACGCAGTTCATCGATGCGTTCCGCGGGATCGCGATGCACGGCGCGTCGCTCGCGCACTACGGCGCGTGGATCGCGATCCTCTGCGCGTGGATGATCGCCGGGACGGCCGTGAGCGCGCGTTTCTTCAAGTGGGTCTGAGCGCCGTCGCGCCGCGACTCTACGCGAGCTTTCCCTGGTACGACCTGCCGGAGATGCACTGCGACACGGATGCGCTCTGGGCGGCCCTCGTCGCCGCGTTCCGGCGGGAAGGCTGCGCCGAGGTCCCGCCCGCGCTCGACCGGACCATGCCGCACGGGACCGATCATCACGGCGGCTGCTTCTTCACGCAGACGTGCGGCTATCCGCTCCTGACGACGGCGCGCGAGCACTTCACCGTGCTCGGCACGCCTTGCTACGCCGTCCCCGGCGCCTGCGGCCCGCTGCACCGCAGCTTCATCGTCGTGCGCGACGATGCGGCCGAGCGCGCGCCCGAGGAGCTGCGCGGCGCGCGCTTCGCGATCAACGAGACCGACTCGAACTCCGGCATGAACCTGCCCCGGCTGCTCTTCGCGCCGCTCGCGCGCGGGGGCCGCTTCTTCGGCTCGACCGTGGTCACCGGCAGCCATGCTCGCAGCGCCGAGGCCGTGAGCGCCGGGGCCGCGGACGCGGCCGCGATCGACTGCGTAACGTTCGCCCTGCTGCGGCGCTACCGGCCCGCAGCCGTCGAGCGTTTGCGTGCGATCGCGGAAACGGCAGCGACGCACGCCCCGCCGCTCGTGACGAGCCGCGCCGCGGACGCCGGGACGGTCGCCCGCCTCCGCCGCGGGGTCCGCGCCTTCTTCGCTGACCCCGCGTTCGCGACGTTACGGGCGCGCCTCGCGCTCACGGACGTCTCGTTCTGCGATGCCGACGCCTACGACCCGGTCCTCGGGTATGAGCGCGACGCGGCGCGGCTCGGCTACCCGGTCCTGGCATAACCGGCCCTTAATTTTCGCGTGCAAACCTAGGCGCATCGTGCGCCGCATCATTGCGGCGCCGCTCCGCTTCGTTCTCGCGAGGTTCGCTCATGCTTCCATTATTCCGCATGCTCGCGCGCGCGCTCGCCTTCGTCGGCATGGCCGCCGTCGCGAGCGCCTGCGCGAACTCGGCCGGCCCGTCGTACGCGGTCACGCCGCAATCGCTGGCGCCGATCAAGCACGTCTTCACGATCATCCTCGAGAATCAGACCTACAGCAGCACGTTCGGCGTGACGATGCCCGTGCCGTACCTCTCGCAGACGGCCGCGGCGCAGGGCATGCTTCTCCAGAATTACTACGGTACGAGCCATTTCAGCCTCGGCAACTACATCTCGATGGTGAGCGGCCAATCCGTGACGACCGACAATCAGGACGATTGCGGCGCCCCCGCCGCCGCCGGCTACCCGGGCTCCAACTACATCGACGTCGCGCAGACGGGCACGGCGCAGTACAACCAGGTCGCCGGCAACGGCTGCGTCTACCCCGCCGCCGCGACGACCGTCGTCGACCAGCTCACGGCCGCCGGCTACACGTGGAAAGGCTACATGGAGGACATGGGCAACGATCCCACGCGCGAACCGGCGACGTGCGGTCAGCCCATCGGTGGCATCGGCGCGGCCGACAACACGCAAGCGGCGCAAGTCCCGCCGAGCTACAACAAAGGCGGCACGACGGCGACGACCGACCAGTACGCCGCGCGCCACAATCCGTTCGTGTACTTCCACTCCGTCATCGACTCGGGCGGCTGCGCGCAGCACGTCGTCCCGCTCAACGACTCGACGCTCACGGCGGACCTGCAATCGGTCGCGACGACGCCGAACTACGTCTGGATCACACCCAACCTCTGCAACGACGGCCACGACGTGCCGTGCAAGTCGCCGGGCAGTCCGAAATCCTACGTCAACGAGAACACGTTCCTCGCGAAGTGGATCCCGATCATCACGCGTTCGCCCGCCTTCCAGAAGGATGGCATGCTGATGGTCACGTTCGACGAGACGAGCCTCTCGGGCACGAGCGCCTCGGGCGTCAACGTCGGCTATGACGGTACGGCGTGCTGCAACGAGCCGAGCGGCCCGAACACGCAGCTCCCGGGCGTCCCGCCGCTCGCGACCGCACAGTACTACAACATCCCGATCACGGGCGGCGTCGGCAACTCCGGCGGCGGCCAGACGGGCACGCTGCTGCTCTCCAACTACATCGCGCCGGGCGTCAGCACGGTGCCGTACAATCACTACTACATGTTGCACACCGTCGAGAGCTTCTTCGGTCTGCCGTACCTCGGCTACGCCGGCTATCCGGGTACCACGAGCTTCGGCGCCGACGTCTTCGGCACGAACGCCCAGCGCCAGCAGGTCATCTCGCTCTGATGCGATCGCTCGCCATCGCGAGCATCGTCGCGCTCGTCGCATTCGGGAAGTCGCTCCCGAGTGCGGCGGCCGAACACGGCTCGTCGGCGACTCGTACGAAGGCCGAAGCCGCGTTCATGAAATCGGTTCAGCTGCAAAACACCGCTAACGCCGTCACGAGCGACCTGCTGGATTACTCGGGAACGCGCGTCGTCATGCGTTGCACGATCGAGCAGATCGTCGCCAAGGACGTGATGATCGGCCAGTGTGGGAAGGACGTCGAGCCCGTCGACCTCTACCTCGAAGCTGCGACGGCGCATCGTCGCCGGGGCGACATCCTGCGCGTCCTCGGAACCGTCGATCCGCCGATCGGCTGGACCGACGTCTGGGGCCACACGATCTACTATCCCTTCGTACGCGCGCGTTTCGTGGACGTGATCGGCTTTACGGCGAATCCCGACGAGTGAGGGCCGTGCTCGGCGCGCTGCTGCGCGCGTTCGCCCTGCTCGGACTGCTCAGACTGACGGTAGCCTGCGATACGGTGCCCGCCGCGCCGGCCGACCCGGGCGCAACCGCGGCGCCCGCGACCCCGCCGATCGGCCACGTCTTCACGATCATCCTCGAGAACCAGACCTACAACAACACGTTTGGCGTGACGATGCCCGTGCCGTATCTCTCCAAGACCGTCGCGAAGCAGGGCATGCTGCTCCACGACTATTACGGCACGAGTCACTTCAGCCTCGGGAACTACGTCTCGCTCGTGAGCGGCCAGGCCGTCACGCTCGATAACCAGGACGATTGCACCGTCAACAAGCAGGCCGGCTACCCGGGCTCGCGCTACGTCGATGTCGCGGTGAGCGGCCTCGCCGACTACCATCAGATCGTCGGCGACGGGTGCGTCTATCCGCGCGAGACGCTCACGATCGCGGATCAGCTCGAGACCGCCGGCCTGACGTGGAAAGCGTACATGGAGGACATGGGCAACGATCCGAGTCGCGAGGCGGGGCGCTGCGGTCAGCCCGTCGACGGAATCGGCGCGCCCGACAACACCTCAACCGCGCAAGTGCCGCCGAACTACGACCGCGGCGGCACGCGGCACGTGACGGACCAGTACGCCGCGCGCCACAATCCGTTCGTCTATTTTCATTCCGTGCTCGACTCGGGATCGTGCGCGCTGCACGTCGTGCCGCTCGACACGACGACGCTTCCCAAGGATCTGGCGTCGGTCGGGACGACGCCGAATTACGTGTGGATCACGCCGAATCTCTGCAACGATGGCCACGACGTGCCGTGCAAGACACCGGGGAGCCCCGACAGCTACGTCGCCGAGAATGAGTTTCTCGCGCGCTGGGTTCCAGCGATCACGCGCTCGCCCGCGTTCCAGAAAGACGGCTTGCTAATCATCACGTTCGATGAGACGAGCCTTGCGGGCACGAGTGCGAGCGGCGTCAACGTGGGCTATGACGGCACGGCGTGTTGCAACGAACCGAGCGGTCCCAACACCCACCTGCCCGGCGTTCCGCCGCTTGCGACCAAGGCGTTCTACAATATCCCGATCAGCGGCAGCGTGGGCGATTCCGGTGGCGGTCAGACGGGGACGATGCTCGTCTCGAACTTCGTTGCGCCCGGCGTCAGTACGGTCCCGTATAATCATTACTCGATGCTGCGCTCGATCGAGGATTACTTCGGCCTGGCCCATCTCGGGTATGCCGATTATCCCGGCACGGCGGACTTCGGCGCCGACGTCTTCGGGCCGCTACCCAAGCGCCGTCACATCGTCTCGCTCTAACGATCGACGGTCGAGGATCGAGCGACCGATACGACGAGCGTTTTCGATGACCGCGTGAAGCGCTCGTCGAGAATATGTATTTCGCGCGGCGGCCGATCACGCGCGGCTCGAGGGCGAACTCGACGCGTACGTTTCGGAGCGCTATGCCTTCGTGCGGCCCGTACCGTCGTACGTCGAGGTCGGCGCGATCCCGACGAGCTCGGCGCTCGCGTTGCCGCGTGCAACGGCGCGCGTCATCCCGATTGCGCTACGTCGCAGTTGCGCGCGCAGATGCGATCGTTCGCAAGGGCGACGCCACGCGCCGGCACGCGTGCCGGAAGGGCCGCGGCGTCTCGCGCATCGTTGATGCCGCGAGCCGCTTGAGATGCCTGGCTTCATTCACGCTTCAATTCCGCGGCAACCTCTGCCCACCAGGGTGGAGCGGTTGCAGCAGGTCGGCGAGGGCCGGCGTGGGCGGCTGCGCGCGCAGCTCGCGCCACGTGCCGCCCGAGGCGACGCGGCCGGCGTCAAGGGCGAGCACGCGCTCGCAGATCGCCTCGAGCGCTTCGGCATCGTGATCCGCCGCAACGAGCGCGAAGCCCAGGCGCGCGCGCCAGCCGCGGAGATCCTCGAGTAGCGCGCGGGCCCGCGTGCGATCGAGGCCGGCGAAGGGCTCGTCCAGGAGCAGCAGTGCGGGCCGTGGCCCCAGCGCCCGGGCGAGCGCGATCCGGCGCGCCTGACCGCCCGAGACGCGCGCGGCGCTCGCGTGCCACAGATCGCCGAGCCCGAAGCGGTCGCGTAGCTCCGCCGTCCACGCCGCGTCGCCGCGCGTGCCGTAGGCCACGTTCTGCGCAACCGTGAGATGCCCGAAGAGCTGAGCGTCCTGCGCGAGGTAGCCGACGCCGCGCTCGGCGAGTGTCAGCTGCGGGGGATACAGCACGCGGTTCCCGAGCGTGATCGTTCCGCCGTCCGGCGCTTCGAAGCCCGCGAGACAAGCGAGAACCGTGCTCTTCCCCGCGCCCGAGGGCCCGAAGAGCGCCACGCTCGCGCCCGGCGCGACGTCGAGCGCGACGTCGATCTCGACGTCGCGCCGGCGCTTGCGGATTCGCGCCACGAGGCCGCTCAGGCGACGGGATCCCGGACCGGTCGGGCGGCGAGCATCTGCGCGAACCACGGCAGCGGCAGCGCCGTCACGAGGAAGACGACGAGGAGCGGCATCACGGCCGGCAGCCCGACGCTCTCGAGCCCGATCCAGAGCTGCACGGGCATGCCCGCCGGGTAGTACGCCGTCACGACGACCGCCCCGAACTCACCGAGCGCGCGGACCCAGGCGAGCGCGAAGCCGACCGCGAGGCCGCGCCGGGCGAGCGGCAGCGAGATCCGCCAAAAGACGCGCGCCGGGCCGTCGCCGAGCAGCGCCGCATGGCGCTCGAGCGCGCGGGGAACCGCGTCGAACGCCGCGAGCGCGGCGAGCACGTAGTAGCCGGCCGCCACGTACATCTGCGTGATCACGAACGTGGCGGGCGTGTTCCCGAAGCGGAAGCCGAGCCGCCCGAGCGCGGCGCCCGCCGGCCCGTGCGGCCCGAATGCGAGCGTCAGCAAGATCCCAAGCGCAAGCGGCGGCAGCAGGATCGAGAGGAGCAGCGCGCCCTGCCAGAGGAGCCGCTCGCGCGGCGGCGCGTCGCGCAGATAGCGCGCGAGCGGCGTGCCGACGGCCACGACGATCGCGAGGGCGAGCGCGGTGAGCCCGAGCGAGACCCGCGCGGCCCCGAACGTGTCCTGCCGCGTCTGCGCGTCCCACTGCCAGGGTCCGATCGGCGCGAGGAACCCGACGAGCGGATAGACGAGGGCGAGCGCGGCGAGCGCCGCGCCGAGTCGGCGCAGCGTCGCGCTCAGGTGAGGGCGGCGGAGCCGCCCGGCGCGTCGTACCCCGCGCGCGCGAACAGCGCCTGCGCGCTCGGACCCGCCAGCCACGCGACGAACGTCGACGCCTCCGCCGGGTGCGCGCCGCCCGCGACGGTCGCCGCATAATAGATGAGCGGCTCGGGACGGTAGGTCTTTCCGTCGAGGCCCAGCGACGCCGTCGCGTAGGTCGCCGCGAACTTCTCGTCGCCGAGATCGATCTCAGGCGGCAGGTCGACGTAGGGCACGCCGAAGGCGCCCGGCTGCACGGCATACGCCGAGGCCGCGTCGAGCGTCCCGCCCTGCAGCCTCGCCTCGACGCTTGGCTCGGCGAAGATCTGCGTCGGGTTCTGCAGCGGTCCGAGGATCTTCGCGACGAGATCGGCTCGGCGATAGAACTTCTCGGCGAGCTGCATCGTGTAGACGATGTTGCGGCCCTGCGGATCAGTCGCGGGATCGGTCCGACCGAAACGTACGCCCGGCTCGGTCAGGATCGCGTACCACGGCTCTGCGCCGCGCTTGCCGATCGCCGCGAACTTCTCGCCGAGCGGGCCGTTGCGCGCGTAGGCGATGACCATGCGCGTCCGCGCGATCGGCACGGCGCGCTCGACCTTCTTCGCGGCGATCGTCGTGCGAATCGGGCTCGCCGTCACCGAGATGAAGACGTCGGGTGAGATCGAGCCGCCCGCGATGAGCGCGGCCAGACCGCTCGCGCCCTGCGGCCGGCCGTGCAGGTCGAGCCCGAGCTCCCTGAGGGCTACGGCTTTGAGCGGACCCTCGACGAGCGACGTCATCGACCCGGCGTACGCGACCTCGATCGGCGTCGGATCGCTCGCGGTCGCGGCCCGTGCGACCGGTCGCACGAGCTTCGCGACCCCGATCGCGCCGACGGCAGCGACAAAGGTGCCGCGATCGATCTGCATGGGCGTTATCTTCGCTCGAAGATAACGCGCTCCCGCGCTCGTGTGCTGACCCAGAAGTTCCTTGCGGAAGATCGCGAAGGATTTTTGGTCGGATCGAGGAGCGATGAGGGAGCAACGCCGTAGCGTTGTGACCGAAAAGCGACGACGAGCCGGCCGAAAAGACGAGCGAGATTTCGTAAGCGAACTTCTGGGTCAGCACACTAGAACTGGGCGAGGAAGTCGGTCGCCGCGCCGATCGCGACCCCTGCGCGCCCGAGCCGCTTCGCGACGGAGTCGGGCCGGCGCGGCGGAGCCGCCGCGAGCAACGTCGCGCCGGGCTCGCCGCTGAGCATCGCGACATCCGCGGCGGCCGGGACGAGCGCCGTCTGATAGGGCGCGAGGCGGACGACCTCGCCGCGGACCGTCACGTCGATCGGCCGGTCGAGCGCGAAGATCGAGACCGGCATCTCCTCGAGATCGAACCCGCGCGGCTCGTCGTCGACCGCGACCTTTTCGACCCAAAACTTCGCGTCGCTCACGAGGAGCGTTCGCGCGAGCCCGTCGAGCCGGAAGTCCAGCGTTCGGATCGCGCCGTGCTCGGAACGCGCGAAGTCCAGGACGTCGCCGGCCTTGGCGACGTTGAGCTCACGCGGCGTGCCGTCGGGCCCGGGCCGGTCGTAATCGTAGATCCGGTAGGTCAGATCGCTCGGCTGCTGCGTCTCGTAGATGACGATGCCGGCGCCGATGGCGTGCAGCGTTCCCGCCGGCAAATGGAAGACGTCGCCCGCGCGCGCAGCGACGTGGCGAAGCAGCGGATCGAGCTTGCCGTCACGGGCGAGCGCCTCGTATTCCGCGCGGCTCGTGTCGCGCGCCCAGCCGAGCACGATCCAGGCGCCCGGCTCCGCCTCCAGCACGTACCAGCACTCGGTCTTGCCGACCGGCTGGTGCTCGACGCGCTGCGCGTAGGCGTCGTCCGGATGCACCTGGACCGAGAGCGCCGCGTGCGCGTCGATGATCTTCGTGAGCAGCGGAAAGACGGCCGCCGGATCCGCGGCACCCGTGAGCGCGCGGCCAAGACTCCCGCGCAACTGGGCGATCGTCGTGCCCGCCCGCTCGCCCGCCGCGACGGCGTTTTCGTCCCAGCACTCCCACGACTCGCCGACCGGCTTCGCGGAGGGCGGTTTTCCGTAGCGCTCGGCGAGGCGGCTGCCGCCCCAGATGAGCTCGCGTTGCCAGGGGCGGATCAGAAGCGGATCGCGGTCGTTCACGGCGGGGTCGTCCCCCGAAACGTCGCGAATCATCCCGGCATGCTCCTGCCCGACCTCGCCTTCGAGCATGCGGCCAACGTCGCCGCGGCCGCCGCCGCCCACGCGCCCACGTACGTTACGTACCACGTCCTCACCCAGGTCGATGCGCCGTCGCTGCACCGCTCGCGCACGATCCTGCGCGACGTCGCGGTGCGTACGCGCGACGATCTCGCCGTCGTGCACGATCTCCCGGACGGCGGCACGACGGTCGAGCACGCGTTTCCGGTGCTGCCGACGTTCGACGCGCTTTCCTTCTTCACGCTCTCCTGGCACGTCGGCACCCACATGGACCTCACGGCCTTCGTCCACGACGTCACGCCGCTCGAGTTCAGCACGCGCACGTCGACCGCCGATGCGAGCGCGGAGCGGTTGCGCGCGTATAAGGTCGCGTACGCCCCAGATTCGAGCGACGCTCCCGACGGTGCGACCAAGCTCACGCTCGCGCCCTACGACTTCGTCAAGCGGCAGGCGCGCAACCCCGGCAGCACCTTCTATCTCAGCGACGTCTCGATTGCCAACGGCAGCGGCTTACCGACGAGCGTGACCTACCGCGGCGGCCACGACATCGTCTTGACGCTCGACTACGCGGAACTCGCCGGCGCGTGGGTCGTGCAACACGTGCACTACGAGGAGACGCTGCAGGGCCCGCTCTCGATCGGCCGCGCGCACGCGACGGTCGAGAGCACGTATTCGGCGATCGCGTTCCCGACGGCGCCCCCCGACGCCCGGCTCGCGACGTAACCCGCACCAAGAATGAAAGAACGCGGACCCGAGTGAGGGTCCGCGTTCGGGCTTCGGAGAGGGAGAGATTCGAACTCTCGGAACGCTCATCACGTTCGTCCGCTTTCGAGGCGGGTGCCATCAACCACTCGACCACCTCTCCGCCGCCGATTATAAGACGCTCGGCCCCGGCGGTCCTCTGCGCTCGCCGCGGCGCGCGGCGAAGAACGCGCGGAGCTGCGCCGCGGTCGCATCGGCCTCGACGCCGCCCTCGACGACGACGCGATGATTGGCCGCGGTGGAAGCGAAGGCATCGATGACGCTTCCGGCGGCGCCCGCCTTCGGATCGTCGCAGCCGTAGACGAGTCGCTCGACGCGCGCCGCGACGATGGCGCCGGCGCACATCAAACACGGCTCCTTCGTCACGTACAGCGTCCCGCCGACGCGCCACGTTCCGAGCGTCGCCGCCGCGGCTCGCAGCGCGAGCATCTCCGCATGGGCGGTCGGGTCGGGCCGAGTTTCCTTTTCATTACGCGCGAGAAAAACGCGCGACTGGGCGCACGCACCGGTCGCGTCCGGCACGAGCAGAACCGCGCCGACGGGCACCTCGCCGAGCCGGGCCGCCTCGTCCGCGAGCGAGATCGCTTTTACCATCCACTCGCAATCGTCGACCACGACGCCTCGTGCGCCGCGCACCATGGCGTCCCTGCCGTTCACGAGTGCGTGCGAGACGGCTCGATGACCCGAGGGGCCTCCCTACGATTTTGCAGACTCGCCCTGATTTCCAAAAGCGCCATGGCTATCGGCTCGGGCCTCTTCACCTTCATCATGGCAGGCTGCTCGTCGTCACCGGTCGCGCTCACGCCGCAGCCCTCATCCGCTTCGGTCTCGACGGCGCCGGGAATCGTGACGTCGAGCCCGACGGTCGGCCCGACGCCGACCGTATCGCCGTCGAGCGCGGCCACGATCACGCCGTCGTTCCGCGATATGCAAGGCTCCGTCGTGCTCTGCAATCGACCGGGATCTCCCGCAGCCGGCGTCAGCGGCGACAACCGACGGCTTCACGCGAGCGAGCTGGGAGTCGCTTCGTTCACGCCGTGAGCTCTTCGCCGTCTCAGGCGGTCTTTCACCGGGCTCGGGCACCATGTTCACGTCAGCGAACCCGCGACGATCCGAACGATGCGGCAACGACGATCATCGTGACTGATCGGGCGCACAATGAGGCCGTCGTAAAGATTACTTTTCGGCTGACCTGCTTCTGATCGAATCGATCAGTGCGGCCGCAGCGCCGCAGGTGCCGGATCAGCAAAAAGCGAGGCCGCGACGAACGTCGCGACCTCCGTTTCGATCGTCTGCGCCCGGAGGGATTCGAACCCCCGGTCTCAGCCTTCGGAGGGCCGCGCGTTATCCAGCTACGCTACGGGCGCACGTCGACGTCACTTCGGTTCTTCGGGCGACGCGGGAGCCCTCGCCGGAAGGTGCTTGAAGAGATCGAGCTTGTGCTCGACGAGACCGCGATAGAACTTCCGCACGCAATCCGGATGCCCGAAGAAATACGTTCGCGCGTAGGCGAGATCGTCGCCGGACGAGTCCGGAACGTAATGCGAGATCTCGATCTCCTCCATCTGGCCCCGATCGACGGGATGTGGACAGAAATCGCAGGGAATCGTAGACATACGCTGGTTACCTCGGACTCGACCGTGCGGCGGCACCCGCCGCATCGCCGGCTCACGAAACGCGTACGCCGGAAAAGGATTCGCATCCTCGGGCGGCGCGCTACGGGCTATGACTCGGGCAGGATTTGAACCTGCGACCTAGGGCTTATGAGTCCCCCGCTCTACCGCTGAGCTACCGAGCCGAGCCGCGGGCTACCGGATGTGCGGTCGGAGGGACTCGAACCCCCAACCTACAAGTTCGTAGCCTGTTGCTCTATCCAATTGAGCTACGACCGCATTCTTTCCGACCAGCCAGGGTACTGCACGTCTCGATCGGGTTCCTTGCGACCGGAGATGATTCGGAGGGAGAGAGATTCGAACTCTCGGTGGGTTTTTTAGACCCACGACCATTTAGCAAACGGTTGGTTTCAGCCACTCACCCATCCCTCCGGGCATGCGACTCGCGGGTTTCCGGCGTCGTCGCGAGCGTCCCTCCCGCCTCGCCGGATCAAACGGCGTCCGACGGCGTACCGGCTGGGATCGCATCGGCGCCGACGACGCCGTCACGACCGCCGCAGCAGAGATCGAGCGCTACGCCGTCTGGGCCGTGATCGCCTCGGAGATGGTTCGCTCGACGATGACGCCGGCGACGATCGGGAGACGGCGAGCCTCAGCACAATCGCCACGATGAGACGCGTCGAGATCGGCAGATGGCGGACGCTCAAGCCTCAAATATCGGCGGTAACGAGCCGCGCGGCGACCGGATCTTCCAGGAGCGCGAAAATTCGGTCGGCGACCGTCGCGGCGGCATCGGGCCGGCGGATCGCATCGATCTCCGCCGCGAGCCGGTCACGGGCGCCGGCCGAGCCGAGGACCTCGGTCACGTCGCGGGTGATCGCCGAGGCGTCCCGTGCGCTCAGCGCGGCACCGCGGCCGACGAGGAATCGTAGGTTGCCGTCTTCCTGACCGGGCAGCGGCCGCACGAGCACCATCGGCAGCCGCGCGGCGAGCGCCTCGGACGAGGTCAGGCCGCCCGGCTTCGTGACGAGCACGTCGCTCGCGTGCATGTAGTCGTCGACGTTGTCGACGAATCCGAGTACGCGCAGCGGATAGCCCGCGGTCTCGGCCGCGGCGAGCACGCGCCGCCGAAGGCCGTCGTTGCGGCCCACGATGACCGCGGCCGCGAGGGGGCGCCGCACCTGGCCGAGCGCCCGGATCATCGTCTCGAGCGGGCCGATCCCGACGCCGCCCGCCATCACGAGCACCATCGCCCGATCGCGCGGGAGTCCGAGCGCGCCGCGCAGTGCCTCGCGCGGCAAGCGCGGCTCCGAGAACCGCCAGTCGACCGGAATGCCCGAGGCGAGGATGCGGGCCGGGTCGATCCCGCGGGCGGCGAGCGTCCGCACGAGGTCGTCGCTCGCGACGGCGTACGCATCCACGTTGGGATGGAGCCAGTACGGATGCACGACGAAATCGGTTACGATGCCGACCACCGGGAGCGCCCGTGCGTAGTGCGCCTTGTATTCCGACATGACGCCGCACGGGAAGGCGTGCGTGCAGACCACGAGATCGGGCCGCCACTGCTGAACGAGCGCGCGCAGGTTCTTCGCCGCGAAGCGGCTGACGAGCCGCCGCACACGCGGAATCTCCGTGGCGCGTTCGCCGTGCTGATACACGTACCGGTAGACCTGTGGCACCGTCTTGACCATCCCGATGTAGCCGTCGGCGACGACCTTCGCGAAGATGCTCGCCGCGTACGCGTACGAGTCGACGGTTCGCGTCTCGAGTGCGGGATCGCGCGCCGAGAGGGCACGCACGACCGCGTTGGCCGCCGACGTGTGCCCGACGCCGACTGCCGCGGAGAGAAAGAGGACCCGTCGCCCCGGAGGCGGCGTCAGTTCTCTTCGCCCGACTCTTCGGCGAGCACGAAGAAGTCGTCGAGAATTTCCTGGGCGAGCTCGTCGTCGTCGAGCAACGTTCCGCGCGCGTCGGTCACCACGAACTCGTCTTCGGCCTCGCAGTACGCGACGGCGAAGCTCTCGTCGTCCTCATCCTCAACGATCCCGACGATCTCGAACTCGAGCCGCTTGCCGCCGGTCGTCTCGATGACGATCGTGTCCTTGAGCTCGACGGGCGCGTCGCCCGGCACGTCGCCTTCCGGCGGCGGTCCTGCGCTAGTTTCGATGGTGGCCTCCCGACCGCTCGCTCGCATCAACGCAAGTAGCGCATCACGTTCGCATTGTGCTCTGCGAGCGTTCTTGCGAACGCATGGTGCCCGTTTCCCATGTAGACGTAATACAAATAGCGCGAGGCGCGCGGCGCGAACGCCGCGTCGAGGGACGCCTTGCCCGGATTCGCGATCGGCGTCGGCGGGAGCCCGGTGTGCTCGTAGGTGTTATAGGGCGAATCGACCCGGAGATCGCGCTCGGTGATCACCGTCTTGTGCGCCGGGAACGCGTATTCGAGCGACGCATCGACCTGCAGCGGCATGCCGAGCCGCAGCCGGTTGTAGATGACGCCCGCGATCAGCGGCCGTTCGCTGTCGGCCTTGCCCTCGCGCTCGACGAGCGAGGCGACCGTTACCACCTCCGGCACCGTAAAGCCGAGCGCTCGCGCGCGTGCCTCGGCGTCCGGCGGCAGCTCGCGCCGGAATTGCGCGACCATGTCGTTCGCGATCACGGTCGGGTTCGCCGAGCGCGGCACGAGATAGGTGCTCGGGAACAAATAGCCTTCCAGCGACGGCGTCCGCACGCCGCCGAGCTCGATGTGGCCCGCGAAGGCGGCGAGCAGCGCCGCGTCGCTCGCGAAGCCGTTCGCGGCGTACGTCGCCGCGATCTGCGCGTTGGTGTAGCCTTCGGGAATCGCCACCCAGCGCGCGAGCTGATCGCCCCCGGTGACGAGCTGGCGCAGCACGTCCGCGGACGTTCGGTGGGGCGCGAAGCGGAACGCGCCGGCGCGCATGGCGTTCTGCTCGCGGCGCAGCCGCGCTTCGAGTTCGAAGACACGTGGCGATGCGATGACGCCCGCCGCGGCAAGCCGCGCGGCGACCTCGCGACCGGTCGCGCCCGCGGGAACGATGACCGTCGTCTCGAGCTTGGGCAGCGCGCGATCGTTGACGAAGCGGTTCGAGAGCCACCAGGCGTCGAGCCCAACGCCGATCGTGACGACGACGACGAAGGCGACGAGCGCCTGCAGAAAGCTCCTCACGCGTCGCGCTCGCGCCGGCGGCGGGCGAGGAAGCCGTCGAGAATCAGGGCGGCGGCGAGCTTGTCGACGACCTTCTTGCGGCCGGCGCGCGAGACGTCGGCGGCGATGAGTCCGCGCGTGACCTGCGCCGTCGTGAGCCGCTCGTCCACGCGCGCGATCTCGCCGTCCCAGACGGCGCGCAGCTTCTCGACGAAGCCGTCCATTTTCTGCGCCGCGATACCGCGGCCGCCGTCGAGCGCGATCGGGTCGCCGATGACGATCGTCCGGGCGGCGTACTCGCGCGCGTAGGTCACGATCGCCTCCAGGTCGGCGCGCAGCGCCGTCCGCTCGATCGTCCCGACCGGCAACGAGAACGTCTCGCCCGGATCGCTGACGGCGACGCCGATGCGGCGCTCCCCGACGTCGAGGGCGAGGATCACGGGTGCGCGAGCTCGGCGAAGACCTGGCTCGCCCGCGGCCGCTTGCCGAGATGCCAGCGCAGGAAGCCGTCGACGGCTCGCGCGGCCGCCGGCGTCGCGCGGGCCGTGGCGCGCTCGCGGCCGCCCGCCGCCGCGCCGAGCGCCCGGAAGTTCGCGACGTCGGCCCGCTCGAGCGGGAGCTCGCCCGCGCGGTGCGGCCGGCACGCGGCGCAGGCGAGTCCGCCCGCCTCGACGTCGGCCCACGCCGCCGCGTCCGCGAGCGGATCGCCGCAGTGCAGGCAACCGTCGCTCGCGGGCGCGTAGCCGAGCGCGCCGAGGAGCCGCAGCGTGAAGCGCGGCACGAGCGCGGCGGGCGCGAGCGCGCCGCCGAGCGCGTCGAGGAATCCCGTCACGAGCGCGTAGACGCCCGGGACCGCGAGGTCGGGCTCGCAGAACGCGTCCACGAGCTCGAGGCATAGCTGCGCGGTCGCGAATGCGCCCGGGTCGACGATCTCGGTCCAATGCGCCCGCACGATGTCCGCCGAGACGATCGTCTCGAGGTTCCGACCGCGGTGCAAACCCAGCGCCACCTCGCAGCCGAACTCCAGGCGCCCGGCGAGGCGGCTGCCGGGGCGCCGGACGCCCTTGGCGACCGCGTCGAGCTTGCCACGCTCGCGCGTGAGCAGCGTGACGATCCGGTCGGCCTCGCCGAGGATCCGGCCGCGCAGCACGATCCCCTGCGCGCGCGACGCGCGCGACGCGACGGTCACGGAAGCTCGAACGCCACCGGCAGGAGCGCGGACGCCGTCGTCGATTCGATGCCCGTCCCGCCGTCGAAGAGGATGCGGGCGAGCGGCGCGAGCTCGACGAGGACTTGGCGGCAGGCTCCGCACGGCGGCGTCGCGGTCGCGGGCGGGCCCGCGACCGCGACGAGCGTGATCGGGCCCGCGCCCGCCGCGATCGCCGCGTACAGCGCGACGCGCTCCGCGCAGACCGTCAGGCCGAACGAGGCGTTCTCCACGTTGGCGCCGAGGTGGAGCGACCCGTCCGCAGCGAGGACGGCGGCGCCGACCGCGAAGCCGGAATACGGCGCGTAGGCACGCGCGCGCACAGCGAGCGCGGCGGCGAAGACATCGGCGTCAGACACGCGTACGGCGCTCCGCGGCGGGTTCGACCGAACCGGCCGAGAGCGCTTCGGCCGCGCCTGCAACCGCGGGATCGGCGTCGATCGCGAGGCCCCCGCGCGTGATGCCGACGGCGAGGATGCGGCGGCCGCGCGTGCGCTCGATCCGTAGCGTCACGCCGTCGCCCGCGTCGACCTCCTCGCCCTCGAGCGGCAGCCGGCCGAAGATCCCCACCGTCAGGCCGCCGATCGTCTCGAAGTCTTCGTGCGGCAGATCGAGCCCCAGGCGAGCGTTCACGTCCTCGACGTTGGTGCCCGCATCGACCGTCGCCTCGCTTGGACCGATGAGGCGGATCGCTTCCTCTTCGTTCTCGTCGTGCTCGTCGCGGATCTCACCGACGATCTCCTCGAGGAGGTCTTCCATCGTGACGAGCCCGGCCGTCCCCGCGTATTCGTCGACGACGATCGCGAGGGAGAACTTGCCGCGCTGCATCTCCCGCAGGAGCTCCGAGATGCGCTTGGACTCGGGCACGAGCGAGACCGGCCGCATGAGCGCGCGCAGCGACGTGTGCGCGAGCGTGCCGTTGGCGAGGGCGATGAGGAGCTCGCGGTCATGCACGACCCCGACGATGTCGTCGATCGTCGCCTCGAAGACCGGGAGCTTCGAGTAGCCCTCGGCGATCACGAGATCGAGCGCACGGCGGCCGGAGGCGGCCAGCTCGATCGCGACGACGTCGGGCCGCGGCGTCATCACCTCCCGCACGATCGTGTCACCGAATTGGATGACCGAGTGGATCATCTCGCGTTCCTGCTCCTCGAGCACCTTCTGCTCGACGCCGACATCGACGATCGTGCGGATGTCATCCTCGGTCACGAACGGCCCGGTTCCCGACGCGCTGAGGCCGAGGAGCCGAACCACGAGATCGGTCGTGAAGAGAAAGGCGGCGCTGAGCGGCCGCATGACCCAGGCGACGCGACCGAGCAGCGGCGCGAGCCGGATCGCCCAGCGCTCGCTGTCGGCCACCGCGACGCGCTTGGGCACGATCTCCCCAAAGACCAGGAGCAGCACGGTCATCACAACCGTCGAGACGAGCGCGGCGTTGGGGACGCCGATCCGGATGAGCAACCACGTCGCGAGCGAATCCGCCGCGAGCAGCACGATCGTGTTGCCGATGAGGATCGAGGTCAGCAGCCGGTTGCGATCCTCGAGAAGCCGCACGAGGGCGGCCGACCCGGGAACCTCGCGTTCCTCGAGGCCGCGCGCGTGTAGCCGGGAGAGCGAGATCATCGCGGCTTCGGAGCCGGAAAAGAAGGCCGAGGCCACGATGAGGACCACGACGCCGAAGAGCTCCGGCAGGTGTCGATCCAGGGCGTCGATCATCGGGGTCGCGCGCGGCGCTGCGCCCGCTCGGGCGGTCGTAGCGGAGGGTCGGTTGCCAAGTCCGCGCGATTATAGCACGCGAGGGAACCCTTGACCCCCGTCAACGCCGAACGAGCAAGAAGACGCCATAGGTGAGCGCGGTGCCCGCCGTCGCTCCGGCGACGGCCTCCCGCCAGGAGTGGATGCCGCCCTCGACCCGGCTCTGCGCGACGAGGAACGCGAGGAAGTAGGCGACGATCGCGACCACGACCGTGCCGCCGAGCAACGCGATCGCCGTCGCGCCGCAGAACGCGAGCGCCGCGTGACCGGAGAGCGCGCCGCCTTGCAGCGGCGTCCCGCGGCGCCCGGCGAACGCCTTCGCGAAGATCGTCGCCACGCTCACGATCGCGAGCGAGACGACGACGGCGTTGCGCGGGACCGCGCCGACGGCAAACGTCACGCGCGCCCCGCTCGCCGTGACGCCCTGATAGAACGCGAGATAGCCGATGACGAGCGCGCCGAGCGAGGCGACGAGCACGGCGCCCGCGGCCGTGTCCTTGGCGACCTTCGCGAGCGGATCGTCGGCGGGCGAGAGCAGATCGACGATCGCCTCGACGGCCGTGTTGACGAGCTCGAGGGCGACGACGAGCACGATCGCAACGACGACGAGCGCGACGTACGCCCGGTCGAGCCGAAGTTCGAGCGTCGCCAGCAACGCGAGCGCCGCGGCGACGAGGTGGATGCGCATGTTCCGCTGCGTGCGCGTGGCGTAGACGATGCCTTGGAACGCGAAATCGAACGCCGCCCAGAACGGGTGATCGTGCACGCGCTTGACCCGCGGCGGCAGCCGCACCGGCTCCATCGCTATTCGGCGGCGAGCCGCTCGGCCGCCGAGGGCCACGGCAGCCCGATCGCGCGCGCGAGCCGCTTCTCCTCGCGCACCATCCGCGTCCGCTCGTCCGGCTCCAGGTGATCGTGGCCCAGGAGGTGCGCGACGGAGTGCACGAGCAGCCGTTCGATCTCCGCGACGAGCGTCGCATCGTATGCCGCCGCCTGACGCACGGCGACGTCGACGCTGACGATCACGTCGCCGAGCAGGAGCTCGGGATCGCCTGGGCCCGGCCGGCGCGGCACGCGGAACGGCTCGTAGAGCGGAAAGCTCAAGACGTCCGTCGTGCGGTCCTTGCCGCGGTGCTCCCGGTTGAGGCGACGCATCGTGCGATCGCCGACGAAGCTCAGGGAGAGGCTCGCCTCCGGCCGGCCGGTCGCGGCGAGCAGCGCGCGCGCCGTCCGCTCGAGCCGCTGCAGCGGCAGCCGATGTCTTCGGGTGGCGTTCCGGAGATAGATCACCCGCCGTGCGCGTAGGCGTCGACGATGCGGCCGACGAGCGGATGCCGCACGATGTCCGCCGTGCCGAGCTCGACGATCGCGAGATCCTCGACGCCCGCGAAGATCCTCGGCACGTCGGGCAGCCCCGCGGGCGCCCCGCGCGGGAGATCGATCTGCGTCGCGTCGCCGACGACGACCATTCGCGAGCCCATGCCGAGCCGGGTCAGGAACATCTTGAGCTGCTCGCGCGTCGCGTTCTGCGCCTCGTCGAGGATGACGAACGCCTCCGCGAGCGTCCGGCCACGCATGTACGCGAGCGGCGCGACTTCGATCGTGCCGCGCTCGAGGAGCTTCGTCGCCGCCCCGTCGTCGAGCAACTCGCCGAGCGCATCGTACAGTGGCCGGAGGTACGGATCGACCTTTTCCTTGAGGTCGCCAGGGAGGAAACCGAGCTTCTCGCCCGCCTCGACCGCCGGCCGCGTGAGCACGATCTTCGAGATCTCGCGCGCACGGAGTGCCCGCACGGCCATCGCCGTCGCCAGGAACGTCTTCCCCGTCCCGGCCGGGCCGATTCCAAACGTGAGCGAGTGCGACTCGATCGCCTCGACGAAACGGCGCTGGCCCTCGGTGCGAGGCCGGACGTCCTTACCGCGCGGCGTCGTATACAGCGTTTTGGGATGCGACCGCGGCGCATCGCCGCCGCCCGCGAGCTCGCGCGCGGCGAGGCGCACGTCGTCGGGCGTGAGCGCCGCGCCCCCGACCACGGCTTCGCGCATTCGGCCGAGGATGTCGTTCGCAACCGCGACGGCGCCGGGCGAGCCCGAAAGCACGAGCCCCTCGCCGTCGAGCCGTAGCGCGACCGGCACGGCGCCCTCGAGCGCCGTCAGATTCCGATCGTGGTGACCGCAGAACCGAAGGACGTCGACGATGCCGGCGAGATCGAAGACGCGTTCCATGCGCTCCTCGATCAGGGTCGGTTCCACTCCGTCACGAGCTATCTAACCGCGATCCCAGCGAGAATCGTTTCGCAGGGCAAGGGGGGCGCCGAGAATTTCCGCCGCGACGACGCTCGCACCCAGCGACGACGCATCGACGCGGAAGCGCCCGCGCCGACGGCGCGGCGCGTCGAGCTCGGCCTCGTCGAGCTCGAGGATGGCGAACGCCGGTTCAACCGCGACGGCCGGCGTCGGCGGCAGGGCCCGGCGGACCCCCGTTTGCGAGCCGCGTTCGACGACGGTCGCCGGGCGCGGCGATCGCGGGACGGGTTCCGCGTCGTCGCGCCGATCGAACGCGATCGGCATGCCGATAGCCGTACTGACGATCGCACGCAGCACGCGGAGCACTCTCGAACGAGGCCGCTGCATCACGCGCTCCTCGGGCGTCCCGGCGAATTCGAGCCCGGCAGGGCGGGCGGTTCCTCGGCTGCGGCACCCGCGCCGATCGCGCCGCGCATCTCGGTGTCGGCCTTGATGTTGTTGAGCTTGTAGTAATCGAGGATGCCGAGGTGGCCCGAGCGGAACGCGTCGGCCATCGCCTGCGGGAGCAGGGCTTCGGCCTCGACGACCTTCGCGCGCATCGCTTGCGTGTGCGCCTTCTGCTCCTGCTCGGCGGCGAGCGCGCTATACTGCCGTTCCGCGGCTTTGGCCTGCGCGATCTTCCGGTCGGCTTCGGCCTGCGAGGTTTGCAGCTCGGCACCGATGTTCTTACCGACGTCGACGTCCGCGATGTCGATCGAGACGATCTCGTAGGCCGTGCCGGCGTCGAGGCCCTTGGCGAGCACGGCCTTTGAGATCCGATCGGGATACTCGAGGACTTCCTTGTGATCGAGCGCGGCACCGACCGCAGAGACAACACCCTCGCCAACCCGTGCGATCACCGTCTGCTCGCCCGCGCCGCCGACGTAGCGGTCGAGGTTGCTCCGCACCGTGACCCGCGCCTTGACGTTGAGCTGGATACCGTTCTGCGCGACGCCCTGGAAGATCGGCGTCTCGATGACCTTTGGGTTCACGGACGTCTGGAGCGCCTCGACCACGTTGCGGCCGGCGAGATCGATCGCGGCGGCGCGCTCCCACTCGAGCGGAATCTGCGCCCGCTGCGCGGCGATCATCGCGAGCGTGACGGCGCCGACGTCGCCGCCGGCGAGGTAGTGCGACTGCATCTGATCGACCGTGAGCGGCAGACCGGCCTTGCGCGCGCGCACGAGGTTCGTCACGATGACGCCCGGCCGGATGCCGATGAGCCGCATGCGCACGAGCGCCGTGATCGGCAGCGGGACGCCGGCCGCGATCGTCCGGATCCAGAGCCCGATCGGGAAGAACGACAGGAACATCGCGACGAGCACGACGACGGCGACGACGACGATGATCGGCAGATACGCGAGCGCGGTCACGCCGTCTCCTCCGCGACGAACACGCGCGGGCCCTCGACGCGAACGACGGCGACGCGGGAGCCGGCGGCGACGAATGAACCCTCGGTCAGCACGTCGACCGGTTCGCCGTCGAAGATCGCGGTCCCGGCGGGGCGCAGCGGCGTCGCCGCCTCGCCCGTCCGGCCCAGCAGCGCGCGGCGGTTCGAGCCCGCGACGTAGGCCGCACCCTGCATATCCGAAAAGCCGAGCCGCAACGCGAACGCGTTGCGCGGAAACGCCTTGACCGACGGCGCGAAGGCGAGACCCGCGAGCACGACCGCGAGGGCGATCGCCTCCACGGCGACGAGCACGGAGCCCGGTCCGAACGCGAGGACCACGGCGACCGCGAGCGCGACGGTCCCGACGAGCCCGGGCAGCCCATGGCCCGGCACGACGTGGAGCTCCGTGACGATTCCCGCGAGTCCGGCGAGGGCGACCCAGATGAGGACCGGGGAGGCGTAGCCCGAGGCGACGTGCGTCTCGATGAAGACGGCGAACGCCGCCGCTCCGACCGCGGCGCCGACGCCCGCGAGCGTCCGGAGCTCGAGCAGCAAGCCGAGCAGACCAACGGCGAGCAGCAGCCCGCTACCGAGCGGCGACGTGGCCCACCGGGTCGCCGTCTCGAGCGGCGTGTAGCGGGCGACGGCTCGGCCATCCGCTCCGCCACCGAGCGACGCGAGCGACGGCGCGATGCCGACCGCGATCCCGGTCCGCACGGCCGCGGCTGCGTCGAGGACGAGCGGCCGTCCCGCGTCCTTGAGGTGGGGCAGCGCGACGGCGGGATCGGCAAAGGCCGCGACGACGGCGCCGTCTCGGCTACGCGCCGCGACGGCCGCAAACGCCGCGCCCTCCCGTGCCGTGCGGCCCAACTTTGGCTCGACGGGCCCGAGCGTCGCGTCCGGCGCCATCACGACCCGGTCGGCGGCGAGGACGACGAGCGTCGCGTCGCCCGCGGCCCGGCCCGAGACGTACGCCATCGTCGGCACGCCGGCGCCTTCGACGGCGTCCGCGGCGGCGAGTGCCGGGCCGGTCGGCCCGCCCGCGCTGTCGACGTCGACGACGAGCGCACCGCGCCCGGCAGCGCGCGCGAATCGCGCCGCGCGTTCGACGAGCCGGGCGGTCTGCGTGTCGATCGTGCCTCGTACGCGGACGACGACCGACTCCGCGGCGCTCGCCGGCAGCGAGACCGCGACGGCAACGGCGAAGCCGAGGAGCAGACGACGGGCGCCCGAAGCGATCACGTCCTTATCGTACCACCGTCGCGCGGCACGCTAGGCGCCGAGCGCCGCGAGTTCCTCGAGCACGATCGAGCGGATCGCCCCGCCGTCCGCCTCGCCGCGCAGCTTCGGCATGACGAGCTTCATCGCGGCGCCCTGCGTGCGGCCGCCGGCGGGCAGATCGGCGAGCGTCGCGCGCACGACGTCGCGGATTTCTTCGGGCGACTTCTGAGCGGGCAGCAACGCGAGCAGGATGTCACGTTCGTGCGCTTCTTTCGCGGCGAGCTCCGGCCGGCCGCCTCGCTCGTATTCGGCGATCGAATCGGTACGCTGCTTCACGAGCCTCCGGACGACCTCGATCTGATCGACGTCCTCGAGCTCGCGACCGGCCTCGATCTTTCGGTAGGAGAACGCGGAAAGCGCCGAGCGCAGCGTGTCGAGGCGAACCTGGTCCTTCGCCCGCATCGCGTCCTTGAGTTCGCTCGAGATGCGATCCTTGAGGCTCATCACGAAACCTTAGCATGCAACGCGGACGCCGTCACGGCGCCCCGTTGCATCGACGCCGCCACGGCGTCGCGTGGCAAACGGGGATTAGGCCCGACGCTTGCGCGCGGCGGCCGACTTCTTCTTCTTACGGACACTCGGCTTCTCGTAATGCTCGTGCTTGCGAGCTTCGGCGAGGACGCCGGCCTTCTGGGTGGCTTTCTTGAAGCGCCGCAGCGCGCTCTCGATCGTTTCGCCCGGAGCAATGCGTACTTCCATGAACAACCCTCCCTTCGAGGCCGCGCGGCGCACGGCAGAATCGTCCTCGCCTTGCGGCTACCGGACACACGATCCTATCACGGAAGGCGCGGTCCGTCCAGCGGACGGGGACCCGAGGGCGCGGGCCCGTCCGCCCGCCGGAACGTTCGATCCGCGTGGAGCTCGTAGCGCTGGCCGTCCACGCGCGTGTGCAGCGGAAAATCCTGCGCGGCGATGTCCTGCTGCGTCGTCCAGCGCATCGACTCGAAGTCGAGCTCGAAGGGATACTCGGTGCCGCCGTCATTGATCTCGACGATCTCGATCGTCGCGTCGTCCTGCGCATCCGCCATGAAGTCTCCGATCAGCCGGGCGGCCAGCCCAGGGGCCGCCCGGCGAGCACGTGCAGGTGCAGGTGATGGACGGTCTGGCCGCCGTCGGGACCCTCGTTGACGACGACGCGGTAGCCGTTTCCGGTCGCTGCCGCCCCGATGCGCGACGCGAGCTCGAGCAGGCCGCCCGTTTCGCTCGGCTCGGCATCCGCGACGAACGCCGACAAATTCGCGGCGTGGCGCCGTGGGATCACGAGCGCGTGCGTCGGCGCCTGCGCGTTGAGATCCGCGATCGCGACGGCGACCTCCGTCTCCGCGAGGATCGTCGCCGGGATCTCGCCGGCGACGATCCGACAGAAGATACAGTCCTTCACGATCTCTCCCTGGCGTCGATCGTGAACGTCCAGCTCTTGCTCGAGGCGTTGCCGGCGGCATCGGAGACCTTGACCTCGACCGTCATCGGCCCATCCGGCCGATCGTGCGCCGGCGTATACGTCACGAAGCGGTCGGTGCGAACCGCTTCGTTCGTCACGTCGCGTCCGTCGACGGAGATCGTGACGCTCGCGGCGTCGATGCCGACGTCGGTCGGCGCGCGGAACGTCGCGTAGATGCTCGGCCGAGGGTTCGTCGTCCGGCGCCCGGGCGCGGGCGCGATCTCGCCAATCGAGGGCGGCACGGTCGTCGCGGAAAGCGTCTTCGCGGCGGCCGCGCGCGGCGCGCTCAGCCCGGCGACGACGAGCCGGCCATAGACGGGCACCTGCGCGAGATCGAAACGCTCGGGGATCGTGAAGCGGCCGACGTAGCGGCCGGGGGCCCTCTCACGCATCGGGAGCGCCGTGAGGTAGTCGCCGAGATCGAACGTCGCTGCGCCGCCCGGCGTTCCCATGAGCACGACGTCGAAGCTCTGGCCCGCGCGCAGCGGCCGACCGGCGCTCATCGCGACGCTCTCGATCGTCGGCGCCCCCGCCGCGGCGGCCGCGGGCGGAGCGGTCGCGCTCGCCGGGCCCGAGGCGATGACGCCGCGCAACTCGCCGCTCTCGGGATTGCTACGGACGGTCACGGCATCGCCGAGGCGCAGGTCCGCGAGCGCGACCGGCACGTCGTTCCGGCTGATCCTCGTCTCGGACCCCGGCGTGACGACGCGGCCGTTCTGCAGCACGAGCGACGTCGCCGAGCGCGCGGCGATCGTGCCGCTCGTCGATCGGAAGAAGTCGTAGATCGCGAGCACGCGGCCGTCGCGCGCCAGGATCGCGTGAACCGCGTCGCCGACGCGGACGTCGGCGACCGTCGCGCGCGTCTGCAGCCGAATCGCGACGTCCTCGAACCAGAGCTTCGCATCGGACGTCAGCGCGATCGTCGCCGGGCTCCCGCCGCGCACGATCGTGATGGTGTGCGGGCTCGAGTTCGTGTCGACGGCCGCGACGACGCCCTGCACGTCGGAGCCGCCGCCCGGGCGCGCCTGCTGCGTTGGGCCGCTGCGGCCGACGAACGCCGACGAGATCTCGACCGAGTCGCCGCCGCGGTCGTAGCTCGTCTGGGCGCCGATGATGGCCGTTGCGAGCCGCAGCGGTGCGTACGTGGTGCCGTCGCGATCGAAGACGGGCGAGCCGAGCGGCGCCGCCTTCCCGTTGACGGTCGCCGTCGACGAGCCGACCTCCACGCTCGCGGAGCCGGTGGGGACGCCGAAGGCGATCGTGTCACCCGTGCGGACGAGCGAGACGCCGAGCGCCGCGAAGACGTCGCGGAGCGGAAAGACGAGCCGGCCATCGACGCGCAGCGGCGGCGTGCTCGTCTCGACGGTCTCGCCGTTGACGAGGAGCGAGATCGGCCGCGCGAGCCGCTCCGCGCGCGCCGCCGGCCGCGCGGCGTGGCCGGGAGCGGCGACGGCGGCGGGCGCGAGGCCGACCAGGAGGGCCGCCGCGACGCAGCCGAGCGGATACCCCGTCATTGCGGGACCGTTTCGCGCAGGATCTCGCGATACACCTGTGCCGTCGCGAGCGCGCACCGGTCCCAGGTGAAGCTTCGCGCGAGCGCGCGGCCCGCCGCGTCGCGGCGCGGCGCGCGCGCGACCGCGAGCAGCATCGCTCCGAGCGCCGCGGTGTCGCGCGCCGCGAACGTTCGCGCGATCGGCCGCAGCACGCCCGGCAGCGCGCTGTCGCTCGCGATCACGGGCGTCCCGCACGCCGCCGCCTCGAGCATCGGTAGCCCGAACCCCTCACAGAGCGAGGGATAGACGAGCGCGACCGCGCCCGCGTAGGCGCTTGCGAGCGCCGGCGTCGCGAGCGCTCCGAGAAAGCGGACGCGTCCCCGCGCGCGCTCCGGCGGCGGCGGCTCGGCGGGATCGCGGTCGCCCGTGAGCGCGAGGTCGAGCTCGAGTTCGGACGGCAAAGCCGCCCACGCGGCGAAGAGCGTCCCGAGATCCTTGTGCGGTCGGCGGTTCCCGGCGTAGATCGCGTACGGGCGCGGGGCGGGCGCGGGAACGACGTCCTCGAGATAGGTCTCGTCGATGCCGAGGGGCACGACGCGCACCTTTTCCGGCGGGACGCCGAGGTAGCGTTCGAGATCACCGATCGTGCGCGGATCATCGACGATCACGCGCGCCGCGCGCGCGCAGACCGCGCGCACGATCGTCCGGTAATACGGGCCGACCGAGCGCTTGAAGTGCGCGGGATAGCGCAGGTGGATGAGGTCGTGGATCGTGATCGCGTACGGCCGTGGCCCGAGTAGCGGCGCGTAAACGGATAAGTGGTGAACCAGTCGCGGCCGCAGCCGTCGCAGACGGCGCGGGAGATCGACCTGTTCGACGCAATCGAGGTACGATGTGCGCGTCTCGACCGCGAACGCGAGATCGGGTGCCACGCGCGGCAGGCGCGTTGCGAGCTCCTCGGCGTACGCGCGCATCCCGACCGACATCTGCCGCATGCGCGGGAGATCGAGCGCGACGTCGATCATCGCCGGAGCGCGCGCCACGCGACGACGACCGGGTACGCGGCCGATGCCGCGGCGACGAAGGCGCCGCGCCAGCCGTCGCGCCACCCGCCGCGCCCGAGATAGAGCCACGGCCCGCGCAGCGCCGCGCGCACGACCGCACGGGCGAACCGGCCGGGCGAGCCCACAATACCGGCCGCCTCGATCGCCGTGTAGCGCGCGAACTTTAGGCCGTAGTCCCGCAGCGTCGGGTACGAGTCGTGCTCGAGCGTGCCGGCGAGCCGCCCGACGGGCCCGGACACCCGCCACGTCTCGTGCAGATCGGCCGTACCGCCGGCGACGGGATGCGCCTCGAGCGTCGCGCTCGCCGTCCGGAAGAGGCGCAGCGGCGCTTCGTCGCCCCAGCCGCAGCCACGGATCGTGCGGCCGCACAAGCGCGTCGCGCGCGCGATCGCGTAGCCGTCGGGCCCCTCGTCGGGAACCGCGGCGAGGGCCGCCCGCGCCGTCGCGTCGAGCCGTTCGTCGGCATCGAGCATGAACGTCCAGGGCGTCTCGACGGCGGCGAGCGCGGCGCGCCGGGCGGCGACGAAGCCGCGCCACGGCGCGACGATCGTGCGCGCGCCCGCTGCCCGCGCGAGCGCGACCGTCGCATCGCCGGATCGCGCGTCGTAGACGAGCGCGCTCGCGCCCGGCGGGAGCTCGGCGAGCGTGCCGACGATCCGGTGCGCTTCGTCGCGCGTCAGGATCGCGAAGGTGAGGTCGTGGTACTTCAGGGCACTGCGGCGATGGCCGGCTGCCGCGCGTCCGCGGCATAGACGAGCGCCGCGCCGACGAAATCGCGATAGAGCGGCGAGGGCCGTGTCGGGCGCGACTTGTATTCGGGATGTGCCTGCGTACCGACGAACCACGGGTGCAGGTGCGGCGCGAGCTCCACGATCTCGACGAGTGAGGAGCGGCCGGCGACGTGGCGCCCCGAGAAGATCATCCCGTGCTCCTCGAAGAGCGGCACGTAGCGATTGTTGAACTCGTACCGGTGCCGATGGCGCTCGCTGCACTCGGTCGTCCCGTAGGCGCGCGCCGCGAGCGTCCCGGGCTGGAGGCGGCAGTCGTAACTGCCCAGGCGCATCGTGCCGCCCATGAGTTCGATGCCGCGTTGCTCGGGCAGAAAGTCGATGACGGGATCGGGCGTCGACTCATCGACCTCCGTCGTCATCGCCTCGGGCAGGCCACAGACGTGGCGTGCGAATTCGACGCACGCGAGCTGCATACCGTAGCAGATGCCGAGGAACGGCACACGGTGCGTCCGCGCGAACTCGATCGCCCGCACCTTGCCCTTGACGCCGCGCGACCCGAAGCCGCCCGCGACGAGGATCCCGTCCACGTCGCGCAACGATGCGACGCCGTCGTCTTCGACCGTCTCGGAATCGACGCGTACGATCTCGACCCGCGCGTCGTGCGCGAAGCCCGCATGGACGAGCGACTCGTTCATCGAGATGTACGCGTCCTTGAGTTCGACGTATTTCCCGACGAGTGCGATTCGGACGGTTCGACGAGGATTGGCGATACGCTCGACGACGCTCGCCCACGCCTCGATATCGAGCCGTCCGGCGGGCAGCCCGAGCCGCTTGATCACGGCTTCGGCGAGCCCCTCGCGCTCGAGGTTGAGCGGCACCTGATAGATCGACGCCGCGTCCCCGTTCTGCACGACGTTGCGCGCGGGCACGTCGCAGAAGAGCCCGATCTTCTCCTTGAGCTCCGTCGAGATCGTCGCCTCGGCGTTCGTGCGCACGACGATCGCGTCGGGTGAGATGCCGATCGAGCGCAGCTCACGCACGGAGTGCTGCGTGGGCTTGGTCTTGAGCTCACCCGCCGCGCCGAGGTGCGGCATCAGCGTGAGGTGCACGAACATCACGTTCTCATGGCCGACGTCGTTGCGGACCTGACGGATCGCCTCGAGATACGGCAGCGACTCGATGTCGCCGACCGTGCCGCCGACCTCGACGATGCAGACGTCGGCACCGCTCGTCTCGGCGACGCGCCGGATCTGCGCCTTGATCTCGTTCGTGATGTGCGGAATCACCTGAACGGTCGCACCGAGATAGTCGCCGCGGCGCTCCTTCTCGATGACCGAGCGGTAGATCTGGCCCGTCGTCACGTTATTCACGCGCGTGAGCGGCTCGTCGATGAAGCGCTCGTAGTGGCCGAGATCGAGATCGGTTTCGGCGCCGTCCTCGGTGACGAAGACCTCGCCGTGCTGGTACGGGTTCATCGTGCCGGCGTCGACGTTGATATACGGATCGAGCTTTTGGATCGACACCGTGATGCCCCGGCCGACGAGCAATCGGCCGAGCGAGGCGGCGGTGATGCCCTTGCCGAGCGAGCTCACGACGCCGCCCGTGAAGAAGACGTACTTCGACACTATGAACTCATAGTATTCGTCGATGCGGTCCAGCCGTCCCGCCCAGCGCCGAGAACATTCCTCGGATGCCAACCACGGTCGTTATGCCGCCTCGGGCTTTCGCGCGTCGCTACCGCGATTTCCGCCGTTCGGCGCAAAGTTTCTGGGTCACCCCCCTTTCATTCCGCTGCAAATGTGCTGATAAGGAATATGAGATACTTCAAGCCACCCCGAGGAGCCGCTCATGGCCTCTAGCACGCTCGGTCTCATCTCTGGTTCGACGATCGCGCCCGTGAGCGTCGACGACATCATCGGTACGTCCAGCGCGAGCCCTGTCCTAACCGAATCACGAGTTGCCGATAGCATTGCACCGCGTGCAGCGATCGCGAGTCCCGATCTCGCGACCGTCGCGATGATGTTGCCGCCGCTCGGCGATCTTGGTCCGGTCGCCGATCGCTCGTCCAGAGCGAAGCTTCAGTCGGTTGCCGAAACCGGGCTGGCGGAAGCGGCGCGCGACACGTCGACGAGCGTCGGCAAGTATCTCGGCGATCCCAAGCATCAAGCGTTGGTCGCCGGAGGCATCGGGGCGTTCGCTGCGGTCCAAGCCTTACCCGGCCTGGACGGTGCGACCGACGCCGCGCTCGGCGCCGTCGGCGCGGCGATGTATGCCTCCGCTGGTCCAGAGCACAAAGCCAACATCGAGAAAGCACTCGGAGAGTTCAAGCAATACGCGACCGGAGCTGTCGGCGCAACATCGCAGCACGACCTCGACGCCGCCGCTCATCATTTCGCGGCGTTTCTCGAGATCGGCGGCCCCGAAGCTGCCGACGCGCTCGGCACCCTGGCGGCAGCGCCCCTGAAGTTGGGCGGTATCGCGGGGAAAGCCGCTGCGTTATCAGACGACGCGTTGTCGGCGGGCGCCAAGGGTCTCACGAACGCCGGCGCGGCGGCGCAACGCGGTGTCGATGCCGCGAATCACTGGCTCGGCGAGGCGGCGAGCAGTCTTGCGCCGGCCGGCAGACCGGCACTCGCTCCCGCGGGCGCCGGCTCGGATGTGGGAACCGGCATGCTCGAGTCTCGCGGCACCCGGCAAGCGAGTCAGGAGGCGTCGTCGACTCGTGCCGAGGCGACCGCGACGGATCGTCGCAACGTCGTCGATAACGATGTCGCGGGCGGCCACACCGTTTCAAGGCACGTTGACAAAACGAAGGCTTCGCTACAACACCGGCTCGACTCCGAGCCGGAGCGCAAGGCAATTTCGTCCTTTCCGAATCTCGCAACCGCGGATTTCGCGCAAGCAGCGCTCGTCAAAAAAAATCGGTCTGCGATCGATCAGTGGCTAAAAAGTCCAAATACTCGTCCGCTCACAATTGAGGCAGATACCGGCAAGCCAGTGGGTCGCGTTCTTGAGCGCGATGGCAAATTCACTGAGGCAACGAACGTCCGTGGAATTGCAGTGAAGGACACGTCTCCGCAAGGCTGGCACTTCCTTACCTCCTTCCCGATCAAGTAGGGTCGAATGAAACCATCACAAGAGCAATATCCGGAACTCAATCAGATCATGGGCGGCTATTTTCATCAAGACTGGTTCGATGAGTTTCGGGACCGCGGCGAAGAACCGTCGAAAGAGATCGTCCTGCAACAGATGCTTAAGCAATCGAACGCAAGCCAGAAACAAGCTGCAATTCGCGAGCTTGAGCGGTTGCTCGCAAGCACGCATGGCGAGGAGACGCTGCGACAAATCATCGTTGACGACATGGGAGCTCAAGTCGAACCTCGACTCGACGGTAGCACGATGCACGCGTGGCTCGAACATATCGCCGATCTACTTCGAGAGTCGTTGCAACAGAAAGCATGATCCCTTAGCCGGCCGAGTAGGCCAGCGGCCGATTTACATCCTCGCTTGCGATCACGAGCCTCGCGCAGACCGCCGCCTCGGCCGTCGGCGTCCGAATGCGGCGAGCGGTCCACATCGTCGATCACGATGTCGCGGGCGGCCACACGGTTTCAACGCCCGTTAACAAAACAAAGGCTTCGCTACAACACCGGCTCGACTCCAAGCCGAAGCGCGAGGCAACTTCGTCCTTCCCGAATCTCGCAACCGCGGATTTCGCGCAAGCAGCGCACGTCAAAAAAAAATCGGTCTGCGATCGATCATTGGCTTAGTAGTTCCGAAACGCTTCCGCTTAAAATTTTAGCGGACACCGGCAAGCCAGTAGGTCGCGTTCTTGAACGCAATGGCAAATTTACTGAGGTCACGAAAGTCCGTGGAATTGCAGTGAAGGACACGTCTCGGCAAGGCTGGCACTTCCTTACCTCCTTTCCGATCAAGTTGGGAAATGAAATCATCAGAAGAACAATATCCGGAACTCGACCAGATCATGGGCGGCTACTTTCATCAAGACTGGTTCGATGAGTTTCGGGACCGCGGCGAAAAACCGTCGAAAGAGATCGTCTTGCAGCAGATGCTCCTGCAAAAAAGCGTAAGCCGGAAACAAGCCGCCATTCGAGAGCTTGAGCGATTACTAGCAAGCACACGTGACGAGGAGACGCTGCGACAAGTAATCGTCCACGACATGGGAGCTCAAGTCGACCCTCGACTCGACGGTAGCACAATGCACGCGTGGCTCGAACATATCGCCGATCTGCTTCGAGAGTCGTTGCAACAGAAAGCATAGTCCCTGGGCCGGCCGGCCGAGTAGGCCGGCGGCCGATTTAAGAAGACATCGCTAATCGCTCGCCTACGAGTCCGTCTTTTTAATTGCTCATACGCTCCGTCTCGGTCGCCGCCAAGCATCGCTGCGGTCGTTGAAGTCCAGGCGATTGCGGAGCCTGCAAGGTGCGGTACCGGCCTTCGCCCTTCGTGGCTCCCTTGCGATAGTTTGTCTGTAAAATAACCTTCCAAAGCCACGTTCTCAAGCGGAATCGGTGTTCGGCGAATCGGGTTCGGCGTAAAGACGAATGGCGACGATCCGCTCGAGCCCGGCGAAATCGCGCACGATCTCGACCTCGCCGTCGGGAAACGTCGCGCCCGCGAGCCGCGCGAGCGCCTCAGCCGTCGGCGGCGCCGCCTCGAGGAGCGCGAGGCCGCCTGGTGCTACGTGAGCCGGAAGCGCCGCGAGGAGCCGACGATAGACGTCGAGCCCGTCCGAACCGCCGTCGAGCGCGAGGCGCGGCTCGAAGCTCGTCGGATCGGGCGGCGCGGCGAGCTGAGCCGTCGGCACGTACGGCAGGTTCGCGACGATCGCCGCGAAGCGCTCGCCCGCGCGTAGCGGCGCGAGCAGATCGCCGCGCCGCAGGTCGATCCGCGCGCCGACGCCATGGGTCGCCGCGTTGCGCGCCGCGACCGCGAGCGCATCCGCGCCGACGTCGATCGCGACGATGCGGGCGTTCGGAAGGCGCGTCGCGATCGCGATGGCGAGCGCGCCGCTGCCCGTCCCGACATCGCACACGCTCGGGGGCGCGAGGGCGACGACCGCCTCGACGAGCGCCTCGCTCTCCGGGCGCGGGATCAGCGTCGCGGGCGTCACGGCGAAGCGCAGCCCGTAGAATCCCGTCTCGCCGAGGACGTAGGCGACGGGCTCGCCCGCGCGCCGCCGCTCGACGGCGCGCGCAAAGGCCGTCGCCGCCGCCGGCTCGAGCGGCGCGTCGTCGTTTGCCAGGAGCCACGCCGTCGACCGCCCGACGATCGCGCTCAGCAGCAGTCGCGCGTCACGGCGCGCGCCCTCGCCGCGAAGCCGAGTCGCGGCCGCCGCGAGCGCCGCGCGGACGGTCGCCGCAGCCGCCTTAGAGATCGTCGGCGAGCGAGGCGAGCAGCGCCGGATGCTCCTCGTAGGCGAGCCCGTCGAAGGCGAACGTGAGCCGCCAGCTCAGCGTCCCGACCAACTCCGCCGAGCCCGCGTCGTCGGGATCGGGCATCGCGAGGTCGAGCGACTCGAGTCGAACCGATTGCGGAAACGCGCCGCCCGAGTTCTCGAGCGCAAGGCCCGCGACGCCGAAGCACGTCAGCGTGCCGAGCCGCGTCTCGTTCCCGCCGCCGAGCGTGCCGTAGAGCCGGAGCGTCAGCCGCCGCGCCTGGAGTTCGAGATCGCACGCCGCGACGAACGCGCCGGCGAAGGATCGCGAGCTCGCGAGCCGCAGCGCTTCGCTATCGCGTCGCATGGGAGTCACCCGGGCCTCATACGCTTGCCCCCCGGTCCGTCCTGCGCCGGAGGCGCACGCGTCGCGCACCGGAACTTCCATCGGGCGGCGCCGCATTCGAGCGGCCCACGGCGGAGGACGACCTTGGCGAACGACGGCGACATCGTACTCGGGATCGATGCGGGAACCGGGAGCCTGCGGGCATGCCTCTTCGATCTGACGGGGCGCCAGCTTGGGAGCGCCGAGCGCGCATACGAGACGGTGTTCCCGCGGCCCGGGCTCGCCGTCCAGCGCCCGGCGGACTGGTGGACGGCGCTCGCGGGCACGGTCCGTGAAGCCGTCGTCGCCGCGCACGTCGCGCCCGAGCGGGTGATCGGCCTCGCGATCGACGCGCCGTGCGACCTGCTGCTCGTCGATGCCGCGGGCGAACCGCTCACGGACGGCCTGATGTGGATGGATCTGCGCGCCGTCGACCAAGCCCGCCGGCTCACCGCCACGGACGATCCGGTCCTGCGATACTGTGGCGGCGACGTACCCGCTGAGTGGCCGCTGCCCAAGGCCCTGTGGCTCAAGGAGAACGAACCCGCGACATGGGCCGCGGCCGCCGGGCTCGTCGAGCAGATGACCTGGCTGACATGGCGGCTCACGGGCGAATGGGTCGCGCCGCTCAACAGCGCCGCCGCGAAGTGGCACTATCGCCCGGACGCCGGCTGGCCGCGCTCGCTGATGACGAGCGTCGGTCTCGAGGACGCGCTCCAGAAACTGCCGGAGCGCGTCGTCGCGATGGGCGGGCCCGGCGGGGCGCTCACGGCGGAGGCCGCCGCGGCGCTCGGCCTGCGCGCCGGGATCGCCGTCGGCATGAGCGGGATCGACGCGCACGCGGGGATGCTCGGCGTCGGCGTCACCGGCCCGGGAGCGCTCGCGTTGATCACCGGCACCTCGACCTGTCAGCTCGCGCAGGCGACGGCGCCCGTCTTCGATCGCGGTATCTGGGGCCCGTTCGAATCCGCGTGCATTTCGGGTGAGTGGACGATCGAGGCGGGCCAGGCGAGCACGGGCGGAACCGTGCGCTGGCTCATGGAGCTCGCCGGCGCCCGCTGGCCCGCGGAGAACCGCTACGCCGCGGCGGACGCCGAGGCGGCCACGATCCCGGCCGGTGCCCAGGGCCTGGTGCTCCTCGACTTCTGGCAGGGGAGCCGGACGCCGATCAAAGACCCGGCCGCGCGCGGGACGATCTGGGGGCTCACGAACGGCCACACGGCCGCGCACCTCCTGCGCGCAGTTTATGAGGGCACAGCGTACGGCAACCGCCGCATCCTCGAGGCGCTCCGGCGGGGCGGGGTCCCGACCGATCGCATCGTCGCCTGCGGCGGCGGGACGCGCAGCGCGCTCTGGATGCAGATTCTCGCCGACGTGGCGGGCGTCCCCATCGAGTACTCGAGCGAGGGCGACGTCGTCGCGCTCGGGACCGCGATGTGCGCCGCGGTCGCGGCGGGCGCGTTCCCCGATCTCGTCGCCGCGGGCAGCGCGATGACCCGCCGCGAGCGCGCGATCGAACCGGATCCCGCGCGAAGCGAAGCTTACGACGCCGGGTTCGGCCGCTACGAGGCAACGTATGCAGCGCTCGCGCCCCTCTTTTCGGGTGCGAACGTTTCACCGTAAATGGTCGGTGACGGAGGATTTGAATTCCAAGTCGGCAAGCGCACGGGAAAGACGGAGGTTCGCGTGGCTACGATCACCCTGCAAGGCATCACGAAGAAGTACGGCGCGCTGACGGTCGTCGACGACGTCAACCTCGAGATCCGGGACGGCGAGTTTCTCGTGCTCGTCGGGCCCTCGGGCTGCGGCAAGACGACGACGCTGCGCATGATCGCGGGACTCGAGTCGATCTCGTCCGGCACGCTCAAGATCGGCGACAAAGTCGTCAACGACGCGGAGCCCAAGGACCGCGACATCGGCATGGTGTTTCAGAATTACGCGCTGTATCCGCACATGACCGTGTACGATAACATGGCCTTCGGGCTCAAACTCCATGGCGTCGCGAAGCCCGAGATCGAGCGGCGCATCGGCGAGTCCGCGGAGTTGCTCGGGCTCACGAAGGTGCTGCAGCGCAAGCCGCGCGCGCTTTCGGGCGGCCAGCGGCAGCGCGTGGCGCTCGGCCGCGCGATCGTGCGCGAACCGGGCGTCTTCCTGATGGACGAGCCGCTCTCGAACCTCGATGCGAAACTGCGCGTGCAAACGCGTACCGAGATCCTGCGGCTCCATAAGCGCCTCCAGAACACCGTCGTCTACGTCACCCACGATCAAGTCGAAGCGATGACGATGGCGCACCGGATCGTCGTCATGAAGGACGGCCTCGTGCAGCAGGTCGCGACGCCGCGCGAGCTCTACGACCGGCCCGGCAACGCCTTCGTCGCGGGTTTCATCGGATCGCCGCAGATGAACTTTATCGATGTCGATCTCATGCGCGACGCGGATCTCCTCGTCGCAAAACGTCCGGGGTCGACGATCGAACTGCCACGCAGTCGCGCGAATGGCACCGCGGGTCCCGTGTCGCTCGGCATCCGGCCCGAAGACCTAACGCTTGCGGCGCCTGACCGGCAGCATGCGATCCCGGCGACGGTCGACGTGATCGAAACGCTCGGCTCCGAGCAGTACGTGTTCCTACGCCTCGAAGACGGCGCGACGATGGTCGCGCGCGTGCCAGGCGACGTCGAGATTGCGAGCGGCGATCACGTGAGCGTCGCGCTCGATACGAAGAAGATCCATCTCTTCGACCGCTCGAGCGGCGACGTTATCGGCGAACGCGACCTGCGCGCCGCCTGATCGGCGCGCGTTACGTCGCGGCCGCGGCGAGCGGGCCGAGCGTCGGGTCGACGAGCTTGCGGAAGGCGGCCACCTCGGCGTTCACCCACGCGTCGTCGCGGCCGAGTTCGCGCGCGAGGAGCTCGGCGACGCGCGGCGCGGCGGCCTCGCTCGCGTTGCCGTCGACGAACGCGGCGCGCGTCCGCCGCGAGAGCACGTCGTCGACCGTTCGCGCCGCTTCCTCGCGAGCCGCGAACACGACCTCGGCGCCCGTCACGGGCAACCGCGGATCGAGCGTTTCGCGCAGCGCCGGCTCCTCGAGCTCGATCGCGAGCAGCCGGGACCGGTCGCTGCCGTACGAGGCGTAGCGCTCGGCGACGGATGCCGTCTCGGGCGGCGCGCCGTGCAGCCGCATGTCGGCCGTCCGGCTCGGCGACGTGCCAAGGCGCCCCATGATTGCGGCCGCGTCGATCGCGTCCTCGGCCATCTTGCGATACGTCGTCCACTTGCCGCCCGTGATCGTCACGAGCCCACGGGGCGACGTCTCCACGAGGTGCTCGCGCGAGAGCTTCGCCGTGCCGCCGGCATGTTTGCGGTTGACGAGCGGCCGCAGGCCGGCGAACGTCGCAAGGGCGTCCTCGCGCCGCACCGGCGATCCGAGGTAGCGATTGAAGTGCTCGACGATGTAATCGATCTCGTCGAGCGTCGGCTGCGGATCGAGCTCCGCGCGTGACACCTCGATGTCGGTCGTGCCGACGACGACGTGACCCTGCCACGGAATCGCGAAGAGCACGCGACCGTCGTCGGTCTTCGGAATGATCAGCGCGTCCGTGCCGGGGAAGACGTCGCGCGAGAAGACGACGTGTGACCCGCGGCTGTGGTCGAGCAACGGCCGCGCCGCCGGCTCGTCCGCGCCGCGCAGCTCGTCGACGAAGATGCCCGTCGCATTGACGACGGTCTTCGCGCGAACCTCGTACGTCCGGCCGGACTCGACGTCGCGCACGTGCGCGCCCGCGACGCGCGCACCGTCGTAGAGCAGCCGGTCCGCGCGGACGTAATTGCAGACGATCGCACCGAGATCGACCGCGGTGCGCGCGAGCGCGATCGCGAGCCGGCTATCGTCGAACTGGCCGTCGTGATAGTAGATGCTGCCCTGTAGCCGGTCTTGCCTCAGCGCGGGAAGCCGCGACTCCGTCTCCTGCTTCCGCAGATACCGGCTGCCGGGAAAGCCCGAGCGGCCGGCGAGCAGATCGTATGCCTTGAGACCCGCGAAATAGAACGGCACGTCGAACGCCCGATACGTCGGCAACACGAAACCGAGGTCGTGCACGAGATGCGGCGCGTTACGACGCATGCGCGACCGCTCGCGAAGCGCCTCCCGCACGAGTCCGACGTCGCCCTGCTGCAGATAGCGCACGCCGCCGTGCACGAGCTTCGTCGAGCGGCTCGACGTCGCTTTGGCGAAGTCCGACGACTCGACGAGCGCGGTGCTGTAGCCGCGGCTCACCGCGTCGACCGCCGCTCCGAGTCCCGTGGCTCCGCCGCCGATGACGAGCACATCGACGCGCCCGTCGAGCCGTGAGATGAGGTCAGCGCGATTCATTACTCTGCTTCTTCCCACCGGGTCGACCGGCCGACGGCCTTCTTCCAACCCGCCATCGCGAGCTCGCGATTGTGCGCGTCGATCGAGGGCGTGAAGCGCCGCTCTTCCTGCCACTGCGCGGCGACCTCCGCACGGTCGCGCCAGTAGCCGACGCCGAGTCCGGCGAGATAGGCCGCGCCGAGCGCGGTCGTCTCGATGATGCGCGGCCGCACGACGTCCACGCCGAGCATGTCGGCCTGGAATTGCATCGTGAGATCGTTCGCCGCCGCGCCGCCGTCGACGCGCAGTTCCCTGAGACCGAGCTTGGAATCGGATTCCATTGCGGCCATGACCTCGGCGGACTGATAGGCCATCGCTTCCAGCGCCGCGCGCGCGATGTGCTCGCGCGTCGAGCCGCGCGTGAGGCCGAGGATCGCGCCGCGAGCGTACGGATCCCAGTGCGGCGCGCCGAGCCCGACGAAGGCGGGGACGAAATACACGCCGCCGCTGTCGGGGACGCGCCGTGCGAGCTCCTCCACCTCAGCCGAGCTCGAGATGATGCCGAGCCCGTCGCGCAGCCACTGCACGGCGGCTCCGGTCACGAACACCGCGCCCTCGAGCGCGTACGTCGCCTTGCCCTTCTCCGTCGCGAACGCGATCGTCGTGAGGAGACCGTTCTCGCTTTTGACGCGGGCGTCGCCCGTGTTGAGCATCGCGAAGCTGCCCGTCCCGTAGGTATTCTTGGCGAGCCCCTTTTCGAAGCCGGCTTGGCCGACGAGCGCGGCGTGTTGGTCGCCCGCGATGCCCGCGATCGGGATCGCGGCGCCGAGCATCGACGGCACGGTCGTGCCGAAATCTGCGATCGAGGGGAGCGGCTCCGGCAACATCGCGCGCGGGACGCCGAACTCGCGCAGGAGATCGTCATCCCAGTCCAGCGTCGAAATGTTGAAGAGGAGCGTGCGCGAGGCGTTCGTGTACTCGATGACGTGGCGCTTGCCGCCCGTAAGATTGTAGACGAGCCACGAGTCGACGGTTCCGAAGCAGAGTTCGCCGCGCTCGGCCCGCTCGCGCGCGCCCGGCACGTTGTCGAGGAGCCAGCGGACCTTCGAGCCCGAGAAGTATGGATCGATGACGAGCCCAGTCTTCTCGCGAATCGAGTCCTCGAGGCCGCGTCGCTTCAGCTGCTCACAAAACGGCGCGGTCCGACGATCCTGCCACACGATGGCGTTGTGGATCGGCTTGCCCGACGCGCGGTCCCAGACGATCGTCGTCTCGCGCTGGTTCGTGATCCCGATCGCCGCGATCTCGCTCGCCTCGACGTTCGCGTTGCGAATCGCGCCGCGTGCGGTTTCCAATTGCGAGCGTAGGATGTCGGCCGGGTCGTGCTCGACGAGCCCGGGCTTCGGAAAGATCTGCGGGAACTCGCGTTGATCGAGTCCCTTGATCGCCCCCGAGTGATCGAAGACGATCGCCCGCGAGCTCGTGGTTCCTTGGTCGAATGCAAGAATATACGGCACTGAAGTGATCTCCTATACCGGCTTTGGTTCGTCGAGGTTGGTACGCGGCATCGCCTCGCGAATCTCGCCCGTGGGCTGGTCGGGCGTGGTCGCGCCGATGCCGGGCTTGCGCGGGAGATACGGCCGGATCACGCCCTGATAGAGGCCGCCTCCGACGACGCCGCCGATGGCGGGCCCGACGATGGGAATCCACCAGTAATTCATAGGACCGGGGATCGCTTCGGGACCCCATCCCGCGAAGAAGGCGAGTATGCGCGGGCCGAAGTCGCGCGCGCCACTCAGCGGCCACGCCTCGAGATAACCAAAGGTCGCACCGAGCAAGGCGACGAGTAATCCGATGAGGAGCGCGCCGGTATTGGCCATCGGCGCCTGCGTGTTATATTGCTCGGTGATCGCGAAGATCCCGAAAACCAGAAGCGACGTGAGGATGATTTCGTCGAAGAACGCGTGCGTCGGCGTAACCGCCAGGCCGGGGTGCGTGAAGAACACGCCGGCCGTCGCGTCGCCGGAGGGTAGATTCCGAACGGCGTGGTGGATCAAATTGTAGTGATCGATGACCGGACCGTACAGAAAGAGCACGAGCGCGGCGCCGATGACGCCGCCGATGATTTGCGCGACGACGTACGGCGCCACTTTCTTTCCGGGAAACCCGCGCCATATCCAAAGCGCGAGCGTGACGGACGGATTAGCATGACAGCCGGATACGGCACCCGTCGCATAAATCGCCATCGCGACGGCAAGGCCCCACGAGATCGCCACGCCCCAATATGCGTTGAGGTACGGCGAGGGATCGTACAGGATGTACATCGCGGCGACGGAGTCGCCGAACACGATGATGATGATCAGGGCGACGGCTTCGGCAATCAGTTCACCAATGAACTTCTTCTGCTCGGACAAGACGCGAGACTCCTGACGCGCAACGCGCGACGGATGTTACGGCACGGCAAAAAGCCACTCGCCCAACACCCGCATGACACCGGTGAAGGAGACGAGCGGCTTTCGAAAACTCTGCCGCAGGGAACTTTTTCGATGGTAGCACCGCGACCTCGCAAATGCAATCTTTGGTTCACGAGCGGGGCGAGAGCACGAGCGCGCCGCCTCCATCGCGCCGAGCGGCATCAAGCGGTTCGTGACGAAACGGCGGTTGGCGCTCCAAGTGTGCTGACCCAGAAGTTCGCTTACGAAATCTCGCTCGTCTTTTCGGCCGGCTCGTCGTCGCTTTTCGGTCACAACGCTACGGCGTTGCTCCCTCATCGCTCCTCGGTCCGACCAAAAATCCTTCGCGATCTTCCGCAAGGAACTTCTCGGTCAGCACACTAGAGCACGAGTAGCCGGGTCATCTGGCATAGCCGCTGGCCTGACGCGCATCGGTCGCAACGTCGACGTAGGCGTCAGGCAATGCGAACGCACGCTCGCTAGCGACATCCCGCCTCTTCGCCATCGTCGATCAGCGAACGGCGGGACGACTCAGCGGCGTCAGGCGCGGCCGTGCGACGCGCGCGAGCGGCGGGCGAGCGCGTCGACAATGACGGCGACGGCGAGAACGCCGCCCGTGATCATGTAGCGCAGCGACGACGAGAGATCGAGCAATGTGAGGCCATTGGAGATCGACTGGATGACGATGATGCCGAGCAGCGCCGAGTATGCGCTGCCGCGGCCGCCGAAGAGGCTCGTTCCGCCGATGACCGCCGCCGCGATCGCGTCGAGGTTGACGTCGCCCGTGCCGGCCTGCTGGCTCGCAGACGCGAGCCGCGCCGAAGACAGGAACCCGCCGAGCGCCGCGAAGCCCGAGCAGAGCACGAACGCGCTCGTGTAGACGAGCTTGACGTCGATGCCGGCACGCCGTGCGGCCTCGCGATTGCCGCCGACGGCGGTCATCGCGCGACCCCACTGCGTCCGCGTCAGCAAATAGTTCAGTCCGATGACGAGGGCGAGGAAGAGGCCGAACATCCACGGCACGCCGCGGTCCCGGTCCAGGTAGTACACGACGGCTTCGAGCGCGACGGTGAGTACGACCGCCTTGAACACGATGCCGTTGATGCCGCTCGACGAAAGTCCCGCGGACTTGCGGCGCGTGGCGGTGCTCGAGCCGCCGAAGAAGATCGCGAGTCCGGCGAGAACCGGAATCAAGTACGCGACCGGTCGCGGCATGAAGTCGAGCTGACCGAAATTCACGACGGCCGAACCGTACGGTAGATTGATCGAGCCGCCCTGGCCGAGCAGATAGAGCTGCAGGCCGAGCACCGCGAGCAGGCCCGCGAGCGTCGCGATGAAGCTCGGCATCCCGAACTTGTTGAAGAGGAACGCGTAGATGCCGCCGATGATGCCGCCGGCGACGAGCGCCGCGGCGATGGCGAGTGGCGCGGGCCAGCCGTGATTGACCCAGAACACGCCGACGAGCGCCGAGGCGAAGCCGCTGACCGACCCGACGGAGAGATCGATCTCGCCAACCATCAGGATGCAGACGATCCCGAGCGCGATCACGCCGACCGTCGACGAGTCGAAGAGCAGATTGACGAGATTGTTGCTCGAGAGAAAGACCGGGTTGAGCGTCTGAAACGCCGTCCAGATGATCGCCAGTCCGACAACGACCGGCAACGCGCCGAGCTCGCCCGAGCGGATGCGCGTGATGAAGGCGCGGACCGCGCCGCCCGCGCCTTCCTCGTGCTTGACGCGGACGTCGCTGCGATCGAGCAGCGGCTCGGCGACGGGCGGCGGCGTCCCGTTCGTCTCGGGCGCCGACGTGGTCGTGACGACGTTCTTGTCGCTCATGCAGACTCTCCTGCGACGGCCTCGGCTTGGGCGCGGCGCCGGCCCGAGCGGCGCGAGACAGAGTTATCCGAAGCGCCCGTGATCGAGCTGATCAGCTCCTCGTTCGAGCTGTCGGGATAGAAGACGCCGTTGTTGCGGCCCAGCCGCAGCACGACGATCCGGTCGGCGACCGCGCGCACGTCCTCCATGTTGTGGCTGATCATGATGACGCCGAGCCCGCGCGCGCGAACGCGCTCGATGAGGTCGAGCACCTCGGCCGTCTGCGCGACCCCGAGCGCAGCCGTCGGCTCGTCGAGCAGGATGAGTTTGGGATCCATGAGCAGCGAGCGCGCGATCGCGACCGTCTGGCGCTGACCGCCCGAGAGCGAGGAGACGGCCTCGCGAACGCTCGGGATGCGCGCCGAGAGCTCGCGCAGCAGCGTCCACGCGCGCGTCTCCATCGAGACCTCGTCGAGGCCGAGCGGCTTGAGCTCCTTGCCGAGAAAGATGTTCGCGACGACGTCGAGGTTTTCGCAGAGCGCGAGATCCTGGAAGACGGTCGCGATGCCGAGCGCGATCGAGGAGCTCGGATCGGCGAGGGTCACCGCCTTGCCGCCGAAGGTCATCGTTCCGGAGCTCGGCTGATGCACGCCGGCGAGGACCTTGATGAGCGTCGACTTGCCGGCGCCGTTGTCGCCGACGAGCGCGACGACCTCGCCCGCGTGCACGTCGAGGTCGATGTCGGTGAGCGCGGAGACCGCGCCGAAATGCTTCGAGATCCCCTTGAGGCTGAGCACGAGTTCGCCCGTGGGCGCCTGTCGCTGCAGCGTATCGATCATGACGTGCCGAGCCTTTCTCGCAACTTTGTTTCGAGGATGACGAATTGCACGCCGGCCGCCGCGGACGATGCGGCAGCCGGACGCGGCGAGCCTACGGGTTGATGCCGAGTTTCTTGCAGCCGTCGGCGTAGCGGCCGGTGCAGAGCTCGGCCGCCGTTGCGATCGGCTTGCCGTTGATCTTCTTGTCGATGATCTCGGCCTTGAGGTTCTGCTGCGTGATCAGCGTCGGCGTGAACAACCGCGTCGGCGTCCCAAAGAGCTCGGTATCCGCCTTCGGATTCTGGCCCTTGAGCAATCCGATCGCGACGTCGGCGGCGGCCGCGGCGACGATCTCGCTCGGCTTGGAGATGGTGTTGTACTGATCGCCCGCGATGATCAGCTGGAGACCCGCCGTCGTCGCGTCGTTGCCCGAGACGGGCGGGATCGGGTTGACGCCCGCGGCCTTGAACGCGGCGATCGTACCGCCGGCCGTGCCGTCGTTCGCGGCGACGACGCCGACGATCTTCTTATTGAACCGCGAGACCTGGCCGCTCACCCACTGCTGCGCCTTGCTCGGCTCCCAGCTCGGCGTGTCGTACTCGGCGAGCGTCTTGTACTGGCCCCTGGCGATGCCTTCGTGCATGCCCTTTTTGATGAGGCCGGCGGCGGCGTCGGTCGGCGAGCCGTTGACCTCGAGCAGGCCGTTGTCGCCGCCCGTCGAGACGTGGGTCGCCTTGAGGTGCTCGACGATCGACTGCGCGATCATCTTTCCGATGCGCTCGTTGTTGAACGACACGTAGTACGCGGCTTTCGCGCCCGGGATCGGCCGGTCGTAGGCGATCACCTTGACGCCCTGACTCTCGGCCTGCTTGACGAGCGATGCCGCCGCGCTCGAGTCGACGGGATCGAGCACGATCGCCTTCGCGCCCTGCGAGATGACCGAGTTGAACTGCTGCTGCTGGCGCGAGACGTCGCCGTCGGCGTTCTGATACAGCACGTCGCAGCCGGGACACGCCTTCTGCATCTCGGCAACGAAGCCGGGATGGTCGTGCTGATCGTAGCGCGTCGATGCCTCGTCCGGCATCAGGAACGCGACCTTCGCATTCGACGCGTCGTTCGAGCCGGCCGCGAACGCGGCGGTCGCCCCGAGCATCCCGAGCGCGAGCGCGCCGGCGCCGAGCGATGCGGTAAGTCGTTCGTTAGTCATGGTGTTTCTCCAGGCGAGGAGCCGTCGCGGGCCGCCGATGCCGATGCGAGCCGGTCTCGTCACAGCACGCGCTGCATGACGTCAGCGCGTGAAAGACGAGCGCCAGCCTCGAACGTGGCATCGAGATGAGCCGCTCGTGGAACGACGGCGGAAAGAAAACGGTATGAAACCTTTTGCCACGCGTAAAGCTTTTCCCTTGCACCGTTCTTCCCGCCGAGCCATCGAGTCAGGAAGCGAGCACTCGTCGTCCGACCGCCCCGAACGTCACAGTCATGAAGGTCGCCACCGCATTCTCTCGACCACGCTCCTCGCCACGCTTCCGCTCGGGCTGTCGCGGCACGAACCATGCCGGTCGCGAAGAGAAGCGTCGCCAATCCCGCGATCGTCACGTACGTCATCCAGGATTCGGTCGGCGCGATCCAGGGTGTAAGCTCGCGCTCTCCGGAACAAGCAGTTCAGTGACAAAGCAATTCGTCAGACGATGATCTTGGACCATACGAAGATCCTCGAGACGGCGCTCGAGACCGGGACGTTCCTCAAGATGTCGGCGTCGGACTCGAAGTCGTCCCGAGCGAAGAGGCACACGTGTCGTACGTGCACCTCGCGAGCTCGAACGGCCATGCGTTCGACGAGAACTTCCTTACTTTAACATCACGGATCACTCGAACGATATCGAGGCGCTCCGGCACGTCACCGGACTCCGTCGCGAATGGTCGCAACGACGAGAGCTGATCGCCGCCCGACGTCCGGCGACGACGCATGTTCCCGGTCGGGACCGGCACGTCAGCGCCCGACGGTCTCGAGATGGGCCCGACAATCGAGTCGGTGTCGAGGTTGTCGTCGGCGCGGTTTTCCCGAGCAGATCGGCCGGCACCGAAGGCGGTTGCAATACCGGTGCTCGGGATCAATCGTCAAGTCGTGCGCTCATGCGGTCGCCGAGCAGGCCTCGTTATGGCGCCGGATGCTCGGGCCGATCGTCCGGACCGAGCGCCGCTCGTGGAGCGAGGGCGGCAGCACGATCGAGCGCGGCTCACCCTCGTAGCCGCGATCGACGCGATCGAGCAGCAGCCGCACCGCATCGTGGCCGAGTGCCTCGGTCGGCTGAGCGATCGTGGTCAGCGGCGGGTCGAGCAGCGCCGCGTACTGCGTGTCGTCGAAGCTCACGACGCTCACGTCATGCGGGACGCGCAGTCCCGCGTCACGCAGCGCGTAGAGAGCGCCGAGCGTCAGCAGATGGTTGGTCACGAAGATCGCCGTCGGCGGCTCGCCCTGCTCGAGCAGCCGCCGCGTGCACGCGTAGCCCGCCTCGCTGCGAGCGTTCTCGCCCGTTTGGACGTAGCCCGGCCGCTCGCGGATGCCGCGCGCCGCGAGCGCCCGGCGGAAGCCGCGCACGCGCTCGACGCTGACGGTGCGATGGTGCGCGACGACGATGCCGATCCGCTCGTGACCGGCGGCGCAGAGATGCTCGACCGCGAGCTCCGAGCCGAGCTCGTTGTCGACGATCGCGACGTCCGCGCGCAGCCCCGGGAGCCGCCGGTCCAGGCACACGAGCGGCGCGCGCTCGACAAACGGCGCGAGCCCGGCGGCGTCCGATCCGACGGGGAGGATAATCACGCCCCCGATCCGCTGCGCGACCATCGACTGCAGGTGCAACCGCTCGCGTGCGAGATCCTCATCGGAATTCGCGAAGAAGAGATCGTGCTTGGCGTCGTAGGCCGCAGCCTCGATCGCCGCGATGATCTCGGTGAAAAACGGGTTCTTCGCGTCGGCGGCGATCAGCCCGATCGTATCGGACTTCTGCATCCGGAGCGCCCGGGCGCGGCGATCGATGCTGTAGTCGAGCTCGCTCGCGGCGCGGAGCACCCGCTCGCGCGTGTCGGCGCTCGTCGGCTCGCTGTCGTTGAGGACGCGCGAGACGCTCGCGATCGAGAGCCCGGCGCGTGCCGCCACGTCGATCATGCTCGCCATCGCCCGTCGGTTCGCCCCGTCCGGGAAGCCCTCCGTTGTCCGGCCGACAACGTACCTTAGGCGGCCGTGTAACCTCCGTCGAGCACCAGCACGTGACCGTTACAGAGTCCCGCCGCCTCCGACGCGAGATAGACGCACGCCAGGGCGACTTCCTCGGGCTTCCCGAAGCGGCCGATGGGGATCTTCGCCTTCATGGGATCGCCCTTCTCGGGCGGTCCCCAGACGCGCTCTCCGAGGTCCGTGAGGACGACGGTCGGCGCGATCGCGTTGACCGTCACGCCGCCCGGACCCCATTCGAGCGCGAGGCTACGCGTCAGCGCGTTGAGCGCGCCCTTCGTCGCCACGTATGCGGCGTGGTCGGGCATACCGACGACGCCCGAGATCGACGAGATGTTCACGACGCGGCCCCAGCCGCGCTCGAGCATCCCGGGTGCGAACGCCTGCGCGCACGCGAACGCGCCGTCGAGGTTGACCGCGAACTGCTGCGACCAGCGCGCCGCGGTGACATCGAGCGCGGGCTCGACGTGCGATATCCCAGCGTTATTGATCAGGATGTCGGTGCCGCCCAGCTCCGCCTCGACGCGCTCGCGCAGCCGCGCGACGTCCGCCGGCGCGTCGACCGCACCGGGCACCGCGACGAAGCGGCGTCCGAGCGCGACGATCTCAGACTCGAGTGAAGCCAGCTCGTCCGGCGTGCGCGAAAACCCGACGACGTCTGCGCCGTACCGCGCGAGCGCGAGCGAGATCGCGCGCCCGAGCCCGCGGCCGGCACCGGTGACCACGGCGCGGCGACCGTCGAGCGAAAAGTCGCTCGCGCGACCTTGAGTTCGTCCTTGATATCCCATATCGGGATCCTTTCCTGAAGATGAGCGACGACGTTTCGTCGAGAGCGCCGACCTCGCGTCTGGGTCGTGCTGCGATCACGTCGCGGCATCCGCACGCGGAGCGCGGTTCGAAGCGAGCGCGGACCGCACGTCAGGCGCCGTCCGGAATCCGTTCACCCGCTTCGACCGCACTCGAGATCGATGCCGTGGTGGTCACGCGCCACGCGCCGAAGCGCGGCGAGTTGCCGCTCGCGCTCGGCCTCGCTCCACCCAAGTGCGCCCGCGGCGTGACCCGCGATCTCGCTCGCGACCGCATTCGAGAGCCGCCCGGCGACGGCGATCGGGAGGCGACGCACGACGAGGTCCTCCAGCGTCATCACGTGTTCGAGCCGGACGACAGCGCGCAGCTCACGCGAGCCGTAGTCCGGCAGGTGGAAGAGCGACTCGTCGGGCCCGGAATCGCTCGCGAGAAGCGCCTCGGCGCGCGTGCCGTAACGCTCGAGGAGCGTCGCCGCCCGCTTGGGTGCGACGCCGTACGCCGCCGCGATGCAGGCGATCCATGCCGCGCTCGCCTGCGGCGTCGCCGGAAAGTCGCGGCCGCCGCCGATCGGTACAAACGTCGTTTCGGTGCGACGTCTCCGCCCGAGAGCGGCGAGGGCGGCGTCGGTCGCCTCGGCGGCGAGCGCGCGAAACGTCGTCCATTTTCCGCCGACGAGTGAGAGCACGGGCACGCCGCTGCCCGGCAGCGCGTCGCGCGCGATCGAGTGGTCACGGCTGATCGCGCCCGGATCGTCGACGTCGGCCGCCGGCAACGGCCGCACGCCGGCATAGCGGTAGACGATCCGGTCGCGTGCGATCGGAAGCCCCGGAAAGATCTCGCGGATCATCGCAAGCATGTACTCGACCTCGGCATCGCTACACGTCGCGTCGTCCGGGTCGTCGATTGGAAGATCCGTCGAGCCGACGAGCGCGCAGCCGAAGAACGGATAGACGAGGCAAATGCGGCCGTCCGACGAGCCGAAATACACCATCCTGCCGTCGAGCTGACGCACGAGCTCCGGGTGATCGACGACGAGGTGCGAGCCCTTCGTGCCGCCGATCGCCCTGCCGCCGATACCGACGGCGTGCTTCACGCGATCGATCCACGGTCCCGCGGCGTTGATGACGACGCGCGGCCGGACCGTGACCGTCTCGCCCGTCGTGCGATCCTCGACCGCGACGCCGCCGTCCGCGGCGCCCGTGACCGCTGCGTAATTGAGCGCGAGCGCGCCGGCGTGCGCGCGCGTCCCGTCGTCAACGAGCTCGAAAACGAGCCGCTCCGCCTGCGTGACGCGCGCATCATAGTAGGTCGACGTCGCGATGACGTCCGGCGCCATTGCGGGAAAGCGCCGCCGCGTCGCCACACGCAGCGCGATCGAATGGCGCGGCATGACACGATGGCGCCGGCCGAGCCAGTCGTAGAGCGCGAGTCCCGCTTCGACGATGAGGAGGCCGCGATCGGCGAGCTTCGCGCGGCGCCCGAAGAAGCGCATGATCGACGGCACGATGCCGGAGAAAATGGACCGGATCGGCAGCGCCGTCGGCAGCGGTAGCACGAGATGCGGCGCGTTGCGCAGCAGCAGATTGCGCTCGCGCGTCGACTCGGCGACGAGCCGGAACTCGCCCGTCTCGAGGTACTTGAGCCCGCCGTGGATCAGCCGCGACGGCGCCGCGCTCGCGCCGGCGCACCAGTCACTCTGATCGACGATGAGGCAGTCGACGCCCTGCAGCGCGAGATCGCGGAATGTTCCCGCGCCGTTGACGCCGCCGCCGACGATGAGGACGTCGACCGCTGGATCTGCGCGCAGCCGTGCCAGCACCGCGGCGCGCGACATCGGCGCATCGCCCGCGATCACGGCGCGACCGCGAGGATCGCATCCGCGAGCGCGACATAGCGTGCGTAGCGCGCGTCGAGGTCCGCGCGTCGCGCAGGATCGGGCGCGTAGGACGCCGCGACGCGGCAGGCGCACGCGACGGCGTCGCCGAGCGATGCGTAGCTGCCGACTCCGACACCCGCCAGAAGCGCCGCGCCGAGCGCCCCGACCTCGGCGGCGCTCGGCACGTCGACGTCGAGGCCGAGCGCGTCGGCGAAAAGTTGCGCGAGCCTCGGCCGCGACGAGCCGCCGCCCGTGATCGCGGCGCGCTCGACCGGAAACGCCGTGCGAAGCGCGTCGACATGGAAGCGATGGTTGAACACGGCGCCCTCGATGACGGCGCGCAGCATGTCGGCACGGTCGTGCCAGGAGCGGAGCCCGAGGAACGCGGCACTCGCCGGCCGCTCGTACGGCGAGCCATAGAGGAATGGGTGGAAGAGCGGGGCGTCTGCGCCCGGACGGATCGCGGCGTCCTCGTCGACCTTTTCCCAGAGCGCCGCGCCGCCGCCGCCGGCGTCCCACTCGGCGCCGTACGCCTGCCGCAGAAACCAGTCGACGTTGTTCGAGGACGCGGGCGAGATCGACATGTTCATCCATTGCCCCGCCCGCGTGCCGGCGCGCGACGTCCACCGCGAGTCGAGCACGAGGCGATCGGAGAGCGTCTCGTTGATGCTGAAGGTACCCGCCGTGATCGAGACGACGCCGGGCTCCAGTTCGCCGAGGCCGACGGCGCTCGCCGTGACGTCGTGCATCCCGCCCGCGACCGGCGTCCCGGCGAGCAGGCCGGTCGCCGCCGCGGCCTCGGCCGTGACGCGGCCGATGACGCCGCTGCTCGGCACGATCTCCGGAAGCGCGCTCGCGATGCCGTCGAGCCCGAGCAGCTCGAGTAACTCGCAGGAGTAGCGCTGCGTGCGCGCGTCCGTGAATGCGGTGCTCGCGTCCGTCGGATCGGTCGCGACGACGCCCGCGAGTTTCGCGCGGATCCAGTCCTTGCAGAAGAGGACCGAGCCGATCGCGGTGTAGCGGTCGGGCTCGTTGTCGCGGATCCACGCGAGCAACGTCGACGCGGCGTACGGGTACGGGCGCTGACCCGCGACGCGCTGCGCGCGATCGAGGATCCCCGACGCGCCCCACCCAGCGGTGACGGCGTGCGCGCGCCCGTCGACCGACTGGATGCCCGGCCCGAGCGGCTCACCGGCGCGGTCCAGGAGATAGAGTCCGTCGCCGTGGGCCGTCACGCCGACGGCTGCGACGTCGCGGGCGCCGCGCGGGCATCGCGCGAGCGCGTCGCCGATCGCCTCGCAGGCGAGGCGCCAGAGCCGCTGCATATCGTGCTCGACGCGACCAGGGCTCGGCTGCAGCGGCTCCGTGCGCCGGGCGCCGGAGGCCATGGCCTCGCCGGCCGAGTCGTAGACGACGGCCTTTACCGCCGTCGATCCGCAGTCGAGTCCAAGGAGCATCGTCACACCCTTCGTCGCCGCGGCGCGCGCGACTCGAAACGCGAGCGACGGTCACGTCGCTCGCGAGCCGTCATGCAAGGGGCGAGCTACGACTTGCCGAGCGTGAACGGCGCGGTGTAATCGCCGACGTTGGCCTTGGTGATCAGGACGCAGTCGAAGAGCTGCTTCTCGGTTGCCGCGCCCGTCTTGCCGGACGTGAGGAACTCGTGCGCCTCGTCGACGGCCTTCTTCGAGAACACCGCGACCGGCTGGAGCACCGTGTACTGCAGCGTGCCGGCTTTGATCGACGACACCGCGTCGGGCGAGCCGTCGAAGCCCCCGACCTTCACGCCCGAGAGCTTGTGCGCCGTCTGGAGCGCCGCGATCGCACCGAGCGCCATCTCGTCGTTGCCGCTGATCACGCCGATGATGTCGGGGTGCGCCTGCAGCATGCCCTGCATCTTATCGTGACCCTGCGTGCGGTTCCAGTTCGCGACCTGCGAATCGACGAGCTTCAGATTCGGATACTGGCTGAGGACCGTCTTGTAACCGTTGGAGCGTGTGGCGGCGTTATTGTCCGACGGCGAGCCGACGAGCTCGACATAGTTGCCCTTCTGGCCGACGTCCTTGACCCACTGCTGCGCGCCGAGCGCCGCGCCCTGGGCGTTGTTCGAAACGAGCTGCGCCTTCGCAAGCCCTTCCTCATTGATCTCGGCGTTGACCAGAAAGACCGGGATCTTCGCTGCGATCGCCTTTTTCACCGCGCCGACGGAGCCGCTGGCGTTCGCGGGATCAAGGACGATTGCAACCGAGTGATTCGTGATCGCGGTGTCGATCAAATTGCTCTCGGTGTTCGTGTCGCCTTTCGAGGCCCCGACGTGCGCGGTGTAGCCGAGCTTGCTCGCCTCGGCCGATGCGACCTTACCCTCGGTGAGCCAGTATGGATTCGACGGATCGTTCACGATGATCGTGATGAGGCCGCCCTTCGAGCCGGCGGCGGCGGACGGCGCCGCGGAGCCCGCGACGAGCGGAGCGGTCAGCGCAAGCGCCGACAGCGCGAGAATCTTCGCACGAGTGGTCATGAAGTCTCCTAGTTTAGATATAAAGGATTACGTGGCGGCTTTTTCACGAACGGATGTTTCCGTTCGAATGTTGCTTCCGGTGCTCGAAGAGCTCTTCGGTCCGCTCGTCGCCGTCGGCAGCTTTGCGCGACGGCGGTACTGAACGGAGTTGAGGAGCACGGCGAGCACAATGACGGCGCCGGTGAAGACGGTCTGCCAGTACGACGAGATGCCGATGATGACGAGGCCGTCGGAGAGGAATCCAATGACGAACGCCCCGAGTAACGTGCCGCGCACGTTGCCGCGGCCGCCCGTGAGGGCCGCGCCGCCGATGACGACGGCGGCGATCGCCGTCAGCTCGTACGTCGTGCCGGCCGTCGGGCCGGCAGACGTCAGCTCGGAGGAGAGGATCAGGCCGGCGATCGCCGCGCACACGCCCGAGAGGACGTAGACCGAGAGCTGCACCGACTTCACCGGGACGCCAGAGAGCTCGGCGGCGCGCTCGTTCCCGCCGGAGGCGTACAGCCAGCGGCCGTACGACGTGCGGCTCAGGGCGAGCGTCGCGACGATCGCGATGACGATCATGATCACGACGCCGATCGGAACGTCGAAGAGCCGGTTGAAGCCGAGCCAGTCGAAGCCGGTGTTCCCGAGCGCCGCCTTGCCGCCGAGATCGTTGAACGTCAGGCCGTTGGTCATGAGCAGCGCAATGCCGCGCACCATGTACATCACGCCGAGCGTCGCGACGAACGGCGGGACCTTGAAGCGCGAAACGAGCACGCCGTTGATCGACCCGATCGCCGCGCCGAGCGCGATCGCGCAGATGGCGACGACCCAGACGGGCGGGTAGAGCACGACCCCGAGGGACGGGACCGGCACGCCCTGCATCAGCGCGCCCGCCACGACGCCGGCAAGGCCGAGCGTCGAGCCGACGGAGAGGTCGATGCCGCCGTTGAGGATGACGAGCAGCATGCCCACCGCGAGGATCGCGAAGAGCGCGACGTGCGACGACATCACGAGGAAGTTGCTGACGGCGAAATAGTTCGGCGACAGCAACGAGAAGACGACGATGATCGCAATCAACGCGAAGAACGCGCGGCCTTCGAGCAGGACGCGGCCGAGATCGAAGCCGTCGCGAAACATGCCAAGCTTGGCGCCCGTGCGCTCGGCGGTTGTCATAGGTCGAACCCTCGCTGTCGATCGGTCGTCATGCGATGACGGCCTCGCCGGAAGCCGCCATGATGTCGTCTTTGGTCGCTTCGTCGCCACGGAATTCCGCGGAGATCTTGCCACGCCGCATCACGACGATGCGATGCGCGATGCTGAAGCATTCGTTGAGCTCGGAGGTCGAGAACACGACCGCGAGGCCGCTCCGAGCGCGCCCGCTCAACAGCCGGAAGACCTCCGCCTTCGCGCCGACGTCGATGCCTCGGCTCGGCTCGTCGAGCACGATGACCTTCGGATCCGTCATCAGCATCTTGCCGATGACGACCTTCTGCTGATTGCCGCCGGAGAGCAAGCCGATCGCGGCCGCGCCGCCGACGGTCTTGACGTGCACGTCGCGGATCGCGTCGTCGACGAGCGCGCGTTCGCGCGGCCGCGAGACGAACGCGCCACGCACGAGGGCGACGATGCTCGGCAGCGACAGGTTCTCGCCGACCGACATCGTCTGCACGAGTCCGTCGCGCTGACGGTCCTCCGGCACGAGCGCGAGCCCGCTCGAGATGCGTTGCGCGATGCTCAGCCGCGAGACGTCGACACCCTCGAGCAGCACGCGGCCACCGGCCATCGGCACACGGCCGGCGACGCATTCGAGCAGCTCCGTCCGGCCCGCGCCCATGAGCCCGTAGATGCAAACGATCTCGCCCGCGCGGACGTCGAGCGAGAGGCGATCGACCGCGAAGCCGCCGCTGCCGCCGGACGCCGCGACCGAGAGCTCATCGATCGAGAGCGCGACCTCTCCGAAGGCGTAGCCCGTCGGCGGCGCGCCCAGATCGAAGTTCTCGCCGACCATGTTCCGGACGATCCATTCGAGGTCGATGTCCTTGGCCTCGGCGCTCGCGGTCATCGAGCCGTCGCGCAGCACGACGGCGTAGTCGGTGATCTGAAGCGCCTCCTCGAGGTGGTGCGAGATGTAGACGATCGCAACGCCGCGCCGCGTGAGATCGCGGATGACCTTGAAGAGAACCTCGACCTCGGTCGCGCTGAGCGCGGAGGTCGGCTCGTCCATGATGAGGATGCGCGAGTCGACCGAGAGCGCGCGCGCGATCTCGACGATCTGCTGCTGGCCCAGCCGGAGATCCTCGACGAGCGTCGTCGGATCGATCGGCTCCTCGAGCTCCGTCATCAGCGCGCCGGCCTGGCGGGCCTCTTCCGCGAAGTCGACGCCGGTCGGCGTCGTGATCTCGCGGCCCATGAAGATGTTGTCGCGAACGCTGAGGTTCGGCGCGAGGCTGAGCTCCTGATGGATGATCGAGATCCCGCGGTCGCGCGCCTCGGAGGACGACGCGAACGTGATGACCTCGCCGTCGAGGACGATCGTCCCCGACGTCGGCGTCGTGACGCCCGAGAGGATCTTCATCAGCGTCGATTTGCCGGCGCCGTTCTCACCGAAGAGCGTCGTGACGGTCCCGCGCTGAATCTGGAAGTTCACGCCCTTGAGCGCGCGCGTCCCGCCGTACGTCTTGACGATGTCGCGCGCTTCGAGGACGACGTCGCACACGGCCGGAGACTCGTTCGCGTTCGCCGTGCTCACGGGACCATGAGTACCGCGGGCGCCACGGTCCACTTCGTCGGGTCGCCGAGCTGGAACGCCCCGACGACGCTGATTTTCTTGCCCTTGAGCGTCGCCGTGTCGACTTTCGCGAGCACCGCCTTCTTCATCTCGTTGTTGAGCGCCGCGCCCGCGTTCTGATAGTCGATCTGATTCGTGAACTGGCCGAACGCGATCGTACCGGGAGCGTCGCGCAGATCGGTACCGATGATCGCCGGGCCCGTCTGCACCTGGATCGTCAGCGACTTCGCAATACCGGGAACGGCGACGTCGAAGACCCCGAAGTCGCCCTTGCCGACGACGCCGGAGAACTTCACCGCGAATTCTGGACCGGCGCCGGTCGGGACGCCGTACTGCTTCGCGGCTGCGGCCGGATCTTTCGCGATCGCGGCGGCGAGCGTCGTCGCGTCGACGGCGCGCTTTTCGACCGCCGCCTGGACGACCGGGAACTCCTTTGCGCCGTAGCTCGCCCCATCGAACGCGCCCGGCGCGGCGTTGATGTCAGCGCCGATCTTGACGACTTTCATGCTCAGCGCCATCGCGACCACGAGCGCGAGTGCGGCAACCGCGACGACGATTCGGACCGTGCGCGGCCGGCGACGTTGCTGCGCAACCGCCTCGACTCGCGCGCTCACACGAGTCCCCTCGCGCCCATCGTGCGATACGTCGACCGACGACAATGTCGCCCGGCCGGGGTAGATGTGACCTGATCCAACGCTATCGTCGCTCCGTGTAACCGGTTACGCAGATTTCTTCCAGGCTTTTATCGATGCCCTGCCGTAATCCTTCTTCCCCGGTGACGCCGCAGCGCGAAGCGCCACGACGCAAGCGTCGGGAAGAGCACCATATGCAAAATCTTGCGGCCGCCCCGGCCGGGGTTCCCTGGCTCGGCACGAGCTGGAAGATGTCGAAGACGTTGCCCGAAGCGCGCCGCTTCGCGCAGGCGCTCGCCGCCTCGGAGCTGGCGCGTGACGGCTCCGCGCAACTCTTCGTCCTGCCGCCGTTCACCGCCGTCGCCGAGGTCGCCGACCTGCTCGCCGGAACACTCGTGCGCATCGGCGTGCAGAATCTCCACTGGGACGACGCCGGACCTTACACGGGCGAGATCTCCGCGCCGATGGCCGCCGACTGCGGCGCGACCATCGCGGAGATCGGCCACAGCGAGCGCCGCGCGAGCTTCGGTGAGACAGACGAGACCGTCGCGCTCAAGACGGCAGCGGCGTTGCGGTATGGGCTCGCGCCGCTCGTGTGCGTCGGCGAGACGCGCGCCGAGCTCGACGCGGGCGCCGGCGACGACGTCCTGGCCCGACAGGTGCGAGCCGCCCTCTCGCGAGTCGAGCATCGGCACGCCTCGCGCGTCACGATCGCGTACGAGCCCGTCTGGGCGATCGGCGAATCGGGCGTCGCCGCGAAGCCGGGCTACGTCGACGATCGGCACGCGCGGATCAAGCGCTGCCTTCGCGAGGAGACCGGCACGACGCCGCGCGTGCTGTACGGGGGAAGCGTGAACGCCGAGAACTGCGTCGCGCTTGCCTCGCAGCCGCACGTCGACGGCCTCTTCGTCGGTCGCGCTGCTTGGGAGGTCGACGGCTTCCTCACGATCGTCCGGCGCGTGCTCGCGAGCAGACGGTGACGCGCCGGCGGCCTCACGTTATTCGGTTAAGTGCCATACGACCGAGGCCACGCTGCGCGCTCGTCCCGGTTGACAGTAAAAAGCGTAAAGGATTACCGTGGTGGAATCCCATGCACGCGGCGCGAGCCGCATAGAGGAACACGACGATGGCGATGACTCAGGAAGCGGTCGACGGCCGCATCGCGACGACCATGCAGGCCGTGGTCTGCTACGCTCCCGGCGACTATCGCCTCGAGACGAAGAATGTCCCCAAGCCCGGGCCGCTCGAAGTCCTCACGAAGGTCGAGGCCAGCGGGATTTGCGCGGGTGACCTCAAGACCTTCCACGGCGCGCCGTCATTTTGGGGCGACGCCGAGCAGCCACAGTACGTCAAGGCGCCCATGACGCCCGGCCACGAGTTCATCTGCCGCGTCGTCGCGCTCGGCAACGGTGCCGCCGAGAAGCACGGCATCGCCATCGGCGATCGCGTCATCGCCGAGCAGATCGTGCCCTGCTGGCACTGCCGGTTCTGTAACGGCGGCGACTATTGGATGTGCCAGAAGCACGATCTCTTCGGCTTCCAGAACAACGTCAACGGCTCGATGGCCGAGTACATGATTTACACGAAGGAAGCGATCGTCCACAAGGTGCCGGACTCGGTGCCGATCGAGGAGGCGATTCTCGTCGAGCCGCTCTCGTGCTCGTTGCACGCGGTCGAGCGCGCCGACGTGAAGCCCGACGACATCGTCGTCGTCGCGGGCGCCGGCACGCTCGGCCTCGGGATGATCGGTGCGTTGCGCCTGCTCAATCCGAAGAAGATCGTCGTGCTCGATACTCGCGATTCACGCCTCGAGCTCTCCAAACGCATGGGAGCCGACGTCGTCATCAACACGACGACCGAAGACGCTCAGCAGAAGATCATGGCGATGACGGATGGCTACGGCTGCGACGTGTTCATCGAGGCGACGGGCTACGCGCCGATGGTCAACATCGGCATGAAGATGATCCGCAAGCTCGGGCGCTTCGTCGAGTTCAGCGTATTCCGTGACGAGACGACGCTGGACTGGTCCATCATCGGCGACCGCAAGGAGCTCGACGTGCTCGGCGCCCACCTCGGGCCGTACTGCTATCCGCGTGCGATCCGCTACATCTCGGACCGCACGATCGACGTGCGCGGGATCGTGACCGATCAGTTCCCGCTCGCCGACTTCAAGGACGCGTTCACGAAAGCCGAGAGCGGCGGAGACGTCCTCAAAGTGATCCTGCGCCCCGGCGGCAACTAAGCCGCGCGCTCGGCGCACCGGTCAGGACTGCGCGAACATCGCGCAGTCCGCCGGTGCGTCGATGAGGCGCGCGAGTTCGTCGTCCAGCTTCATCAGCGAGATTGAGGCGCCGGCCATCTCGAGCGATGTGACGTACTCACCGACGTACGCCTTGTAGATCTCGATGCCGCGCTCGTCCATCATCTGCGCGACGCGGCGGAACAGAATGTAGAGCTCGGAGTACGGCGTCGCGCCGAGCCCGTTGACGAGCACGCACACGCGGTCGCCTTTTGCGAGCGGCATGTCGTCGAGGATCTTCTCGACGAGCGTCGTCGCGACGTCGTCGGCGGGCTCGACCGGCCCGCGCATCATGCCGGGCTCGCCGTGCACGCCGAGGCCGATCTCCATCTCGTCGTCGCCCAGGCTGAACGTCGCCGCGCCGGCGGCCGGGACGATGCACGCCGAGAGCGCGACGCCCATGGTGCGGCAGTTCGCGTTGGCCTTCCGCCCGGCGGCCTCGACTTCGTCGAGCGTCGCCATCTCTTCCGCACGCGCTCCGAGGATCTTGAAGACCAGGAAGTCGCCCGCGATGCCGCGGCGTTCGTCCTCGTTTCCCTTCGGTGATGAAGCGACGTCGTCGGTGACGAGGATCGTCCGCACCTCGATGCCCTCGTCCGCGAGCGTCTCGGCGGCGATGTCGAAATTCATGACGTCGCCGCTGTAGTTGCCGTACGAAAAGACGATGCCGGCGCCGCCCGAGATCGCGCGTGACGCCGCGATTGCCGGATCGGGCGGCGGCGACGCGAAGATGTTGCCGACCGCCACGCCGTCGGCGCCACCGCGCCCGAGATAGCCGATGAACGCGGGCTTGTGACCGGAGCCGCCGCCGATGAGCACGCCGACCTTCCCCTGCTTCGGCGCGTCGGTACGCACGATCGCGCGGCCCTTCGCCTCGGGCAGCCGCTTGACGAGCTTTTCGTGCGCGCGCACGAATCCGTCGAGCATCTCGTCGACGACGGCGTAGGGATCGTTGATCAGCTTCTTCACGAACGGTCTTTCATGCGGTAGTCCGCATCGATCTTCTTCATCTTTTCGACCTTGACGGTCGAGCCGCCGCCGGCGAAGTCGGAGGCGAGCCACGCATCGACGATCGACTTCGCGAGCTCGGGGCCGATGACGCGTGCGCCGAGCGCCACGATTTGCGCATCGTTACTCTTGCGCGCGCGTTCCGCGCTGTAGGTGTCGTGCGCTTGCGCCGCGCGAATGCCCGGGACTTTATTGGCGGTGATCGCCATCCCGATCCCGGTTCCGCAGATCAGGATGCCGCGCTCGTGCTCACCGCGTGCGATCCCCTCCGCGACGGCGAGCGCGACGTCAGGGTAATCGCGCCCGGCGGGACCGCCCCGCTCGACCCCGTAGTCGACCGGCTCGATGCCGGCCGCGCGGAGGTGCGTCACGACGACATCCTTGAGCTCGACTCCCGCGTCGTCACATCCGATCGCGAGCTTCACCGTGCGACGCCCTCGGATTCGAGCGCCGAGAGCACGGCCTCGATGACCAGCGCCGACGACGTCGCGCCCGCGTCCTGAAAGCCGCGGGTGCGCTCGCCGAGCTTTGCCGCGCGGCCGCGCGTCGCGATCATGTCCCGCGTGTTTTCAGCGCCGCTCGTGGCGGCCGTACTCGCCGCACGCAGCGTTGCGAGCCCGTCCGCCCCATCCGCCGCAGCGGCGCGAGCCGCCTCAGCCGCCGGAGCGAACGCGTCGAGCATCGTCTTCTCACCCGGCTTGGTCTTTCCGCGCTGAACGATGCCGTCGCAGCACGCACCGAGCATCGCGGCGACCGTGGGTCCGTCGAGCGACGTCTTGCCCGCAGCGATCGTGCCGGCGCGAATGAGCGCCGTGCCGTACAACGGTCCCATCGCGGCACCGACGCCGCTGATGAGCGACTTCCCGACTACATCGAGGAACGCGCCGATGTCGTCGCCCTCGAATGACGCGGTCGCCTCGACCGCCCCGCGCGCGCCGAGCGCCATGCTCATGCCGTGATCGCCGTCGCCGCCCGCAGCGTCGAGCGCGGAGAGTTGCGTGGCATGCTCCTCAATGACACGTGCCACCGCATCGAGCACCGTACGACAACGACCCATGGGACCTCCGTGTAACCGGTTACGCAAGAAAACTCCAGTACTACTCCTCGCTTTGGGAAGTGACTCCTGCCGCCGTTACCACGCTGCGCAGGGCCGGGAGGGCACGACGTCCGCTCGAAAGACGGACACGGTCGTCGGCACGAGCGGGCGCCATCCGAGAGGAGCCCGATGCCGGAACCGCTTCGCACGCCGCGCCCGAGGATCAGCGACGTCGCGCGTTTGGCAGGCGTTTCCGTGGCGAGCGTTTCACGGGTGCTCAACGACACCGACGTCGTGGGCGATGCGACGCGCGCGAAAGTACTCGAAGCCGTACGCTCGCTGAACTTCAGCATCGATCAGCGAGCGCGCGCGCTGAGTCGCCAACGCTCAGAAACCCTCGGGATCATCGTCGCCGACGTCGCGAACCCGTTCACGGCGCAGGTCTTGCACGCGATCGAGATCGTCGCGCGGCGCGCGGGCTACAACCTGCTGCTCGGAAACTCTCGCGAAGACGCGGCTCGCGAACGCGACAACTGCGATGCCATGCTCGCGCAACGCATCGACGGCGTCATCATCCTGCCCGTTACGCGCAGCGGCGCGGCACTTCGCCCGCTCCTCGCGCACGACGTGCCGGTTGTTTGCCTCGATCGCTACGTCGAAGACATCGACCTCGACGCCGTCGCCGTCGACAATCACGCGGCGGGAGCGATCGCCGCGGCGACCTTGATCGAGGAGGGCCACGTTCGACTCGGCGTGATCGCCGCCGGTACGACGACGGTCGGTCGCGATCGGCTCGAAGGCTTTTGCGCCGAAGTCGAGCGCCGAGGCGTTGCGCTTCCGGCGCACGCCATTCGCATTGGCGACCTCACGCTCGAGAGCGGGCGCGATCACGCGCTCGGACTCTGCTCGATCGCCGACGGTCCGACCGCGCTCTTCGTTCAAAATCACCCGATGGCGCTCGGCGCCCTCCTAGCGCTTCGCGAGCTCGGTCTTCGCGTTCCGCAGGACGTGAGCTTGATCGCCTTCGACGATCCGCCGTGGGCGCAGCTGCTGGAACCAGCGCTCACGACGCTGCGCCAGCCGACCGACCTGCTCGGCTCAACAGCGGCGGAGATGCTGCTCGAGCGCCTGGGGAATCGCCATGACAAACCGACGCGCCGGCTCGTCTTCACGCCGGAGCTCGTCCTACGGCGTTCGGTCGGGCAGCCCAACGCCACGGCACGCCATAACCTACGTTCGAATCCGGATCATTGCCAAAGCTGACGGTCGCTCGCCGAGACGCCCGTTATTCCCGCCTGCAGCAATTAGTCGATCTCACGCATCGAAGCGACGAGGCCGCCCGCGATGAGCGGCAGATTGAAGGTTACGGCACCGAGCGCGGCCACGGCGCGCGGTGCGACGGGCGCCGGCAGCAACTCCACGGCGTCGGGCCGAAAGCGCTCGACCGCGCGGACGGCGCTCGCGAGCGCGACCGAGTCCAGCAGGAAGCTGCGCTGGACGGCGAGCAGCCCTTTCGCGCGCGCCGCCCGTAGCGGCTCGACGTGCGTCGAGATGATCCCCGCGATGCCGACGCTCGCGAGATACTCGACGGCGGCCGCATCCTTCGAGAGGCCGCCGACGAGATCGAGATTGACGAACGTCGTCTTCGCCGCATCGATGAGCGGTGCGACGAGGGCTCCGATCGAGCCGACGTTGCCGCAGAGCACGTACACGACTTCACCACGCGCAACGCAGGCCGCAACGACCGCATCCGCGGTTCGAACCGCGGGGATGATCGGCCAGCGACCGAGCGCGTCGCCGAGAGATTTCAGGCGGCGGAGGTCTCGCCCGCGAGCAAGCGCGACTTCTCGTCCTGTTGCAGGCGTGCGACGATGCGGTCGAGGTTACCGTCCATCAGATCCTTGACGTTGCCGAAGTTCTCGTTGATCCGATGGTCGGTCACGCGGTCCTGCGGAAAGTTATACGTCCGAATCTTCTCGCTGCGGTCGCCCGTCCCGACTTGACTGCGGCGCATGCTGCCCACCGCTTCTTCGGCTTCGCGGCGCTGCCGGTCGGCGAGCACGCTCCGCAGCATCGTCATCGCGCGCTCGCGATTTTGGAGCTGCGAGCGCTCCTCGCTGCACGACACGATGACGCCGGACGGGACGTGCGTGATGCGAATGGCGGATTCGGTCTTGTTGACGTGCTGGCCGCCCGCGCCCGAGGCCTTGAAGGTATCGATCTGCAGATCGCTCGAGCGGATCTCGACGGCGCCCTGCTCCTGGACTTCCGGGAGGACGGCAACCGTCACGGTGCTCGTGTGGACGCGGCCCTGCGATTCCGTCGCGGGGACGCGCTGAACGCGGTGCACACCGCTCTCATATTTGAGAAATCGATAGGGCTCGCTGCCGCGAACCCCGAGCACGATCTCCTTAACGCCGCCGGCGTCGCTCTCGCTCTGCGAGAGGATCTCCGTGTGCATCCGGCGTCCCTCGGCGTAACGAGCGTAGAGCCGCGCGAGCTCGGCCGCGAAGAGGCTCGCCTCGTCGCCACCCGCGCCGGCGCGAATCTCGACGAAGACGTCCTTGTCATCGTTGGGATCGCGCGGCAGCATCAACTCGGTGAGCTCGGCTTCGAGACCACGGCGCCGCGCGACGAGCGCGGGGGTTTCCTCTTCGGCGAGCGTGCGCAACTCCGGGTCGCTGCGATCCGAGGCGAGCGTGTCATTCTCAATGATGTCCGCGAGGAGACGCTTGTATGAGCGGTAGGCGACGACGATCGGCTCGTTCGCCGACCGCTCCTTCACAAGCGCGGTGAACCGCGCCTGATCGAAGGTTCCGCCCACGCTCGCAAGCGACGCTTCGATCTCGTCGAAGCGCCGCGAGAGCGACTCGAGCCGGTCGAGATTGAACACGCGGGGCGGGCGCTACGCCTCCGGCGCTGCGGCCGCGGCGGCGTCCTTCTGGCGCTTGCGGTCGGCGGCTTCGGTCTTCTTCTTCTCGGCGGCGGCCATGCGCTGATTGAACTTATCGACGCGGCCGGCCGTATCGAGGAACTTTTGCTGACCCGTGAAGAGCGGGTGGCACTGCGAGCACACTTCGACCGAGATGCTCTTGAGCGTGGAGCCCGTGGTGAACGAGGCGCCGCACGCGCAGTGAACTGCTGCGTCGGAGTACCAGGTGGGGTGGATCTTGTCTTTCACAACCGCTCGATTATAGCAGGTCTCGCAAGCGGCGTCTCCTCGAAGACGAAAGACTGTCGGGAACGCGGGCCGAAGCCCGCGCGTTGGCTCCGCAGGGAGCATCCGGGCGATCCCGGTTCCCACGAGTGAGGATATTTGAAGCAGCTACGTTCACCGCGCGTTCCCGCCGCCTTCGCGGGTGCACTCGCGCTCGCGCTCGCGACCGGCTATGGGCCTTCGGGCGGCACGCGCGCCGCGGCGCAGAACGCGCCGCCGGCACCGCCGCAGCCGATCCTCACCTCCGTTCCGACGCCGGCACCCGCCGCCACCGCCGGCGCGACCGCTCTGCCGAGCGGGATCTCACCCGTTGCGACCCCCGATCTCAGCACGCCCGCGCCGGCGCCGACCGCGACGCCGAGTCCCACGCCCGCGCCGCGCGGTCGCCGCGGCCGCCGGAGCCGGCCGGCTCCGGCGAACGCAAACGCCACGCCGACCCCGCCGCCCGCCCCGACCGCGACCCCGACGTCGCCCGCATTCGCGACGCTCGACGGCACCTGGGAGGTCCAGGCGCAGTACATCGACCACACCGATTACTCATATTTCGTCATCAAACAGGAGCCTTCGGGCAACCTCGGCGGCGAGTGGCGCGTTCAGAAGCACGTCTATCCGCTGACGGGAACGTACGACGGCCGAATCATCCGCTTCACGGCGGCCGAACCGTCGGTGAAGGTGGTCTTCAGCGGCTACGTCGAGGGCGCGCAGGACATGATCGGACTCATCGATTTCGGCGTCCCAAAGACGGACGCGACGCCGTTCACGGCGGAACACCGGCCGAGCGGCGGGCACGGCCTCTTCAAATGACGCCCGATCGCGCGTTCGGCTTCCGGACGCGAGCGCTGCATGCGGGAACGCCGCCCGACCCGACGACCGGCGCGCGCGCAATGCCGATCTACATGAGCTCAAGCTTCGTGTTCGACTCGACCGAGCACGCGGCCGAGCTCTTCGCGCTGCGCACGTACGGGAACATCTATAGCCGCATCGGCAACCCGACGGTAGCCGCCTTCGAGGAGCGGCTCGCGAGCCTCGAGGGCGGGCTCGGCGGCGTCGCATTCGGCAGCGGCCTCGCGGCGCAGCTCGCGACGGTGCTCTGTCTCGCGCAGGCGGGCGATCACGTCGTCGGGAGCGCGAGCCTCTACGGCGGAACGATCACCCAGTTCACGGTCACGCTCAAGCGCATGGGCATCGACTGCACGCTCGTCGCCGGCGACGATCCGGGCGACCTGCGCGCCGCGATCCGCGAGAACACGAAACTCGTTTTCGTCGAGACGATTGGGAATCCGCGTGGCAACGTCGCCGACCTCGAGACGATCGCCGCGGTCGCGCACGCCGCGGGCGTGCCGCTCGTCGTCGACAACACGTTCGCAACGGCCGCGCTCTGCCGGCCGATCGAGTGGGGCGCCGACATCGTCGTGCAGTCCGCGACGAAATTCGTCGGCGGTCACGGCACCGTCATCGGCGGCGCGCTCGTCGAGAGCGGCCGCTTCGCGTGGGGCGCGAAGCACCCACTGCTCACGTCGCCGAGCCCGGGCTATCACGACATGAACTTCGCCGAGACGTTCAACGAGTTCGCGTTCCTGATGCGCGCGCGAACGGAAGTGTTACGCGACGTTGGCGCGTCGCTGTCGCCGATGAACGCATGGCTCCTGCTGCAGGGGCTCGAGACGCTGCCGCTGCGCATGACGGCGCACGTCGCCAACGCCCGCCGAATCGCTTCGTTCCTGAACGATCGTGACGAGGTCTCGTGGGTCGCCTACGCCGAGCTCGACGACTCGCCGTATCGCGCGCTTGCGGCAAAATATCTGCCGCACGGCGCGGGTGCGATCTTTACGTTCGGCCTGCGCGGCGGGCGCGAGGCCGGACGCGCGTTCATCGAGGCGCTCGAGCTCTGGAGTCATCTCGCCAACGTCGGGGACGCGAAGTCCCTCGTCATCCATCCCGCCTCGACGACGCACCAGCAGCTCACCGACGACGAGCTGCGCGCGGGCGGGATCGTGCCGGAGATGATCCGGCTCTCGGTCGGCCTCGAAGATCCCGAAGACCTCATCTGGGATCTCGAGCGCGGCCTGCACGCAGCGCGCACCGCGACGGCCGCAGGCGCGCGCTAGCGTGCCGATCGTCGATACCGTCTCGGGACGACGCGCGCTGCTCGCGACGACGCGCACGGTCGCGATGGTCGGCGCGTCGCCCGATCCGAAGCGGCCGAGCTACTTCGTCTTCTCGTATCTGCGGACCAAAGGCGTCCTCGACGTCGTCCCGATAAATCCCAACGTCTCGGAGATCGACGGGATTCGCGCGTATCCGACGCTCGCCGCGTACGCGGCGGACCGCGGCGCACCCGATCTCGTCGACGTCTTTCGCAAACCGAGCGCAGCGGCGGGCGTCGCGCGCGAGGCGATCGCGATCGGCGCCAAGGCGATTTGGTTCCAGTACGGCGTGATCGATGCCGAGGCCATCCGGCTCGCCGATGCGGCGGGCCTGGCGGTCGTCGTCGATCGCTGCCTCAAGGTCGAGTCGGCACGCTTCGACGGCGGCCTCTCGATCGGAGGCCTCGACAGCGGCCTCATCTCGTCGCGCCGGGCGGCTCGTCCGATCCGCGCCACGCGTCCCGCGCCGTGAGCGGGGCGGAGGTTCAGAGCGCCGCCGAGCTCGACGCGGCGTTCCTCGCCGTGGTCGCCGACTGGGCGGCGGGCGGCGTTGGCTGCGACGACGCGCGCTTCGACGAGCTCGCCCGAGCGGCGTGCGCCCATCAGCTCGCACGCAACGCGCCGTACGCGCGCTTCGCCGCCGCGTCGGGCATCGACGCGGCGCGGCCGCCCGCGACGTGGCGCGACGTGCCGGCGGTGCCGGCGAGCGCCTACAAGGATGCGACGCTCGCGACGTTCGACGTCGCAACCGCGCAAGCCGAATTTCATTCCAGCGGCACGACCGCCGGGACGAGCGGCGTCCACTGGCTCGAGAACGTCGCGCTGTACGACGCCGCACTGCTCGCCGGCTTCGACCGCTTCTTCATCGCCGACGGTGCGCGGCTGCGCTATCTCCATCTCGTGCCGGATCCGCGAACGCGACCGCATTCCTCGCTCGGCTATATGATGGCGCGCGTGGCGGCGCTGCGCGGCATCGGCGAGCCCGGCTGGTATCTCGGCGACGATGCGATCGACCTCGCCGGTTTCGAAGCCGCACTCGCAGCGGCATGTCGCGCGGGCGCGCCCGTGTGCATCGCGGGGACGGCGTTCGCGCTCGTGGCGCTCGTCGACGCGCTCGCTGCGGCCGGCCGGTCCCATAGCGCTCCGCCGGGTTCGCGATTGATGGAAACCGGCGGCTTCAAGGGTCGCTCGCGCATCGTCGAGCGCTCGGAACTGTACGGGCGGCTCTCGGCGACGCTCGGCATTCCCGAGACGGAGATCATCGCGGAGTACGGCATGACGGAACTCGTCAGCCAATATTACGACGCACCGGGCCTGCGCGGCGCCGTCGCGACGCGCCCGAAAGTCTCGCCGCCGTGGCTGCGGACCCTCGTCGTCGATTCGTACGGTCATGAAGTTCCGGACGGCGAGGTCGGAACGCTGCGCCACGTCGATCTCGGCAATCGCTCGTCGTGCATCGCCATTGATACCGAGGACCGCGGCTACCGCACTCCGGAGGGCATCGTGCTCCTGGGCCGGGTGCTCGACGCGCCGCCGCGTGGCTGTTCGCTCGATGCCGAGGAACTGATCGCGAGAATTTAACGTCTCGTTCGAACGTCGACGTTAGCCTCGGAAGCGTCGCGGGAAAGCGGGACCGGCGCCGCTCCGGCGCGACGCACGTGGAGATGCAGCGATATGATGAACGAATCGAGCGGAGGCGTCACCCGACGCCGTGCCGTCGCCCTTTGGAGCGCCGCGGGCGTCCTAGCAGCCGGCGGACTCGGCATCTCGAACGCGTCGGCGCGGAACGATCCCGGTTTTATGCCGATGCCGATCCCCGAGGCGGCACAACGGAACGTCGAGCGGATTATCGATGCGAAAGGGCAAGTTTCCGACCACGTCTTCTCGATCGTCATCGATCGCAGCGATATCACGGCGACGATCGAGGCCGTGCCGATCGAAGCCGCCTTCGAAATCAACGGTCAGGCGTATTTCCAGCGCCTCGCCGACGGTCGCGCGATGATGAACGGCTGCTTCCCACTCAAGACGTCGGAGGTCATGCCTTTCGTCGACGCGTTGTTGCACAACGACATCATCGTCCAAGCCGAACACCAGCATTTCTTCATCGAAGAGCCGGTCGTGTGGTTCGTTCATTTCCGCCAGGTCGGCGACCCGGAGAAGATCGCGCGCGGCCTCAAGGCTGCGTTCGGGGCGACGGCCGCGCCGTTTCCGCAGGCGCCGAGCACGAATAAGGAAACTCCGCTGCCGGCCGAGCGACTCGGGGCGATCCTCGGCGCGAAACCGTCGGTGGGCTCGAAGGGAATCGTATCGCTAACCATCCCGCGGGCCGATGCCATCGTGCTCGGCGGCGTTCGAATCAGTCCCTATCTCAACGTCTCCAATGCCATCGCCTTCCAGCCACACGGCGGCGGCACGGGCGCGATCGTCGCGTGCGATTTCTCGCTCGTCGCCTCGGAAATCCAAGACGTCCTCACGTTCATGCGATCGCGCGGATGGCTCGTCGGCTGTCTCTACAATCAGGAGACCGACGAGATGCCGCAACTCTATTACTCGCACATGATCAAGGTCGGCGACTCGATCATGCTCGCGCAGGATCTCAAAACGGCGCTCGAGCGAACGAACGCGAAGGTAAAGTCCTAAACGCCGCGACGGCTACACGATCGTCCGCTGTCCGGACGCGCGGTCCTACTGGTTCGGGAACTGTCTCATGCTCGATCGCACACCGGCGCCTTCGACGTATGCGATCTGGATCGCCGAACATGCGCGGGCGTTCGAGGGCGTGCCGGTCAAGCGGCATGTCGTCGTCTGGGAGACCGCCGTCGCCGCCGATGCGGCGCCGTACGACGGGCCGCTCGAGCGCGAGCGCTCGACGGTCCTCACGATCCGCAGGCCGCCGATTCGCGAAGCGCCGATCACGTTGCACGAGCTCGTGAGCGACGGGGATTGGAATGACACGGCGGCGCTCGACGCAACACACTGGTCATCGCTCGGCGACGACTTCGCGGCGTTCGGCGGCTGGTGGTCGGGCGTCGTGCGGCGAGACGCCGCGGCCGGACGGTGCCGCGTGTGGGGCGCCCGCGACGGCGACGAGCTCGTCGCCTTCGCCGGCATGTACGCTTCCGACCGCTGGGCGCGCTTCATCACGCCCGTGACGGCACCCGCATATCGGCGGCGCGAGATCTTCAGCGCGCTCGCGAGCGTCGCGATCGCGGCGACGCTGCGTACCCATCCGGACGCAACTGTCGTGATCGCGGCCGAGGCGGGCTCCGCTGCCGAGCGCACGTACCTCGGTCTCGGCTTCGCGCCGGTCGGCGAGCTGCGAGCGCTCGTCGCGGACGGCGTCCATGCGATGTGAGTCCCTCGCGACGCGCGGGCACCACGGCGGCGAGCCGAACTGACCGCGCTCGCGCCGAAGCGGCCGCGATGATCGATGAGGCGGTGGCCGGAGTCGACGGCCGCGATTTTCGCATGCTGTGGGGCGGCCAGACGTGCAGCGTGTTCGGCACCGCGATCAGCGCGCTCGCGCTGCCGAGCGTCGCCATCCTGACGCTGCACGCCACGCCGCTGCAGATTGGCATCCTCGGCGCGGTCGAGTTCCTGCCGTTTCCGCTCTTCGGGCTCGCCGTCGGCGTCCTCGCCGACCGGATGCGCAAGCGGCGCATGATGATCGTCGCCGATGCGGTCCGCGCCGTCGCGCTCGCATCGATCCCGCTCGCGGCGGCCGCACACGCGCTCGTGTTCGCGCAGCTGCTGGTCGTCGCTGCCGTCATGGGGATCGGCGGCGTCTTCTTCGACGTCTGCTATCAGTCGTATCTGCCGTCGCTCGTCGATCGCGGCGCGCTCACGTCCGCCAATGCGCGCCTCGAATTTACGCGTTCAGCCGCGCAGGTCGGCGGTAGCGGCGTCGCCGGCTTCCTGATCGCGGCCGCCGGAGCGGCACGCGCGATCGGCGTCGATGCGGCGACGTACATCATCTCGATCGGGACGCTGCTCGGGATCCGGCGCCACGAACCCGCTGCGACGCCACGCGGCGCACATGCGAATTTCATCGTCGAGCTTCGCGAGGGGCTCGCCGTCGTGCTCGGCTCGCCGATCTTGCGCGCGCTCGCAGCGAGCGTCGGGCTCGGGAATCTCGGCGCATCGATGGTTGGCGCCGTGCTGCTGCTCTACGCGTATCGGACGTTGCATTTGAACGCGGCCGTCGTCGGCGTCACGCTCGGTTTCGCGAACGTCGGCTATCTCGGCGCGTTGCTTGCGGCGCCGGCGGTTCGCCGATTCGGTTTCGGCACGACGCTCGTCGCCACGACGGCGGCGTTCGCGGCCGCGCCGTTTCTCTTGCCGCTCGCGATGCACGGCGCGCCGATCGCAGTCCTCTTCCTCGTTGAGCTTATCGCGACGATCTGCATTCCGATCTTCAACATCAATCAGCTGAGCTTTCGGCAGGGCCTCGTCGCAGCCGAGCTGCAGGGCCGGATGAACGCGACCATGCGGACGTTCGTCTGGGGCACGATTCCGCTCGGGTCGTTCCTCGGCGGCGCGCTCGCCTCGAAGGTCGGCATCGTGCCGACCATCCTCGCCGGCGCCTCGGTCGGCTCGCTCGCAATTCTGCCGCTGCTGCGGCGGGAGATCTTCGCGGTCGGCCGCGCCGGCTGATGTCGGCTCGGGGCAGTGGCGCTAGGCGATCGTCCCGCGCCGCTCTTGGACGCCGGGCATCGCCGGCAGCGGGGCGACGACGAACGGGCGGCCGGCGTACGAGAAGAAGCGCAGCGCCGCCGGCTCGTTCGATGCGTCGCGGGCGAGGCGAAGCATGAGCCGGCCAAATCCGAACCGCGTCTCGATCGCCTGCGGCGTGATCGAGAGCGACATCGTCGAGAGGAGCAGCGCGTATCCGGCGAGACCGGCGGCGGAGACGGTACGGAGGACTCGATTCGCTCGGCGAGCCCGACCCGGCGCGAACGCGATCCCGGCCGCTGCTCCGGCGAGCGCCAGGCTCGGCCAGCCGAATCGAGTTCTCATCTCAGTCGCCATGGTCTCTCCGTCTCCGTGAAAGTGGCCGTCATCGCAAGGCCACGCCGTAGAATATCTCTTTCTTGAACGAATTACAATCCATTGCCATGCGGTTTCTCGGGTTTTTCATCGGCGGTGGCGTGGAAGGTCGGCGTGCGGAGTCCGGCTGAAGGGAGCGCGATGCGGATTTGGCGCGTGCTCGCCGCGCTCGACGGCACCGCGCGGCGATTCGCGTCGCACGACTCGCCGGAGCGCCGCGCCATCGTCCCGCTCGTCGCCGAGCGGACCGGCTACTCCGCGCCCGTGGTCGGCCACGCGCTCGATCGCCTCTTCGGCGGCATCGATGCCGACCGGCTCGGCGCGGCGATCGCCGGCGACATCGGCGGCGTCGAGGCGCTCGACGGCTGGCTGGCACGCCCCGGCCGGCCCGACGTCACCTACCGGCCGCTGGGCCGCATCGCGCTCGTCGCGAGCGATACGACGATCGGCGTGGCGATCCCGGCGCTCTGCTTCGCGCTCTGCAGCGGGGCCCGGGTGCTCGTCAAAGACCGCGGCGATCGGCTCGCGGCCGCGTTCGTCGCGGCACTCGCCGAGCGCGAGCCCGAGCTCGCGGCCCGCGCCGAGGTCGAGACCTGGAACGGCGCGGACGACGCGGAGACGCGTGCGAGGCTCGCGGCCGCGGCGGTCGTCGTCGCGTACGGCAGCGACGGGACGCTGCGCGCGATCGCGGCGTCCGCGCCCGGCGCCCGGCACGTCGGCTACGGCCATCGCACGAGCGTCGCCTACGTCGCTCGCGAGGCCCTCGCCGACGACCGCACCGCGCGCGAGCTCGCCCTCGGGCTGGGCCGCGACGCGCTGCTCTACGACGGCGAGGGTTGTCTCTCGCCGCACGCGTGCTTCGTCGAACGCGGCGGTGCGGTCGACGCCGAACGCTTCGCGGACCACGTGGTCGCGGCGGGGGATGCCGTCGCGCGGGCGTTTCCGGCCGGTCGCGCGGAAGCGACGCCCGCGGTGACGGCGTACCGGCGGGCAGCGGCGTTCCGCGCGACGCAGCGCAGCGGGGCGCCCATGCCGAGCGCGCTCGGCGGCCCGCATCTCGTCGACTTCGATCCGCCGCGCGACGTGCCGCCGCCGCTGCTGCCGCGCGTGCTCGGGCTCTATCCCGTCGACGGCCCGGCCGACGCCGCGGCGTTCCTCCTACGCCACGCGCTGCCGCTCGAGGGGTTCGCCGTCGCGCCGTGGGAATCGCCCGCGCTCGAGACCATGGCACTGGCGTCGGGCGCGTCGCGCATCTGCCGGATCGGCGCGCTGCAAGATCCGCCGCTCGGGGGCGAGCACGGCGGCGAACCGCGGATCCGGCCCTTCGTCCGCGCGGTGTATCGCGGATGACGGACGACGCGGGCGGGCTCGAGTCGATCGTCACGGCCATCCCCGGGCCGCGCTCGATCGCGCTTACGCGCGAGCTCTCGCGTACCGAACCACGCGGCGTGACGTATCTCGCCCACGACTTCCCCGTGGCGTGGGCGCGCGCGCACGGCGCGCTCGTGTGGGACGTCGATGGCAATCGCTATCTCGATGCGACCGCCGCCTTCGGCGTCGCGGTCACGGGCCATGCCAACGGCGCCGTCGCCGCGGCGATCGCGGCGCAAGCCTCGCTGCTCCCCCATGCCATGGGCGACGTGCACCCGGCCGAGGTCAAGATCGCCTTGCTCCGCGCGCTCGCCTCGATGGCGCCCGTCGACGACGCGCGAGCGTATCTCGGCGCGAACGGCTCCGACGCGATCGAGTTCGCGCGGAAGACCGCGCTCCTGGCGACGGGGAAGCCGAATCTCGTCGCCTTCGAAGGGTCGTACCACGGCCTGAGTTACGGCGCGCTCGCCGTCGGCGGCATCGCGCGCTTTCGCGACCCGTGGGCCGCGCAAATTCCGCGCGGGGCGACGCTCGTACCGTATCCGCGCGATGCGGCCGGACTCGCGACGACGCTCCGAGCGATCGAAGACGCGTTCGCGCGTGACGCGTCGCTCGGCGGGATCATCGTCGAGCCGATCGCGGGCCGCGCAGGCGTCGTCATTCCGCCCGACGGCTTTCTGCCGGCGCTGCGCACGATCTGCGACGCGCGCGGCGCGCTGCTGATCGTCGACGAGATCTACACGGCGTTCGGCCGCACCGGCGACACGTTCGTCTGCAACCGGGCGCTCGTGCGGCCCGACGTGCTCTGCGTCGGGAAGGCGCTCGGCGGCGGGTTCCCGATCTCCGCCGCGATCGTCGCCGGCCGCGTCGCGAACGCCTGGTCGCCGTCCGCCGGGGAAGCGCTGCACACGGCAACGTTTCTCGGCAATCCCATGGGTTGCGCAGCAGCGCTCGCCCAGCTCGACGAACTCACGCGGCTCGACGTCGCGGGCCGGGCGCGCGCGCTCGAACCGGTCGTCCGCACGCGCTTGAACGCGATCGGCGAGCGATCGCTCGACATCGCGGCGATTCGCGGCCGCGGCATGCTGTGGGCGGTCGAGTGCGCCTCGCCGGCCGTCGCCGGCGGCTGCGTCACGCGGGCGCTCGCGCGCGGGCTGCTGCTGCTGCAGAACGGGCTCGCGGGCGAAGCGGTCGCGTTCGCGCCGCCGCCGATCGTCACGGGCGCCCAACTGCATCGCATGCTCGACCTCCTCGAAGCCTCGCTGCACGTCGAAGGAGACGTTTGATGCGCTTGCCCGTCGATACCGAGATCCGCGTTCGTGCGGTGCTCTTCGACATGGATGGAACGCTCGTGAACTCGAACGCCGCCGTGCTCCTGGTCTGGCGGCAATGGGCCGAGCGGCACGGGCTCGATGGCGATGCCATCACCGCGTCGACCCATGGCCGGCGAGCGGGTGATACGATCCGCGCGTACGCGCCGGCGGAGGTCGATCTCGCGGCCGAAGTCGCATGGCTCGAGGAACACGAGCTCGCCGAACGCGACGGGATCATCGCCGTTCCCGGAGCGCGCGAACTCATCGCGGCGCTCCCGCCCGACCGCGTCGCGCTCGTCACGTCGGCCCCGCGCGCGCTCGCAGCGATGCGGCTCGAACGCGCGGACGTCCCCGTGCCGGCCGTCTTCATCAGCGCCGAAAACGTCGTTCGAGGCAAGCCCGATCCCGAAGGCTATCTCGAGGCCGCGCGCCGCCTCGGCGTCGACGCGCGCGACTGTCTCGTCGTCGAAGACGCGCCCGCCGGCCTCGAGGCCGGGCGCGATGCCGGCGCGCGCGTGCTCGCCGTCGCGACCACGCTGCCGCCGCACGAGCTCGAGGCTTGGGACTGGCTGCCGGATCTTTCGTCGCTGACATTCGAGCGAGCCGGCGACACACTCGTCGTGCGCGTCGTGGACGACTCGGGCTAACGCGCGAGCCGAACGTTACGTCGAGGAGCTCGGCGACGGCGAAGTGAGCTCGAGCGCGTCCGCCCGCCGCGCGAGCCAAGAGTTCGGATACGCTTTGCTTTCACGCTTCGCATAGCGCGCGAAGCTCCCGTCGTCGTAACCGGTCGCAACGATCTCAAGCGCCGCATCGACGGCCTGCCAACGCTGCCCGTATTCGGCCCAGATGGTGTACGCTTGAACGATCGATTCGTATGCCTGTTCGCGTCGCCCCTGATTTGCATACACGACGCCGACGCGAAAGGCGTGAGAGGCGCTGCTACGTCGATCAATGTTGGCGAGCGAGTAAGCCGTATCGCCCAACGAGTCATCCATTTCAATCAATCTTCCGGCACGATCGGGTTCCCGCTTCGCGAGCGCACGCGCGAAGAGACTGAGTGCGAAGCGTTGCTCGGGTTAGTCAGTCCAATCGAATGACTCCGCAACCGACGCTGCATCACTTTGATCGGGAAGCATCGTCGATCCGACGCCTGATGCGTCTGCCACGATCATCGCATCCCCAATCACCGCAAGCCAAAAGCCGTCTCGGCTGAAGTAACGTTCGCGCTCCTGTGCGAGACGTTCGAACGTCGCGAAAGCGCGGGCATCGTCACCAGCCAAAGCGTAGAGCCAGCCGCACGACCTCTGGATTTCCAGCGCGAGCCAATGGAGCGAGCGCGGCCACGTTGTCGTCTCGACAAGCTCAAGTTGTACGATGTCGTCAAGCACGCCAAAGTCGCGAGCGCTGAAACTCAGGTTCGTGTAACAATACGCGAGCAAATATAAATCTGGTGGTTGGGCCTTTTTTAAGGTGACGACAGCTTCACGCAAGAATCGCAGTTGTTCGTGGAATCGACCTCGTGAACCGCGCGTAATGCCCAAGAGTTGTAGCGCGCGTGCCTTACTATTTGAGATCGGCACGACACTCAGCGGTGCGGACGTCGTTATGACCGCAAGCGTGAGATCGCAGTGTATTGCCATCCACGCGGCACGCTCGCATCCATCAAGATCGTTGGATACGTAGGCGAGCGTCGCATCTGTCGCCCAAAACTCCGACTCGAGATCTACGTCTCCAAGACGTTCGACGAGCCTTTTCGCTCTCAACCGGTCGGCTTCGAGACATGAGAGGTCGAGACTTCGAGTGTGTCGGATGTAGGTGAGTACGGCGGCCTCAGTTCGCTGATGCTCGTCGAGATCTCGACGCTCGGTGACCTCGGCGAGAAACGACGCCGCTTCGTCTAGAGCTTGCAACCGATACAAGGCTCTAACGCGAAGAAAAACCGCTGCTATTGACCGTTCCTCTTCGAGAGCCTCGATTGCAAGCGAATAGCGAGCGTTGAGGTACAAGTCTCTCGCGGCTAATACGTTCGGAGAAGCGATCGTCAGCGGAGCCTCACTCGGCGAGCCCGGCAGGGGGGCTCGTCAGCCTCCCTTGCCTGCAGAAACCGTGCATCGTTATGGCAAACTCGATTACGTCAAGCTTGCGTCATCGGTCATTCGCGCGGAGCTTTTACGCCGGCGCAACCGCGTTATTTGCGGGCGCGACCGCGTTATTGGCGGGAGCGACCGCATTATTGGCGGGAGCCACAGCATTGTTGGCGGGCGCTACCGCGTTATTTCCAGGGGCAACCGAGTGATGGGCCGGCGCAACCGCATTGTTGGCGGGCATCCCAGGGTGGTACATCGATAGTAGGAGCGAAAGAAGTGCGGTCATGATTGATCCTCCGGGATTACGAGCGGCAGATGCCGGTCGTAAAAAGTGATGGCAATCAGAGAGGTACCGAGCGGACTATTCTTCTCCTGCGAGAGGCGAAAGAGATCTACCGGAACGTGTCGTTGCTCTTAATACGCCGAACGACGTCTGCTTCGTATTTCGACGGATCTCGCGTCGTAGATTAAGTCGCAGCTCGAAAGTGACGAGCGTCTCACGTTTCGCGACATAGTCGCTTGCGGTCGCCGATGGAACCGCAGATCCCCGCCGACCGAAGAACCTCGAATTTCAAACGATTCCGATTTCCAGAACGCGAACACCGAACGGCCGCGAAGCGGAACCGGCCCGCGTCTGGATGGAGGTGCAGGCACCGTTGTGCGCGGCACCGGAGATTTGTCGCATGCGTACGGTACATCGTGTCGGAATCGTCGGAACCGGGTTCGGGGAACGGGTGCACGTCCCGGGCTTCGCGGCCCACGAGCGCTTCGAGGTCGTCGCGATCGCCTCGCCGACGAGCGCGCCCGGCGTCGCGAAACGCCGGAAGATCCCGCACGCGTTCCGCTCGACCGCCGAGATGCTCGCGGGCGTCGAGCTCGACGTCCTCGCCGTCACGAGCCCGCCGTTCGATCACGCGCCGTCCGTCCTCGCGGGCCTCGAACGCGAGCTCCACATCCTCTGTGAGAAGCCGTTCGCGTTGGATGTCGCCGAAGCGGAGGCGATGCTCGTCGCGAGCGAACGTGCCGGCACGGTCTGCGCGGTCGCGCATGAGTTCCGATTTACGCCGCAGCGTCAGGCGATCGTCGAGCTGATCCGCAATCGACATCTCGGCCCGCTCCGGGGCATCGAGGTCACGCAGTCCTCGAACAAGCAGCGCGCCTCGGTCGAACGCGAGAACGACTGGTACTACGATCGTGCGCGCGGCGGCGGGATCATCGGCGCGAACCTCTCGCACCTCGTCGATCAGGCGAACTGGTACGCCGGTCGGCCGCCGATCCGGGTGACCGGCTTCTCACGGACGGCCGACCTGGAGCGCGTCGATGCGAATGGGCCATTCTCGACCGACGTCGCGGACGGCGCGTATGCGTATCTCGATTACGGCGACGGCCTGATCGCGACGACCTGGGTCGACGCGACGCGCGCCGTCGAGGGTGCGACCGTCGCCGTTCACGGCGAGCTGCGGACCGTCGTCGCGACCGGTGCGAACCAGGTCGACCTCACGACGTTCACCGTCGACGACGACGAGACGGCCGAGCTCGAGCTCGTGCCGCAGAAGCGCGCGAACCTCGCGGCCGCGCACCGCAATCTTCCCGCGTTCGCCGCGATGCTCGACGCGTTCGCATCGGCGATCGACGGCCACGGCTACGGCGATCTCGCGACGTTCCGCGACGGGCTCGAGACGCAGAAGATCCTCGACCTCGTGGCCCGGGGCGAACCGCTTCGAGCTTAGGTTACGCCCGTGGCGACCGCCGCGCCGAGCGCGTAGAAAAGAAGTCGCAGCGCCGTGATCGTCGAGCGGTGCCGCACGTCGTCGCGACTGCCCGGGAACGCCGACGACTCGGTGACGACGGCACCACCGCGCTCGGCGACTGCCACCCAGACGAGCCCGACGGGCTTCGTCGCCGTCGCGCCCGTCGGACCGGCGATGCCGGTCGTCGCGACCGCGTAATCGACGTCGAGCCGCTCGCACGCCCCGAGCGCCATGGCGCGCGCGACTTGCTCACTCACCGCGCCGTGCGCGCGGAGCAGCGACTCGTCGACGCCCAAGAGCGCCGATTTCAGCGCATCATCGTAGGCGACGATGCCGCCGCGAAACGCCCGCGACGCCCCGGGAACCCGTACGATGCGCTCGGCGACGGCGCCGCCCGTGAGCGATTCCGCCGTCGCGAGCGTCACGCCGCGCGCGATCGCGCGCGTCACGATCGCCGATTCGAGCGTCTCGGCGTCGATGCCGAAGAGCACGTCGCCGATCCGCTCGCGGACCTGCGCTTCGACGGGGGCGATCAGCGCATCGGCTTCGGCGCGCGTCGCCGCCTTCGCCATGATCTTGATGTCGACGAGCCCGCCGTGCGCGAGCATCGCGATCTTCGGATTGGTTTGATCTCGGAAGAGCGCTTCGATCCGCGCGTCGAGATCGGATTCGCCGATGCCGACCGTGTGGAGCGTGCGCGTCGCGATGATCGCCGCGATGGGCTCGCGCTCGGCGAGCCACGGGCAGAAGCCGTCGAGCAGCATCGGGAGCATCTCGCGCGGCGGCCCGGGCAGGCACACGACGAACTTGCCGTCGGCGCGGGTCGCGATGAAGCCGGGCGCCGTCCCATTGGCGTTGGGGAGCACGGTAGAGCCGCGTGGCAGCTGCGCTTGCCGGACGTTATTGGGCGCGATGGGTCCGAGCCGGCCGAACGAGCGGAAGCGCGCCTCGATCGCACGCAGCGACGGCTCATGCCGTTCGAGCGGCAGATCGAGCGCGGCGGCGACGGCCTCCTTCGTGATGTCGTCCACCGTCGGCCCGAGGCCGCCCGTCGTCACGACGCCGTCGGCGCGCTCGAGGGCGCCGCGCACCATCGCCTCGAGCCGGACGACGTTGTCGCCGACCGAGTGCTTCGCGAAGACGTCGACGCCGCGCGCCGCGAGCTCGGCCGAGATCCGGACGCTATTCGTATCGATCGAGTCACCGAGCAGCAGCTCGGTTCCGACCGTGACGATCTCAACGCTCGCCACGCTAGAGGACCGTCGGCCGGAAGTTCTCGAGCTCTTTCTCGAACCACTCCGGATACGTCATCTCGACGTCGAATGTGAAGCCCGTTGCCTTCGCGATCATCGCCGCGCGGCGTTCGGCAGACGTCGTGATCCGCGCCTTGTTGCGCTCCTTCTGGACGTTATGGCAGTCGATGAAGCGCACGAACTTCTCGTCCATCACCCGCTCGAGGGCGAACTTGATGAGCTTTCCGATGCGCGGCGCGATGCCGCCCGTCGAGATCGCGATGCGCACCGGGCCCGCCTTGATGGTTGCCTGCATCGCGACGAAGCCGTGCTTGGGCTGATCGATGCAGCAGAGCAGGAACTTGTGCTTGTTCGCATACTCGCGCATCTTGATCGCGGGTGGCTCGACCTGCGGCGTGTAGAGCACGAAGAAGGCGTCCGCAACGTCCTCCTCTTTGACGTTCTCCCAATCCGTGAGCCAGACGAGATCGGCGCCGACCTCGTGCAGCGCCTCGTTCTTCTCGATCGCCTCACGATCGTCGGCGGCGCCGATGAGGACGACCTTGCGGCCGCGCAAATTGAGCCCGACGGGATAGAAAATGTAGGGATATTCGCGGACGTCGCGCCCCTTGAGGCTCGGCAGGTCCATCACGTCCATGTCCATTGGTACGGTACCGTTCCTATCTAGAAATCGACGGGGCGAAGGTAGTAATCGTTGATCGACGTCTCGCTCAGCATCGCGGTCGTCGGCAAATGCCGCTTCCAGTGCGTCGACTCGACGCGCCGCCGAACGAGCGCAACCGCCTCCGGTTCGTGGCCGCGCGCGGCGATCCGACCGTCGGGATAGCCTGCGAGCATCAGCGCGAGGATCCGGTCAGCCTCGCGATACGTGATGCCGAGATCGGTCTCGTCGGTTTGATTCGCTTCGAGATCCGCGCTCGGAGCCTTCGTGACCACGCGGCGCGGCACGCCGAGCTCGCGGGCGAGTGCCCAGACCTGCGTTTTATAGAGATCGCCGATGGGATTGAGCGGGGGCGAATCGTCCGCGTGCCACGTGAAATAGCCCATGAGTCGTTCGGTCTTGTTCCCGGTCCCGAGCGGCAACGCGCCGAGCCGTGCCGACTGATCGAAAAGCGCGAGCATCCGCACCCGCGCCATGACGTTGCCGCGGCGACGGCCGTCCGCGTCCGGGGCGAGTGCGAGGTAGCCGTCGACGGCGCCCGAGATGTCGAGCGTCATCGTCTCGCATCCGAGATCGTCGATGACGGCTTGCGCGTCACCGAGACTATCGGGGCTCGACGACCGGTACGGCATCCGGATCGCCGTGACGTTCCCCGCGCCGAGCGCGCGGACGGCGAGATAGGCGACGACGGCCGAATCCACGCCCCCGGAGAGCCCGAGCACGGCACGCGAGATCCGGCGGCGCACGACGAGCTCGTCGTGCAGGAACGCCGTCAGCCAGTTCGCGACGAGCGTCGCGTCGATCGTGAGATCGGGTTCCGCGGGCGCGCTCGCGTCGATGACCGGCAGCGTGCTCATAGGAGCGCGTCCTCGCCGCCGCGCAGCAGGTCCGGCATCACCTCGCCGAGATCGCCGAGGAGCGGCAGCCGCGCGCGCGCGAGATCGATGTCGGCATCGTCGAGCTCCGCACGCAACACCGCGGCGCCGAGCGCCGGCAGCGAGCCGACGATGCGGCCGAAGGGGTCGATGGCGAGCGACGAGCCGGACATGCCCTTCCCGCCTTCGAAGCCGGCGAGGCCGGCGTAGATCGCGAACATGCCGTGTTCGACCGCGTACGAACGCATCACGTCGCGCCAGTAGCGCACGTTGTCGAGTTCGCCGCCGCCGACGAATCCACGGCCTGGCGAGGCGCTCGGGACGATGAGATAGCGCGCGCCGCGCAACGCCGCGAGCGTGGGCATCAGCGCGTGCCACGCGTCCTCGCAGATCAGCAGCGCCACGGTACCGAGGCGGGTCGGAAACGTCGCGAAGCGCCGGCCGCGCGAGACGAAGCGCGCCTCGTCGAACACGCCGTACGTCGGGAGGAAGAGCTTTCGATGGACGTGGACGATGCGCTGCGATGCGCCGTCGAGCTCGAGATACGCGGCGGAATTGTAATACGAGCCACCGTCGGCCTCGTAGAAGCCGAGCACGAGATCGACGCGCCCGCCGCCCGCCGCCGCCCAGCGTTCCGCGACGAGCGACGCGATCGCGGCCGCCGGCCGCGCGAGCGCGTGCACGGCACCCTCGAGGAAGTAGCCGGTGAGCGCGGCTTCGGGCAGGACGATGAGGTCGTACGGCCGCTCCTCGGCGACGAGCTGTGCGAACACGTCGCCGAGCGCGGCGAGATTGCCGGCGAGGTCGCCCTTGCGAGGCTTCGTCTGGACAACGGCGAGCTTCACACGGCGGCCGGCATCGGAATTGGAACCGGCGCCGAGGATGAGGCATCGGGCGAGACGCGCTCGGCGAGCTCCTCGGCGGGATAGGTCCAGATCTCGGCGAGCGTCGGGTGCAGGTGGGGGATCCGCGCGAACTCGCCGACCGTCCCACCGTACCACATCGCGACGACGACCTCGTGGATGAGGTCCGAGGCCTCGACGCCGACGACCGCGGCACCGAGCAGCTTCCCGTCGCTCGGCGATGCGAGCATCTTGACGAAGCCGAGCGTCTTGCCGATCGCGATCGCCTTGCCGTGATCCGCGAACGGATAGGAGGCGGCGATGAACGGCACGTTCTCGCGTGTGAGCTCCTTCGCGGTGCGCCCGACGACGGCGACCTGCGGATCGGTGAAGACCGTGTGCGTCCGCTGCAGGGTGTAATCGGCCGCATCGTTCGTGCCGAGCACGGCGTTGCGGGCCGCGAGCTCGCCCTGATAGATCGCGACGTGAACGAGCGGGTAGACGCCGTTCACGTCGCCGACCGCGAAGATCGACGGGACACTCGTTCGGAGATCCGGCCCGACCGTCACGCCCGTCATCAGGTGCGTCCGGACGCCCGCGTTCTCGAGCGCGAGCCCGGCGACGTTGGGCAGGCGGCCGAGCGCGTAAAAGATCTCGTCGGCGGCGACCGAGTCCTCGACGCCGTCTCTCACGAAATGCACGACCTTCTCGCCGCCCGAGAGCTCGACGCGCGAGAGCAGCGCGCGATCGCGCACGTCGATGCCCTCGGCGCGAAACGCGGCCGTGAGGGCTTCGCCGACGTCGGCATCCTCGGGCGAGAGCAGGTGCGGCGCGCGGATCACGAACGTCGTGCGCACGCCCATCCGGGCCAGAAACTGGCCGAGCTCGGCGCCGACGTAGCCGCCGCCGAGCACGATGACCGATCTCGGAAGCACGGGCGTGTCGAGCACCTCGTCGCTATCGACGTAGCCGACCTCGGCGAGCCCGGGCACGACGGCGTCGGCGATGATGCTGCCGGTCGCGATGATGACGTTCGTCGCCTCGAGCACGATGTCGTCGCCGACCGCGACCTCCGTCGAAGAGAGGAAGCGCGCGTTGCCCTCGTACATCGGGAACTGCTCGAGGCTCTCGATCCGGTAATCGGCGAAGCCTCGAATCACCTCGCGCTTCCGTGCGAAGATCGCCTTGAGATCGACCTTGGGATCCGGCGCCTCGATGCCGAGCTCGCCCGCCTCACGGATGTCGTGCACGCGGTCGCTCGAGGCGAGCAGCGTCTTGGACGGCATGCAGCCCTTGAGGATGCACAGCCCGCCGAGGGGCCCATGATCGACCATGGCGACCGTCGCGCCGAGCGCTCGCGCCGTCCGCGCCGCGGCGTAGCCGCCGCTCCCCGCGCCGATGACGACGAGATCGTACTTGGTCCGCTTCACCATCGCCATAACCGCTTCGGAGCTTCGGGGGTTCCTCCCCGTGCGTACCGAATCCGACGCCTCGCATGTCGGCACAGGTTACGCTTCCTGGCCGGCGCTGGAGCCGTTTGCGGCTGGCCGAGGGGCCGCTCGCGAGCGGTCTCCTCCCGCTCCTGGCCGTCGGCCTCGGCGGGCTCGGCGCCGGCTTCACGCTCTGGTACGTCGCGGTCTCGGGAGTCGCGATCGCCCGCGAACGTTCCGAGGTCACCCTCGTGCTTGCGCTGGCCTTGGCACTGGCCGCGGCCTACGCCGGCTGGACCTGGTACGGCGCGTACTTCGCGCGCCGCGCCGGGATCGCCGAGTTGCGCTCGCTACGCTGGGACGCGGCGACCTGGCTCGGCGGCGCCGTCGCAGCGGCCGGCATCCTCGCTCCATCGAGCCGTGCGACGCCCGCGCTCGGGATCGCCGCGGGGATCGCGATCTTCACGCTCGGCAAGCTCGCCGTCGCCGCCCGATTCACGGCGACCGTTCGAATCGTCCTCACGACGTTCGTCGTGACGCGGCTCCCGATCATCGTCGTCGCGGAGCTCGCCTCGACGTTCATCGCGCAGCGGCCGGGTCAGCACGTCTCGACGTCCTCGAACGCGATGCTCGCGGCGTGGGGCCGCTGGGACGCTGTGCACTACCTCGCGATCGCGCGCAGCGGCTACTACGGCTTCGACGTCGCGTTCTTTCCGCTCTTTCCGGCGCTCGTGCACGTCGTCGGGCGGCTCATCGGCAGCGAGATCATCGCGGGCCTCATCGTCTCCAACGTCGCGCTCCTCTTCGGCCTGCTCTTCTTCTACAAGCTCGTCGAGCTCGAGTTCGACCGGCGCGTGGCGCGCAACGCGATATTCTACGTCTCGATCTTTCCGACGGCGATCTTCTTCTCGGCCGTCTACACCGAGTCGCTCTTCTTCGCGCTCACCGTCGCATCGTTCTACTACATCCGACGGCGCCGCTGGCTCACGGCGGGCGCGATCGGCGTCTTCGCTTCCCTGACGCGCGTCGAGGGGATCCTGCTCGCCGTACCCTACGCGATCGAAGGCGTCGTTGCGCTGCGCGCGCTGCCCGATCTGCGCTCGCCCGCGACGTACGTCCGCTTCGGACGCTTCGCGGTCGGCATCGTCGGCTTTCCGCTCGGCATCGGCATCTACATGGCGTACCTCTGGGCGCTCGTTGGCGATCCGATCGCGTTCTCGCACGCGCAGGTGCACTGGGACCGCCACCTCGCGCCGCCGTGGGCGAGCGCGATCCACTCGTACCGAATCGTCCACAAGTCGCTGCACGCCGGACTCTATGCCGCCTTCGCGACCCAGGGCATCGAGATCGCGTTCACGCTGCTGATGATCGTCGTGCTGCTCGCCGCGCTCACGCGCCTGCGGCCCTCGTACCTCGCCTACATGGCACTCTCGATCCTCGTGCCGATGTCGACGTCGAGCCTCATGAGCATGCCGCGCTTCGCGCTCGTGCTCTTTCCGATGTTCATCGTGCTCGCACTCTGGGGCCGCCGCCCCGCGGTCAATGCGACGATCGTCGCGTTCTCGCTGCCGCTACTCGGGCTCTTCACCGTTCTCTTCGCCGATTGGTACTGGGTCGCATGAGCGAGCACGACGTGAGCGTCACGACACGCGGGCATCTCGCCGCCCGCCTCGCGCAGAAGCGAGGCCTGCGGCAGCTCGTGAAGTTCGGCATCGTCGGCGCCTCGGGCGCCGTCGTCAACCTCGTCATTTTCACGCTGCTGCAAAAGTTGACGCGGAACGCCGTCATCGTCGATTTCTCGATCGGGTTCATGGCCGGCGGCATCTCGAATTACATCTTGAACCGGATGTGGACGTTCCGCTCCGATCGCCACGCCGGCCGCGAGGGCGCGCAGTTCCTGACGGTGTCGCTCCTGGCGTTGCTCGTCGCCGACCTCGTCGTCTACCTGCTCGAGAACCCGCTCGGGTTCCACCACGCGCACACCGTCTGGCTGATCTCGATGGTCTTCGGCGTGATCGTGAACTTCTTCCTCAACAAATACTGGACGTTCCGCGACGCACCGTGACGCGCTCCTCTCCACGGCGGTGGTGGATCGCGCTCGTAACCGTGCTCCTGCTCGGTCTGGCGTTGCGCGCGCGCGGCATCCACGCACCGATCCTCGATCATCCGGGCTGGCGGCAGGGCGACGAGGCGGCGATCGCGCGGAACTTCGCAACGCTGGACATGAACCCGCTCCGGCCGCAAACCGATTACGACGGACCGCCCCCAAACTACGTCGAGCTCGAGCTGCAGATCGTGCCGTGGCTGGCGGCGCTCGGCTACAAGGCGTTCGGGGTGCATCCAATCTTCGGGCGCATCATCTCGATCGCGTTCTCGCTCGGGACCGTCGCCGTCGTCGGGAGCTTCGCGCGCGCCCTCTTCGCGAGCGAGGTCGCGGGCATCGTCGCGGCGCTCGCGTTTGCGATCTTCCCGGGCAGCGTCTACTACGGCCGCACGTTCACGCCCGATACCACGATGACGTTCTTCCTCACGGTCGCGCTCTACGCGGCCTGGGCATGGATCGCGCGCGGCGCCCGCGCCGACCGCCGCTTCGCGCTCGCGGGCCTGGCGATGGCGGTCGCCATCCTCGCGAAGCCGGTCGCACTGCTGGGACTCGTGCCGGTCGCGGCGATGTTCGCTGCGAATCCACGTACGCTGCGCTCGCCCGCCGCCTACGGCTACGTGCTCGTCGCCATCGCGCCGTACGCCGCGTACGACGCGCAGCTCGCGCGGATCGCGGAGTGGCACTGGGCGAGCGGCATCACGCGGCTGCACGTACTCCCGGGTCTTCGGGCGGCGTTTGCCTCGGGCGCGGGGTTCGCGCTCAAGCTGCGCCTCTTCCGCGCCGCGCTCGGCATGCTCGCGGCGACGATGCTCGGGCCTTTCGGGATCGCGCTCGGCGCGCTCGGCGTCCTCGTCGCGCCGACGATGGGACGCGGCGCGCGGGCGCTCATGTGGGGCTGGCTCGTCGCCGCGCTCGCGTACGCGTACGTCGTCGTCACCGTCGAACGCGTCGACTATTATCTCTATCCGTTCCTACCGCTCGCGGCGCTCGGCATCGGCGGCCTCGCGAGCGTCGTCGCCGCGCGCCTCCGGACACCGGCATTGCTCGCCACGGTGACCGCGCTCGCGGCCGTCGTCGCGGTCGTCGCGCTCGTGACCGGCGTCCGCGCGAGCACGCCGTATTATCGGTATTCCAAGGGCGTCTATCGCAGCGCGGTCGCCCTCGATCGCACGCTCGCGCCGAACGCGCTCATCGTGATGGGTCATTACGATCCATCCGTACTCTACTATATCGGCCGCAAGGGGTGGGAGGAAGATCCCTATGTCTGGACGCCGTTCGACGAGCAAAGCGCGATCCGGAAGGGCGCACGCTATTTCGTCGCGGTGGAGCCGCGGCGGCTCGCGCGCAACGTCGAGCTCGCCGCGTGGCTGGAACGATTCCCGCTCCTGGCCGGGTCCGGCTCTCGCTGGCCGACGTACGTGACCGATCCGGGGCACGTCCTCGCCGGCTCCGAAGCGCGCTGGCGCGCGTTCCGTTCGCGCGAGCGCAAGGGTACGATTCCACCCCAAAAATCGGGGGACATCTAAAAGAACGATTTCCGAGCCGTCGCTACCGATTTGGCCATTCGGTGCGTTATCGTCGTGTTCGAAGGCCACCCGTTGCGCCGCATCACCAGAGAGGAGCTATCCCATTCTCATTCGCTTCGTAGCTCCGACGCTGCTGATCTGGTTCACGGTCTGCTTCGTGTTCGCGGCAACCGCTCCGATGCGCCATCGAGCGGGTATCTGGCTGCGACCCACGTCCGCGAAGGTCGCGCACGCGCTCGAATCGCCGCGCCGCACCGCGATCGTCCTCGCGCGCTGAGCTCGCTCACGGCAGCGGCAAGAGCGACGCGGCGGGCGCGAGGGGCGTGGCCGAGCGGCCTTCCGGGCTACCGGCCTCGACGAGCTGCCGGTAGGCGGCGAGCCGATTCGAGAGCCGGGCGACGTCGGATCGCAGTAGCGCCGACGCGCTGAGCGCCTTCGTGAGATCCGCCGCGTCGTACGCATAGTCGAAACGCTGCAGCGAGGCGACGATGGCCTGACTCTGCAGGCGCAGCTGGCTGTACGAGCGGCGTAGCGCGAGCCCCGTCTCGCGATAGGTCGGGTAGTTTCCGACGACGATCTCGCGTTTGAGTCGGGCTTCTTCGATCTCCGATCGGAGCTCGGCGAGCCGTGCGCTCTGCGGATCGTACTTTGCGGCGTCGTCGAGCGCGTCGAGAGCGTCCTCGAGCTTCGAAGACACGAAAAATTTGGCGGCGAGCTTGAGCTTGACGTCCGCGAGCCCGGCGCGCGCGTGCGGGTCGGCCGGATCGAGCTTGAGGGCGAGGCCGTACGAGCGGGCGGCTTGGACGAGATTCTTCTGCGCGAGCGCGACGTCGCCCTGATGGTCGCGCGTCGCGACGATCGCCTGCGTGATGCGGCCCGCGCAGGCGGCGGGCACGAGCGCGAGCGCGAGCGCGACGAGTCGAAAGACGCGGTTCATCGGTGCACTCCTAGGGCGCATGATTGGGATGGAAGACGCGCGCGCCCGCGGCGATGAAGTGGGCGCCGGGCACGAGCAGCAGCTGCGAGAGGATCCAGCCGGCGATCGCGGTCACGGCGAGCCAGAACACCATCGCGCGCACGTCGTCGATCGGACGCTCGCCCTTGACGGCCTGATCCGTGATGTACGCCGTCGTCGGATCGACGAAGAACGAGAAGGCGATCGTGCCGATCCCGTTGACGAGGCCCGAGAGTCCGGTCGCCGTCGTGCGAGCGTTGAGGTCCAGGACGCTCGCGTAATATGACGCGGGCACGCCAATCGCGTAGACCGCCGTCACGACGACGTTGAAGAACAGCAGCTTGACCGGCAGCGCCTTTGGCGAGAACTCGTGCAAGCGATGCAGCGGCGGTCGCCGCACGCTGCGGAGCACCTGCAGCATGACGCGCGGATCGAGCATGCGCAGCACGGCCTTGAGCATCGAGTGCTGGCGCTCGAACGAATACACGCCGCGCATGAAGAGCATCACGAACGTCGGCAAGAGCAGCAGCCCGACGACCGAGCCGAGCGAACCCGCCGCGATGATCGCGCGGATCTGCCAGGTGAAGTGCTGCGGAATGTGACCGAGGCACGAAACGCTGTCGGCCGCGGTGTCCGCGAGGCTGCCGAGCGCCGGCGTGATGACGAGCGTCGCGAGCCGGCTCGCGAGCATGAAGAAATTGAAGAGCGAGATCGATGTGCCGATGCGGCCGGTGCGCACTCCCGCGATGCGGCCCGCGTACGCCCCGATCTGCAGCGCCGTGACGCCGACGCTCAGGATCACGGCGAGGATGAGGTTACGCGTCCAGAACCCGGCGTCGATCACGGCCGCCGGGCATGCGGGCGCGAGCGCGGCGGCGCTCACGACGGCCAGGAAACCCTCACGTCGTCGAGCGGACCGAGGATGCAGACGCCGAGCGCCTGCGGCGTGATGAGCTCGCGCGCCAGCGCGTGCACGGCATCGCGCTCGACCGCGTCGATGCGCCGCTCGACCTCATCGATCTCGAGCCGTTCGGCGAGATCGAACTCGCTGCGTCCCAGGCGCATCATCCGGCTCGAGCTGCTCTCGAGCGAGAGCGCGAGCGCGCCCTTGAGGTGCTCGCGCGCGAGCGCCGTCTCCGCCTCCGTCGGCCCCTCGTTCGCGAACCGCGCGAGCTCGGCGATCACGACGTCGACGCACTCCTGCGCGGAGGCGGGCGCGATGCCCGCGGAGACCCCGAAGAGCCCGCCGCCGCGATAACTCTGCTGGAACGAATAGACGCTGTAGGCGAGGCCGCGCTTCTCCCGCACCTCCTGAAACAGCCGGCTCGACATCCCGCCGCCGAGCACGACGTCGGCGACGGAGAGCGTGAAGCGGCGCGGGTCGTCGACCGCAAGACCACGCACGCCGAGCATCGCGTAGGCCTGCTCCGTGTCCTTGCGCCGAACGACGGTCGCGGGCGTCGCGTCCGGCACAACGGCGGGCAACACGCTGCCCGCGCCGCGAAAGTCGGCGAGCGCGGCGTCGACGAGCGCGACGAACGCATCGTGATCGACGTTGCCCGCCGCCGTCACGACGACGGTGTTGGGCGCGTAGCGTTCGGCCATGTGCGCGCGCAGATCATCCGATGCGAGCGCCGAGATTGTTTCGGCGTAGCCGATCGTCGGTTCGCCGAGCGACGAGCGCGCCCACATCGTCCGCGTGAAGACGTCGTGGACCATGTCGTCGGGCGAATCGTCGTACATCCGAATCTCTTCGAGCACGACCTTCTGCTCTTTGGCGAGCTCGCCCGGATCGAACGTCGAGTGCACGAACATGTCGGCGAGCACGTCGACTGCGAGCGGAACGTGCGTGTCGATGACCTTCGCGTAATAGCACGTCGTCTCTTTATCGGTGAACGCATTGAGATTGCCGCCGACGCCGTCCATCGTCTCGGCGATCTCGCGCGCACTGCGACGCGCCGTCCCCTTGAAGAGCATGTGCTCGACGAGGTGCGAGATGCCGCGCTGCGGCGGCCGCTCGGCCGCGCTTCCGACATCGGCCCAGATGCCGAGCGAAACGGAACGGACGGCCGGCATCGCCTCCGTGAGGACGCGAACGCCGTTAGCGAGGACGGACTTCCGATACACGCTCGGACTGTGTGCGTCGCGAAGCGCCGAGCCCTGCCTTCCACGCGGGTTCCCAGAAGGCGCCGCGCAGTGCCGCGGCGATCCCGCCCGGCGCGTCGCGGCGCACCGTCGCCGCGTAGACGACGCGCGTCGTCGACTCGGCCTTATCGCCCGAGACGACCGCCTTTTCGCCGAGTCGGAGCGGAACCGTCGCCCAGACGTCCACCTCCTCGATGGGGCTCGCGGCGAACGCCGCGCGGACGATCCCGGCAATCTCGCGCGCGAACCCGGTCGCGTCGAGCGGCCGATGAAACTTCACTCCTGAAACGATGATGCCCGCGACGTCGTGCGAACCGATCCCGTCGACGCGCACGAGCGTGATCTGCGCGGGCCGCATCTCGCGCAGTAGCGCGGTTGCGAGCGCGATCGCGACGGGCCGGCGATTGCCGCGGGCGCGGGCGCGGGCGACGTCGTCGGCACGCGCGGCGAACGCCGCCGTCGCGGGGACGAACGCCGCGACAAACGCGGCGAGAAGCACGAGTCGCCGCACGGCCTCAGTAGCTCTGCGCGAAATACGCGCGCACCCGCGCGGGCTCGCCGCATGCGACGCACGGGCCGCCCGGCCCCAGGGGGCGCATGTTGCGCGACGTCGCGGAGGTCTCCGCCTTGATCGCCGCCTCGCACTCGGGCCGGTCGCACCACGCGATGTCGACGAGTCCCGCGCGCTCGCGCAGGAGCCGCAGGAACTCGTCTCGCTCGGTCGCGACGGGCGAGTGGCTCGCGAGGTGCGCGCGCGCCTGTGCGAAGAGATTGCGCTGGATCTCCTCGAGCAGCGGGCCGAGGCGTCCCGCGATCTCGCCGAGCGGAACCGTCGTTTTCGCACCGTCGACGCCGCGCTCGAGATCGCGTCGCACGAGCGTGGCCACGCCCGCCTGCAGATCTTTCTCGCCGAGTTCGATGCGCACGGGGACGCCGCGCATCTCCCAATCGGCGAACTTGTTCCCCGGCCGCAGATCGCGCTCGTCGAGCTTGACACGGCGGCCCGCCCGCACGAGCGTCGCGCGCAGCTCGCGCGCGGCATCGGTCACGGCCGTGCTCTCGCCGCGCACGATCGGCACGATCACGGCTTCCACGGGCGCCATCTTGGGTGGCAGCCGCAGCCCCCGGTCGTCGCCGTGCACCATGATCAGCGCGCCGAGCATCCGCCACGACATGCCCCACGACGTCGTCCACGCGTGCTTGATCGTCTGGTCTTCGGCTGCGAACGTAATGTCGTACGCCTTTGCGAAGTTCTGGCCGAGTTCGTGCGACGTGCCGGCCTGCAGCGCTTTCCCGTCGGGCATGAGCGCTTCGATCGAGTACGTGTGATTGGCGCCGGCGAATCGCTCCGAGGCCGACTTCTCGCCGACGACGACCGGCACGGCGGCGATCTCCTCGGCGACCTCGCGATAAACCTCGAGCATGCGCGCGACTTCCTCGGCGGCCTCGAGCTCGGTCGCGTGCGCGGTGTGGCCCTCCTGCCAGAGAAATTCCGCCGTGCGCAGGAACGGCCGCGTCCGCTTCTCCCAACGCATGACGTTCGCCCATTGGTTGATGAGGATCGGCAGGTCGCGGTAGGAGTGCAGCCACTCCGCATACATGGTGCCGATGATGACCTCCGACGTCGGCCGGATCGCGAGGCGCTCGGGCAGCGTCTCCGTGCCGCCCTGCGTGACCCACGCGACCTCGGGCGTGAAGCCCTCGACGTGCTCGGCTTCGCGCACGAGCAGACTCTCGGGGATCAGCAGCGGAAAATAGGCGTTCTCATGGCCCGTGGCTTTGAAGCGCGCGTCGAGTTCCGCGACGAGCCGCTCCCACATCCCGTAGCCGTACGGCCGCAGGACGACGCAGCCGCGCACGGGCGCGAGCGAGACGAGCTCCGCCTTGTAGCAGACCGCCTGGTACCACTCGGAGAGATCGGCGGACTTGCTCGGGATCTCGCGCACGAGCGGCGTCGTCTGGGTCTCGGACATATCCGGTACCGGGTTCGCACGGCCGCCGGCCGTGCCTCCAAGCGGGGCGAGCCCGCGCCACGACGCAAGGAGCAACGATGACCAAGCACACGCGCATCTACACCCGCACGGGCGACGACGGCACGACGGGTCTCGTCGGCGGCCAGCGCGTGCGCAAGAACGCGCGGCGCATCGAGGCCTACGGCACGATCGACGAGCTTTCGAGCGCGCTCGGACTCGCGCGCTCCGCGCTCCACGACGTCTCGCCGGAGGGGCCCGGCGCCGCGACTGCGGTGGAGCTCGACGCGTGGCTCGCCTGGACGCAGGACGCGCTCTTCAATCTCGGGACCGATCTCGCGACGCTGCCGCAGGACCGCTGGGACGGCATGCCGCTCACGACGCCCGAGGACGTCGCAGCACTCGAGCGCGCGATCGACCGCGCCGAAGCGGATCTACCGCCGCTCTCGACGTTCATCCACGCGGGCGGCTCGGCCGCGGGCGCTGCCCTCCATCTGGCGCGTACGATCTCGCGCCGCGCGGAGCGGCTGCTCGTGACGCTGCGCGACGACGAGCCGATCTCCGAGGACGTCCTGCAGTACGTGAACCGGCTTTCCGATGCGCTCTTCGTGTGGTCGCGCTGGATCAACGCCGCGCTCGGCCGCCCGGAGCATCTTTGGAACGCGAAGTCGGCGCCGCCCGATCGGCCGACCGCGGTGTAATCGCGCCGCACGCCCGCACGACGCTCGGCCGCAGGACTCGGCGAATCGCGTTCGCGCGCTCGCTTCATCACCGAAGCTTTGCCGCGCGGCGCGGCGGCGAGCGGTAGGTCGACTCCCCCCCATCGCGAAGCGCGCCGGATGCCTGGAACCCCGCCGTTCGTACGACGGCTGTTCGCCACGACGTCAATCGATGCGATGCGCGCGGCCAAGCCGTCGGAGAACGGTCTCAAGCGCACGCTCCGGGCGCGCGATCTCATCGCGATCGGCCTCGGCACGATGATCGGCGGCGGCATCTTCACGACGATTGGACCGGGCGTTAAGCTCGCGGGCCCGGCAATCGTGCTGGCCTTCATGCTCGCGGGGCTCGCGTCGTTTTTCGCGGCGCTCTGCTACGCGGAGCTCGGCGCGATGGTGCCGGTCGCGGGAAGCGCGTACACCTACGCCTACGCGACGCTCGGCCAGCTCGTCGCATGGATCATCGGCTTCGCGCTCGTCTTCGAGTACGGCCTCAGCGCCGCGCCCGTCGCGCAGCAGTTCTCCTCCGCACTGCAGGGCATCTTCGGGAACTTCGGGCTCGTGCTGCCGCACTGGGCCCAGACCTCCAACCTCGTGATGCACGGCGCGTGGTACCAGGTATGGCTCTGGGATGTCGGCGGGTCCCAGTACGACGTGGTCGGGGCGATCTTCGTGCTCGCGCTCTCGCTGCTCCTCGTCGTCGGGATTCGCGAGACGGCTACGACGAACAACATCTTCGTCGTCCTCAAGCTCGCGGCGCTCGCCGTGTTCGTGATCGCGGGCGCGACGCTGTTCCATCCCGCGAACCTCACGCCGTTCGTGCCGCTGGGCTGGGGAAAGCTCGTCCCGTTCAGCGGCGGCGGCGGCGCGGGCGTCATCCCCGCGGCCGCGCTCGTCTTCTTCTCGTACATCGGGTTCGACACGGCGACGACGACCGCGGAGGAGTGTCGCCGGCCGCAGCGCGACATCCCGCTCGGCGTCATCGGCGCGCTCGTCATCGGTACAGTCGTCTACTGCGCGGTCGCGATCGTGCTCGTCGGCGTCGTGCCGTGGCGTCAGGTGAGCCAGACGATGGCGCTCGAAGCGGCCGTCGCGCCGCTGCACAATCGCTATATCACGTGGACGATCGAGATGGGCGTCATCGCCGGCACAACGAGCGTCGCGCTCTCGTCGCTGCTCGGCCAGACGCGAATCTTCTACGTCATGTCGCGCGACCGGATGCTACCGGAGTTCGTCTCGCGCATCCATCCGCGCTTCCGGACGCCCGCGACGATGACGATGCTCACGGGCAGCGTGATCGCGCTGCTCACGCTGATCGTGCCGCTGACGCAGTTGCTCAACCTCGTCAACATCGGCACGCTTTCGGCATTCATCGTCGTGTGCGCGGGCGTCATCTACCTGCGCTCGAAGCGGCCCGACATTCCCCGGCCGTTCCGGTCGCCGTTCGTACCCGTCTTTCCGGCGATCGGGATCGTCCTCTCGCTCATCCTCATCGTCTTCGGGCTCAGCCGCGACACGCTGATCTGGTTCCTCGGCTCGCTTGCGATCGGACTCGTGATCTACTTCGCGTACGGCTTCCGGAAGTCGCGACCCGATCTCGTGAGCGGCGACGCCTAGGGCATGCTCGCGTCGGCGCCGGGCACGCGCTCGTCCGGCGTGAAGACGTCGATCTTCGCGCGCGCCGGCTCGTAGCGAACATTCGCGCCGAAGGCGAGCGCGACCGTCGCGAGCCCGACCATGATGCGGCCGCGCACGAGGAACGGCGCGTTGGGAATGCTCTGATGCTGGCCGTCGAAGACGATGGCGCGCGAGCCCGCGCGCAGTTGCAGCACGTCGCGGCCGCGCGAAACGACGATCGCCCCGCTCTTGGGATCAAACGACGTCCGTGCACCGAGCGACTGCGCGATCGCCCGTAACGGCACGAAGGCGCTCTTCGGCGTCGTCACCGGCGGCACGTCGACGATCATGCGCCGCCCGTCGACGCGCAGCGACGCGGGATTCGAGAGCAACATGCAAACCGACGCGATCGCGGCGACGACGACGGTCGCCGCGATCGTCCGAACGCTAGGACGCTCCGACGAGCGCCTTGCCATGTGCCGTCTCTCCGATGAACTCAGGATAGACGTCGACGATGACCTTTTCGATCTCGGTGCGGAGCGCGTCGAGCAGTTCACCCTCGGGGAACGTCCCGACGAGCGTGCCCTTGCGATAGATCGCGCCCTTGCCCTTGCCGCCGGCGACGCCGACGTCGGCCATCTTGCTCTCGCCCGGGCCGTTGACGACGCAGCCCATCACGGCGACCTTCACCGGCGCCTGGTACTCGCGCGCGAGCGTCTCGACCTGACGGGCGAGATCGACAACCTCGATCTCGGCGCGGCCGCACGACGGGCACGCCGTGATGTCGAAGCCCTTCTCGCGGATCTGGAGCGCCTTGAGGATCCCCCAGCAGACGGGGATCTCCTCGATCGGATCGGCCGCGAGCGAGCAGCGCAGCGTGTCGCCGATGCCCTCCCACAGCAGCAGGCCGAGGCCAATCGCGGACTTGATCGTGCCCTCGCGCGGGAGGCCGGCCTCGGTGACGCCGAGGTGCAACGCGTACGGCGTGCCGCGTTCGCGCAACACCTTGTCGGCGAGGCGATACGTCTGGATCGTCGTCGGGACGTCGTGCGCCTTGAGTGAGATGACGATGTCCGTGTGGCCGAGGTCCTCGAGGATCTCGACGTGCCGGAGCGCGCTCTTGACCATCGCCTCGGGCGTGTGGCCGTACTGCTTCTCGAGGTCGGCCGCGAGCGAGCCCATGTTCACGCCGATGCGGATCGGCGTCTTCATGTCCAGCGCCAGCTTGACGACTTCGCGCGTCTTCGCGACGTCGGTAATGTTGCCGGGATTGAGCCGCAGCTTCGCAACGCCCGCTTCGAGGGCCGCGAGGGCCATCTTGTGATCGAAATGGATGTCGGCGACGATCGGCACCGGCGAACGGGCGACGATCGCGGGCATCCCCGCGGCGTCCGGCGGATCTTTGACGGTGACGCGGACGACCTCGCAACCCGCGGCCGCGAGGCCGTAGATCTGCTCGAGGGTCTTGTCGGCGTCGGCGGTGTCGGTCGTCGTCATCGACTGGACGACCACCGGATGGGTGCCGCCCATCCAGACCTTCTTCGCCCCACTGGACCACTTCGATTTGTTCTCGAGCAGAATCGGCTTCGATTCGCGTCGGAGACGGATCATTCTTAGAGCGCACCCTTCCCGGCGACGATGTTCAAGATGTCGTGATAGGCGACGAAGACCATGAGCACCATCAATACCGCAAACCCGGCAATGTGGACGAAGGCTTCCTTATCGGGCGGAACCGGCTTTCCTCGAACCATCTCGGCGACGATGAAGACCGCCCGACCGCCGTCGAGCGCGGGGAACGGGACGAGATTGATGATGCCGAGCGCGATCGAGATCATCGCCGCGAGCTGGAGGTACGGCCCCCAGCCGAGATCCTGATACGACGCGGCGGCGCGCTCCATGCCGATGACGCCCGACATGCTACCGCCCGCCTTCTTCGGATTGCGGATGAGCTGACCGTAGCCGTCGAACTGCAACGTGATCGCGTTGACGAACTCGTAACCGGCGATCGGGAAGCCCGCGAGGATGCCGACCCGCTTGAAGTCCGGCACGGGGCTGAAGCCGATCCGGCCGATCGCCTCGGGCTTCCCGCCCTTGCCGGGCAGCATCGCCTTCTCCGGCACGATCGTGAGCGACTTGATGCCGCCGGGCTCGCGGACGTCGATGAGCAGCGGCTTCCCGATCGAGGCGTGAATCTTCGAGACCATCGCCTCGCCGTCGGTATACGGCTTGCCGTCGATCGAGAGGATCTGATCGCCGAACGCGAGCCCCGCCCGCGCCGCCGGTGAGTTCGGCAGCACCGGACCGACCTTCGTGCTCACGGTCGCGGCGGGCGTCCCAAACGTCACCGCGCCGACGTAGAGGATCGCAAAGGCCAGAAAGAAGTTCGCGACCGGTCCCGCGACGATGATGCCGAGGCGCGTCCAGCCGTTCTTGGACTGAAAGTTGTCCTCGGTCTTCCCGTCGGGCCGCACGTAATCGGTCGTGCGCTCGACTTCGTTCGGCTCGTCCTCGCCCTGCATTGCGCAGTAGCCGCCGATCGGCAGCGCGTTGAGCCGGTAGTTCGTGCCGCTGCGCGGCGACGTCCACTTCGCGATCGTCGGGCCGAAGCCGACGGCGAAGTCGTTGACGCGGACGTTGCTCGCGCGCGCCGTGAAGAAATGGCCGCTTTCGTGCAGCACGACGAGGATCGACAGCATGGCCAGAAAGACGAAGATCTTTCCGACCGAGTCGAGGCTCGGCGCGACCACGACGAAGAGGAGGAACGCGCGCAGGGTCATCGTCCGGAGAAGTTCGCCGGAGCCTCGGATCGGGCCTCGACCGCGGCGCGGGCGTGCGTTCGCGCACGTGCGTCGGCGTCGCGGATCGCGGCGAGCGTTACCTCGGCCGCCGGGACCGCGGCCATCGCCGCCGAGACGACCTCGGGGATCTGCCCGAAGCGGATCGCACCGCGCACGAACGCCTCGACGGCGATCTCGTTCGCGGCCGAGAGGACGGCGGGCGTCACGCCGCCGCGCCGGAGCGCCTCGTACGCGAGACCGAGGCATGGGAAGCGGTCGTCCGGCGCCCGGAAGTCGAGCCGGGCGAGCGGCTCGTTCTGCGCCCCGAGCGCCGCGAGCGCGGTCGGTCGGCCACGGTCCGCGAGCCGGTCGGGGTAGGCGAGCGCGTAACCGATCGGCAGCCGCATATCCGGCGGCGCGAGCTGCGCCTTCACGTTGCCGTCGGCGAAGACGACGAAGCCGTGCGCGACCGAGGTCCGATGCACGAGCACGTCGATCGCCTCGGCACCGACGCCGAAGAGCCGGCTCGCCTCGATGACCTCGAGACCCTTATTCATCAGCGAGGCGGAATCGACGGTGTTCTTCGTGCCCATCGACCACGTCGGATGGCGCAGGGCGTCCTGCAGCGACGCCGACGCGATGCGCTCGGCCTCCCACTCCCAGAACGGGCCGCCGGATGCCGTGAGCACGAGCGACGCGATCCGCTCGCGCGGCTCGCCGACGAGGCACTGAAAGATCGCGCTGTGCTCGGAGTCGACCGGGATGATCTCCGCGCCCGTGCGCGACGCGGCGGCCATGAACAGCTCGCCCGCCGCGACGATGAGCTCCTTATTCGCGACCGCGATCCGTACGCCGCGCTCGACCGCCGCGAACACCGCATCGAAGGCGACCGCGCCGTCCGTCGCCGCGACGACGACGTCCGCGCCGCTCTCGGCGGCGACCGCGAGGAGGCCGCCGGGGCCGCTCACGACGCGCGTTCCGGGAGCGACGGCCATGCGGAGCGCGCCAAGTTCGCTCGCGTCGCCGCACGCGACGAGCGCTGGCGAGAAGCGATGCGCCTGCTCCGCTAGCTCCGCCGTGCGCTTCCCGGCGGCGATCGCGACGAGCTCGAAGCGGTCGCGATGGCGATCGATGACGTCGAGCGTCTGCGTGCCGATCGAGCCCGTCGAGCCGAGCACCGCTATCTTCTTACGCACAAAACCTCGTTGCACGCCGGCCGAGCGCGGACCCCTTGCGCACCCGGTCTCTTCGCCTGGCGGCGCCGCTTCTTTTCGGAGACGACTGAACGCTCCCGGTTCCGGTCGACCCGGCGCACGGTGTCGGTCGGCCGCCCCGCTCACGTGGCGAGCCGAGCTGATGGGGTCGAGCGCGAGCCCGAGCGAGCCGTGCCGTTTCCGGCGGCCCTCGGAGCGTGACGACGAACGTACGGCGGCGCGCCGGTACCGGAGCGCTAGATCACCCATGTCTCCGTGCGGCGAAGCCGATCAACCAGCGAAGCGCGTCTCGGGCAGACCGCAGACGCCGAGGCCCGTGATTGCAAAGAGGCCCCCGGCGCCCGGTAGCAACGGCCCTGGCTCGCCGACGGTCGGCTGCACCATGCTCGTGACGAAGAGCACATCGAGCGCACGGCCGCCGAACATGACGCTCGTGACGTTGGGAACGGGCATCTCGATCACGCGGTCGACGTCACCGGCCGGGGTGTACCGATAGATGCAGCTGCCGTACGCGTGCGCCGTCCAGAGACAGCCGTCGGCATCGACGGTCGAGCCGTCGGGATACCCGGGCTCGTCCGACGTCGAATGCCAGGCACGCCGGTTCGTCGCAACACCCGTCTCGATGTCGTAGTCGTACGCGAAGATCGTATCGGTCCACGTGTCCGTGAAATAGAAGATCCGATCGTCCGGACTCCAGCACGGTCCGTTCGAGACCATGACCGACCGTTCCACACATGCGTAGCTCAGGTCGCCGTCGAGCCGGTAGAGCGCGCCGCTCGATTCCTTTTCGGCGTAATCCATCGTGCCGGCAAAGAAGCGTCCGCGACGGTCGACCTTACCATCGTTGAAACGCGTGCCGGATTCCTCGATGGGCTCGGCAATCCGCGAGCATGATCCGGTCGCGAGATCGAGCGCGAAAAACCCGTCGCGTAACGCCACGACGGCGCCGCCCCTTGCGCGTAGCGCCAACGCGCCGATGTCGCCTGGAACGCGCCACGTCTGCAGTTCGTCGCCACGTGCCGAGCAACGTTGTACGGTTCGGTCGAGGATGTCGACCCAATAGATCCGCTGCTCGGTAACGTCCCAGACGGGACCTTCACCGAGAACGTTCTTCGCGTCGACGAGCAGATCGATCGTCATGGTTCATACCTTCGCTATATCGTTAACGACTTTCCCTTCGTCCCTAGAGGACCTGCATCGTGCCCGGATAACCCATCGACGTCATGCCGATCAGCAGCGACCGAGCGGTGCTCGTCCTTCGCGACGGCGACAACGTTGCGGTTGCACTGCGCGAGCTCCCCGAGGGATACGCCGTCGACGTCGCTCGAGGCTCCGTCGCGACGCGCCGGATCATTCCGGCCGGCCATAAGGTCGCGACGCGCGAGATTGCGGCAGGCGAGCTCATCTTGAAATACGGCGAGACGATGGGTCGCGCGACGCAGGCCATCGCCGCGGGCGAGCACGTTCACGTGCACAATGTCGAGGGGTTGCGCGGTCGCGGCGATCTCGCCGAAGCGGAGCGCCTCTGATGCGTATGTTCCAGGGGTATCGTCGGCCGAACGGGACGATCGGCGTGCGCAATCACGTGCTCGTCGTGCCGTCCGTCATGTGCGCGAATCACGTCGTCGAACGCATCGGGCGCGCGGTGCCGGACGTCGTAACCGTGAACCATCCGACGGGATGCGCGCAGATCGGCGCCGACTTCGAGCAGACGAAGCGCACGATCGCGGGCTTTGCCGCACATCCGAACGTCGCGGCGGTTCTCGTCGTCGGGCTCGGCTGTGAGACCAATGACTCGAAGGAACTCGCGAGCGAGATCGCCGCGCGGGGTCAGCGAGTGGAAGTCATCGGCATCCAAGAGTGCAGCGGCACGGCGAACACGATCGCCCGCGGCCGTGACCTCGCGCTCCAATTCTTGCGCGAAGCGCAGTTGCATGAGCGAACCTCGGCCGACCTCAGCGAACTCATCCTCGGCACCGAGTGCGGCGGCAGCGACGCGTTCAGCGGAATCACCGCCAATCCGGCGCTCGGACATGCGAGCGATCGCCTCGTCGCCGAAGGCGGCACCGTTATCCTCGCCGAGATCCCGGAGCTCATCGGCGCCGAGCAGATCCTCGCGCGCCGCAGCGACGACACCGTCTCACAGCAGTTGTTCGAGTTGATCGAACGCGTCGAACGGCGCGCGGCGGCAATGCACGTCGATATTCGAGGCGGCAACCCGGCCCCCGGGAACATCGCAGGCGGCATCACGACCCTCGAAGAGAAGTCGCTCGGTGCGACGTACAAGGGCGGCTCGACGCCGGTACGCGAGGTCGTCGAATATGCGGTGCGCCCCTCACGCCGAGGCCTCGTCATCATGGACACGCCGGGCCAAGACATCGAGCAACTCACCGGCATGGTCGCGGGCGGCGCGCAGGTCGTCGTCTTTACGACCGGCCGCGGCACGCCGACGGGCTCGCCGATCGTGCCCGTCATCAAGGTCGCGACCAACTCGACGATGTTCGATCGGATGCGCGAGAATATGGACATCGACGCCGGAGCCGTCCTCGATGGCCGCAAGACGATCGCCGACGTCGGCGAGGAGATTTTCGAGTGGATCGTCGACGCGGCAAACGGTCGGAAGCCCGCCGCCGAAGAGCTCGAATTCCGCGATTTCGCGATCAACCGGATCGGCCCGTCGTTTTAACCGCTTATCTGCTGTACCTTTCGGGAGACGCGCATGCTAGGTCGGAGTACTTCAGGCTCACCGGATCTCACTCGGTCGCCGATCCGGCTGCTCGCGGCGGCGGCGATCGGTGCGCTGCTGACGGCCTGCGGCGGCGGCGGAGGTGCCGGTTCGACGGCGAGCAAAAGCGCGGTGGCCAACGGGAGCGCCGCCGCGACGTCTTCCGCGTCGGGCTCGGCCTCCGCCGGTGCCGCGAAGCATGGTCCGCCGTATACGATCGCCCTCAGCAACTCGTTCATCGGTAACACGTGGCGCGTCGAGATGGTCAACGAGTTCAAATCCGCGTGCGCGTCAACGGCCCTCAAGTCGCTCGTCACGTGCAGCGAATACAGCTCCGGCAACGACGTCTCGAAGCAGAGCGCGCAGATCGACGACCTGATTTCGTCCCACGTCGACGCGATCGTGATCGATGCGGCGTCGCCGACCGGTCTCAACGGCGTGGTCGGCCAAGCGTGCCACGCCGGGATCCTCGTCGTCTCATTCGACGCCGACGTTACGAACCCGTGCGCGCTCACCGTCAACACGGACCAATACAAGTTCGGACAGCAGCTCGCGCAATTCATCTCCGATCAGCTGCACGCGCGCGGGAACGTTATCGAGGTCACCGGCGTCGCGGGCACGGCCGTCGACCAGGAACGTAATCGCGGCGCCGACGCGGTCTTTTCGAAGAACCCCGACATCAAGATCGTCGCGAAATACACGGGCCAGTGGTCCTCCGACGTCGCGGATCGCAATACGACGCAGCAGCTACCGTCACTCGGCCGCATCAACGGCGTCTGGGCCCAAGGCGGAACCGACGGCGTGATCCGCGCGCTGCTCGCGGCGCACCGGCCGTTCCCGATCCCGGTCGCCGGAGAAGCGGAGAACGGCTTCCGGCAAGACATGCTGCACTACAAACATCAAGGTTTCGAGGCGCTCTCAATCGGGCAACCGCCGTACCTTTCGGTCGTCTCACTCAAGCTCGCGGTCGACGTGCTGCAGGGAAAACATCCCGACAAGGGCATCACGATCCCGTTCCCCTCCGTCACGACGGCGACGGTCAAGGAAGGTGTCAACACCGTCAAAGATCTGCCAGCGAGCTACTTCGTTGACTTTACGGATAGCGGTCCCAAACCGATCGTCTCGATGTGTAAGCAGGGCGTCCTCACCGGCAAGCCATGCCCCGATTTCGCCGTTCGCTTGCCCTGAGGGTCGCGCGCGATGGCGGCGATCGAAGGGATCGGCCTCGACAAATCGTTCGGCGCGGTCCGGGCGCTGCAGGGGGCGTCATTCTCAGCCGAGCGCGGCGAAGTCCACGCGCTCGTCGGCGAGAACGGAGCCGGCAAGAGCTCGCTCATCAAGATCCTGAGCGGGCTTGTCCGGCCGGATGCGGGCGAACTGCTCGTCGACGGTGCCCCCGTCCGGTTCGCGGGGCCGAAGGACGCACGCGCGTTCGGGATCGGCACGGTCTACCAGGAACTGACGTTGCTACCGTATCTCTCGGTTGCCGAGAACGTGCTGCTCGGCCGCGAGCCGCGGTTCGGACCCTTCGTACGGCGAGCGCACCTCATGCGCCGTGCGACGGAGATCCTCGAGAATGCCGGTGTCTCGGGTATCGATCCGCGCGAGCTCGTCGAGAATCTCTCGCTCGCGCAGCAGCAGATCGTCGAGATCGTCAAGACGCTCGCGCGGTGCCCCGCGATCCTCTTCATGGACGAGCCGACGTCGGCGCTCGCCGAGCAGGGCGTGGCGTGGCTCTTCAAGGCAATGCGCAGCCTGCGCGATGCGGGGACGTGCACCGTCTTCACGTCACATCGGTGGGGCGAGATCCGCGGGATCGCCGACCGCATCACGATTTTCCGCAACGGCAGGGACGTCGGTGCCTACGTCGCGCGCGAGCTCGACGAGGACCAGGCGGTCACGCAGATGACCGGCCGTCAGATCGAGGCCCTCTTCCCATCGATGCCGCCACGTCCGAGCCGCGGGGCGCGGCCCGTGCTCGCCGTGCAGGGCCTCAACGCTCCCGGCGTCGAGGACGTGACCTTCACGGCTCGCGCGGGCGAGATCTTCGGCATCGGCGGTCTCGCGGGCCAAGGTCAGCGCGAGCTCTTCGCCGCGCTCTTCGGGGTGGCGAAGCGACGCTCCGGAACGGTCGCCATCGACGGCGCGGCCGTGCGGCTCGCGAGTCCCCGCGATGCGATCGCCCATGGCGTCGCGCTCGTACCCGAGGACCGCAAGGCCGAGGGGCTCTTACTGACGCTGCCCGTGCGGACGAATCTTTCGCTCGCGGTTCTCGAACGCGTCTCGCAGTGGGGCTTTCTCGTCGGTCGGCGCGAGCGCGACCTCATTGCGGGAACGATCGCCGAGCTCGGGATCAAGACGCCGTCAGCCGATCAGCTGGTCGGCGCACTCAGCGGCGGCAATCAGCAGAAGGTCCTGATCGGCCGGTGGCTGATCACCGACGCGAAGTTGCTGCTCCTCTACGACGTCACGCGCGGCGTCGACGTCGGGACGAAGCGCGATATCTACGCGCTCGTCGCGCGACTCGCGGCCGAAGGTCGCACGATCGTCTTCTACTCGACGGATACCGAAGAGATCGCGCATCTTTGCCATCGCGTCGCGATCATGTTCGAAGGCCGCATCGTACGCGAACTCACCGAGCACATTACCCCCGAGACGATCGTCGCCGCCGCGATTCATACGCCTTCCGGCGTCGGTCAGGGCGTCGGATGATCGACGCGGCGGGCACGCGGCTACGGTATTTCGTCGCCCAGAACGTACCCTTGCTCCTGAGCTTCGCGCTACTCGTCGTGATGATCGTACTCTACGTCGGCTTCTTCGCGCTCAAACAGCATCGCGTGCCGGGCGCCTTTGAGCTGTTGACGACGGTGAACAATACGATCAGCATTGCGATCGTCGCGATCGGCCAGACGTTCGTCGTGCTCACGGGTGGAATCGATCTCTCGATCGGGGGGATCGTCGACGTTGCCAACGGCTTGGCGGCGCGCGCGATGCACGACTCGCCCGCGTCGATCGCTCTCGTCTCGCTGCTCGTGCTCGCCGTCGGCACCTTCGCCGGATATCTCAACGGCATACTCGTCGTGTACGGGCGGCTGCAACCGATCATCGTCACGCTCGCGACGCTCGCAATCTGGGAAGGCGTCGCGCTCTTGGTGTTGCCGCAGCAGGGCGGCGCGATCCCGCCCGTGCTCAGTGCCATGCTCGCGGGCTCGCTGCCGTTTGCCCCGGCGATTCCGAACGCGCTCATCGCCGTCGTCGTCCTGGGGATCGGCTGGCAGGCGTTGCGCGCAACGCCGTTCATGACCGCGCTCTATGCCGTCGGCAACGACGCGCGCGCGGCGCGCGCCAACGGTATCTCGGTCGCCCGCGCAAAGCTCGGCGCGTATACGCTCGCCGGGACCTGCGCCGGCGCTGCAGGCCTCTATTTTGCCGCCGTCAACACGTCGGGCGATGCGACGAGCGGTACACCATTCACGCTGACGTCGATCGCGGCTGTCGTCCTCGGCGGCGTCAGCCTCTTCGGCGGCCGTGGTAGCGCGCTCGGCAGCATCGCGGGCGCGTTCATCCTCACGCTCCTGCTCAACGTCCTCTTCTTTGCCGGCGTGAACCCCCAGCTCCAAGAATTCTTCCAGGGCCTGTTCCTGATCCTCGCCGTTGCGGCGAGTACGCTCTTCCGGCGCGCCGTCACGGCCGCGCGGGCGGTTCGATGAGAACCATCGCGGGTCGCTTGCAAGGCGAGCGAGGTGCGTTGCTCGCCTTCGGTGCGGCGATCGCGGTGCTGCTGCTCGGAGGTTTGTATCGGCCGACGATGCTGTTGCCGTCCAACGTCGCGACGCTCTTCTTACTCGCGTCGTTCGTCGGGATCGCGGCCGCGGGGCAAACCTTCGTCATCCTCGTCGGCGGCATCGATCTCTCGCTACCGTGGGTGCTCAACGCGATGGCGGTGCTCCTGACCACCGCATCGCTCGGCCTCAACGGCCGCGCGTGGTGGTCGATTCCGCTCGCGCTCGGCGGCGGCGTGCTCGTCGGCACGATCAACGGACTCGGGATCGTCGCACTCGAGATCCCACCCGTCGTGATGACCCTCGGCATGAACGGCGTCATGCAGGGCCTCGTGCTCGGTTTGACGGGCGGCTTCACGTGCCAGGCGTGCAACTCATACGCGCCGCCCGATCTGCAGTGGGCCTTTACCGGCCATGCGATTTCGGGCGTACCCAACGGCTTGCTCGTCTGGGCGGTCGTCGCGATCGAGTGCGGCATCATCCTCGGCATGACCGTGTTCGGCCGCCGAATCTACGCCGTCGGTACGAGCCGGCTCGCCTCGTATCTCGCCGGCGTCGACGTCGATCGCACGACGGTCGCGGCGTATGCGCTCAGTGGCTTCTTCGCCGCGCTCGCCGGCCTCGGGCTCGCGGCATTCGGGCAGCAGGCGACGCTCGGGATGGGCGATCCGTATCTCTTCGACAGTATCGCCGCGGTCGTCATCGGCGGCGCGTCGATCCTGGGCGGCCGCGGAAGCTACTGGGGCACGGTCGCGGGCGCGATCTTCATCATCGTGCTACGCTCGGTACTTCAGGAATTCAGCATCGGCGAGGCCGGCCGGAGCATCGCCTCGGGCGTTGTGATCCTCGTCGCGCTGTTGCTCTACGGGCGCGAGGCACCCGAGCGATGACGACGCATTCTACGCACGCAGAATCTTCGAAACGGGATTGACGATGAACGGTAGCCCAGGACCGCGCCGCTCGGCAGCTTGGTGGGGCAAGCTCGATCGAGACGGATTCATCCATCGCTCGTGGATGCGCGCCGAGGGCTTCGCGCCCGACGTTTTCGATGGCCGGCCCGTCATCGGCATCTGCAACTCGTGGTCGGAGCTGACGTCGTGCAACGTTCACTTGCGCACGCTCGCCGAAGCGGTCAAACGTGGTGTCTGGGAAGCGGGGGGCTGGCCGCTCGAATTCCCGACGATCTCGCTCGGCGAGACGTACATGCGGCCGACGACGATGCTCTTCCGCAACCTCATGAGCATGGACGTCGAGGAGTCCATCCGCGCGAATCCGATCGACGGCGTCGTCCTTCTGAGCGGCTGCGACAAAACGACGCCGGCGCAGCTCATGGGCGCCGCAAGCGTGGATCTGCCGACGCTGATGGTGACGGGCGGGCCGATGCTCAACGGCAAGTACCGCGGCCAAGACATCGGCTCGGGGACGATGGTCTGGAAGTTCTCCGAGGAGGTGCGCGGCGGCAGCATGACCTGGCCCGACTTCTTCGATGCGGAAGCCGGTCAATCGCGCAGCAACGGCCATTGCATGACGATGGGCACCGCGTCGACGATGGCCAGTATGGCCGAAGCGCTCGGCATCGCGCCGACGGGCAACGCTGCCATCCCCGCGGTCGACTCGCGCCGCTCCGCGCTCGCGCAACTCGCCGGCCGACGCATCGTCGACCTCGTCCGCGAGGACATCACGATCTCGAAGATCCTCACGCGAGAGGCGTTCGAAAATGCGATCCGCGTCAACGCCGCGATCGGCGGCTCGACGAATGCCGTCCTCCATCTGCTCGCGATCGCCGGCAGGATCGGCGTCGAGCTCACGCTCGACGACTTCGATCGCCTCGGCCGCGACCAGCCCTTGCTCGTCAACCTACAACCGTCGGGGCACTTCCTCATGGAGGACTTCTACTACGCGGGCGGCCTTCCGGCGGTCGTCCGCGAGCTCGGCGACCGACTGCACCGTGACGCGCTCACCGTCACGGGACAAACGATCGGCGAGGCGACTGCGGCGGCGCCCTGCTACGACCGGCGCGTGATCGCGACGATCGCCGAGCCCGTGCAGCCGAACGCCGGCATCGCCGTTCTCTACGGCAGCCTCGCCCCGAAGGGCGCGGTCATCAAGCCGTCGGCAGCGACGCCCGAACTGCTCGAACATCGCGGCCGCGCGGTCGTCTTCGAGGACATCGAAGATTACAAGGCGCGCATCGACGATCCGGCGCTCGACGTCGACGAGACCTGCGTGCTCGTGCTCAAAGGTGCGGGCCCGCGCGGCTACCCGGGCATGCCCGAGGTCGGGAACCTGCCGCTGCCGCCGAAGCTCCTCGCGCGCGGCATCACCGACATGGTGCGCGTGTCCGATGCGCGGATGAGCGGGACGGCGTACGGTACCGTCGTGCTGCACGCGTCGCCGGAAGCGGCCGCGGGCGGCCCGCTCGCCCTCGTGCGCAACGGCGACCCCATCGAGCTCGACGTCCCGAACCGGCGGCTCGATCTCCTCGTCGATGTCGCCGAGCTCGAGCGGCGGCGCACGACGGATACCATCGCACCGGCGCACTACGATCGCGGGTATGCCAAGCTGTACGTCGAGCACGTCCTCGGTGCCGAGCACGGCGCCGATTTCGATTTCCTCGTCGGCAAGAGCGGCTCGGCGGTCGCCCGCGAGATGCATTAGCGACACGTCGTCATTGGGAGAGACCGGATGCAATCGACTGGCAAAGAGATCTACGCGGCGCTGCTGACCCCGTTCGATCGCGAGCTCGCGCTCGACACGCGCTTGCTCGCGTCGCACGCACGCGACGTCCTGGGGAGCGGCTGCACCGGCGTGTCGCCGTTCGGAACGACCGGCGAGGCGACGTCCCTCACCGTCGCCGAGCGCATGCACGGCCTCGAAGCGTTGCTCGACGGTGGGCTTCCCCCGGCGAAACTGATGCCCGGTGTTGGTTGCGCATCGGTCGCGGATTCCGTCGCGCTCGCGAAGCACGCGCTCTCGCTCGGCGTGACGGACGTGCTCGCGCTCCCGCCCTTTTATTACAAGGAGCCGAGCGACGACGGCATCTTCGCCGCATACGCGTACGTGATCGATCGCGTCGCCGATGCCCGGTTGCGCGTATACCTCTACCACATCCCGCAGTTCTCGGCGATCCCGCTCTCGCTCGGACTCGTCGAGCGATTACGCGCGGCGTATCCGCGGACGGTGGTCGGCATCAAGGACAGTTCGGCGGATCGCCACGACCTGCGTGCGTTTTGCGCGATCGAAGGTTTCCGCGTGTTCGTCGGCGCGGAGCGCCTGCTGTCGACCGCGATCGCGGCGCGTGCCGCCGGTACGATCTGCGCGCTCGCCAACGTCGACGCCCCGACCGTGAAGGCGGTCTGCGACGGCGACGCGGCGCAAGCGCAGACGCGAATCGACCGCGAGCTCGACGTCGTCGATCGCTTCGGCTTCATCCCAGCCTACAAGGCGATCCTCGCCGAGCGCGGGACACCGGAATGGCGTGCGGTTCGTCCGCCGCTCGTCGCGCTCGGCGACGATCGGCGCCGCGCGGCGAGCGCCGCATTCGACGGGCTCGCCGTCGCATGATCGACGCCGATGCGGACGCCGGAATCGCCGCGCTGCTCGAGGGCGTTGCGATCCCGCGCGGCGTCCGGGTCGAGCGCACGATCGTCACGGAGCCGGCGCTCGACGACGTCGGCGCTCGTGTGCGCGAAGCACTCCGCGCGGTCTCGCTCCCGCGCGGCTCCGTCGCGATCGGCGTCGGCAGCCGCGGCATCGCACGAATCGCCGAGATCGTGCGTGCGCTCGTCGCGGCGCTGCGCGACGTCGGCGCAGAACCATTCATCGTCCCCGCGATGGGCAGCCATGGCGCCTCCTCGGCCGAGGGTCAGGTGGCGGTCCTCGCGCATCTGGGGATCGATGAAGCCCGCGTCGGCGCGCCCGTGCGCGCAACGATGGAGGCCGTCGAGATCGGCCGGACGTCCGCCGGCATCGCCGCATACATGGACGCGTACGCCTACGCCGCGGACGCCGCGATCGTCGTCAATCGCGTCAAGCCGCACACGGCGTTCCGCGGCCCGATCGAGAGCGGCCCGACGAAGATGCTCGCGATCGGGTTCGGGAAGCAGCGCGGCGCGCACGCCGCCCATGCCGGCGGGTGGGGCTCGATGCATGCGACGATTCCGGCGGTCGCCGCCTGTTCGATCGCGACCGGAAAGATCGCGTTCGCCCTCGCGATCGTCGAGAACGCCGACGAGGCGCCATGCGCGATCGAGGCGATCCCCGCAGGCGAGTTGCTCGTCCGCGAGCCCGCGCTGCTCGAGCGCGCGAGCGCGAATCTCGCGCGCTTGCCCTTCGATGCGCTCGACGTGCTCGTCGTCGATCGGATCGGCAAGAACATTAGCGGCGACGGCGCCGACCCCAACGTTACCGGCCGGTTTCCGACCGCCTACGGGGGAAGCGGGATCGCCGTGACCCGGCTCGTCTTCTGCGATCTCACCGACGAGACCGCGGGCAATGCGAACGGCGTCGGTCTCGCCGATGTCATCACGCGCACGCTCGCGCGTAAATTCGATCCCGCCGCGACGTACCCGAACGCGCTGACGTCGACAACACCCGAGACGACGCGACTGCCGATGACGCTGGCGACGCCGCGACTCGCCCTGGCGGCCGCGCTCGTCATGTGCGCGGGAGTCGAGCCGAGCTCGGCTCGCGTCTGCCGGATTCATGATACGTTACGGCTCCACGAGCTCTGGGTCTCCGAAGCGTTGCTGCCGGGCGTGCGCGCCGATGCGACGATGCGCGTCGTCGGCGAGCCGACGTCCTTTCCGCTCCCCGCCTAACCGGTCGCGGCGCACCGACGCCGCCGCCGACGCACTGTCGCGACGAACGACCGTGCTGGGCGAGCTCGCCGATCGAGCGGAACCGGCTTTACTCGAACCATCGAACGGCACGTCGTTCGCCACGGGCTTGCAAAAACGAAACGGACGAGCAACTCCACCGCGTTCTCGACGTCTCATCGCGATGCGAACGAGGTGGTCCGCTCAACGGCTTTAAACCACCTTAGGCCGGCGGACGTCGTTCGGCTTTCGTGGGGTTGAGTACATTATGGAAGTCGGCTACGAACCCGTCGACGCCGACATGCGCGGACTCATCGAGGCAGTGATCGCGTACGCGCCAATCGGGCTCGCGCCTTTGCGTACGCAACTCGCGACGGCCCGAACGTCGAATAAGCCCAACGGCTGGATCGACTTCATCGACGTCGCGGAAGGCGCGTCGATTCCATGGCCTGCCGGCCCACCCGGTCTCGATCTCTTTCCCGCCGATACGGTGCCGCAGCACGGCTGGGGCCCGCAGAACTGTTACTGGGTCGGACTCCAATTCCACAGCGACGGCCGTCTCAAGGCGTTCGAGTTCTACAATGACTGCGATGGCCCCATGGATATCGCTGCGACGACGGTATGGCTCGATGCGATCCGACCCTTCCCCGGCATGCTTGCCGCGACCGAAGAGGCTCTGAGCACGTATCGGCGTGAGCACCACTCATTCTCGGGTTCCGAAGGCGAAAGCGAGACCGCGCGGACCGAATCCGGATCGATCGATCCGCGCTGGCGGCGCTAGCGACACTCGATTGCCACGCTCGCAAAACACCGAACGTAGCGATGGTCGACGTTGTCCGTTCGCCGCGTGCGTCTTCGCGGCGACGATACGCGATGCGTTCGAACGGCTAAGCATCAGGTAGAATCACCTCCGCTTCCTTTTACCGGAGCCCGGAACCCCGACCGCCGCGGCGCACGCGAGCCCGTGCCGGACGAACTTCGAAGCAGGGCGATCAGCGGCGATATGGCCCGTCACGAAGAGCCCGCAAGAAGAAGACGATTCCGCGCAGATCATCAGCAGCGGATGCTATGATACGCGGCTGATCGTGAAGGCTGCGATGAGGGCGTTCACGAGCCATCGTCGCGATGGAGATCGATTTCTCGTACGCTGGAGAGGCGAGCGATTTCTTCAGACAAGATTGTCGGCAAGCAAGAATCTTGCGAAGTTTCGCGCTTGCGACGATGTATATCGAGCATGTGTACGACCACTGAAAGATCGCGCTGTGCTCGGAGTCGACGGGAATAATCTCGGCGCCCGCGCGTGCGGCTACGGCCATGAAGAGCTCGCCCGCCGCGACGATCAGTTCCTCATTCGCGACGGCGATCTGCACGCCGCTCTCGACCGCGGCGAAGACCGCGTCGAATGCGACCGCGCCGTCGGTACCCGCGACGACGACGTCTGCGCCGCTCTCCGCCGCAGACGACGAGACCCGGTGCGAAGCGACGTGCTTGCTCAGCGAGTTCGGCGACGCACTTTCCGGCCGCGAGCGCGGCGACCTCGAAGCGCTCGGGATGGCGCGCGATGACGTCGAGCGTTTGCGTCCCCATCGACCCCGTCGAGCCGAGAATTGCTACCTTCTTCCGCACGTCTGCGACGTGCACGAACCGCGCGAGACGACCCGCGCGGCCCATCGATCTCGGGCTCGGGAGGCCGGAGGGAACGGCGTCGCTTCAGCCGCGTTCCCACGTCGCGGCAAGTTCGCGTGCGTAGGCGTCGTACGACCGTGGCGGGTGCCCGAGCAACCGCGTCAGCGTTTCGAGATCACCGTCGTCCGCCGTAAAACCGCGCTCGAGATAGCCTGCGAACATCATCCGGATATCGAACGCGGACCAGGCGGGTGCACGCTCGCGCAGTGCGTTTTCGAAGGCGTCCATATCGTCGCCACCATAGGCAACCGGACGCCCGAGGAGCTCGCTCCAGAGCGCGGCGGCACTCGGACCGCTCACGAGATCCGGCCCATTGACGTTATACGTCTTGCCGACATGGCCGTCCGACGTGAGCGCGATGGCGGCCGCTTCCGCGATATCGCGCACGTCGACCGCGGAGATCCCGGTCGTGCCGAGCGGCATCGGATAGACGCCCGCGGTGAGTGGCCCGCGCAGCGTCGCATCGTTCTGGAAGAAATAATTCGGTCGGATGATCGTCCACGGCACGTCGAAGGCGCGAAGCGCGGCCTCGATCGCGACCTTCGATGCGAAGTGCGGCACGTCCAAGAACCGATCGGCGGCGAAGACCGAATGATAGACGACGTGACCGACGCCGCGCCGCCGCGCGAGATCGCAAGCGACCAAACCCTGCGTCAATTCGTTCGGCGTGACCGCATTGAGGAGGTAGAGCGCATCGATGCCCGTCAACGCGCGGTCGATCGCGGGCGGGTCGAGCAGATCGCCGACCGCCGTCTCGACGCCGCTCGGGACCTCGGCCTTCGGATCGCGCACCAGCAGTCGCAGGTCCGCTCCGCGCGCGAGCAATTCGCGAACGACCGCCGAGCCGACGAGCCCGGTTCCGCCGATGACGAGAATCATACGAACTCCGTCCGGTAGGTCGGTGCGAGCGCCGCAGCCTTCGCTCGTCGCTCGTCACGCTGCGCCGCGTCGAGCACGGGCGCGGGTGAGTCGGGCCCGTCGACCACCGCGTCGGCGACGCGCTTGAAGTATGCATCCTGCCCCGCCGGCGCGCACATGCACAGCATCCGCGCCGGTGCGGTCGAGGCATTCCGGAAATGGTGCAGTGCGTTGGCGGGGACGTTCACGGGGCGGCCCGCGACGACGACGGTGCGCTCACCACGAAATGTGAATTCGATCTCGCCCTCGAGGATCGAGAACATCTCCTCGAAGTCATGGCGATGCAGCGGCGGTCCGCCGCCCGACGGCACACGCATCTCGATGAGCGCAGAGCGGCCCGCCGTCTGGTCGCCCGAAACGAGGATCGAGTAGGTATCGCCCGCGAGCGAGAGATGGCAGATGCCGGCGTCGCCGGGACCGGCGTCGACGAGCGCGCGAGAGAGATCGTCCGGCGGCAGCGGCGCGTCGTGTGAGTGTGGATGATCCACGAATGGTTCCTTTCCGTTCGGATGGCCCCAGTGTATGGATCCGCACGTCAGCTGTCCAATGCATGACGGCCATGTCCATCATGCACGAAGCGGATCATCGGATCGACTATAATCTCGTCGTACCGCTCCTCGCCGTCCTCGAAGAACGCCATGTGACGCGTGCGGCCGAGCGCTGCGGGATGAGCCAGCCGGCGCTGAGTCGCGCGCTCGATCGTGCACGACGCTCCCTCGGCGACGACTTGCTCGTGCGGCGCGGCCCACGCTACGAGCGCACGCCGCGCGGCGAGCGACTCTACGCCGATCTCCGCGAACTCGTTCCGCGACTCGATGCGGTGCTGGCCGACTCGCGCTTCGAGCCGAGCACGAGCCGCGACCGCTTTCGAATCGTCACGACCGACTACGCGTCGTTATTGCTCGTGCCCCAGATCGTGACCGCGCTCGCGCGGCGTGCGCCGCGTGCCGCAATTGATTGCGCGCCATGGGACCCGCTCGCGCCCGAGGCGATTGGCAACGGCACCTACGATCTCGGAATCATCGGGCTCGACGGGCTCGACGGCCTCTCATCCGAACCGCTCTTCGCCGACACGTTCGTCTGCGTCGTGGCGCGGGATCACCCGATCGCGGACGAACCGATGACGCTCGAGCGGTACGCAGCGTATCCCCACGCGGTCATCGGCATCGCGGGCGGCCGCCGCCAACCGTGGATCGAGCGGCCGCTGCTCTCGCGCGGCTTCAAGCGTCGCATTGGCTTCACGACGACGTCGATCGCATCGGCGGTGCTCGCGCTCCCCGGGACGGAGATGATCTGCACGATCTCCCGCCGTTGGTGCGAGCGGTTCGCCCGGCTCGCCGACGTCCGCGTGATCGATGCGCCACCGAGCCTGGAACCCTTGCGCTACGGCATGGTCTGGCATGCCCGATCGATCGACGACGCGGCCGTCTGGTTCCGCGGGCAGGTGCGCGATGTCGCGCGAGACCTCGAGCGCGGCGAACGCGAAACGACCGCGGCGCTTCGTTGACCAGCGAACGAACGAAGGCGCGAGCGGCTCGCAGATCGGCCGGTTCTCTCGGCCGCGCGAAAGCAGCAGGGCTCGAGACGCCCGCTCGGAAGCACGACGTCATTTCGTTCACCACCGAAGGAAGCTCGATGCCGATCGTCACGTTACGAGAACTCTCGTCGCTGCCGAGTACGCCGTCGTCGCTCGGCGATTCCGTGCTCGTGATGATCGACTGCCAGAACACCTACCGCACGGGCACGATGGCGCTCGTCGGCGTCGAGCCGGCGCTCGTCGAAGCTCGCGCGCTACTCGATCGGGCACGCGCGGTCGGCACGCCGATCGTGCATGTCCAGCACGACGCCGGACCGGGCTCACCGTACGATCTCGCGACCGGCTCGGAGCGATCGCGGACGTCGTCGCTCCGGCGCACGGCGAACCCATCGTCGTCAAGGCGTATCCCAATGCGTTCGTCGGGACGGATCTCGAAGCGCGCCTCGCGGCGCTCGGGCGCAAGCAGCTGATCCTCGCGGGCTTCATGACGCACATGTGCATCGACTCGACGGCCCGCGGCGCCTTCAATCTCGGATACGGCGCGACCGTCGTCGATGCGGCGACCGCGACGCGCGACCTGCCGGGCTCCGGCGGCACGGTCGTGTCCGCCGCCGCGCTGCACGCGGCGAGCCTCCGGCGCTCGGCGATCTCTTCGCCGTCGTCGTGCCGCGCGCGTCGGGCGTCCCCGGCTGAGGACCTACCGCGCGATGTGGCCGGTCACGAAAAGGCCGGCGTAGAATGCGATGCCGCCGAATGTATACGAGTCGAAGCGGTCGAGGATGCCGCCGTGACCCGCCATGATCGTGCCCGCATCCTTAACGCGCGCATCGCGCTTGAACGCCGATTCGACGACGTCGCCGACCTGCGCGCCGACGCTCGTGAGCGCGCCGACGACGGCGCCCTGCCACCACGTGCCGAGCCCGAGCCCCGCGAACGCGCCGAACGCGGCCGTCGCGAACACGGTCGCCGCAAAGCCGCCGCACGCGCCCTCCCACGTCTTGCCGGGCGAGATGGCCGTCATCGGCGTGCGGCCGATCGTGGAGCCGACGGCCATCGCGAAGATATCGGTGAGCGCGATCGCGGCGATGCACTCGGCCGTGTAGGCGGCGCCGAAATGCGGCCGATTGCGTAGCGCGAGAAAGTACGATCCGAGCCAGCCGAGATAGAGCACGCCGAAGACCGTCGAAGCGCAGCGGGCGAGATAGCCGGCGCGCGGTCCCGCGAGCGCGACCGCGAGCGTGATGACCGTCGTCGCGGCGAGCACGGCGCCGCCGTAGCGCTGCTGCAGGCCCGCCGCCGCGAGCACGAGGTAGACCGCGACCGACGCCGCAGCGACGGAAAAGACGAGCGGCCGGCCCGTTCGTGCGGCGAGCACCGCGAATTCGTGGAGCGAGATCAGACACACGGCGAGCAGCACGGCCGCGAACGACGGGACGGTCGCGATTGACGCGAAAACGATCGCCGCGAGGATGGCGCCGCTCACGACGCGACGCGCGAGGTGACCGAGTCGGCGCGGGCGCGGAACCGCGGTCGTCGTCATGGCCGGCTCGCGGCGTGCGCCGCCGACCAAGAGTGCAGCGCCCGGCCGAATTCCTCGGGCCCGAAGTCGGGCCAGAGCGTCGGCGTCAGGTACAGGTGCGCCCCGGCGAGCTGGTACAGCAGAAAGTTCGAGAGCCGCGACTCGCCGCCCGGCCGGATCAGCAGCTCGGGATCGGGCAGGCCCGCCGTCGCGAGGTGCTCGGCGAACAGCGCTTCGTCGATTGCACCCGGCTCGAGCTCGCCGCTCGCGACGTCCGCCGCGATGCGTTCGACCGCGAGCCGCAGCTCGGCGCGCGCGCTGTAGTTCACCGCGAGGTTCAGCACCAAACCATCGTTCGCGGCGGTGCGCGCCATGAGGCCGTCGAGCGCCTCGCGGGACGCGCGGGGCAGCGCGCGATATTCACCGATGACGTTGACCCGAACGTTATTGCGCTGCAGCTCGGCAAACTCGTGCTTGGCGAAATAGACGGCGAGATCGAGCAGGAGGGAGATCTCCGTCTTATCGCGCTTCCAGTTCTCCGTCGAGAACCCGTAGACGGTGAGCATCTCGATGCCGGCGTCGCTCGCCGCGCGCGTGATGTGACGTAGCGCGACCATGCCGCGGCGGTGACCCTCGACGACGGGCAGCCGATGCGCCTTCGCCCACCTGCGATTGCCGTCCATGACGATCGCGACGTGCCGGATCACGTGCGACGCTCGGAGCGTTCGAGGCGCTCGTAGCGCTCGTAGCCCACCACGAGCTCGACGCGACCGTTCCGCTCGGTCGCGCGCAGGACGCGCAGTTCGCCCGCTCCGAGGGCGGCGAACGGCGGTCGCAGCAGTCGCATGGTGATCGCGCGGCCCCGCAGGGAAGCGCGCGCCTCGACTTCCGTCGTGAACGTCAGAGCGTGGAGCTCGTCGTCATCGGGCGCGTGCACGCGATCGTCGTGGAGGCTCAGACCTCCATGATCTCCTTTTCTTTCGTGCCGACGAGCGCGTCGACGTCCTTGATCGCCTTGTCGGTCATCTTTTGGATCCGGTCTGCCGCCTTCTTGTTGTCGTCTTCGGTTACGGCACCGCTCTTCACGAGCGCCTTGACTTCCTCGACGCCCTTGTGGCGGATGCCGCGCACGGCGACCTTGCCGTCCTCGGCCTTCTTGCGCACGATCTTGACGAGGTCTTTGCGGCGATCTTCCGTGAGCGGTGGGATACTCAGCCGGACGGTCGTCCCGTCGACCTGCGGGCTCAGCCCGAGATCGCTCGTCTCGATCGCCTTGCGGATGGCGCCGACGACGTTGCGGTCGAAGGCCGCGATCTGGAGCGAGCGCGCGTCGGGCGCGCTGACCGTCGCGACCGATTTGAGCGGCACGGTGGCCCCGTACGAATCGACCATCAGCCGGTCCAAGAGCGCGGTGGACGCGCGGCCGGTTCGAACCGAAGCAAAATCGCTGCGCGTCGCGTCGAGTGCCTTCTGCATGCGCTGTTCCGTCGTCTTGTAGAGGTCGTCGAGTTCGCTCACGTCACGTTCTCCGTCTGCGGTGCGAGGGCGCCCGCGGGCGCCACGAGGGTCCCGATCGGCTCGCCGAAGACCGCACGGCGAATGTTCCCGGCGACGTTCATGTCGAAGACGAGGATCGGCAGGCCGTTGTCCATGCAAAGCGTCAGCGCCGTACTATCCATGACCGTCAAGCCGCGCTGCAGCACCTCGAGGTAATCGAGCCGCTCGAACCGCGTCGCCGCCGGATCGAGCTTGGGATCGGCCGTGTAGATGCCGTCAACCTTGGTGGCCTTGAGGATGACGCTCGCACCGATCTCGACCGCGCGCAGCGCCGCGGTCGTGTCGGTCGTGAAGTACGGGTTGCCGGTGCCCGCGCCGAAGATCACGACGCGACCCTTCTCGAGATGCCGCATCGCCCGGCGCCGGATATACGGTTCGGCGATCTGCTGCATCTGGATTGCGGTTTGAACGCGCGACGGGATGCCGAGCCGCTCGAGGGCGTCCTGCAACGCGAGCGCGTTGATGACGGTCGCGAGCATGCCCATGTAGTCGGCGTTCGCGCGATCCATGCCGGCCGCTTCGTGCGCTTTCCCGCGCCAGATGTTCCCGCCGCCGACGACCACCGCGACCGAGATGTCGAGTCGCGCGACGTCGGCAATCTGCCCGGCCATCCACGCGGTGGTCGTGACGTCGACGGAGCTCTCGGAGCCCTCGAAGGCTTCGCCCGAGATCTTCAGCAGAACCCGGTCGTAGGCCGGCCTCACTCGCCGAGCGCGAACTTCGCGAAGCGGCGGATCTCGATCTTCTCGCCGAGCACACCGACGACGGCCGCGACGACTTCGGCGATCGTCTGATCGTCGTTCTTGATGAACGGCTGATCGAGCAGCACGTGCTCCTCGTACCACTTCTCGATCTTGCCCGCGACGATCTTCTCGACGATGTTTGCGGGCTTGCCCTCGGCGGCTTTCGCGAACTCGGCGCGCAACGGCTCGAGCTCGGCTTCGGAGACCTCCGCGCGCGAGACGTACTTCACCGGCATGGCCGCGACGTGCATCGCGACGTCGCGGACGAGCTCATCGAAGCGCTCGTTGCGCGCGACGAAGTCCGTCTCGCAGTTGATCTCGACGAGCACGCCGATCTTGCCGCCGACGTGAATGTACGAGCCGACCTTGCCTTCCTTGGCGACGCGCTCGGCCTTCTTCGCGACCTTCGAGACGCCCTGATCGACGAGCGCCTTCTTTGCGGCTTCGAAATCGCCGCCCGCCGTGATCATGGCGGCGCGGCAGTCGAGCATCGCGGCGCCGGTCGCCTCGCGCAGGCGCTTGATGTCTTCGGTCGAGGGTTTGTACGTCTGTGTGGTCACGGGGAGAAACCTTTCGGACAGACGATGGGCGCCGCGCGGTGCGGCGCCCATCGGACGATTCGGCGGCGGAACGAGCCTTCGGGAGGCTAGACCGCGGCCTCCTGGCGGTCGGCGGCGGCCGACTCGGCCTCGGGCGAGAGCTCGGGCTCGGCAGCCTGCGAGACCTGCGGCGCGGCGGCAGCGACATCGGCACTGCGGCGCGGCATCGCCGAGTAAACGTCGGCATACGCCTCGTCCTCGTACCGGCTCGACTCGACCTCGGTGCGGCCCTCGATGATCGCATCGGCGATCTTGGAGACCATCAGCCGCACGGAACGGATCGCATCGTCGTTGCCGGGGATCGCGTAGTCGATCTCGTCGGGGTCGCAGTTCGTATCGATCACCGAGATGATCGGGATCTTGAGCTTGCGCGCCTCGAGGACCGCGATGCGCTCCTTCTTGGGGTCGACGATGAACACGGCGTCGGGCAGCTTGTGCATGTCCTTAATGCCGCCGAGGAACCGCTCGAGCTTCTCGAGCTCGTCGGAGAGCCGCGAGACTTCTTTCTTGGGGAGCAGTTCGAAGTTGCCTTGAGCGCGCATGCCCTCGAGCTCGCGCAGGCGCGAGATGCGCTTCTGGATCGTCGCGAAGTTCGTCAGCGTCCCGCCGAGCCAGCGCTCGTTGATGTAGAAGGTGCCGGCGCGCTCCGCCTCTTCCTTCACGACGTCCTGCGCCTGCTTCTTGGTGCCGACGAAGAGGATGACTTTATTTTCCCGCGCCATCTGCTTGACGGCCGCGTAGACCTCGCGCAGCATCAGCACCGTCTTCGAGAGATCGATGATGTAGATGCCGTTGCGCTCTTGGAAAATGTAGGGCTTCATCTTGGGGTTCCAGCGACGGGTCTGATGCCCGAAGTGAACGCCTGCCTCGAGAAGCGCCTTCATGGAGATGACCGAAACTGCCATGCGGTTGGGGTGGGGCCTTTCTGGTCTCGCGCGGCCGGAGCCGCCTGGTGGAGACCATCGCGCCCGCGCGAGCGCGAGCGAAGTGGGTGCTAACCGTTAGAGTATATCACGCCTCGGCGCCCGAGGCGAGCCGACGGCCGGCCGATGCGGCGTGCGGTCAGATGACGAGACATGCGACCGCATACGAACGGACGACCGGATCGGCGGTCGCGAGCGTGAGGTCTTCGGCGAGCGCCTGTGCGACGAGCAGCCGGTCGAACGGATCGCGATGGAGGTCCGGCAAGGCGGCGACCGCGGCCGCGTGTGCCGTCGTGATCGCGAGTGATTGGAATCCGGCGCGCGCGAGCATCGTCGGAGCGTACACGTGGGGCGGTAGCGGCAACGCCAGTTTCCCGAGCCGGTATTTGATCGCCGTTTCCCAGATGGACGCGGCCGAGACGAAGACGTCGTTTCGGCGACTTTCGAGCGCCTCGCGCATCGCCGGCGAGACGCGTCGATCTCCGTCGCCATCCAGAGCCAGTAGTGCGTATCGAGCAAGATCCTCACTCGAACAGGGCAAGAATATCGTCGGGTAACGGTTCGTCGAAATCGTCCGGGACGACCCAACCGCTCGGATCGACACCGAAGCAATGACGACGTTCGGGTTCCGCGTCGGGTTGCTCCGCGTACGGCACGAGACGCGCGATCGGCCGCGACGCACGTGCGATAACGATCTCCTCACCGCTCTCGACGGCCGCTAGCAAACGGGAGAGATGCGTCTTCGCCTCGTGGACGGTCACGCGTCGCATGGACTTAGTTTAGTCCCCGTTCGCCGTTCGTCAAGCGCGAAGCCTCGACGACGAGGCCGGAACGTCGTCGCGATTCGCCAATTGATGCGCGGTGGACGCTGCGGTTCTCGACGAACTCCTGGATTCGGCCGCGGCTCTGCGAGCCGGTTCGGGTCGCGCGATCCTCGGGCTCGCGGGCGCGCCCGCGGCGGGGAAGTCGACGCTCGCGCAACGCCTCGCCGACCGCGATCCCGAGCGGACGATCGTCGTCCCGATGGACGGTTTCCACTTGGCGCATCGCGAGCTCGTACGACTCGGGCGGGCTGGCCGCAAAGGCGCGCCGGATACCTTCGACGTCGACGGCTACCGGGCGTTACTCGCACGACTTCGCGCGGCGACGAATGGCGAGATCGTCTATGCGCCGGCGTTCGCGCGCGAACTCGAAGAACCGATCGCGGGCGCCATCGCGGTGCTGCCCGAGCACACGCTCGTCATCACCGAGGGCAACTATCTGTTGTACGACGACGGCGGTTGGGCGCGCGTGCCCGAGTTGCTCGATGCCGTCTGGTTCGTCGAGATCGACGACGATCGCCGTCGGGAACGACTGCTCGAGCGGCACGTCCGCTTCGGCCGAACCGAGTCCGAAGCGCGCGCATGGGTTGCGAGCACCGACGATCCCAACGCCCGGCTCATCGCGGCGACGCGCGGCCGCGCCGACCGCATCGTTCACCTCGTAGGGAACCGCTGAAACGGCATTTCACGCCGTTCATGGATGGAGCACGTGAACATCCCCGCGCGCGAGATCCGGGACGTTACCCGTGACGATCGTAAGCTCGTGCTGCATAGCCGTGGCGTCGAGCAATGCATCGATTGCCGGAAGCACACCTATGACGCTCGCGCCGTAGCCTCGAGTCGTCGGGCCTGAAATCACAAGCAGAGATCGACGTGAGCGCGATAGCTCAACGCCGTGCTCGCGTCGGCGGGGATGCGCACGTGCCACGTCGCGGTCGCACTCGAACTCTTTTCGTGCGGCAGGCTCTCGGAAACGATGGTCCACGTGCCGGGGATCGGCTCGACGACGAGCACGTCGGCAGGCTCGGTCTTGGCGTTCGCCAGCCGGACCTCGTACGAGCTCTCGTACGTGCAGTTACCGAGGCCGCGGAAGTCCGTCTGCTTCTTGTTCGCGGTGACGTCGAACGAGTCGCCGACGTGGAGTCGGACATCTGCGTAGCGGGGTGTATGGTCGATCCTGTCGCAACCGAGAAATCGCGACGTCCCAGCGCGGTCGCTCTTATACAGCCGAACCGTTCCAGCGGGTAACGGAATGCCGAGATCGCCAGCCTTATTGACGAACGCAACGTAGACACCGATCTTGAGATTCTGACCGAGGTCTGCATTTCGATTGGAATAGTACGACGCCGAACCTCGCAGCTCGAGCGTCTTGCGAATCGCGATGCCGCTCGCGTGTAAGAGCGCGACTTGCTTCGTCTGCTTATTCTCGATCGATGTCGCGCGCGCGAGCGTGTATAGGTGATACTCGAAATAGTTCTCCTGCGCGACGCCGTCGGGCAAGCCGTTCTCACGGCCGCTGACGCGACCGATCGTGCGCAAAACCGTCTGCGGCGGCGCCGGAACGTTCACGTTGCCGGCGACGAGTTGGATCCGCGCGTTCGGATAACTCGTCCCGCTCGTATTCGAGAGCGTCACGAGACCGCCGAGTTGCATCGAGGTCTCGTTCGGCGAGACGACGCCGACGTAATCTGCGTGCCACGCGAGGCCGCTCGTGAGATAGGCCAGGTCAAGCTGGTCCTTCGCGGCGCGAGAGCTCTCGAGACCGAGCGTCAGCGTCGGGCGATCGCGAAGTCCGGGCGGTAATGCCGGATACGCGAGATGCGCATTCGTCAATCCGGTCTCGATCCGATCGCCATACTGTAAGACGATACCGTCGTTGTCGGAGAGCAGCTTCGCCGTCTCGCGGGCCGGTACGAAGACCGGAGAGTCTGCACGACGATGACGTCGCGGCCGACGTACTTATCGAGGATCGTCGCCGGATTGATGAGATCGAAGTCGAAGTTCTGCTCAACGACGCGCGTCGCCCCGGGCGACGTGAGGTCGTTGAGCACGGCCGTGGTCGGATCCATCATCGCACTGACGTCGCGCCAAGCGAGGCGATTCTCACCTTCGGTGAGCTCGACCGTACGACGATCGTGTACGAGCGAAATCGTGCCATTATAGATCGTGACGTTCAACGTCGCGATGTCGGCGCCAGTCGTGACGCGTTCGGAGCGGTCCGCCGAAGCAACCGTCGGCAACGCGACGAGTGCGACCGCCAGAGCCGAGCATAGCCGCAACCTACAAACATTCATGGCGAAGAACCCATCGGCGAGCGCTTACGAAAAGAAGTGCCCGCGTACTTCCATCTTCGGCTCCCGATCGGTCGTCCGCCACGCTTGCGCGTCGCTCGGTTCGAAGCGCGGCGGGCTCGACGCGGGGCGTTCCGAAGCCGGACCATCGTTACGCGAGTTGCGCCGCATGGAGCCGCGCGTAGTGGCCGCCGCGCGCCATGAGCGCGTCGTGCGTGCCGACCTCGAGCACGCGGCCGCCCGCGACGTAGAGGATCGTCGTCGCGCGCCGGATCGTCGAGAGTCGGTGCGCGACGATGAGCGTCGTGCGGCCCGGGAGCAGCCGGTCGAGCGCGGCTTCGATGAGCCGTTCGGAGTGGCCGTCGAGCGCGCTCGTCGCCTCGTCGAGGATGAGGATGCGCGGGTCGCGCAGCACCGCGCGCGCGATCGAGATGCGCTGGCGCTGACCGCCGGAGAGCCGCATGCCGCGATCGCCGACCGCGGTCTCGTAGCCGAGCGGCAAATCGAGGATGAACTCTTCGGCGTTAGCCTCGCGGGCCGCCGCTTCGACTTCCTCTCGCGTCGCGTCGAGCCGGCCGTAGCGGATGTTGTCGGCGATCGTGCCGCTGAAGAGCAGCGGCTCCTGCGGCACGATCGCAATCGCGCCGCGCAGGTGCGGCAGCGCGTAGTCGGCGAGATCGCGGCCGTCGAGCGTGATCCGGCCGGCCTGCGGCGCGTAGAAGCGCGGCACGAGGCTCACGATCGTGGTCTTGCCGGCCCCCGACGGGCCGACGAGCGCGACGATCTCTCCCGCGCCGATCGTCGCTGTGAGATCGTGCAGGACGGGCGCGGCGTCGTCGCCGTAGGCGAACCGGACGTGCTCGAAGCCGAGCGCGCCGACGATCGGCTGCGCCTCGCGACCGTCGCGCGCGGCGACATCCTCGATCGGCAGATCGATCACCTCATAGATCCGCGCCGCGCCGACGAGCCCCTTGGAGATGTCGCCGACGAACGACGCGAGGCGGTTGAGCGGATTGATCGCGAGGACGACGAGCCCCCAGAACTGCAGGATCTGACCCGCAGCGAGCCGCCCGACGATCGCCTCGCGCACCGAGAACGCCATGATCGCGAGCAACGCCGTCGTGATGATCATCGCGACGATCGGCGTCTGGATCTGGCCGAGCTGCAGCACGCGCATGAACGCGTCGAAATAGCGCTCGTTGCTCTGCGAGAACCGCTCGACCTCGAACTCCTCGCGGCCGAACGCCTTGACGATGCGCTGGCCGTGCAGCACTTCCGTGAGATTCGACGAGAGGTCGGCGATCTGGACCTGCGCGCGCTTCGTGCTCGCCGAGATCGTGCGCGTGAAGCCCGCGACGACGAAGTTCACGATCGGCGCGAACACGAACAAGAACAACGACTCGAGCCAGTCGAGATAGATCATGTAGCCGACCGAGGCGACGAGCGTCACGAGCGTCACGAAGAACTGCGGCAGCGAGACCGACAGCGCGTCGGTCATCAGCAGCAAATCGTTGTTGAAGCGCGCGATGAACTCACCCGGACGCCAGCGGTCGAAGTCGCCGAGCGGCATCCGGATCGTGCGTTCGAAGAGCCGCACGCGGTAGCTCGCGATGAGCTTCTGGCCGCACCACGCGGTGAGGTAGCTCTGCCCGTACGTCGCGGCGTTCGAGATTAGGTTCACGACGAAGACGCCCGCGACGACGTAGGCGAGCAGTTCGATCGGATGCTTCGGGTTCTCGATCACGCCGTCGATCACGAGCGGAAATGCCTTCGTCAGCGCGATCGGGCCGAGGCCGGCGACGAGCCCGAGCACGAGGGCGAGCGCGAGTCGCGGGTAGTACGGCCGCGCCTCGCGCGCGAGGCGGCGGACGGTGACCTTGCGGGCCTCGGCGTCGAGCGAAGGATTCAGGTGTGAAACTCCGTGGGCGGACGCGCCGTACGTGGGCTAGCCCGCCCCTTCGCCGCGAGGACTTCGATGGACTGTCACTATCACGATGCCGTGCCCGCGGTCGCGCCTTGCCGCGACTGCCGCGAACCGATCTGCGCGACGTGCCGCGACGATGCGGGCACCTGCCCCGGCTGCCGGCTCGGCGAGCGCATCGGCCGCAAGCCCGCCGAATCCGCGCTGCGCGGCGGCCGCGGGCCGTCCCGCCGCCGGGCTAGAGCCGGGGCCGGCGGCACCGGAGCCGCCGGCGGCGAGGGCGCGGCGCCGCGCTACGCCTCCGCCGCGCCGCGCGTGCGGACCATCCCGCTCGGCGAGCTCGCGGACGTCCCGCTCGAGACGCGCGCGCTCGTCGCGCTCGGCTATCCGTTCTGGCCCGTCGCGGTCCTCGCGCTCCTCGATCCGGCGAGGCGTCCGGCGGTTCGCCGTCAGGCGCTCCAGGCGATCGGCTTCAACGTCGGCCTCTCGGTGCTCTGGACGGCGCTCCTGGCGATCGCGCACGTGCCGCTACTCGGAATCTCGGCGTGGCCGCTCGTCGCGCTCCTCGTGCCGGTCTGGGTCGTCGGCTCCATTCTCCTCGCGCTCTCGGTCGCGCGCGGCAACGCGCCGCGCGTGCCGCTGATCGCCGAATGGCTCGACCGTCACGGCGAGGAGATCGGCGCCGCGGTCTGATCCCGGACGTAGGCGGCGTAGCGGCGCAGATACGCCCGCGCCGCCGCCTCGTGGTCGACGACCGGCGCGGGATACGCGCGATCGCCGAAGAGCGGCAACGCGAGCTGCGGCCGGTTCGCGGCGGGCTCGCCCGCCCCGGCCGCCGCCGGCCGGTCGGCGAGCTCGGCAATCCAGCGGCGCGCATAGGTGCCGATGGGATCGAACGCGCGCGCCTGCTTACGCGGATTGTAGATCCGCGGGAACTGTGCGAGGTCGGCGCCGAGCCCGGCGACCCACTGCCAATTCCCGGCGGCGAGGGCCGGGTCGTATTCTTCGAGCTCGCGATCCCACGCGTCGCGCCCGACGCGCCAGTCGACCCCGAGATCGAAGCAGAGGAACGACGCGGCGACGAGCCGCGCGCGCGGATGCATCCAACCGGTGGCAGCGAGCTGGCGCAGCCCCGCGTCGACGAACGGGTAGCCCGTCCGGCCCTCGCGCCAGGCGGCGAGCGCCGGATGATCCGCCGCGCCCGGAAAGCCGCGCATCCGGCGCTGGAGCGGCGCGTCGAGGGCGTCCTCGAAGAACCACGCGAGCTGCAGGAAAAAGTCGCGCTGCGCGAGCGCCCGCTCGAACGCGCGCAGCGATAGCCGTTCCTCAACGAGCAGGAAGGGATCGCGCGCGCGCGCCGCGATGCTCGCGCGCACCGTTCGCGCGGCGAGCGTGCCGAGGCCGAGGGCGACGGAGAGCCGTGCCGTCGGGCCGTCGCCGGGGACGTCGCGCGCGGTCGCGTAGCCGAGTGCGGGTCCCGCGAGATAGGCCTCGAGCGCTGCCCGCGCCGCTGCGCCGCCGGGCCCAGCGCTCGTGGGCGGCGCCTCTCCGCGCAGCCCGTGAGCACGCGCGAAGCGCGGCCGCGCCGCTACGGGCGGCACGTCGAGCCGCCGCCACGTCGCGAGATACGGCGCGAATGCGCGATAGCCGAGCCCCTCGTCGCTCGCGCGAGCGGCGGCGGTCTCCTCGGGCGGCACGGCGGGCGCGTCGTGCGTCGCGATCACCGTGAGGCCCGCTTCCTCGAGTTCAGCCTGCAGCGACCGCTGCGCGGCGAGCCCGGGTGCGTCGTAGGCGAGCGACCACCCGACCGCCGTTGCCCTCGCTTCCCGCGCGAGCCCGAGCACGGTCGCAGCGAGCGAACCGCGCCGGATGACGAGCGGCGCTCCGGCCTGCGCGAGAGACGTCGCGAGCCCGTCGATCGCCGCCTCGCGAGCCGACCGCCGCCGCGCCGACGATGCGCACGAATCGCCGGTGACCGCGAGCGCCGGCACGATCTCACCGTACGGCGAGAGTGCCGCGAGCGCGGAATGGTCGTCGAGCCGCAGATCGCGGTCGAAGAGGAAGAGCGCCCGCGCGTCGGGGGCGCTCATTCCGGAGGCGTCAGCTCAGAGCGACTCGACGTATGCTGCGACGTCGCTCACATCGCTCTCGGAGAGCGGCGCAGGATAGAGTTTGGGCATCGGCGCCTTGGGATTTTTGATCCAGGCGATCGCCTGAGCGTAATCCTTACGGCCCTTCTCGCCGATCAGCTTCGGTCCGACGCCGCCCGTGCCGCCGGCCATGTGGCATGACTGGCAGTTTGCGGTGTAGATCGCGAGGCCCGTATGCGGATCGCCCAACGCGAGCGTCGCACCCGGCACCGGCTGCAGGCCGCTCGACGCGCTGTCGGTGATCGCGCCCTTCACGGCGAGGACCGGGCCCTGTACGGTCTCTGCCGGACCGCCGGTCGAGTCGGCTTTCGAGCAGCCACCGACGAAGAGCGCCGCACCGACGGTAAGAACGAGAAACGAGACCTGGGGCTTCACGACGTTGAGACGCTCCGGAACGTACGACGGTTGCTGGGTTCGGTCGGCGGGACCGGCCGGTCCCGCAGCGAGACGGCAGGGCTGCGTCCCGGTCGCACGGCAAGGACCGGCCATGGATGAGCCGCATCCCGAGATCGCTCCGTTCGTGAAGAACTCGGTCCGCATCCTCGTCTGGTGCGAGCGCGCGATCTTCTTCATCATCGGCCTGATGCTCTTCGTCGCTGCGCTCGCGCTGCTCGGCCACGCGGCGATCATGCTCTTCGCGATGTTCGGCAGCAGCCGGTCGCCCGAAACGTTCGGCGCGGAATTCCTCGACGTCATCCTGCTCGTGCTCATGATCGTCGAACTCGCGTACACGGTGATGCTCTCGTTGCGCGGCGCGGTACTGCTCGCCGAGCCTTTTCTCATCGTCGGACTCATCGGCGTCATTCGGCGCATGCTCGTCGTGACCGTCGGCGATGCCTCCGGCAAGACGAGCCAGGCGGAATCGACGCCCGAGCTCATCGTCCTCGCCGGGATCGTGCTCGTCTTCGTCGGTTCGATCATCATGCTGCGCACGAAATCCAAGCCGTCCTTCGACAAGCTCGAGCTCTAGCCGCCGATCTCGCTGAAGGCTCGCATCCGGCTGCTGATCTCGCCGAGCTCGAGGTGATGGCGCTCGGGCTTGACGAGCATCCCCGTCCGGAAGACTTCCGCGAGCTCGTCGCGCGACGCGCCGGCGCGCAGCGGCGTCCGCAGGTCGAGCTCCGAATCGCCGAAGAGGCATAGCCGCAACCGGCCGTCGGCGGTGAGCCGAACACGATTGCACGTCTCGCAGTAATCGTGCGAAAGCGGTGAGATCGTGCCGATCGCGCCGAGCGAGCCGGGCGCCGCGTAGTACCGCGCGGGACCGTTGCCGCCGGGTCCCGGCACCGCGACGAGCTCGCGCGTCGCGCGCAACCGTTCGACGAGCTCGCCCGCCGAGATGTATTCGCTGCGCTGCGATGCGAGGTTCTCGACGACGGGCATCATCTCGATGAAGCGGACGTAGACGGCGCGCTCGTGCGCGAGCCGCGCGAAGTCTTCGATCTCGTCGTCGTTGACGCCGCGCATCGCGACGCAGTTGAGCTTGATCGGCGCGAGCCCCGCGGCGATCGCCGCATCTATCCCGGCCAGGACGCGCTCGAGCCCGGGCCGCCGCGCGATCGCCTCGAAACGGTCGGGCCGCAACGTGTCGAGCGAGACGTTGACGCGTCGCAGTCCCGCGGCGACGAGCCCGTCAATCTGCTCGGCGAGCAACAGGCCATTGGTCGAGAGCGAGATGTCGTCGATACCCGGGATCGCGGCGAGCGCGGCGACGAGCGTCGCGAGATCGCGGCGCACGAGTGGTTCGCCGCCCGTGAGCCGCACGGCCCGAACGCCGACGCTCGCCGCCGCCGCCGCGATCTCGGCAATCTCCTCGTACGTGAGGATCTCGCGCTTCGCAATCCAGGGCAAGCCCCCTTCGGGCATGCAGTAGGTGCAGCGCAGATTGCAGCGGTCGGTCACCGAGATGCGCAGATATGTGATCGGCCGGCGGAACGCATCGACGAGCGGCGCGGCATCCCCGATGAGGTCGATGACGGGCGCTCTCGCGACGGCCGTCACGAGCCGAACGCGTCGCTCGGCAACGGGCCGTTGAGCTTGTAATCCGAGAACGACGACGAGACGTCGGCGGTGTAGCCCGTGACCGCGACATGGCCGATTTGTTTGGCAATGAAGCGATTCGCGCCGATCGTCTGATAGGACTGCGTGAACGCGATCGTGCCGCCGTCCGCGTACGTCCACGCGTACGACGTGATGTCGGCGGCCGCGTCGTCGACGCCGACGTCGACATGGCTCACGCGGCTCTCGCCCCGCGGCAGCAGCCGGAACGTCGTCGAGCCGCCGACGTCGGAGAGGACGCGGACGTCGTACTTCTGGGGCCAGGACGCCGGCGGATCGAGCTTGGGATAGACCTTCCGGAACTGCGACGCCGTCGCCGGGACGTTGTCGAAAACAACGGCTTCCTTATCGGGACGCTCGTAGTACGCGTGGCCGTCGAGCGAGCCGCTCAGGTACGGAAACGACTTGAGCGCGATGTCGAGGTGCACCGTCGCGGCGTAGGTCTTGACGTCCACGTCGAAGCCCAGGAGCCGCTGGTAGACTGCGTTCTTCGCCGGATCGAGCGGCGCACCGTTCGCAGCGGCGGCGCGAGCGGCTGGCGCCGCGGCGACGAGCGCGGCGACGAGTGCGAGCGGCGGAACGGACTTCACAAAACGGCGCATGTGCTCTCGCCGCAACCCGATTCGGCATGCCGAGGGTTGCCGGGCCACGCCGCGAGGGCGACCGTGATCTCTTCCGCCACTTCGGGATCCGGCTCGATCCGCGCTCGGGCGCGCAGGGCCGCGAGCGCCCGCGGCGAGCCGATCCGGCCGAGCGCCCATGCGACGGCGCCTCGGACGACGGGATGCGGATCGTCCTCGAGCGACCGCGCGAGCGCGGCCGCCGCCGCGCGATCGAGCGCGTTGCCGAGCGCGAGCGCGGCGTTGCGCCGCAGCAGCGCGCCGCCGCGCCAGCCCATCGCCGTGCGCGCGTAGCCGCGCTCGAAATCGCGCGCGCGCAGCCGCAACAGCGCGATGAGATCCGGCCGCGCGAACGCCTCGAGCGCCGGCGCGAAGGCGGCACCGCCCGCGGCTCCCGCGCGCCGCGTCGGCGGGCAGGCGTCCTGGCAAAGATCGCAGCCCCACACCCAGTCGCCGAGCAGCGGCCGCAGCTCCCGGGGCACGGGTCCACGACGCTGCGTGAGATCCGAGATGCAGCGCGTCGCATCGATCGTGTAATCGCCGCGGAGCGCCCCCGTCGGGCATGCGCTCACGCAGCGCCGGCAGCTGCCGCAGTGCGTGCGCCGCGGCGCGTCGGGGGGAATCGCGAGCGTCGTGACGAGCTCGCCGAGAAAGACGAACGACCCGAGGCCACCCGCGATGACGTTCGTGTGCTTGCCGACCCAGCCGAGGCCCGACGCCGCCGCGAGCGCGCGTTCGGCCAGCGGCGCGGTGTCGCACGCGATTGCCGTCGCCGGTTCGCCCGCGAGCGCGTCGAGGCCGTCCGCGATCGCGCGCAGCATCGGCCGGAGCGTCCGGTGATAGTCCGGCGACCAGGCGTAGTTCGACGTCCGCCCCGTCAGCGGCGCCCGGCGACCGGCGGGCGGCGGCGTCGCGTAGGCGACCGCGACGCACACGACGCTGCGCGCGCCCGCCAGCAGCTCCGCCGGGCGCGTCGCTCGCGCGGCGCGGGCGTCGTCGTACCCCCACGTCGCGAGGTCGCCGCGCGCGAAGCTCGCCCTCAGCCGCGCCTCCGTCGTCTCATCGGGCTCGGCGGAGGCGACGGCGATCGCGTCGGCGCCCGCGTCGAGCGCGAGCCGCTCGACGCTCGCGCGCAGCGCGGCGGGCGTGCGGAGCGTCACGCGAGCTCGCGCTCGCGCGCGACCTCGCGCGCCAGCAGCCCGCCCTCGAGATGGGTGAGGCGCGCGAACCCCGCGGCGCGCAGGCGTGCGAGCGCCCAGCGCGAGACCGTGCCGTGGCTGCAGGCCACGACGAGCTCGCGCGCCGGATCGAGCTCGGCCAGCCGCGCGTCGAGCTCGCTCGCCGGCATCTCGAGCGCGCGCGGCGCCGCAAACGATCGCTCGTGGCGCTCGCGCACGTCGAGCACGAGCGCGGCCGGCCGGGCGGCGAGGTAGTCGTCGAGGTCTTCCGCGGGCAGCTCCACCGCCGTGCCGCCCGGCCGAGGCTCCTCGGCGAGATCGGCGACGTCGCGAATCGTCGGCGCGTCGCCGTGAAGCGGACAGCCCGGGTCGCTCGCGACGGCGAACTCGCGCGTGCGCGCCGAGAGCGCGTCGACGAGGAGCAGCCGGCCCGCGAGCGGCTCGCCGAGCCCGAGCACGAGCTTGAGGGCCTCGGTCGCCTGCCACGTTCCGACGAGCCCGGCGAGCGCGCCGAGCACGCCGCCCTCGGCGCAGGTCGGCACCGTGCCCGCGGGGGGCGGTTCGGGAAAGAGGCAACGATAGCAGGGGCCGCCCGGGGCGAAGACCGCGACTTGGCCCTCGAAGGTCGAGATCGAGCCGTAGACGTCGGGCTTCCCTTCGAGCCGGGCGGCATCATTGATGAGGTAGCGCGCGGCGAACGAATCGGTCGCGTCGATCACAACGTCGTACGGCCGCACGAGCGTCCGGGCGTTCGCGGCGAGGAAGCGAACCGGATAGGGATCGATCGCAACCTCGGGATTGAGCGCCGCGAGCCGCTCGGCCGCCGCGACCACCTTGGGCCGTCCGACGTCGGCCGTCGTGAAAAGCACCTGCCGCTGCAGGTTCGAGAGGTCGACGGTATCGTCGTCGACGATCCCGAGCCGCCCGATCCCGGCGGCCGCGAGGTACTGGAGCACGGGCGAACCGAGGCCGCCCGCGCCGACGACGAGCACGCGCGCGGCGGCGAGCCTGCGCTGGCCTGCGAGTCCGATGCCCGGGATCAAGAGATGGCGGCGGTAACGTCGAACGTCGGGGAGGACCACGGTCGCGCCATCGTAGCACGACCGGCGTCAAGCGAAGCGGAGATCGAACGATGTTGCATCATGCGTTGCTAGGCTTCGTCGGCGTCGCGGCGCCGATCGTCGTACTCGCTCTCGTCGCGAGCGACCGTGTGCCGTTCGCGCTCGGCACCGGCATCGCGGTCGTCGTGGTCGCGATCGCCGTTGCCGTCAACGCCTGGCTCGACGATCGCTCCGTGGCCGTCGATCATTTCAGCGTCGAGACCGAGCTCTCGTGCGCGGAACGGGGCGTCAGGCTCGAGGATGCCGGGCATTGAGCCACGCGAGCACCGCCTCGCGGGAGCGCTCCGCCGCGCTCGTGTGATCGCTCTCGACGAAGACCAGCTCGACCGGCGGCGGCACGGCCGCCGCGAGCGCTTCAGCGCAGCGGCGCGAGACCAGCGCGTCGCGATCAGCGGCGACGAGCAGCGTCGGCCGGCCCGCGAGGCCGGGGAGCGACCCGACGACGATCGGCTCCATCACCTCCGCGATCTCCGGAAGCGTCGCGCCGTCGACGTAGCGCGCGCGCAGATCGACGACCGCTCCGCCGCCGAGCGCGCGCAGCGCCGCGGGCCGCTCGAGCCCCGTGGCGATCGCGATCGCGCCCGCGTACCGGACGTCGCGGCCGGCGGCGACGAGCGCGGTGCTCGCACCGAGGCTGTGACCCGCGGCGTAGACGATCGCGTGCTCGCGCCGCAACCGGGCGGCGGCGGCGTCGAGCGCGCCGACGAGGTCGTCCGGGCCGTTGAGCCGGCCGCCCGAGCCGCCGAGCTTGTGGCCGGGCAGGTCGACGCTGACGCTCGCGAAGCCGTGACTCGCGAGAAACGAGCACAGCGCGTCGAGGTTGTGCTTGGAGCTCGAATAGCCGTGCGCGATGGCGAGCCCGATCCCGCGGGGCCGCCGGGCGCCGTACGCGAGCGCCGCGTACGGCTCGCCGCGCGGGTTCGGGAGCGCGACCAGCTCGACCGTCATACCGGCGGGAGCGCGTTCTCCCGCCAGCCCGCCTGGCCCGAGCGATAGCGCTCGCGCTTCCAGATCGGGACGCGGAGCTTGAGCTCGTCGATCGCGAACTCGCACGCGGCGAAGGCGGCCCTCCGGTGCGCCGCGGCGACCGCGACGACCACGGCGGCCTCGCCGAGCCCGAGCGAGCCGACCCGGTGCACGATTGCAACGGCGCGGACGTCGAACCGCGCGACGGCGTCCGCCCCGATTTGCGTCATCGCCGCGACCGCGGGCTCAAGATATGCCTCGTACTCCAGGCCGTCGACGAGGCGGCCGTCGTCGGACGTCTCGCGGACGTAGCCGACGAACGTGACGAGCCCGCCGTCGGCATCGCTGCGCACCGCCGCGACCGCCGCATCGACATCGAGCGGCTCCTCGGAGATCGCGAACACGTCAGCCGCCGCCGAACGGCGGCAGCAGCGCGAGCTCGTCGCCGTCGCGCAGCGCCGCGTCGCGGCCGATCGCCGTCCCGTTGCGCGCGAGCCGCGTCGACGCCGCGAGCGGCACGAGTGCCGGAAACTCGGCCGCGAGCGCGTCCCACGCCTCGGCCGCCGTCGCGCCGTCGGGCACCGTGCGCTCGAGGCTTGCAGCGCCGAGGAGCTCGCGCAGCCGCGCGAAGGCGAGCACCCGGACGCGCATGTCAGGTCCCGCCAAGGTCGGCGGTATAGCCGCGTGCCGTGAGCCAGGCCTGCGACTCGCCATGAAGTCCGAGCAGGTCGAGCCGATTGCACGTGAGCTTGTGCACGAGCACCTCCCAGAAGTGCCGCGGCTGCGCGTAGACGTCGTCGGGAACCTCGTTGCGCGCCCGCGAGAACTCGCGAAGCGCCACCCAGTCCCGGGCGGCCAGGAGCGCGCGCAGCTCGCTTTCATACGCCGGGGGCGTCGTCACGCGGGCCGGCGCGCGGGCGCCGCCGTGAAGCGCTCGATCGCGAGCGCCACGCCGTCCTCGGCGTTGCTGGCGGTAACGTAGTCGACGCTGCGGCGCACTTCCGGCAGGGCGTTGGACATGGCGACGCCGACGCCGGCCCAGCGGAGCATTGGCACGTCGTTGCGCGAGTCGCCGATCGCGAGCACGCGCTCCGCCGGGATCTGGAAGTCGGCGCACAGCCGGGCGAGGGCGTTCTTCTTGCTCGCCTCACGGCTCAGCACCGCGCACTCCTCGAACTCGCCCCACGTCTCGTACCGAAAGCTCAGTGGCAAGTCACCAAACTCGGCACGCATCGCCTCGACGGACGGCACGCCGAGAAAGCGGATAAAGGTCGGGGCGGTGTGCAGGACGTCCGAGAACGTCTTGGCCTCGCGCCAGACGGGACCCGTCATGTCCTCCATCGAGACGGCGGAGCCTTCGAGGCGCCAGAAGTGCTCTTCGACGTAGAGCGCACACGAGAGCCCCTCGCGCTCGGCGAACTCGACCATGGGCTTGGCATACTGTAGCGGCACCGGGATGTGAGCGAGCGTCCGATTCGCCCCGAAATCCTTCGTGAGCGCGCCGTGGCAGCAAATCACCGGCAGGTGCAGCCCGAGCTCGCGCGAGATGCGGATCGGCGTGTCGGCGCCACGCCCGGTGACGAAAACAACGCGCGTGCCCGCTTCGAGCGCACGGCGAATGGCCTGCCGGTTTCGGTCGGAGACCCGCTCCTGCGGGTCCAGCAGGGTCCCGTCGAGGTCGAGCGCGATGAGATCGATGCGCATGAAGGAAGCCGGGAGCACGTACGGGTGCCGTGCGCGGCGGACCTTCCTCGCCGCGCAACCGGAGCGGCGGGGGGCGGGTCTCGGGCCGCGATGCAACCGAGCGAAACCGGGCTCGACCCGCACCCCGGCGGCCGCGACCGGGCGCTCGCCGTCGAAGCCCGGATCCCGGCCGGCCTCTTCGCCGGGATGGACGACGATCCGGAGCGGTCGGTCGCCTGGCGGATCGCTCCCGATCCCTTCGCGATCTCGCCCGCGACGCTCGCGGCGATCGAGGGTCTTGGCAATGACCTCCTCGCGTTCTATCGCGCGCTCACGGCGCTCTACGCCCGCAGCGCGCGCGGAACGCTGCCGGGGTTCGCGGCCGAGTATCTCGATCTTGGGAAGCCCGAGAGCATCGTCAAGCTCGGGCGCCAGAACCGTTTCAAGAACGATGTCCCGGCGGTCATCCGGCCCGACCTCATCCTCACCGAGGGCGGCGGCTTCGTCGCGGCCGAGCTCGACAGCGTCCCGGGCGGCATGGGGTTCGTCGCCGGGATGACGCAGGCGTACACCGAGGTCGGGCTCGCGACCGTCGGCGGCCCCGACGGCATGGCTCGCGGGTTCGCCGGGGCGCTCGCAGCGACGGCGGGTTCGGAGAAGCCGATGACGGCGATCGTCGTGTCGCAAGAATCCGATTCGTATCGCGCCGAGCTGACGTGGCTCGCGGCGCGGATGCGGACGCTCGACCTCGGCGATACGGTCGTCTGCCGGCCCGAGGACATCGTGTTCACCGAGGAGGCACTCTTCGTGCGCCTCGAGGGCGGCGAGGAGCGCAAGCTCGACGTCCTCTATCGAAACTTCGAGCTCTTCGATCTCCTCAACGTCGCGAAGAACGACCTGATGCTCTACGCCGCGCGCCACAATCGCGTGAAGCTGACGCCGCCGCCCAAGGCGCACCTCGAGGAGAAGCTGGCCTTCGCGCTCCTGCACGCGCCGGCGCTGCGGAAGTTCTGGCGCGGCGAGCTCGGCGAGGCCTTCGAGCGGATCGCGGCGCTCTTTCCGATGACGTGGGTGCTTGATCCGCGGCCGCTGCCGCCACAGGCCGCGATCGTGGGTCTCGAGGCCCAGGGCGAGCCCGTGCGCGACTGGTCGGCGCTCGTCCCGCTCGGCAAGAGCGAGCGCGACTATGTGGTGAAGCCCTCGGGCTTCTCCGAGCTCGCGTGGGGTTCGCGAGGCGTCAAGATCGCGAACGACCTCACGAAGGACGACTGGCAGGCTGCGATCGAGGACGGCCTGGCCGCGTACGCGACGACGCCGCACATCCTGCAACGCTTTCACAAGGGCCGGCGGATTCGGGTGCCGTTCCTGGACCACCGCCGCGACGACGTCGTCGAGCTCGACGGCCGCGTCCGGCTCAACCCCTACTTCTTCGTCACGGGTCCCACCGAGGTTCGGCTCGGTGGAATCCTCGCGACGATCGTGCCATCGGACAAGCGGCTCATCCATGGCATGTCCGACGCGATCATGGCGCCCTGCGCCGTCGCGCCAGACGGGGCCTGATCAGGCCCGGCCGAGCATCTCCTTCGTGTGCCAGGCCACGTTTTGCGCGCGGTCGCCGACGCGCTCGAGGTTCGCGAGCACGAAGAGCATGATCGTCCCGGCGCGCACGAGCGCCGAGTCCTGCTGCATCTCCTCTTGGAGCGCCTCGATGCCGCGGGCGTAGAGCGCGTCGACCTCGTCGTCGCGGGCGATGACGGCATCCGCGCCGGCGGCGTCGGCCTCGGTGTAGGCGCGCATCGCGTCCTGAACCATCTCGATCGCGATCGCCGCGATCCGGCCGATCTCGACGCGTGCGGGGCGGATCGCGACATCGGCGAGCTTGAGCGAGAGCTTCGAGATCTCGACCGCGTAGTCGCCGTTACGCTCGAGGTCATTGACGATCTCGAGCATCGCAGCGATCTGCCGTAGCTCGCCCGCGACGGGCTGTTGCTTCCAGATCAGCTCGACGCACGACTGCTCGACCCTCCGACGCAACTGATCGACGTCGTCGTCGCCTGCGATCACGCGGGCCGCGAGCGTCGTGTCACGTTTCTCGAGCGACGCCACCGAGGCGTGCAGCGCGTCGGCGACGAGCGCTCCGAGACGAACCACATCGAGGCGCGCCTGACCCAATGCCTCATGATATGCCGTTCGCATACCGACCATCTCGCCAGCTCCATTCCCAAAGGCAAATGAACGCAATCCGATGCGAGCTACCGTTCGCGTCGATTCGGTCTGATGGTGACGCATCGAGATTAACCCTCTTTTAACCGAGGGGCGTATTCGTCAATCGGTTCTCGAAAGCTCGAAGTCGGCGCGACGGCGTCAATTCGACGGGGGACATTCGGCAGGCCCGTCAGCTTCACCCATCGCAAGGAGGTCCGCCATGTCGACCACACGCCCGGCTACGATCGTTTTAGACGGTCGCACGCTCCCGAGCACCGGGCGGAACCTCGTCATCCTCGAGGCGTTCGACCGGCTCGCCCTCGGCAACGTGCTCGAACTCATCGAAGACGGCGACCCGCGCGCGCTGCGCAATGAGCTGCTCGAGGAGCGGCCCGGCCGCTTCTCCTGGGACGCGCGCAACCTCGGTTCGGGACGGTGGACGGTTCGCATCGAGCGCATCGACGATCTCGCCGACACGGGGACGTTCCTCGCGCACTCTCCGGCCTTCAGCTGCGCGCGCGCCGCGTCGCTGCGCGATCTCGCGCATGCCGCGACCGAACGCAGCTACGCGCCCGGCGACACGATCTACGACGAGGGCGAGGTGTGGCCGTACCTCGCGCTCGTCCGGACGGGGAAGGTCATCTATACGCTGCTCTCCCCCGACGGGAAGACGCAGTCGCTCGGCGAGCGGCTGGCGCTCGACGCGCTCAACGAGACGGGTACCTTCGACGGCGGCGGCGCGACGACGCGTGCCGAAGCGCTAACGCCCTGCACGCTCGTGCTGCTCCCGACCGAGGCCGTGAACCACGCCGCTCGCGGCGACGCCGATCTCGCGCTCGGCTTCCTGCGCGATGCGTCGCAGGCGCGGCGACGCTCGATCGAGACGATCGCCGATCTCGCCTTCGCGCACGTTCTGCAGCGCGTCGCGAAGTTTCTCCTGACCTACGCGCCCGCGACGACTGGGATGGCGCGCGGCTTGTCCGGCGTGGAGAACCTCTCACAGGCCCAGATTGCGCAGGCCGCGGGCACCGTCCGCGACATGGCGGCACGTGCGCTACTACGGCTCAAGAACGCGGGCGCGGTCGAGCTCGACCGGGGCCGCGTCCGGGCGATGGAGCGCCAGCGGCTCGAGGCATTCGCCTCGAACGTGCAGGCGCCGCCGGTCTAGTGTGCCGACCCAGAAGTTCGCTTACGAAATCTCGCTCGTCTTTTCGGCCGGCTCGTCGTCGCTTTTCGGTCACAACGCTACGGCGTTGCTCCCTCATCGCTCCTCGATCCGACCAAAAATCCTTCGCGATCTTCCGCAAGGAACTTCTGGGTCAGCACACTAGCGGGCTTCGACGACCTCGCGCGCGGGCTGCGCCGAGCCGTCGAAGGCGGCGCGCTTGCCGCGGCCGTTCGGCGCGACGACCGCCGCCGGTTCGGGATCGGCCGACCGCGGCCCGAGCGCCTCGCGGCCCTTCTGTACGGATCCGAGCGCCGTCGCGAGGCGAGCCTCGAGATCGGCGAGGACCTGTGCCGCGTACGCATCGGCGCCGACCCGGATGCGGCGTGCCTTTTCCTCGGCTTCGCGCAGGACGATGTCGGCGGTCGTCCGGGCCGCCTTCACAACGTCCTGCTGCTCGAGCAGCTCGTTTTTCTGCGCGACGGCCTCGGTGACGATCTGCTGCGCCTTTTCCTGGGCATCGCGGACGATGCGGTCCTTGTTCGTCGCGATGACCTTCGCGCGGCCGACTTCCTCGGGCAACGTCGAGCGCATCTTCTCGATGTACTCGACAAGGCGTTCTTCGCTGAGGATCCGGTGGCCGAGCGGCACCCAGGTCCCCTCGTGCACGTACGCTTCGAGCTTATCGATGACGCGGTAGATCGACATGCGGGGTTCCTCCGAGAGCGGTACGTATGTGGTTCATCCGGGCGAGCACGGGTCCTGGCACGAACTTCGCGATGTCGCCGCCTTCGAGAAAGACCTCTTTGACGAGGCTCGAGCTCACGAACGAGTAGCTCGATTCGGCCATCAGGAACAGCGTGTCGACGCCCGAGAGCGAACGGTTCATGTGCGCGGTCGCCATCTCGTTCTCGAAATCGGAGATGGCGCGCAGGCCCTTGACGATGACGTCGGCGCCGAGCGACGTGACGTAATCGGCGAGCAGGCCGCGGAAATGATCGACTCGCACGTTCGTGCTCGCGGCGCCGATGCATTCGCGCAACATCGCTTCGCGTTCGTCGAGCGCGAAGTACGGCGTGCGTTTCTGCGGGTTCGCGACGACGGCCACGGTGAGGTGCTCGAAGGCCCGCGCGGCGCGCGCGATCACGTCGAGGTGGCCGATCGTCGGCGGATCGAAGGAGCCGGGATAGACGGCCAAGCCCGAACGCGTGATCAGTCGGAGCGCCGCACGAACTGTAAGCTCACGTCGCCATATCGTGCGTCGCGAAGCGTAACGAAACCTGGGCTCGCGAGCGGCGACGCCGTCGCGCGGTGCTCGTACACGATCGTCGTCGCCGCGTCGAGCGCGCCGCGCTCGGCGAGCTCGTCGAGCGCGGCGACCGGCGGCGGCAGATCGTACGGCGGGTCGGCGTAGACGATGTCGAACCGCCCGGCGAGGCGCGCGGCGACGCGCTCCGCCCGGCCGCAGATCACCGTCGCACGCCCCGTCACCCCGAACGCCGCGAGCACGCCGCGTAACCGCTCTGCGGTCGGTGCATGCGCTTCGACGAACACGGCGCTCGCCGCGCCGCGCGAGAGCGCCTCGATCCCGATCGCCCCCGTCCCCGCGAAGAGATCGAGGACGCGCGTCTCGGCGAGCGCGTCGCCGAGCATCGCGAAGAACGCCTCCTTCACGCGGCCGGGCGTCGGTCGTACCGCGTCGCCCGGCGGCGAGGGGATGATGCGCGAGCGGAGCTCGCCGCCGCTCACGCGCACGAGGTCAAACGGGTGCGGCTCCGAGCGCTTCGCGCAATAGCGGCAGCAAGTCACCCAGGGCGTGGATCGTGTGCGCGGGCCGCACGGCGTCCGGGGGATACGGCTTCTGCTCGGCGTCGAGCCAGATGGCGACCATCCCGGCCTCCGTCGCTCCGACGCAATCGGCGATCGGATCGTCGCCGACGTACCAGATCTTGCCGGCCGGGAGCGCGAAGAGCTTCTCGAGGCTCTCGAAGGCGGCGCGAGCGGGCTTGCGCGCGCCGATCCGCTCGCTCACGAAGACCGGCGCGAAGATCTCGAGCACGCGCGCCTTCTCCTCTTGGAGCGGGCTCCAGCCGTTGCTCAGGACGCCGTAGGCGACGCCCATCGCCTCGAGCTCGGCGAGCAGCCCGCGCAACCCGGGCAGGGCCGTCATGTGCTCGCCGACCTTCACGAGCACCGCCTCGCGATAGTCCTCGGCTTCATCGATCACGTCGACGCGCTTGCCGCCGGCGACGAACTGCTCGAAGAAGCCCGCGATGCCGAGCTCGACGCTGACGTCGCCCGAGCGCATCGAATGCAGCGTCTCGCCGATCGCCTCTTCGGCCGCGGCCGTGTCGTAGGTGACGCCGCGCCGCTGCGCCCGGGCCGCGAGCATCGCGAGGGCGACCGTCTTCTCGAGCAGGTTATCGATACCGAGCGTGTGGTCGAGATCGAACCCGACCGCAATATCACGAGCCATGAAGGCTTCCTTCGCGCCGCGCGCCGTGCCGTCCGCCGTGCCTCAGCTGCTGAGCAGCCGCCGCCGCGCGCTCGCGTCGCCCGCGGCTCGCGCCTGCGCGACGAGGCGTTCCGCGTGGTCGGGATCGGCGACGACGTACGCGTCGGCCGCGAGCTTCGCGCGTTCGTAGAGCGCGAAATCCGAGACGATGCTGCCGAGGAGCCGGCGGCCGCCGGCCTGCGCGAGCCCCGCGAACTCGCCCTCGCCTCGCAGCCGCAGATCGGCCTCCGCGATCGCGAAGCCGTCCGTCGTGTTCGCGAGGATCTCGAGCCGCCGGACGTGCGCGCGATCATCGGGAGCGACGAGGACGCAGTACGAGCGCGCGACGCCACGGCCCACGCGGCCGCGCAGCTGATGGAGTTGCGCGAGCCCGAACCGGTGCGCGTCGAGCACGACCATCACCGAGGCGTTGGGCACGTCGACGCCGACCTCGACGACCGTCGTCGCGAGCAGCACGTCCGTCTCGCCCGCCGCGAAGGCAGCCATCGCCGCATCCTTCTCGCGCGGCGGGAGCCTGCCGTGCAGCAGCGCGACGCGCAAGTCGGGGAAGACGTCCGCGCGCAGGTGCTCGAGCTCGGCCATCGCGCTCGCGCCCGTCGCCTCGGCGTCGTCGATCGCAGGCACGACGACGTAGGCCTGCCGGCCCCGCGCGACGTTGCGGCGCACGAAGTCGTACGCCTTGGCTTTCCGGCGCTCACCCACGACGTATGTCTCGATCGGCGTGCGGCCCGGCGGCAGCTCGTCCACCGTCGTGAGGTCGAGGTCCGCGTACTTCGTCTGCGCGAGCGTGCGCGGAATCGGCGTCGCCGTCATGTGCAGCGTATGCGGCGCGCGGCTCTTTTCCCGCAGCGCCGCACGCTGCGCGACGCCGAACCGGTGCTGCTCGTCGATGATCGCGAGGCCGAGGTTGCGGAACGCGACGCCCTCGACGATGAGCGCGTGCGTGCCGACCACGAGATCGCACGCGCCGCTCTCGAGCCGCGCGCGAACGGCCGCGCGATCGCGCGCGCCGAGCGAACCGAAGAGCGCGTCGACGGTGATACCGAGCGGCAGCAGCAAAGGCGCGAGCTTGCGCGCGTGCTGCATCGCGAGCAGCTCCGTTGGAGCCATGAGCGCGCTCTGGACGCCGCGGCTCGCCGCGAGCACGATCGCCGCCGCCGCGACCGTCGTCTTGCCGCTCCCGACGTCGCCCTGGACGAGGCGGTTCATGGGCGTTCGCCCCGCCATGTCCGCCCAAACGTCGGCGATCGCGCGGCGCTGGGCGCCGGTGAGCGAGAACGCGAGCGTGGCCTCGAACCGCGCGAGGAGATCCGGTGCCGGCTCGAGCGGCCGCGCGTCGCCGCGTGCGCGATCGCGCGCGCGGGCGAGCGCCGCGTCGAGCGCGAGCGTGAAGAACTCGCCGAAGATCAGGCGCTCGCGCGCCGCCTCCGCCGCCGCCATCGTCGGCGGCTTATGGACCTCGCGCCAGGCCTGCGCGAGCGGCGCATACCCGTGCGCCCGCGCGACCTCCGGCGGGACGTCGTCGCGCACGAGCTCCGCGAGCGCGTCCGCGTTGCGCTCGATCGTCGTCGCGATCGTGCGCGAAGGCAGCTCCTTCGTCGCCGCGTAGACCGGAACGATCTCGCCGACGTACGGCTCGCCCGGCGCGAGCTTCGCATGGTGCAGCGCGTTGACCGAGACCGCCGCGGCGCCGCGCGTCCGTTTGAGCGCCGCGCGGCCGTGCACGAAGAGCCGGTCGCCGACGGTGAGCTTGCCCGCGAGACCCCGCCGGCCGAACCACGTCACCGCGATGCGACCGGTCGGGTCGACGAGATCGGCCGTCACGACCGCGACGCGCGAGCGGATCTCGCCCACGCGCACGATCTCGCCGACGAGGATCGTCTCGCTCGAGTCGGCCTCGCTGGGCGAGGTGCCGCGCGCGAGCGCCTCGCGCACGATCGTCGCAATCGGGATGGGAACGCGCCAGTCCCGGTAATCGCGCGGATACGTCGCCGCGAGCGCGGCCGGTGTCGTCACGTCGATCATCGCGAACTTTCGCGCGAGCTCCGGCCCGACGCCGCGCAAGTCTCGGAGCGTCAGCTCGCGCGTCGCGTGAGCTCCGCGCCGACGGCGTCGAGCGAGACGCCGCGCTCGGCGAGCATCACGAGCACGTGATACAGGAGGTCTGCCGTCTCCCGCACGAGCTCGCTCGGATCCGCGTTCTTCGCGGCGATGACAACCTCGGTTGCCTCCTCGCCGATCTTCTTGCCGATGCGGTCGACGCCGTCGTGCAGCAGCTTCGCGGTGTACGACGTCGCCGGATCGGCACCGCGCCGCGCCTCGATCGTCGCGCGCAGGTGCGTGATCGCGCGCTCGAATTCGCCGTCCGGCGACCGCACGGGCTCACCGCCGCCCGCGCGCTCGCGCGCGATCGCCCGCGGTACGAGCGCGAGCGTCTCGGCAAAGCACGACGGCGCGCCCGTGTGGCACGCGGGTCCGGCCGGATCGACCCGATAGAGCAGCGCGTCGGCGTCGCAGTCGAAGCGCACCTCGCGCACGGCCTGAACGTTGCCCGACGTCGCGCCCTTGTGCCAGAGCTCCGCACGCGAGCGGCTCCAGAGCCACGTCGCGCCGGTCGCGAGCGTGCGCGCGAGCGCCTCGCGATTCGCGTAGGCGAGCGTGAGCACGGCGCCCGATGCCGCGTCCTGCACGATGACCGGCAGCAGCCCCGCGCCGTCCCAGGAGAGTTCGTCGACCGTCACCCGCCTACGATACCGCGGGCCGGACGTGGATTCCGCGCGCCGCGAGCTCGGCCTTGAGCGTCGCGACGTCGAGCTCGCCGAAGTGGAACAGCGACGCCGCGAGCGCCGCGTCGGCGCCCGCATCCGCGAAGACACGGGCGAAGTCGCCCGTCGATCCGGCACCGCCCGAGGCGATCACGGGAACCTCCGTCGCGGCGCGGACCGCGCGCACGAGATCGAGATCGAAGCCCGAGCGCGTGCCGTCCCGGTCCATGCTCGTGAGCAGAATCTCGCCCGCACCGAGCGCGGCCGCCTCGCTGGCCCAGGCGACGGCCTCGCGGCCCGTGGCCGTGCGGCCGCCGTCGACGAGCACGTCCCAGCCCCCGTCCGCGCGGCAACGCGCGTCGATCGCGACGACGATGCACTGGCTGCCGAAGGCGTCCGCCGCCTCGCCGATGACCGCCGGCCGGCGCACGGCGGCGCTGTTGAGCGAGACCTTGTCGCAGCCCGCACGCAAGAGCTCGCGGACGTCATCGACCGTGGCGACGCCGCCGCCGACGGCGAACGGGATCGTCAGCTCGGCCGCGACCGCGCGGACCACGTCGCGCATCGCACGACGGCCCTCGATCGTCGCCGTGATGTCGAGGAAGACGAGCTCGTCGGCGCCGCGTGCTTCGTAGACGCGCGCGAGCTCGACGGGATCTCCGGCGTCGGCGAGCTCCACGAACCGGATACCCTTGACGACGCGCCCGCCGGCAACGTCGAGACACGGCACGATCCGCTTGACCACCATCAGGCGCGCATCCCTACGCGAACTCGCGATGAAAATTTGAGGCGACGCCCAGATTCGAACTGGGGAATAGAGCTTTTGCAGAGCTCCGCCTTACCACTTGGCTACGTCGCCTTGATCGCACGTTCGGCCGCTCGTCCGAGCGGGTGGCGAGAATCGAACTCGCGCGTCAACCTTGGGAAGGTCGCAGGCTGCCATTACATCACACCCGCAGGTGACCGAACCACCCAGCATTGGTCGCGAGTTGCGGCCGTCCCTTCGCCTACTCGTCGAGCGAAGAAAACCCGCGCGCGACCTTGCCGAGCAGCTCGACGAGGGTCTTCTTCTCCGCGAGCGTGAGCGACTTCATCGCCGCGCGATTGCGCGCGAAGTAATCCGGCAACATCTGCGCGACGATCCGCTTGCCCGTTCGCGAGAGCGAGATGTACGACACGCGCCGATCTTCAGTGCTCGCCTTGCGATCGATGTATCCATCGCGCTCGAGTCCCGCGACGAGACCCGTGACGTTGGCCTGCGTCGTACCGAGATAGCGGCGCAGATCGGAGAGCGAGATCGGCGCGCCTTCAGCATGCAGGACGATGAGCACGCCGAACTTCTGCGGCGTCAGCCCGGCGTTGAGAAACCACGAGCCGAGCGCGTTTTCGACGCGTTGCGCGGTTGCGCGCAGGCCGAGCAACGAGCGCATCGTCGGCGGATCGAACTCCGGGAAACGCTTGCGGTGGCCTGCGAAATGCGGTTCGGGCCAGCCGACGATGTCGAGCGGCTGCGACGCATCGGCTTCTCTCATGCCGATCATGTTATCATACGAACGCACGAAACTTCGGTGGTTTCGCAAACTTTGTTAAGGAGCTATTCGTGAAGAAAGTATTCTTCGTACCCACACTGTTCGCAGCGCTTGCGTTGCCTAGCGCAACCTTTGCCGCAACGATCGCACCGACCGGAACCGTGTTTGGCGCGACGCTCGACCAGCGCTTGGACTCGAAGTCCGCTCATGACGGCTCGACGTTCGTCCTGACCGAGAAGCCGACGCTCCTGCACCATCGCTCCGAACTCGACGGCCTCACGATCGACGGGCATCTCGAAAACGTCACGTCGGCGAGCGCGACGCACAAGGCGACGATGACGCTCGTTTTCGACGACGCGAAGTTCTCGAACGGCACGATGGTTCCGATCGCCGCGAAGATCACGAAACTCTCGATCGTCGAGCCGCACACCCATCATATCCGCGACGCGGGCCTCATCCTCGGCGGCGCCGTCGCGGGCCACATGCTCGCCTCCAAGCGTGGCGTGAAGCACGGCGGTGCGGCCGGGGCCGCTGCGGGCTTCGCGCTCGCCTCGGGACTCAAGAGCAATATCGTCGTGAAGCGAGGCACGTTGCTCAAGCTCGAGCTCACCCAGCCGCTGGACGATCAGCCCCTGGCGGCCTCGCCCTCGCCGTAACGCTCGCCGGGCTCGCCGCTCGGGGCCATCATTGCGCGTGCATCTTCTCGATGAACGCGAGATGATCGGCGCCGAAGATCAGGTGCGCCGGCAGGCTCCGGGTGAACCAAGGCCGCCAGTCGCTCCGCCGCACGAACGGCAGCAGCATCCGGCCGTCGAGGTTCTGCATGACCGGACCGGTCCACACGATGGGTCCGGTGGGCTCGAAGACGCGCAGTGCGTCGCCGCGCCAGAGGGCGTGCAGGCCGGCGTACGGATCGCCCTCGCCGCCCTCGAAGTCTTGCTGGAAGAAGTACGACTCACCGTCGGCGTCCACGCCGGCGCAGCCGAGACGACCTGCGATCGCCGTCGCGTCATCGAAGGCGATGCCCGGCGGGAGCGGCATGGGCACGACATCATCGAGGGAGACGTCGGCTCGCGCGCGAGCGAAGTCGTGGGCCGTCTGCATCTTCACGATCCGTTCGGCCGGTAACCCGAGCGCTCGCGCGAACCGAACGGCGATGCCGACGTCGAAGCCGGCCGTTCCGGCGAGGATCGCGGCGACGGTCGCGCGCTCGAGACCGACGACCCGCGCAAAGTCGTCGATCGCGATCCCGACGGGCTCGAGAAACGTCGCGAGGATGATCGGACCTGGATGCGACGCGACGTTGCGACGTTCCCGAATGACGGTCGAGATGGCGATGGCGGGGACCCTCCTTTGGCATGTATCGGCCATGCGGAGGGAGGCGTTTAGGTCGGCTTCGGAAAGCAGCCGTCGGGCAGCCGCGCGCTCGCCGGCGGCGCGTACGGCACGTCGAACGAGAGCCCGAAGCGAAGCGGATACGACGAGCCGCCGTCGGTCGTGTACGCGCCCGTCACGGTCTCCGCAGTGTGCGCCGCAACGACGAATGTGCGCACGAGATAGCGATTGCCCGCGGTCCGCACGCATGGCACCGTCGTCGGTCCCGGATCGCCGTCGAGCCGAAGTGTCGTCGTCACGGGCGAGCCGCTCGGCGCTTCGAAGAAATAGAAGCGCTGCGGCGCCGCGGTCGCGTTCGCGAGCCGCAGCCGGATCGGCGATACCACGCCGTAGGCGCCGACGAGGGGGCGCCCGCCGGCGAGGTTCGGCAGCGCTTCGCCCCGGCCGCCGACGGTCGCCAGCGGCGACGGGCCGTCGCCGCTGGCGAGCGAGAGATCGATCCGCGTCGGATCCTCGAGCGAAAAGCGCCCGATTCGTCCGTGGCCGTCCGGTCGCGCGGCCGGGAGCGATCCGGTTCCGAGGGCGGGATCGGCCGTCGCCCAGACGCTCGCCTCCACGGGCGCTCCGGCGAGCACGGCGATGTCGTAGGAGCCCGCGATCAGCGCATTCGCGGCGAGCGGTCCGAAGCTCGCGAGAACCACGGGGCGTCCCGCCGAGACGTCAACGACGACGCCGGCCGCGCGCGCGAGATCGTCGAGCAAGCGGAACGACGCCGTCTGCCCGACGAACATGACCTCCGGATTGGGTCCGGCCGCCCGGCCGACGATCTGCACCCGCGCGGTCCCGGCAGCGACCGCGAGGCCGACGCTGAGATACTCGCCTGCCGCCTTTGCGCTCGGCAGATGGTACACGTAGAGCCGACCGGGCCGGCCGGCGACGACCGTGCCCGTGTACAGGACGCCGGGCGCTTCGAACTTCTCGGGATCGTCGCTGTAGAGCAACGTCTGCGCCGCGCCGCCCGCCGGCGGCCCGACGTGCAAAACAGCGGTCAGCGCGCCATCGAGCGGCGTGCCGTCGGCAAGCCGAGCGTGCACGACGACCGGCGCATCGATGACGTCTCCGGGCTCCAGCGGCTCCGGCAGCGTCGTCGTACCGACGACGAGCGTCGTACCCGGCGGCAGCAACCCTTCGAGCGCGGTTCGCAGCGCGGCGTCGGCGAAGGCGTGCGTCGGCCGGCCGACCAGATCGATCGCGACGGTCACGGGTAGCGCCGGCACGTCCGACGCATCGGCAACCGCAAGCGCCGGCACGCCGGCGAGAACGACCGCGAGAAGCGAGCGGCTAGCGCGGCTCGAAGCGAGCGAAGCGAAACGTCGGCTCGCGCTCGCCCGCGAAGAATGCCTCGATGTCGCGGCCCATCCGCTCCGACCCCGAACGGTCGAGGTCGTAGGCCGGACCGCTACGGTCGTAGACGGGGACGAGCGTCTCGCCCGTCGCCTCATCGCGCGCCGGAGAGCCGAAGAATCGGGCGTCCAGTGATGCTCCGGCGACGGCGACCTCGATCGAACAGGCGCCGCTCATCCAGCGAACCATCTCACCGAACCGCTCGCACGCGATCGGCGGGGCGGACGAACGTGCGGCCGGAGCCGAGCCGTATTGCATATCGAGATGCTACGCCGAGACGGATCACCGGCGATTATCCAAAGGGCGAACGTTTTCGCCCCGCGCCTCAACCTCGGCGGTCGAAACGATCCGCAACGGTGCGCGCGAGGCTCGCGGGAGACGTCTCGCGGAACGATACGCTGAGCTTGGGATCGCGGTCGAAGAAAACGGATGCCGTCGTGCCGTCGTCGTCGAGCGAGGCGACGACCGTCGTCGCGCCGTCGCGCCACATCGCGGAGTCCCACGAGAGCTCGGCTGTCGTCACCGAGCGCGCGCGCTGCCGAACCTCGGCGTTCACTTCGTCGATCCAGTCGCTGAATTTCATGTCCGATCCTCGAGCAGCGTTAACCGAACGGCTAACGCTTCGCGGCAATCATAATCCGAATGGCCAAACGGCGCAAGCGGCGCACAACACGAACGCCCACGGCAGGGGCCGTGGGCGCGATGGTGCCGAGAGCCAGAATCGAACTGGCGACACCAGGTTTTTCAGACCTGTGCTCTACCGACTGAGCTATCTCGGCGTCAGCGCCGCATCGTTCGAAATCAGATGTGGAACGCCTTCACGACGGCATACATCACGATCGCCCCGAGCGCGAACGCGAGGGCACCGAACACGAGCCCGTTATCTTCGCCGAAGGGACCGCGCGCGCGCCTCATCGCGCGCTCAGAGATGGGTCCAATGCTGGATCGCGAGCGACGAAACCGCGACCGCGACCCAGAGGACGAACCCCAGGGCCAGCGGCCGGATCCCCGTGCGCAAGAGCTGACGCAACGCCGTTTGCAGCCCGATCGCCGCGAGCGCGACGGAGATCAGATAGGTCGCGGCGATCGCGATGCCGCCATGCCACGCGATCGGAATCCAGCCGACCGAGTTGACCAGCGCGGCGACGAGGAACCACAGGATGAACCACGGGACGATCTTCTTCCACGGGATCGTCGCACCCGCGGTTTGGGCGCGCCGCGCGCGAACCGCAGCGATCGCCCCGACGATCGGCAGGATGAGCGTCGCGCGGGTGAGCTTGACGATCGTCGCCTCCTGCCCCGCCACGTGGCCATACGCGAAGCCGGCCGCGACGACCGAGGACGTGTCGTTGATCGCGGTTCCGGCCCAGATCCCGAACTGCCGCTGCGACATGTCCAGCGCGTGACCGACGAGCGGAAAGAGCAGCACGGCGACGATGTTGTAGAAAAAGATCGTGGCGATCGCGAGGGCGACGTCGGCTTCATCGGGCTCGATGACGGCGGAGACGGCCGCGATCGCGGAGGCGCCGCAGATCGCGGTCCCGACGCTCACGAGTTGCCGCACCGCGCCGTCGAGGCGCAGCAGCCGGCCGGCGATTGGTGCGAGCGCGAGCGCGACCGCGATCGTGCCGAGCGTGACGGGTAGCGTGCCGAGGCCCGTCTTCGCGATGCTCGCGAGCGAGATGCCGAAGCCAGAGACGATGATCGCGCCCTGCAGTACCTTCTTCGATGCGTACTTGATGCCGGGCGCGAGTGCGATGGGCAACGACACGACCGAGCGGATGAGGACGCCGAGTAGAATCGCGATCACGGGCGCGCCGAGGATCGGCGCGAACCGCGCGAGATAAAACGCGATCGCCGCGATGGCCGCCGCCGCGGCGAGCCCCGGCAGCGTGTCCGGCGCGAGCGCGCCGCCGGCGATCGTCTTCCGGACGCGCGGCACTTCCCCCGTTGCGGAAGCCGACTCCATCAGCGCACCCTCATGCCGAGACGTTCTCGAGGACGCGGCCCTTCGTCTCGACGCCGAGCACGAGCACGATGACCGCCGCGAGCGCGAAATTCGACGCGCCGAGATCGAAGGCGGCGCCCTGACCGTAACGCGTCACGACGATCGGCAGGAACACCGGGCCGATCATCGCGCCGACGCGGCCCATCGCCGAGGCGAAGCCGGCACCCGTTGCGCGCGCCCGGGTCGGGTAGAGCTCCGGCGTGTAGGCGTAGAGCGAGCTCCACATCCCGAACATGAAGAACTGCATGATGAAGCCCGTGACGAAGAGCAGCGGCGTCGTCGTCGCGGTACCGTAGAAGTACGCCGCAATAGCTCCGCAGATTAGGACCGTCGCCGTGACAGGCTTCCGGCCAACCCGCTCGAGCATGAGCCCCGTGACGAAGAATCCCGGAATGCCGCCGAGCGTGATGAGCGTGACGAACCCGACCGAGGTGATCGTGGTGAAGCCGTGCGACTTGAGCAGCACGGCGATCCACGAGTTGAGTCCGAAGAACCCGAGCAGGGCGAAGAACCAGACGCTCATCGCCATCGCCGTGCGCTTGGCGTAGGCGCGCGAGAAGATCGTCTTGAGCGGGTTCGCGTGCTCGTGCGCTTCGGTGCGGTAATCGGGCACGGGCGGCAGCGGCCTGCCCGTGCGGCGCTGGACCTGCGTCTCGATCATGCTCATCACGGCGTCGGCGTCGGCGAAGCGGCCGCGGTCGGCGAGCCAGCGCGGCGATTCCGGCATGCCGCGGCGCACGAGGAAGACCGCAAGCGAAAGCAGGCCGACCGCGACGAAGACCGCGCGCCACCCGAAGTGTGGCAGGATGAAGTAGCTGATGGCACCCGAGAGCACGTAGCCGACGGCCCAGAAGCCCTCCATGAACGCGATGTACTTCCCGCGGATGCTCGTGGGCAGGAGCTCGGAGACCATCGCCTGCGCGACCGGGGCCTCGCCGCCGACGCCGACGCCGATGAGTAGCCGCATGGCCATGAGCGCGCCGAGACTCCAGGCCGCGGCCGCCCCGAAGCTCGCGAGGCCCCAGATCACCATCGTCACCTGGAAGACGACGATGCGCCCGAAACGATCCGCGGTCAGCCCGGCCGCGACGTTGCCGATGAGCTGGCCCGCGAACGTCATCGCGGCGAGGCCGCCCGCCTGCACGGGCGTCAGATGAAATGTGACGATGATTGACCCGAGCAAGAACGTCAGGAGCGCGACGTCCATCTGGTCGGCAAGCCACGCGGTCGCGATGATCGCGAAGACCCGGCGCTGGTACGCCGTCATCGGCAAGCGCTCGATCCGGCCGGCAATGTTCGTCGATTCGGCGGTATGCAAGGCGCCACTCCGGCGCGCCGACGCGACGCCGGCGGAGAGCGTGACGGTCGAGGCGTTGAGTCCCATGAGTCGGTCGCTCCGTTCGAGAGGCCTAGCCGGTGGCCGACCTTTGCCGGGGAATATCATCCTATCCTGTCGCGACCGGTAAGGATATTTCGTTTTTTAGGCGGAAGCGCGACGGCGATGGCCTCTGCAGATGGCGCCCTCGACCGGACGGCGGGCGAACCGCTCTACCGTCAGTTGATGCAACGGCTCATCGCGGAGCACGGCGCGTACGCGCCCGGCGGCAAGGCTGCGCTCTCGGACTGCGACTTGATGGCACGCTACGGGGTGAGCCGGCCGACCGTACGGAGCGCCGTCGCCGAGCTCGTGCGGGCCGGGCTCGTGACGCGCGTTCCGGGGCGCGGCACCTTCTTCGTGCCGGCTGCGACCGTGGCCATCGGCATCGACGGGCTCGACCGGTTCGTGCACGAGTGGCAGTCGCCCGAGCTCGATTCGGGCTCCGTGATCCTGACGTTCGAGCGAGTCCGCCCGCCGCTCGCGATCGGCCGCACGCTCGACGCCGGCCGCGATGAACGCGTGCTCCTCATCCGCCGGCTCCGCACGTCGGGCGGCGAGCCGGCCTCGCTCGACGTTCGCTACGTCGCGCCATGGTGCGCGGACCACGTCACGCGCGCGGCCGCCGAGCGCGAGCTGCTCTTCAAGATCCTCGCAAAGCACGCGGTCCCGGCGAGCGCGGTCGATCAGGAGATCGGTGCGGCGATCGCGGACGGCGACACGGCCGAGCGGCTGGGCGTGCCGCGCGGAACCGCGCTGCTGACGCGCGACGTCACGATCTTCACGACGGGCGACCGGCCGGTCATCACGGGCACCGGCTGGTACCGCGCCGATCGATTCCGCTTTCGCACGCGAGCCGAGCGATAGCCTCAGGGCAACGAAAACCCCCGGGCGGACCCGGGGGCGGCGTGGCGACGTTGATGGGGCTCGAACCCACGACCTCCGCCGTGACAGGGCGGCGCTCTAACCAACTGAGCTACAACGTCAGGCATTGGTGGGCACGGTTGGTTTCGAACCAACGACCCCCCGCGTGTGAAGCGGATGCTCTCCCACTGAGCTACGCGCCCGATCTCTCTGCGAGAGCCCACCGTCACCCGACGAGAGCGGAGTATACCGGATCGCGGGTCGCGTGTCCACTCGCCGTGCGCGATTTCCGCCGGGCTCCGGCGCGCCCGTCTCGCGCGAGGAACGCGTCCGGCAACCGCCGAAATTCGCGCGTCGTTCCCCGGTTCAGAACGGGCGCGTAGCTCAGGGGGAGAGCGCTACATTGACACTGTAGAGGCCGAAGGTTCGAAACCTTCCGTGCCCACCATCGAACGAAGCCCGCGATAGCGCGGGCTTTTTCGTTTTCACATTTCTGGGGACGGCGCTCGGTGATACCATCGAAGCCGCAGCCGGAGAGCACCGTGAACCACCGTATCGAAATCGCGCCGAAGACGCTTTGGGCGCTCGTTGGGTTCGTGTGTCTGATCGCGTTCAGCTGGCTGATCCTCACGCACGCGTCGACCGAGGTGATCATCGTCTACCTCGCAATCGTCATCGGTGAGGGGATTCGTCCCGCGGTCCAGTGGCTCGAGCGGCGGCACATCTATCGCTGGCTCTCGATCCTCATCGTTATCGGGGTCATCGCCGCGGTGATCCTCGGCCTGCTCTGGCTCGTCGTCACGCCGCTCATCGCGCAGATCGCCTCGCTCGTCGATCACGCGCCCGAGTATGTCTCGAAGCTTCAGCAGTTGACGATTCACTACGAGCAGATGCTGCCCAACAACAAAGCGGCCCGCACGCTCGTCGACTCGCTGCCGCAGCGAATCCTGATCCTCGCCGAGGGCCAGGTGTCGCTGCTCTTCGCCGTACCGATGCTGCTCGCGCGTTTCGTCTTCAACGTGCTCTTCGTCGTGCTACTGACGATCTTCTGGCTGCTCGCGGCGGGTGAGCTCGCCCGCTTCGTCCTCAGCTTCGCCCGTGACGCGTACCGCGATCACGTCCGTTCGATTCTCGACGAGCTGAGCGTCAAGACGGGCGGCTACGTGCGCGGCGTGCTCATCAACATGGTCGCCATCGGCGTCGTGAGCGGGATCGGCGACTTCTTCCTCGGCGTGCCGTACGCACTGCTCCTCGGCGTCGTCGCCGGTCTCACCGAAGCGATCCCCGTCGTCGGACCGTTCATCGGCGGCTTTGCGGGCGTCGCCGTCGCGTTCGTGACGCTCGACTGGCACCATGCCCTCTACGTCCTGATCATGTACGTCGTCATCCAGCAGTTCGAGGGCAACACGCTCGTGCCGCTCGTGATGAACCGCGTGGTCAACCTCACGCCGTTCACGATCGTCGTCGCGCTCATCATCGGCACCGCGCTCGCCGGCATTTCGGGGGCCCTGCTCTCGCTGCCGACGGCCGCCGTCATCAAGGTCCTCATCGTGCGCATCGGCGCGCCGGCCATGCGCGCGATCACGCGCGCCGAACCTGCCGCCTAGGGCGTCTTCGAGGCCGGCACCACGCGGAGCGGCCGCAGGATCGTCTGCTGGCCCGCGCCGTCGATGAACGTGCCGACGATGAGATACGTCGCGGGCGCCGAGACGGTGGGCGCGACGAGCGACACGACATTGCGGTCCACGGAGATCGGCACCGAGCCGATCTCCGTGCCCTGCGGATCCTGAAGCGCCACGCGCAGCTGCGGCTCGTGCTCGACGATCCCGACGTCGATCGCGTCGCCCGAAGCGACCGTCGAGGCACCGAGGACGAGCGGGCCCGTGCCCTTGCGGCGTGCCTCGGCGATCGCGTCGTCCATGTCGTGCGCCTTGAGGATCCGAACCGAGACGGCGCTCTGCGCGTGCCGGGTCCCGAGCGCGCCGTCGACGACGACGGAGAAGTCCTGGTCGGCGGCCACGAGGGGCGCGAGCAGCATCGAGGTGCCCGCCGCGTTGAGCAGCGCCGCGGCGCGAACCGTGCCCTGCTCGTCGATGAGGCGCACTGATCCCGCCGCGGCCGTCGGCCGATACGAGACGACGATCGCCTTCCCCGAGAGGACCTGCGCCTTCGCGAGCGTGACGGGCCCGAGCACGAAGGGCGCGACGGCCGGCCGCGGCACGACGCGCGGCGCGCTCGGCGCGACCACCTGCGGCGCGTCGGCGAGGAACGGTACGCGCGCCGCGGCCGACCCGAAACGGTTCGCGGTCGTGACGTCGACTTCGTAGAACGTCGCGCGGCGCCGCAGCGGGACCGCGAGCTCGAAAGTGCCCGAACGGCCGTCGAGATTGCCCTCCGCGATCGTCGCACCCTTTGCGTCCGCGAGCCGGAAATGCCCGGAGCGTGCGGCCTCGAGGGCGTATGCGACGGGGACGCTCGCGCCGGCGACGACCTCGCGGGCGAGTGAGAGCGAGACGCGCGGTTGCGCGGCGGTCCAACACGCGACGGAACCGACGCCGAGCCCGGCGCTCGCAAGGGCGAGCACGACGGTTCGGCCGTGGCGCGCGCCGCGCCGGAGCGTCGGCACGACGAAGGTCGAGCCGAAGGACGAGATCTCGGCGACCACCTCGGCCGAGCCGCGCGGCCGAGGCACTTCGACGATCGCGGTCGCGAGCGTCCGACCGGGCACGCCGATGCGCGACGTCGCCGCGGCGGCGATCGCGCACCGGTGATGGCGTGCGAAGACGATCGCTTCCACGGGGCCGGGCGACCGATTGTCGATCGTGATCTCGAAGAGTCCGGCCCGGCCGTGGCCGCGGCCGATGCGTCGCAGCGTCGCGCGAACGGCGTCCTGCGCCGGCGCGAAGAGCTCGCCCGGATCGACGAGACGACGCGGCGGCGGAAGCGCTGCCGTACGGGCCGCGACCAGAAGCGAACTCGCGATCATATCACTCGTATCGGAAGCGACGACCGGGTATGTGAGCGGTGCCGGCGGCGACGTTGAAGCGGCCGGACTCGTTCGTTCTACGTGGAGCTCTTGCGATGATCGTTTCGGTCCGCGACGCCGCGGGCCCGGCCCGCTTGGCGTTCGCCGTTCTCCTGACCGTGGCGTCGCTCGCGTCCGCGGCGAACGCGCAGACCGCCGCCACGGCAGCACCGGCCGCGACCACGGGCGGCGACGGTGCCGCAACGGCCGACGACGTGATCGGCCGCGCGATCGACGCGTACGCACTCGAGAGCCGAGGCGTCGTCGGCGTCCGTTCCCGCAGCATCCTCCGCGTCGACGCACCGATGAACCACCGGTCAACCGAGACGCGAGCGTGGTACGTCTATAGCGACGGCACCCTCGTCGCGACGAGCGACGCGCCCGATCCGCGCAGGCCGCCCGTGCACGATCCGCTCCGGCCGAAGTTCCGCCCCGAGTATCGCTTCCGCGGCGAAGCGTGTTCAGACTGCGCGGCCGGAACCGTCGCGATCGGGTATTCGAGCGCGACGCACGACGAGGTGCACGCCCATGGGACGATCGTCGTCGACACGTCGACCTACCACGTTTTGCGCGTGACGCAGACGCCGTACGCGTTCACGTGGCCGACGCGCGATGGCACGATCGTCATGACCTGGGGCGCGAGCGACACGGGCTGGGTGCCGACGCAGATCGCCGGCCGCTTCTCCGGCCGCGTCGGCCCGTTCTCGGGCGTCGCGCATTACGAGCAGACCCTCGGGCCCTACGAGCGCTTTGCAACCGCCGACGCCGCCGTTGCGTCGCTCGAGTCGGCGACGCACCTGGCGCGCGTGACGATCGCGACGCCCTGACATCGAAGCACCGGCAGGCGGGTAGAACCCGGCGACCGCGGCGGCTCCACGCTGCGGCGCTCGGAGGTTGCATGCTCAGTAACATCGGCTCCCTGATCGGCCGCGTCGTCGTCGGCGGGGCGCTTGCTTCGCACGGAGCGCAGAAGGCGTTCGGCTGGTTCGGCGGCGGAGGGCCCAAGGGCACGGCGCCCTTCATGGAATCGCTCGGCTTCGAGCCGGGCGAGCTCTTCGCGACCGTCTCGGGCGCCGTCGAGCTCGCCGCGGGATCGCTCATCATGCTGGGCCTCGGCGGTCCGCTCGGGCCCGCGCTGGTCCTGCCGCCGATGATCGTCGCCATGGGCGCGGTCCACGGGCCCAACGGCTTCTACGTGACCGACGGCGGCGTCGAGTTTCCGCTCATGAACTGCGCCGCCGCGATCGGCATCGCGAGCGCCGGGTACGGGACGCTCTCGCTCGACGACGCCCTCGGCGCACGCACCGCACTCGGCGACGAGCGCCTCATCTGGGCGGTCCTCATCGGCGCCGCGGCGGCGGGGCTCATCACCCTCGGCCAGCGCAACGCCCCGCCCTCGCCCGCCCCATAGCGTCGGGCCGCGATCGCCGGCACGCCGCTCCGGTCAGAGGTTGCCCCACGTTGCCGGAACGTGGGGCACGAGCACGCCGACGACGAGGGCCGCGACGGCGAGGAGCGCGATGCCCGCAGCGCGCTGCAGCGTACGCGGGTTCGGCGTGCGGCGCGGCGCGACGGCGGCTGCGGAGCGCAGCTCGAGCACGAGCGGCTGCGCCTCGATCGGCGGCGCGATCGCGCGCATCGCTTCGTGTAGCACGAGATCTGCCGCGAACCAGGCGATCCCGAGAATGGCGAAGACGACGACCGCCGGCACGAAGCCGCGCAACGCGAGCACGGCGAGCGCGCTCGCGGCGGTGATCCCGGCCGCCCCCGACGTGAAGACCGCGAGCGAGTCGCTGCTTGCATCGGGGTCGCGCCGGCCGTAGACATCGATGACGTCGGCGAGCGCACCGGAGGCGCCGTACGCCCAGACCTCATCTCCGGTCGCCTCGAGCTCCAGGCGGTCGTCGATCGCGTGCAGCAGCACGGCGTGCGTCGCCGCGCGGCCGTCGATGCGGGCGAAGCCGACCGACACGTCCGTGAGCCGGTCGGGCATGTGCGGGGCGGCGTAGAGCTCGTCGAGCGAGCCGAACGCGGCCATGCGCTCGCCGTCGCGGACCTCCACGCGCTGCACCGTCTCACCGCCGGGCACGAGCCCGCGCGCGCGCTCGAAGAACCGCGTGAGCGCGTCGCGATCGAGCAGCGTCGGCCGTAGGCGCCGGACGGTCGAGATCGTCATGCGGTCCCGCCTTCGAGAGCAGTCGGCGCCGCGCCGTCGCGGCCGGGCGCGAGTGACCGCGCGGCGATGAACGCCTTCGCGCCCGCGACCTCAGTATCGAGCGCGAGCACCGTCGACTCCATCGACGCGAGCGCCTTCGAACGGTACGTCGACATGTCATCGATCGCGCCGCGCACGTTCGCGAAGGCGGCCTTGAGCTTCTCCAGATCGACCGTCGTCGAGGCCGCCTGCTCGAACGTCTTCTCGGCGTTCTGCCGCAGCATCTTCGACGTCGACTCGATGAGGTTCGACGTCGTGCTGTTGAGCGCGGAGATCTGGCCGAGCACGAGCCGCTGATTCGTGAGCGCCTGCGCGGTGACGATGGCGGTCCGCAGCGCCGCGACCGTCGTCGTCGTCGCGCGGTCGACGCCCTTGACGAGCTCGAGATTGGTCTTCTTGATGACGTCGAGGGCGAGGTAGCCCTGCACGTTCACGGCCGACTGTGTCGCGATGTCCTGTTGCTTCTGACGCGCGTAGAAGAGCACTTCCTCGCGCAGGACGCGCGCGCGTTCGGGATCGGCGAGCTCGACCTCGTCGACGCGCGCGGCGACCTCGTCGCCGATCTTCTTCGCGAGCAGCGAGTAGCGCTCGAGCGTCTGCATGAGCGTCCACATCGCGCCCTTCTCCTGCTCGATCGCCGCGTTGTCGCGCAGCAGCTCGTCCTTGCTGCGATACAGGCTCTCGATCACGCCGTTGAGGTGGCTTTGCGCAGATTCATAGCTCCTGAAGTAATCGACGAGCTTGCTGCCCATCGGGATCATGCCGAGGATCTTCTTCGGCAACGCGAGATCGCCGCGCTTGCTCGGATCGAGCGACTCGACGGTCCGGCGCAGATCGAGCAGCCCCTTCGCGACGGGTGACGTATCGCCGAGGGCGCCCGCCTTGAGCGAGCGCATCGGTTTCTCCAGTAGCCGGTTGGCGACGTTCGCCGAGCGCACGATCTCGGCGCTGCCCATCGATTGGATGGCGTCGAGCCGCGCCTTGAACGCATCGCCGCCGACCGGGGCGTCGAGCAGATCGTGCGCGAACTCGGCGACTTGGCCGTCGAGCCGAGCGGTCTCGTCCGGCGGGACAGGGACCCGGCCGACGGCGCGCTCGGGCGCCACGCGAGCCACGGGTGCGGGGACGGCGAGCGCCTCGGGCGGAGCGAGCAGATCGTCGTCCACGCTAGCGATCGTTCACGCCGAGGTCGCGCTTGCGGCCGCACAGCACGCGCTCGTAGCTCACCACGCGCGCACCGGCTTCGCCGCCGCCGCGCAGCTCGTCGCCGAACTCCTTGGCCTCCATGCCGCTCGCGATCACCTCGCCGACGAATCGGAAGATCTCGTCCATCAGTCGTTGAGTCCGATCTGGAAGTGGGGTTCGAGCTTGCCGCCGGTGCCGCGCACGACGATCGAGGTTCCGATCGCGAGGAACTCGATGACGTGCGGCTGCCAGACGTGATTCTTCTCGACGATCTGCATGCCGACGATCCCCTCGGCCCCGTGCGCCTCGGCCTCGGCCTGCATCCGGCTCATCGCGAGCTCGCGCGCCTCGTAGATCGCCTCGGTGTAGTTCGGCAGCTCGCAGTTGATGCCGTACTGCCCGATCGACTGGCCCCAGCCCTGATGCGCGACGTGATAGACGCAGTTACCGAGCACGAGCTCGGCCGGCACGTAGCCCGCCTCGTGGAGCTTGTAGAAATCCTGAACGCTGAGATCGGAGGTGAACGGCTTGCCGCGCACCGTCCGGAAATCGCTGCCGTCGGGTGCCTTGACCGCCGTGCCGATCGCCGTGAATTCGAGCGCGTCGCCCGCCCACGCGTAGGCGCCGATCTCGAGTTTGACGCCGACGATGCCGTCGGCGCCGAGCGTCGCCGCCTCCTCCTCCATCCGCGCCATCGCGAGCTCGCGCGCGTGATACATCGCCTGCGTCAGGACGCCGAGCTCTTGATTCGCGAAGATGTTCGCGTACTGGATGCCCACGTGGTAGATCGAGCTGCCGAGGACGAGCCCGAGCGGCCGCATGCCGAGCTCCCGCAGCAGCACGAACTCGCTGACCGAGAGATCGCTTGTGAAGAGCGGCTGACCGCCCTCGCCGCGCATGCGGCGCAGCCGCGAGATCGCGTCGAGCGGCACGCCGCCCGTAGTGACGCCGACGGAGCTCTGCTGGGGCCGGTTTCGTCCGAAGAATCCCATGGATGCCTACCTCGCGAAGAGTCGGGTGAGGGCGGCGGTCGACGTGCGGTCACGCTCGACGAACGCCGCGAGATCTTCCAGCAGCGCTTGGGCCCACTCGTCGGGCTCCGCGCGCTCGGTGCGGAGCGCGACGTTGCGAACGATGCGCGTGAGCGACGCCACGAGGCCGACGCGTCCGAGCTCAAGACCGTACCGCATCACGTCCGCGCCGATCGGGACGTCGATCGCGAGCGCGCGGACGGCGCCCTTGCCGAAGGGCCCCCGCTTCACGGCCGTGAGCAACGGGAACACCGCCGTGAAGCGGGTTGCGATCCGCTCCAGGAGCGCTGACTCGCCGCCCGGGCCGCTCCCGGGCCGATCGAGTTCCTCGAAGAATCGGGCGACGAGCGTCGCAGGGGTCGCGTCCCGCGGCGCGGCGGCGATTGCCGGCACGGGCGCATCCGCCGCAACGTCTGCGAACCGCTCGCGCAGGAACGCACCGTTGGCAGCCAGGGCACGCTGCGAAGCCTCGGCGAGCCGCCCGAGCCGGTCGGCGGTCGAGCGTTCGATGAGCTCGAGCTGCGCGACGAGGGTCGCTTCGGCCCCGGCATCCCGTCGAGAGGGCGGAATTGCCTCGTACGCCGCGAGCGTATCGGGCAGATAGCGCTCCCGGGTCTCGCGGAGCGCGAATCGCGCTTCATCCGTACCGCCGTCACCCGTCGCGAGACGGGACGCTTCATCGAGCAACGCGTCGATCCGCCCGACGACATCTCGTGCGCGAGCGGGCAGGCCCAGAAACTCCATCGTCCGGGTCTCGGGTTCGCGAGAGGTCGCGAGCTTACCGCCCTGTGCGGTCCGCTCGGATTTCTGAACGAAACGACTCCCATAGGCCGTCGTTAATCGCAGTTTAAGCTTGGTTTTGTATGAGTTAGGCGAAAAGCCCACGCTCGCTCCGGAAGGCGGCTTCGTGTTCCACGTCCCTCGGTCGATTCTCACAATCGGCCTCCTAGCCTCGGCGCTTTGTGCGTCGGCGGCCGTCGCACGCGCCGACGCGCCACCCTCTCCCACGACGCTGCCCGCGCCGAGCATGGTTACGACGTCCGACCAGACCGTCGCGCAGGCAATCCCCGCACCGCGGCCCTCGGCCTCGACCATTCCGAAACCCGCCACGGCAAGGCCGACGCCGTCGCCGCTGGGACCCTTTACGTACAGCGGGAACCTTCGCGCGTTCTACTTCGTCCGCCAGAACGCGGCGCAGAACGCTGGGAACCCGAACCGCACGGCATTCCTGCCCGGCGGCACGCTGCAGCTCGGATACAATATCGGCAAGACGCCGTTCTCCATCGGCACCGCGTATACGGGCGCCTATGCCGGCGATATCAACGGCCCCAACCCGCAGTTCAACAGCAAGGTCGACAACACGGTCCCGGCGTTTCCGCTCTCGACCTTCGACGAAGCGTACGTCCAATATAAAAATGCGGGCGTCACCGCCGACGTCGGCGATTTCTTTTGGAACTTTGCCTGGATGCCGGCCTCTGACTCGCGCATCAAGCCTTCCGCCTATCAGGGCGGCGACATCTCGTTCAAGGTGATCAAGCCGATCACGATCGGCGTCTCGCGCATCATCCGCTTCGAGTCGCGCACGTCGTCGAACTTCCAGCCCGACACGCTGCTGACGGCGCCGATCCCGGGCCAGCCGGCCCCGATCGTCAATCGCCATACCGCCGGTGCGTTGCACACGTATCTGCTGGCGACGACGAAGCGCTTCACGGCGCGCGCCGAGAACTACCAGTTCTACGATCTCGCCAACCTCTACTACGTCGATGGGAAGTATTCGCTCGCGCCGAAGTCGACGCTCAACCCGTTCATCGCCTTCCAGTACGTGAACGATCAGAACGCGGGACGCTCGCTGCTCGGACTCGTGAATAACAACACGCTCGGCTTCCAGCTCGGCGTGAACGCGTCGAAGCAGCTCGCCTTCACCTTCGGCTACGACGAAGCTCCGACGCACTATCAGTTCGGCACGACGGCCGCACTCGCGCAGCGCGGCGCGTTCCTCCCGGCCGGCGGTACCGCCACGACGGCGCTCATCGCCCCGGGCCGATACCGCACCGCGTTCGGCGGTATCGCCTCGCCATACAGTGACGCCTACGCCACGGACCCGCTCTTTACGACGAGCATCTCGCAGGGTATGGTCGACCGTCGCAGCGCGGGCCAAGCCTTCAAAGTCGCGGCCGTCTTCATCAGCCCGAACAAGCGCTTCAAAGGACTTGCGAGCGAAGCGTACTATCAGTACGACAACCTCAACGGGCAGAATCGTACGTTCGAAGATAACGTCGATCTGCAGTACTTCTTTAACAACGTCGGTGCGGGCCTCTACAAGGGACTCTCGATCCGCCAGCGATATGCCAATCGCGATCAGCCGACCCTGCCGTACGACTTCAAGTACGTCCGGACGCAGCTCGAATACGACTTCTGATCTCGTCGTCGAACGACGATCGCCCCAAACGGGAGCGTGGCCGATGCCACGCTCCCGTTTTCGTCATGACGGCCGTCCGTCCCGCCGGCGCCCGTCACGAGGCGCGCCGCCTCGTCGAGCAGGGCATCGATCCGCCCGACGATCTCCCGTGAGCGCGCAGGCAACCCTAGAAACTCGATCGTTCGGAAGCCGGCTCCGCGAGACGCTGCGAGCATACCGCCCCCCGAAGCTGATTGCTCGGATTTCCGAACGCTGAGCTCTTCACATTTTGTCCTTAATCGAAGCTTAAGGTTTGTTTAGTATCAGTTACCAAAAAAGTCCACGCTCGCTCCGGAAGGCGGCTTCGTGCTCCACGTTCCTCGGTCGATTTTTACAATCGGCCTCTTTGCCGCGGCGCTTTGTGCGTCGGCGGCAGTCGCACGCGCCGACGCGTCACCCACTCCCGCAACGCTTCCCGCACCGAGCGAGACGACGGCACCCGACCAGAGCATCGCGCAGGCGATCCCTGTCCCGCGGCCCTCGATGTCGGCCGTCCCGAAGGCCGTGCAGGCTCGGCAGACGCCGTCGCCGCTCGGACCGTTTACCTATAGCGGCAACCTTCGCGCGTACTACTTCGTCCGCCAGAACGCGGCGCAGAACGCCGCGAATCCGAACCGCACGGCCTTCCTGCCCGGCGGGACGCTGCAGCTCGGCTACAAGATCGGGAAGACGCCGTTCTCGATCGGGACGGCGTACACGGGCGCGTATGCCGGCGACATCAACGGCCCGAACCCGCAGTTCAACAGCAAGCTCGACAACTCGCTCCCGGCGTTTCCGCTTTCGACCTTCGATGAAGCGTACGTTCAGTACAAGAACGCGGGCGTCACGGCCGACGTCGGCGACTTTTTCTGGAACTTCGCCTGGATGCCGGCTTCAGATTCGCGCATCAAGCCTTACGCGTATCAGGGCGGGGACATCTCGTTCAAGGTGATCAAGGCGGTCACGATCGGCGTCTCGCGCATCATCCGCTTCGAGCCGCGCACGTCGTCGAACTTCCAGCCCGACACGCTGTTGACGGCGCCGATCGCGGGTCAGGGGCCCCCGATCGTCAATCGCCGTACCGCCGGTGCGTTGCACACGTATCTGCTCGCGACGACGAAGCGCTTCACGGCGCGCGCCGAGAACTACCAATTCTACGATCTCGCCACTCTCTATTACGCTGATGGGAAGTATTCGCTCGCGCCGAAGTCGACGCTCGACCCGTTCATCGCGTTCCAGTACGTGAACGAGGAGAACGCGGGACGCTCGCTCCTCGGTCTCGTGAACAACAACACGCTCGGCTTCCAACTCGGTGTGAGCGCGTCGAAGCAGCTCGCCTTTACCTTCAGCTACGACGAAGCGCCGACGCACTATCAGGACGTCAACGCTCGCACGGCGGACATCGGTGGCGCGGGCATCTTCCTGCCCTTCGGCGGCACCTCGAAGACCGAGCTGCTGCGCCCCGGCGTCTACCGGTCGGCCTTCGGCGGTATCGCCTCGCCCTACAGCGATGGCAACGCGACCGATCCGCTCTACACCACGAGCATCTCGCAGGGCATGGTCGACCGCCGCAGCGCCGGGCAAGCCTTCAAGGTCGCGGCCGGCTTCATCAGCCCGAACAAGCGCTTCAAAGGCATTGCGAGCGAAGCGTACTACCAGTACGATAACTTCCTTGGCCAGAACCGCACGTTCGAAGACAACGTCGACTTGCAGTACTTCTTCAACAACGTCGGTACGGGCGTCTACAAGGGTCTCTCGATTCGCCAGCGCTACGCCAATCGCGCGCAGCCGACCCCGCCGTACAACTTCAAGTACAGTCGGACGCAGCTCGAATACGACTTCTGATCTCGTCGTCGAACGACGATCGCCCGGACGGGAGCGTGGCCGATTCCACGCTTCTTCTTCGTCGTCACGACCCCGCACGGGCCGGCTCCGAGGCGGCTCCTAAACGAAGCGAGCTCAAAATTTAGTTCCGCGGCGGCCGCGAACGAGCGGAATCGCGAAGCGCTCGCGATACTCTTGCGATCAATCTGCCTTCGTTTGAGAGGACGGCCCATGCCGCGTTTCCGGCCGTTGGCTGCGGTACTCATCGCAGCCGCCGCGCTCGCGATTCCCACGATCAGCGTCCGAGCGGCAACGCCGGCCACCGTGATGCAACCGGCGACGGCTCCGATCGCGATGCCGGACCCCGTGCCATCCTTGGCCGGTGTCAATGCGAGCAGCGTCGCCCAGGCGCTGCCCGTGCCGATTGCGACGACGTCGGCGCGGCCGCAGACCGCGCCGAGCGCCGTTCCGCTGCGACCGTTTCGCTACAGCGGAAATCTTCGAGCCTTCTACTTCGTCCGGCAGAACGCGCAGCAGAACGCGGCGAATCCCAATCGAACCGCCTTCTTGCCCGGCGGGACGTTGCACCTCGAGTACCATCCGGTCACGCCGCTGAGCATCGGCACGACGTACACCGGCGCGTACGCTGGCGACATCAATGGGCCGAGTCCCGAGTTCAACAACAAGATCGACAACACGGTCCCGGGCTTTCCGCTCTCGACGTTCGACGAGGCCTACGTCGCGTACAAGACGGCGTTCGTCGATGCGAGCGTCGGCGACAAGTTCTATAATTTCATCTGGATGCCGATCTCGGACGCGCGCGTGAAGCCGTCGGCCTATCAGGGCGGCGACATCTCGTTTCGGCCGATCCCCGGCATCCAGGTCGGCGTGTCGCGCATCATCCGCTTCGAGTCGCGGACGTCCTCGAACTTCCAGCCCGACACGTTGCTGACGGCGTTCATCCCGGGGCAGCCGACGCCGCTCGTCGTGCGCAACACGGCGGGCGCGCTGCACACGTATCTCTTCGGCACGACGAAACGCTTCACGGGACGCTTCGAGAACTACCAGTTCTACGACATGGCGAGCCTCTTCTACGCCGACGCAAAATACTCGCTCGCGCCCAAGTCCAAGATCGATCCGTATCTTGCGGTTCAGGAAGTCAACGAGCAGCAAACCGGCCGGGCGATCTTCGGCACCATCAACAATAACACGATCGGCTTCCAGCTCGGCGTCAGCGCCTCGAAGCAGCTGGCGTTCACCTTCGGCTATGACGAAAGCCCGGCACGTTACGCCGACGTCACGGCGGCGACTGCTGCGATCGTGCAACGCGGCATTCTGCTGCCGACCGGCGGCACAAGCGCGACGGCCCAGCTTGCCCCGGGCCGCTTTCGTACGGCCTACGGCGGGCTCGCGTCGCCCTACACCGACGGCTACGCGTTCGACCCGCTGTACACGACGAGCATCTCGCAGGGCATCGTCGACCGGCGCAGCCCGGGCCAGGCGTTCAAGGTCGCAGCGCTCTTCGTGAGCCCGAACGGTCAATTTCGCGGGACGGTGAGCGAAGCGTACTATCAGTACGACAACTTCGCGGGACAGAATCGGACGTTCGAAGACGACGTCGATCTGCAATACTTCTTCAACCGCGTCGGCAAGGGACTCTATAAGGGGCTCGCTTACCGGCAGCGATACGCCAATCGCGAGCAGCCGACGATCCCGTTCGACTTCAAGTACGTGCGGTCGCAGCTGACGTACGACTTCTGAGCCCGGAGGTCTTCATCACGCGTTAACGTCAGCGCGGTCGAAATCCCAGCATGGGCTTCTTCGCCGATGCCGACGATGTGTTCATCATCGGCGTCGTCCCCAAGCTGCTGTTCGCAGCGCGGCGCCGAGTCCGCGCCCGCGACCTATTCCGTCGCGACGGAGCCCTTCGCGCGCGCGGCGGCCATTCGCTCGCGCGCCCAATCGCGGAACGGCGTACCGAGCTCCTCGCGATCGACCAGCGCGGCGAACTCGTGCGGTGCGAATTGCCGGATGCGCGCCGCTTCCGCGACCGTGACGTCGTGCGCGGGGCGCGGCAGCAGGACGATGCGATCGTTCGCGCACACGAAGCCGGGCTGGTCGACCGCGAGATAGGCACCCGGCCGGAGCGCCGCCGCGAAGGTCTTGACGAACGTCGGATCGGCCATCGCGCGCGCGAGCTTCGCGCACGGGATGCGCGGGAGAGTCACCGTCACCTCGACGTCGCCGATCCGCCATCGCTCGCCGAGCAACGCCTTGGAGACGTCGACGCTCTCGAGCAACAGATTCTCGCCGAAGGTTCCGGGCGGTAGCGGCCGATCGAGCTGGGCCTCCCACCATGCGTAATCTTCACGCGCGTACGCGTACGCCGCCATCGTCGGCCCGCCGTGCACGCGGCGATCCGCCTGGGCGTCGCCCGCGAACCCGAGGCGATCGAGCAGCACCGGCCCCGAGACCGGCGACTTCCCGATCGCCGTTCGATATGCGCCGCGGTCGCCGATGCGCTCGACGACGGCACCGACGCTGATCGCGACGACCCGGCCGGCGCTCACGCGGTCGCGCCGCGCAGCGATTGCGTGAGCGCGGCGACGTCGAGGTCGTACGCCATCGCGAAGCCGAGCACGGCGCGGCCGGCGGTCGGCTCGCACTCGTAGATCGAAAAATCCGTCAGCGTCCGCAAGACGGTGACCGTCTCGCCGTGCCGCGCCGCGAGCGCGTCCCACGCCGTCGCGACCTTCCCCGACGAAACGATCCGCTCGACGTGCGCGTCGAGCATGAGCCGCGGCAGCGAATAGGTGTTCTTGTCGGTATCGGGCGCGGCGACGAAGAGCAGTCCGGCGCGCGGCCGCATCGCGAGATTGCGCGCGTGCACGGCGAGCGTGCTCACCGCGATCGTCACGCGACCGTCGATGACGGCGAACGGCACATAGCTCGCGTCGGGTCGGCCGTCGGCGTCGACCGTCGCGAGCGAGAGCGCTTGGGCGCCCATGACGAGCGCGCGCGCGGCCGGGACATGGGCGGTATCGTACATGCCCGCCTGGATTCGCGCGCCGGAGGCCGGGTTCCGCGCCACGGCCAAAGCGCGTCGACATGTCCAATCCCGACGCGCACGGCAGTGCGACAGCCGTACCGCTCGACGAGTTACGCCACACCGCCGCGCACGTGCTCGCGTACGCCGTCCAGGATCTTTATCCCGAGGCGAAGCCCACGATCGGCCCGGCGATCGAGAACGGCTTCTACTACGATTTCCATCGAGCCGAGCCGTTCGGTCCGAGCGATCTCGAGCGGCTCGAGGCGCGGATGCGGGAGATCGTGGCGGCCGATTACGCGATGACGGGCGAACGCGTCACGCGCGAAGCCGCCCTCGCCCGCTTCGCGGGCAATCCGTACAAGCTCGAGCTCGCGCGCGGCATCCCCGAGGGCGAGCCGATCACGCTCTACACGATCGGCGATTTCACCGATCTCTGCCGCGGCGGCCACGCGCACTCCACGGGCGAGATCGGCGCCGTGAAGCTCACGAGCGTCGCGGGTGCCTATTGGCGCGGCGACGAGCACAATCCGCAGCTGCAGCGCATCTACGGGACCGCGTGGCACGACACGGCGGAGCTCGAGGCGTACCTGCTGCGCGTCGAGGAAGCGCTGCGGCGCGATCATCGCAAGCTCGGCGTCGAGCTCGGACTCTTCTCGATCGAGGAGGACGCGGGTGCCGGGCTCGTGTTCTGGCATCCGAAGGGCGCGATCGTGCGCGGCCTTATCGAAAACTTCATTCGTCAAGGAACGACCGAGCGCGGCTACCTGCCCGTCGTGACGCCACACATCGTGAGCGAGAAGCTCTACGAGCGCTCGGGTCACCTCGAGAACTACGCGCACGGCATGTACGGGCCGCTCGAGATCGAGGGACAGCGGTTCCGGCTCAAGCCGATGAACTGCCCCGGGCACATCCTGATCTACGCGAGCGAGGCACGCTCGTACCGCGACCTACCGATCCGCTACGCCGAGTTCGGCACCGTGTACCGGTTCGAGCGCAGCGGCACGCTGCACGGGCTCACGCGCGTGCGCGGCTTCACGCAGGACGACGCGCATCTCTTCTGCACCCCGGAGCAGTTGCAGAGCGAATTCGAACAGACCGCCGACGAGGCGATCCGGCTCGTTACGGCGTTTGGCTTCGAGGGCGTCGAGTACGTGCTCTCGACGCGCGAGCAGCAGCTTCGCGTCGCGACCGACGACCTCGCCGAAGCCGCGATTCGCGACGCGCTCGCCTCGCGCGGGCTGCCGTACACGATCGACGTCGGCGGCGGTGCGTTCTACGGCCCGAAGCTCGACGTCACGGTCAGCGACGCGATCGGCCGCGCGTGGCAGCTCGGCACCGTGCAGGTCGACTTCACGCTCCCCGAGCGTTTCGAGCTGACGTATCGCGGCAGCGACGGCGCCGACCATCGGCCGGTGATGATCCACCGCGCGCTCGCCGGTTCGCTCGAGCGCTTCTTCGGCGTCCTCATCGAACATTACGGCGGGAATTTTCCGCTGTGGCTCGCGCCGGTCCAGGCGGTCGTGACGCCGATCTCCGAGCACCAGCTCGAGTACGCGACGGCGGTGCGCGACCGGCTCCGCGCCGCCGGGCTGCGCGCCGACGTCGACGCGAGCAACGAGAAGCTCGGCTACAAGATCCGGCACTGGAAAACCCAGAAGGTCCCGTACATCCTCGTCGCCGGAAAGGCCGAAGTCGAGGCCGGGACCGTGGCGCCGAACGAGCGCGGCATCGACGCCAAGCGCCCGCCGATCGCGGTCGACGAGCTGATCGCCGAGATGAGGGACCGCGTCGCGCGCAAAACGTGACGAGCGGGAAGCGACCGAGCGGGGTAGACGCACGGCAACCGCCCTCGCACTTCGGAGAACCGGCGTGAACGCTCGCTACCTGCTCTTGCTCATCCTCGTGCTCTACGTGGTGTTCGTGCTCTTCGTCCCGGCGATGCAGAGCCTCTTCGGCTACGGCTTCGGAACGCTGCTCGCCCTCGCCGTTCTCTGGTACGTCTTCATCAACAAGCGCGGCAAGGTGCTCTAACCTAAGCCGGGAGGTCGGCCGCCGACTTCGGCTCGTGTTTCTCGCGCACGTTGCGCGCGAACCGGTACTCCGAGAGCGGACCGTACGCGGCGGCCCGGGCGCGCTGGATCCCGCCGAGCGGCCGGTGCGCCGCCATCGCGTGCCAGGGGTCGAACGCGACGAGATCGTCGCCGTAGACGCGGCGCTCCGCGGAGTCCGTGACCTGCGGCGGCAGCACGAGCCGGCCGACCGTCTCGAACGGCGCATCCTTCTCGTCCCACGTCACCGAGGCGTCCTCGATCGGGGTGCGCTCGAGATCGACCGCGAGCTGCACGCGCAGCAACCACGTCCCACCTGCCGCGGCGAAGTACTTGGCGATCGCGGATTGCAGCGCGGAGAATGCCGAGACGTCGAGCCGCTTGCCGGCGAGCGCCTTGAGCTCGAAGGACTCGGGCGCGAGCGAGAACTTCGCGACGTGATCGCCGTAGCGGCTCGGCACCTGTGAATAATACGTCGCGCCGAGCGGATGATCGTTCGCGTGGCCGCCGAGGGCTGCGACCGTCGCGCTCTCCTGACCGAGCGCCGACAGCACGCCACGCAGCGCGCGCGCACCGCTCGATACGGCGACCTTGAGCTCCTTCGGGTCGCCGAGGTGTCGTTCGAAGAGCTCCATTTGCTTGCGGAACTCGGCGGGCCCGACCGCACCGAGCGTCGGCCCGTCGATGAAGAGCAGATCCTGCGTGGTCGCGCCGTCGTGCCCGGCGACCATCTCCTCGCCCTCGATCCCGACGATCTTGAGCGCGAGCCCGCGCGCGGTCGAGACGGCGTCGGGCAGCAGATCGCCGGGATTGGTCGAGAACCGTACCAACGCCGCGTATGAGCCCGGCTTCGCGAAAAGCCCCTGCGCGAGTCGCGGCCGAACGTCGCCCGCAATCTCGAGCCGGCCGACGGCGATCCCGTGGTTCTTCGCATGGACGCTGCGCACCGAGTGGCGATAGCGATCGTCGCCCTGCTCGGCGATCCTGCGCATCACCGCGATGATCGCGGCGATGTCGGCGTCTTCACCCGGCGGCCCGTGCTCGAGGTCGGCGGAATAGCGGAGCGGCTCGGGATCCGTCAACATGCTTTCCATTGCGGCATCGGTACGGCGCACGGGTGCGAGTTCCCCGGCGCATCGCGGCTAGCGGCGGGGTCGAGCACGCCCGCGAACACGTCGCGCATCGTCTGGGGGCGACGGCCCAGCAGCGTCTCGAGCGTCGAACCGACCGCGGCGAAGTCGCCACGCCGGGCGGCGCGGTACATGCCGAGCAGCATGTCGGCCATGGGCGGCCGAGCTCGACCACGGCTCATCCGAGTCGGCCGCCGGCTCCCGTCACGACGATCATCGTCGCCCGTAAAACGCTAGTGCTCGTCGTTCGCGCCGACGCCGGCGGCGCGCGCCATCGCGACGAGCGTCTCCCGCGCGTCCGTCCCGTCGACCACTTCGTGATCGAAGGCAATTCGCGCGAGCCGCGTCCCATCGGGCGTCTGTGCGTGCAGGTCCATCCCAAGCGCGTCGAGCGACTCGATGCGCGCCTCCGTGGCGTCGCCGATGCCGCCGAAGTGCTTGGCGTAGGCGAGGACCGAGTCGGCGTGATCGTCGTTCATGTGCGTGCGGACGCGGTCGACAACGTCCGGGGGCAGCGTGCGTTCCATACATCGTCGTGCGCCGTGGCGGTCAGCGCATCCCGTCGTAGGATCGGCGCTCGAGCCACAGCGCGACGAGCTTGCGCCGCGACTCGAGCGCCGCAACCGTCGCCGTGCCGACCGAGCCGCCGAAGCGCTGGTTCAGCGTCGCGTGGACCTGCTTGTGATCGACCCCGAACGCCTGGCTCGCCTTGGCGACGAGGGTCCGCAAGTCGCGCCGTAACGCTTCGCGGCGCTCCGCGTGCGTGACGACCGGCGCGTCGGGTGCCGGCGGCGGCGGTGCCTCGACGCCGGTCGCGACCGGCTCCGCGACCGGCGACGTGAGGCGCGCGGCGGGATCGAAGAGGGGCCCGTAGTCGAGGGTCCGGCCCTCGCGCGCGGTCGCCGCGAGCGATTCGTAGGCGCCGAGCGCATCGCTCGCGCGTTCCGGGCGCTGCGCCGCGGCGCGCGCGGCCTCGACGTCGTCGTCTTCGGCATGCGCCCGGAGCGCGCGCCGGACGTCGACGGCGATCCGGCTCGCGAGCGCGCGCAGCCGGAGGTCGTCGGGCAGATAGACGTACGCTTCGCGTTCGCTGCGCGGGTCGGCGCCCGTGCGCACGAAGCGGCCGCAGAACTGCCGAAAGTACAGTTCCGAAACGACGTTGCTCGCGAAGACCCCGACGCGCAGCCGCGGAATGTCGACGCCCTCGGAGATCATGTGGACGGCGACGATCCAGGGCGCTCGCGACGCCGCGAATCTCGCGATCCGGCGCGAGGCGTCGTCGAGATCGGAGACGACGAGCTCGGGTACGACGCCCGTGCGCCGCTCGAGCTCGGCCGCGACGAAGCGCGCGTGGTCCTGATTCATCGCCGCGACGAGCCCGCCCGCGTCGGCATGGCCCGCGGCGCGGACCTCGAGCAGCCGGCGATGCGCCTTCTCGAGCACGTCGCCGAGCCACGCCGATTGCGTGAGCGCCGTGCGCAGCCGTTCGCCCGCGAGCCGCCGCTCGAGCGGATCGTCGAAGCTCGCGCGGATCTCATTGCCGTCGCGGCTCGTCCAGTGCGCCTCGCCGCTCTGCAAGGGAAAGACGAGCGCGCGGCAGACGCCGTCGCCGAGGGCAGCCGCATAGTCGTACGAGAAATCGGCGACGCACTCGCCCGCCTCGTAGCGCACGAAGGGAATCGCGCCGCCGTCGGAGCGGAACGGGGTGCCCGACATCGCAACGCGATGCCGGGCGCCGGCGAAGGCGGTCCGCAGCGCCGCGCCCCAGCTCGCCTCCTCGCCCGCATGGTGCACCTCGTCGAGCACGGCGAGCGTCGGCACGCGGCAAAGCGCGGCGAACCGCTCGGGGGCGGCGGCGACCTGCTGGTACGTCACGACCGCGCCGTCGAGGTCCGTCGGCAGCGCCGCGTCGGCGTTGCTGAAGCGGTGATCGAGCTCGATCCCGGCACCCGCCATCGCACGGGCGACTTGGCCCTTGAGATGCTCGCGCGGCACCACCACGAGCGTGCGGACGATCGCTCGCGAACGCAGGCCCTCGTGGGCGAGCCGCGCGGCGAAGCGCGTCTTGCCGGCGCCGGGCGTCGCGACGAAGAGGGCGTCGATCGGGCGCGCGGCCGACCAGCGGTCAAAGGCAGCCCGCTGCCAGGCGCGGAGCGGAAAACGCCACTCGGGCGGGAGGGGTCGGGGCACGAAGTTCGGTTCGAGAGCCGCTCGGACGCCTCTTCGGAGGACTCGCCGTAGGCCACGTCGCGGCCGCCGCGGCCGAGCGGCCTACTTCACGAGATAGCCGGCGAGGTGGAGGAAGCCGCCGCCCTCCTTTGCGTTGTAGCCGCCCGGGTAGAGTGCGACGTCGTGTTCGCCCGCCGTCGGCCAGCGCCACGCGAAGAGCACGCTGCCCGGGAACCGGCGTCCCGAGCTCGACTTGTTCTGCCACGTGCCGATACGGCTCGTCGTCTCGATGCCGTCGACGAAGATCCGGGCGTGGCCGGGCTGACAGCACCTATCGCCGATGGTGCCTAGCAGCGCGATGCCGGATCCCCGGAAGCGCACGTACGTGGGGAAGCCGCTCGCGTCGTCCGCCACGTAGTGTGCGCCCGTCCACGCCGACGTCGCGGCGCGATCGTCGGGAGCGAGTCCGGCGGCGGCGACTTCGAGCGCGAGGCCGCCGTTGGTCTGCCAGGCGGTCACCATCGAGACGGGTCGCGGACCGTCGAAGAAGCGCCCGTACGCGCCGTCGTCGCGCCGCGCGCCGTATGCGACGGCCGCATTGCGCAGAATCCATTCGCGCGCGTCCGCGGACCGGTCGACCTGCGCGAGCTCGTTCATCGCCTCGATGAGCGGCTCTTCGATATCGTTCTCCGCCTGCAGGTCCGCGAAGATGCCGCGCGGGTCGCTGAGCTCGTTCTCGACGGCGAACGCGGTCTCGCGCGCCTCGTCGCGATAGCGCGTCTCGCCGGTCGCCCGCGCGAGATGGAGCCCGTCCCAGATCATGTTGCCGTTGACCGAGGCGAAATAGCGATGCGGCACTTGCCGACAGTGCTTGCCGTCGTCGAAAACGTAGACCGAATAGAGCGGAAGCGTCGGGTCGAGGAACCAGCGCCGAATCGCCGCGTAGCGCGTTCGCGCCACGGCGAGATAGCGCGGCTGGTGCGTGGCCTCGTAGAGCAGTAGCGCGGCCTTGACGCCGTTCGAGTCCGTCTCGAGCGTCTTGAGCTTATCGCCGCGGCCAAAGGGCCGTTGATAGCGGATCGACGGACACGCGCCTCGATCGTAGACGTTCGAACCCTCGACGGCCCAGAACGCCCGTGCCGCCTTGATCACGGGTTCCGGATCCGAGGGGAGCGCGGATGCCTCGCGACTCGCGGCGATCGAGTCCCACATCGGGACGTCGCTCCAGAGGGGGCAGCCCCGACCGTCGCAGGGTGGCAGGTACAGCCGTTCCGTGTGCGCGAGCGCCGCGAGCTTGACGGTGTTGGCGACGTCGGGATGGAGCCGCTGGCGCAGCGCCAGGACATACGTCAGCGCGTCGGAGCCCCAATCGTGATTGCGGGTCACGCAGATGGGCGACGGACAATCGCGCCAGCCGCCCGGTGCGACATAATAGGTCTCGTCGAGCGCCGCAAGCGCCGCATCTCCGAGCGCCGCGAACGTCGGACCTTGACTCGGGACGGCCGTCGCACCCAAGGGCGTCGGCACGTCGCTTCCAGGCGGCGCGAGCGCCACGGCCTTCCCGGTTCGATGCTCTGCGGAAGCCGATTCGTCGTCGAGGTTCGCGAGAACCGCGCGTCCGTGGACGACGATCACGACGACGAGGGCGAACAGTACCGTATAGCCGACCCAGCGTCGGGCGCGGGAAAATCGCCTCAGAACCGTCATATTGCTATCTTCGTCGAGACCGACCCGCCGTTCGCAGTGCGCGAGGTCGCACCTCGCTCGGCACGAATCGGCTGTGCATGCGTCGACTCATGTTCGCTTTCGCGCTTTTGGCGGCGCTCGGCGGTTGCAAGACCGCGGATCGATCTCTCGCCCAGGACACCGCTCGGAACGGACTCGAGAAGACGGTCTTCGCAAGCGACACGGCGGTTCAAACGATGACGTTCTCGTCGGGCGAAACGACGACGTTCAAACCGTACGCGATCGACAGCTTCCTATACGCCAAGCGATGGCTCTCCTGTAAGTCGACGCAACGCGGGGCGTTCTCCGAAGTCTCGACATGCTCGTTCAATAGCGATGGCCGCACCTTTGCAACACAGAACGGGTGGTCGGCCCAGCCGGGTTCGTGCGGAACCTGCCAGATATGGACCGTTCCCATCGCGCGTGCTCGACTTCTTTCGGTCGACTCGATTGCGGCAAGCGATACGACGCATGCAAGCGCCACCTATACGTACGTCGTCGATCCCAACGTCTTCGGCAGTCAGCTCGGTGACTGGATGGCGAAAAACGTCGTCGCTTGGTGCGGCGCCGATCCACGCGCCGTCGGCGAGTGGGCGAAAAACCGTACGGCGACGACCGCGTTCGTACGGGGAGCCACGGGTTGGGCACCCGTCTCACCCGCCGCCGCCTTCACGACCGCATTCGGAGCAGGGATCGACGCGAGCGCTGACCGCCCGTGCCCGACCGCTCCCGCTTCCTAGTGTGCTGACCCAGAAGTTCGCTTACGAAATCTCGCTCGTCTTTTCGGCCGGCTCGTCGTCGCTTTTCGGTCACAACGCTACGGCGTTGCTCCCGCATCGCTCCTCGATCCGACCAAAAATCCTTCGCGATCTTCCACAAGGAACTTCTGGGTCAGCACACTAGCGCGAGACAAGCGTCGTCGTTCGCGAAGGTCTTACCGTAGCGTTATGCGCCGCGCAATGTACACGCCTTTGCTCCAGTGCCCGGCGATCGCGACGCGCATGCCGGCAGTCAGCGTCGTCCCGACCGGGATGATGCGGGTGTTCTTGTCGAGATCGACCTGCGTCGTCCGGCCGTCGCGGCCGTCGGCGAGGAGCAGTCGGTAGGCGGCGAACGACGCGATCTCGCCGCGGAGCTCGCGGCCGCCGCGCTGGTGATACGCTCCCGGCGGGCCGGGCTGCGCTGCCACCGGCGCGACGGCCACCAGCGGAGCAAGAGCGCCGGCGACGATGCTGAGGGTCGCTCCGAGGCGACGAAGGTTCGGTTGCATATCCGGAGACTTCCCACGATCGCGTTCGGGATTCCACGATCGCGCGACGCGGCTGCGAAACCTCACGCGCGTCTCATCTTTCCTAGAGCGAGCCCGCCTGACGGATCATGCCGCCGTCCACGAAGAACGTCGAACCCGTCGAGTACGACGCCGCGTCGGAGGCCAGGAACGCCGCCATCTCGGCGATCTCGTCGGGACGCCCCATCCGCTCGAGCGGAATCTCGGCGAGCAGCTGCTTCATCAGCGCCGGGTCGTTCTCGACGCCCGCATCGATCGGCGTGAAGACGGCGCCTGGCGCGATGTTGTTCACGAGGATCTTGTGTGGCGCGAGCTCGACCGCAATCGTACGCATGAGCATGCGCAGGCCGCCCTTGGCCGCGCAGTACGCGCTGTTCGTGATCATCGGAAGGTCTTCGTGCACCGAAGAGATGTTGATGATCCGGCCGCCGTCGCCGCCCTGCGCGATCATCTGCTTCGCGGCGGCCTGACTCGCGAGGAACGGGCCCGTGAGGTTGACGGCGATGATCTCGTGCCAGTCCGCTTCGGGCATGTCGACGAACTTCGACTTCTTCTCGATGCCCGCGTTGTTGACGAGGATGTCGAGCCTCCCGAACTTCTCGACCGTTTCCGAGATCAGCGTCTCGACTTGCTCGGGGTCGCTGACGTCGCACTGGATCGCGAACGCTTTGGCGCCGATCGCCTCGAGCGCGGCGACAACCTCGTGCGCCTGATCAGCCTTCGAGCCGTAGTCAACGACGACGTTCGCGCCGTCTCGCGCGAAGCGGTGGGCGATGGCTTTCCCGATACCGGAATCGGCACCGGTGACGATCGCGACTTTGCCTTGGAGGTTCATCGTATGCTCGCTATGTCTTTTGAAAGACGGACATCGAGCGTCCAGTCGAGCGCGACGCGCACCTTCCGACCGAGGCTCGGGAGTTGGCTGAGATAGAAGGTCCGCCACAGGAACCACGCCGGTAGCCCGGCGAGGATGATCCCCGGCCCGAGGCTCGCGACGCCCTCGTGCGCGCCGATCGATGCCATCATCCCGGCACCCTTGTACACATAGGGTTTCGTCGCGCGACCGCGCGCGCGGCGAAGGAGATTGTTCGCGAGGCGCACCGCCTGATGCGTTGCGTGCTGCGCCGTTTGCGGATAGGCGCCGCCACCGCGCTTGGGCACGTGCGCGCAATCGCCGAGCGCCCAGTAGCCGGGCATGCCCGTTACGGAGAGATCCGGTTCGACCGGGATCGCGTGGTGGGCGACGAGCGGGACGCCGAGCTTCTCGACGAGCGGCATCGCACGGACGCCCGCGCTCCAGACGACCGTTCCGCTCGAGATGCGCGTGCCCGAGGCGAGCGTGAGCCCGCCGCCGTCGACCGCGGCGACGGTATCGTCGAAGATCACCTCGATGCCGCGCCGCGCGAGCATCGCCGCCGCCCGCTCGCCGACGGCGGCCGGCAGCTGATGCAGGAGCGCCTTCCCGCCCACGACGATGACGACGCGGAGATCGGCGACGTCGAGGGGCGCGAATTTCGGCAGGACGTCTCGGACGTAGGCGTTGAGTTCGCCGACGACCTCGACGCCCGTGAAGCCGCCGCCGACGACGGCGAACGTGGCCCGGCTCCGCCGTTCGTCGAGATCGTCCGTGGTGGCGGCAAGCTCGAGCGCCGTCACGACCGCGTCGCGCATGACGATCGCATCCTCGAGCGTCTTGAGCGGTAAGCCGTGGACGTCCGCGCCGGGAACGCCGTGCGTCGAGTTCTCCGCGCCGACCGCGACGACGAGCTCGTCGAAGGGAACGTCGACCGTTCCCGCCGCGCGCGGCCGCTCTATCGTCACCGTCTTCTTCTCGCCGTCGACCGCGAGGATCGTCCCGAGCTCGAAGGTCGTGCGATGCAGCGAGCTCCGGAACGGCGGCGTGATGTGGCGCGGCTCGATCCCGCCGCTCGCGACTTCCGGCAGCATCGGCGTGAACAGCGAGTAATTGCGACGATCGACGATCGTGACCTCGAGCTCACCCGGGCGCGCGCGCCGCTCGAGTTCGCGTGCGAGCGCAAAGCCTCCGAAGCCGCCACCCAAGATTACGATACGACGAGCCAACCCGAGCCTCCAAACGAACGCCGGGGCTCTACCCACTTGCGCCGGTGGGCTAGCCTCGCTCGTGTTCGAGTGCGGCGCGAACGTTCGCTTCGCGCACGCAGCGCCGGCACCGCGCGGCTCGCGACCGCGCCGCGATGGCCGCCCCGCACGCGCAGATCCGCGGCGGCTCGACCTCGAGCGTCCGCGGATCGAAGGCGAAGTCCTCGTCTTCGAACGACGGCGGGTGGTAGGACGGAAGACCGTAGAGCTGGGCGCCCGTCGGCGGCGCGTACGCGGGGGGCGCGTAGCCCGCCTGCGGCGCGTAGCCATACGCCGGAATGCGGCCGTACGACTCGTCGACGGCGACCGGCACGAGCCCGTAGCCCGGCGGTCGCCGCGTGCGGCGCTTGCGATAGAGCGCGATCATCACGATCGCGTTGATCGCGCCGATGAGGCCGAGCGCAAGCGAGCACACGACGATCGTGTGCTGCAGCGAATGGATCTGATTCGGTATGCGCATGGCGTCGCCGACCGCCGCCATCACGTCGATGCCGGTCGCCGTCGGCTTTGGCGTCGGGGCCAGCGCCGCGGTCGCGGCCGGTATGCGCTTGGCGAGCGCCTTGAACGACGGGTCGTCGGCGCAGCCGCTGAGCGCGGCGACACCCACCAGGGCGGTCGGGATGCGGCCGAGGATTCGCACATTCTCGCTATCGGTCGTTCACGCGGTGTGATGCACCTCGGTCGCGCCGCACGTGGCGCAGCGCACCACGTCGACTCCGAACAGTGCGCTCAAACGGTGACCGCGGAGCATATCCGCGCGCACACCGTCGCCGACGAACCGGCCGTCGCGCATGAAGACGACGCGCTGCACCTCCGGCACGAGCTCCGCGAAGTCGTGCGTCACGACGATGAGGCCGGTTCCCGCGCGTACGATGTCGCGCATCGCCGCGGCGAGGTCGGCTTTCGCCGCGACGTCGAGCGCGACGCCGGGCTCGTCGAAGACGAGCGTCGCGGGTCCGGGCGCGAGCGCCCGCGCGATGAGCGCGCGCTGCGCCTGGCCCGACGACAGCTCGGCCGCGTGCCGCTCGGCGAGCGCCGCGAGTCCGAAGCGCGCGAGCGCCGCGTCGGCACGCGCAGCCATCTCCGGCGTGACCGCGTGGTGCGCGAAGATGCCGTGACTCGCGAAGAATCCCGACAGGACGACGTCGCGAACGGACCCGCCGAGCGCGAGCGCCTCGCCGAGATCGCGCGCGACGATGCCGAATCCGCGGCGCAGCGTCGCGACGTCCCAGCGTTCGCGGCCGAGGATGCGCAGCGACGAGCCGGGCGCCGCGACGGGATAGAGCTCGCGCGTGAGGAGTTTGAGTAGCGTGGATTTGCCGCAGCCATTGGGGCCGAGGATCGCCACGCGTTCGCCGACGTCGATCCGCAGCGACACGCGATCGAGCACGGTTCGCCCCGCGCGGATCACGCTGACGTCGCGCAGTTCAAGGAGCGCATCGCGCGCGGCGAGGTCGGCGGACGGGGCGGGTACGGTCGACACGATGGAGAGCTTCGATTCGAGCGGTCTGCGCCCCGGGGTCGGCGTCGCCGTGGCGCTCGTGCGTGACGGCGCGCTGCTGCTCGGGCGACGCATCGGCGGCCACGGCGACGGGCTCTGGCAGACGCCCGGCGGCAAGATCGATCCGGGCGAGACCCCGGTCGAAGCCGCCGTGCGCGAGACGTACGAGGAGACGGGGCTCGCCATCCCCGACCCCTTCGAGGTCGCGCGGCAGTTCGACGACTTCCCCGAGATCGGCATGCGCTACGAGACGATCTTCTTCGCCGCCGGCGCCGTGCTCGGCGAGCCCGAGAACGCGGAGCCCGAGAAGTGCGCGGGCTGGGAGTGGGTGCCGCTCGACGATCTCCCGGCCGACCGGTTCGCGATCGACGAGGCGACGGTCGACGCGATCCGCGCGTACGCGGGCGCCCACGTTCGCAGCGAGCACGCAGTCCCGCGGGCGGCGGACGGCGAATCGCCGTTAGCGTGATCCTGCTCGGCATCGAGACCTCGTGCGACGATACGGCGACCGCGGTCGTCCGCGACGGGCGCGACGTGCTCTCCAACGTCGCGACGAATCAGGACGCGTTCCATTCGAAATACGGCGGCATCGTTCCGGAGATCGCGAGCCGGCAGCACCTCGCGCTGCTCAGCGCCGCGGTCGAGGACGCGCTCGAGCGCGCCGGCGTGACGCTCGGCGAGCTCGACGGCATCGCGGTGACCGCGGGCCCGGGCCTCGTCGGCAGCCTCACGATCGGCGTCGCGTCCGCAAAAGCGCTCGCCTATGCGAGCGGCGTGCCGCTCTACGCGGTCAACCATCTCCACGGCCACATCTTCGCGGCGTTTCTCGAGACGGACGCGCTGCCAGCCTATCCGTTCCTCGCGCTGCTCGTCTCGGGCGGCCACTCGCAGCTCGTGCGCGTCGCCTCCGAGCTCGATCTCACCGTGCTCGGCAAGACGCGCGACGACGCGGCGGGCGAAGCCTTCGACAAGACCGCACGGCTCCTCGGCCTACCGTTTCCAGGCGGTCCCGCGATCGACGCGCTCGCGCGCGACGGCGATCCGAAGGCGTTCGCGTTTCCGCGCCACACGCCCGATGCCGGGACGCTCGACATGTCGTTCTCAGGCATCAAGACGAACGTCCGTTATTTTCTCGACACCGAGGCCGGCCGCCGGGCGAATCGCGCCGACGTCGCGGCGTCGTTTCAGGCCGCGATCGTCGACGTGCTCATCGACCGCCTCGACCGTGCCTACACGCTCGACCCGACATACGAGAGCGTCGTCCTCGCGGGCGGCGTGGCCGCGAACTCCGCGCTGCAATCCGCGTTCCGCGCGTGGGCGGCACGGCATCGCGTGACCGCGCACATCCCACCGAATACATACTGCACCGACAATGGTGCGATGATCGCAGCTGCGGGCTATCGCCAGCGGCGCGCGCTCGAAGCCGATCCGCGCTCGCTGACGGCAAATCCGAATCTCCCATTCTCGATTGCCCGCTGATTTCGGAGAACCAACGATGGATTGGCTGTTTCAAGCGAACCCGAAGCTCTACGTCTCGAAGCGGCGATCGAGGGCGGTATCGATCGCAACTGGGCGATGAATCAAGGCTTCAAGATCGTTGCTCCAGGAGATCGCATCTTCTTTTGAATTTCCGGCCAGTCCGCACGGCTCGTCGCCGCAGGGCGAGTGACTTCACCGGTGTACGAGAAAGCGGACGGAGCATTCGGCCGTCACGCGATCGACGTCACGTACGAGTCACTCGTGCAACCACCACTCACGAAAGAAGAGATAAAGCTTTCATTGAACCCCAGCCTACGAAATTTCAAGCCGTTTTACGGTTTCATGGGCACGAATCTCTTGCTCAAAGATGCGGCCGTCGTGGCGGCGCTCGATGCCACGATCTCCGATCGTTTGACACGAATCGATAGTTCGCAATCGCCTGGCGAAAAGACGTTCGAAGTTACGTTAGATGTCGATCGCGCAATCAAACGAGCCAATGACGAAGTCCGTGCGCGGATGCGCGACTTCATCTCAACCATGGATCCGTTCGACTTCGAATGGCTCATTCGCGCATTGCTCGAGAAGCTCGGCTATACGGACCTAAAAGTAACGAAACAGAGCAACGACCGCGGTGTTGATCTCCGCGGAACGCTTGCCGCCGGCGGAATCGCGAGTTTACAAACGGCCGTACAAGTAAAGCGTTCGCCGTCGGTCGGGCCGCCAGGTCGTCCAGTCGCTGCGTGGCTCATTAACCGCGCACGAACGCGGTCTGCTCATTGCGTCGGGCTCTTTCACCGAGACTGCCCGCGAGGAGGCCCGCGATCCGAGTAAGGCCGCGATCGCTTTGCTCGACGGATCGCGACTCGTGGAGTTGCTCATCGAAAAGCGTATTGGGATAGCGACTCGGCAGCTCGATTTCCTATCGTTCGAATCAAAACTGCTGAGTAAGGACTTTTTTGCAGCCCGCTGCGGCGGAGGGCATCTGAGCGCACGTCGTCTCGTGATGACCCTCTAGCTCGTCAACGAACCGGCTTCGACGCCCGGCGTTCACGATAAAGTTGGAGAGGCGTCATATCTCGGTAGCGCGAGCGGCGTAACCGCGCCGCGGCGAATAACGACGCGGCCGCGAGTGTTCCAAGGAACGGAGAGCTCCACGATGCCCAATGGTGGCTGTCGATCGGCGTTCGATCGACCACGTTCGTGATGAACAAAAACGCGGCGATGGTGAGCATCATCGGCCATCCGAAAAAACGGCTCAAGAGCGCTGCCGCTGGTTCGAAACGAGGCGGTATCGGTTGCAACGAGCGCATCGGCGTGGGTTTCGCTCTGACCGAAATGCAACCTGTGACAACTTGCACGTCGACGAATTCAGCCGGACGAGTCGGCGCGTTCGAGATGCCAGCGCCGCAACGCGGTGCCGACGACGCGAGCTTCAACCTCCCGTAACCGCCCGAAATCCGCAGCATCGCCATCGAGCCGGAACGGTGCGCGTGCCATGACCTCGCCACGGTCGATCGCGACGCCGAGGCGATGGACGGTCGCGCCCGACCACGCGCTGCCCGCATCGACTGCGTCGCGAAACGCGTGCGGGCCACGGTAGGCCGGAAGAACGGTCCCATCGGGCATCGTGACGTCGTTCGCGGAGGGGTCGAGCGGTAAAAACGCAGGATGGAGATTGAGCGTCTGCGGGAAACGCGCGACGAACGTCGAGGGCAGCACGTGCATCCAGCCCAGCAGCAGCACGAGCTCGGGCGCCGTCGCCGCGACGGCCTCAACGACGCGTTCGTCGTATGCGTCGCGCGACTCGACCTCGCGATCCCAGGCGACGAGCGTCGCCGGAACGTCAGCCGCCGCCGCGCGCTCAAGCACGCGGGGGCCCGGCTTGTTCGACACGAGCGCGGTTATTTCAAGCGGCAGGTCGCCCGCGCTCGCCGCAGCCGCGACCGCCGCAAAATTTCCGCCGTTGCCGCTCGCGAGAATAGTCGTCCGCGCGGGCGGCAACGAATCGCCGAGATCGGCGCGCTCGACGAACCACGCGCCGGCGGCCTTCTCATAGAACGGAATCGTCTCCGGTGCGACCGCCGGGATCAGCGCCTGACGGTACCCGCGCTCGCGCAGCGAGAACAGCGCCGCGCGCAGCATTCCCGCGCCGATGCGCTGGTTCCGATACTCGGGCAGGACGCCGAGCGGCCCGACGAGGCCGACCGACGCGCGACCGACCCACGCCTTGAGCCAGCGGTAGCGTAAGCCGCGGACGTCGTAGGCGCAGAAGCCGACACGCTCGCCCGTCTTCGTCGCGGTCGCCGTCCAGATGCCGCCGCGCGCGGCCTCCGTCGACCAGGTGCCGCCGAAGTGCCCGTCGATCCAGCCGAGCACGTTCTCGGGCGTGCGGTGCTCGCGGCCGATGTAGATGCCGCCGAGATCGAGCGCCTCGAGCTCGTTGTGCACGTCCTGCGCCGCGAGGCGCTCCTGATCGAGGTCGACGAGCAGATTGCTCGCGCGCGGCAGCACGCCTACCGGCGCGCGGGGTGGACGAGCACCTGCGGCTCGTCGCCGTCGCGCGCCTCGACCCAGCCGACGATCGCGGCGCCGGGCGCGGCCTTCACGGCGCGGCTCGCCTCCGCGAGCGGCACGACGAGCGTGTAGCCGACGCCCATGTTGAGCGTGCGGTACCGCTCGGCGACGGAGAGCTCGCCGCGCCGCACGAGCTCCGCCGCGATCGGCGGGACCGTCCAGCGCGACTGCTCGAAGATCGCCTTGCAGTCCTCGGGCAACGTCCGCGGCACGTTCTCGAGCAGACCGCCGCCCGTCACGTGCGCCATCGACTTCACGGTAACGGCCGCGGCGATCGCACGGACCTGCGTCGCGTAGGACGGATGCTCGGCGAGCAGCGCGTCCGCGTACGACACGCCGTCGCCGCCGGCCGAAAACGGCGCGAGCCACTCGTCCTGCGGGATGAGCGTGCGCGCGAGCGAGTAGCCGTTCGTATGCAGGCCGACTGCCGGCAGCCCGACGATGGCGTCGCCCGGCTTCACGGTCGCGGGATCCGGTACGTCGTCGGCGTCGACGATCCCGACGATCGTGCCCGCGAGGTCGAAGTGACCGGGCGCGTACAGGCCCGGCATCTCGGCCGTCTCGCCGCCCAGGAGCGCGCAGTCGCTTGCGCGGCAGGCGCGCTGCACGCCCGCGACGATCTCGCCCGCGACCTCGGCATCGAGTTTGCCGACTGCGAGGTAGTCCAGGAAGAACAGCGGCTTCGCCATGACGACGAGGATGTCGTTGATACAGTGGTTGACGAGATCGGCGCCGACGGAGCCGTAGCGGCCGATCGCGGCTGCGATGAGGATCTTCGTGCCGACGCCGTCGGTCGACCCGACGAGGAGCCGGTCGTCGTCGCCCGGGAGTCGGAATAATCCGCTAAACCCGCCGATCGCGCCGACCTGGCCCGGATGGCGCCACTCCGACGTGAGGTCGCGATAGCGCGCCACCGCGGCGTTGCCCTCGGCGATGTCCACGCCCGCGCGCGCGTACGCATCGCGCAGGGCGGGTTCGCCGATCTGCGAAACCTTCTCGTCTTCAGTCATTGCTCGCCGCCGTTCCATCATTGAAGAGGTTCGTCATGCAAATCAACGTCGCCGCCGGTGCCCTCAAGGAGCTGAGCGCGGGAGCGCTCGTCGTCCCCGTCTTCGCCGATGGGAAGCTCGACGGCGCCGCGGCGGCGGCCGATGCCGAGCTCGGCGGCGCGATCGCCGACGTCCTGGGGTCGGGAGAGATCTCCGGCAAGCCCAACGAGACGGCGCTCCTGCACGCGGCCGGCAAGACGCCGAGCCGCGTGCTCGTGGTCGGACTCGGCGATCGCACGAAGTTCGAGCTCTCGTCGCTCGCGAACTACGCCGGAACGGCCGTCCGCTATCTCGGGAAGCGCAAGCACACGGCGATCGCCATCGCGCTGCCCGTCGAGGTCGCCTCGGCTCCCGCTCGCGCCGCGGCGCTCGTCGTCGAAGGCGCGCTCGCCGGAACGATCGACGCCACGACGTACCGTACCGAACCCGAGAAACCGATCGTCCTGGACACGCTCACGATCCTGAGCTCCGCGGGTGAGACCACCTTCGACACGGTCGCCCTCGAGGCGGGCGTCGAGCGCGGGCGCATCCTCGGTGAGGCGGTGAACTTCGCTCGGATCATGGCGCTCACGCCCGCCAACGACATGACGCCGCGCACGCTCGCTGCACGGGCCGAAGACGTCGCGACTCGTTTCGGACTAAAGTATCACGCCCTCGACGAGGACGAGATGCGTGCGAAGGGCATGGGCTCGATCCTCGGCGTCTCGCAGGGCAGCGACGAGCCCGCGCGCATGATCGTGCTCGAGTACGCGGGCGATCCGGATTCGAGCGACAAGCTCGCGCTCGTTGGCAAGGGCATCACGTTCGACTCGGGCGGCATCTCGATCAAGCCCGCCGACAACATGCACGAGATGAAGTACGACATGTGCGGCGCCGCGGGCGTGATCGCCGCGATGTCGGTGATCGCGCAGCTCCATCCCAAGCTCAACGTCATCGGGATCGCGCCGACAAGCGAGAATCTTCCCGGGCCGCGGGCCGTCAAGCCGGGCGACATTCTGCGTGCCATGAACGGCAAGACGATCGAGGTGATCAACACCGACGCCGAGGGCCGGCTCGTCCTCGCCGACGCCCTCTGCTACGCGCGCGAGCTCGGCGCGACCAAGATCATCGACGCTGCGACGCTCACGGGGGCGATGGTGACGACGCTCGGCCATAGTGCGACCGGCACGATGTCCAACGACGACGCGTTCCGCGACGAGTTCATCGCGCTCTCGAAGCAGACGACCGAGAAGTACTGGCCGTTGCCGCTCTACGATGAGTTCTCGCAGACGGTCAAGAGCGAGATCGCGGATCTGCGCAACTCGACGGGCCGGCCGGCGGGCAGCCTCACGGCAGGTGCGTTCCTCAAGGCCTTCGTCGGCGACGTGCCGTGGATTCACCTCGACATCGCGGGCACCGCGTACACGGACGCCGAGACGTCGTTCCTCGCGAAGGGCCCGACGGGCTATCCCGTTCGCGCGCTCGTCGCCTACGTCGAGGACGCGGCCGAGCACAAATCCGTGAACGCGAACGGGAACGGCTCGGCGCAAAAGGTCTCCGTTAACTAGCATGGTGCGCTCGAGTGTCGCGCGACGCGCGCTCGATCCCGATCCGGCACGACTCCTCGGGGTCGTGCCGGCGATCGGGCCCGTCGTCGCCGTCACAGAGAACTTCGGCGCGCGGCTGCGTTGCGACGGCACGTACGGTGCGCCCGACATTGGCCAGCACACGGGCATCGTCATCGGCGACAATATCGATCTGCGCGTCTTTCCGAGCGGCTTCGCGGCCGCGTACGCGACGGCGGAGGACGCCGAGCGGGCCTCGATCGTCGTGCTCGATCAGGCCGGCGTCCGCTCGCATGCGATCGAGCTCGGCGCGGGCGGCGACCGCGCCGCCTACGCGACCGCGGTCGCGACCCTGGCAACGGGCGTCGAGGTCGCCGGCTCGCTCGAGGACTCGCCGTTCGCGCGGCAGACCGCCGCTACGCCCGAGCCGAAGACCGACGACGCGAGCGTCGACATTACAGCCTATCGCGCGGCGTACGCGGCGATGACCGACACGCACGACTTCTTCTTTCTGTTACGGCGCTTCAAGCTCGAGCGCGAGCAAGGGTTGCGGCTCGCCGGGCTCGACTTCGCTCGGCCCCTCGGGCCGAGCGCCTACGTCGCGCTCTTCGAGGATGCGCTCGAGCATCGCATCCCGCTGATGCTCTTCGTCGCGAGCGAGGGCATGGTGCAGATCGCGAGCGGCCCGATCGACGACATCTATCGCGACTCGGCCGAACGGTTCTGCGTTTGCTCGCCGCGCGCGTCGCTCGCCCTCGCGCCCGACGTTCTCGCGCGGGCTTGGGCTGTCACGAAGCCGACGTCGCTCGGCGACGTCACGTCGCTCGAGCTCTACGGCGCGCACGGCGAGCTCGCGCTGCAAGTCTTCGGCGAGCGCCACGCGGGCGACGCCGAGCGCACCGACTGGCACGCGGCCGTCCAGGCGCTCGGCTAACTCGGGCGAACGCGCCGCGCCCGAGTCTACGCGAACCGGTAGGGGCGGACTTCGACGCTACCGTCACGGACGCGCGCCTCGAACTGGGCGAGCGAGAACACAGCGGGCCCGCGCTCGACGCAGCCGGTCTCGAGCGAGAACTGCGCGTGGTGCCACGGGCACGTGACGCAACCGTCCGCGAATGTACCCTTCTCGAGTGGCCCGCCGCGATGCGTACAGACTGCCGGGATCGCCGACACGTCGCCCTTCGCATTCCGCGAGATCAGCAGCGGGATGCCGTCGAGCTCGACCTTCACGGGCGCGCCGTTCAGTTCGGCGGCGAGGAGAACGGGCGTGAAGTCGTCGGGCGGCGCGAGCGGCTCGTTCGTGTGCTTCGTCCCGAGTCGCATGCCGAACGAGAGCTCGCCGCCGAGATACGCCGAGATCGAGACGAACGCGTAGCCCGCGAACGCCGTCGCGAGCCCGGCGCCGCGCTGCTTCCGAAGCCGGAGGACGAGCGAGGTCGCGTAGAGGGCGAAGGCGATCTCGTTGAGCGTCGCATGGACGAGCCCGAGCCGTTGCGGATCGCCCTTCGTATCGGACCACTCGGCCCAGCCCGACGCGAGCGCGACGAGGCCGCCCGCGAGACCGACGCCGATGGCGAGATCCGATGCCGGCGTGAAGCGCGCGCTGCCGGCGGCCTCGAGCGCATCGAAGAGCGTCGCGAGCGACCACGCGCCGATCGGGACATCGGTTACGGCCGGATGGAGCGGATGCCCGAGCTGCGTCCCGTGCAGGGCATCGGCGACGGGTCCCAGCGGCCCCGCGCTGTCGAGGAGCTTGCGCATCGGCACCGCGATGGCGGTCGCGACGGGATCGAGCGCGCGGTTGCGAGCGATCCGATCGACGAGACGATTGTTCGCGGAGATTTCGGGGTTCACGGCGGGCTCCTGACGTCGGCGGCGTTGCTCATCTGCGTTCCCCCGTCAACGCCGTTTCGCTCAGACCGGCGAGGCGAACGCGTATTCCGGCGTCGAGAGCTTGACGGGATACTCGCCCGTGAGGCAACCGAGGCACATCTCCGAACGCTGCCGCGCGACGGCGCCGAGTAGCGCTTCCTTGCTCAGGAACCCGAGCGAATCGGCACCGATGATCGCGCGAATCTCATCGACGGTGTGGTTGGCCGCGATGAGCTCGTCGTATGTCGCCATGTCGACGCCGAGATAGCACGGGTCGGTGATCGGCGGCGACGTGATACGGACGTGCACTTCGCGCGCGCCGGACTCCCGCAGCAGGCTCACGATGCGCGGCGTCGTCGTACCGCGGACGATCGAGTCGTCGACGACGACCACGCGCTTTCCGGCGAGCAGCTCGACGACCGGATTGAACTTGAGGTGCACGCTGCGCGCGCGCAGACTCTGATCGGGACTGATGAACGTCCGGCCGATATAACGGTTCTTGATCAAGCCCTCGACGTACGGCAGCCCCGACGCCTGGGAGTAGCCGATCCCGCCCGGAACCGCGGAATCGGGAATCGCCATCACGACGTCGGCATCGGCCGGATGCTCGGCCGCCAGGCGACGACCCATCTCGAGGCGCGCCATGTAGATCGACGTCCCGCGCAGCAGCGAATCGGGGCGCGCGAAATAGATGTACTCGAACATGCAGAGCGCCTGCTTGTCGGGCGTCTGCGCCGCGGGCATCGGGTCGCAGAAAACGCCGGCATCGTCGACGCGCACGATCTCGCCCGGCTCGAGCTCGCGCTCGTATGTCGCGCCGACCGTGGCGAGCGCGCACGACTCCGACGCGAACATCACGCCGCCGCCGGGGAAGCGGCCCATGCACAGCGGCCGTACGCCGAGCGGATCGCGGAACGCGAAGAGCTGCTTCTCGGTCGCGAGGACGACGGAATATGCGCCTTCGGCGATCGCCATGACCGATCGGATCCGCGCGAGCATGTCTTCGGCCGGCGCCTGAACGATGAGCTTCGCGAGCACTTCGGAATCCGAGGTCGCGAGCAGTACCGTCGCCGGGTCGAGCCGAGCGCGCAGGGCATCGGTATTCGTGAGGTTGCCGTTGTGGGCGAGCGTCATCTCGCCGAACGCGGCCCGCTCGAGGAGCGGCTGGGCGTTGACGACGATCGACGAGCCCGTTGTCGAGTACCGCGTGTGGCCGACGGCGATATGACCCGTGAGAACCGCGAGGTTGTCCTCATCGAAGATCTGCGAGATCAGGCCCATCTCGCGATGGCATGCGATCGACGAGCCGTCGGAGACGGAGATACCCGCCGATTCTTGGCCGCGGTGCTGCAACGCATAAAGCCCAAAGAACGCCAGTCGCGCAACGCCGAGGCCGGGCGCGAAGATCCCGATGATGCCGCAGGCCTCGTTGAGCGAATCGCCCGCCGGCGCGGGCGCCTCCGCGTCGTAGCTACGCGCCATTGAGACTCGCTTCCGGCAAGCGGGACGTTAGTCCCGGTTGCCGCCGAAGATCCGCAACAGCGCGAGAAAGATGTTGACCGCATCGAGATAGATCTGCGTCGCGAGCTCGATCGCCGTCGCCCCGCCGCCTCCGGCGCGAATCCGCGCGAAGTCGACGAAGACCAGCAGCGAGAAGACGACGAGCACGCCCCATGAGTAGATCGTCGGCGAGATGAAGTGCGTGAACATCGAGATCACGCCCACGATGAGCAGCGCGATCAGCGCCCCGAACGCGACGCCCGAGAGCTTGCGGTAATCGATCCCGGAGAGGTACGCGAGCCCGCCGAGCACGAGCATGCCGACCGCAGTCGTCGCCGCGGCATTGACGACGATTCCGGAACCGTCGACCTGCACGTAGCGGCCGATGATCGGCCCGATACCGATGCCCTCGCACGCCGTGAAGGCGTAGAACATCAGCATCGAGAGCGCGGGATTGCGGCGCGTCGCGCTGATCCCGATGAGGAAACCGAAGCCGACCAGCATCGCGATGAGCGATGCGCCGTACGGAAAGCCCTGCGTGAGATACGAGGTGACGGCCGTGACGACGAAGCCGGCACCCGTGATGCCGAGAACCGAGCCGAGCAGCGGCGCGGCCGCCGTCGTCTGCGGCGCGCCGTACGCGCGCTGATACGTCGGGCGGCGCTGCGGAGAGTACATGAGACTCTTTACACCCCGTGCACGCCGGGAGTTTCGCTAGACGGAAGGTGTCGCCGAGGGTGCGGGCGAGGCGGCAGCCGAGGGCTCCGTCGAGGCGGCAGCCGAGGGCTCCGTTGAGGCGGCAGCCGAGGGCCCCGTTGAAGGCGCGGGCGACGGCGGCTGCATGTCGGTCTGCAGCGAGGCGATCGCGCTCACCACGTCCTGGGCGCTCTTCTTTGCCTTGGCCGGGATCGCGTACACCGTTTCGTATTGCCGGATCGCGCGATTCGCGATCTTCGTCTCGACGATGACGTCCGGGTTGGTCACGAGGATACGCTCGGCTTGCTGCCAGTTCAACGCGATCGCGCGCGCGGCGGAGCGCATCGGTCCCTTGCCATGCACGCGGCCGGAGGCGACGTCCTGTGCCTGCCGTGAAATCGTCTCGAGCGCGGTCGTGATCTGCGGCGTTTCGCCGGCGCGCGCGGCGAGCGGGAGCGCGATGAGAACGGCACATGCGGCGATCGTCGTAAAACGCATGGGGAACGCTACGAGACGGCCGCCGCAATATCCGTTCGAAAGCTCAGGGCGACGCCCGATCCCATCCGCCGGCCGAGCGCGTCGACGGCGGCATACGCGGCGCGGCGCGCGGCATCGACGCCATCGCCGAGCGCCGTCACCGTCAGCACTCGGCCGCCGCTCGCGTCCACGACGCCGTCACGGCGCGCCGTCGCGCCCCAGAACGCGACTTGGTCCGGCGGAAGCGACACGTCGGCCCCGAGATCGCGCAGCGGCGTCGAGGCGCGCGGATAGTCGGCCGTCGCGAGCACCACGCCGACGCAGGCGCGGCCCGCCACGCGCGCGAGCGAGGGGTCCACGTTGCCGCGCGCCGCGCTCGCTAGCAACGCGGCGAAGTCGCCCTCGATGCGCGGCATCAGGACCTGGGTCTCCGGGTCGCCGAAGCGCACGTTGAACTCGATGACGCGCGGCCCGGTCTTCGTCCAGAAGAGCCCGCAGTACAACGTGCCGACGAAGCGTTCGTTTTCGGCCGCGAGCCCGCGCAGCACGGGCGCGAGGACGCGCTCCGCGACGATCTCGAGCGCGTCGTCCGGGAAGCCGACGGGCGGCGAGTACGCGCCCATGCCGCCCGTGTTCGGACCCGTATCGCCGTCGCCCGCGCGCTTGTAGTCGCACGCGGCGCCGAACGGAACGAGCCGCTTCCCGTCGCCGATGGCGAACACGCTGATCTCACGGCCCTGCAGGCGCTCTTCGAAGAGCAGATCGCTGCCGCCGCCCGGCATGCCACGCTCGTACCAGCCGGTGGCAACCTCCAGCGCCTCAGCGGGGCCATCCGTGACGACGACGCCTTTGCCGGCGGCCAAGCCGTCCGCCTTGACCACGACGCCGCCGCGCCAGTCCTCGAGGACCTTGCGCGCGCCGGCGAGCGAGTGCACGGGCCGCGCGCGCGCCGTCGGGACGCCGTGGCGCTCCATGAAGCGTTTCGCATAGAGCTTGCTCGACTCGAGCCGTCCGGCCGACCGGCTCGGCCCGAACGTCGCAATCCGGGCCTCGCGGAACCGGTCGGCGACGCCGGCGGCGATCGCCGTCTCGGGCCCGATGACGATGAGATCGATCCGCTCGGCGAGCGCGCACTCGACGAGCGCCTTGCCGCTCGTCGCCGGGATCGCCCAGTTCTCGCCGCGCGACGCCGTGCCGGCGTTGCCGGGCGCGGCGAAGATCGCCTCGCACGATCGCGACGCGGCGAGCCGCCACGAGAGCGCGTCCTCGCGCGCGCCGTTGCCGACGACGAGGATTCTCAACGGCTCACTCCCATTCGATTATCAATCGGCAGCGACAAAACAGTGTTTTTAGACACTATTCTTCCGCCATACGTCTTTGGGGAAATCAACTCACTCTGAACGCGACCGCCGCATGGTCGTTTCTCGACGAGAATGATGTTGTACCTGATGGCGACTTCCTTATCCTAGCAGGTTGCGGAAAAAGCAATGCCGCTGGTGTCGATCTGGCGGGCTTTTTTCGCTATAATTGGAGCAGGTTTCCTCGATATCTTGAGGTAGCGGCTGATGCGGTCCGAAGATGTACAAAATACG